>OFEU01000047.1_pt1 | contig 191900 bp, 185 predicted proteins | sample 1521221 | NCBI WGS metagenome assembly OFEU01 (sample SAMN03766357, study PRJEB24113) | microbial mat metagenome | isolation source: enrichment culture HLUCC-O from microbial mat sample contains cyanobacterium... | reverse complement strand
CGAGATTCTGCTCAACAAGACGGAACTGACGGATGCCATGAGCCGGACGTTGAAGCGTGAGCGGGCTTTGACAAAGTCGATCATCGGGTTGTTTCAGGATCTGGTCGGGCGGGCTGTTGAGGAAGGGACGATCTCAACGCAGGAAGATCCGAAGGATCTAGGGTTGCTGTGTTACACCTATCTGATGGGTATTACCCAGACCTGGCTATTTGCGCCGAAGTTGTTCTCGCTGAAGAAGGAAATGCCGTTTTTTCAGCGGCAATTCTGGACTCTCTTGGGAAGGAAATCGCCGTAAAGCGTTGTGAGAGTGGCGCTGTAGCCGCAGGCAATACAGGGGTAGCGATGGTGAGTGGGTAGCCTGTCAGGGACTGTCGAAAACAGGGATGTTTTCGTCAAGCGTACACGGACGTATTCACAGCGTGTCCCTGACAGGCTGCCCGCTTGCCAGCGCGGGCGCCTGTCTCTATGCGCAGGGGCGACTCAGAACATCTTCAGGTACCGCTTCACCTCCCACTCCGACACGTGGTTCTGGTAGCTCTCCCACTCCCCTTTCTTGTAGTCGACAAAGCTCTTGAACATGGCTTCGCCGAAGACTTCCTTGGCCAGCGGGTCGGCCTCGAAGGCTTCCACCGCTTCCCCCAGATTGCGGGGCAGGTATTCGATGCCCTGCTCGGCGATCTCCGCGTCGCTGTAGTTGTACATGTTCTCGTGATGCGGGGCGCCGGCGTCCAGGCCTTCCCGGATGCCCTCCAGGCCAGCGGCCAGGATCAGGGCGCTGCCCAGGTAAGGGTTGCAGGCAATGTCCGCTGCGCGGCATTCGATACGGCCGCCCACGCCGGGGATTCGAACCATGTTGGTGCGGTTGTTGGAGCCATAGCACATGAACACCGGCGCCCAGGTGGAGCCCGACATACTGCCCTGGCGCACCAGGCGTTTGAAGCTGTTGACCGTGGGGGCAATGACGGCGCTGATAGCAGCACCGTGTTTCAGCACGCCGGCGATGAAGTGATAGGCGATCTTGCTGACGCCGCAACTGTGCAGGTCGTCACCGTTGGGCTCGAACAGGTTCTCGCCGGTTTTGATGTCCGCCAGCGACATATTGTAGTGGGCGCCACTGCCGGTGCGGTCGGCAAAGGGTTTGGGCATAAAGCTGGCGAAGGCACCGTGTTTGCGGGCGATTTCGTTGGCCATCATGCGGAAGAACACCAGGCGGTCGGCCATGGTCAGGCCATCGGCGTATTTGAAGTCGGTCTCGAACTGGCCGTTGGCGTCTTCATGGTCGAAGGAATACACATCCCAGCCCAGCTCGTTCATGGCATCCACCAGCTCGTCCATGATGGTGAAATTGTCCATCAGGGTGCGCGGGTCGTAACAGGGTTTGCCAAGGGTGTCGCGGTCGCTCAGCGGGGCAAAGCCACCGTCTTCGGTGTCCTTGAACAGGAAGAACTCGGTTTCAATACCCAGATTAAATCGGTAGCCCATCCCGGCTGCGGCTTCGAGCTGCCGGCGGAAGATGTTGCGGGAGCAGGCCTCAAACGGCTTGCCATTCAGATACAGGTTGCCGGGAAACCACGCCAGCTGTCGGTTCCAGGGGCAGATGGCGACGCCGTTGGCGTCTGGCATGGCGGCCACTTCGTCGTCGGAGATGTCTTGGGGCACGCCGTCCAGTGCGGCGCCGGTATATAGCTCCGAGCCCTCCATCATTTGGCCGAGGTGGGCCACCGGGACGAATTTGCCCTTGCTGATACCGTGAATATCCACATAGCTGGCAATGGCGTACTTCACGCCGGCGTCGGTGAGTTGCTGTTTCAGGGCCTGGGTGTTGGTCAGGTCAGTCATCTTGATTCCTCTTGTACCCGTTAACACGGGCTGTCGTTGTGTGTTCTGGCACGTTTCTTTCTACGTTTCCCCCATTCAACTTACATGCCAGCATGTATATATAAACTGAAAAGGCGGCATTCCAGAACCTGAAAACGTCTGGACGCAGGAGAACCAAAATGACTAAAAACCAATGGCTTAAAGATTACTTCGAAGCAGGAGACCTGCCATTATCCAGCGGCGGGACCCTTCGTTCGGCTCGCCTGCACTATCATCAGATCGGGCACCTCAATGCACCAAAAGACAACCTGATCCTGCTGCCCACGTACTATGGTGGTGCAGCGGCGGGCAACCATCCCTGGGTGGGGCCAACCAGCCCGCTCAATCCCGATAAGTACTGCATTGTCATCCCCTCCATGCTTGGGGCCGGCGAATCTTCTTCACCCGCCAACACGCCAGGGTCGCAATCGGGCAGCCGCTTCCCGGCCATCAGCCTTTACGACAACGTGATGCTGCAAAAACGACTGGTCGAAGAGGTGTTCGGTGGTGCCAGCCTGGCCCTGGTAATGGGCTGGTCAATGGGCGGCATGCAGGCATTGCAGTGGGGCTGTCTGTTTCCTGAGCAGGTCCGTTCCGTGCTCGCCACCTGCTGCACTGCCCGATGCTACCCGCACAATCAGGTATTCCTGGAGGGCGTTAAGGCCGCCCTGGCTTGTGATCAGGCTTTTCAGGACGGCCACTATCAACAGCCACCTGAACGTGGGCTGCGTGCGTTTGGCCGGGTCTATGCGGGCTGGGCCTATTCCCAGGCATTTTTCCGGCATGAGCGCTGGCGCGAGTTGGGGTTCCAGTCGATCGAAGGCTTGCTGCAATTCTGGGAACAGGACCACCTGGCGCAGGATGCCAACAACCTGCTCACTGTGCTCAACACCTGGCAGCAGGGGAATATCGGCAACAACCCGGTGTTTGAGGGCAACTATCAGGCGGCACTCGCCACGTTAACCATGCCAGCACGAGTGATGCCTAGCGCTACCGATCTCTATTTTACCGCCGAAGATGCCGCACAGGATGCCCTACAGATGCCAGGTGCCAGGCTCGAGGTACTGGCGTCGGAGTGGGGCCATATTGCCGGTGGCGCCGGGCGAGAATCACAAAGCCAGCGAAAGATTCTGGCCGCCGCCGCAGAGCTGCTGTCAGAGCAAGCGTCATAACGGTGCACCCTGTGCAGCCATGCACCGGGATAGCGCAGCCCGGACGCCATCACAAAGCCGGACAACACCTCGAGCGCGGTATTACGGGAACTGGCACGCGATCTGCAAAGGCTTGTCAGCAAACCGACAAGCAAACGCTGTTTTTAAAACCCAGTCCGTTCACAGCAACACCGCAACGTGTGCGGCAACACAACGAAGACAAATGGGTGACTAGGGTTCCGGTCCTGGCTGTTATCAGTAACAGCAGGATGGCTGGTCCGAGAGTTACCGACCTCTGGGAGGTTACACGGCGGGACAAAAGCCCGGGAGACCGAATCGCAAGGGATGCCATCCCGCGATCACCTTGCCGTGTTGTGTGACCAGAGGAGACCGACTATGCGATTGATCAACCGCCACCCCGGGCGGGTTTCAGCCATCTTGCTGGGATTATTGCCCTTTCTGTTGATCATGCTGATATACAGCCTGGCCTCCCAGCAGCGCCTGGCGGATAACCCCAACGACAAACTCCTGCCCGGCCTTGAACAGATGACCGCGGCGGTTGATCGCATGGCCTTTCAGGAGGATCGCCGCAGTGGCAATTACCTGATGTGGGAGGATACCGCCGCCAGCCTGAAACGCCTGGGCATGGGGGTGGGTATCGCAGCGTCGCTGGCGCTGGTGGTGGGCTTGCTCAACGGAATTCTGCCCCTGGTGCGGGCCAACCTTGCGCCATTGGTTTCAGCGCTGTCCATGGTGCCACCGCTGGCGATACTGCCCATTCTGTTTATCGTGTTTGGTCTTGGCGAGCTGTCCAAAGTGATGCTGATTGTCATTGGCACGGCGCCGGTCATGATGCGGGATGTGGCACAGCGAGTCCGGGAACTGCCCGGCGAACAGCTGATCAAGATCCAGACCCTGGGCGCCAACTCTTGGCAGGTGATCACTCGCATGGCCCTGCCGCAAACCCTACCGCGCCTGATTGACTCAGTCCGGCTCAGCCTGGGCCCTGCCTGGCTGTTCCTGATTGCCGCTGAAGCCATCGCTTCAACCGAAGGCCTTGGCTACCGGATCTTCCTGGTGCGGCGCTACCTGGCCATGGATGTGATCCTGCCCTACGTCATCTGGATTACCATTCTGGCCATCGTGATCGACCAGATTCTGCGCTTTGCCAATCGCAAACTGTTCCCGTGGTACAACGCCGGAGGCCACTGATGAGCTTTATTACGGTTAACAATCTCTGGAAAGAGTACGGCGACCAGGTCGTCCTGGAAAATCTGAACCTGTCCGTTAAACAGGGTGAGTTCTGTACCCTGGTGGGTGCGTCCGGCTGCGGAAAGTCAACCTTTCTCAAGATGCTGCTGGGTCAGGAAGCCCAGACCCGTGGCGATCTGCTGCTGGATGGCACCGCCTTTCCTGCCGAGCCCGATCGTAACCGTGGCATCGTGTTCCAGCGCTACTCGGTCTTTCCCCATCTGACCGTTCGACAGAACGTGCTGATGGGGCTGGAACTGGAACAGAAGCCGTTGCTCGGAAAGCTATTCGGCAGCGCCCGCAAAGAAGCTTTGGCGCGTGTAGACGCCATGCTGGAGTCCGTCGGTCTGAGCCCGTCCGCCAACAAGTGGCCCCATGAGCTTTCCGGTGGTATGCAACAGCGCCTGGCCATTGCCCAGTCCCTGATTATGAGGCCCCGCGTGCTTCTTCTGGACGAACCCTTCGGCGCCCTGGACCCCGGCATTCGCAGCGACATGCATAAGCTGCTGTTAAAGCTATGGCAGGAAACGGGCACCACCATTTTCATGGTGACCCACGATCTCAAGGAAGGTTTCTATCTGGGCACCCGGTTGCTGGTCTTCGACAAAACCCGACACGACCCACACAGCCCTAACGCATACGGCGCCACCATTACTTATGATTTACCAATCGGCCAAACAGATCGGACTGTGCTGGAGCATATAGACCATTCCGTATCAAAGACTGCCCGCTACCAGGCAGCCTGACACAAAAGAGGCTGCCCTTAGGCAGCCCACTCTTCATCAACCCCTGCCCAATGGCCGAAGACTTTTAGTTGCCGGATACAGACTCGACATAGGTACGAATCGACCAGATTGCGGTCTGGCCCAGGTTGCTCTTGAACGAGGGCATGCCGCGATCGGTGCCGTTCATGACTCGCCCAATGTAGTACTCGTCGTCCCACTCGGTCAGTTCCCGCAGATCCGGCGTCAACCCACCAGACTGCGCCTCGATGCCGTGGCAGCCTGCGCAGTTGCCTGCGTAGGCACTCTTACCAACCTCAACGGCCTGGTCGTTGAGGGCTCCGTGTTGGTTGCCTTCACGGAACGGATTTTCGTTCAGTGCTTCTGTGCCAAGATCAGGCAGGTCACCAGTGTCCACCGGCTGAGGCGTAACATTTCCATGACCGAAAGCAACGATCGTCCATGACAGACTGGCTCCAAGAATAAGAGTTCTGAGGCTGTTGTGAGACATCATAGCGGTTTACCTTTTGTTTTATCTGAATGCCTGCGGCGTCCGTTTCGGGACCGCCACATGATTGCAACCAGTCTATGCAAGGCCAAAGCCTGCACGTAACTCCACTTTCGATTTCCCGGCCTAGTTCCTTGGTAGTACGCTCCTGGAACAGCAGCCAAAGCATGAGACGCCCGGGCTCATCTCGAAAACTTGATAAAAATCATCGCCCACCAGGCCTGCCGGGAATTTTTCCCGCCTCTTGATTCCAATAATCCCGCTTTTACCGTGTGTTTATCCGTCGCCGACCTAGACGGGGCGCGCTAATACTTTTAGGCGTCAACGCACAACCGAATTGCGTTTGTCACAACAACAATCAAGGGGAAAGTGATGAAAACAAATTTTAAACAACGCCCCCTGCTGCGTAGCGTCAGCCTCGCGCTTGGCCTCAGCTGTGCAGCGGGATTTGCCCTCCAGGCACAGGCCAAAGACGTTACCTGGGAGGATATCCTCAACGACGCCGAAACAACCGAGAACGTCCTGGGCTACGGCATCGGCCCCAAGGCACAGCGCTACAGCCCTCTGGACACGGTCAATCGAGACAACGTAGATCGCCTGGTCCCGGCGTGGTCATTCTCTTTTGGTGATGAGAAACAGAGGGGCCAGGAGACCCAGGCATTGATTCATGACGGCGTCGCCTACGTCACCGGTTCCTATTCCCGGATCTGGGCTCTGGACGCTAAAACCGGGGAGAAAATCTGGGAGTACAACCACCGTCTTCCCGAGGGTATCCGCCCCTGTTGCGACGTTGTGAACCGGGGCGCCGCAATCTTCGGCGACAAGGTTTTCTTCGGCACCCTGGATGCCGGCATCGTAGCCCTGAACAAAGACACCGGTGACGTCGTGTGGCGCAAGAAATTCGGCGATCACGAAGCGGGTTACACGATGACCGGAGCACCGACTCTGGTTAAGGATCAGCAGAGCGGCAAGGTCCTGCTGATTCACGGCTCCTCCGGGGATGAGTTCGGCGTGGTCGGCAAACTGTTTGCCCGCGATCCTGATACAGGCGAAGAAGTCTGGATGCGTCCCTTCGTTGAAGGTCATTACGGTCGTTTGAATGGCGAGCAAAGCACAACTACCGGCGACCCCCGTGCACCCAGCTGGCCAGATGATCCCTCCCGCGACACCGGTAAGGTTGAGGCCTGGAGCCATGGTGGCGGCGCGCCCTGGCAAAGCGCCAGCTTTGATGTAGAGACCAACACCATCATCGTAGGTGCCGGCAACCCCGCGCCCTGGAACACCTGGGCACGTACATCCCCAGGTGGAGATCCACAGGATTACGACAACCTGTATACCTCTGGCCAAGTGGGCGTAGATCCTACAACCGGCGAAGTTAAGTGGTTCTATCAGCACACACCAAACGATGCCTGGGATTTTTCCGGCAACAACGAGCTAGTGCTGTTCGAGTACACCGAAGACGGACGTGAAGTTAAGGCTACGGCGCACGCTGATCGTAACGGTTTCTTCTATGTGGTTGACCGCACCAATGGAAAACTCGAGAAGGCCTTCCCCTTCGTTGACAACATCACGTGGGCGACTCACATCGATCTGGAGTCCGGTCGCCCGGTTGAAGCAGAAGGACAGCGTCCGTTACCTGTTCCGGAAGGCGAAACCCGCGGAGAGTCCATCGAAGTGTCTCCTCCCTTCCTGGGCGGCAAGAACTGGAACCCGATGGCTTACAGCCAGGACACCGGACTGTTCTACATCCCGGCTAACCACTGGAAAGAGGACTACTGGACTGAGGAAGTCACCTACAAGAAAGGCGCTGCTTACCTTGGACAGGGCTTCCGCATCAAGCGCATGTACGACGATCACGTGGGCATCCTGCGCGCGATGGACCCGATGACCGGTGAGTTCAAGTGGGAACACAAAGAGCGTCTCCCGCTGTGGGCAGGTGTACTTACCACCAAGGGCGGTCTGGTGTTCACAGGTACCGGCGATGGCTTCTTCAAGGCGTTTGACGCCGAAACCGGTGAAGAGCTCTGGAAGTTCCAGACCGGCTCCGGAATCATCTCCTCTCCGGTCACCTGGGAGATGGATGGCGAGCAGTATATCGGTATTGCTTCAGGCTACGGTGGCGCTGTTCCTCTCTGGGGTGGCGACATGGCTGAGCTGACCAAGCCGATTTCGCAAGGCGGTTCCTTCTGGGTGTTCAAGATCCCGTCCTGGGCGACTGCATCCAACTGAGCAAACCGCAAGGCCACGAGATGGTTCGTGGATAAATGCCAGGCCTGAACGGCCTGGCATTTTCAACACTGTGAATGCTGTACCCGGGAGAACAATGATGAAAACACTGGTAGCAATCGCGCTGACTGCGTTTATCACGCCGGCACTTGCCGACGACTACATGGCCGACCTGAAGGTTCCCGAGATCAATGGCTGCAAGCTGCAACCCAAAACCGACTGCCGCGGCGCAGATCTGAGCGGTGCCAATCTCTCGAACATGGACCTGAAGCAGGCCAACTTTGAGGGTGCCAACCTGACCGGGGCAAACCTGAGCCACGCCAACCTGCGAGGAGCAGACCTGAGCGGTGCGCAACTGGATGAGGTGATCGCCCACAGGGTAAACCTGTATCGGGCCGACGTTCGCGGCGCAAAAATCAGAAACGCCAACCTTCAAGGTGCGCAGGCAGAGTACCTGTTCGCGCAGGGCGCCGATTTCACAGGGACCGATATGACCGGAGCCAATTTCGATTTTTCGAGGTTCTCAGGCGCCACCATGGTTGATTGTAATCTCAACTTTGCCAGCTTCGAGATTTCCTGGATGCCGAAGGCAAACCTCGAAGGATCAAATCTGTTCGGTGCCAATCTTCAGGAGGCAAAGTTGGGACACGCCAACCTGTCGAATGCCAACATGAATGGTACCCGGATTCATTTCGCAACGTTTGAAGGCACTTTCATGGAAGGTTGCGATGGTTGCCCGTTTGACTGGTGAGACAAGTTGCAGAATCAGGCTAGCTCATAAAATCAGGAAAGGTGGGAGGCAGATTCTGAAAGCTTCCCGACCTTCCCATAATTCACGAGCCCCGCATCCGCGGCCCGGTGCAATAGTTCGATCGACGAATTGATGCCCAGCTTGCCTTTCAGAACCGCCAGGTGATTCGCCACCGTTTTGGTACTGATGTTGAGGCACTGGGCAACCTCACGGGGTGAGGAACCACGAGCCGTGAGGATCATTATCTCCAGCTCTCTCTGAGTGACATCGCCCAGACGCGAATCGTCAATGCCCTGATTGGCAAAGGCCAGACGCGTGGCAAGCGCATGCTCAAGGTAAAGCTGGTGGTCAGCTACCCCACGCACAGCGGCAATGAGCTCGGAAGGTCGGCAATTCCGTGACACATACCCCAGAGCGCCGGCATCCAGAGCCTGGCGAACCAGGGCAGGATCATCTATCACCGACGCAAACAGAACGGCACTGCGACGCCAGCGCGCTTTCAGTCTCTTGCAAAGTTCCAGACCCGAAAAATCCGGAAGCAGGAGCTCGGTGACAACAATATCGGCCGTCTGCTCAGCGTACCGGGACAGCGCCTCGGCGCCGGAATCTGCCTGGTCAACAATGACACCGGGCAGCATGGTTCGCAGCAGGCAGGCGATCCCCTCTCTCGTAATGCTTTGACCTTCTGCCAGCAGTATTCGCATCGTTGCCTCCAAGGACAATCTTCGAGTTTCAAAATCTCCATCTTTTATCCTATCCCCACATCACAGCCCGAAAATGGTTCTTTAGTACCAACTCTTTGCTACTTTCCGAATATTCCGGTGCCAAACGCCATGCCCTATGCTGGACCGATGCAAGACAGGATTTGGCGACTATGGAACTGCTGGCAAACGAGGTGAGCTTCCGTTACGGAACTCGTGAAGCCCTGAAAAACATCAGCTTTCGGCTTAAATCCGGGCAATTTCACGGGCTTCTGGGGCCGAACGGCTCCGGAAAGACCACCCTGTTCGGCTTGATTACCCGCCTTTTGGCAATGCAGCGGGGACAGATCAGACTCGGGCAGCACCTGCTTAATCGCCATGCGCCGGAGGCTATGAATTCCCTCGGGGTAGTTTTCCAGCAAAGCGCTCTCGACCCTGACCTGACAGTACTGCAAAACCTCGAATACCACGGCGCACTGCAGGGTATGGGCAAACAAGCTCGCCATCAGGCAATAGACCGCGAGATGTCTCGCTTTAGTCTTAATGGCCGTGCTGGCGCCCGTGTCCGGACACTCAGCGGAGGGCATCAGCGCCAGGTTGAGCTAGCGCGCGCGCTTTTGCATAGCCCCAGCCTCCTGATTCTGGATGAACCAACTACTGGACTGGACCTGGATACCCGACATGGACTCATTTGCCATATTCACCAGCTCTGCCGAGATGAGGGCCTGACTGTGCTATGGGCCACCCATCTGGTTGACGAGGTATGGCCAACGGATAACGTACTGCTCCTTCACGAAGGTCGGCTAAAAATGCAGGGCATTGCCGAGACTCTGTGCCATCAAACTGATTCCGCTGATCTTAGAGAGCTAATTCAAACTCTTGGTAAGGCTCAACCCTGATGAAAGTCCGCTTCTTCTGGCACGCTTATCTGGGCATTCAGAGCCGGGAATGGCAGCGCTTCTGGCAACAACGAAACCGCTTTGCCACAGCGCTGATTCGCCCCTTACTTTGGCTGTTTATCTTTGCCGTCGGCCTCGGGCTCTCGGACAACGGATACAACCTGAAAGGCTCCAGCCAGACGACCAGCTATCAAGGCTATCTCGTACCCGGTCTCTGTGCCATGGCCATCCTCTTCAACAGCATGCAGAGCGCTCTGTCCATCGTTTATGATCGGGAAGTTGGCAGTATGAGAGTACTGCTGGTCAGCCCATTGCCCCGCTGGTTTCTGCTATCATCTAAATTATTGGCCATGGGGACACTATCAGTCATCCAGGCGAGCGCCTTTCTCGCGATCGCCTGGATGACGGGGGTGGTCGACATCGGGCTGATACCCTTGCTTTTTGTTCTGCCCGTTTTTCTGATGGCCGCATTGATGCTGGGCTCACTCGGTCTACTGATCGCAACCTGGATCAAGCAGCTGGAGAACTTTGCCGGTGTCATGAACTTCGTGATTTTCCCGGTGTTCTTTTTGTCCTCGGCCCTTTATCCTGCCGAGAATTTTCAAGGTCGGAACAGCCTGCTCTACGGTCTGGTCATGGCGAACCCCTTTACTCACGTGACTGAAGCCATCCGCCACGCCCTGACTCTGTCCTGGCATCCCCAGTCATTGGCCTTCGCCATCGCAAGCACCGCATTACTGGCACTTTTCGCCGTTCGAGGCTTCTCCCCACAGCGAACCAACGTTCTTTAAAGGTCACGCAGGCAAAACCAGTACTTTGGTATTACCCGCTTCAATCCCATGGTCTCATTTATTGTTGCCCGGAGGTGTCGTGTAATAATTGTTGAACAACAATAACTGGCGACAAAGCCACCCGGGGAGACCACATGACGATGCCATTCGCTCAGACACGCTCCGCTGATACAAGCTATCATGTTCAAAATCAGCGCTCTGAAGATCAACGAAATCAGGTGATAAATCCCATGGAACCGGCCTACAAGATTCTCATAGCCGACGATCATCCTCTATTCCGGGAGGCAATCAGCAGCGTGATTGCTTCAGGGTTTGAAAATACCGAGATAATCGAAACCGAAAACCTCGACAATGCATTAGAGATCGCCAAGAACACCGACGATCTTGACCTGATATTGCTTGATCTCAATATGCCGGGAATGCACGGTCTGAATGGCCTGATTACCCTGCGTAATGAAGCGCCCAGCCTTCCTGTGGTCATTGTGTCGGCGGAACAGGACAAACAAGTTGTCCTGCAGGCGATAACCTATGGCGCCATCGGATTCATAACCAAATCATCTCCACGGGCGGAAATGACGGAAGCAATTCAACAGATTCTAAACGGCAACGTCTACCTCCCCTCAGATATCATTCGTACCAGCAAAGAAAGCCACTCTCGCAGACACAGAAACGATGAAAATCCGATTTCACCGGAAATGCTCAACTCGCTGACCCGTCGCCAGTTACTGGTTTTAGAGCGCATGGCCAAGGGCGAGTCAAACAAGCAGATCGCTTACAATCTGAACATTGCCGAAACCACAGTCAAAGCACATGTATCTGCAATACTGCGCAAGCTAGCAGTTCACAACCGCGTCCAGGCGATACTCTCCGCCGGTGATGTCGATTTCAGTCATTACCTTAAACGTTGATCAGATCCCAGTCACACCTGGTCCTGCAGTTTGCTGAAAACGTGATTAAGCACACTGCGAAGTTTCAGCGGCTTGACCGGCTTGTTCATCAATAGGTACCCCAGCTCGCGAATGTGCTGCTTCAGCTCGTTAGTGTAATTGGCCGTGATCATCAATACCGGCGCCGGCTGACTGCGCCGGCCATTGATCTGGGCAACCGCATCGACACCGTTATCATCGTTATCCAGATGGTAATCCGCCAGAACCAGGTCCACCGGTGCGCTGGCGATATCCACTTTGGCGTCCAGATCAGGCACAGAGACGGCGGTCACCACCCTGCAATCCCAACCCTCCAGCAGGGTTTTCATCCCCTCACAAATGGCCAGGTCATTATCAATCACCCAGACTCTGGCACCGGACAGGCCATGATCCACCTCAGCCTTCTGATTATCGCTGGTCGCCGCCGGCAACGGTTGCAGCTGGCCCAGTGGAACCCGGACCGTGAACACTGAGCCCTTGCCTTCAACGGAGGCGACGGAAACCTCGTGCCCCAGCATTCGGGAGACCTTGTCGACGATGGCCAGCCCGAGGCCAAGTCCCTTGTCGGCCTGGGAGCCACTGGGACGAATCCGCTTGAACTCCTGGAAAATCTCGGTCAGCTTGTCTTCGGGAATACCTGGTCCGGTATCCCATACTTGTAGCAGGATATGGTTCTTCTGGCGGCGGCACCCCAGTAGAATTCGCCCGTGCCCCGTGTAACGGATCGCGTTGGTCAGAAAGTTTCTCAGAATCCTGGCCAGCAGCTGGGAATCGGACTGCACCACCGCCGACGACGGCACGAAATCCAGCCGCAGCCCTTCCGCCAGCGCCATCTGGCGGAACTCCCGGGCAATATTGTTAAGCAAGTCTCTTAGGTCAAATGCCGTGACATCCGGTTTGATCACTCCGGCATCCAGCTTGGAGATGTCCACCAGCGTGCCCAGCAGGTTCTCGACATCGTCCAGAGAGGTGCTGACCGAGCGCACCAAGCCCTCAGCCCTTGGGCCGAAACTCTGCTCCTGCAGCGCACTGGTAAACAGGCGGGCCGCGTTCAGTGGCTGCAACAGGTCGTGACTGACCGCCGCCAGGAACTTGGTTTTCGACAGGTTGGCCTGTTCAGCCTCCAGTTTTGCCTCCCGCAGGCGGGCCTCCACTGCGGAGCGTTCCGCAATTTCCTGCCGAAGCTGGGCATTCAGCCCGGTCAACGCAGCCGTCCGCTCGCGCACCCGCTTCTCCAGATCATCATAGGCCCGCTCAAGGGCAAGCGCGGTTTTCCGGCGATCGGTGATATCCCGAATCAGCACGAAGAAACCAACGACTTCTCCGTATTCATCGACATTGGGCACATAAGACCGAAGCATGTATCGCTGCTCACCACCGACACCGGCCTCATCAAACTCGAACGTCACGCTGTGGCCATCCATGACCTCCAGAATCTGGGGTAACAGCCGCTGGTAAAGTTCCGGCTCGTGCACTTCGTCCAGGCGCATGCCCAGGGGGGACTGCCCAGGCCGACCATACCAGGCCTGATAAACCTTGTTGCAGAACTGCACGGTCAGATCGGCACCCACGTAGGCAATCAACGCCGGGACGTGATCGGTCACCACGCGAATCCAGCGCTCACTTTCTTCCAGCGCCTTGATGCGCCGGGCCATTTCGCTGTTTTTGACGTCGGTGATATCCGAATACAGAACCACCAGCCCGCCTTCCCGGGTGGGCCTTTCGGTCATCTGCACCCAGCGACCGTTGGACAACAGGAACACGGTGCCCTCAGCATCTTCGTGACTGTGCTCCTCCACGATCAGCCCGGAACTCAACGCTTTCGATTTCACCTCGTCTATCGGGGTGCCCGCTGCCGGCACCGGCACACCGGCATGGCGCCAGTAACTCCGGAAACGGCTATTGGTTTGAATCAGGCAGTGGTTGTGGTCGAACAGCACGAAGCCATCGGCAATGCTTTCAATGGCATCGTTCAGGCGCTGACGCGAGGTCTCCGCCTCTTCCCGAGCACGGATCAGGGCCTTGTTACTGGCCTTGAGTTCTTCCATGGTCAGGTTCAGGGCTTCGGTACGCTCACGCACCTGCTCCGCCAGTATCACGGAATGTTCAAACGCCGCGTAGGGCTCCGGCTTATGGGCAGAACCAGACTCCACCCGCACAATCAGGGCATCGCGGATTTCACGCAGGCGCTGATTCTCCGCCTCCAATTCCGCGATACGCTGGTCTTTCTCCACCTCTCCAGAAAACCCGGGGAGGTCAGGTGCTGAACTCAGGCTGGCCAATGACCACCCCCGTAAAGGTCTGATTGATGTGCATGCCGTTGAACTGCTCACCGTAGGTGTTGAACCCCACCACTCGGTGCGCTTTTAGAAATTCAGAGACTGCTTCACTCTGGCCGGTCAGTTCGGCCTCAAGCCGCCGCAGGAAGCAGTCACAGCCGAGGGTGACCAGGGGTGTTCCGACCACCCGTTCAGAAGCTTCAATCTGGGTCCGAACGCTGTCCAGGAGTGAGCCCGGCGTCATGGCGGTCATGACGATGCCGGTTTCCACCGCACAATAGAAGGTCAGGCTAAGATCCGCATTGACTCTCTGGATGGAGCGAACGAAATAGTTCCCCCCCACACGAACACCCAGGGGCCGGAGGGCGAATACTTTCCGGTCGAGCTCATCCAGAGCTACCCCGACAGTCCGAGCGTAGACTTCCGCTGCGGGCTCCGCGTTCAATTCGTAAACGGTACGGCTTTGCGCACAGGCCCGGGTAACCACCAGCTTTTCATCCCGTGGTTCCATGTGGTGAGTAGAAAATACCCGGAAATCCAGCGGAGTATTCACCAGCATCACGGTTGCCGCACCGCAGTGAAATTCGCCATCGTAGTAGACGTGGGTATCGGCCAGTCGCTCGTCATCGCCGGCGGAACCGCCAAACTGGGGGATAGTGCCCAAGGCCGCATTGAGGGTCGCCAGCACCAGCTCTTCACGGCTGGAAAGGCCGTCCAGCAGGGTGATGGCAAAGGTATTGCCCTTGACCGGCGCCAGCTTGGCATCGCGGCAGGTGGCCAGCATCTGGTCTATGACGCCCTGGGCATCCTGAAGGGTGAATCGATCCAGTTGCCGAATCAGGGCGCAGTCGATGGCAAAGTAACGGGCATCAAAGCCGATGGCACTGATGCAGCCACGGTCATAGCCCTGCTCGGTAATTTCGCCGGCCGAGGTGCAACCGTATACGCGCACGCCGGCGAACGCAGTTTGTAAGGCGGGGCCTAAGGTTTGCAGGTCGTACTCGACCGAGCAGAAAAACAGCACACATCCCAGATTGTCGTGGACTAGCCGCTCGGCAAGCTCAGCGGCGGCCAACTCTGGCTCGCGGACACTGGAACTGGCTACACGCACGGCGGGTAAGTGACTGACTGGCTTCATCGGTAGCCTGCTCGGAATCCGGGAATCTGAAAACGATTCTACGCCTTCTGAGCTACTGGCCAATGCGACTTCAGTGCATTTTATTGGCGAGCCAAATCTGCCGTAAGCCATTGATTATTTTCTCCTTGAATCAATGTCCGGTGGCGCAACCAGGTTTTGGCGAGTGCAAACCGGCACTTTAGTCTGATACGGACATCGCAAGCGCACCGGCATCCTGCCGGGTGCCTGCGATGCCAACTGCGGGAGGCAAGCCCCTCAGAACATTATAACAGCGCCCAAAGCCAGGGTGTTGGCGTCTGCCGTTTTCACACCGCTGGATTTGGTTTCCTGTTCGAACATGTTGTATTCGGCCACCAGCTTGAAGTTGCTGTTTACATCGTGGAACACGGCCACAGACATGTTCTCGGTTTCGAACTTGCCCTGATCGGAATCGGTCTCACCGTAGGACACCACAAAGCGGTTGGCACCCAAGGTATAGGACGCCTGAACCAGGTAACCGTCGGCATCCTCTTCAGAGGCAAGGGCGCCATCGGTAATCAGAACCGGCACATCGCCCTTGGAGGTGAAACCTGACGCAGTCAACGACAAGCCAGCCACTGCCGCTTTCACACCATAGCCAACACCCTGACTGTCGATCTTGGTGGTGGCGTTCTCCGAGCTCTGGTGACGACCGTTTACCCAACCGGTCAGGGCCACACCGTTGAGGTCAGCGCTGTAAGTCACTTCCGCCTCAAAACGCGGTGCGGACTGCTCAGACTGGGCACCCGGGGTGGTATTGGCAGGCTCAAAGATACCCGTAGCAACGTTCAGACCACCCATGTCCGGTGACCGATATGTGATCTGGGCTGACGGGTTCGGATAAGGGTAACCAGTGCCGATATTACCGAAAGACACCCCAGTGGCGGCACCCGGAGAACCAAAGCCCATCAGGATCTCGTCCAGGAAAATATTGGAACGGGCATACAGGCCAAAATCCTTACCAATCAGGACCTGACCAAAGCTGCCATCCACGGTGGCATACAGTTGACGCACGTCGATAGAAGTATCCGTTGGCGACTGCAAGCTGTCATTGATGGTGCTCCAGAACGAGGAACGCCCGCCTAAGGTCAGGTCACCCATCTCCTTGCTGAAATTGAACCCGATGGTGTTCGGAAGGAAGCCCATCTTGACGTCTGAATTACGTACGTCAGCCGCCTTGTTATCGCGGTTCACGTAAAACGCATTGAAATATCCGTCCACCGAAAAACTGGTGCCGTCTTCGTTGTAGAGTTCAATCGCCGCATTGGCTCCGGCACTGGCTCCCATGGCCGCCATCATGGCAATGGCCAACCCTGACTTTCTGAAGTTGTTGTTTTTCATACATCCCCCGGTTGTTTTTTGGAAATCTGGGATCAGAGGGCCGGCTTATCCGGCCGCTCCAGGCGAGGTCTGACGCCTGATTTCCATGGTCGGTGATGCAACAACAGCGGGGAATGCTTCCAGGGAGCAGGTTTTCTGCTCATTTGGGATGCATGTGAAATGAAACTTTAGGAGTACGACTACGAGGAAAGACCGCTCGGGAAGTGGTCCAGTTCAGACAAGCAGTCATCAAGAAACTCATGGGGGTTGGCCAGAATGGCTTCGTCCGTCACGACACCAAACTGCACCTGGCCGGCATAGCTGACAATACTCACACCCAGCCCGATATCGCCCGCTTGGGGCACCCAGAACATCTGCTCGGTGATGGCGCAACCGGCCAGGTAGCGGGTCTCCGGCGTACCGGGCACATTGGAAACCACGGCTGAGGCCTTGCGGAAAAACAGGTCGGCCAGTGGTTTGCGACCAACCTCCGGCAACAGGGCGGCGCTGGCGGCAAGCCCCCAGGCGATCCCCGGCTGCCAGCTCTTTTTGAGTTTGCGGGTTTCATGCTTGATGCGGAACAGCCGCTCAAGGGCGCTCTCGCCATCCACCGGTAAGGGCACAAACACCGTACCGAAACAGTTGCCGGGCTCGCCCTCTTCCGGCCGGATTCCCTCCGGCAGCCGCGAGCGGATATCCACCGGTACTGCCGCATGCATCACCGCATCGTCCAGTTGTTCCGGTGACATTCCAAGGCGTGGACGCACCGCAGCCGCCACACAGGCCAGCAGAACATCATTGATGGTGGTGTTGGTGACCTGAGCAATCTCTCGAAACCGATCGAGCGGAACCGGATCAGACCAACGGCATTGTCGACGGCCCAAGAGCGGGCGTTTCAAATCTGACGGGGAATCTTCCTGCACCGCCAGAAACTGGCTCACCTCGTGGGCAAAGCGCGTGCTATTTCGCACCACCTGCTCCGCAAAGCTGTGCCCAAGCACGCCTTCCCCCTCCTGATCTGAGGGCATACCCTGAAAGGCCTGAGATACCTGCGCGCCAAACCACTGCTGCGCCGACTCTATCCAGCGCCCCAGGCGAGGGAGCTCAGGAGCGCCGTACACAGCGGGATACTGTCTGGGCGAGGCAGGGCAAAGTCTGGCAAACATCCCGAGCAGCGATAATCCATCGGCATAACAATGATGCAGTCGCAGCAACACAGCAGCACCACCCTCAGCGTTGGGGGCCAGCCAAAACTTCCAGATTGGCCGGTACAGCGGTAAGGGTTCATTCAGCCGGGCCGACACCCAATCCTGCAACTGCTCGCGATCAAAACGATCAAGCGCAACGTCCAGGTGGTGGGATACTGAAAAGGTAGGGTCTTTTTGCCAATACCAGGCCGGCGCTTTCCAGACCGGGCGGCACAGAAAACGCTCCCACGCCACCCAGTACACACTCAGAAACTCCCTCAGCCGGCCGGCGGTGAGCCCGTCAACCCGAAGCATGATGGTGATGGTCATGGGATTTTCCGACCGTTCCAAAGCCAGCCAGGCCGAATCCGAAGGCAGCATGAGATGCGATTGCTCTTGGTTCAAACCTGTCGTTCCCCGGTCAGTAAACTGGTAAAGGCCAATTCACCATTGTGCCAGACTCCGGATAGGGGCTCCATCATCCGCACACACCTCGCAGAGTTACAAATAATTACACAGAAGTAACCCTTCAGTCCTATACTGGTTATATGTCTTGATGCAATGGTTATTAAAGACACCGTGATCGTGATCACTTGGCTACAGATTCCGGAAATTAACGGCGTTGGCGCCACTCTTTCACAATTAGAAACGCGGTACATATAGCAAACCGGCACATCCAAAATTAAGAATAATCAACCATTGCGCTGCCGGGGGGAGATGAATCATGAAAGCCAGTCATGTTCGCAAACTGATTAAACCGATCGAGAGCGCCTACTCCGAGATGTTCTCCGGTCAGGTGTACCGCGTCGGTAAAGGCGCGGTGTCGGTACGCAATCACAGCGGCACCGCCGAACACACGGTGATTGGCGTGCATGGCTTTCTGGAAAATCACTGCTATTTCACCCAGGCCTATGACGGCCCAACCACAGAATTGATCCTGCTCACTTGCAGCAACTATCACATTCCGGTAAACGGCGTCACACCCGATAACGCCGATTGGGAAGTGCCGATCAAGCACCCTGAAGGCACCATTGAATACGATGCCTGTATCCTGAACCAGGCCCTGCGACACTTACCGACCACCCGCAACATTCGCATTCATGGCCATTCACGGGGTGGCGCCGTCATCCTTGAAGCCATGCAGCAGTGGCCCGAGCTGTACGAAGACGCAGAAATCGTACTGGAAGCACCGGTATTGCCCCAAGGTAAACTGCATGCGCTGGTCACCACATTGCTGGAACCTGTCAGTCACGGCATGTGGCCCTGGCTGATCCGCTTGATCAACAGCGCCCCGCAGTCCGCTTATGGCCAGACTTTTTTCGGCAAAATGAACCCGCGCAAACGGCAACTGCTGGGCAAACTGTTCTTTGCTACCAAAGATCACCTGACCATTGTCCGTAACATCGAAAATATCATGGACTGGATGGAGCGCACGGACAGCTCTGCCTACCAGCATGTCCGCCACGGCACCTTTCTAATCCCGGCCACGGACCGCATCCTTGATCGCACCGCGATGCTCGCCAGTGCCCGCACCAGCCCCACCACCATGAGGATTGTTGAAACCGAAGCGCCCAGCCACTTCATCACACTGGACAGCAAGGAATGGGTGCCCGGTCTGGAAACATTGCCCGCCGCGGCCCAGGGCTAACACCCCGACAGCACAAAGTCAGATGCAGGACTCGCCCCGCTTCGCTAAACTGAGCGCTTTTGGGCGGCACTAGCGCCGCCTGCCCGGTTTTGGAGCCCTGAATGTATCGTGAGCGCCTTGTCACAACGGAAGTGAACTCAGAGAACGCCCACCGCCTGAGACGGCTTTTGCTGGAATACCATGATTTTCGCCAGATCAAAGCAGCTCACCCTTTGCTAAACGACACCAAGCGCATTGCCAACTGGCAGGCCAATCGTCTGAAAGCGACGCACCAGGATCTGTACCAGAATCCGGGCTACCATACCGGGCTGGAATTTCTGCTCACGGATTTGTATGCCCCCGCCGGCATGACCCACCGGGATGACAACATAGACCGGGTATTCCCGAAGATGGTCAAGTGGCTTCCGGACCACCTTTTAAATACCTTTGCCGGGTTGGTTGAGCTGAATCTGGTTACCCAGAGTCTCGACCTGGAGTTGGCCGAGTGGTTTGCCGGACGCGGCACCACGACCACCCAGATCAGTGGCCAGGCCTACTGTGAGGCGTATCGTGCCAGTCGTCAGTTGGCCGTTCGGGAGCGACAACTGCATCTGGTCGCAGACACCGGCCAGCAGCTGGACCGCTACGTGCGCAACCGCACCCTGGGCTGGCTTCTGTCGATCAGTCGGGGGCCGGCCGAGATGGCGGAACTGGGTGATCTGCACAGTTTTCTGCACCGGGGTTACAGCGCATTCCGGAATATGGACAAGGTCGACGCGCTGATTGATCGGCTGATTGGTCGAGAACAACAGGTTATGCGAAACATATTGGCGGGCCACCCGGAGCCGTTCATGCTGCCGGGCGACCTGTAACCGGGATCAAGCCTTGATGATCTGATCCAGCTGGGAATGGATTTCCTGCTCAATGCGGGACTTGAACGGGCGCAGCATCAGGCCTAGCTCCAGACGGATATGCAGGTCGTTTTCAGCGATATCCAGCTGCCCTTTTACGCCACTGCGCTTGAACCTGAGGAGATCGCCCTCCCACTGATAGTTGACGTCAAACTGCTTTGACAGATCTTTGGCCAGCGTTTCGGCTGCCTCCCGGGCGTGTTCCTTGTCCAGCGTGTGCGCGCGGTGAATATCGATAACAGACATGAATCAGTTTTCTCAGTAGTTTTGAAAGGGTTTTACAGTGTAAGTCGGCAATAAACTTGTAGCCAACCCCTCAGCGGTTAGAATACGGGATCAGATTCTGACAGGACCATTTCTCATGAGCGAACAGCAAACGCCAGGCACGCCCGGTAACGGCCAGGACGACGTGACCCACTTCGGTTTCCGCAACGTGCCGAAAAGCCAGAAGGCCAGCCAGGTTGCTGAAGTTTTTCACAGCGTAGCCGGCAAATACGACCTCATGAACGATCTGATGTCGATGGGCATCCACCGCCTGTGGAAGCGCTTCACCATTGAGCTGAGCGGCGTTCGCCCGGGCCATCAGGTACTCGACATTGCCGGCGGCACCGGCGACCTGACCATGAAATTCTCTGACCTGGTGGGGCCTTCCGGCCGGGTGGTACTGGCCGACATCAACGCCTCCATGCTGCAGGTGGGGCGCAGCCGCCTGACCGATCGGGGTTACGCCGGCAACATCGAATACGTGCAGGCCGACGCCGAACACCTGCCGTTCCCGGATAACAGCTTCAATGCCGTGTCGATTGCTTTCGGTTTGCGCAATGTGACCGACAAGGATCAGGCCCTGCGGGACATGACCCGCACCCTGAAACCCGGCGGCAAGCTGATGGTGCTGGAATTCTCCAAGCCCAGCAACCCGCTGCTGAGCAAAGCTTATGATACCTATTCGTTCAGTGCTCTGCCGTTGATGGGCCAGCTGTTCGCCGGTGACAGCGAAAGCTACAAGTACCTGGCCGAATCCATCCGCATGCACCCGGATCAGGACACCCTGAAGGGCATGATGGAAGACGCCGGCCTGGTCAACTGCAAGTACTACAACATGACCGGCGGTATCGTTGCCCTGCACGTCGGGATCAAGCCCTGATGTTTCCTGGCCCTACCCTGTCGTCCGCCGCCAGCGCCATCGCAGAGCTGGGGCTTAATCAGGCGCTGGAACTGGATACCGCAGGCCGTCAGGCACTGCTGGCAGCTCTGGTGGGGCCCGTACAGTTTACCATCACCGCGCCACTGCCCATGGCCTGGACACTGAACCGTGTTGGCGAACGGGTTCAGGTGCGCAGCCAACCCGCCGAGGCCCCAGCCCTGACAATCTCCGGCCGGGCCATGGCTTTTGCGGCCCTCGCCATGGGCGACGACCGGGTATTTGCCGATGAACGACTGCTTGTGGACGGCAACACGGCCCTGGCCCATCAGCTGCAGCGAGCCTTGAGCCAACTGGAGCCAGACTGGGAAGCCGCCATGGCCCGGCACCTGGGCGACGTACCGGCGCATTTTCTGGGCAAGAGCATCCGCAACGCAGTGCACTGGAGCCGGAACGCCGTCAGTACCATGAACAGCAACGTCGAAGAATACCTCCACGAAGAAAGCCGTGCCCTGCCCGGGCGCCGCGAGCTGGAGGCTACCTTTCAGGATATCGACGAGCTGAGCCTGCGCACCGAGCGCCTGGAAGCGCGCCTTAACCAACTGGACTCATCCGGTAGCCATTACGATACGGAGAAGCTGTGACCCGTCTGCGACGCCTGTTCCGAATTGCCTGGGTATTCTGCCGTTATCGGCTCGACACCTTTTTGCCCCTGGCGGAACTGCCCACAGCCCTGAAGGTGTTCTTCCTGCTGGCGCCCTGGCACCTGTTCCCCCAGCCCAAGCTGAGCAGAGGCGACCGCCTGCGCCTGGCGCTGGAAGAACTCGGCCCGGTGTTCGTCAAATTCGGCCAGATTCTCTCCACCCGCCGGGATCTGCTGCCCGACGACATGGCCGAATCCCTGAAACAACTGCAGGACCGGGTACCGCCCTTCCCCAGCGATCAGGCCCGGGGCATTATCGAAAAATCACTGGGAGCGCCGGTGGCCGAGCTGTTTGCCGAGTTCAGCCCAGACCCGATGGCCTCGGCATCGGTCGCCCAGGTACATGCAGCCACGCTGCCCAATGGCCAGAAAGTCGTGGTCAAAGTGCTGCGCCCAGGCATCGACAAGGTCATCCGCCAGGATCTTGGTTTGATGTACCTGATGGCAGGATTGCTTGAGAAATACTGGACTGAAGGCAAGCGCCTGCACCCAGTGGACGTGGTGGCCGATTATGACGCCACCATCCACGACGAACTCGATCTGCAACGAGAAGCTGCCAACGCCAGCCAGCTGCGCCGCAATTTCGACAACTCGCCACTGATCTACATTCCATTTATCGATTGGGACTACACCAGCAAGTCGGTGCTGGTGATGGAGCGCATTCACGGTATTCCGATCGCCGATGTGGCCAAACTGCAAGACGCCGGCGTAAACATGAAGGTACTGGCGGAAAAAGGTGTGGAAATCTTTTTTACCCAGGTGTTCCGGGACAGTTTTTTCCACGCTGACATGCACCCGGGAAATATCTTTGTGGATGTGTCCAACCCGGCCGATCCGAAGTACATCGCCATTGATTTCGGCATCGTCGGCACTCTGGCACCGGACGATCAAAGCTACCTGGCCCGCAACCTGCTCGCGTTTTTTCGCCGCGATTATCGTCAGGTCGCCCAACTGCACATACAATCCGGCTGGGTGCCGCCGGATACTCGGGTAAACGAATTTGAGGCCGCCATCCGCACCGTGTGCGAGCCAATTTTCGAGCGACCGCTGAAAGACATCTCATTCGGCCACTTCCTGTTGAGATTGTTCCAGACCGCTCGCCGCTTCAATATGGAAGTACAGCCACAGTTGGTATTGCTGCAAAAGACCCTACTCAATGTCGAGGGACTGGGCCGCCAGCTGTACCCGGATCTGGACCTGTGGAGCACTGCTCAGCCGTTTCTGGAAAAGTGGATGCGTCAGCGAATCGGCCCGGCCGGGCTGATCAAATCGGTGCAAACCCACCTGCCTTCGTGGCTGGAGCAATCACCGGAGATGCCGCAACTGGTGCACGATGCCCTGTTGCAGTTGCGCGGCAGCGGCCCGACCGAAGCTCAGAACCGTGCAACCCTGGCATCGATGAAAGAACAACAGCAGCGCAGCGAGCGCCGCTGGCGTCGTGGCTTTATTGCCGCCGTACTTGCCGGAGCAGCCCTTGTAAGCAGCCAGCCAGACGTTCAACAGTTGTTCACCCATGACATGCCGACCTGGGGCTGGGCCTTGCTTGCGGTGGCGGCAGGCGTCATGCTCCGGGGCAGCCGCTAAACAAAAGATTGTCAGGATTCATGAAAATGCAAGATTCCACCACTAATGTCGAACGGCCTGACTGGCTCGACCAGATTCGCTGGACTGACGACGGCCTGGTGCCAGCCATCGCCCAGGACGCCGACAACGGCGATATTCTGATGATGGCCTGGATGAACCGGGAGTCACTGCGACTGTCTGTTGAAGAAGGTCAGGCGGTGTATTGGTCACGCTCCCGAGGCAAGCTCTGGCGCAAGGGTGAGAGCTCAGGTCATCAACAGGTACTCCTGGACATTCGGCTCGACTGCGATGCCGATGTCATTCTGCTGAAAGTGGAACAAAAAGGCGGCATTGCCTGCCATACTGGACGGCGAAGCTGTTTTTACCGGACCCTGGACAATGGCCAGTGGGTCAGTGCCGAGCCGGTACTGAAAGATCCGAATGCCATCTACGGCAGTAAGTGAGGAGCAGACACCGTGAGTGATGTACTGGAACGCCTGGCACAGGTACTTGAGGCCCGAAAAGACGCCAACCCGGACACCTCCTACGTGGCCAGCCTGCACGCAAAGGGGCTGAACAAGATTCTGGAGAAAGTGGGCGAAGAGTGCACTGAAACCCTGCTGGCAGCCAAAGATGCAGAGCATTCCGGAGACACCCGGGATGTGGTTTATGAAACCGCCGACCTTTGGTTTCACAGCATGGTGATGCTGTCCAGGCTTGGCCTGGGCCCGAAAGACGTCATTGATGAGCTGGCCAGTCGGTTCGATTTGTCTGGCCTGGAAGAAAAAGCGTCACGCAAACCGTAAAGAGGTACCCCTAACGGGGATTTCCGGGAACGGCACACGTTGGCGTACAATGTCATGCAACAGCAACAATTGAATGAGGACCCCTCATGGGTATCAGCATCTGGCAACTTTTAATTGTACTCGGCATCGTCATCCTGCTGTTCGGAACCAAAAAACTGCGCAACATCGGTACCGATCTGGGCGGCGCCATTCGTGGGTTCAAAAAATCCATGAGTGACGATGAAACCAAGCCCGCCGATCCCGACAGCCTGGAAGGTCAGCAAGAACAGCACCAGGCCCAGGCCGAGGAAAAACCTCGCGAAAAGCAGAGCTGAGCACGGTCTGAATGTTCGATATCGGCTTTATTGAGCTGCTGATCTGCGGCATCATCGCGTTGCTGGTACTCGGCCCCGAGCGGCTGCCTACGGCTGCCCGGGCGGCTGGCCGCTGGATTGGCGGTGCCCGGCGCATGGTCAGCCAGTTCACCTCGGAACTGGACCGGCAGCTCAAGGCTGAGGAGCTCCGGGAGGAGTTGCGCAAAGCCGGTGACGTGGGGCTGGACGATATGGAAAAGACCGTACGCGGCGCCCTGGACGAGGCGAAAAAGTACGAACACATGATCCTGCCCGACAGCGAAACCCGAAAACCCCGGCCAGCACCGGCAACACGCCGGGTCGCTGAGGAGGTCAATGCCGAGAAACCGGCCACCGAGTCACCAGCGGCCGACCGTGCGGAGAGTGCCAACATCGACAGCCAGACCACCAGCCCGTCCTCAGAGAGCTCATCGGATAATCGTTCATGAGTGGTAACCAGTCACCGCCCGAACAGCAGGAAATGCCGCTGATCGAACACTTGCTCGAGTTACGCAACCGGCTACTGAAAATGGTGCTGGCTGTCATCATCTGCTTCGCGTTCATTTACCCATTTGCCAACGAACTCTACCTGTGGCTGTCCCAGCCATTGCGGGAACTGTTGCCAGTCGGCCAGACCATGATTGCCACCGACATCACATCGCCGTTCTTTGCGCCTCTGAAACTGGCTCTGGTGTTGGCGGTCTTTGTGGCTATCCCGGTGATTCTCTATCAGCTCTGGAGCTTTGTAGCGCCTGGTCTGTACACTCACGAGAAGCGCTTGGCCTTTCCCCTGCTGTTCACCTCGGTACTGCTCTTCTATGCCGGTGCTGCCTTTGCCTATTACGTGGTGTTCCCGCTGGTGTTCGGCTTTTTCACCGCCATTGGGCCTGAAGGCATCGTCGAGTTGCCCGACATCAGCAGTTATCTCAACTTTGTTCTGAAGATGTTCTTTGCCTTTGGCGTGGCCTTCGAGATTCCCATTGCCACCGTTTTGCTGATTCTGACCGGCGCCACAACGCCACAGGATCTGGCTGCCAAGCGCCCCTATGTGGTGGTGGGTTGTTTCATCATCGGCATGCTGCTGACCCCTCCAGACATTATCTCCCAGACTCTGCTGGCGGTGCCCATGTGGATTCTGTTTGAGGTCGGCATTCTGTTTGGTCGCCTGGCTTATCGCCGGGCCGAAGAAGACAACGCTGAGGGTGAGTCCTCTTCCGGATGAATCAGGCCCTGTTGTTTGAGGAAGACTTTATCAGCGCAGACCGGGCCCTGCTCAGGGGCCGTCGGTTAGAGCACCTGAAAAGCATCATCAAGCCCAGCGCCGGCGACTGGATTCCGGTTGGCCGGGTCGATGGCCTCATGGGCCAGGCCCGGATCATCCAACTCACAGACAGCGAAGCCGAACTTCAGGTCACACTGGACCACCCGGCCCCACCCGCGTTACCGCTCACCCTGATTCTGGCCATGCCAAGACCCAAAATGTTCCGCCGCGTACTTCAGACCTGCGCGTCGTTAGGGGTGAAGGATATCTGGCTGATCAACAGCTACAAGGTAGAGAAGAGCTTCTGGCAAACACCCTGGCTTTCCGATGACAACCTGAGGGAGAACTTGACACTCGGCCTTGAGCAGGCCAAGGATACGGTGATGCCAAAGGTTCATATCCGCAAGCTGTTCAAGCCCTTCGTGGAAGACGAGCTGCCGGCTCTGCTGACCGGTAAGCGCGCGCTGGTTGCTCACCCTGGCCGGGCACAGCCTTGCCCGACCCACCTGGAAGAGCCGGGCGCACTTTGCATTGGTCCTGAAGGTGGGTTTACCGACTATGAGGTTGGTAAACTGGAAGATGCCGGCTGCCAGGGCGTACATCTGGGCCCACGCATCCTGCGGGTGGAAACCGCCGTACCAGTGCTGATCAGCCGACTGTTTGACGCTTGCCGCTAGCGATTCCTTAACCCTCGGTCTACTCGTGGATACCCATCGCCTGGGCAGCAATCCGGTTTTTTACCGGAGCCAGTTGATCCAGCCAGCGCATGCCGGTATTCCGCAACCACCGTATCGGCAACTCATCGCGGCCAAACAGCTGCTTGAAACCCTCCATTGCCGCCATCATGGTGAGATTCTCACCTTTGCGACGACGCTGATATCGGGCCAGCACCAGGGCATCGTCTGGCGCAAGACCCAGCCTTTTGGCGCGTTCCAGCTCCTGCAGCAAGACTCGCACATCGCCATAGCCAAGGTTGGCACCCTGCCCGGCAAGCGGGTGAATGGTGTGGGCGGCATCACCCACCAGCACCAGACCATCCGCCACATAGTCCTTGGCATGGCGTTGGCGCAGAGGAAACGCAAAGCGCTCTGACACGGCCTCTACCTCGCCCAACTCCCTCTCTATGGCCATTTCCAGTTCACGGCGGAAGCTATCGGTATCCAGCGCCATCAGACGTCGGGCTTCCTGGGTATCCTGAGACCAGACGATGGAGCAGAAATGCTCGTCTCCGGTTTCGTTAGCCAGCGGCAAGAACGCCAGCGGCCCGGTCAGGGAAAATCGCTGCCAGGCGGTGTAGCGATGTGATTGCCGGGTGCGCACCGTGCAGACAATGGCCTGCTGATCATAATCCCATTCCCGCGTTGGCAATCCTGCCCACTGACGCAGTCTGGACAGGGCGCCGTCTGCCCCCACAACCAGGCGCGCGTTCAAACGGCGACCATCGTCCAGCTCAACACCCTGGTCATGTGCCCAGGATTTGACCCGAACACCGTCAATCACAGCAACCTCGCTGTCTGCCAGTTCCTCGAACAGGGCGCGAACCACGTTCCGGTTCTCAACGATGGTGCCCAGCGACCGGGCATGCAATTCCGCCGCGTCAAAATGAATGCGGCCAGTGCCATCGCCGTCCCACACTGTCATTTCCCGATAACTGCAATGCCGCGCCGCCTGCACTCGTGGCCAGGCACCGAGTTGCTCCAACAATCGCTGACTGGCCAGGGAGATGGCACTGACTCTCGGCTCAAAATCCTCAACGCCGGTCGCCGGTTGCGGTGGCACCAGCTGGGCGTCCACCGGTGCCCCTTCTACCAGACCCACCCGCCAGCCTTGACGGGACAATCCCAGGGCCAGAGCAGAGCCAATCATGCCGCCGCCGACGATCAACACGTCAAATGACAAGTCCTTGGAATCAGTGGTCATTCGGGGCAGCTTCCTCAACTGTTTTAACGGATGAAATCACCGGTCTGCGGCCACCCACGCCCATCGCTTTACGGGCAAACCAGCGCTTGGCGCCCGGCACCAGATCCAGCCCGATCAGGCCAGAGTCCCGGGCAACAGCCAGGGGCGGTAAGGATTGCCCGAAAATGCGTATCAGGGAATCCGAAAACTGCACGGTTTGCTGCCAGTCCTGCCGATGCAAACGCTGGTACTGACCGAGGATGGCAAGATCGCCGATCGGCGTGCCCTCGTTCACTGCCCGGCGGAACTGCTCCACCAGTGTCATCAAACCCCGCAGTGCAAGATTAAAGCCCTGACCGGCAACCGGGTGCAAAGCATGCGCAGCGTTACCCACCAGCGCGACGCCGGGACGCACAGACTCATTAACGGTGGTCAGCTTGAGCGGATAATGGTGACACTCGCCAATACGAGTAAAGCGCCCCAGGCGCCAGCCGAATCGCGCCTGCAACTGCCGGCACCGGGCATCCTCTGGTAACGCCAGAACCTCTTCCAGCGCCGCATCAGACAGCGTCCACACCAGTGCCGACTGGTTTTCCGGCCGGGCCGGCGAGCCATGAGGCAAAAGCGCCATGGGGCCAGACTCAGTAAAACGTTCAAAGGCTGTGAACTGGTGACACTCGGCCGTGGAGACGTTGGCGATCAGGGCATTCTGGCCGTAGTCTTCGGTGCGGGTCACAAAGCCCAACTGTTCCCGCAGGCCAGAACGCCCGCCGTCAGCCACCACCAGGCAGCGGCCGGTCAGAGTATGCTCTTCGCCATTGTTGCGAATACCAACGCTGACACCACCCGGGATATTGGTCATGCCGATGACTTCGGCAGGGGCCTGCCAGCTGACATTGGTCGCCAGCAGTGCCCGCATCAGGCACAGACCCATCCAACGGTTGTCTGCCACATATCCCAGGGCCTCTTGACCCTGATCGCCCGCGTTCAGGCGGGTCGCTCCAAAGCGGCCCCGGTCCGACACATGAATATGGTGAATAGGCGTGGCGTGCTCGGCGAGCGCCGACCACAGCCCAAGATCCTCAAAAACCAGTCGGGAGCCCCAGGCCAGTGCGGTTGAGCGCGCGTCGTAGCTAGGCTGATAGTCGTCGGGTAAAGCCTCTGGCGACAGCGGAAAACTTTCCACCACCGTTACCCGAAGTTCTGGCACCACACGGGCTACCGCCAAAGCCAGGGTTGCTCCGGCCAGGCCGCCCCCGGCGATAATCAGGTCGGTATCGGTGCTAGGCTCAGTCACGGGTCAGTCCGCCATCAACGATTCAATTTCAGCGACGGTTTTCGGCACATCGTCGGTCAGCACGCGGCAGCCATCTTTGGTCACCACCACATCGTCTTCAATGCGGATACCGATACCACGCCACCGCTCATCCACATTGCTGTTATCCGGCGCAATGTAGAGCCCCGGCTCCACCGTCAGGGCCATGCCCGGCTCGAGCTGACGCCAGGCGTCACCGACCTTGTAATCACCCACATCGTGTACATCCAGGCCTAACCAATGCCCGGTGCGATGCATGAAGAAGGGTTTGTAAGCCTCGTTAGCGATGGCGTCTTCCAGGGTGCCGGTAAGCAGGCCAAGATCAATCAGTCCTTGGGTCAGCACTTTCAGGGCCGCCTCATGAGGGTGATTCCAGTGATTCCCGGGACGCACGGCGTCAATGGCCTCGTATTGGGCCGCCAGTACCACTTCGTAAAGGGCTTTCTGCTCCGGACTGAACTTGCCGCTGACCGGAAACGTACGCGTGATGTCAGAGGCGTAGCATTCCAGCTCACAACCAGCGTCGATCAACACCAGATCGCCATCCTTCAGCGGTGCGGCATTTTCGATGTAATGCAAAATGCAGCCGTTGGCGCCGCCACCCACGATGGACGGGTAGGCCGTGGAACGGGCACCGTGCCCCATAAAGGTGTGGATCAGCTCGGCTTCCAGGTTGTATTCATGGCCACCACGTCGGGCCCGCTTCATGGCGTTGCAATGGGCCTCAGCACTGATCTGCCCGGCCTTCGCCATCACCTTCACCTCAGCCGCACTCTTGTACAGGCGCATGTCGTGCAGCAGGTGCTCCAGAGCGACAAACTCCCCGGGAGGATGCGCGCCTGCGCGTACCTTGCTGCGTATTACCTTGACCCAGTCCATCACCTGATTATCAAAAGCATGATCTTTGCCGAGCGGGTAATAAACCCGGCTACGCCCTTCAATCATGCCAGGCAGAATGTCATCGATGTCGGCAATCGGAAACGCATCATCCAGGCCGTAGCGCTCGATGGCGCCTTCCGGTCCGACCAAGAAACCATCCCAGAGTTCTTTCTCCGGGTTCCGCTCCTTGCAAAACAATACGGACTCTCCGTGCTCACGTCCGGGAATCAGCACCAGCACGGCTTCTGGCTCACCAAAGCCGGTCAGATACTGAAAATCACTATCCTGACGGAACGGATGCAGCACATCACGGTTCCTGACCCGTTCCGGGGCGGCCGGCACAATGGCGATGCTGTCTGCCGCCATGCGATCCATCAGCTTGCGCCGGCGCTCGGCGAATTCTTTCATGGGAATCATTGAGGCCATGAGATCTCCAGATTAGTGCAGTGTCGGCGCGCCACTGGCCGGCTTTTCCGGCTCATTGAATTCAGTAAACACCGCCAGCGCGCCCAGACGGACGTATTCGGTAATTTCCAACAACTGTTGCTCACTTTCTTCATCGGAATTTTCGTCTTCCGATAACTGACTGATCGCGACCATATCCTCAATCAGCTCCCGGATTTCGTCCGGTGCCTGGCCGAGCGACTCGCCCGCGGCCAGCGCCATACCTTCGAGAAAACCGCGCACCCAGGCAATCAGCGCCTCCAGGCGTTGCTCGATGGCATAGTCATCATCTGGCAGCAACGGCTGAAAACTGAGATCCGAAGACTGCAACTGTGCCAGCACGCGGTCGTAGGCATCATTCATAAACGGCGCCAAGTCGTCAGACTCAGTCATCGCCTGCTCGGCCAGCCCCATCTGCTCGCAGACCATCGCAAGCCATTCGTTCTCCTGGATACGAGAACCAGCCGCAAGCCGACCACAGAGCACGCCGTGCAGCTCAGAGGGATGACTGAAGGCTTTGTGAATCGTGTAAACATTGGCCCAGCGCTCGAACTCGGCAGCGCGGGCGGCACCCGTGGTGTCAGTATCAGACATGAAACCGTGTGTTCCTGTGTCGGGGGAGCAGCCAGGCTATCTGCCGCGGCGCTCCGCATACATGTTTGCAAGCCTCTATCCTAGCATTCCGGCACGCTTGTGGCACTTGCCGGCACACGGAGGGCTTGCTTTTATTCCGCCAAAAATCAAAAATGTTATAACATATCAAAAACAGTCAGAGGTATCCGATATGCCCACCCTGAACGCTCCCATTCGCACGCTCTCCCTGGTGCTGGCATCCAGCCTTGCAGCCATGCCGTCTTTGGCATCAGACAACCCTTCCGCGCACCAACATGGCCACGCTGATCTTCAGATTGCGGTGGATAACGAGCGGATCGACCTTTTGCTGCTATCGCCGGCTTACAACCTGATCGGCTTCGAGCACAAGCCAAGGACCGATGAACAGCGCCAGCGGGTGCAGGCTGTAGAGAGCTGGTCCGCAGAAACAGCGCTGATCAATACTCCGGCCGGAGCCTGTACCATCAACTCAACAGCTCTTAACGCCAGTTGGGGCGACAGCAACGACCACAAGCCTCACCATGACCACAAACACGCTCACGACCATGAGCATGGTGAAGATCACGCATCGAACTCCCCTCATACCGATGTGGAAATTACCCAGTCGCTGAGTTGCCCGGGCCTGTCTGCAAACACCCAGCTGGAAACCACCTTGATGACGCAGTTCCCGGAAATGGAGTATTTGAATGTGCAATGGGTTGGCCCGCAAGGCCAAGGCGCCGTTCGCTTGACGCCCGCCCAGGCGAGGTTTCAGCTAAACCGTTGAGATTACTCGCTGTAAGGTTTGACCGATGCCGCAGCCATTGAATAGGACGAAGTGCCGAGTTCGGTCTCGGTGCGATCAATCACCAGCTTGCCCTCGATCCAGACCGGGTCATAGAGGGCCTGCAGGGTAAAGCCCTCGCTGGCTTTGACGTGGATAATCTGATTGGGCGGTGGCGGCGGTACGTGAATGCAGGCGCCGTAATAAGGCACCAGGAAAAACTCGAGGATGCGCATGTCGTCGGTCACTTTCAGCGGCACCACAAAGCCGGGTATCCGGCCATCGACATCACCCATTTCCGGCACCACCCGCCCGGTCATAATTTCGTCCGGCAACAGTGCCGGGCCCTCTCCGTCATGCTCGATTTCAGGCATACTCTCGAGCAAGGCGAGATCTTCAGCGGGCATCAGCTCAAGCCAATCGATTTCCCGGGTTTCTGAGTGGACAGCGGATGCAACCATCAACAGCAAAAGCGGTCCAAGCCGCGCCATCCATTTTTGGAATCTCAAGATAACAAGCATCAAATACCACTCCCCATGGGGTCAACCGTGCAACGGACGCCATCATACAACGACTAAGACTATACGGATATGAGCACCGAGACAGAACAAATCCAGGCCAGTTCCATTACACCTGCGTCAGCCATCACAACCCGCCAACTCCGATTCTGCTGGCCTGGCCAGGTAAACGCGCCGGTGTTCCCGGATATCGAGCTAGCCCAGGGTGAGCATCTGTTCCTGCATGGCCCAAGCGGCACCGGCAAGAGCACACTGCTTGGCCTGCTGGCCGGCATGCTGGCACCGGATTCCGGCTCCGTCGACTTACTGGGTCAATCTCTTAACACCATGCGATCGGGTGCCAGGGATCGTTTTCGCGCCAACCACATGGGTGTTATTTTTCAGCAGTTCAACCTGGTCCCTTACCTGAGCGCACTGGCCAACGTCACTCTGCCCTGCCGTCTGTCGCCGCTGCGCCGGGCGCGCACCGAACCCGACCACGATACCGCCGCCATGGCGCTGTTGGAGCACTTGGCCGTCCCGGAGAGCCATTGGCAGCGTGGCGTTACCGAGCTCTCGATAGGCCAGCAACAGCGAGTGGCTGCCGCCCGGGCACTGATTGGCGCACCCGAAATCATACTGGCCGACGAACCGACCTCCGCCCTGGACGCAGATAACCGGGACCGCTTTCTCGACTTGCTGCTAGCGCTCGCCGAACAACGCCGGTGCTCCGTGGTTTTTGTCAGTCATGATCGGGCTCTGGCCAGCCACTTCCATCACCAACTGGCACTCGGAGGTGAGGCATGAGCAAGGTTCGCCTCGCCCTGTCGCTGGCCACCGCCAGCCTCTGGTATCGCCGTAGAGTGCTGGCTCTGGTTTGTCTGACTCTAACACTGAGCGTGACGTTGTTGCTGGGCATTCAGTACCTGCGCACCGAAATCCGGCAATCCTTCACCAGCACCATCAGCGGCACCGACTTGATTGTCGGCGCCCGCAGCGGCCAGCTCAATCTGTTGATGTACACGGTATTCCACATTGGCGATGCCACCAACAACATCCGTTGGTCAACGTTTCAGGCGATGGAGCAGGACAGCCGGATTGACTGGTTGATTCCGATCTCGCTGGGCGACAGTTATCGGGGCTACCGGGTAGTGAGCACTAACGATCAGTTCTTCAAGCGCTTCCAGTACGGTAACGATCAAGCCCTTGAGCTGTCGCGGGGCGAGTGGTTTGATGACCTGTTCGACGTGGTCCTGGGCGCCGGCGTGGCCCGGCAAATGAACCATCAGGTCGACGATGAAGTCGTGCTGTCCCACGGCGGGGGCCGCACCAGTTTTTCCAATCACACTGACCTGCCCTTCCGGATATCCGGCATACTTGCGCCGACTGGAACGCCGGTAGACCAGGCCGTGTATATCAGCCTGGAGGCTATGGAGGCGATCCACGTGGGCTGGGAGTCCGGCGTTGCCATTCCCGGCCGCACACTGTCGTCAGATCGCGCCAGGGCACGGGATTACAAGCCCGATTCCATTACCGCGGCATTTGTCGGCCTCAGCCAGCCCATCCTGACCTTTCAAGTACAACGCCAGCTCAATCAGTCCAGCGAAGAGCCCTTATCTGCCATACTGCCCGGCGTCGCACTGAGCGAACTGTGGCGCATGATGGGGCAGTTTGAAAGGGCCTTGCTGGCCATCAGCGCGTTTGTAGTCGTCACCAGTTTGATTGGCTTGATCGCGGTATTGCTTACCCTGCAGGCCCAGCGCCAACGGGAGATCGCCATTCTGAGGGCAACTGGCGCATCGCCATTGTTGATCGCCTCACTATACAGCTTTGAGTGCGTGGCCCTGGCCCTTGCTGCCTGTGTGTTTGCGCTGACCCTGGGCGGAAGTGCCATTTACGGCCTGAGCCCCTGGTTTTTGGAACAATACGGCATTCAGATCAGTCTGCGCGCCCTGAACCAACAAGAGTGGCTGCTGCTCGGTGCGATCCCGATTGCCGCCTTGACGGTATCGCTGCTGCCGGCCATCACTACCTGGTGGCGGAGCCGAAAGCTGGGTTTTGGTGCTGGCAGTGATCTCTGATCGATGCACAAAGGTGACATGCATCACGGCATATCACGCCATGACAAGGCGTTAAATTGACCGGTCCTGCATCGACACTTATAGTTACTGACACTTAAATCACCGTTGTTGGGCACGTCATGGAACAGTCCGAAGTACAGGCATTAGCGGACAAGCTGGACAAGCTGATCGAGCATTGCGAAAAGCTGGAGAAGGATAACGCCCTGCTGCGAACGCTGCAGGACGACTGGAATCGTGAACGAGCCCAGTTAATGCACAAAAACGATCTTGCCAAAAACAAGATTGAAGCCATGATCGGCCGCCTCCGGGCGCTGGAGCACCACTGATGTCGCAGCAGTCAACCACCGTTGAAGTCAGAATTCTCGACAAGGAATACCTGGTGGCTTGCCCGCAGGAAGAGCAAGAGGCGCTGTTGCGCGCCGCCAGACACCTGGACAGCAAAATGCGGGAAATTCGTTCCAGTGGCAAAGTGTTCGGCACTGAGCGCATTGCCGTAATGGCGGCGCTGAACATCACTCACGAGCTTCTGGAGCGTGACACCATGTCTCATGCTACCAGCAGCCTGCTCAGAGCTATGGACCACCGGCTGGACGACGCCCTTGGCGGGCCCTCCGACAACCGATCCTGAAAGATTCCGGAAATGGGGGTTGCAATCGGCCCCGCCAGTGCCCGTATAATGGATTCAACTTCCTGGGCTGTTCGCTGGTCGGGTACGTCCTCGAGCCGATGCGCACTACCCAGGTGGCCACTTCAGGGCATTGTGAGCACGTCCCCCACGGGGGAAAGCCTAATATGTCACAGCGGCCACCGACCTTGAACTTTGGGTTCAAGGGCCACATCCGATAACGGCAGCCCGGGAAGCTTTATTTTGTCTCAATACCCCTCCCCCCATCCGTTTGAAGCTCACCCAGATCCATTTCCCAGAAGCGAGTTGCGCAGGCAGTTACGCCGTCAACGACGATCTCTTTCTTTTGAGCAACAGCAACAAGCCGCTGACCAGCTCGCGCTGAATCTACTGAAACACCCGGACCTGAAGAGGGCTCGCCATATCGGTATTTACCTGGCTAACGATGGCGAGATAGACCCACAACCCTACATTGATTTGGCCCGGCGCCGTGGCATTCGGTTTTACCTGCCCGTCTTGCACCCTGTTTACCCTGGCAAGCTGGTGTTCAGCCCTTACGTTTACGGGGTTCAACTGACCGAAAACCGCTTTGGCATTCCCGAACCCCCGTTTCCAAAATCAAGGCGCAGGCCAGCCTGGGCACTGGATGCCGTGCTGTTTCCGTTAGTCGGTTTTGATGAACAAGGTGGAAGACTGGGTATGGGCGGGGGTTTCTACGACCGAACGTTTGCTTTTAGCCGGATTCGACCGGCCATGGTGCCAAAGTTGATCGGGCTGGCCCATGACTTTCAGAAAGTAACCTCACTGCCAATCGAGCCGTGGGATGTGCCACTGCACGGCGTAGTGACGGACGACGCCTGTTATCGGTTCAGGCGCTGATCGGCCGGCTGCATGAAGCTGGTTAATGGAGCCTGCCGGTCTGCACGCTTGTCTTCCGAGGCCTGGATGGACGTAAACCCAGTCACCACAAGGCCGACGGCGAAAATCAGCACAATGGCGCGAATGATATCCGGCTTGCGATCCATGACTCGTGTTCCTGCTATTTTTAGAATTAATTGGCTGGAAAATCAGACGACTTCTCTTGACTCCAAGAATTAGACGAAAGACTAACACGTAACTCCAGTTTTACAATTTTTGACTCGTTACAGTTATGTAAGAGTTTTTGGCGCGCAGTCCGGATCGGTCCTGGCCCCCGAATCAGGGGGTGGATGGGCTTTCCGAAACACGCTCCTTCGGCACATCCATGTGACGCTTGGGCTTCGCCTCTCAACGCTAATTGCTCCTGCGTCGCGCTGAGAGTCCTGGGCAGGCCATCCATGGCCAGCCCGTGAAGCGCTCTCGCGCTCCACCCCTGGCTGCGCACAGTTTCGTAAAGCCCATCCACCCCCTGATTCTACTTGGGTGATCTGGCCCGATTTCTACTTCTCTTTTGCGCTTCCGTTACCTGCCCCCAGGAACAGCCGGTAGGCCTCATTATCGGTCATGTTCTCATAGCGGAAACCGACCTTCTCCAGCATGCCTTCAAAGTCGGCAATCTCATCACCGTCCACCTGAGCCCCCAACAGCACACGACTGTATGCCGCGCCGTGGTTGCGGTAGTGGAACAAAGAAATGTTCCAGCGAGTGCCAAGGGACATCAAAAATTTCAGCAAGGCGCCCGGGCGTTCCGGGAACTCAAACTGGTACACCACTTCGTTGGCCACTGAGGGAGCGTGGCCGCCGACCATGTGGCGAATATGCTGCTTGGCCAGGTCACTGTCGGTCAGGTCTATCACCGAATAGCCGGTTTCGCGAAGGTCCTGCACCAGCTCTTCCCGGCCATGGCCGCCGGCCTGGATCTGGATACCGACAAAAATAGTCGCACTCTCGGAATCGGAGTAGCGATAGTTGAACTCGGTAATACTGCGTTTGTGCAGGGCATTGATGAACGACTTGAAGGCGCCCGGGCGTTCAGGGATGGTCACCGCCAGGATGGCCTCGCGCTTCTCACCAATCTCGGTGCGCTCGGAGATGTAGCGCAGCCGGTCGAAGTTCATGTTGGCACCGCTGAGCGTGGCGATCAGATTTTCGTTTTCGATCTGCTCCCGCTCGATGTACTTCTTGATGCCGGCGACGCCCAACGCACCCGCGGGCTCGGCGATGGAGCGGGTATCTTCGAATACATCTTTGATCGCTGCGCAGATTTCATCGGTGGATACCGTGATCACCTCATCCACATGATCCTTGCAGATTTCCCATGGGTACTCGCCAATCTGTTTGACCGCCACGCCGTCGGCAAAGATGCCGACTTCATCCAGAATCACCCGCTCGCCCGCAGCCAATGCAGCCTGCAGGCAGTTGGAGTCTTCCGGCTCAACGCCGATCACTTTAATCTCCGGGCGCAAATACTTGATATAAGCCGCCATACCGGCAATCAGTCCGCCACCACCCACGCAAATAAAGATGGCGTGGATTGGCTTGCTAAACTGCCACATGATCTCCATGGCCACGGTGCCCTGGCCGGCAATCACATCCGGATCGTCGTAGGGCGGAATGTAGGTGTAGCCATGCTTCTTGATCAGCTCCTGGGCGTGAGTGGCGGCTTCATCAAAGGCATCGCCCCTGAGCACCACCCGGGCACCGTGATCCCGCACTGACCGCACCTTGATTTCAGGCGTGGTCTGGGGCATCACGATCACCGCCTTGATACCCAACTTCTTCGCGGCCAGCGCCACACCCTGAGCATGGTTGCCGGCAGAGGCGCAAATCACCCCTTTGGCTTTCTGCTCTTCAGAGAGCTGGGCAATCCGGTTGTAGGCGCCACGAATCTTGAAGGAAAACACCGGCTGAAGGTCTTCACGCTTGAGCAGAATATTATTGCCAAAGCGCTTGGACAGGCTACGGGCTTCAGTCAGGGGTGTTTCGATGGCGACGTCATAGACCCGCGCATCGAGAATCTTCTTGATATAGCGTTGCGGCATGATGGTTCCGGTTGCTGGTGATTGGCGTGGAAAAACCTACAGTGTAGAAACTTTGCACGGCGGCCGTCTATAAGCAGAGACCCTGCACGGGTATAATGCGCAAAAATCATCCCGCTTTTCCGGAGCCCACCATGACGCAGGACGAACTCAAACAAGCCGTTGCCAAAGCAGCCGTGGACTACATTGCCCCGAAACTGGAGCGCAGCAGCATTGTCGGCGTCGGCACTGGCAGCACGGCCAACTTTTTCATCGACTACCTTGCCCAGTACAAGGACGAATTCGACGGCGCCGTAGCAAGCTCAGAAGCCACCGCTGAGCGCCTGAGAAAACACGGTATCGAAGTCTACGACCTGAACAGCATCAGCCAGATGGAGTTTTATGTAGACGGCGCGGATGAGACCAATGAACACCTGGAACTGATCAAAGGCGGCGGCGCCGCACTGACTCGTGAAAAAATCGTCGCCGCGGTGGCCAAGACCTTCATCTGCATTGCCGACGGTTCCAAAATGGTGGGCATTCTCGGTGACTTCCCGCTGCCCGTCGAAGTTATTCCCATGGCTCGCAGCCATGTTGGCCGGGAAATCGTAAAACTTGGCGGCGACCCGGTCTACCGTGACGGCGTTACCACCGATAACGGCAACATCATCATCGACATCCACAACCTGGATATCTCCCGCCCGATCCAGATGGAAGAAAAGCTGAACAACATTGTCGGCGTGGTCACTAACGGCCTGTTCGCCCGCCGTCCGGCGGATCTCTTGTTGCTGGGCACCAGCGAGGGCGTGAAGAGCATTACCCGTAGCCGAGCCTGACTGCTTGCGGACTGCCTCAAGAAAGCTGGCCAACCGGGCCAGCTTTTTTTGTGCCCGCCGAAACCTAAACCAAGCGCTTGCTTGGTAGATAGAATTGCGCGACACTCGTTCCATCGAAAAACAAGTACACAGGGAGCGAATCCGTGTCTGACTACTTCAACGAAACCCACGAACAGGTGCGCCAGACCGCACGCAAGTTCATCGAAGCCCACGTTCGCCCGCACATCGACGACTGGGAAGAAGCCGGCGAATTCCCCCGGGAAATCTACCAGCTCGCAGGCGACGCAGGGCTTCTCGGCCTTGGCTTTCCAGACGCTCTGGGCGGCATCGGTGAGGGTGACGTGTTCTTGAAAGTGGCGGTATCGGAAGAGCTGATGCGCTCCACCTCCGGCGGCTTCGTCGCGAGCATCGGCTCCCTGGATATCGGCCTGCCGCCGGTGGCCAAGTGGGCCAAGAAGGAAATCCGGGAACAGATCGTACCTCCTGTATTACGCGGCGAAAAAATCGCTGCGCTCGCGGTTACCGAACCGGGCGGCGGTTCCGACGTGGCCAACCTGAAAACCCGCGCGGTAAAAGATGGTGATCACTACATCGTCAATGGCAGTAAAACTTTTATCACCAGCGGCACCCGCGCCAACCACTACACCGTGGCCGTGCGCACCGGTGGCGAGGGCCACGCCGGCATCAGCCTGCTGCTGATCGACCGAGACACCCCGGGCTTCTCCACCGGCAAGAAACTCAAGAAAATGGGCTGGTGGGCCAGCGACACCGCCGAGCTCTTCTTCGAAGACTGCCGGGTACCGGCTGACCGCCTGATCGGCGCCGAAAACGCCGGGTTTATTGCCATCATGAGCAACTTCCTAGCCGAACGCCTGAGTCTGTCCATCATGGCCTACATGACCGCCCAGCTGGCCTACGAGGCGGCCCTGGACTACTCCAAACAACGCCAGGCCTTCGGCCGCAGCATCGCCGGTTTCCAGGTGACTCGTCACAAGCTGGTGGACATGGCCACCCAGATCGATATCGCCCGGGAATACACCTACCGCTGCGCAGCGCTCATGCAAGCCGGCAAGAACCCGATCAAGCAGGTGGCCATGGCCAAAAACTTTTCTGTGGATGTGTGCGAAAAAGTCACCCGCGAGGCGGTACAGCTGTTCGGCGGCATGGGGTATATGCGGGAATCAGTCGTAGAGCGCCTGTATAGGGATGCCAAGATTCTGTCCATTGGCGGCGGCACGACGGAAATCATGAAGGAGTTGATTGCCAAACAGATCAGGCTTTAGGGCTGACCTGTTTGGTCTTCAGTTTTCAACCGGCACGATATCCTAAATATCCACCCACTATTGAGCCCAGAATAGCCAGTGCCGGCAGCGTGAAAACAACAGCATTCAGATTGCCACCAAAAAAATCACCGGACCTTTTCAGTGAGAACAGACTGTTAAACGTTTCGATGACCACCGGTGTCAATCCCACAAACCAGCCCGCCACAGCTCCAATGACTAAACCGAAAACTATTCCAATGAACACCATAAACCACTGCATCACAACCGATCCTTGTCAAAGGGAGCGAACCAACTACTTCTTAACATCCAGCATGCCGTAAGGGCGTTCCCGAACACCCTTTAACAATCCGACAATCACATCCGTGCCTTTCATCGGCGCCATCTCCGGGTAGTCTTTCATTTCGATCGACCCTTCGATTTCAAAGTGACCGTGGCGGAAGCTGTTCACCTCGCCGTCCGTGGCTACCCAGCGGAATTCCCGCTCGGTATCACTGTACTTGCCATCGCTGATAAACAGGCGACCCTTGCGTCCGGCGACGGTCATTTTGCTGGAGGCCAGGAAAGACAGCATCCCGGTGTTTCGGCTCTTCTCTTCCTTCAGTTCAGCCTCACTTTGGTAGGTACCAGCCATGAGCACAAAACGGGAACGTTTACCGTTGAAGAACTCCATGGCATAGCCCTCTCGCTCAGGCGTCACCGTGTTCACCACCACAAACTCCCGGTCCAGACACACGCCTGGTTTGTTGTGGGGCCAGGGGTGGTATTCCAGAGCGTTCGCCCGTTCTTGCATTTGGGTCAGGCGTTCGTGGTAGATGGCTTTGTAATCAGCTTCATCTCGAGAGACATTTCCCAGTGCACCCTGCCCTTGGATGGCAATGGCGGCTTTTGCGGGCGGGAAGTCCCTTAGAAAGTGAGTTTCGAACTTGTGACTGCGATCAGGCTTTTCTCGCATCCCTGGAATTTTTCGTCTGTCTGCATAGTAAACCAAGGTTTTGAGGTCACCTTCCGGTTCCGAATGCACGTAATGGGTTTCGACAACTTCCTTATTGCGCACTTCTTCCACTCGCGATCGCCACTCGTCAACCCGATACTCCCCCCGATACGCCGTATCGTGACGCACTTCGTCTGGTGGGTACACCGAAGCCAGAATCAACTCGTCGTTGTAACCGCTATCGATCAGTTTCATATCCGCAGGCAGCTCTAACTGGTATCGCCCTGCGCAGTGTTCCGTAAACTCGAATACCGGGAGTTCGTCTTCTCGCATTTCCATCTTGCTCATAGCCAGTCCTTGTGTAGTTTGTATCAGCAATAGAAGCCCAGTCAGGGCACTGCGGGTAATCGGCGACATTCAGCCTCCCAGTTTTCGGTGTATGTCCGGCAACAGGATCTGCAACTCCCCCATAACCAGATCCCGGACATCCGGGCAGTTAAAAAAGCCCTGATGCTCCTCCGTTGCGGGCAGACCCAGCCGCTTGAGGCCACCAGCGGACCTGGGATGATCACCCGCACCCGCATGAACGGTGCCGTCTCCCGGCGCCGTTTCTGATTGCAGCTTATATTCCGTCGTATTGGCCTGAGGCGGGGGTGGGGGATGGTACTCATACTTAGCCTGTTCCAACCAAGCATCCACAACCGCCTCGTGTCTTTGCTTTTCCTGAGGCCCGTACAGACTCACCGTACCATCGCCGAAGAAAACAGCATGATTCTCATTGCGGTAAACTTGCCATTCATCCCTTTCGCCGTCTGAGACTTCACCACCGTCCCATGTACATCGGTCAAACGAAAGATCGTTATCATTATTGCTGTAGACCAGGGTAGTGGTGTTATGGAAGCTATCTGCTAACGTCTGATGAAAATCAGAACATTCCTTTAATCTCAGGTCCATTGCGAATTCATAGTCATCTAGCTGATTACCTTCTGAGCAAGCACTCCCAATCTCCGGCGCCAACAACTCCGGCTGAATCATCCGATACCAAACATCAAACCGGGAATAAAAATCAAAAACCGAACTCCCGACCCCAATGTCCATCATTTCCGGTTCCTGATCCCCGCTTCTCAGGTACAGCCATTCCGCCTGGTTATCCGCTGTGCGGTATAGCTGATTGGGCAAAAGCTCAAGCCCGCCCTGACAGAACCCGAGGATAGATGTCACATCTGCAGCATTTTTACCGAGCACCAATTTGGCAGCTCCAGATTCACCCGCCCGGAACTTTTTATAGGTCGCCGGGCTACCATGGGTCGGCATCGCGCCGTGTATGACCGCCTCTACCTCACTTTCCAGCCCTGCTATGGAAAAGCCCGCCCGCGAGGCATAGCCACCCATGGAATGGCTGATCACCAGAAACTTGACGTCTGCCGGGCCGATACCACGCTCGTCCTGGTCCACGATTTGTTGACGGAAGTCGCCGATCCGGTTTTTCAGGCGCTCGCCCGCAGCTTCGTTACTCAACATCCAGTTGTAGCCCACAGCGAACACAGGAAACCGCAAGCCAGGATACAGTCGTGACAAAGTGCGGGCCTTGTTCTCCAGAAACTTCAGGAAGGGGCCGTAGCTGTCCCAGTGCACCTCACCCCAACCATGCTGGCGCTTTTCGTCTATCTGGGCAGGGGGAACTGCGGTATAGGTGCGAAAATAGTCATCCGCACCTTCATCCACTTCGAGTAAGTCATCATCGCGCTCAACAACAGGCGTGCCTCGACGCTTGGCATCACCGTTTACCAATAATTGCTTACGTTTTACCGGCCCGGCAAACACAAAATCACTGACTCGAGGAACCACTCCCACATAACGGCGGGCCGTCCGGCCTCTTTCAACCAAGCCGTCACCGCGCTCCTTCACACCAATCCAGCGGCGCCGGAACCATTTACCGATAGCTTCGAGCTTTTCGTCGTCGTCCTCCGCCCGGGCATCAGCCATTTCCTGTTCCCGCTGCGCTTTGATTTCGATGGCCGCACCACTGGGGCCTTCAAAAGCTGCGCCCGCAGCAGGATCCCAAACAGAGCTACCGCTCCTGCGATTTTTCAACCTCGTTCCCATAATCCCTGGCACAAACACCAGAGCCACAACGCCCGGGCGGCACTGGCAATCCTCATTACAACTCATCCACTTTCTCCTTGTGTTGCTTGTGCTCCCTTGCCCATTCCAGCACCCGCTCTGCCCGAAACTGCTCGAGCGCTCCGGAATATAGATAACCTTGCACCTCCGCATGCTCGAATGCGTCAGGCACGGAGTGCAGCGCTTCCAGCAGGAGCGTGACTGCGGGCAGGCTCGTAAAACCGGCTTCTGCCGCGCGGCTCAAGCCTGCATCCAGTTGCGCCTTGCATTCGGGCCAGTCTGCCGGTGGATCGGGCAACTCCAACAGGTGGCGCGCCAACGCATATTGGCGAACTCGTTGCTGTTGGCTGGGCATGCGATCTAGCTCTTCCTGAGTCAGTGTCCATGCCATCATCAGGCCACCGTTACTGCGGTATCACCTTCGAGCACCACGCCGCCGTGAGCCGTAGCGCTCCCCTGCAACACAACTGGCACGCCGTTCACGGTCAACCCGGGAGCACCCTGGCTCAGGGTGTCGGGCCCGCCGACTTTGCAGTTGCACTTATGGCCCTGCAGGGCAACCGGCGTACCGTTGACGGTAAAGGCCCCATCGCCCTCGGCAATGCCGCCACCAACGTGGGGCGTGTTACCCGAAAACATCGGGCACATGTGGTAATGACCTTTCAATGAAACGGGAATACCCATCAGATTTCCTCCATGAACGACAGGTGACCACGCACGAAACTATCTCCGACTTTGTCGCGCGGCCAAAACTGATATTGGTATGGGTGCTGGTACGGATTGAGATCGGCATGAATCAGCACATCAAAAGGAGCCAGGAACTCATCGCAGCGAAGAGGCGACAAATCTTCCAGGTAGGGGCTGAGCACTCGCGGGTCGTACCACCGAAACCGCGTTGTTTCTCCGCCAGGCAAACGGGCATACACCCGCGCCCGCAAGGCATCCGCCAGTTGTTTCTGTCCGAGGGAGCTCGCAATCCAAAGGCTGGCGTGGCCCAGCGGATCTTTCTGCAAACACACATCGATTGCCCCGGCTTCTCCGTCAACCGCAATGAGCCAGGGGCCGCTGTCGGCGAGCTCTTCGTCCTGCTGACGGAACAGGGAAATCGTGTCCAAGCCAGCACCACGGGCAAACCACAGGGGTTCGGGACAGGCGGCGGCATCCAGTATCAACCACTGCACGCCCTGGCGTATCAGCGCATGCCGTCGCTTGGCGTTATTCATGCACCGTCCCCGCACGCGGAGCAGATATCAACCAGCGGCGTCCCCTCCCGAGCCGCGCTTTCCAGAGTTTTAATCTGAGAGACCGCACCGGTTGAGACCGCAACCGGACCGTTCAGTTTGATGGACGGTGAATCAATGGTCACGCCACCGGAGCCAATGGTGATTTTGCCCCCTGGGCCCTGAATCACAACACTTTCGCTACCGGTGAGAGTGAGATTCCGGGTGTGAATCAGGGCGCTCTCACCAGCCTCGACCAACACCTTGCCCTGCACTTTCTGGGTGTAGTGGCCACCCACTTCCAGGTCATGATTGGTATGGCTGTATTCGTGCCGGCGATCGGTCACTTCCAGGCGGTAATTGCGGCCAACGTTGGTAAACCGATCACGGGTAACATCCAGAGTCTGATCCTGGCCAATGATGGTTTTCTGGTCGCGGCCAATATCTATCTGTTCGTCACGGGTTACGTTCAGGCGCTGGTCGTTGCCGATGTGTTTTTCACGATCATTACCAACGGAACAGGTCTGGTTGTTGTATATCTCCAGCTCGTGATCTTTCTGGGCCCTCAGATAAACAAGTTGCTTGTCTTTTTCGTCCTCAAAGCTGAGTTCATTGTAACCACCACCCTGATGGGTCTGGGTGCGGAGGACCGTTTTGGTTCTGTTGGTGGGCAAGCTATACGGCGGCATATTAGTGGCATGATAGGTCCGCCCGGTGATAATAGGCTGATCCGGATCACCATCCAGAAAACTCACGATGACCTCATGCCCCACCCGCGGCAGAGCCACCACGCCGTACTGCCCGCCAGCCCAACCCTGGCTTACCCTTAACCAGGCGCTGCTGTGTTCATTGTCCTGGCCATACCGGTCCCATGGGAAAAGCACCTTCACCCGACCATAGCGATCGCAATAGATTTCTTCGCCTTCAGGTCCAGTGACTCGAGCTATTTGAGGCCCATCCATGACTGGACGACAGTTGTCGTTTGGCGGGCACCAGTTTACGGTGGCCGGAACCCCGCTGAACTCATTGGTGTAGGTGGTTGGCTCCTGACAGGCATCCTCCTCCAAGGCCTGCGGTTGAACCTCTCGATGAACCACTTCGGTCAACAGCCAGTCCCCATTGACGGCATCATCGAAATGCCCCTCAAGACCAACCCGACCGCCAGCAGTGAAATCCGCTCGGTTACTCTTGCCCGAAGCGGTGCAGGCATTGCTCCGCAGAGACTCAAGGCGGGCCTTTGCAAATGGGGCGCCAGACGCATCCTGTTTATACCGCCCCGGATAATCGAAATGTTCATAATCCGGGCGCTGTTTCGAGAGATCCGAAGCTACCTCCATGTGATCCAGCCCGTAGGCGGGATTCGTGAAGGTGTAGTCTTTCATGGCGACCCCTGCAACGCTGACACGATCCAGGGTGTCAAAGGCGAACACACACTGCTGCCTGGAGCCCCCACCCGCCGTTGCATTATAGAGAGCGGAAGGCAGCGCTAACGCCTCGCGGTGATGATCCGCCAGGATCAGTTCGGTGCCATCGGGGCCATGCTCAGCACGATAGTGCCAGCCTTCTTCTGCAGCCAGTCGCTGGATAAATGCCAGATCCGACTCCCGATACTGAACACAATACTCCCGCTCTTCCGGCGTGCGCAGTAAATTGAAGCGAGCACCAGTGATGCCGCGCTCCTCGAGCATGGCACCAATGATCTGTTCCGGCGACTGGTGCTGAGAAATCCGGCTGTTTCGCCCTAGCCCCAGCCTCCAGAGAGGCGAGCGGACAGTGAGGCGATAAGCGGTTCTCCGGTGGCCCGCAGAACCTCGTCCAAATTCTGCAACCACTCCACGGAACCGGCGAAGCAACTCGCCGTCCTGGAAGACACTCAACTCGGCTTCCTGTTCAAGCAAGTCGGCTGCCGCTATACCTGACCGTTGGCTGAATGCGCTGATGGTGAGAGAAAAAAACTCAGACAAGGCTTCTCGCACTTCGAATTCGAAAACCTTAAAGAGGTCGACTGGCTGTTCACCAATCGTCAAGGAAAACTGGAGTCCGTTTCCAATTTGCATTCCGTGCATCCTTTGCTTGATTCAAGCTTCTTCCTGATGAAACATAAAGTCATGATTCATCGAGCTCAATGGCGATCAAAACTTGCTCAAGATTAGCAGTTCACCAGGATCAATCAAATCCCCGAAAGATTGCATTTCGTTTATTTTCGGACCGACCAAGGTTTAGTTTCGAATAGCCATAGAGTCCCGTATAATTGCGCTCACTTTTCAAACGCAGTTAAACGTACCTATCGCATCAGGAAGGATCTCCCATGCAATTCGACAACATCCCCGCTGGCAAGAACCCACCAGAAGACATCTACGTCGCCATCGAAATCCCGGCTAATAGCTCCCCGGTGAAGTACGAACTGGACAAAGACATGGGCGCCCTGCTGGTTGACCGCTTCATGGCCACCCCGATGTTCTACCCGGCTAACTACGGCTTCATCCCCCACACCCTGGCCGACGACGGCGACCCCCTGGACGTCTTGGTAGTGACCCCCTACCCGATCCAGGCTGGCTCAGTTATCCGCTGCCGCCCGGTGGGAGTCCTGAACATGGAAGACGAAGCCGGTGGCGATGCCAAACTGGTTGCCGTACCCCACGACAAGCTGACCACCACCTACCACGATGTCAAAGAAATCGACGACCTGCCGGAGCTGCTGCGCAACCAGATCCGTCACTTCTTCGAAAACTACAAGACACTGGAGCCCGGCAAGTGGGTGAAAGTGCAAGGCTGGGGCAATGCCGCCGAAGCCAAGCAAGCCATTGTTGACTCGGTAAACGCCTACAAGGGCTGATATCGTTTCAGGCACAAAAATGCCGGGCAGTTCTGCAACTGCCCGGCTTTTTCGTTTTGTTTTACCTTTAGCCTCGCGACAACAGGTCTCGCATATCACTGATCGCCGCATTGGCTCGGGACAGGTAGGCCGCCATTGTCAATGAGTGGTTCGCCAGCACGCCAAAGCCACTGCCGTTCAGGATCACCGGGCTCCACATCGCGCCCTGGGCACCCTCCAGCTCAATAATAATCTGCTTGACGCTGGCCATGGCGTTCTTATCTTGCAGCACCTTGCGAAAGTCCACCTCAATGGCCCGGAAAATGTGCAGCAACGCCCACGAACTGCCGCGAGCCTCATAGAATACATCGTCGATTTTTGTCCAGGATGTCTTTACTTCTGCCCCACCGGTTTCTTCCTGCAGCGGATCATCCGGATTCAGATTGGCCATGGCTTCAGAGACCGATGCTTTGCCCACGCTTTCACCCAGCGTTCGGGACAAGCTACCCAGACGGGTTTCAAGATCCGCCAGCCAGTTATTCAGATTATCCGCCCGGGCGAAAAACTGAGCATTGGGCTGCTCGGCATGAGACAAACGATCCAGATAGCGATGAAGAGCATCGATCCCCCGCCGATACTCTCGCTCGGTAGAAGGAATCGCCCAACTGCCGCTGTCAAAATGGAACTGGGGTTCTGCGATGATCAGGTCCGGATCTTCTGCGGACTGGCTCTGGGAACGGCTGATATCCCTGCGCATGGCCCGGGACAGATCCCGCAACTGCACCAGCACACCGTACTCCCAGTTTGGCATGTTATCCATCCACAATCCCGGCGGAAAGATGTCGTTCGAGATGTAGCCGCCCGGCTTGTCCAGCAAGGTCTCAGCGAGCTGGATCATGGTTGCGGTGGTCGCAAAACCCGCCACGGGCTCTCGCCCCATGTCGCTGGCCAGCGTCCGGGTGTGCTCGCGCACGGAGAACGTATCTGGCTCACTGCTCCAGTACATACCCAGAACAGTGGTCACCAGCAGGTACACGACCAGCAATGCCAGGACGACCTTTCCGATCACACCACCACCGCCGGCGTAATCTTGCATGTCGTCTTTTCTGTCGCTGAAGTACTGTCTGATTTTGCCCGGCATAAGGCTAGGTATCCCCTGTCGATGATTGTTCGGCAGCATATGGCCGCCCCAGATGGTATCCCATGGATCCGTCAATACCCAGTTTACAGAGTACCGAGTATTCAGCTGCGGTTTCCACTCCCGTCGCAAAAACCTTCACACCCCGGCTGCGCGCGATCGCGACAACGGATTGTAGCCAAAACCGGTTCTCATCGTGACCGTCCAGATTGTGAATAAAACTGTTGTCGATGCGCAGCGCCTTGAAAGGCAGATTCTTCAAATAGCTGAACGGCACGCCACCAACGCCGAAATGGTCCACCAGTACCGGGACGCCCAGCCGCACCAGCGCCCGCACCAGTAATCCGACCTCCTTGCGATGATGGTGAATGGCCTGCTCTGCAATGCCGACCCAGAGCCGGCTCACCAGGTCACCGGCGGCCGTCAAGCTTGCCACAATCTCATCCCTGAAGGCCGGGTCTGCCACTGACGCATTGCCCAGTGAAATCGCCAGGCGTTCCTGCGGATGCCGGGCAAGTCGCTCTATTACCCTTTGCACCAGCAATCGGTCGATATCGGCAATCAACCCCAGGCGCTCCGCCATGGGCACAAACAAACCGGCTTTGAGCACACCGTCAGCGGTATTGATGCGTGAAAACACCTGATGATGCACCAGCGCCTGAGACTCGCCCTGCACCATCGGCTGAAGCCACAAAGACAACTCCCGGTCGCGAACGGCCTGACTGATGATGGCGCGCCAAGTTTCCATGTTGTGATGGGTATCCAGACCACCCTCCGCCAGCCAGCAACACGACTCTTCCCGTTGCTGCGCCGCGCGCAGGGCCTCGTCTGAGGCCGCCAGCAAGTCTCGGCTGCCGGCGCCCTCGACGGTCACCGCCAGGCCGGCATGGATAACCGTGTCCATGGGCGCAGCAAGGTCGGCGTAGATGCCATCGAGGGTCGTCAGCAACTGGCCGGCCCAGATCCGGACATCCGCGGCGGACGCGCCTGGCATAAACACGGCAAACTCTGCGCCGGTTCGGCGCCCGGCAAACGAGCCAGCGTGCTGTTTGACAAAATCCCCGAGACCGCCCGCGACCTGCTTCAACAACCGATCACCTTCACTACGACCGTAGGCACGGGTGTAGTCGGCAAAGTAACCAAGCTGGATCATAATCAAGACACCCGGCGCAGACCTCTCCTCGGATTCAAGCTCAGCCCTCAGCCGCTGATCAAACGCAGAACGGCTCGCCAGGCCGGTCACCGGGTCCTCGTTGTTCACCTTGCGCAGATGCTGTATTAATTTACCCTGTCCCTGAAACAGCTGACCGAGATCATCCGCCATCTGGTTCATCGCGTCCGTCACCTGATTCAGTTCACGGGTCGAACGAACCTGAACGCGCTTCCGGAAATCTCGCTTGCCCAAGGCCCGGGCCTGGGCCTCAACGTCCTTGAGCGGGCGCAACAGACGGCGCAGCAAAAGATACAGCGATAAAAGCCCCGTACCACCAATGGCCAGAACGCCCGCCAGCAAACCAACCGTGATTCGCCAAAGGTCGTCGTAGGCGCGCCCGGGATGACTGACCACCTGAACCTTACCGAGGCGGGACCAGCCCCGAACCACCTCGGCCTCGGCCATTGTTGACGGCAGCGCCGCTGATCGGATAAACCAGTCTGGCGCTGCCGTGCCCTGCAAAACCATACGTCGGCCTGCGATAACCTCACCGTCGTGCCCCACATACTCGACGGAGAGATAACGACCGCTGTCGAAGACCGCGTCAATCAAAGAGGCCGATGCCACGGGATCAGAGCCATCAATGGCGTTAGACAACGATAAACCCGTAGCCGTAGCGCCATCTCTGGCGTGATCTCCCAGTTGATCCGCCACATAGTCCCTGAAATGGCCGTAGCTGGTGGCAAACGCGGCGGCAAGAATGAGCACCAGCAAACCGCCGGTGAACAACAATAATGAGGTCTGCAGGGTGATGACTCCCCGCTGCTGACGAGTGAAATGTGCAAGCGTCCCTGCCATGGCTGCTCGGGCCCCGGTCCGGTGAATGGTCTGTTGGCTGTGTGTGACCTGTACCGCAGAGTTGACAAACATTTACATAGCGCAACCTACGCCGACAACATTAAACACTATAGACTCTGCAAAAGGACTACGGTTAAAAAGTTCGTCCTGCCGGATCGGACCACTAAAAACGAAAACAGACAGGCCGGAGCACAATGAACGACGAAAGCCAGAAAGAAAAACTCAGGCAGCATTTTGCACGCCGTGTCACCACCCAGGCCAGGGTGGTTCTGGATACCTGGCAGAAAATCCGTGAAAACCGTCAACAGGCCGCGGGCCACCGGGAGGAGTTTTTCTCGGCGACCGACAAACTGGTGCGTTATGCCAAACGCTTCGAGATGGAAAGCCACACTGCGGCAGCCGAGCATATCCTCAACTTGTTGGCCGACTGGCACCCAGGCACGCCGCTGGGCGATGAGCACGAACGCCAGCTCGAAGATGCCACCGAGGCACTGCGCCATTGCACCCAGCGGCGCAGCGACCAGGAAGAAACGGACACCCCTCAGCAATACCGGCGCACGCCGGTTTACATCGCCCTGTCCAACCAGGAAATGGCAGCCCGACTGATTCGGCAACTGGAGTTTTTCGGTTTTCGCGCATCAGCTTTCGGCGCAGCTTCAGAGCTGGCCGAGGCCTGCGCCCTGAGCAAGCCTGAGACCATCCTGATGGACGTCAATTTTGGCGGCTCGGCCAACGCGGGTATCGGGACGGTAGAGCAGCTGCAGGAGCAGCACGACACCCCCATTCCGATAATCTTTATGAGCGATGATGATGGCACTATTGAAACCCGACTAAGAGCGTCCCGCTGTGGCGGCGAAGAATTTTTCTACCCGGCCGTGGACCCCGGCCAACTGATCGAGAAGATCGAAACCTACACCCACGGCAACACCGTCGAGCCGTATAAGGTGCTGGTTCTGGACGACTCCCGGGCCCAGGCCAAATATATGGAGACGGTGCTCAAGAAAGCGGGCATGACTGCCCACATCATCACCGACCCCATGCAAATCATTCATGCGCTGGAAGAGTTTTCTCCGGAAATCATCATTCTCGACATGTACATGCCCGGCTGCACCGGCATGGAGATTGCCCGGGTTATTCGGCAGCAGGATCGTTTCCACAGCGTACCGATCATCTATCTGTCGGCCGAAGAAGACGTCACCAAGCAGCTGCACGCCATGAGCCTGGGCGGCGACGACTTCCTGACCAAACCTATTGATCCAAAACACCTGATCGCCACGCTCCACAACCGTGGCCGCAGGGCTCGCTCGCTGCTGGCGCTGATGATCCGCGACAGCCTGACCGGCCTGTACAACCACACCCACACCCTGCACTTACTGGAACAGGAGATTGTGCGCGCCCGGCAAAAGCAGCAGCCCCTGTGCTTCGCCATGCTCGACATCGATTATTTCAAGAAGGTAAACGACACCTTCGGCCATCCGATTGGTGACCGCGTGCTGCGCAGCCTGTCCATGTTCCTCAAGCAACGCCTGCGGAAAACAGACCACATCGGCCGCTACGGTGGCGAAGAGTTTGCCATCATCCTGCCCAACACCCGCCCGGGTGACGCCCGCAATGTGCTGAATGAAATCCGTGAACGGTTCTCTGAGTTGCTACAGCCTGCTGGCGACCGGGAATTTAACGTCACCTTCAGTTGCGGCATTTCAAGCTGGCAGGACGACAATGCCCAGATTCTGTGCGAGCGCGCAGACCGGGCCCTCTATACCTCCAAGGAACACGGGCGCAATTGCGTCACCCTGGCGGAATCCTGAGCCCTCGGGGCCGGGCACAGCGCCCGGCCCCATGAAACCAATGTCGAATACCGACTCCGCCTGTCATCTACGACAATCATCGTTATCAACGAAATGTCATCGCACGGATACCATTTGCTGTGTAATCTTTTAAAGGCTGATGGACGACCGGCAAGATTGTCAAAAAGTGTTGATCTGAAGGTAACAAGTACGCACCATTGAGGTAACGTGCCGTTATCGTCGGCGATCCTGAAAAAAAGATATCAAGGCAGACAGAACCATGTCGACCATACTTGTACTCCATGGCCCCAACCTCAACATGCTCGGCACCCGGGAACCGGAGGTTTATGGCTATGAGACTCTGGCGGACATCGACGACCGTTTGCGGGGAAAGGCAGCAGAGAAGGGCCACCATCTGCTGCACCTGCAATCCAACGCAGAGTATGAGTTGATCGAGCGGATACACGAAGCCCGGGCCGAGGGGGTGGATTTTGTCATCATCAATCCCGCCGCCTTCACCCACACCAGCATCGCCCTTCGGGATGCCATGCTGGCGTCCGGCATTCCGTTCATTGAGGTGCATCTTTCTAACGTGTATGCGCGTGAGGCCTTCCGCCATCACTCCTATTTTTCAGATATCGCCGAAGGCGTTATCTGCGGGCTGGGCAGCCAGGGTTATGACCTGGCCCTGCAGGCTGCCCTGCATCGAATTCACCGATAGACCAGAGACAACGGGACTGGAACAGTTATGGATATTCGCAAGATTAAAAAGCTGATTGAACTGCTCGAGGAATCAGACGTCGAGGAGCTGGAGATCCACGAGGGAGACGACTCGGTTCGTATTTCCCGCCGTCGCGAGCAAGCGGCCTCCGCCGGTCATTACGTGAGCCACTACTCCGCCCCCGCCCCGCAAGTGCCGGCGCCGGCTGCCGAAACAGCACCCGCTAGCGCTCCAGCGGCGCCGGCCGCTATCAATGGCCATGCCGTAAAATCGCCTATGGTCGGCACCTTCTACCGGTCACCCTCACCCAGCGCCTCCGCCTTTATAGAAGTAGGCCAGAAGGTGAATGCGGGCGACGTCATCTGCATTGTTGAAGCCATGAAGATGATGAACCAGATCGAGGCCGACAAAGCCGGCACTGTCACCGAAATTCTGGTCGAAAACGGCCAGCCGGTGGAGTTTGACCAGCCCCTGGTCGTCATTTCCTGAATTCGGTGATTGCAAACCATGGCTATGTTAGAAAAAGTTCTGATCGCAAACCGCGGTGAAATCGCCCTGCGCATCCTCCGTGCCTGCAAAGAGTTGGGCATCAAGACAGTGGCGATTCACTCCCAGGTAGACCGTGATCTCATGCACGTTCGCCTGGCGGACGAAACCGTCTGCATCGGCCCGAACAGTCCGACTGAAAGCTACCTGAACATCCCAGCCATTATCAGCGCAGCGGAAGTCACTGATTCGGTGGGTATTCACCCGGGCTACGGCTTTCTGGCTGAGAACGCTGATTTTGCCGAGCAGGTCGAGAAGAGCGGTTTTCGCTTCATCGGCCCCCGGGCAGAAACCATCCGCCTGATGGGTAACAAGGTGTCGGCCATCGAGGCCATGAAAAAGGCCGGTGTGCCGACGGTGCCCGGTTCTGACGGCCCGCTGACAGAAGACGACGAACGCAACCTGATGCTGGCTCGGCAGATCGGTTATCCGGTGATGATCAAAGCGGCTTCTGGTGGCGGTGGTCGGGGCATGCAGGTGGTGCACTCCGAGGCTGCTCTGCTCAAAGCCGTGCAAATCACTCAGACCGAAGCCAAGAACGCCTTCGGTGACCCGACCGTGTATCTGGAAAAGTTCCTGGAAACGCCACGGCATGTGGAAGTTCAGGTGCTGGCCGACATGCACGGCAATGTGATTCATCTCGGTGACCGGGACTGCTCCATGCAGCGCCGCAACCAGAAAGTCATTGAAGAAGCGCCGGCGCCGAACGTCAACGCGGAGTCCCGGGAGCGCACCCTGAAGGCCTGTATCGATGCCTGTAAGGAAATCGGCTATGTGGGCGCAGGTACCTTTGAGTTCCTGTATCAGGACGGTGAGTTCTACTTTATCGAAATGAACACCCGGGTACAGGTAGAGCATCCGGTGTCAGAAATGGTTACCGGCGTCGACATCGTCCGCGAACAGCTGCGCATTGCCAGCGGCCTGCCGCTGCAATACAGTCAGGACGAGATCCATATATCCGGCCATGCTATCGAATGCCGGATCAACGCCGAAGACCCGCAAACCTTTGTACCCAGCCCCGGAAAGGTCAAGCACTTCCATGCCCCCGGCGGTAATGGCATCCGTGTGGACTCCCATCTGTACAGCGGTTATACCGTGCCACCGTACTACGATTCTCTGATCGCCAAACTGATCACCTGGGGTGACGATCGGGAAATTGCCCGCCGGCGCATGAAGAACGCCCTGGATGAAATGGTGGTCGAGGGCATCAAGACCAATCAACCTCTGCATCGAAAACTGGTACGCGATGGTGGCTTTAAACAGGTAGACTTCACCATCCACTACCTCGAGAAACTGATGCGGGATTAATCATGCCCTGGATACAACTCCAGATTCCAGCTGATCCGGACACTGCGGATCAGCTGGAGGACCTGTTAATGGAAATGGGCTCAGACGCCGTTTCCATGGAAGACGCCGCCGACCAGCCCCTGTACGAACCCGACCCCGGCACCACGCCGCTATGGAGCCAGACCACCGTCACCGGACTGTTCCAGTCTGACCGGAATATAGAGCAACTGTGCTCGGATATCCGCGACGCCTGGCATCAACAAACCCAGCAGTCCCTAGCCGAGATTGACGTCACCCTGGTTGAAGACAAAGACTGGGAACGGGCCTGGATGGACGACTTCCATCCTCTGCAGTTTGGTGAACGCCTGTGGATTGTGCCCAGCTGGTGCGATGCGCCAGACCCTGACGCCGCAAACCTGCTGCTGGATCCCGGCCTTGCCTTTGGCACGGGCACTCACCCGACCACTGCGCTTTGTTTGCAATGGCTGGACGGTCAGGATGTGGCCGGAAAACAGATTACTGACTATGGCTGCGGCTCGGGCATACTGGGCCTCGCCGCCCTGCTGCTTGGCGCGGATCATGTGATCGGTGTCGACACCGACCCTCAGGCTCTGGAAGCCAGCCGTGACAATGCCCGCCGAAACGGTGTTGAAGATCGCCGACTGGACCTGTACCTGCCCGGTAACGACCCGGACACCCGCGCCGACGTAATGCTCGCCAACATTCTGGCCCAGCCTCTGATCAGCCTGGCACCCAGATTGGCTGAGCTGACCCTGCCCGGAGGCCACCTGGTGCTTTCCGGCATCCTGTCCCATCAGGCCCGGGAAGTAATGGCCGCCTACGAGCCCTGGTTTGTGATGGACGAGCCTGAGCAGAAAGAAGACTGGATACGCCTCACAGGACGGCGCAAGGACGGATGACGGGCACGGCGTTAACGACTAAACTGCCTAATTCGTAACGATCGTGCCACGATCAATCAGCGATCAAGCTTTCAGGAACGAAGCATGCCCCAAAGCAGCCTGCAAACACAGTGCCCCAATTGCGAAACCCGTTTCCGGGTGACCGACGAGCAACTCAGTATCGCCGGGGGCAAGGTTCGTTGTGGCAGCTGCATGAAGGTGTTCAACGCCGTCGAACATCAGGTCGCCAAAGCCACTGGCAGCGCTACCGCAGACAAAACGACACCCAAGGCTCCAGACGCCAGCGGCCCTGCAGCAGGCTCCCTGTCCAGTGCGGATGAAGATGAGTTCGTATTTGCAGACAACCCGGAAGAGGACGCCGCGGAAGGTCGCTATGCAGGCACCAAACTGACCTTTTCGGAAGACGAACTGAGCGACAGCTTTCGCGGCGTTAACGAAACCGAACAGTCCCAATACCAGGACGATGACCTGGCGCCCGGCAAACACGCCGTTGATGAAAGCTGGGCCGAGGCCATGTTGTCGGACGATCAACCCAGACAGGCACCTGAGCAACCTCGGGCGAGCGAACCCGCGCCTGAACAGCCGAAACCCGCCAAAGACAAACGCACGGAGCCCGGTCTTGACCTGACGCCTCCGGACGATCAGCCAACCCCTGAGCCGGTTGAGGACACCACAGCTGACGAACCCGAACCATCTGCCCCCCAAACAGAAGGCGCACTGGCCTCAGCCAGTGAGCTGACGATGGCCGCAACGGACGATGACCGGCCCGCCAGCGCGCCGGAGCAACGCCCTCGAGCAGAGCAGTCATCCGATACTCTCTATCGGGATTTGCGCAGAGACCCGGTGTCTGTCAATCAGGGCGGAAGCCGACTACGTACAGCGCTTTGGGGGCTCGTCGTCGTAGCCCTGCTGGGCGCCCTGGTGGCTCAGGTGACCTACTTCCAACTTGACCGCCTGTCCGCCATTCCGCAACTTCGGCCTTTCTATGAAAAAGGCTGTGAACTTGCCGGCTGCGACCTCAAACCGCTCATCAACATCGAGGCTATGCAGAGCCGTAAACTGGTGGTAAGGACCGACCCCGGCAATCGCAGCCAGTTGATTGTAGATGCGGAGATCGTCAATCGCGCCGGCTTTGAACAGCCGTTCCCGGCCATTGCGCTAACCTTCTCAAACCTCAACGGTGACATCGTGGCGCAGAGCACGTTTACGCCCGAGGAGTACCTTGCCGGTGATGCCGAGGCACTGGACACCATGCCCTCGGAAACGCCGGTGAGAATCGCCATCAGTATCCGTGACCCAGGTCGCGATGCGGTTAATTACAATCTGAGCTTCCGGCCCTGGGAACCTTGACGCCAGTCAAGAACCCGGGCCAGCCGAGCAAAAGTCAACCAGAAAGCACGAAAAATAATCAATTTTTTAAGCCATTTCCCTCTTCAATCACACCGTCCCCAGCGGTATCATTATCGCCCTTCGGAATGGGACCGGTCATAAATTGAACAACCGCTCCACACCGAACCTTGCTTAACTCGCTGTGACACGGACTCAGATCATGCTGCCGACGGCAAAAATCGGGCCGTACACCCTGCCCAACCCGCTCATTGTTGCGCCTATGGCCGGCGTAACGGATCGCCCGTTCCGGCAGCTTTGCCGACGAATGGGGGCGGGCCTGGCAGTGTCAGAAATGGTCATAGCAGACAGCAAGCTCTGGCATACGCGCAAATCCCGCACCCGGATGAACCATGAAGGTGAGCCGGAGCCCCGGTCGGTACAGATTGCGGGCGGCGATCCGGAGATGCTGGCCGATGCGGCCCGACAGAATGCCGAATTTGATGCTCAGATTATCGACATCAATATGGGTTGCCCTGCCAAAAAAGTGTGCAATAAGGCCGCCGGCTCAGCCTTAATGAAGGATGAGAAGCTGGTCCGGGAAATTCTGGAAGCGGTGGTTAACGCGGTAAACATTCCAGTCACCCTGAAAATGCGCACTGGCTGGGACCGGGACAACCGTAACGCCACGGTCATCGCCCGCATGGCAGAGGACGCTGGCATACAGGCCATAGCCGTGCACGGTCGCACCCGCGCCGATAAATACAACGGGGACGCGGAGTACGACACCATCGCCGAAGTAAAGGCCTGCGTGGGCATTCCGGTATTCGCGAACGGCGACATTGATACTCCGGAAAAAGCCCGGCGAGTTCTCGAATACACCGGAGCCGATGGCTTACTGATCGGTCGCGGTGCTCAGGGCCGACCCTGGATTTTCCGGGAAATATTGCATTACCTGCAAACCGGAAAGCACCTGCAGGCGCCGCCGCTGAATGAAGTCGAGCAAATTCTGACAGAACATCTGGCAGAACTGCACAGCTTCTACGGTGAAAAAATGGGTGTGCGTATCGCCAGAAAACACGTGGGCTGGTATCTGCAGTCACACGACGAAAGCAAACAGTTCCGCCAACGCTTCAACGCGATCGAAGATGCGCTGGAGCAGAAAGACCGAATCGAACAGTATTTTTCAGGCTTACGAAATGGAGAGGTATTCGCAGCATGACCGCTGAGACTTTGGCAAACGACAACCTGAGCACACCGGCCAACGATGACATGCATCAGTTGCATACGGTGAATAACAGCGGCAACAGCGTCACCCTGCGTGATAGCGTGGAAGTTGCTCTGAAAAACTATTTTGAGCAGCTGGACGGCACCCCCGTCTCCGAGGTGTACCAGCTGGTACTGTCGGAAGTGGAAGCGCCGCTGCTTGAACAGGTGATGAAGTACACCCGCAACAACCAGACCAAGGCATCCACCATGCTTGGCCTCAATCGCGGCACCCTGCGTAAGAAACTCAAGCAGTACGGTCTGCTATAATCAGACCAGACCCAAAAGGGCCTCCCGGATCCGTTCGCGAGGCCCTTGTTCTTTATACCCAGGCTACATCCGGCTTATCTGACCAGCGAAGAAAGTGACCCATGGCAAATCAGGCTAATACCCCCGTCCGTCGCGCTCTGATCAGCGTGAGTGATAAAACCGGCATCGTCGAGTTCGGCCGTGCTTTGACTGAACGCGGCATAGAGCTGCTGTCTACTGGCGGAACCTTCCGCCTGCTGCAGGAAAATCAGGTTCCCGTCACCGAGGTGTCTGACTACACCGGCTTCCCGGAAATGATGGACGGCCGGGTCAAAACCCTGCATCCGAAGATTCATGGCGGCATTCTGGGCCGTCGCGGTACCGACGACACCATTATGGGCGAGCATGGCATCAACCCCATCGACATGGTGGTGGTCAACCTGTACCCGTTCGAAGATACCGTCGCCAACCCGAACTGCGACCTGGCCACCGCCATTGAAAACATCGACATCGGTGGCCCCACCATGGTCCGCGCGGCAGCCAAGAATCACAACGACGTCGCCATCGTGGTCAACGCTTCCGACTACAGCCGGGTTTTGAAGGAGCTGGACGACAACGACGGCGAGCTGACCTACAGCACCCGCTTCGACCTGGCCGTGAAAGCCTTCGAGCACACCGCCGGTTACGACGGCGCCATCGCCAACTACCTGGGAGGTCGCACGCCGGACAACGACAACGCCGACTTCCCTCGCACCTTCAACGCCCAGTTCGTGAAAGTGCAGGACATGCGGTACGGCGAGAACCCGCACCAGCGTGCCGCGTTCTATGCCGAGCGCAACCCGAGAGAAGCCTGCGTGGCCACCGCCAAACAGCTACAGGGCAAGGAACTGAGCTACAACAATGTGGCCGACACCGATGCCGCGCTGGAATGCGTAAAGCCGTTTGCTGACCCAGCCTGTGTCATCGTCAAGCACGCCAATCCCTGTGGTGTGGCCATTGGCGCCGACATCCTGCAAGCCTATGAGCTGGCCTTTGCTACCGACCCCACCTCAGCTTTTGGCGGCATTATTGCCTTCAACCGGGAACTGGACGCAAACACCGCAAAGGCCATTGTTGATCGCCAGTTTGTAGAAGTGATCATCGCCCCGAGCATCGCCCCGGAAGCGGTCGACATTGTTGCCGCCAAAAAGAACGTGCGCCTGCTGGCCTGTGGTGAATTTGACGGCGAGCGCGCACAGACCATGGACTACAAGCGCGTAACCGGCGGCCTGCTGGTACAGGATCGTGACCTGGGCATGGTCGCGATGGAAGATGTGAAGGTGGTAACCAACCGTCAGCCCACCGAGCAAGAGCTGAGCGACCTGCTGTTCGCCTGGGAAGTGGCCAAGTACGTGAAGTCCAACGCCATCGTGTACGCCAAGGCCGGTCGCACCATCGGTGTCGGCGCCGGCCAGATGAGCCGGGTATACAGCGCCAGGATCGCTGGCATCAAGGCCGCCGATGAAGGCCTGGAAGTCAAAGGCTCAGTGATGTCATCGGATGCTTTCTTCCCGTTCCGGGACGGCATTGATGCGGCGGCTGCAGCCGGCATCACCGCGGTGATCCAGCCGGGTGGTTCCATGCGCGACCAGGAAGTAATCGATGCCGCCAATGAACACGGTATCGCCATGGTCTTCACCGGCATGCGCCACTTCCGTCACTGATCAACGCATTCAGGAGCACAGCATGAACATTCTGGTTATTGGCAGTGGCGGGCGCGAACACGCTCTGGCCTGGAAAGCAGCACAGTCACCGCTGGCGGATAAAGTATTCGTGGCACCGGGTAACGCCGGCACGGCCCGGGAACCGAACCTGGAAAACGTCGATCTGGACGTGATGGACCTGGACGGCCTGGCAAACTTTGCCAAACAAAACAACGTGGGCCTGACCATCGTCGGCCCGGAGGCGCCACTGGTTGCCGGCATCGTCGACAAATTCGAGGCCCAGGGCCTGCGGGTGTTTGGCCCGAGTGCAGGTGCCGCCCAACTGGAAGGCTCCAAGGCCTTCACCAAGGACTTCCTGGCGCGTCAGAAGATCCCGACCGCCGACTACGCCAACTTCACCGATGTCGACCAAGCCCTGGCTTACGTGCGTGAAAAGGGCGCACCGATTGTGGTCAAGGCCGATGGCCTGGCCGCCGGCAAAGGTGTGATCGTCGCCATGACTCTGGCCGAAGCCGAAGACGCCATCCGCGACATGCTTGCGGGTAACGCCTTTGGCGATGCCGGCAGTCGCGTGGTGGTTGAAGAGTTCCTGGACGGAGAGGAAGCCTCGTTCATCGTCATGGTGGACGGCAAGAATGTACTGGCCATGGCCACCTCCCAGGACCACAAGCGCGTAGGCGACGGCGACACAGGCCCCAATACCGGCGGCATGGGCGCTTACTCCCCTGCTCCGGTAGTCACTGCCGAGGTGCACCAGCGCATCATGGACGAGGTGATCTACCCCACCGTCAACGGCATGGCGGCTGAAGGCCACCCATACAAGGGCTTCCTGTACGCCGGCCTGATGATCGACAGTACCGGCGCCCCGAAAGTGATCGAGTTCAACTGCCGCTTCGGTGACCCGGAAACCCAGCCGATCATGCTGCGCATGAAATCTGACATGGTCGAGCTGTGCCTGGCTGCGGTAGATGGCAAGTTGGACCAATGCGATTCTGAGTGGGACGAGCGCGCTTCAGTCGGCATCGTGCTGGCCGCCGGCGGCTACCCCGCCAGCTACAACAAGGGCGATGTCATCTCTGGCCTGCCAGAGACCGAAGTGGACGGCGAGAAAGTCTTCCATGCCGGCACCAGCCTGACAGATGGTCAGGTTGTTACCAATGGCGGCAGGGTTCTTTGCGCCACCGCGCTGGGCAACACCGTCACCGAGGCCCAGCAAAGGGCCTACGTTCTGGCTGAAAAAATAGAATGGCGGGGTGCCTTCTATCGCAACGACATTGCCTACCGAGCCATTGCCCGCGAACAGGGCTGAATTTTGTCTTAGCTCGACAACACCGTCAGCCCGGTCATTGACCGGGCTTTTTTCTGGAGTACTGTTAGCCCCTCAACAATACTCATAACGAAAAGGAGTTCCGTGTGCAGCGCACCCCCGTCAGCATTTTCCTTATATTGGTCACCACGCTTTTGGTCAGCGCCTGTTCCAAACAGGCCATCTACGAAAATGCCATCAGCTGGGAGCGCTCCAGCTCAGGCCTGGAGACAGCACAATTATCCATCGGAGAACTCGACATTACCTATCTGCGCAGCAAAGAGACCGTCGATGCCGACACCCTGGTGCTCATACATGGCTTTGGCGCCAATAAGGACAACTGGACGCGCCTTGCCAAAGAACTCGAAGGAGAGTTCAACATTTATGCATTTGACCTTCCGGGCCATGGAGACAGCAGCAAGCCCCTGGATATCGGCTACCGGTTTGAAGATCAGGTTCGCTATCTGAATCAGGTATTCGCTGAACTGGGCATTACCCAGGCGCACATGATGGGCAACTCCATGGGCGGCGCCATCACCGCCCTCTATGCGGCCACCCATCCGGAACAGATTCAGACCGCCGTACTGTTCGACCCCGCGGGCATTTTTGAGTATGAAAGTGAGCTGGTCGACCTGGTGCTGGACGGCGACAACCCCCTGATCCCGAAAAAGGCAGGCGACTTTGACCGGCTGCTGGATTTTGCCCTCGAGAAGCGACCATTTGTACCCTGGCCAATCTTCGATGTTATGGAAGAAAAAGCCATCGCCAACCGGGACGTGAACGAAGTCATCTTTGCCGCCATTCGCGACAGCGGCTTTGAACCGGACTTCCGCAACGCCATCACTCACATTGAAGCACCCGTGCTCGTGGTCTGGGGCAAACTTGACCGGGTGATCGATTACCGCAACGCCGATGTCTTTGTTGAGGCTATTCCTGACGCCCGCAAAGCCATACTGGACGACGTAGGCCATGCCCCGATGGTTGAAGTGCCGGCAGAGTCCGCACGGTTGTTTCGTGAGTTTCTGGTTGACAGCCAACATTGAAACCTTCGACTACTACATTTAACACCTGAAAGACGGTAGGCTTCGGGTTCTCTTTTAACCCCGTGATAAGCACCCGCTATGCCCGAAGCCATCTGGATTTCCTTCGCTTTTACCCTTGGCCTGTTTGTTAAGGCGATCGGCCTCCCCCCCCTGGTAGGTTACCTCGCCGCCGGCTTTGCGCTGAGCGGCATGTCTGTCATGACAGGCATCGAGGTTGAAGAAACGGCCGTGCTAAAGCACATCGCGCACCTGGGCGTCTTGTTGCTGTTATTTACGGTTGGGCTCAAGCTCAAACTTCGGTCGATAGTCAGCCCGGAAGTCATCGGCGGAAGCCTGCTGCACTTCTCAATCACCTGCCTGGTATTCGCCCCAGGGTTGTATTGGCTTCTTGATCTGGACTGGACAACGGCCCTGATGCTTGCCATTGCCCTGTCGTTTTCCAGCACGGTATTGGCAGCAAAAGTTCTAGAGAGCAAGCGTGAACTACGAGCATTTCATGGTCGTGTTGCAATTGGTATTCTGATCATGCAAGACCTGATCGCCTTGGTTGTGATGAGCATTGCTGCTGGCAAATCTCCTTCCGAATGGGCGCTCCTGATCTTTGGACTACCCCTACTAAGACCGTTTTTATTCCGATTACTGGACGCCAGTGGACACGATGAACTGCTTGTACTCCTGGGCTTGCTGCTGGCACTGGTTGTGGGGGGGCTGGGCTTTGAAGCCGTCGGGCTGAGTTCAGAACTCGGTGCGCTGATCTTCGGTGCGATGCTGGCCAACCATCCACGATCCCAGGAACTCGCCAAGTCCTTATGGAGCGTAAAAGAAGTCTTTCTCGTCGGCTTTTTCCTGCAGATCGGCATTGGCGGGCTACCGGATCAGCAAGCACTTACATTTGCGGTTGTGACCGCATTAGTCCTGCCTTTGAAGGGCATTCTGTTCTACTTCCTGTTGCTGCTTTTCCGTTTGCGCGCCCGCAGCAGCTTTCTGACCTCGCTATCGCTCACCAACTACAGCGAATTCGGCCTGATCGTCGCCAGTGTTGCCCTACCCGAATGGCTGGTGCCGCTAGCCATCACCGTGTCGATTTCCTTTGTCATTTCAGCCCCGCTAAATCGCTTTGCGCATGGCATCTATGAGAAAATCGGCTACCGGATTTCCCGTTTTGAAAGCCACAAACGACACCCGGACGAACAACCGATTTCACTCGGCGATACCAGAATTCTGGTTATGGGTATGGGGCGGACCGGTACGGCAACCTACGATTGGCTATTACCCCACGAGCCTAAACTGATGGGGCTTGACTCCGATCCGGCCAAAACCGAACAGCATCAAAACCAGGGGCGCAATGTTGTGTTCGCAGACGCCGAAGACACCACGTTCTGGGAGGGCCTTCATATGCCAGACCTGCAATCAGTTGTCCTCGCCATGAACGACATCGAAGGCAAACTGATTGCTGCCCGCATGCTGCGTAAACTTGGCTTCACGGGTTATATTGTGGCCCACACCATGTATGCCGACGAAGCGAAAAAAATACACGAGGCAGGCGCAGACGACGCCTACCTGACCATGAGCGAGACCGGTGTTGCCTTAGCCAGCCACCTGATGGAGAAGACCGAACTTCAACCAAGCCCAGCTCAACAGCCATCTTAAATATCAACGTCCAAGGGTAAGGATGCCAACTATATGAGACCCTGCCATGTTTGACCTTGATGAAATGACCCGCGGCAGCATGACCCAGATGACATCGCTGCATGAACATCGGCTGGACTTTGTGGCACGCACCCTCTGTAGTCGGGGAGGAAAAACAGTGCTGGATCTTGGCTGCGGCTCCGGCTCGCTACTTTACCGGCTGGCCAAGACTCCGGAATTCGAGCGGATTGTGGGCCTTGAGCAGTCGGGCGTGTCTATCCGCCAGGCTCGACTGAACCTGGCAAACTGGATCGAAGACCGTCCCGATCGCATTCGCCTCGTGACCGGTTCCTACAGCGAACCGCAACCCGAACTCACCGGCTTCGACCTTGCCGCCATGGTTGAAACCATCGAACACGTGAATCCGTCGGAACTGTCAAAAGTCGAGCTTGCCGTGTTTGGTAGAATGCGCCCGACGTTCCTGTTCATGACCACGCCCAACAGTGAATACAACCCACTGTTTGACCTGGAACCCGGAGAGTTTCGCGAAGAAGACCATAAATTCGAGTGGAACCGCATGAAATTCCGCCAGTGGGCCAGCGGCGTGGCCAACCGCAACGGCTACAGCGTCCGCATTGGCGGCATCGGTGACCAGCACCCGGATCTAGGCCACCCCACCCAGACCGCCGCGTTTGAATTAATCGCTTAATGCACAGGTGCGGAAACCGGTATAAGCATCGTTACGCACAGGCAGATAGGCCTGCCGGTAAGTGCCCCGGATCAGATTCGATGAGGTGGCACAGCCACCGCCTCGGGTCACCTTGTGATCACCAAACTGCAGTGTCGACATAAACGGATACATATCCACCTTGAACCCGTCATAAGGCAAGAACTGACTGCTGGTCCACTCCCAAACAGTACCCACCATCTGCCGGCAACCAAAGGGACTGTCTCCTGCCGGATAATCAAATACCGGATTACGGGCCATGGACCGGGCATCCATATCCACCCGCGAGCAATCCGGCGCCTCATTGCCCCAGGGATAACGCCGGAACGACACTCCCGGTTTGTTGGCCAGCGCAGCCACCTCCCACTCATACTCCGTCGGCAACCGCCGCCCGGCCCAATTACACCAGGCCTCAGCCTCCCAGTAAGTCACATGAGTGACCGGCGCGTCAGGCTCCGGTGACAACCACTGATCAAACACCCGCTCCTGCCACTGTTTCTCATGCCAGCGCCAATACAGCGGATGCCTGGGCGAGCGCATCATCGGCTCAGAGGCGCCATGCACCAACGCCACATCCACCTCCGACTCCAGCCACCTGCGCCCTCCAAACGACCACAACTCCTGCCGCTGATAGCCACCGTCCTCAACAAACACCAGAAACTCCCGATTGGTCACCGGCGTTCGACTCATCGCAAACGCCTGCAACTCCACCTCAAACCGCGGCTTCTCGGCATCAAAGGCAAAATCCCCACCGGCAAAATCATCCGACTCGCCCGGCATGCCGATCAACCAACGCCCGGCCGGAATCTCCACATCCCCGCTGACCGGCTGACCCGGCGCAGGGCGATCACCCTTAAACTCCGCCGGCGCCGGATAGCCCACCGTCTGCCGGCACCAGATCAGAGACTCGATGTGCATGTTCTGATGAAACACCGCATACCGGTAGAGATACAGCTCCCGATCCGTCAGTTCCCGACTCTGAATACGCTCGGCCATCCGTTCGTAGATGGTATTGAAATATTTGAGGGTTTCCGCACGCCCCGGAAACAGATCCCGCCGCCAGCGATCACGGTGTTCAACGTGAAAAGAGTCCCACAAGTCATCCATTGAAGGATCGTAACTGGGCGTTCCATCCAACAGGTTGAACACGAACACCTCGTAGAAGAATGCTGAGTGGCCCATTTCCCACAGGGGCGGATTCACACCCGGGTGGTATGGCACATCCAGCCTCTCCTCTGGAAGGGAACGAACCAGCCGCTCAGTGCGGGAACGGGCCAGCTCCAACTCTTCCAATATTTGTGCCTTGTAGCTTTCAGCTACCATATCTTCAGACTCCATAGAATCCAGCTCCCCAGTTACGGGAAGTAGTGGTGGGAAGGCCTTTTGGAAACCTTGCGGAGCCAAGGATGGCGGAGCAGAGCGTACATGGATGTATCCACAGCGTGTTTCCAAAAGGCCTTCCCACCACTACTTCTTACTCAAAAACAGGATAACAAAGAAAAAACCGCCGGGGGCAGAAACCCGCGGCGGTTCGGTAGCTATGGATACGATAGGTAAAACGGAATCAGCTCAACCTACGCTGCCTTCCTGTGGCTTTTTCGCCAATCGGCCAGATCTTCGATCAGCTTGTAGAACAACGGCACAAAGAACAGCGCCAGAGTACTGGCTGCCAGCATACCGCCGACCACCACCGTACCGATCTCCTGGCGACTGACCGCACCAGCTCCGGAACTGAACGCCAACGGCAGCGTACCCACAATAAACGTCAACGCAGTCATCATAATCGCCCGGAAACGCTGACGTGCCGCGGTGCTGGCCGCCTCAAACGAACTCATACCCGCCTTCCGGTTCTGGGCCGCAAACTCCACGATCAAAATGGCGTTTTTGGCCGCCAGACCAATCAACACCAGCAGACCCACCTGGAAATAGATATCATTCGGGAACCCCCGCCACAAAGACGCCAGCGCCGCACCGAACACACCAAACGGTACTGCCGTTGCGACGGCCACCGGCAAGCCCCAACGCTCATATTGGGCCGCCAGAATCAGGAACACCAGCAGCAGGCCCATGCCAAACGCCAGCGCACCGGAATCCGCCGAATCCTGCAACTGATAGGCCTCACCCGTCCAGCCCAGCAACGTATTGCGATCAAACTGCTCACCCGCAACCGCCTGTAGCGCCTGAATTGCATCACCGGTGGTGTAGCCTGGGCCCGGATCCGCCAGCAGCTTGGCCGCAGGGTTCACGTTGAACCGGTTCAGAATATCCGGACCACTGGTGCGCTCCAGGTTGACCAGAGAGCTCAGCGGGATCATCTCGCCATAGTTGGAACGGACAAACACCTTACGCAGATCGTCCGGATGGCTGCGGAACTCCCCTTCAGATTGCAGATTTACCTGCCAGTTACGGCCCTGCAGAGTGAAGTCGTTCACGTACAACCCCCCAAACGTGCTCTGCATGGTGGTAAAGATCTGATCAATCGGCACACCCGCAGCCTGTGCTTTCTCTCGGTCTACGTTGGCCTGATAGCGGGGAATGCCGGTGTCCAGGGTAACCCGGACATTCTGCAGTTCCGGGCGCTCATTAGCGGCCTGGGTGAACTGATCCGCCATTGCCTTGATTTCAGTCGGGGTACGCCCGCCTCTGGCCTGGATATAGCCCTCAACGCCCCCAGTGGTGGAGAGTCCCTGGATTGGCGGCGGCGAGAATGCCATCACAAAGGCCTCTGGCATGCCAGCGCCAATGCCCATCACCTTGTCGGCAATCTCAGCAGCACCCTGGCCTTCGCCTTCCCGCTCGGCCCAATCCTCCAGCGTCACAAAAGCAACGCCACTGTTGGTCCGCAAAGCGCTGGAGATGATGTCAAAGCCGGCGAACGCGACGACGTCCTTCACCTCTGGCAAGTCGAGCATCTGCTCCACCAGTTCATCGCGAGTCTGTTCGGCTCTGCTAAGGGAAGACGTTGCAGGCAGCGATAACGCCGTCAGCACGAACCCCTGGTCTTCTTGTGGCACCAGGCCAGTCGGCATTCGGTCAAGCAGGAAGACCACACCGCCAATCATGGCGGCAAACAGTAAAACACCCACAATTGCGTGCCTCAAAAGCCAGTCAACACCGGCGGAGAATCCGTTGGTCAGCCTATCGAAACCGGCGTCAAACCAACGGAATACCGTCAACTGCTTACCTTCGTCTTTACCCAGCAGCAGTGCACACATGGCCGGCGTCAAGGTCAACGCCACCACGCCGGAAATCACCACCGATACCGCAATGGTGATGGCAAATTGCCGATACAGTTCGCCACTCAGCCCTCCAAGGAAAGCCACCGGGGCGAACACGGCCACCAGCACCAGCGTGGACGACACCACCGCGCCCGACACCTGACCAATCGTAGCGACTGCGGCGTTGTAGGCTGACATGCCTTCTTCTTTCATTAATCGTTCAGCGTTCTCCATGATGATGATGGCATTATCCACCACCACCCCAATGGCCAGTATCAGCCCGAACAGAGTCAGAAGATTGACCGAAAAACCTAGGGCCTGCATGCCCGCGAAGGTGCCAATCAGCGACACCGGAATGGCAATCAGTGGAATCAACGTGGCCTTGATATGCTGCAGGAACAGGAAAGTAACCAGCACCACCAGCAAGACCGCCACCACAAACGTGCTGATCACCTCCTGAATGGAGATATCAATAAACCGGGTGGTGTCGTAGGGCGCGCTGTATTCCAGTCCTTCCGGGAAGCGTTCGGAAATCTCGGCCATGGCCTGATTGACCGCATCGGCAGCGTCCAGCGCGTTGGCACCAGGCTGCAGGTATACCCCCATCGGAACGGTCGCGCCGCCATTGTAGGTGGCCGCAAAGTCATAGTTCTGGGCACCCAACTCTATGCGGGCCACATCCTTCAGTCGCAGTGAGGCACCTTGCTCATCGCTTCGCAGGATCACTTCGCCGAATTCTTCCGGGCTGGTCAGTCGGCCCGGGGCCGATACGCTGAAGGTAAAGGCCTGGCCCTCGGGTGCCGGCTCTGCACCGATCCTGCCGGCCGCAAACTGGGCATTCTGGGCCCTGAGCGATGCCGCCACATCGCCGGGAGTCAGCTCATACTGGGCCAGTTTGTCTGGCCGCAACCAGACCCGCATCGAGTAATCCTGCGCCCCAAACAATGAGGCATCACCAATACCCGGCAAGCGCACCAGTTCGTCCAGCACATTGAGCAGGGCATAGTTGGATATCTCCACCACATCCATCGAGTTGTCCGGAGATGACAGGGTAATAACCTGCAGAATAGAGGTCGACCTGGCCTCTACTTTCAGGCCCTGATCCCGGACCGACTGAGGCAGTCGCGCCAACGCCTGCTGTACGCGGTTGTTGACGTTGATGGTAGCCTGGTCAGGATCGGTTCCGATCTCGAAGGAAACCGTCACCCGGAAACTTCCAGAGTCCGTCGCGTTGGACTCCAGATAAATCATGTCATCAACGCCGTTGATTTCCTGCTCCAGTGGCGCCACCACGGAATCGGCAATAACACCGGCACTGGCACCCGGAAAGCGACCATCAACCACCACTTGTGGCGGCACTACGTTGGGGTACTGCTCCACGGGCAGACCCACAAGAGACAGCGCACCGCCCAGCGTGATGATGATCGAGACGACCGTCGCAAAGATCGGCCGGTCTATAAATGTGCGCAACATCAGTCTGCGCCCTCCCCGCCATCATCGTTGGTGACATTAACCTCAGCGCCGTCGCGCAGGTTAACCAGGCCGCTGACGATGTAACGATCACCGGCATCCAGGCCGCTCAGCAGTATCTGCCGACCATCGCTGACCGGGCCCAGCTCAACCTGCCGGCTGCGGGCTTTACCCTCATCATCAACCACAAAAACCACCTGGTTTTCTCCGGACTGGCCGATGGCCTTCTCCGGCACCGTGATGACATCTTCGAAATTCTGCAGCTCAACCCTTACCCGAACAAACTGACCCGGCACAATGACATTTTCCGGATTGGGGAAGACCGCCCGAGCCGATACCGTGCCAGTACGCGGATCAAGAGTGGACGCAGTGAAATCAATGCGCCCCTCGCGCTCGTACTCCTCACCGTTCGCCATAATCAGCCTGGCAGACACATTCTGCTCCTCACCCGTACCGACCATTCCCTCACGGGCCACCCGGCGAATATTGGCATCGTTCTCCGGCAACGCGAAACGTACGTGAATCGGGTCCAGTTGCACTATGGTGGTCAGCAAGGTGCCGGTATCGATAAGACTGCCTTCCGGGAAATCTTCCAGACTGGTTACTCCGCGAACCGGCGCGGTAACCTCAGTATAGCCAAGGTTCAGTTCGGCCTGCGACACGCCAGCATTGGCCACCGCCAAGTTGGCCTCCGCCAACTCCTGTGCGGATTGAGCAGAATCACGCTCCCGCTCACTCACCGCATTACGCTGAAACAGCGAAGATATCCGGTTCCACTCACGCTCAGCCTGGCGCAGATCAGCCTGGGCTACCTGGCTCTGGGCTCTTGCCCGCTGCAAGGCCGCCTCTGCCGGCTTTCGGTCAATGCGGAATAGCGCATCACCCTCTCGCACCATCTGGCCCTCGTTATACAGGCGCTCTTCCAGAATGCCTTGTATACGCGCACGAACCTCCACCTCACGGGCACCTCTGGCACGGCCGGCGTAATCCTGTCTGACACTCACGTCTTCGCTCTTGGCGGTCTCTACAACCACTGCGGCCGGTGGCATACCACCATCCTGCTGACCATCCGATTCGTCATTACTACAGCCCACCAGCAGTAGGAAAAAAGACAGGCCGACAACCACAAGCCCTCTCGGGACCGTTGGACGTTGGGACAGTTGTTTTGGCATGGCACGATCTCCTGAAAAACCGGTGTTGACTGAAAGCGGGGTAAAGGCCGCCTAAAATACATTCAGTCGTGTATGTATGTAAACTGCTATACGATATACTGCGGTTTTTTCGAGCAGATGACACTGCACCATGGCACGAAGAACAAAGGCAGAAGCAGAGGCTACCCGCGAATCGATCCTGGATGCCGCCGAACAGGTGTTTATGGACAAAGGCGTTGCCAAAGCCTCACTGGAAGAAATCGCACGCGCGGCCGGGGTCACCCGGGGTGCGGTGTATTGGCATTTCCGCAACAAGCCCGACATCCTGGACGCCATGCTTGAGCGCGTGCGCGCGCCACTGGCCGAAATGATCGACGAAGCCATTGCTGTCGGTGACAGCCTGGAACGCCTGAAACAGGTGTGCATCATTGCCCTGCAGAAGCTGGCGAACGATACCCGTTACTTCAGGGTTTACTACATCCTGTTCCACCGAAACGAGTCGGACCAGGCCATTGAAAAGCACAAAGCGCTGTCGATCGAAGCCATCACGCTTGTTGGTGACATTTTCGCAAGACCTGACAATGCAGGCCGCCTTCATGCCACCCTGACTCCAGAGACTGCTGCGTTCCTGCTGCATACCCAGATGCTCGGCATCTTTTTTGACTGGTTAGCCGCACCCGACCGCCGGCCGCTTTCCGACATGGCACCACTGCTGGTCGAGACCGCATTCCGGGGTTTAATGGCTAATCACTGATCAGCCCCAGACCCAAAGAATCATCGGCACACCGACCACGGTGACCACCATCGATAACGGCAGACCAAGACGCCAGTAATCACCAAAGCGATAGCCACCCGGCTCCATCACCAGGGCATTCGACTGGTGCCCAATCGGTGTCAGGAATGCGCAAGAGGCGCCCACCGCAACCGCCATCAGCACCGCATCAGAGGCCAGTCCGAGCTGGGCCGAAATACCCAGAGCAATCGGCGCCACGAGAATGGCCGCCGCGGCATTGTTGACCACATTCGACAACAGCATGGTACCCACCAGAATAATGGTCACGGCCACCCAGGCCGTCTGGCCTTCCGCAATGGCCAACACCTGATCGGCAATCAGTGCTGCACCGCCGGTTGTTTCCAGCGCCTGCCCCACCGGAATCATCGCCGCCAACAGCACAATGACAGGCCAATCAATAGACCGGTAAGCATCGCTGGCATCAATCAGACGAACCAGCACCATGGCCACTGCACAGGCAACCAGCGCCACCGGCGGCGCCAGCCATCCTGAGACAATCAACACAATGGCCGCGATAAACAGACCAGCGGCCAACCACAATTTGTTTTGTTTGCCCAAAGTTAAGCCCCGCTCCGCCAATGGCAAACAGCCCAGGGCCTGTAGGGTCGACAGCAGATTCTCCTCATGACCCTGCACCAGCAGAATATCCCCGGACCGGAATCGGATGTCTGCCAGTCGCCGCTTCAATCTCTGGCCCTGGCGAGCGACCGCAACAATGTTCAGGCCATAGCGCTCTCGCAGATTCAGCCGGTTTGCGGAACGCCCGATCAATCGTGAGGAGGGCGCGATGACCGCTTCAGTTAAACGGACATCACCGGTGGTCACGCGATCTTCAGCACCCTTGCCCGGCTGCCCGGAAGCTTGCTGCGACTCGTCGTCATCCACCTTGTCATCACTGACGGTGGTTGCCAGAACCAACCCGCTGTATTCAATAAACGCCTGCAGACTCTCGGTATCCGCCTCCACCAGCAACACATCGCCCTCTCGTAGTACGCTGAACGTCGACGGTGCAGGCGAGGTCTCGTCATCCCGAATCAGCGCCAGCACCACCAGGCCTTCGTCAGTGTCACCGGAGGTCAGCAAATTGTGCAGTGTGCTGCCCGCGTAGGCAGAGCCCTCTGGCACTTTCAACTCAGTGACGTATTCGCCGACGCTGAACAGTTTCTCACCACTGGCTGGATCGTCCCGCTTGGGCGTCAGGCGCCAGCCTGCCAGACCGATAAACGCAAGACCCGCTGCGGTGATCGCAAGGCCTACAGGGGCAAAGTCAAACAGACCGAAGGAGCCAGCTTCCCGATAACTGGCAATGATGATGTTTGGCGGTGTCCCGATCAGGGTAATGGTCCCGCCCAGTAAAGAGCCGAAGGCCAGGGGCATTAACAACAACGAGGGCGAGCGGCCGGACTCTCGAGACATCCAGATGGCCACTGGCATCAGCAGGGCAAGAGCTCCAACGTTATTGATAAACCCCGAGCACAGGGCAACCACCAGCGTAAGGGTGATCACCTGCAAGACTGCATTATGACCGACTTTGCCAAGCAACCGGGCAACGGCATCCACCACTCCGCCATTGACCAATCCCTGACTGATCACCAGCACCGCCGCCACGGTAATCACAGCCGGATGGCCAAACCCCGCAAACAGCTGGTCAGCCTCAATCAACCCGGTCAATGCCACTGCCAGCAAGGCCAGCATGGCAACAACATCAAATCTCAGACGGTTCCAGACAAACAGCGCGAGGGTCAGCCCCAGAATAAGGAACACAATCCATTGGTCAGACAACATCATGTCATCGCATCTCAATTCAAGTATCCAGGCAAGCATCAAGGATGATAAGGCATAACGTATGCCGGAAGTAGCAAAGCCAAGCAACAAGCAGAATTAAATCTTGCACATAAGAAAACCCCGCATAGCCAGAAGCCATGCGGGGTTTTCTGTGGCCAGTAAACGCCGGAGCCCTTACTGGAACATCATGATGTCAGTCGATCAGAACTGGTTCATGGTGTTGTCTTTACCACCGGCCTTAAGAGCCGCGTCGCCAGCAAAGAACTCTTTGTGGTCGTCGCCGATGTTAGAACCAGCCATGTCCTGGTGCTTAACAGTCGCGATACCCTGGCGGATTTCCTTACGCTGTACGCCAGCAACGTAGGCCAGCATGCCTTCGTCACCGAAGTAGCCTTTGGCCAGGTTGTCGGTAGACAGAGCGGCAGTGTGGTAAGTCGGCAGAGTGATCAGGTGGTGGAACACGCCTGCTTCACGGGCTGCGTCACGCTGGAAGTTAGCAGTCCATTCGTCAGCCAGCTTGCCCAGTTCAGTGTTGTCGTACTCGGCGCTCATCAGAGCAGCGCGGTCGTAGGCAGACACGTCCTTGCCTTCTTCCTTCATCGCATCGAATACCTGCTGACGGAAGTTCAGGGTCCAGTTGAAGGACGGGCTGTTGTTGTAAACCAGCTTGGCGTCGGGCACCACTTCCTTGATGCGGTTAACCATAGCAGCGATCTGACCAACGTGCGGCTTCTCAGTTTCAATCCACAGCATGTCGGCGCCGTTCTGCAGGCTGGTGATACAGTCCAGAACAACACGGTCTTCGCCAGAACCTTCTTTGAAGCAGAACAGGCCAGAGGCCAGACGCTTCGGCTTCAGCAGCTTGCCGTTGGACTTGACTACCACGTCGCCGTTCTCGATCTGGGAAGCGTCTTCGATGTACTCGCCATCCAGGAACGCGTTGTACTGGTCGCCCAGGTCGCCCGGCTCGTTGGTTACAGCGATCTGCTTGGTCAGGCCAGCACCCAGGGAGTCAGTACGGGCAACGATCACGCCGTCGTCCACACCCAGCTCCAGGAACGCCAGACGAACCGCATTGATCTTGGACAGGAAGTCGGCGTGAGGAACGGTCACTTTACCGTCCTGGTGGCCACACTGCTTCTCGTCAGATACCTGGTTTTCGATCTGGATACAGCAAGCACCGGCTTCAATCATCTGCTTGGCCAGCAGGTAGGTCGCTTCGGCGTTACCGAAACCAGCGTCGATGTCGGCAATGATCGGCACAACGTGAGTTTCGTGGTTGTCAATCTGCTTGATCAGCTCAGCAGCCTTGGCACTATCGCCAGCATTTTCAGCTTCTTCCAGAGCACGGAACAGGTGGTTCAGTTCCCATGCGTCAGCCTGGCGCAGGAAGGTGTACAGCTCTTCGATCAGGCCAGAAACAGCAGTCTTCTCGTGCATGGACTGGTCAGGCAGAGGACCAAATTCGGAACGCAGAGCGGCAACCATCCAGCCAGACAGGTACAGGTAGCTGCGCTTGGTGGTTCCGAAATGCTTCTTGATAGAGATCATTTTCTGCTGGCCGATAAAACCGTGCCAGCAACCCAGAGACTGGGTGTACTTGGAGGTGTCGGCATCGTACGCAGCCATATCTTCACGCATGATCTTGGCGGTGTACTTGGCGATGTCCAGGCCTGTCTTGAATTTGTTCTGAGCGCGCATGCGGGCAGCGTGCTTAGGGTTGATCGCGTTCCAGGTCGGGTTTTGCTTCAGGATGGAAGCAATCTGATCGACGTCTTGTGAGTAGGGCATGATCTCTATCCTTTCTACGTGAGTGTTCAAAAGGGACGAAACGCCGCTGCCAGGCAGCGTCCGGAGCCAGCATCCTGCTCAACAACCGAGCAGTTGGCTGACGTTGGGCGTTACTTTAGTGCTTTCGAATTTATAATTGAAATTTATATTATGTATTTCCGGCATTTTTTGTATGAATACATCAAAAGCATGGATAACCAGGTTGAATGCTCACTTGCGCTCGGTCATTCTCAGCATACGGCAACATGCTATGATTCAATCACTTGATAAACTTCACGGGCGCATGCGCCCACGTATGCCAGAGGTATTGAGTGTTCTACATCCGCGCATTCGGCCATTCACTGCTGCACGCTCTGAAAAATCTGCTGCCGATCGTGGTTGTGGTTGTCTTTTTCCAGTTGGCAGTATTGCAGCAGGTTCCCGACAATACATTGAGCATGGCCATCGGTTTGCTGATCGTGGCTGTGGGCGTGGCTCTGTTCCTTCAGGGCCTGGAGCTTAGCATCTTCCCAGTCGGCAAAAGTCTGTCCAACCAGTTTGCCAAAAAAGGATCGCTGCCTATCCTGCTGTCTTTTGGCTTTGCCATGGGGTTTTCTGCCGTGGTGGCCGAGCCGGCACTGATTGCCGTGGCCCAGCAAGCGCAGGACATCAGTGAAGGTAAGATCGACGCACTCACTCTGCGATTGCTGGTCGCCACCTCCGTGGGCATGGTCATTGCGCTCGGCGTATTCCGCACCATCATAGGCTACCCGCTGCACTGGTTCATGATCATCGGCTACATCACCGTAGTGATCGTCACCTGGTTTGCGCCTGAAGAAATTATTGGCCTGGCCTACGACTCCGGCGGAGTTACCACCAACATTGTGACTGTCCCCTTGATTGCCGCCCTGGGTATCGGTCTGGCCGCCTCTATCCGGGGCCGCAACCCGCTGACCGATGGCTTTGGCCTGGTGGCGCTGGCGGTTATGGTGCCGATGATCACTGTGCAACTCTACGGCATTATAGTCTTCAGTGGAGGGGTGTCAGAGGACGCCTCGATGATGACACTTCATGATGATAGTCAGGCTATTTCCGGCGCCCTGAAAATGCTGCTGGAACTGGCCGAGATGGTGCGGGATGTTCTGCCGATCATACTAACCATTCTATTCTTCCAGTACATCGTACTGAAGCGTGGACTGTCCAACCCACGCAAAATCCTGTTTGGCTTTGTTCTGGTCATTTTCGGCCTGTACGCCTTTGTGGTGGGCTTGAAAATGGGCCTGTTCCCGATTGGCACCAGCATGGCCGAGCAGTTGATTGAACTGGAACGCTTCGGCTTCATTTACCTGTTCGCGTTTTTGATCGGCTTTGCCACCACCATGGCCGAACCCGCTTTACTGGCAGTCGGCAAGCAGGCAGAAGAAGCTGCTGCCGGGCGAATCAATGGCAACGCCATCCGGCTTCTGGTTGCCCTGGGCGTGGCCATCGGTATCAGCATCGGGGTGCACAGGATCATCGTCGGTGGCTCCATGCATTATTACATTATGGGTGGCTACACCCTGGTGATTATTCTCACAGCGCTGGCACCCAAATACATCGTGGCACTGGCCTATGATCTTGGCGGGGTTACTACATCGGAGGTGACCGTGCCACTGGTAACCGCTCTTGGCATTGGCCTGGCCACCAACATTGAGGGCCGCAACGTGCTGATTGACGGCTTCGGACTGATTGCTTTCGCTTCTATATTCCCTATTGTTACCGTGATGCTTTACGCCATTATCATGCAATGGCGGGCAGACCGCAGAGAGGTGCACACATGAAGTTTTCCGTTCTAGTCGCCATTGTTCCGGAAGAGCAGGAACAGGAATGCATTGACGCTGCCCGTGATCTGGGCGCCGGTGGCATTACGGTTCTTTCCGGCCGGGGCATCAGCAATACCGCCAAAAAAACCTTCTTCGGCCTCACCTACGACGGCAGTCAGAGTGTGTTGGTGATGGTGCTTGAAAAAGGCCTGTCATTGCAGATCCTCAAGGCCATCCAGCATCTGCTGATGCCGAAAGAAAACGATTCGCAGGGCCTGGTGTTTACCCTGCCACTGGAACACCTGGGAGGCATTGATATGTCCCAGTTCCACAAATTTGAACAGCACTTGAAAGACAACTTCTGAGGAGCGCCAGGCATGAAGCTGGTTAAAGATGTGATGGTTAGCAATGTGGTTTGTGTGTCTCCCTTCGCCAAACTGAGGGAAGCCCTGAGCCTGATGAAGATGCACAATGTAAAATCCCTGGTGGTGGAAAAGCAGCACCCCAACGATGCTTACGGGCTGATCACCTATACCAATGTGCTGAAAACAGTGATTGCAGAGCAAGGTGATATTGACCTGCTCAACGTGTACGACGCCTGCGCCAAACCCGCTCTCGCGGTAGGTAAAAGTCTGGCCGTGCGCCACGTCGCCAGTCTGATGACCGAGCATCGGGTCAAGCGCGTTCTGGTGCTTGAAGACAATGACTTACTGGGCTTTGTCACCATGGACGATATCATGGCGGTGTTGCTGGAGCAGGTGGAATAACCCACCGCCCAGTCATCCGCAGCTCAGCACCACCAAACGGTCACCGCCCTGCAAATCGAGATACTGATCCCGGGGAGGATTCAACGTCAGGTGTCGACCCCGATCATCGGCGCTCGCCCGAAACACGCCTAACGCAATTTCGCCTCGTTCGGCGACAATCTTTTCGAGCAGCTGAAAATCGGCACTGGCCGGCAAAGGGTAGTCGTGCGGATCGCGGAACTGAATTTCTGCGCCGCCCACGGTAAACAGCTCATCCAGCACCACTCGCAACTCCCGGCGCAGTGCAACCTGGGCCAGAACGTGGCTTAAAATCATGGGACTGATCAACATTTCACTCTGATGGCCATACAACAGGTGCCGGTTGTCCGGGTCACTCAACTCCATGATCACCTGTGGCCGGTGCAGTGATTCAGCCAGAATATCCTCCAGTTGCAGATACCCCACCATGGCGCGGGCGTCTGCCTCCTCACCGGAACCGATGCGATCGCTGCTCAGTAACATCACCGTGTCGTAACTGGCTGGGTCCAGACTTCTCAAGTCCTCTTCTACCATATAATCTGCTTCGAGCAGGCGGCCGTTAATGGCGTCCAGGTCAACGCCATAACGGGCAATCTCCCGCTGACGCTCTTCCAGGGGTATGGCCGACACCATGTCCAGCTGAAAATGACGACCACTGTAGCTGCCAAATTCGGCAGACAAACTGGGTACACGGCGATTCCAGCCAAGCACCAGAACCCTGTGAGTACCAGGCCCTGCCTGTTCGGCAGCCTGAGCTTGGGCCCGTTTGATGCTGGCCAGCGGTTGCACTTTCGGATCTGGGCCGGTGTGCTGATAATCACTGGCAAGCAAGACAACGCGGTCTTCATTACGAACAACCGTGTCGGACGGTGCAAGCAAATTTACCTTCCAACCGCTGCCAGCAGCGGGGTGCAACAAGCCCAGCACAATGGCATGGGGCCTTTGGGTTGCCAGCTCCGCCAGGGTCAGGCCCTCTGCCGTTTCGCCGCCGCGCACGAAGATTTCACTGCCCTCACCGGCAGTCAGTAATTCGTTGTAGACTTCCGACAGGTTGGGATGAAGGACATTTTGCACCATCAATCGGCTGATGGTGACATCGCCTGCCACCACTTCCACCGCACCGGGATAGGCCCGTTCGATGACCGATAATTTGCGCATGTCCTGAATTTCAGCCACCACATAGGGCAAGGGTGCGCTCAGGTGCCGCGCCTGTGCAGCAATGGACAAGAGTGCCTTGACGGTCTCGACATCGGAGGTCACCAGACTGCCAGCATGATGCGTCTGGCTGGGCACGATCACGGCGGCGGCATCCAGGCATGCCACCCGGTGCAGGGCGTCTGGCTGAATCGCCGAACCACTCCGCAGAATTACCTCGCGGGCGCGACTGCCCACTCCCGGTTCGTTTTGCAATTCGTGCAGCTGCGCTGCGCTGGCTTCTTCCGCCAGCACCACTAACCGCAACTTCTGGGTGTCGTGTTTTTCCAGGAACCGCTGCATACGGCCGGACGATCCGAACAACTCGGCCACCAGCGGCGGCGTTTGGGCGGTCCAGCCCAGCACGACAAAATGATTTTTCAGGGTAACCGGTGTCAGCCCCCGCTCAAGCTCTTCCATCTTGGCAATCAGCCAGCGAGTCAGGATAGCCACCAGCGTACCCATGAACACCACGTAGCCCAGAATCGTCAAAGCCGTGGAGATTATGCGTTGCCAGGTGCCGACATCATCACCGAGGTAGCCGGGATCGGTCAGCCGTAAAAAGGCCCACCAGACGGCGGCACCCGGATCATCAAACTCCCCGCCCTGAGGCACCACCAGTAATCCGCCAATCAGCGAAATCAAACCGATAAACAGTCCGACAACCAGCAACTGAAAGCCGGCACCTTTGACAAGCTGGCGTTCAAGAACGAACTTAACGCGATCAATAATTCGAAAGGGCAACATACCGATCCTTTTTGCGAATACCCTGATGTGTCACCTAGGATAGAACAAACCTCCCCCATAAGGTGACCCCCAACCATGAATCGACGAAACATAAGAGTGGGACTGTCGCAGCCTGTGGCGTTACTGCTTGCCATGGTCACTTGCTCAGCGGCGCTCGCCAGCACCGCTCACATTGCTCAACCCTGGCGCGCGGATGCCGTCGTACTTGGTCGTGATGAAGCCTTTGGCACCGAACGGTTTCTGCATGAGCTGACCTTTCGGCATCTGCAAGCATTGCCCTCAGCCACCGGCAACGGCATTCGCGGCACCGGCGGCAGTGTCAGCAGCCGCCGGTTGTACTTCGACTTCCGGTTTCGTCAGGACTTCGGTTTCCGGGACGATCAGAACGGCTTTTTGCTGGACATTCAGAGGGGCGAAGACCTGGACGGCCCATACCAGAGACAGCTGGTCGGGTTCCGGCAAAATCTCGGGGATAAAACCGAAGTCTGGCTGCAAGGCGATGTGTTTTCCGACAAGGCCGAGTCCGACATTTATCTCAGCACCCGCCATCACCTGACCGACCAAAGCTGGCTGCACGCCACCGTGATCCTGCCGGACTACTACTTCAACGACAAAACCGATACCGATGACCGCTTTGAAAAGAAGCCTGGATCCTGGTTTCTGCAATGGCACAGTCAGGGCTCGTCTGCCGCCGAGGGTACAACGGTGTCGGTCAACCTGTCCCCTGATTCACGGTTCAGCAGCCAGCGGCAAGCGCTGACGGTCAGCAACGAATCCCAGAGGGCCGCGATCAGCCATCGCCAGCAAGCGGGCGACTGGCTGTTCAGTTTACACCTGGAGGGGGAGCACACGCGGCGCGACTACTGGCTGCAGGACCCCGAGGAAAATCGCACCACGGGTTTTGAGCGGGATCATATTAAAGCCCGGGGATCGGTGACTCTGACGCCACACACGTTATTGCCAACCTTCGGCCTCGCCTGGTTGCAACTGGATGAAACCGGCTACTTTGGAAGAGAGCTGGATGATAACGGCAGCATCCGCCGGCGGGAGCCAACGGTCTTCGGGGAAGTCACCCTGCAGACAAGCCGCAATACCACCGTCAGCCCGGGCATATACCTGAGCGCACCCGAGATACGGCAAACCTTCGGGCACGGAGAAGATCGTAGACACACCGGCTTTACCGGCAAGCTAGCAGTCCCCTTTGCAACCCGGCTGTCCGCGAATAATCAGGCGATATTGACCCTGAACCCCACGTTCTACCTGCACAAATTCGGGTTTGGCGGTGGCAACCTGCAACTGCACTGGCCGTTGTAAACGGCTCAGACCATTTGCGGGGCGCCACGACGGGCACTGAGCGTCTCCAGGGCCGCGGCCAGCGACGGGTAGAAGCTGCTGACTCCCGGTTCCGGCTTGAGCCCGGCACGGGCCAGTGCCCGAAGGGGCTGGAACTGAAGGTCAGCAATGATCACTTCCGTTCCTGTTTTTCGGCACTGGTCGATCAGTTTGTTCAGCGCAGCCAGGCCGCCGGCGTCCAGTACTGTTACGCCATCCATATACAGCACAAAGCCGCGGGTTTCCCGGGACAGCTCCGCCAGCTCACCGAACACCCGGTCTGCGGCGGCAAAAAACAGCGGGCCATTGATCTTGAACACACGCCAGCCTCTGGGCAGCCCCACCTGCACTACACGCTTGTTGTCGGTAATGTCAGTGACCTTCGTCATCTGCGCCATTTCCCGCATAAACAGCACCGCGGCCAGCAACACCCCGGTGGTGATGGCAATCACCATGTCCAGCGCCACGGTCAGGCCAAAACAGGTCAGAAATACCAGCACATCGCTGCGCGGGGCGGTTTTCAGGAGATGCACAGCCTTGGGGGCTTCACTCATGTTCCAGGCCACCATAATCAGCAAAGCCGCCATGGCAGGCATCGGCAAGTAAGCGAGCACTCCCGCCAAAGACACCAGTGCCAGCAACACCACAAGCGCGTGGATCATGGCAGACACCGGCGATTCTGCACCGGCCCGGTAGTTGGCCGCAGACCGGGCTATGGCAGCGGTGGCGGTAATACCGCCAAAGAAGGGCACCACAATGTTACCGATGCCCTGCCCCATCAGCTCGCTGTTGGCGCTGTGGCGCTTGCCGGTCATGCCATCCAGCACCACCGCGCACAACAGCGATTCGATGGCACCGAGCATGGCGATGGCAAAGGCCGCTGGCAACAGTTCCTGAACAAGACTCCAGGACAGCCCCACCGGCTCACCCTGGGCGTTCAGCTGCTGCCAGGGCCAGGCAAACTCCGGGAGGAAAGGCGGAATGCCGGCCCCGGTACTGCCATCCGGTAACAGATAGCTGAAACGGGAACCGATGGTTTCAATGCCGGCGCCGTTGGCGTTAAACCAGATTGCCAGCAGGCTGCCGATAATCACCGCCGGCAGGTGCGGCGGCACCGGGGTTTTCAGCCGGGGCCAGAGCAACATGACCGTCAGGGTGATGGCAGCTACCAGCGTACTCATGACATCCAGAGCCGGCAGCTGCTGGACCAGTACTGCCAGCTTGTCCCAGTAATGCTCTGGCATGGCTTCAACTGACAAGCCGAAGAAATCTTTTACCTGCAGGGTGGCGATCACCACCGCAATGCCGCCGGTGAAGCCCAGAGTAACGGATTCCGGGATATACTCGATAAAACGACCCAGGCGCATCACCGCCATTATCACCAGCAGCACCCCGGACATAAGGGTGGCCAGCAGCAAGCCACCCAGACCATAGCTTTGGGCAATGGGATACAGAATCACCACAAACGCGGCGGTAGGGCCGGAGATGCTGTAGCGGCTGCCTCCGAACAGGGCAATCACAAAACCGGCAATAGGGCAATCACAAAACCGGCAATAAAGGCGGTATACAGACCATACTGGGGGGCAACGCCACTGGCGATGGCCAGCGCCATGGCCAGGGGGATGGCAATAATACCGACGGTCATGCCGGCCATCAGGTCTTTCAGGAAACGGCCACCGTTATAACGCTCATCCACACAGGCTTCACGGAAGGCATGGGCAATCCTCAGAGAAAACAGATGAGCGCGGTGCGACATAAACCTTTTCCCAGTTGCGACGATGACCCAGTCATTATATGCTCATAGGAATTACATTCAATGTTAACCTGATTAACATGCTATGAGCACTGCTACCTATGACCAAGGAAAACCGAACCGCCCGATTGACGCTACTGATCGATCCGGAGAAGAAAGCGGTCTTTGAGGAACTGTGTAAGGCGGAGGATGTCACTCCTTCCCAGAAAGTCCGCCAGTTTATCCGCGAATACGTTGAACAGAGACTGGGCGAAGACTGGCGCGAACGGCGCACCGACAAACCTGAGTGAGCACCGCCAATGGCCGTACCCAAAAGCTTTCGTACCCCTGTGCTGGCCCTCTGCATGGCACTGACGGCAGGTTGTGCCCAGCTGCCCAAACCGTCTGGCACAGGGCCAGCGCAACCGCAAACCCTGTATGACAGCGTACTGTTCGACAGCCATTCAAGCCAGCCAGTCACCATCGACAACCTGGCCCGCGTACTGGCCAGCACCGATGTGGTGGTGATTGGCGAATATCATGGTCATCAGGGCTCGCACCTTCTGCAGGCGCGGTTACAGCAACAGCTTTACCAACACCGTCCGCGCCAGGTGCTGACCCTGGAGCAGTTCAATCTGGATTTCCAGTCGGCGCTGGACAGTTATCTGGCGGGCATGACCGGCGAAACCGAAATGATCGAAGACACCAATGCGTGGGACAACTACCGGGCTTCTTACCGTCCGCTGGTAGAATTTTCCCGGCGCCATGATCTTCCTGTTTTTGCCGCCAATGCCCCTGCCGATGTGGTTCGTTGCGTTGGCCGCACCGGCCCGGACTACCTCGATCGCTTGCCCGCCGACCAACGGCAAACACTGCCGGAGCAGCCTTTCCAGGACACGCCCGCTTACCGGGAAAAGTTTGTCGAGGCCATTAGCGGCAGCCATGGCCAGGGCGATCCCACCATGGCCGAGCGCATTGATAACACCTACAAAGCCCAACTACTTCGCGACAACACCATGGCCATGCGTATTTTGCAGGCCCACCAGCAACACCCGGACCACCAGGTGGTGCACCTCACGGGCACCTTTCACAGTGAGCAGGGGCTGGGTACCGTGGCCTTACTTAAACAACAAGCGCCTGAGCTTTCCGTGGCGGTGATCAGTCCGGTGTTCTGGCCAGACGACGAACAGGAAGCACCGCTGGCCGGCAACCTCGACAAAGGCGATTACCTGTATCTGATCCAGCCTTTGCCGGCAGAATTCCGGGACACGGATCGTCGGCAGAACGCCATTCGGGAACGTTTTAGCAGTGGACCAGAAGTCCAGTGCATCACAGAACAGGCACTTTGATTCACACAAGGGATTGAACCATGAAAGTTGTTGTTGCCATCATACTTGGCCTAAGCCTTGTCCTCTCTGCATCATTGCTGAAAGAGGGGCTAACCGGCCTGAAAACGTCGGATCGCTATGTCACCGTCAAGGGCGTTGCCGAACGGGAAGTGCAGGCCGACCTCGCCCTCTGGCCAATCCGCTTTGTGGCCACGGGTAACACGCTTGAGCAGGCTCAAGATAAAGCGCGCAGCAGTCGGGAAGCCATCTTCGCCTTCCTCGAGTTACAGGCCATCGACAGGAACGCCGTTGAACTGCAGCGGCTGGATGTCACCGACACCCGTGCCAACCCCTATCAGGGCGAGGGCGAACAGAAGTTCATCATCAACCAGACTCTGATGGTGCGCAGCAACCAGATAGACCGCATTCGCCAGGCGGCCCAGAACGTCAGCGAACTAGTGGATTCAGGGGTGCTGCTGACCACGGATTACGGCCCGGGCGGGCCCACCTACCTGTTCAGCGGCCTGAACGATATCAAACCGGCAATGATTGCCGAAGCCACCTCCGCGGCTCGGGAAGCGGCCCAGCAGTTCGCCCGGGATGCCAACGCCAGTGTTGGTGGTTTGCGCCGGGCCAATCAGGGGGTATTCCAGATACTGGCCCGGGACCAGGCTCCGGGCGTCTCGGAACAGCAGCAGCCGGTGAAAACGGTGCGCGTGGTCTCAACCGTCGACTATTACCTCGAGTAACGCCCGCTTACTGGGTTTGCACCATTTCGTCGGTCACCTGATAGTCACCTGCCAGCCAGCGCAGAACCTCGTTGGCGGCCGGGTGATCAAAGGCATCGTAGGTGCGGATCAGCGCTTGCTTCTTTTCATCACTGATCCGCCCCAGCCCGGCATCCTGCAGCACCAGCAAATCCGTCTGAAGCTGGTTCGCCAGATCAACCCCCAGCAATTCCCGGGCTGCATGGTGAAACGCCTGGCCATACTGGTAGTTCGGCCCGTGGCGGTACGACTCCGCCAGCGTTAATGCCGGTATGGCGGTCAGCGCGGGCTGCAAAGCCGGGTTAATGGCATGACCCGCCAGGTGCGCAGCGTTGTTGGCGGGGCGCCCGGTGAAGGCCCGCAGGTGCAAATGCCGGGACATACGGTCGCCATCATTCACCGGGTAGTTATCCCAGAGTACCGGTTTTCGGCCCAGGCGATCCCCGACACGCTTCAGGTGCCCGGGCGAGATTTCCCGCGAACAGACCTCTTCGCCGGTCCAGAACACCCTTACCTCCTTCGGTAACTCAGCACCCAGGGTTTCCAGATAGTCCGCCGGGCGTTCGCCGAACACCCGGTCAAGCACCGGGTCGTCAGAGTAGTAGGTGGGGCACATGCTGATGGCGGGAGCCTGGGTATGATCCCGGACCCACCGGATGATGTCCGCCTGAGTGCGCGCCAGCTCCGGCACTTCAGAGCGCATGTCATCAAACAGGATGGCCAGCTCCTGAATCCCCATCCGGTCAAGCAGCCGCAGTTTGGCCGCCAGTGCTTCCCGGGCGGCATCATCAAACTGGTTGAAAACCTCGAACGGGCTCAGGCCTACCCCGAAACGCACCCCTTCGCGCCGGCACAGCCGGGCAAAGGATTCCAGCTCGGCCGCCTGGTCTGCCGGATGGGGCTCCTGCCAGCGACGCCGAAGAAAAGGGTCAGCCTTGGGGGCATACAGGTAAAAGCTGTAACCGTGGGCTGCCAGTTGCGTCATCAGCCGCCCCCGTTCGGTCCAACTCCACATCGGGCCATAGAAACCTTCAATCACACCCAGTTCAACAGTCATGACCTGCTCGCTCCCTGATTATCGCATTCATTGCTCAGCTACGTTCAAGTGTACTCCGGATCGACTGGATAACCATGAACGAAACGTCAGTGACCGGCAAGGCAATCGTATACTCCGGCGATAGGCGCCCGGGCACCAGCGGGCTAAACTATCGGCTCACTTGCAAGGGAACCCGGCGCACCATGCCGATGCCCGAAATCGCCTGACAGGTCTGGACGCCCTGCGTGGACTTGCAGCACTGGGCGTTGTCTTGTTCCATTACCAGCCCTATTACGACCGGCTCTATGGCCACTCTTTCAGCAGCCCCGGCTTCCTCGGTTTCGGGCGCTATGGTGTGCACCTGTTCTTCATGCTCAGCGGCTTTGTGATTTTCATGACCCTCAAACGCACGCGTACTTCCGGCCAGTTCGCACTGGCTCGTGCGTTCCGCCTGCTCCCCGCTTTGTGGGCCGGGATCGCCCTCAGCTATCTGATCGTTCACTGGCTTAGGCCGGCAGACAGAACCGTCAGTTTCGAGGCCGCCCTGATGACTCTCACGCTGATGCATGAGTATCTGGGCTTCCCCCATGTTGACGGCGCATACTGGAGCCTGGTGATTGAAGCCACCTTCTACGTGTGGATTGCGTTGCTGTTCTATGGTCTGGGCGAATGGCGCAGGATGCGTCTGGCGCTCTGGCTCTGGGTGCTGGTCAGCTATGCCGGCGTTATCTGGTGGAAAGCCATACCGGACGCCCTGGATTTTCTGCTGAAGGATCTGTTGTTTGTTCGCTACGCGCCACTGTTCATCAGCGGCATGCTGATCTACCGGGCCTATCGTGACCGGCGCTTGCCCGCCATCGATATCGCCCTGCTGGCCCTGAGCATCGGCCACTGCCTGATCGCCTACAAGGCGCCGTTTAATCTCTTCGTGCTGGCCTGCTACGGCACTTTTGCGCTGGCGGTCGCCGGCCACCTGAATATGCTGTCACGCCCCAGCCTGCTCTGGCTGGGAAGCATTTCCTATACGTTATACCTGGTTCATCAGAACATTGGCTATGGGCTGATCGACCTGACCTATCAGGCAGGCCTTCCGGGACAACTGGGGGTAGTGCTGGCACTGACTGTAGCGATTGCCCTGGCCGCTGTCCTGCACTCCGGCATCGAGAAGCCAGCCCTGGCTTATTATCGACAATGGCGCGCCAACCGGCCGACACCTACAGCACGCACCGTCATTGCGGCGGAGCGCCCTCAAGAATGATTTCGACGCGGCGATTACGGGAACGCCCCTGCCCAGTGTCGTTCCGGTACAGGGGCCGGGTGTCGGCATAGCCGACAGCCTGCAAGCGGCTACGGGCGACACCAGCTGCTTCGAACAGGCGCACAACACTGCCCGCCCGGGCTGATGACAGCTCCCAGTTGGAAGGAAAACGCGAGGTTTGTATCGGCAGGCTGTCGGTATGGCCGGCTACCGTAATCTGGTATTTCGACTCTGCCAGCAGGGGCACCAGATTTTCCAGCTGCCGGATACCCTCTGCTGACAGAACCGCTTCGCCGGAGCCAAACAAAATATCGTTACTGATCCGGAAACGGACACCATCCTGCTGTGGAATCACCGTTATATCATCGCTCAGGCCTGCCACCTGCAGAGCTTCCCGGGCCCGCTCGGCAAAGGCTTCAGATTCGTCAGCCTCCGGTGTCACTGCCAGTTCCGACTCGGCCGCTATCGGCTCAAGCGCTTGCGGCGCGGCAGTCACCGTTTCGTCTGTCAGCGCCGAAGGGCCGCCAGACAACGCCAGCATCACCACAAACATCACCAGCAACAGGGTGATCACATCCAGATAAGTGATCAGCCAGCTTTCCTCCTCGGTGCTGTGGGTCACCGGAATGCGCAGGTAATCCGCCCGTTTCGCGACACCGGAGGTGGCGTGTTCCAGATCAGGCATCGGCTGCGCCACCTGTACGACCGGCCTTGCCCCTTGCTCCGGCAGCTGCTGCCGGCCGTGGATCACGGATTTCATCTTCGTAACTAGCAACGAAGGACTTGAGCGTTTCCCGCATCAACGACGGACTGCGCTTTTTGCACATCATCGAAATACCCTGCATCACCATCCGCATCAGAATGATGCGCTGCTCGGTGCGCCGCTCAAGCTTGACCGCCACCGGCTTGAAAATCAGATTGGCCAGCAGAATGCCGTAGAAGGTGGTCATCAGCGCGATGGCCAGCTGCTGGCCGATCACCGCCATGTTGCCACCGCCCAGCAGGAACATCATGTTGATCAGCCCCACCAGGGTGCCGATCATGCCAAAAGCAGGGGCAAAGCTGGCCATCACCCGGAACAGCTGGGCTTCGGCATGCTCCCGGGCGCGTAGCCGGGCCACCCGCCATTCCAGAAAATCCATGATGTCCTGTTCCGGGTTCAGCTCGATCACCAGCTGCACGCCGGAGCGCAGGAACGGATTGCGAACATGCTCCAGCTCCCGCTCCACCTGGGGCAGTTTGCCATCGATCCACAACCGGGAAATCCGCACCAGTTCGTCAATGTCTTGCTGGGTATAGAGTTTCTCGTTGCGCACCACCGTGCCCAGCAACTTGAAAACCCTGAGCACTTCTTTGAGAGGAAAGGATATGAACGTTGCCGCCATGAGGACCTACTGGCAAAAGCCGTTGCAGAGTATGAAAATCAAGCCGACCCGAAAGCCATGAACACCCGCCTTTATGACTATGGCGTGCACAAACCTATCGAGAATGAACGCACCTGCGACACCCACTACAACGACCTGGATTTTGCCGGCATTGCACGGGAAATTTTCGATTTTCACGACCAGGTGATGAACCTTTATGAGAATCTTATTGGCAAGGCCGAGATTCCGGAGGCCGAAGCTCTGTTGGAGAATCTGAAATCCCTGGAGGAACACGAAGCCATGCGCATGGCCAGCCAGATCGGTCGAATGGAAGACCTTTGAGATTAGACCTATGTCGTAGATAGCCACATTTTTACTGCGACCGCACCGCCGTAGTTGTTAACCTGAACTAGAATTGCAGAACACATTGCGCTTTTTAATAAAAGCCCGTTCTGATCATTAGAAACAATTACAACAAAGACAAGAGGATAGAAGAGCAATGAAAATCCGTTCTGTTCTTTCCGCGGCTGTGCTGGCAGTAGCAACAACATTTGCCGCCACTCAGGCGCTCGCGCAAGAGAAGTTCACCCTGAAACTGGCCGAAACCTGGGGCCCAAACTTTCCGATCTTTGGTGACACCACCAAAAATTTCGCCGAAACCGTTGAGAAGATGTCCGACGGGCGACTGGTCATACGCATCGACTCAGCCAACAAGCACAAGGCTCCACTGGGCGTGTTTGACATGGTCAAGGCCGGTCAGTACGACATGGGCCACTCGGCCTCCTACTACTGGAAAGGCAAAGTACCCGAAACCCTGTTCTTTACCAGCATGCCCTTTGGCATGAACGCCATGGAACAGTACGCCTGGTTCTACCATGGCGGCGGTATGGAGCTAATGCAGGAAGTGTATGAGCCCCACAACATGCTGTCGTTCCCGGGCGGCAACACCGGTGTGCAGATGGGCGGCTGGTTCCGCAAGGAAATCAAATCCCTAGACGACCTGAAAGGTCTGAAAATGCGTATTCCGGGCTTTGCCGGCGAAGTCTTCGCCGAAGTGGGCGTAAACCCCACCAACATTGCCCCGGGCGAGCTCTACACCGCCCTTGAGCGCAACACCATTGATGCGGTTGAGTGGGTAGGCCCGGCACTGGATCTGCGCCTTGGTTTCCAGCAGATTGCCGACTACTACTACACTGGCTGGCATGAGCCTGCCACCGAGCTGCAGTTCCTCGTCAACAAGCGTGTCTGGGAACGCCTGCCGGCAGACCTTCAGGAAATCATGCGCGTTGCCATGCGCACTGCCTCCTATGACATGCTGGTGCATTCCCAGCACGCCAATGCGGAAGCCTGGGCCAACATCAAGGAAGAGCACCCGAACGTGCAGATCAAGCAATTCCCGGATGACATCTTCAAGACCATGTATGACGCCAACAAGCGACTTCTGAAAGCAGCCGCTGAAAGGAATGAGCTGTCTGCCCGAATCGTGGAATCCCAGGACACGTATCTGCGCCAGAGCAGAGCCTATACTGACATCTCGGAGCGCGCCTACCTGAACACCATGGCCGAAGTCGAGTAAACTCAGGCCATTAGGCAACAGAGCCGGGATCGCTCAAAATAGTGATCCTGGCTTTTTCGTTTAACAACTACTGGCATCCGCTTTGCGGAGGAACAAGCTCCATGCGCTGGATTATCAAACTCGACAAGAGCCTCGCCTGGCTCTCCAAACTGTGCGGCTGGATCGCCTGCCTGGCCATGATATTGATGGCTCTGAACGTGTTCTATGACGTGGTCGCACGCTATGCATTCAATGAAGTATCCATCGCCATGCAAGAGATGGAATGGCATTTGTACTCAGTGGTGTTCCTGCTGGGCATTCCCTACGCCCTGCGCACTGACGGGCATGTGCGGGTTGACGTGTTTTACACCCGATGGAGCAACAAAGCCAAGGCTTGGATCAACATCATTGGCGCTGTCGCGTTTGTGATTCCTTTTGCTTACCTGATCGGCCGCTATGGTTACAGCTTTGCGCTGGACTCTTTCCAGATGGGCGAAGGCAGCGGCGATCCTGGCGGGCTGCCGCACCGATGGATTATAAAAGCAATTATTCCCCTCAGCGCGTTCTTTATGGCCACCGCCGGACTGAACATGGTTACCTATGCCATCCGAGTGCTGTCCGGAGAGAAAGGATACGTCGGTGAGCACAGCGCAGGAGGCCTCGCATGATTGGCATGATTATGTTTGGCGTGGCCCTGATCATGCTGATGTTTGGCTTTCCTGTTGCGTTTACCTTCGGCGGAGTGGCGTTGTTTTTTGGTATCTTTGCGGAAGGCATGGATCTGTTCGCCTTCATGCCCTACCGCATCATGAGTGTGATGCAGAACACCGTGCTGATGGCGGTGCCCCTTTTTATTTTCATGGGCGTAGTGCTGCAACGCACCAAGCTTGCTGAACAGTTGCTCACCTCCATGGGCCGACTGTTTGGCGGTTTACCCGGCGGCCTCGCCATTTCAACCGTTCTGGTTGGTGCTCTGCTCGCGGCCTCGACTGGTGTGGTGGGTGCCAGTGTTGTCGCCATGGGCCTGATCTCGCTGCCGGTCATGCTGGCGCACAACTATGACAAGCGCCTGGCCACCGGCACCATCTGTGCGTCTGGCACCCTCGGTCAAATTGTACCCCCGTCGATTATCCTGATCATTCTGGGTGACGTTCTGGGCCTGCCGGTCGGTGACCTGTTCAAAGCCGCAGTCGGGCCAGGCATGGTTCTGATCGGCCTGTACATCTTTTACATTCTGATCCTGACCCGGTTCAAACCGCAGACGGCGCCGCCCATGCCACCGGACGACAGCATCAGCCGCGGTAAAGAAATCCGCGATGCCCTGCTCGCCATTATCCCGCCCCTGGCGTTGATTGTGGTAGTGCTTGGCTCAATCTTTACCGGCATTGCCACACCTACCGAGTCTTCAGCCCTGGGCGGTGTGGGCGCAGTGATCCTGGCCATCATTTACCGCCAGTTCACCTTCAAAATGGTATGGGACGCGTCGAAGGATACCGTCAAGGTGACCGCCATGGTGTTTGCCATTCTGATAGGTGCCACAGCTTTCTCGATGGTGTTCAGCTACACCGGCGGCGATTACCTGCTGGAAGAATGGCTGCTGATGCTTCCTGGTGAGCAGTGGGGCTTTATTATCCTCGCCATGCTGGTGATCCTGATCCTTGGTTTCTTTATCGACTTCGTAGAGATCTCCTTCATCATCGTGCCCATTCTGGCGCCGGTTGCCGAAGCACTGGGCATTAACATGGTGTGGTTTGCCATTCTGGTGGCGATGAACCTGCAAACCAGTTTCCTGACACCGCCATTCGGATTCGCTTTGTTTTACCTCAAAGGCGTGGCACCGCCCAACGTGAAGACGACGGACATCTATAAAGGCATTATTCCGTTTATTCTGATCCAACTGCTGGTGCTTGGGCTGATCATCGTGTTCCCGGAATGGTTTGGGATGAGTTCCTCCTACTGACCCCTTCAGGATCGGGCCTCCGGCCCGATCCTTTCTTCTTCCGATGTTTCTGTTTGCCGGCTCTTCTGCTTTCGCCACCTGACAATTCCTGATCATTTTCTATACTAAAGGCTAACCGCGACTCTCAGTTCTGCATTCGGGACGACGCCGAAAAACGCGAAACAAAGGGAGAAAGTATTCATGCCACAGGGGACAGCCCGTAAAGCCGACTATTCAGACAAATCCACCAAGGCTAACATTCTGAGCTTACCGCTGGACGCCATGGAGGCAGAGCGGGAGCTACATGGCTACGAACGTTGGCTGATTAACAAATTGATGCGTACGGCGGGCACACCACCGATCCGTTTCCGCCTTTGGAACGGCGACCTGATTGAGCCGGAGCAGTCACCGGCCCGATTTACCTTGCACTTGAAAGACCACAAGGCGATGTATGCCCTGGTGGCCAATCCTAATCTTGCCTTCGGCGACCTCTACAGCGCAGGGCGCCTTGATGTGGAAGGGGATTTGCCAGATTTGATGGAAAGCCTGTACCGGTCCGTGCACGCCGCCCGTCAAAAGTGGCCTCGCTGGCTGGATGCGCTGTGGCGCAATCATAATCCCCGCTCAACAGGCATTACCGAGGCCAAAGAGAACATTCATCACCACTATGATCTGGGCAACGAGTTCTACCGACTTTGGCTGGATCAGGCTGAGATGCAGTACACCTGCGCCTATTACGAAAACGCCGACAACACACTGGAACAGGCGCAGTTGGCCAAGCTCGAACATGTTTGCCGGAAACTGCGATTGAAGCCGGGCATGACCGTGGTCGAAGCGGGTTGCGGCTGGGGTGGCCTGGCTCGGTACATGGCTCGAAACTACGGAGTGAAGGTTCATTCCTACAACATCTCCCGGGAGCAGCTGGCTTACGCTCAATCGGAGTCTGAAAGCCAGAAGCTGGACCATCTCATTACCTACGTGGAAGACGATTACCGCAACATCACCGGCCAGTACGATGCCTTCGTCTCGATCGGTATGCTCGAGCACGTCGGCAAGGAAAACTACCAGGCTTTGTCGGAGTTGATTAAGCGCAGCCTCAAGCCCAGCGGCATCGCGCTCCTGCACAGCATCGGGCGTAACCGCCCCATGCTGATGAACGCCTGGATCGAGAAACGGATCTTCCCCGGTGCCTACCCGCCCAGCATCGGTGAGTTCATGGCAATCTGCGAACACAGCGATTTTTCTGTTCTGGACGTAGAAAACCTGCGCCTGCATTACGCCCAGACGCTGGACCATTGGACCGAGCGCTTCGAGGCCAGGGCCGACGAGGTCACCGCCATGTACGACGAGCACTTCACCCGCGCCTGGCGCCTGTATCTGGCCGGTTCCATCGCGGCGTTCCGGGCCGGCTCCCTGCAGTTGTTCCAGGTGGTGTTCACCCACGGCGACAATAATCAGCTGCCTCAGACCCGGCAGGAACTCTACACATTTCCGGCTACACCAGAGGGGGCCTGATGGATTACTGCGACATCATTATCGTGGGTGCCGGCCCCGCCGGCTCAACCCTGGCACGGGCCATGGAGGGCTCAGGCAAACGGGTTCTGATCATCGACAAACAATCCTTCCCGCGCGACAAAACATGCGCCGGCTGGGTGACACCGGCCGTGATGAACAGCCTTGGCATTGATCCGGACCACTACGCTACGGGCCGGACACTGCAACCCATTCGCCGGTTCCGAATCGGCATGATGGGACAGAACGCGGTTGAGAACGACCATGGTGATATCGTCAGCTACGGTATCCGGCGCTGCGAATTCGATGCCTACCTTCTGGACCGGGTTGATGGCGATAAAAAGCTGGCAACACCGGTAAAATCCATCAACCGGAGCAACGGCAACTGGGTGATCAACGAACAATGGCAGACGCCGCTTCTGGTGGGTGCCGGCGGTCATTTCTGCCCTGTGGCCCGGCTGTTGGGTGAAGGCCCCGGCAAGCATGAAACCGTTGTCGCGGCCAAGGAAGTGGAATTCGAGATGACCCCGGAACAGGCACGCGCCTGCGAAGCTCGCGGCGACACACCGGAGCTCTGGTTTTGCCGGGATCTCAAGGGCTACGCCTGGGTCTTCCGGAAAGCCAGCTTCCTGAATATCGGCCTGGGCCGCGAGGACAACCATCGGTTGACCGATCACCTGGAGGCTTTTGTCGAGGAAATGAAACAGGCTGGCCGGATACCTTCTGACCTGCCCGGCCGCTTCAGGGGCCACGCTTACCTGCTTTACGCCCATGCCAACCGGCCGCTGGTGGATGATGGTGTGTTGCTGGTTGGAGATGCTGCCGGCCTGGCCTATACCCAGAGTGGCGAGGGCATCCGGCCCGCCATCGAATCGGCACTGATTGCCGCCAATGTGATCAGGAGCGCCCCGGATTATTCCGCGCTGTCGCTGCAGACTTATGGTGAACGGATTGCCAAGCGTTTCGGAACCCGGGCCACCGATCAGGAACCTGGATTTGAAATACCGGAGTGGCTGAAACAACCCATCGCAAGCACACTGATGCGCTCGCACTGGTTCACCCGAAAGGTGGTAACGGAGAAGTGGTTTCTGCACCAGGAGGTGCCACCATTGGATGTCGCGGTTTAGATGCACAAAAGCCGGGCGATAGTGCCCGGCTTTTGTTTACCGCTGATGCCACCCACGATTCAGAAGCGGGTTGGCACCGTAACGGTTATGCTCAGAACTTCACGCGCATGCCGGCCAGGAAGCCCAGGTCCGCATCTTCACCGTTCTCCTCGAGATCGCTGTCTGCGATTTCGGCAAAGGCACTGACGTTCTTCGCAGCCGGGAACTTGTAGGTCACGTTGGCGTACCACTCGGTGATATCGTCAGCGTCATCCACTTCTTTATTACCCATACCTACCGCAACGTCTGTAGTGCTGGCAACAGCGAACACAGCAGCAATGTTGTACTGGGTGGTTTCGAAGTCATCTTCATCGGTCATGCTGTAGTCAGCTGCCAGATTCATGAAACCAAAATCATAGGAGGCACTGACACCCCAGGTATCGGCGGATTCAGCAGCGTCGGCAGCGCGGGATTGCTGATAGGCCGCAGCCAGCTCAAGATCAGCCAGTTTCGTTGCTACGAACAGGTCATAGAACTCACCTTCATCATCAGCAGCATCCATTTCATGAGAGGCTGCGATGTAGACATTTTCCAGCTCGACATCAACTCGAATGCTGTCATTGCCACTGGTCGCGATGCCGTCAAACCGATCCTCATCAATGGTTTCTACTTCATACGCCTCTTCGATACCAAACTCGTCACCTGCGAAATTCTGATTACCGAAAGAGAAGGAGACGTTCTGGTACTTCAGACCAAGGTAAGCCTCTTCAAGACCATTCTCGCCATCTTTGTTATAGCCATAGTCCAGACGACCAAAGGCGGTCAAGTCGTTGCCCAGATCGTAAGCTACGTAGTTTTTCAGCTCCAGATCGTCATACTCAACCTTAAGCCGCTCATCGAAGCCGGTTTTCTCACGGAACTGAACCTGGAAATCACCATTCAGCTTGTAAGTAAAACCGTCTTTCTCATAAATAGTTGCAGCGTTTACAGAACCTGCGGCAACAGTAGATACAGCAACAGCCAGAAGAAGCTTCTTCATTTTGGAACTCCACTTTCAGTTTGGTTTGGTGATTATTGGTTGCTGGAATCAACCCAGCTGTCCCACTCTTTTCGAGTTTGTTCATCAGCTTTCAGATACCAGTAGCGCAGCATCCTGCTGACCATTTCCTGATCCGGATCGGCTTGCGAATCCAGCAACAACCCTTCCTGGTTGGTTAACGGTGCACCGCCTGCGGTGGCTGCCGGAGCAGTCACTGCGGCCGCTGCGCCGGAACGGTTATAGGCCGCCAGCTCGCGGGCATAGTCCCGTACCAGCTGAAAACCTTCTTTCTTGAGCACGTCAGCCGTGAATGCCACTGGCTGGCCCTGGCGATCAGCCAGCTGCCAGTTACCCTGGTGATTAAGGCTGTCCATCTCGTTACGGGAATCGATGTCCGGGGCACTCAGGGTCAATTCGGTGTCAGCTGTGTCGAAGCGCACAACAAACGCGTCGCTGGTTTCCAGAAGCTCTTCCCGGCCAATCTCGGTGGTGCATTCCACCACCAGCTGCTGGGTACCATCAGCCAAAGTCATGGTCTGGCCAGGTGAAGCTGTCTGCTCGCTGCCCTGAACCGCCTGCACGTTCACGCAGGACCCGAGGGTCAGCTGCACCTCAGCCATGACTGGCAGTGGCATAAGAGCCATCATCAAACTGGTAATGCGGGTAAATCTCGTCACGCTCTGAATCCAATATCTGGTTACCGGCGATTTCTGGAAGCAGGCTAACCACTGAATGTTAAAAACAGGTTTCAGTTAATCCTTTTCACGCCAAGGCGTTAAAAAAGGCCGGGCACACCCGGCACAGGAGTTAACTCAATTGAGACGACACTATGGAGGGGGGTTATGACAGAGCTATTACAAAACGGTATGGAAAGGCGTTTTTTTAGACTTAGCACTAAAAAAATGAGCCGCACCCGAAGGTGCGGCGCGTCTCAGATCACCCGTTTTCGAATGACGGATGACAACTGCTCAAAACCAATGACAACAACCAGTATTACAAGAATGATGGCGAGCGCCTTATCGAACTGGAAAAGCCGCATTGCCGTAGACAACTCGACACCAATCCCCCCAGCGCCAACCAGGCCCAGGGTGACAGCTGAACGAATTGCTTTTTCGACACTGTACAGACTGGTCGCAGACATGGAGGCCAGGGTTTCAGGCAGGATGGCCCCCATGATGACAGACACTCGGCCAGCGCCGCTGGCGGTCAGCGCGTTAGCCGGCCCCGGGCGCACTTCTTCAATTCGTTCTGAGAAGAACCGCGCAGCAAAGCCTATGGTGTCCAGAATAATGGCGAGAATGCCTGCCAGGGGCCCCAGCCCAACAGCGACAACGAAGATCAAGGCCCAGATCAGATCCGGTATCGTCCTCATGGTGGCAATCAGAAATCGGGTAACCGCTCGGACAATCGGGTGCGGCGATGTATTGCTCGACGCCAACAATGCGAATGGAACGCTGAGAATAATTCCAAGGGCCACACCCACGATGGCCATATAGAGAGTTTCCAGCATGGCGTTGGCAATAACGTCCATATTCGACCAGTCGGGTGGTATCGCTTGGCCAATGAAAGTCGTCAGATTCCGCGCGCCTTTCACCAACCTGTCCCAGGAAATCTCGGCCGAACTGAATCCCTGTGCGAACAGAAACACAAAGGCCAGAATGACAAACCAGGCAAACCAGGACGGCGAGGTAAATCTTGCTGGGGTACTAGCACTCAGAGGCTTATGCTCAACACTCATGCCGGCTCCTCCTGCATTCCGGTGCCAACCCCGGGCAAACCGTAACCATTCGAGGCACTGTCCACGCGAGTATCTCCCTGATAAAGCTCCGCCAACGATTCGTTGTCTGCGTTAACCTGCTGGGTATCAAGAACGATCCGGCCCGCCTTCATTCCAACAATTCTGTCTGCGTAGTTCTTCGCAAGGTCTAACTGATGCAGCGAACAGAACACGGTCATTTTGTGCTCTGTTACAACTTCCCAAAGCAGATCCATCACCTCCCTACCGGCCTTGGGATCAAGACTGGCGACGGGCTCATCAGCAAGAATAACCTTAGGGTTCTGCATCAACATTCTGGCGATGGCAACTCGTTGCTGCTGTCCTCCTGACAGGTCCCGGCAGCGATAGCCGGCCTTATCCGCCATTCGAACCCGCTCCAGGCAATGCATGGCTTTTTCCCGGGTAGTGTTTGGCGCCAGCGAATTCCATACGGTTAACAAGCCGCCCGGTCGCTGCCCCATCGCACCATACAGCACGTTCTGGAACACACTGAGGTTTTCAACCAGATTGAACTGTTGAAACACAACACCAACGTCCCGGCGGATGCTGCGCAACTGCTTGCCCTTAGCCGACGTAACGTCTTTGTCGTCTATTGAAATGGTTCCCGATTGTGGCCTCTCCAGTCCGTTGAGGCACTTCATCAGAGTGGACTTTCCGCAACCGTTAGCGCCCAGCAGCACGACCCCTTCACCGGCACCAATGGTGAGGTCCAGGGAGCGTAAAACATGCAAAGCCCCGTAATATTTGTTCAAACCGCTAATCTTTATCGAACTCATACTCTTAACCTGGAAAAAAGCCCGGGAATGCAGGCACCCCGGGCTGTGTTGTCTGTAACAGGAAACCTCATTCTCAGTTCAGGTCGATACCTGCGTTCACGTAGGCTTCCTCAACAACGGCGTAATCTTCGGGATGAATATCGAAAGCCATGTAGGAGTCACGGTTGAGGAACTTGCCCTCATTCCGTTCAGTAGCAATCAATGCCTCCCACAACTTGTCCCGGTTAGCTTCGAGCGTTTTGCGCAAGCCGGTTTTGCACTCTTCCGCGAGGTTTGCCCTCATAACAACCGGATCACCGGGAAGGCGGTCGCTTTTCGCGATTACACGGTAGCTTCCACCCGGGTCCAGCGCTTCGATCTTCTCGATATCGCGATTGCCACCGCCCATTGCGGCGACATCGTCATTTACCAGGGCGGCAATCCGGGCATCACCCGCCATGACGATGTCCAGGTCGCGGTCCAGGTCCAGCCCCGCCTGAACCAGCATCTGGCTCGGGAAGATATGGCCGCTGGTAGACCCCACATCTTTGAGTGCCACGCGCTGACCCTTGAGGTCTTTCAGGCTTTTAACCGTGCTGTCGCTCTTCACGAAAAAGCTACTTCCGTAATGGGGACGCTCAATGGTAAAGAGGATGTCTACCGGCTGACGCTTGTTAAACAGTACAAATTCTGACGGGCCGGCAAACACCAGTTCAACATCATCGAATTGCAGCGCACTGCCAGCCGCCGTGCGGTTGCTCAGAGAGAACATTTCCAGGTCCAGGCCGGTTACAGCCTTGAATTCTTCGCTGAACGGGCCGAAGGCGTCCCGTAACTGGCCCATGCCTTCAATACCGGTATCGGCCATACGTATGGGGTTGGGGCAGACTTCGTTAAGATCCGACTCGGCTGCAAGAGCCGGAATATTCATAACAACGGAAAGCGCAGCGACGGCGGCACCCTTTACAGCGACTTCACGGATAAACTTCATAGTTTTATTTACTCCAGAATAAGGACCCAACAAGGTCATAGGAATTTATAGTGTGGAGAAGCTAACAATCATTGATGACAAGTCGTTTACAGCATTCTGCAGTCTGGAGGGCAAAACCAGTAGCAGTCAGCCGTGACTGCCACTGATTCAATATGAGCAGGGAGGGGTTACTCAGCACTCAATTCAATGACGTCGATTCCGAAAAGGGTTGTCGTTCCGCTTACCTCATTACCAACCACCAGCATCGGCTTTCCGTTCGGACTATTCTCTGACGAAATAAAAGCAAAGCCCTCAGGACCAAGGTCGCCAGCCATTCCGTCTTTCAGATCATTCTCAGACACGGAGAAATCCCGGTTGTTCAGGTACTGTACGAACTCCGGATTCTGAGGATTGGTGACGTTGTAGACCATGATGCCGCCGACACGCTCCAGGCCGATAAAGGCAAAGGTCTGGCCGTTAATTTCACCAACGGTCACGCCCTCCGGCTCTGGACCTTTGTCGTCTGAGCGGTTATCAAAGGAGTTCTCGTCGTTGTTGCCGTTGAAGTTGTCAGGGATCAGGCTGGCGGTGATGCGTTCGAATTCGCTGCCGCTGTCAAATACCCGGGTGCCGTCGGCAGACCAGATGGAGAAGGAACGTGCGCCGTAGGAGTACAAGGTGTCGTATTCGCAGTTGTTTTCCACGTAGATTTTAACGTCGTCCACGTCCACGTTACCGTCGTTGTTGAGATCACCCAGGTCGGCAGGCAACTGTGAAGGATTACAGTCGTTGCTAATGCCCATGGTAGAAGTTGTTTTAAGGCGACCCAGGTTTTCGTCGTCCTGAATTCCGGCGATTCCGGCAAGGGTGCCAGTCAGGGTAAGGTCTTTGACCCGGAACTCTTCGGTCCAGGTGTCGTAGTCCCTAGCGTCACCTTCATTGGCGGTAATGTAGTAGGTCTTACCGTTGAACCCGTAGCTGGTAATTGCATCCGGCTGGTACATGCCTTTAACCGGCCAGTTACGGATGTTTATACCGCTGTCACGGTTACTGGCGTCTAATTCATTGCCTAGGATGCTATGGTCCTTAAAGCCAAGCGGCACGATGGCCGTGATTTCACCGGCGGCGATGTCCAACTCGGCCACGGCGTTGTTTTCCTGCAGGGCAACCCAGGCTTTGGTGTTGTCGATGGATACGGCAATGTATTCCGGTTCCAGGTCCTGTGCCAAGCTGGCATCGGGGCCGAATATCCGCAATCCAGTCGCTTCCAGGTCTGCCTGCTCAGCATCGAACCCGGTGAAACCGGCGGTGGTCACGGTGGCAGAAGCAACGCCATTGGAGAGATCAATGATGCTTACAGAGCCTTCCGGATCAATCGTGTAGTCGTCGCTGGGCTCACCTTCGTTGGCAACCAGGACTTTCTTGCCATCGCGCGTGAACGTCAGCATGTCTGGCAGGGCACCAACTGTGACTTCACCAATTTTGTTCAGGTCAGTGGAGTCATAAAATACAACTTTGCCGGGATCTGTCTTTGGATCTGCTTCGATGGCCACAGCCACAATATCGCCGTAGACAGCCACACTGTTTGCGGGGCCGCCTTCTGCGGTCGCATCAATGCTACCTAGAAGGTTGGGCATCTCAGGGTCATTGATATCCAGTACATCAACAACTTTGTCATTCGCATTGATCACGAACAACCTCTGATTGGCAGGGTCATGGGCCACAATCTCTGCGGCTGATTCGTCGAAAACACCACTGGCGTATGTGCCGAGCACATTCAATTCAATCAGGGTCTTACTGGTGCCTGGTGCACCGTCATTTCCATCATCGCCATCACAACCGGCAAGCACAATCGCGGATGCCAAAACTGCTGTACTGAGAAGAGTTCTAGAAAACGTCGTACAAACCTCGTCAACTATACCAATGTGTCATTTCACAACACACCCTATGGGGTCTGCATGACAACGAAGCGTCAGATTAACGATAGTTCCGAGTCAGATTTGTTACACCAAAAAAATGGCGGCCAACTGGCCGCCATTCACGATAACGCCTGAGCTCTAGATCACTGACCCAGATAACTCCGATACATCCACACCGTTTTTTCCTGCTGAGAAATGTAATCGCTCATCAGGGCTGCGGTACCTTCGTCGTCGGCCTCGCCGGCCAGGCTCAGCAGCTCACGCTGCTTGGCGATCAACTTGCCGAAGCTTTCTACGATGTTGCCTACGGCTTCTTTGCCATCGGCTACGTCTTTGCGCTCTGGCACATCAGACGTCTCAATGTAGGTGCTGTAGGCGTGGGAGGGCTGATGACCCAAGGTCAGTACCCGCTCTGCGATCTCATCGATTTTCAGCAGCAGATCGTCATACAGCTCCTCAAACTTGGCGTGCAGTTCGAAGAAGTTATCACCCTTGATGTTCCAGTGGTAACCGCGCACGTTCATGTAGAATATCTGGTAGTTAGCCAGCAGCCCATTCAAAGAATCTGCAAGCTTTTGCGTCTTGTCTGTATCCAGACCGATGAAATTCTTACCCATATTGAACCTCCTGATTCGCGTTAGGGTTTTCACTTGCTATAGCGACGAGCTTACGCCCGAGCGCCTGGTGACTGAAGTTTAGTTGTTTAATCCCGTTGATAGCATTGGATTATATCAAAATCTTAAAATCTATAGCCCCCACCTATCAATGAGCATTGCACAATCTATTTGGAAATAGTTCTCGTTTGTCTTTAAATGGATACAACAACTTGAACGATGCGGAGCTGATCATGAGCGCACTGAAAGATTTTGTTCACAACCACGGTGCAAAGGGTGACCAGTCACTGTTAAAGACGATTACCTTTGCCATAACCCACTTTATCGTGGCGTTCTCCGTCGCTTACCTGCTGACCGGCGACATCCTGATCGGCAGCCTGATTGCGATGGTCGAGCCTGCCATCAACACTGTGGCCTACTTCTTCCATGAAAAGATATGGGCCCGGCATCAGCAAAATACAACCGTTGAAGGCCCCAGCTTACGGCACAATACCGCACCGGGTTGCTGATTGAGATCAAACCAACTGCACTCCAATAGTGGGCCGGGTCAGACCCCGGGCCCACAATCCATGCAACCTTCGGCCGGTTGGGGGCCAATTTTGAGGTTTCGGTTCAGGTCTTTCAGTGCCGTGCGCAGACCCTCTTCAATCACCGGGTGGTAAAAAGGCATTTCCAGCATCTCACTGATCGTCAGCCGCTGCTGTGCTGACCACGCCAACAGGTGGGCGATGTGCTCTGCCGCTGGCCCGAACATTTCGGCACCCATAAACAAACCGCTGCCATGTTCCCCGTACACTCTCAACAGGCCCCGGTCTTTACCAAGCACCTTGCTGCGGCCCTGATCTTCGAAACAGACTTCACCCACCGCAAAACAGCCCTGGCACTTTTCATCAACCTGACTGATAGTCAGCCCGACCGAGGCAATTTGCGGGTCGGAAAACACCACCGCCAGCGGCGTTTTGCGCAATCCGGCCTGCACATCCGGCCAGGCCGCCGCGTTGTCTCCGGCTATGCGGCCTTCATCGGCTGCCTCGTGCAGCAATGGCCGATGGTTGTTCACATCACCGGCAATAAAAATATGACTGTCGCCGCAGCGCAGGGTGTGGTCGTCAAAATTCGGCATGCCCCGGTCATCCAAATCAATTCCCGCATTCTGGATATCCAGGTTATCGACGTTCGGGCGCCGACCGGTGGCTGCCAGCAGGTAATCAAACCGCTCCTGATGCTCCTTGCCATCCTCCACCCAGGTGACCTCAACACCTTGCTCTGTGCGCTCCACCTTTTTGGTGTCGGCTTCCGGGCTGAGGGCAAATTCCTCACGGAAGGTGTTCAGGGCATAGTCACGAATCTTTTCATCCCGCAGGCCACCAATGCCGCCGCTGACGCCAAACAGTCGGACACACACGCCCAAACGGCTCAGCGCCTGGCCCAGCTCCAGACCAATCACACCCGGACCAAAGACCGCGACCGAACCGGGCAGATCCTGCCAGTCGAATATATCGTCATTCACAATCAGACGGTCTTTGGCTTCTTTCAGAATGCCTGGAATGTTGGCCCTCGACCCAGTGGCAATGATAATGCGCCCGGCCCGAACTTCGGTGTGATCGCCCACGGCAAGTCGATGGCTGTCGACAAACCGGGTATGCCCCATCAACCGGTGTTCTGCCGGCAGAGACTCCATGGAGCGAACCACCGGCGCGACAAACCGGTCCCGCTCGGCACGAACCCGCTCCATCACTCGCCGTCCGTCGACCCTGACATCACCCGCCAGCACACCAAATTGATCTGCCGTGGCAACATCGTGAGCCCGCTCGGCGGCCGCAATCAGCAACTTGCTGGGCATACAACCGACCCTTGCGCAGGTGGTGCCATATTGCTCACCCTCGATCAGCACCACGCTGTCGGTTACTTTGCGCACCCGCTGATAAGCGACCATGCCAGCGGTACCTGCGCCAATAATCGCGACATCTACTTCACGCTTGTCCATCATGCCTCCCGGCGATCAAAAACCCGATATTTCGGCCAGTTAAACTGCAAGTATAGAAACCTTACCGGTACCTGACAGGTGAAACCGGGAAAAAATCCGCTTATGCTTGCGAGTCACGAGCAACCTGTTTAGCAACCTATACACGTTTACCGGAGATCTCAGGTGCACAATTACTGGCTGGAATTCTTCTCGGTCGCACTGGTCCACCTGCTGGCAGTCGCCAGTCCGGGCCCGGACTTTGCCATCATGCTCAGGCAAGCGCTGACCCAGTCACGCCCTAATGCCTTGCTCAGTGCCTGCGGTATCGGTCTGGGTATTTTGCTGCATGTGGGGTATTCCTTGCTGGGCATCGGGCTGATCATTCAGCAATCGATTATGCTGTTCACCATACTGAAAGTCGTCGGGGCACTGTATCTGCTCTGGATTGCCTGGCATTGCCTGCGGGCAAAACCGGGCGGCGTTCACATCGAGGCAAAGGACGTCAAAGTCCAAACCGGCTGGGGAGCGTTTCGGCTGGGGTTTCTGACCAACGCCCTCAACCCTAAAGCCACGCTGTTTTTTGTGTCGCTGTTTTCAGTGGTGATCAACCCCGGCACACCCATGTTGCTGCAGGCCGGCTATGGCCTTTACATGGCGTTTGCAACCGGGCTCTGGTTTGCCATGGTGGCGGTGTTCTTCACCCAACCCCGTGTCCGCCGCGGATTTAGCCGATTCGGACACTGGCTGGACAGGCTGATGGGGGGCGTTCTGGTGCTGCTGGCCGGACAACTGCTGCTGTCTACAGTGACCGGATCAGAGCCTCCGTCTGTTCCCACGCCAGGCACGGATCAGTAATAGAGCAACCGTAGATCAGATCGTCACCGTCATCCTGGCGGCCGAAGGTCAGGAAGCTTTCCAGCATCAGGCCTTTAATGTGCGTGTTGCCCGCGCGCTTCTGGGCCATGACCTCACGGGCAATGCCCAGTTGCCGCTCCGCTTGCTTGCAGGCGTTGTCGTGACTGCAATCCACCATAACAGCGGTCGACACACCAGCCTTCTGCAGTTCGGCCACGGCCTTGGCAATACTCCCGGCGTCGTAATTGGTCACGCCACGGCCACCACGCAGCACCAGATGAGTGTCCGGGTTGCCCGCCGTCGTGACCATCACCGGCGCCCCGGCGTGGGAAATACCCAAGTGGTGATGCGGGTACGAGGCAGACTGCATGGCATGGGTGGCCACCGCTATTCCGCCATCGGTGCCGTTTTTGAACCCGGTCGGCATGGGCAAACCGCTAACCATTTCCCGATGAATCTGGGATTCGGTGGTGCGCGCGCCGATCGCCGTCCAGCTCACCAGATCCCCCAGGTAGTCCATCATGAAGGGGCTCAGGGCTTCGGTCGCCAGGGGCAGTCCAAGCTCCGACAACTCTAGCAACAGCTTGCGGGAACGCTCCAGGCCTTGTTTCAGATCGCCCTGGCCGGTGCGTTCGGGATCGTACAACAGTCCTTTCCAGCCAACGGTGGTGCGAGGTTTCTCCAGGTAGGCCCGCATGACAATCAGAAACTGGTCACTGACATCGTCCGCCAGCGTTTTGAGCCTGGCACCGTACTCCAGCGCCGCCTTTTCATCGTGCAGGGAGCAGGGCCCCATCACGATCAGGGTACGCGGGTCCTGGCCGTGGAGCACGCTCCGGATCTGGTCCCGGTAGCCGGCAATAGCGCGGGTCAACGGCTCACCGGCCGGAAACTGCTGGCGTAATTCGGCCGCTGTCGGCAAGGTTGCTTCCTGGCGGTGCTGGCAGGCACTCACCGTGTGGGTATCCAGCGTCTCAGATTTCAGAGGCATGTTCATGTCAGTGTTCCCAATTTCCCTGTGTCAGAATCAAAAAAGCCCCGGCTGGGCTACCAGTCGGGGCTTTGTGGAGTCCGGTGGCAGCCTGGGTTTCTTGCCGGGCTGCCTTCCTCGTTGTTCAGTCGATGAAGATCTTATGGGCGGCCCGGGCTCTGGATAAAGTAAAAGCCATAACCAAACCACCAAAAATACACAGCAGAACCTACGGCCTTCAGTTTTTCACCGAAAGCTTTCAGAACATTCAATTGACAGGCTGCGTGTTGTGTCTTCATGCTTTTTACTATAACCCCGTGGTTTTCAGATTGGCAACCCGCAATCCGGATTATTTTGCGGGACCACTTGACGCGGCTCCGGAGGCCCAGATGACGATACGCCCAACGCACTTGTCGATAACTACCCTGCTGGCCCTCGTGTTGGCAGTGTTTTCGACACTGACCCATGCCCAGACCGAATCCCGGGTGTATCAGCTTAACAATCGCACTGCCGCTGATGTTGCCATTCAGGTCCAGGAGCTTTACCAGCAGGCTCCGGTCTCGGTCACCGCCCGGGGCCAGCAACTCGTTGTCCGTGGGCAACCCGAATTGCTGGATGAGATCGGCATGCTGGTCCAGTCCATTGATGTCCCACCAGTGCAAATGCGCATCAGTGTGCGCTACCGCCAGGACATAGGCGGCAAAGAATCCGGCGGCGGCGTGACGGTGTCTGGCAACCGGGCCGGCGCCAATGTCGAGCGCCGGACCATCAGCACCAATTCCAGCACCGAACGACAACTGGTAGTGCAGGATGGCCAGTCAGCACACATTACTTCCGGCAATGTACGCACGCTGCCTTTCGCGATACAGGGTGGCCGCAATCCGGCTGCCATACTGCAACAGGTCGAAACCCGGAGCGGCTTTGTGGTCTCACCACAAGCCATTTCCGATCAGGCGGTTGAACTGAGCATCATGTCGTTTGAGGCAGACCCGGCAGCGATTCCCGGGTACGAAACGGAGGCGTTGATGACCACACGCCGGGTTGAGCCCGGGCAATGGGTGTCACTCGGTGGCACCAGCACTTCCAGCAGTCAGCAGCAGGATGGCATTACCTATCGGGTGACCGGAAACCGTTCCGAAAATCAGTCGGTTGATTTAAAAGTCGACATCCTGCCCTGATCAGGGGCTGCCCTTGCCCAGCAAGAGTTCCCGGGCTTCATTCAGCTTGGCGGCCAGGTAATCATTGCCGCCCCGGTCCGGGTGCACCTTCAACATCAGCCGGCGGTGAGCGGCAGTGATTTCCTCCGGCGAACAGCCGGGCTTTACACCCAGAATATCGCAGGCTTCTCGCTCGGTCATCGAGCCACCGGCGGCAACCTTGGCGCCACTTCCTGACTGGCCACCTCCGGAATCGCCACTATCCCCCATGGCCTTGCGAAACATGGGCGCAAACCGGAGCAAGGCCGGCAGCTTGCGCAACAGTGGAATCACTGCCGCCACGGCTGCCGTCAGCACATGCACACGTCCGGTCAGTACCATAAACAGCAACATGGCTCCGCCAACCACCAGGACTGCCTTCCATACCGCCGCTTTTTGACCCTCTGGTGACAGCGCCCCCCATTTTTTCAATATCACAAACACGGCGGCAGCCAGTGCCAGGCCGAGAATCAGTTGCATTGCCACTCCTTATCATCAAAATGCTTGAGGCAAAATTAACGGGCCAGGGCTTTCGTTGGTCAATATGCACTGACACTGCCAACCTCTACAATCTGAATTGCCTGTCTCGCCGTAAAACCTGCGCAGTAGATGTACTATGTATTGAAGGCAAACTAGTGACAAATAAAGACTCATTTTGTAGCATCCTATTTGTTATAGCTGAGCCAGCATTCTGTTAGAAGAATGTCGTTATGGTCGCCACAATCTGATTCGCTAGGACAGCTTTCAGCCTTCCCATCAAGGTGACCCAGCCAGCATCAGGAACCCAGCCCCAGGAATTCATTTATGCGCACCGCGTCCCGTTTTGTCATCGTCATCATTTTTCTGGGTGTCGTCCTCGGCGGCATCTTCGGTTACAAGTTCTACGAATTTGGCCAGATGCAGGAAATGTTCTCCCAGCCCCAGCCACCCGCCATTATTTCAGTGACAGAGGCCACCACCGAAAACTGGCAGCCGAGCATCAAGGCTGTTGGCAGTGTTGAGGCCATCAATGGTATTGAAGTAGCCAATGAGGTGCCCGGGGTTATTGAAAGTATCAATTTCGAATCTGGTGACGCAGTACAGAAGGGTGACGTCCTGATTCGCCTCGATGCCGCCATCGATGAAGCTGCACTGCGTACCCGCCGTGCCGAAGCCCAGCTGGCACAGCAGGAATTCAAGCGCGTATCAGACCTGCTACCAAAGCGGGCGGTGTCGCAGTCCCAATATGATGAATCCAAAGCCAACTATGACGCCGCCCAGGCCCGGGTTAACGAAGCCGAGGCTCAGCTCAGCAAGAAGGTGATCCGCGCGCCCTTTGACGGCAATTTGGGCATCCGCATGGTCGACCAGGGCCAGTACATCGCCACCGGCACCCCGATTGTGGAGATCAACATGCTCCACCCGATCTACGTGGATTACACGTTGTCGGAGAAATACCTGCCCAATGTTGATCGAGGCTATCCGGTTACCGTGACCGTTGCCGCTGCTCCCGATCACCTGTTCGAAGGCGAGGTCAGTGCCATTAATACCTCAGTGAATCCGGAAACCCGAACCGTTCGCATGCGCGCCACTCTGGATAACCAAGACGGCACACTTCGCCCGGGCATGTTCGCCTCTATTCAAACCGGACAGCCCAGGGATAACGAAGTCGTCACCCTGCCCAGAACCGCGGTTTCCTACAACACCTACGGAAACTTTGTCTTCGTGGTGGAGGAAAATGACGATGGTGAGCGAGTGGTTAACCGCCGCAGCGTCACCACGGGTGAGGTTCGTAATGAACGAGCCGCCATTCTGTCTGGCCTGGAATCCGGCGAAACTGTCGTTGCCAAGGGCCTGTTGAGGCTGCGTGCCGGTCAACGGGTGGAAATACAGGACGAGTCCGATCAGGAGGCGTCTGAGTAATGCGCTTCACTGACATCTATGTGCACAGGCCAGTATTGGCCACCGTCGTCAGCTTGCTGATCCTGTTGCTTGGTGCCCGGGCGGCCATGGAAATGGAAGTTCGCCAGTATCCAAAGCTGGAGAGCACCACGGTGACGGTCACAACCGCCTACCCCGGGGCCAGCTCAGACCTGATCAAAGGCTTTATCACCACCCCACTTCAGCAGGCCATTGCTGAAGCCAGTGGCATTGATTATCTGAGCTCAACCAGCTCCCAGGGCGTGTCAACGATTGAGGCCAAAATGGAGCTCAATTACGACGCCAACGCCGCCCTTGCCGAGATTCAGTCCAAGGTTGCCAGTCAGCGTAACGTCTTGCCGGGCGAAGCGCAGGACCCCGTGATCACCTCCAGCACCGGTGACGACAACGCCCTGATGTATATCGCGTTCTACAGCACCGAACTGGAAGTGCCCCAGATCACCGATTACCTGACCCGCGTGGTGCAACCCAAACTGCAGGCTCTCGCCGGCGTGGGCAAAGCCCAGTTGCTGGGCCGTACCTTTGCTCTCAGAGTCTGGCTGGATCCTGAGCGGCTGGCCGCAGTCGATATGACTCCGGTCGAAGTTGCAGACAAACTGCGGGCCAACAACTACCAGGCAGCCGTGGGCACCACTCGTGGCAAATACACGGAGATCAGCCTGACCAGCGACACCGACATCGCTGACCCCGATGCCTTCCGCAACCTGGTGGTCAAACAGGCCAACGGCACCCTGATTCGCCTGCAGGACATTGCAGAGGTCGAGCTGGGCTCCCAAACCTATGACCAGCTGGCGCTGTATAAGGGTGAACCGGCCACCTACGTTGCTATTGAGCTGGCGCCGGGCGCCAACCCGCTAACCGTCGCGGGCCTGGTGAAAGACGAACTGCCCGATATCGAAAGCCAGCTGCCCAGCGGTCTGGACGTTCGCCTCGCCTACGATGCCTCAGACTTTATCGAAGACTCCATCAACGAAGTCATCGCCACCCTGCTGGAAGCGATGGTGATCGTGCTTGTGGTGGTGTTTTTGTGCCTGGGATCCATCCGCGCAGCCATCGTACCCTCGGTGGCCGTGCCGCTGTCCTTGATCGGTGGCGCATTCATCATGCTGATCTTCGGCTTTTCCTTGAACCTGCTGACACTGCTGGCACTGGTCCTGGCCATCGGACTGGTGGTAGACGACGCCATAATCATGGTTGAGAACGTGCACCGGCACATCGAACAGGGTGAATCCCGATTTGAAGCTGCCCTGCACGGCGCCCGAGAAATGGCCACCCCGATTATTGCGATGACCACCACGCTGGTGGCGGTCTATGCACCGATCGGATTCATGGGTGGCCTCGTGGGCTCCCTGTTTACCGAATTTGCCTTCACACTGGCGGGTACTGTCGTCATTTCCGGCATCGTGGCGCTGACCCTGTCGCCCATGTTGTCGGGCAAGGTGCTCAAGCCCCACGGCAATCCTGGCCGGTTTGAAATACTGGTAGAAAAGACCTTCAATGGCCTGGCCAGTGGCTACAAAACAGCGCTCACCTCCCTGATGCAAACCAAGTCTGTGGTGGTGTTTTTTGCCGTGGTGGTGCTGGGTTCGATCTACTTTATGGTGATGATGAGCCAGAACGAACTGGCGCCGACCGAAGATCAGGGCATCCTGTTCTACCAGGGACTGGGGCCACAAACCTCAACACTCGACTATCTGTTTGAGCACGGTCAGGAAGTGCAGCAGCGCATGTCAGAGGTGCCTGGCTACAATGAAGACTTCATGATTCTGGGCATCACCAGCCCCAATGCGGTATTTGGTGGTTTCAAACTGGCACCCTGGAGCGAGCGGGAAATCAGCCAGTTTGATGTGCAGCCCCAGCTGGATGAGGAACTCCGGAAAGTGACCGGCCTGCAAACAGCGGTCTTCCCGCTTCCGGCGCTGCCTGGCTCCGGTGGCGGCCTGCCCTTCCAGTTCGTGATCACCACGGGCGGCAGCTATGAACAGCTCGATGAAGTGGCCGATGAACTGCTGGGCAAAGCCATGCAGAGCGGCAACTTCATGTTCCTGCAAAAATCCATCAACTTCGACAAGCCGGTTACCCGGATCAACGTTGACAGAGACCGGGTGGCGGATCTGGGGCTGTCCATGCGCGATGTTGGTCAATCACTCTCCAGCATGCTCAGCGGTGGTTACATCAACCGGTTCAACATGGAAGGGCGCTCCTACCAGGTCATCCCCCAGGTGGGCAACGACTTCCGCATCAGCCAGGAAGCGCTGGACGACTACTACATTCGTACCGGTGGAGGCCAACTGGTGCCTTTATCGAGCGTGGTCAGCTTCAGTCAGGATGTTGAGCCCTCCAACCGCACCCAGTTCAATCAGCTGAACTCTCTGACACTGCAGGGCGTTGTCATGCCAGGTGTCGCGGCAGGCACGGCCATGGACTTTATGGAACAAAGTGCGGCCGACGTGTTCCCGCAGGGCTTCAACTTTGACTACACCGGCGAATCCCGCCAATTGGCCACCCAGGGCAGCGCCCTGATGGTGACGTTCTTCCTGTCGCTGTTGGTGATTTATCTGGTGCTGGCCGCACAGTTCGAAAGCTGGCGTGACCCCTTCATCATTCTGGTGTCGGTTCCCATGTCGGTGGCGGGTGCCATGGCCTTCATTGTTCTGGGCTTTGCCTCCATGAACATCTACACCCAGGTGGGATTGATTACCCTGATCGGGGTGGTGTCCAAGAACGGCATACTGATCGTGGAATTCGCCAATCTGCTGCAGAAGGAACAGGGGCTAAGCAAGTCGGATGCCGTCATCGAGGCAGCGGCCATCCGGCTGCGCCCAATCATCATGACATCCCTGGCCCTGATCTTTGCCATGGTGCCGTTGCTGATTGCCGTCGGCCCGGGCGCAGAAAGTCGTTTCGCGATCGGACTGACCATCAGTGCCGGACTGGGCATCGGTACGCTGTTTACGGTCTTTGTGCTACCGGCGTTCTACATTTTGCTGGGCCGTGATCACCACGGTTCCGAGATGAGTGAAGATGCTGGCGATGAAGGCAAGGATGACAGCGCGGTCAAAGCCGGCGGCTGATCCTGCAGCTGGCGCCGCCACTGGACCGTCTCGCTGGGCAGTTCGCCGAAGTGCTCACGATAGAGCGCAGCGAACCGCCCAAGGTGTGAAAAACCTGCGTCTGCTGCATACCAGGAGATGTGGGGCACGTCGCACTGACAGTCCACGAGGCGTCGGCGTACCCGGATCAGGCGGCAGCGTTGATAGAAACGGTAAGGCGTCAGGCCAGTTTCCCGTTTCATCAGGTAATACAGATTGCGCTCACTGGCACCCGAATGCTGGGCCAGTTCCGGCAGGTTGAACACCCAGTCGGGCTCGCCTCTCATCTTCTCGATAACCCGAACCAGACGCCGGTCCAGCACCGGAAGTTCTTCCGGTACCCGCGCAAGTCCAGACGCCAACTGCTGATTCAATCGGTCAAAGAGCGCCGCTGTCTCAAGGCGTGCGTCCTGATGATCCTGAAAATAATCCGATTTCACCAAAAACCGCTGGACGTGCCCGGCCAATGCCGCCTCCAGTCCAGGCGGATGCCAGGCTGGCACAGACGCAGCAATCGGGTAAACCAGCACCAGCCGACTGCCCTCACCGGCCTGCAGAGAAAAACGCGTCCCCGCCGGAAGGATCGCCAAAGGAAATGCCGTCAGCCGACAACCATCCTGTAACCTGACTTGCCCCTTCACCACAGCCACAAGCAGAGTCCGGGGCAACAGCCAACGATCAAATGACATATCCTGGGCCACGTCCAGAACGCAAACGGCACCGGCCTCCACCTCGAGGGCAGACATCGAACCCGCGACCGCCTGGGGACGAGCCAGCTGACAAGCCTCCCCCGGGCAAGCCAGCAGCTCGCGAATAGCCGCCAGCCACTCGCCACAACCCGCTCTGTTCAGGCGCAGATAGGCTTCCAGTTCCGGATTGGCATTGAGATTGCGCATAGGTCTCGAAAAAACAATGGATGACTCAGTCGTTGTAAGCCACACCGGTCCATCGCCCTAGCCAAATCTTGCAAAATGCCCATTAAAAGGGCGCAGACTCAATTTTTATTGATGTTCATCAATCTTGAACCAGGAATCACACCGGCATTAACTCGGCAAACGGCAACGGCCGGGCCAGGCCGGATCCACGCAAACAGCAATTTCCCGAGCCGACACAATAAGGTAGTCTGACGATCCAGCGGTTTGTTTTAACCGGTATCATCAACGCCATCATCAGGATCGTCAGCACCTTGACCCTCGGAACACTCTTCTGGCTGTTTGTCGCCGGCTTTCTTGTCTGGTACTGGTGGCGCGCCAAAGACATCAAGGACTTTGTCCTGCAGGCGGCGAAGCGCTACTGCAAAACCATGGATGTACTGCTGCTGGATGAAGCCGTGTATCTGCGCGGGCTTTGGTTCAAGCGGGATCAACACGGCAACCTGCGGGTATGGCGCCGCTTTCTGTTTGACTTCACCACCACCGGTGAGGAGCGTTACACCGGCAGGATCATCATGCTTGGCCGCAACATTCTGCAGATGGAGCTGGAACCTCACCGGTTCTAAGTCTGCGCAGCGCGCTAAAACCCACCTCACCCAAATGGGTGATTACCGTCACATACCCTGCTCCGCAATACTCCTGAGTGCATTACGACAACCAACAAAAACAACAGGAGTCACCTATGCATTACGCCATGCCTTTACGGCTGATGGCCACGGCCTTCATGCTGGTTTTCTCAATGATGAGCCACGCCAACTACACCAAGACCCAACACCCGATCGTGCTGGTTCATGGGGTCACCGGGTTCAATACCATCGGTGGCCTGGTCAACTACTTCCACACCATCCCCTGGAATCTGGAGCGCAGTGGCGCCCGGGTATACAGCGCCAGCGTATCGTTTGTGAACAGCAGCGAGCAGCGAGGCCAGCAGCTGGCCAACTATGTGAATGGACTGGGCCATGCCAAGGTAAACCTGATGGCCCACAGCCAGGGCGCACCCACATCCCGGGTCACCGCCTCACTGATTCCCCATCGTATCGCCTCTGTCACCTCCATTAACGGCGTGAACAAAGGCTCGAAAGTCGCCGATGTGCTTCGCGGCGTACTGCCACCGGGCAGCAACATTGAAGGTGGCGTAAACGCCATTGCCAATGCGGCCGGCAGCCTGATCAACGCCCTGTCAGGTGCCAGCAATCCTCAGGATGGCCTTGCCGCCCTGCAAACTCTGACCACACCCGGCACCACCAACCTGAACAATGCCCTGGGCTGGAAAGGGGTCAACCGTAACGCCTGCGCCGGCACCGCTGAAGATGTCTGGATCAACGGTAACAAGGTCAAGTTCTTCTCCTGGACCGGCCGCGGTGTGTGGACCAACGTGTTCGACATTACCGATCCGTTCCTGGGTGTTACCTCTCTGGTCTTCGGCAGCGAACCAAGCGACGGCCTGGTCGGCGTTTGCTCCACCATGATGGGCAACGTTATCGGAACCCATTACGACATGAACCATGTCGACGCCATCAACCATCTGCTGGGCGCACGCTCGCTCTGGACCAACCCCGTCAGCCTGTACCGCAGCCACGCCAACCGACTGAAAAACCGAGGACTGTGAGAAAAGCATGACCAGAAAATCCATCGCAACACGTCGGTGGCTGGTTCCCGGAGCACTGCTGGCCCTTGTGGCCGGCGGTGCTTTTTGGTGGGGACTGGATGCGCCAACCGCCACATCTCCGGATGCCTTCACCGCCGCGCCCGACACCTTTCAGGAATCCGCCACAGTCGCAGAAGCGCCGGCCTCACCCTCACCGAAACCGGATAATCCGCCGGCACCCGAGTATCGCACTCCCTCGAGTCTTGGCCCCAATCCCTTTGCCAGCTCACTTGAAGGCACGGATATAGACGGCGTTTTGCAGGCCGATGCCAGCGGCCGCTTGCTAGTCGGGCTTGAGGTAAGGGACTTCTTTGATTACTTCCTCAACACCGTGGGGGAAGTCTCGCCAGAAACGGCGATTGGCCAGATTCAGCAGATGGCTTCACAGCACCTGCCCGAAGCGGCGGCCCAAGAGGCAATGGTGCTGCTTGACCAGTACCTGGCCTACAAGCAGGCGTCACTGACCGTCATGCAGACAGAACTGGACCCGAGCCGTCAGTTTGATCCCGACTATCAGCTGACGGCTCTGGGAGATGCCCTTGCGCAACTGAAAAGTTTGCGGCGAGAGACCTTTGAAGCCGACGCCCGGCAAGCGTTTTTTGGCATGGAAGAAGCCTACAGCGAATACACGCTGGCAACCCTGGCCGTTCAACAGCGCCCCGACCTGACGGATGAGGGCAGACAGGCCTTGTTGGACTGGCACAGAAATCAGTTGCCGGAGGCATTAAGAAATACCGAGCAACGCCTGCACGACAACACCATTGAGCACCAACAACGAGTGCACGCAGTGGAGGCCGCAGCCTCACCCGAAGCCGCCGGACAGCGATTGACGGAACTTGGGCTGGATCAGGAAAGTGTCGACGGTGTGGTAGGTTACCTGCAACAACGACAGGCGTTCGACCAGCGCTTTCAGACCCTCGACAAGGCGTTGCAAGACCGAACAACATCCGGGCTGGTAGAGGCCGAGCGTCAGCAGCAACGAGAAGACCTGTTGCAGCAGTATTTTCCTGACGAGCAGGAGCAAACCTGGGCCCGCCTGAAGCTGCTGGATCAAACCTGACGGCAAGATGTAATAGCTCCCGAATGCCACAGCACATTACAATCGGGTGACGAACACTGCTGGAACCCGACATGACGGCCGACCAGATCAAACACCAGCAAGCCAGTGGTTTTGTATCACTGCGATTTGCAGCGCCACTGGAAGGCCACTATCGATTAACCCGCTCCGCCATGATCCGGCAACGGGCACGCGTGGCGTCCGTTGCCGGACTGCTGATCTTCGTGATCTATGCCATGGTTGACATACTGACGCTGCCGCCCGAGCTGGCCAGAATCACCGCCAGTATCCGCCTGCTGATCAGCTGCCCGATCATTGCCACCACGCTCTGGCTGGCCCACCGCGCCAGACCTTCGGATCAAGCCTTCGAGAAGCTTTATACCCTGGCCTACATCGGCGGTGGGCTCAGTGTTATCGCGATTATTGTGGTCGCGAGGCTGCAGGCTTACCCCCTGCCCTACGAGGGCATGATTCTGATGCTGATGTTTGGCTACTTTGCCATGGGCCTGCCGTTTCTGGCGGCGTCTCTGTCTTCCGGGCTTTTGGTCGGTGCCTATCTGATGGCGGAATGGTGGGCGGGCACACCGATGGAGACAACGTTGACCAACGGTTTCTTTTTGATGACCGCCAATATCATCGGCATGATCGGTGCCTGGATCAGCGATCACCGTCACCGGGCTCACTTTCTCGACCGCCAGCTACTGGACCTGATGCACCAGGCCGCCGAAGACGAGAGCCGGCGCAAAACCGAACTGATCACTGCCGCCAGCCATGATTTGCGCCAGCCGTTGAATGCCATCGATGTAACACTGGAGACCCTCAGGCCAAGCCACGACAGTCAGCAGCAAGCGGCCATGGTTGGCCAATTGAAAGAGACGGTAGTGCACCTGCGCCGTCTGCTGGAGACCGTTTTTGACAGCGCTCGCCTCAGTGAGGGCATGATCCGGCCAGATATCCAGCCGGTAGGCTTGCACAACATCCTGCAAGATATCCACGACCTGATGGACTGCACACTCGCCAGCCGGGGCATCCGATTGAGCCTCCCGGAAGACGCCTACCGTCACTGTGTTATGGCCGATCCAAGCCTGCTGTTGCGGGTGTTACAGAATCTTGTTGCCAATGCCGCCGATCACAGTGGCTGCGACAGCATTCATCTGGCAATCCGGAACCACGGCACTCACCTGCGGCTGCTGATCGAAGATAATGGTCAGGGCTTACCCGCAGAACTGGAGGACCGGTTATTTCAGCCCTACGTGCGCGGCCGTGGCCCGAGCCATTGCCCCGGCCTCGGGCTTGGCCTCACCATCGTGCGGGAATTCACCAGCCTGATGCACGGGCGTTGTGGGGTTGAGCCACATCCAAAAAGGGGATCGGTATTCTGGGTCGATCTGCCGTCTACAGCCAACCCAGACGCCGGGCCTTGTTAACGCACTCGGTCCGGTTATGCACTCCAAGCTGTGAAAAGATGGCCTTCAGGTGGGTTTTGACGGTGTGTTCGGTCAGATCCAGGCTCTGGCAAATACGCTTGTTGGGAAACCCCTGAGCCAGCAGAGACAGGACCTCGAGCTGCCTCGGAGTCAATGGCACCTCGGCATTCAATGGCGCAACACCGCCCGGAAAATAGCCCTGCCCCTGACTGATAGCCCGCATCATACGAACCAGCGAGGCGCGGCTGGCCGATTTAGCCAGAAAACCGCTGGCACCCGCCGCACGAGCCGCCCGGACGGTACATTCGTCGTCACTGCTGGAAATGATCACGACCGGCGGCAGTTGGTCATGAACGGACATTCGAGCGAACAGAGACAAGCCCGCCTCGCCACCTAAAGCAAGGTCCAGTAACACCAGATCGAACTCCCGGCGATGCACCAGGCAGTCGGTCGCGGCTTCAACCGAAGACACGATAACCACCGACTCCGCCAACCCCTCTTGCTGAACCAGTCCCGACAGTCCTTGGGCAAACAGGACATGGTCGTCCACCAACAAGATCTGCTTGAAAGGCAGGCCAGTCGATGGGGCTTCAGGCAATGCGCCATGCTCAGGCATTGTCACTATCATTATCGGATTCCCGCGCTGTTTATTTTTGTTACTGCGGATACGCCACTATCAGCCAGACAGACCAGCCACTCAGAGGCCTGCTTAACATTTTATGACAAAAAAGGCCGATAATAGTGCCAGAAATCCAGCAGGTTGAAACCAAACCGTCATATTTCTGAAGCATCCTTCCCCAGTCCAACCATCTGTTATCCCGAAGGTTTTCAGAAAATGACACAGCCAGCACGGAAAATCCTCAAGCACTGCCTGTCACTTGTTGCCCTGACGGTGCTGTCACAGGCGTCGGCCCATGAACTGGAGATACACGGCTCCAATACCGTGGGCGCCACGCTCGCACCGATGCTGGTAACCGGATACCTGCAGCAGATGGGTGATGGCGAGGTGCGCAGTCGTCCAACCGGAGAAGAGAACGAACAGGTGCTGAGCACCACGGCAAAAGGCCAGAGCCTGAGCGTATTGGTTGCCGCTCACGGATCCAGTACCGGTTTCCGGACGCTCGCCAGTGGCCAGGCCGGCATCTGGGCTTCGTCCAGACCGGTGAAAGGCGATGAAGCCGAGCAGGTGCAAGCGCAGGCAGATCTCACCGGACTACAGAGCGAACACGTCATCGCGATTGACGGCCTGGCGATTCTGGTACACCCGTCCAACCCCGTCAGCGAACTGAGCATTGATACCCTGGGCCAGATTTTTGCGGGACAGATCCGCAACTGGTCCGAATTGGGCGGAACCGATCGGCCGATCAACCTGTATGCCCGAGACGATCGCTCCGGCACCTGGGACACGTTCAAATCTCTGGTGCTCGGCAAATCCTACCGTCTGGATAGCTCAGCTCAACGCTACGAATCCAACGATCAGTTGTCAGACGACGTATCCAGTGATCCCGGCGGCATTGGTTTCTCCGGCCTGGCCTCGGTACGTTCCAGCAAACTCCTGGCGGTCTCTGAGGGCGATGCACCGGCGTTACGACCCAATCAGCTAACCGTTGCCAGCGAAGACTATCCGTTGTCTCGACGCCTGTTCATGTACACCATGGGCAGCCGCACACCGGCGATCGCCAGCGAGCTCATCGAATTCGCGCTCGGCTCCGATGGCCAGGCCCTGGTGGCTGAGTCTGGCTTCATCTCCCAGAACCCCATAGCCGTGAAGCCGGAGTTCGAGGCCTCTGTGCCAAAAACCTTCCGCCGCCTGACAGAGAATTATCTCAGATTGACCGTCAATTTCCGGTTTTCCGAGGGCCGCACTCAGTTGGACAACAAGGCTCACAGGGATCTGCGCCGGATCAAGCACTATCTTGAGCAGCAGGGACGATCCGCAGATGAACTGCTTCTGATTGGCTTTGCCGATACCCAGAGCCACGAACTGCGGGCCCAGATGATTTCGGAACTGCGAGCGCTGTCTGTCCGCCGGGCTCTGAATGACGCGGGAATCCCCCGTGTTGCCTACACCGGCTATGGTCATTACATGCCCGTGGGTGGCACCGGCAATCAGCGCAATGGCCGGGTGGAAGTCTGGATCAAGGAGCGCTAGCCACCAGAACTCCGGGGATTGCCCACCGTCCGCCCATAACCTTCGGCAATCCCCTATCCGTGCCCGTATCACAAGGCTGTTGGGGTTACCTATACTGCCGGTATCATCCCCCAACAACAGACCGGGACAATGGACATCAAAAACGACCACCGTTACGCGATCAACCTGAACGTACGGGGCATCCAGCCCTCCGCCACCCTTCGCATCAACGAGCTGAGCAACCAGTTGCGGGCCGAAGGCAAGGACATTATCAAGCTGGGCCTTGGCCAGTCACCGTTCCCGGTGCCCGAGCGGGTGGTCGACGCACTGAAAGTACACGCGCACGAGAAAGACTACCTGCCGGTCAAAGGTCTGAAAGGCCTGCGCGAGGCCATCGCCGGCTACATCAACCGCAATGAGCGCATGCGCTGCACCTGGGAAGACGTACTGATCGGCCCGGGTTCCAAAGAGCTGCTTTTTATTCTGCAGCTGGCTTACTATGGTGATTTACTGATTCCACGCCCGAGCTGGGTGTCTTACGCGCCCCAGGCCCGCATCATCGGCCGCTCGGTACACTGGCTGCCCACCCACGCTGAAAACAACTGGCAACTAACCGCAGAAGAGCTCGACATCGTCTGCCGTGACGACCCCTCGCGTCCGCGCATTCTGATTCTCAACTATCCGTCCAACCCGACCGGCTGCACTTATACCGATGACCAACTGCTGGCCATTGCCAACGTGGCCCGTAAATACAAGATCATTCTGTTGTCCGATGAGATCTACGGTGAGGTTCACTTTGAAGGCCGGCAAAAGTCCATCGCCCGTTACTACCCGGAAGGCACCATCATCAGCACCGGCATGAGTAAATGGCTCGGTGCCGGCGGCTGGCGCCTCGGTACATTCATCTTCCCGCCGGAATTGCGTCCCCTGCAAGACGCCATGGCGATCATCGCCAGCGAGACCTTCACCTCCACCGCCGCCCCCATTCAGCATGCGGCCATCACCGCCTTCAATGGTGGTGAAGACATCGACGAGTATCTGGCCCAGTCCCGCCGGGTGCTCAAGGTCGTCGGCGAGTACATGTATCGTCGCCTGAGCGACATGGGCGCGGTGGTGCAGAAGCCGGAAGGTGCTTTCTATCTGTTCCCGGATTTCTCCAGCTTTCAGAGCCAGCTGGCCCGCAAAGACATCAAAACGTCCCAGGCGTTTTGCACCGCACTGCTGGAAGACACCGGCGTGGCCATTTTGCCCTCCAGCGATTTCGGCTTTGTACCGGATCACATGGGCGCACGACTCGCGTTTGTCGACTTCGATGGCACTCAGGCGCTGGCCCTGGCCGGTGGCGATTACGCCAATCAGGATCTGGGTGACGACTTTGTCAAACAGGCCTGCCCACGCCTGATGGTGGCGATGGACAAGATGGAGGCGTGGCTGAAGAGCCTGTAACCACACCGTGGTAGACTGGCACCCTCACGTATTGAACAACCGGGGGTGTCATGTCTGATTCTGTTTCGCTGAAGGAAATCACCGACTTTGCCGAAGCACTGGCTAAAGAAGCCGGCGAGCTGATCCACCATGAGCGGGACCAGAACACCCTGCGCACCGACTACAAGGACCAGACCGAGCTGGTCACCCATGCCGATGTGATGGCCGATGAATTCATCACCGGTGCCATCCGCGCACGCTTCCCGAATCACCGCATTCTGTCTGAAGAAACCATGCCGGACCTGTCTCAAGCAGAGTCGCTGGACACCCCGCTGTGGATCATCGACCCGATCGACGGCACGGTCAATTACGCCTACGGCCACCCACAGGTCGCGGTGTCCATCGCCTACGCCGAAAAGGGTCAAGTACAGGCGGGCGTGGTGCATGCACCCTTCCCGGGCGAAACCTTCCGGGCCACCAAGGGCGAAGGCTCCACGCTCAACGGCATGCCCATCAACCACAGTGGCGCCACTGCCCCCCGGCAGTCCCTTTTCGCCACCGGCTTTCCGTACACCAAGGACAATCTGCAGCCGCTGATCAGCCGCCTGGATGCCATGATTCACCAGTGCCGCGACCTGCGCCGTATCGGCTCCGCAGCGCTAGACATCTGCTGGGTGGCCTGTGGCCGACTGGATATCTACTACGAGAACGTCAGCCCATGGGACTTCGCGGCGGCCCGTCTGATTGCCTGGGAAGCCGGCGCCACGGTGGGTCACTTCGGTGAGGTGCCGGAAGGCTATCCGGCCGACCTCTGGGGACGGGATATACTGATTTCTGCACCGGCGGTGTGGGAACCGGTTCGGTCTATCCTGCGGTCAGCCTCCGGCTACGACCTGGGCTCGGCACCCAGCTTTTGAAGTTTGGAAGGCTGAACACCCAAGTTCAGCCCCAGACCGACTCTGAAACCAGCGCCCAGGCCTCATCGAAATCGGCCGAGGGCAAGCGGGAAAACGACGACCGCACAAAGCGCTGAATGCGGCCTTCGAGGAGGACCATGACGAAGTCGGCGCTACGGGCCGCACTGGTGCGGGGCCGCAGGTTCTGACGGATTTCGCCTTCTTTCAGAGCCTGCCGGAACTGGGTTTCCAGGCGTTCGAAGAACTGCGAGGCGCGCTTGCGCAGCGACTCGTCTTCGCCCATCAGGGCATCGCCGGTCAGCACACAGCACAGACCCGGATTGCGTTCAGCGAACACCAGCACCAGATGCACTAGCTGCTGCAAACGCACCCGCACATCTCCCTGCTCCTGCAAGATCACCTGGCAACGGGAAAACACTGCCTCTTCGGCGAACTCGATGAGCGCTTCGAACATCTTCCGCTTGCTGGGAAAGTGCCGGTACAGCGCGGCTTCGGTCACGCCCACGGTTTTGGCCAGGCCCGCCGTGGTAATGCGGGCGCCCGGATCGTTTTGCAGCAATTCAACAAGGGCCTGCAGGATGCTCTCCCGCCGGCTGGGTTTCTGGTTGGTCATAACAGGACTACAGCGCTCTGGTTTTTGATTCTTCTGTATTCAGAAAAACGTGCCGTCGATGGGCGACGACGCACTGGCGTACAGCTTCTTCGGCATACGTCCAGCAAGATAGGCCTCACGGCCGGCTTCAATAGCCAGACGCATGGCATTGGCCATTCTGATCGGGTCTTTGGCCTGGGCAATGGCGGTGTTCATCAGTACGCCGTCGCAGCCCAGCTCCATGGCGATGGTGGCGTCAGACGCGGTGCCCACGCCGGCATCCACCAACACCGGCACCTTGGCGTTCTCAACAATCAAACGGATGTTGTAACGGTTCTGGATGCCCAAGCCGGAGCCAATAGGCGCCCCCAGCGGCATGATTGCCACGCAGCCCATTTCTTCCAGGCGCATGGCCAGCAGCGGGTCATCGGAGCAATACACCATCACCTTGAAACCGTCTTTGATCAACTCTTCTGCGGCGGTCAGGGTTTCTGGCATGTTCGGGTACAGAGTTTTGTGTTCACCCAACACTTCCAGTTTGACCAGATCATGGCCATCCAACAGCTCTCTAGCAAGCTTACAGGTGCGCACCGCATCTTTGGCGGTATAGCAGCCGGCGGTGTTGGGCAGGATGGTATAGGTTTTCGGAGAAATCACATCCAGCAGGTTCGGTTCGTCCGGGTTCTGGCCCAGATTGGTCCGGCGCACGGCCACGGTGACGATTTCGGCGCCACTGGCTTCGATGGCGTGACCGGTTTCCATCAAGTCGTGATACTTACCGGTGCCCACCAACAGGCGGGACTGGTAGATCCGGCCTGCGATTTCCAGAGGTTTGTCTTCGGGGAGCTGGATGTGCGGTGTGTCTGTCATAACCTACCTGCGTTCAGTGAAAAGAGGGTTGCGTTCGCGGTGCAATCAAAAGGAACGCTTAATCAACCGCCGCCAATGGCATGAACCACTTCTACCCGGTCGCCTTCGTTCAGAGCAAACTCGGGATGCTGGCTACGGGGCACAATGTCTTCGTTAACCTCGACTGCCAACCGTTTTCCGGTCAGCGTGAGGCGCTCAATCAGCACTGCGATGGTAGCTCCCTCAGGAAGTTCCATGCCTTCACCATTTACCTGAACCAGCATGATCCGGATCACCTCCGTTATTTTTTCAGGGCCGCTGCCGCCAGCAGAGCCCAGCCAATCATGAAACAGACACCACCGACTGGCGTCACCGGCCCGAGCCAACGGGCACCAGACAACACCAGCAGGTACAGACTGCCACTGAATAACACAATACCCACCAGCCAGAAGCCGCAGGCCATCACCAATAACCGGCGCGACAGGCCCAGAGCCGGCATCAGGCTGGCGGCGACCAGTATCAAGGCGTGGTACATCTGATAGCTGACGGCAGTCTGGAACACCTCCAGACCCCGCTCGCTGACCACCTGGCGTAAGCCGTGGGCTCCGAAAGCACCGGCCATGACCGCCAGCAAGCCCGCGAATGCACCAACCGCGAGTGCCCAGCGAATCGCCATTACCGGGGGATTAACTGCAGTCACAGTGAATCAGCTCTCCGCTATCCAGGTTCATCAGAGTCAAAGCGCCACCCCAGACGCAGCCGGTGTCCAGGCCGATAAAACTCTCACTGCCGGTATGACCCTCCAGTGCCGCCCAGTGGCCAAAGATGACCTTTACGTCGTCCGTTCGGGGATAGGTAAACCAGGGCGCGAAACCCGCCGGCGCGTTGTCTGCGGATTCTTTGGTGGTCAGCTCCAGGCTGCCGTCTTCCGCGATAAAGCGCATACGGGTAAAGTAATTGGTAATCACCCGCCAACGGTCCATGCCGGTGAGGGTATCACACCAGCGCTCGGGCTGATTGCCATACATCTGGCTGAAGTATTCCTGCGCATGGCCACCACGGATCACCGCCTCCACTTCCCGGGCGCAGGCGATCGCCTGATCTACGCTCCAGATATGCGGCAGTCCGGCATGGGCCATCACCAGATTGCGAGTCTCGTCCCGAACGCACAGGTATTGCTGACGCAGCCACTGAATCAATCGGTCGTGGTCCGGCGCCTCCAGAATGTCGTGCAAGGTGTCTTTCTTTTTAGGGCTGTGACCACCCAGCGCGACCGCCAACAGGTGCAGATCGTGATTACCCAGAACCACCACCGCGGCGCTACCCAGACTTTCGATGTAACGCAGAGTCGCCAGTGAGGACGGGCCACGGTTAATCAGATCGCCCGCCACCCAGAGCCGATCCCGGGACGGTGAAAAGTCCACCTTGGCCAGCACGTCCTGCAAGCGTTCATAACACCCCTGAATATCGCCGATGGCGTAGTCAGTCATTACTTACCTCGTCAGCTCCGGTATGCGCCGCACCAGCATCGACCAGCAAATCTGCAATCTGTACGTAATCGGCCAGGCTCAGATTCTCCGGGCGTAATCCATCGTTGATTCCCAGAGACTGCAGCTGCTCGACGGTCACCAGCGTCGCCAGAGCCTTGCGCAGGGTTTTACGACGAGCGTTGAACGCGGTACGCACCACCGCCTGCAGGGTTTTCAGGTCTTTGGCCGGATGAGGCAGTTCTTTGTGAGGAACCAGCCGGACAATGGCGGAGTCGACTTTCGGGGCCGGCCGGAACGCGCCCGGGCCTACCTCGAACAGAGGCTGCACCTTGCAGAAATACTGAGTCATGATGCCCAGGCGACCGTAGTTGTTGTCACCCGGTGTGGCCGACATTCGCTGCACCACTTCTTTTTGCAACATAAAGTGCATGTCTTGCACCACACCGGACTGCGCCAGCAGATGGAAGATCAACGGTGTTGAGATGTTATAGGGCAGATTGCCAATGATGCGCAGGGGGCGGTCCGTGACCAACTGGCTGAAATCGAAGCTGAGTGCGTCGGCCTCATGAATCCGGAACTCCGGATAATTGAAGAACTTGGTGCGCAACACCGGAATCAGGTCCCGATCCAGCTCCACCACTTGCAAGCGCGGGTTCACCGCCAGAATTTCTTCGGTGATGGCGCCCAGGCCAGGACCAATTTCAACCATCGAATCGTCAGGCTTGGGACCAATCGAACGGACGATCCGTTCGATCACACCCGGATCGTGCAGAAAATTCTGGCCGAAGCGTTTGCGCGCCTTGTGGCCGTGCTGGTTACTCATGAGTACTCTCCGGCTTTGGCCGCCCGACGACTGCGGGCCATGTGCTCGCCCACGCGAATAGCTGTGTGCAGGCTGCCGGCATCGGCTTTACCGGTACCGGCAAGATCCAGCGCCGTGCCGTGATCCACCGACGTGCGCACAATTGGCAAACCCAGGGTAATGTTGACGGCGCGGCCAAAGCCCTGATATTTCAGTACCGGCAGCCCCTGGTCGTGATACATGGCCAACACGGCATCGGCATTCTCAAGCCAGTGAGGCGTAAACAAGGTGTCGGCCGGCAGTGGCCCGGTCAGCTCAATACCATCCTGACGCAGTTGTGCCAGCGTCGGTTCGATCACCTCGATTTCTTCCCGGCCCAGATGGCCACCTTCTCCGGCGTGGGGGTTCAAGCCCGCCACCAGAATGCGAGGCTTCTCAATGGCGAAGAAGGTTTTCAGATCGGCATCAAGAATACGCGTCACCTGCGTCAACCGTTCCGGAGTGATCGCCGCTGCCACCTCTTTCAGGGGTAAGTGAGTGGTTACCAGAGCCACCCGCAATTCTTCGGTGACCAACATCATGACTACCCGCTCAACGCCGCAGAGCTCTTGCAGAAATTCGGTATGGCCACTGAAGGCAATACCGGCCTGGTTGATCACACCTTTATGGACCGGCGCGGTCACCATGCCGTCAAAGTCGCCATTCAGGCAACCTTCAGCGGCAACGGTCAGGGTATCCAGAACATACTGGCTGTTGGCTATGTCCAGCTGGCCGGCAACGGTCGTTTGGCAGCCGTTGACGTGAAAGACCGACAGGTGGCCTGCGCGGGTTTCCGGTGCCTGACCCGGCTGCCAGTCATGCAGCGTTACCTGCAGGCCCAGTTGGATGGCGCGATCGGCCAGCAACGGTTTAGCCGCCACTACCACAATGCCGGCATCTCGCGGCTCACCGGCCAGCTGCACACACAACTCTGGCCCGATGCCCGCCGGCTCACCCGCGGTCAAGGCCAGAATGACCGGGCTACTCATGATGCGTCGTCTTCCTCAGTAGCCGGGTTCAGATCGGCGTACTCGCCTTTGAACTCGACAAACGCTTCGTCCCGGATTTCCCGAAGCCAATTCTGCAGTTCGGTTTCAAACTTGCGCTGATAGATTGCCTGACGCGCCTGGGACTGACGATTATCAGCCGTCACGTCCTGTTGACGACGTTCTTCAACTTCAAGGATGTGCCAGCCAAACTGGGAGCGAATCGGGCCATAGATCTCGCCTACCTCGGCTTCCATCATGGCCTGTTCAAATCCCGGGACCATCTGACCGGGGCTGACCCAACCAAGGTTGCCGCCGTCGGAACCAGACACCGGGTCGTCCGACAGTTCCCGGGCCAGAGTGGCGAAGTTGGCGCCGTCCTGCAGCTGTTGGTAGATATCCCGAACGCGGGTTTCGGCCTCCGCCTCAGTCACCGCTTCTGATGGACGAACCAGAATATGACGCACGCGATGCTGCTGGATCACCATCTGCTCCTCGCCACCGCGCTTGTCCATCACAATGACCAGGTGAAAGCCGCTGTTATTCTCGAGCACGTCGGACGGTACCCCGACCTCCATATCCGGGACCACCGGGGCCACCAGCGATGGCAACTGGCTATCGGTACGCCAGCCCAGGTCACCCCCTTCAAGGGCGTTGCCCGCATCAGACTCGGCCACCGCCACTTCCCGGAAGTCACGACCGTCCAGAATTTGCTGGCGCAGGTTCTCGGCCTTGGCCCGAACCTCGTCAACCGAGGCTTCGTTACCCGGATCATCTACCTGCAGGTAGATGTACGCCAGCCGGTACTCTGCGGCGTCCGGACCCCGTCCAGCCTGTGCCTGCAGGTAATTCTCCACTTCACGGTCAGTAATCCGTACACGATTACCGACCCGGCGCTGCTGAACACGGCCAGCTAGCATTTCGTCGCGAATCTGCTCACGGGCCTGCTGATAAGTCACACCCTCTTCTGCCAGCTGCTCCTCAAACTGAGCCAGTGTAAGGTTGTTACTACGGGCGATGTTGCTAAGGGTTTCGTTCAGCTCGTTATCGCTGATGCGCATACCCATCTGTTCTGCCATCTGCAGCTGGATGGATTCTGAGATCAACTGGTCCAGCACCCGCTCTACCAACAATTCTCTCGGTGGCAATCCGGTGCCCTGGGCGCTGAGTCGGCCCACAATGGTATTAACCCTGGCTTCCAGCCCGGTCTGCAAAATCACATCGTCATCGACAATGGCCACCACTCGGTCCAGCACTTTTCTTTCAGCATGGGCCGTCAGCGCCAGAGCCATCATGGCCAGCGTCAAAAGCAGAGTCAGTCCGTGGCGTAAAGTCGCCTTCATAGTCACCTCTTGGTTCGTTGTATTCTGCGCCATCCGGCCGGGAACAGGGCCGTCAGGCTTTGGTTCGCTTTAACGGCGCTGAGTTCCAAACCGCCGGCGCTCGCGCTCGTCATAACCGTAGATCGCATCCGCAATGTTATCGTTGGCACCGCCACTGCCGCCCAATCCTTTCAGCTCGATCCGGAACAAGATGCGGTTATCCAGTTGTTCATCATCGGTCAGGTAGTTTTGATGGACCACCTGCACACTCCAGCAGCAGTTATTGTATTCAAGGCCGGCCAGGGTACCGACCGTTCGGTCCAGGCCTGAGTCGTACACCCACCGACCAATAGCACTGATACGGTCGGTTACCGGGAACACCGTGCCAATGTCGGTCTGTTCAAGCTCGTCCGGGCGGCTGTAAGTGTGGCCCAGGGTCGCCAAATAACGGTAGTCCTCAGAATGGAAGATCAGCTGACTGCGGCCTTCTTCGGTGTTGCCGGTGTCATGGTCCCACAATCCTGAACTTCGGATTTCCAGGTTGTCTATCGGATTCAGTACCAGCTCACCTGCCAGCGGTGAACTGCTGCGGTCCGAGGCCCCCAGCCCGAAAAGGTCCACCTCCCGGTCGTCAAAATAGTGAACCTGGCCAATACCCACCCGGGCCCGCTCGGCGCCGGTGAGCAGATCATTGAAGCGGCTGGTCAGAGCAACCGTCAGTTGGTTAGCATCGCCCACCCGGTCACCCCCGGTAAAGCGGTCACGCTGGAACAACTGATCAAAACGGAAACTTTTCAGGCCGGAGTCAAAATCTGGAATATCGTTCTGATCCGCATCGGCATCGGCCCAGGCGTAATAAAAACGGGGCTCCAGGGTCTGATTGTAGGGAATATCAAACAGACTTGAGCGCCGATCGAAATACAACCCGTTATCCCACTCGAATACCGGCACGGTGCGGTCGAAGCTGCTGTCTGCCAGCGCGTAATCTTCCAGATCGTAACGGGTGTAATCGAGACTCACCGACGGCCGGCTGAAACCCCACAGCGATCGCATGGGCAAAGCCAGCTCGGGAATGGCCCGCACCCGCTGACCGTTAGCCCGGTCAAGACCGGTGAGCGTATCGTTGTCGCGATAGAACCAGGTGTACTGGCTTTCGAGGCCTGCTTCAAAGGCGCCCAGCCCGGCGGTCCCGGCATAAATCACTTCAGGCAACTGGGCATAGGGCTTGTCGACATCGGCAATTCGCTCAGTGATGGTCTGGTAACCGTTCAGATAGGCATCAAAGTATTGATTCTGGCCCGCGTAACGCACGCCGCCGCGGCGCTGCAGATGCGTGGCCTGATTGATTTCCAGTGATCGGTTCAAATCACTCAGATAATCCTCATCAGACACCACCGAGTAGTCGCCATAGCCGGTCCAGCCGCCGCCCAGGCTGGCCAGGGTACTGAAATCCAGCGCCCAGCGCTCGCCATCGGCACCGGGATTTTCATCGCCAAAGGCAGGATCATCGTTAATATAACCCAGCTGCAGCACCGACTCCCCGAACCGGCTGAGATAACGCCCCTCTGCCTCGGTAAACAGGCCGCGGCCGTGAATGTATTGGGGGGTCAACGTAGCGTCGTAATGGGGAGCCAGATTCAGGTAATAGGGCAAGGCCAGGAACCCGCCACTGTCCGCACTGGAAGAACCGAACTGAGGATACAGAAAGCCGGTTTTGCGACGCTCATCAATGGGAAAGGTAATGTACGGCCAATAGAACACCGGGGTGTCGAGCACCTCCAGGCGAACGTGTCGGGCTGAGCCGAAACCTTCGGCCTGATCGAGCTCGATGTCAGACGCCACAATGGCCCAGTCATTCTGGCCGGGGCCACAAGTAGTCAGCAGACCATCGCTGATCAGCACCTGGTTTTCCCCTACCCGGGACAGCGACGACGCTTCGCCGCGCATCTCGGATTCGTGCAGCAAGAACGTGGCCGTGTTGATATCCAGCTGGCCAGAGGTCGCCGAATATCGGGCACTCTGGCCCGTCAGCAGAAAACCCTCGCCGCGGCTGACCAACGGCCCCTGCAGCTCCACTTTACCCGATTGAGTATCGTAGCGGGCTTCGGATCCGGTGGCCTGAAAACTGCCCTGGCGCATGCGCACATCGCCCTGCAGGTAAAGCTCGCTATCCAGCTCGTAACGTGCGTTGAGCGCGCTGGCTTCGATCGGCACCACGCCGGCGCCACCCTCGGGAAACAACGGCAGCTCGCCGCCGGCCGTACCGGATGGCAAATAGCCGCCATCACAGAAAGCCGGCAACTGTGCCTGCACATCTGCCGGCAACTCGCTTCTCGGGCGCCAGTCGATCTCGGCGGCACTCAGGGCCCGGCCCGGACTTTCCTCCGCCATGGCCGCCAACGGAATCAGGGCCATCACCAGCAAAAGCCCGCGAGAGCAGGGCTTGAACCACAACAGGTGACGGTAGCGACTGGGCACGGTGGCGAAGTTCCTGATCCGGATGAATGGTGGCTTGATAAAAAAAACAGATGCCTAGTTTACACGCGCCCTAAGGCCTTGTTAACGGAAACACCGCTGCAAATCCGTTTTACGCTCTTTATACTCCTCTGCTAACGTTCGCTATTCGTCAATAACCTCAGGAAGCACTGCATAGCCATGGATATCCGTCTGCAACGGCTGACCGAATGGGTCAGGCACATTCCCGGTTTTGATACCGCCAGCCCTGAGCCCGTTTCCGGTGATGCCAGCTTTCGTCGTTACTTCAGGACTTGGCAAGAATCACCGGGCCAGCCTCGCGCACCGTTCATCCTTATGGACGCACCGCCCGAGCACGAAGACTGCCGGCCCTTTGTCACCATTGCCAGGCACTGGCGAGATCAGGGCATTAACGTGCCGGCCATCATGGCCGAAGACCTGGAAAACGGGTTTTTACTGCTGGAGGATTTTGGCGATCAATTGATGCTGACCACGCTGACCGAGGGCAACGCCGACAGCCTGTACCAGAAGGCCCTGGATGAACTCAGCCGCATCGGGCAAATACCCGAGCAACCCGGCCATGCTCTACCTCCTTATGATGCAGCATTACTGGATCGGGAAATGGCGTTATTCACCGACTGGCTGCTGGACAAGCATCTGAAGGTACCGCTCGGCAATCTGGAGCGCGCCCTCCTGGACACCGCCTTTGGTTTGCTGAAAGAGAGCGCCCTGGCGCAACCCCGGGTGACGGTCCATCGGGATTACCACTCCCGAAACCTGCTGATTATTCCCGACCGAAAGCAACCGGGCGTGATTGATTTTCAGGACGCCGTGCGCGGCCCGATCACCTATGACGTGGTCTCATTGCTCAAAGACTGTTACCTGCGCTGGCCGGAAGACAAGGTGAGGGAGTGGCTGGAATACTTCCGCATCACCAGCCTGAACGCCGGCCTGCATCGCGCCGACCCGGACACCTTCCGGCAGTGGTTTGAGCTTATGGGCATGCAACGCCACCTCAAGGCCGCCGGCATTTTTGCCCGCCTGGCCATTCGTGACGGCAAAACCGGGTATCTGGCTGATATCCCTCGCACCATCAGTTATCTACGCGATGCCAGCGCCCGGCAGCCGGCCCTGCGCCACTTCCACGAGTGGCTCTGCGACGTGATCATCCCGGCCGTTGAGCAGCGCATCGGCGCGCTGCCTGCACCGGAGGCCGCCCCGCTGTGAAAGCGATGATCCTGGCCGCCGGCAAAGGCGAGCGGATGCGACCGCTGACTCTGCACACGCCCAAACCCTTGCTGATCGCCGGTGGCAAAGCCCTGATCAACTATCACCTGGAGAACCTGCACAAGGCAGGCTTTCGGGATGTGGTGATCAATCATGCCTGGCTCGGGCAACAAATTGAGCAACAGCTGGGCAACGGCAGCCAGTTTGGCCTCAACATTCGCTACTCGGCCGAAGGCGAGCCACTGGAAACCGCCGGCGGCATCGTTCGGGCGCTGCCGTTACTGACCGAGGATGGCGACGATTGGTTTCTGGTGATCAACGGTGATATCTGGACCGACTTCCCACTGGACCAGTTACGGCCCCCTGCCAACTCCGATTGCGACGCGATTCTGGTCATGGCGGATAACCCGGATCAGCATCCGGACGGTGATTTTCAGCTGGCCCCGGACGGCAGCCTGAGCTCAACCGGTGCCAGCAAGTTGACCTTCTCAGGCATCAGCCTGCTGCACCGAAGCCTGTTTTCCGGGCTGGACGATCGTGCTGGCAAGCTCGGACCGGTGCTGCGCAACGCTATGGCCAACCGCCGGGTGCAGGGACTGCACCACCACGGCCAGTGGGTAGACGTAGGCACGCCACAGCGATTGACGCAGCTTGATGACATGCTCAGCCGGGACGAACCGACACCATGACCAAAGCCAGCCCGCCGCCATTACCGGCAAGGATTGAATCTGCGTTTACCGATCTGCTCCGGGAGTTGTCCAGTTGCGGACATCAGGCCAGCATCCTGATGGAACGGGCAAGACTGCCAGGCTGGTGCCGCAAGCCCCTGTTCTTTTTTCTGGGCTATATCGCGAAAGCCGACGGCAGGGTCATGGAGGCCGACATTCGCTATGCCGAATCCTTGATGAAAGCGCTGAAGCTGTCGACCCGGCAACGTAAAAAAGCCATCGAACAGTTCCAGCGGGGCAAAGACAGCGACCACTTACCCTTACGCCTGGGCATGACGCTCAGACTGATGACCGGGCTCTGGCCGGGCCCCGTTCTGAAAACGGCGATCTGCCTGTGTCATGGCGCCCAGGTAATGGGGCAGCCCGGCAAGGCTCGACGTTATCGTTGTGAAGACGCGGTTGACCGGATTGGTTTGCCTATGACCGTGAGTGACGACATCTTCGAAAGCTACGCCAGCAAAGTCTGGATACGCAGCACCCGCAACGTCAACAAGCCCACCACCTACGAGCAAGCCTGTCTGATTCTGGGTGTTACCCGCAGAGATGACATGGAAACAATCAAGCGCGCCTATCGCAAAAAAGTGTCTGCCTGCCACCCGGACAAACTCGCCCAGCAGAAACTGACACCGTCAGAGATGGCCATGGCCAAAGATCAATTGCTGAGCTACCAGCAAGCCTGGGAACTGATCAAAAAGCGGAACCGCGCCCTGTAATGAGGCACCGCCCATAGCCGTGGGGCGGGCCGTGATCTTCCTTCAGCGCGTAAGCCAGGCGCTGATGCGACCGGCCAGACGATCCGCATCGGACGTTTCGGGCGGGTTTGCCAAGGCCACGGCCTGACGCTGATAGCCAGCAACCTGCAGCCTCCCCAGGGCCGCTGCCCGCGCCACCCCGTGGCGGCGAGCAAGGCCCTCGCTGCCGTGCAGATCCAGCACCTGCCAGGACCGCTCCGCGGCCAGCAATTCCGGCAGCGCCGCCAGTCGGTCCGGCGGAAAAGCCGGAGCCAGCCAGATGACTCCGGCGAGCGAGTCACGCCCCGACGCCCACCCTGTTACATAGTCGGCTGACCAACCGATGCCGGCAATGCCCGGCTGCTCATAGCCCCGCCTGGCCATGTCCTCGGCAGCCGCATCAAGCAACTCCCGAATCGAGTTGCGATAGTCCGCTACCAGCTCCGCCAGCGCGTCGTCTGCCGCAACGTCGATCATTACGGAGGCCTGATCGGGAGCTTCATCGGCATCTCCCTGCTCGTCCACCTCAGGTCCGACGGGCTGAAGTCGGCGCCTTACCAGACCTTGCGGAGGCGGCCGGAGCCCGAGCGTCATCACCGCAAATCCACGCTCGGCCAGGGTCTGGAGCAAGGGACCCGACAATCCCTCAGCGGCGTTCTGCCCCTCGTCCGCCAGCACGATCAGCGCACCTCGGCCCGGCGTTCTCAGCTCTGGCTGAAACATCGCCAGCGCGCGGCCATCATCCTCCAGATCCAGCCACACCGCCCGCTCCGGGTAGGCCTGGGCCAGCGACCACTCGCCCAGACCAGACACCGATGCTGCCCGGCGCTCAGCCAGCCGCTCAGTGCTGTTTTCAGGCGCCGACTGATCATCATCCTGAGCCAGCACATTGGCAGACAACCCGATCAACAGCCACCCGCAAACCCAAAGCTTAGCCCGACTTCGTATCAATTCTGTGTACCTCACGCTGCGAAAAAGCATGGCAAACTGTTAGACTAGCAGGGTTCCTGTGCAGCCGATAATTCACCTGATCGAGAGAGCCCCTGATGAACCCTTTTCTGATTGCCCCATCCATCCTCTCTGCCGATTTCGCCCGTCTCGGCGAGGAAGTCGATAACGTGCTGGCCGCCGGTGCCGACGTAGTGCACTTCGACGTGATGGACAATCACTATGTGCCTAACCTGACCATCGGACCCATGGTGTGCGAAGCGCTGCGCAAACACGGCGTTACCGCACCGATTGACGTTCACCTGATGGTGTCGCCGGTGGACGACCTGATCCGCATGTTCATCGATGCCGGGGCCAGCTACATCACCTTCCACCCCGAAGCCTCCAACCACATCGATCGTTCGCTGCAACTGATCCGGGACGGCGGCTGCAAGGCCGGGCTGGTGTTCAACCCGGCCACCTCGCTCAGCCACATGGACCATGTCATGGACAAACTCGACATGGTGCTGATGATGTCGGTCAACCCCGGTTTCGGTGGCCAGAAGTTCATTCCCGGCACGCTCGACAAGCTTCGCGAAGCCCGTAAGCGCATCGATGCCAGCAACTACAACATCCGGCTGGAAATCGACGGCGGTGTGAAGGTAGACAACATCCGGGAAATCGCCGAAGCCGGGGCTGACACCTTTGTCGCTGGCTCTGCCATTTTTAACACTCCGGACTACAAAACCACCATCGACGCCATGCGCGAAGAACTGGAGCAGGCCCGTAAGGTCATTGGCGGATGAGCCTGAAAGGTCTGTTCAACGCCCGCTGGCCGGGTGTTGCCCTGTTTGACCTGGACGGGACGCTGGTCGACAGCGCGCCGGATCTTGCGGCCGCCGTTGACCAGATGTTGGCGCACCTGGGCCGAAGCCCCGCTGGACTGGCCAACGTGCGCAACTGGGTGGGCAACGGCTCCGGCATTCTGGTACGTCGCGCCCTGGCTCGTCAGATTGACTGGGCGCCACCAACGCCGAAAGACGATGCGCTGTTCAAAGACGCCATGGCGATTTTCTATCACGCTTACCAGCAACTGAACGGCCAGCAAGCAGTGGTCTTTGACGATGTTAAAGGCTGTCTTGCGCACCTGCAAACCCTCGGCTGCCGGATGGCGGTGGTGACCAACAAACCGGACCAGTTTGTAAGTCCGTTGCTGAAACAAACTGGTCTTGATCAGTACTTCGAGGTGATCGTGGGTGGCGACACCCTGGCAGTGAAGAAACCTGACCCGGCACCGTTGCTGCACGCCATGGAAAAACTGGGCGGCACCCGCGGTACCACCGTTATGGTGGGCGACTCCGCAGCCGACATCAGCGCCGCCCGGGCGGCAGGCATCCCATGCGTCGCGGTTCGGTACGGCTACAACTTCGGCGCGTCCGTCGATAGCCTCGGCGCGGACGCGGTGGTTGATTCGCTGAGTGAGCTCTTGTAAACATGCAGATCCGACTTCAGGAAACCGAGACATGACACCCGAGCAATTCTCCGGGCTCGCCCAGGCCGGCTATAACCGTATCCCCGTTTACCGCGAAGTGCTCGCGGACCTGGACACGCCCCTGAGCACCTATCTGAAACTGGCCAGCGGCCCGTATTCCTATCTGTTCGAGTCGGTTCAGGGTGGCGAAAAATGGGGCCGATACTCCATTATTGGTCTGCCCAGTCGGGAAATCCTGAAGGTGTTTGATCACCGCATAGAAATCAGCCGCAATGGTGAAATCGTCGAACAGGCCGAGGTGGACGATCCACTGGATTTCGTGGATCAGTACCAGAAGCGCTTCAACGCTCCCGATCTGCCCGAGCTGCCCCGTTTCAATGGCGGCCTGGTAGGCTACTTTGGCTACGACACCGTGCGCTACATCGAGAAGCGTCTGCGCAAGAGCTGCCCACCGGATAGGATTGGCACCCCCGACATCCTGTTGATGGTGTCTGATGAAATCGTGGTGTTCGACAACCTGCGCGGCAAACTACACCTGATTGTGCATGTGGACCCGGCGGTAAACGGCGCCTACGAACAGGCCCAGGCCCGGATCGACGAACTGGAAAGTCAGCTGCACCGGCAAACCACCAACGCCCCGCGCACCCCGGAACATCTGCGCGGCAAGGTCGTCGACGAAAGCGACTTTATCTCCGGTTTCACCCAGGACAAATTCGAAGCCGCCGTCGACAAGATCAAGGGCTATGTTCTGGACGGCGACGTTATGCAGACCGTCATTTCCCAGCGCATGTCGATTCCGTTCGAAGCCCCGCCATTGAATCTGTATCGCTCCCTGCGGGTGCTGAATCCGTCGCCCTATATGTACTTTCTGGACCTGGAAGACTTCCACATTGTCGGTTCTTCACCGGAAATCCTGGCCCGGGTCGAAGACGACGAGGTCACCGTGCGGCCCATTGCCGGCACCCGCAAGCGAGGCGCCACCGACGCCGAGGATAACGCACTGGAAAGAGAACTGCTGGCTGACCCGAAAGAAATCGCCGAGCACCTGATGCTGATTGATCTGGGCCGCAACGACGCTGGCCGGGTCTCTGAGACCGGCACCGTCAAGCTGACCGACAAGATGATCGTGGAACGCTACTCCCACGTAATGCACATCGTCTCCAACGTGACCGGCCGGCTGAAAGAGAACACCAGCTGCCTCGACGTATTGCGCGCCACCCTGCCCGCCGGCACGCTGAGCGGTGCCCCGAAAATCCGGGCCATGGAAATCATCGACGAACTGGAACCAGTCAAGCGTGGCGTCTACGGTGGCGCCGTCGGCTATCTGTCGTTCAACGGCAATATGGACACCGCCATTGCCATCCGCACCGCCGTGATCAAGAACAACACCCTGCACATTCAGGCCGGTGCTGGCGTGGTGGCCGATTCGGTGCCGCGCCTGGAGTGGAAGGAAACCATGAACAAGGGCCGTGCTATTTTCAGGGCCGTGGCCATGACCTATAACGATTACGATCACTGAGGCCGTATTCGGGGCCACTCACGCTCACACGGAGACCATGAATGTCTTTGTTCACCAAATACGGTCAACTGATCGCCTTGCTGGCCCTTGCGCTGTTTACCACAACGCTGCACGCCAGCGGTCCATTGCGGATCGCCGCAGCGTCTGATTTGCGCTACGCCCTGAATGACATCGTTGATCTGTACCGTGAGGCCCGCCCGGAAGCGAACATTGAGGTGATCTATGGCTCGTCCGGCAAGATGACCACTCAGATCATCAATGGCGCGCCCTACGACGTGTTCTTCTCGGCAGACATCTCGTTCCCTGAAAAGCTCCAAGCCGAGGGCCTGACCACCACAGAGCCATCGGTCTATGCCATCGGCCGCATCGTGATCTGGAGCAACACGCTGGACGCCGCCAGCCTCACCCTTGAGGATCTGGCCTCCGACGCCATCACCCGCATTGCCATCGCCCAACCCGACCACGCGCCTTACGGTTTGCGCGCCAAGGAGGCCATGCAAGCTGCCGGGGTCTGGGAGGCGGTACAGAGCAAAATGGTGTTTGGTGAAAATATTGCGCACACCGCCCAGATGACCGAGTCCGGCGCCGCGCAGGTCGGCATCATTGCGCTGTCTCTGGCCAGCTTTCCCGAACTGGCAACACATAACCATCACCTGATCGACAACGCCCTGCACAACCCGCTGACCCAGGGCTACGTGGTCACTCGGCGCGGCGGCCAGAAATCCGAGGCAATGGCCTTTGCCGAATTTATGGCAACCGAACAGGCGCACAACGTCATGACCCGCTACGGCTTTGTGATACCGGAGTAGGTCAAGCCAGGCCACCGACCCGACTATGGCAGTAAGGGAAGTTCATGTTCACACTCGGACCCGCAGAATGGCAGGCCATTGAAGTCACCTTCAGGCTTTGCCTCTATACCACCCTTATTCTGCTGGTGCTGGCCACACCCCTCGCCTGGTGGCTGGCCAACGGACGCTCCCACAGCCGGGTGGTGGTGCAGGCCGTCGTCGCCCTGCCCCTGGTGCTGCCACCCACAGTGCTTGGCTTTTATCTGCTGTTGGCCCTGGGGCCGCGCGGCGTGGTTGGAAAAACCCTCGAAGATCTGGGCTTTCATCACCTAGCGTTTACCTTTGAAGGCATTTTGATTGCCTCGGTCATCTACTCCATGCCCTTTGCCGTGCAGCCGCTGACCGAAGCCTTCAAAAACCTTGGCCGCCGGCCTGTCGAGGTAGCCAGCAGCCTCGGCGCAGGCGCCCTCGATCGTTTTCGCACGGTGATCCTGCCACTGACCCGCGGCGGTTTTGTGGTCGCAGCCACCCTGACCTTTGCCCACACCCTGGGTGAGTTCGGCGTCATCCTGATGCTCGGCGGCAGCATCCCCGGTGAAACCAAGGTATTGTCCGTGCTGATTTACGACCATGCCGAAGGCATGAATTACGCCGCCGCCCACAGCCTGTCGCTGATGCTGCTGATCTTTGCTTTTGTGACTCTGTTTGTGGTTTACAGCATTACCCGCCGCTTCCGGGTGGCCAACCTATGACCATTCACGTTAAGGCCCGGTTGCGACTGGGTGACGACTTTGAGCTCAAGGTTGACCACGAATTACCGCTGGAGGGCGTGACCGGGCTGTTTGGCCGGTCCGGCTGCGGCAAAACCACCCTGCTGCGCCTGATTGCCGGCCTTGAGCGGGTCAAAGGTGCCAGCGTGCGCTTTGGTGATCAGGCCTGGCAGCAGGGCCGGCGCTTTGTGCCGCTGCACCAACGGCGTATCGGACTGGTGTTTCAGGAGCACAGCCTTTTGCCGCACCTGTCGGTGCAGGACAACCTGCTCTATGGCTACCGACGCACGCCGGCTGCCCTACGCCGCCTGCACCCAGCCGAAGTGACCGCCATGCTGGGCATTGACGACTTACTCAGCCGGCGTATCGATCAGTTATCCGGGGGGCAGCGCCAGCGGGTGTCTCTGGGTAGAGCCTTGTTGATCAGCCCGCAACTTCTTTTGCTCGATGAACCCATGGCCGCCCTCGACACTCAGACAAAACGCGAAATCATGCCATTTCTTGGACGCATGGCAACCGAATCTGGCGTGCCGATCATCATGGTCAGCCATTCCCCGGACGAAATCGGGCGTCTGGCAGACCGGGTTGTGTTCATGCAGGCCGGGCAGATACAGCGGATAGAAACCTTGCACGAATCGCTGGCCAGGCCGGATTCACCCCTGTTCGAGGACTCTGGTGCCGTATCGGTACTGGAAGGCTCTCTGGGCGATGTCGAAGAGGACGGTGTTCGGCCCTTCGGGCCACCCGAAGCGCGGCTCTGGGTGCCCAGTGTGGAACAGCCCCCAGCCAATCACTGCCGGCGGCTGCGCATTCTGGCCAGAGACGTCAGCCTGTCGCTGGTGAGCCCGGAGCATATCAGCATCCAGAATCACCTTCAGGTGACTATTGAACGCATTGATCCGCCCAAAGCTAACCGCTGTGTGGTGGCCTGCCGAACCCGGGACCACCAACTGCTACTGGCGGAAATCACCTCCCGGGCCATGCGCCAGCTTCAGCTCGAAACCGGCAAACCGGTGTACGCTCTGATAAAGTCGATCGCGTTGCTGAAATGAGCCCAGCCCCGGATCTGGTTACTTTTCACCCCGGCAACCCGTTATTGTACCGGGGCCGGCGGGCTGCAATAATCCTTGTCCTGTTCACCCTTCGCTCCAGGCTATGGTTATTGTGAGACATATCGAGAGCAACACCGCCGGCATGGCGATACAATCCACTGATCAAACGGACGGTTAACATCGCTATGCTGCTGATGATCGACAACTACGACTCCTTTACCTACAACGTCGTTCAGTACCTGGCGGAACTGGGTGCGGATGTACAGGTATACCGCAACGATGAAATCAGCATCGAGCAGATCGAGGCGCTGAAGCCAGAACGCCTGGTCGTCTCCCCGGGGCCCTGCACCCCGAACGAAGCCGGCATTTCAATGGACGCCATCCGCCACTTCGCGGGTAAGTTGCCTATTCTGGGCATTTGCCTGGGCCACCAGGCCATTGGCCAGGTATTTGGCGGCGACATCATCCGGGCCGGGCGAGTCATGCATGGCAAGGTGTCGGCGGTATACCACGAAGACACCGGCGTTTTCCGGGGCCTGAACGACCCCTTGCAGGCGACGCGTTACCACAGCCTGGTGATCGACAAGAACACCCTACCGGAGTGCCTGGAAGTCACCGCCTGGACCCGCAACGACGACGGCTCCATCGAGGAAATCATGGGCGTGCGCCACAAGACCCTACAAATCGAAGGCGTGCAGTTCCATCCCGAGTCCATCATGACCGAACAGGGCCATGAACTGCTGCGCAACTTCCTGAGAACATAACAAGAGGCCACCGCCATGGACATGAAACAAGCACTCAACCGCATCGCGTCCAACCTGGACCTGTCCCGGGAAGAGATGAAAGACGTCATGCGCATCGTGATGAAGGGCGAAGCCACCGACGCCCAAATCGGCGCCTTCCTGATGGGCCTGCGCCTGAAAAGTGAAACCATTGACGAGATCACCGGCGCCACCGAAGTCATGCGCGAGCTGGCCACCGGCGTGACCGTCAACGCCGAGCCATTGGTGGATATCGTCGGCACCGGTGGCGACGGTGCCAATCTGTTCAACGTATCGTCGGCTGCCTCATTCGTGGTGGCCGCCGCCGGCGGGTTCGTCGCCAAACACGGCAACCGGGGCGTATCATCCAAGAGCGGCAGTGCCGATCTGATCGAGAAAGCCGGCATCAACCTGAACATGAAGCCGGAGGAAGTGGCCCGATGCGTAGAGCAGATCGGCGTCGGCTTCATGTTTGCGCCTTCCCACCACGGTGCGATGAAACACGCCATTGGCCCCCGCAAGGAACTGGGCTGTCGCACGATTTTCAATATCCTCGGCCCGATGACCAACCCGGCCGGTGTGAAGCGTCAATTGATCGGCGTCTTCTCGCGCGAACTGTGCCGGCCGATGGCGGAAGTGCTGCAACGGCTCGGCGCCGAGCACATCATGGTGGTGCATTCCAAAGACGGCCTGGATGAAATCAGCCTGGCATCGTCTACCCACGTGGCGGAGCTGAAAAACGGCGAAATCACCGAGTACGATCTGACGCCGGAAGACCTTGGTATCAAGAGCCAGTCGCTGGTGGGCCTGTCGGTGGATGGCGCCGAAGAATCCCTGAAGCTGATCCGAGCGGCTTTCGGTCGTAATCATGACGACACCACCGAAAAAGCCCGCGACATGATCGCCCTGAACGCCGGCGCGGCGATCTATATTGCCGGCCTGGCACGAACCACCAGAGAAGGCGTCGACATGGCTCTGGATGCCATGGGTTCTGGCCTGGCGGCAGGCAAAATGTCTGAGCTGGCTGATTTTTCACAATGTTTTTGAGCGCCCGGCCTGTTAATCACTGAGCCGGGCGAGCCGGTGGGGGCTCCCTTCCGAAACACGCCCGTGAATACGTCCCTGTAGGGCTTGGCTGCAGCCATCCATGGCTGCAGACAGTTTCGGAAGGGAGTCCCCACCGGCTCTCGCAAACTTTATACGGGCCTGATATGACTGAACGACATTTAGACAAGACCCCTACCATCCTTCGGAAAATCGTTGACCGGAAGTGGGAAGAAATTGACGAGCGGAAACCGAAGGTTTCGATCGCCGATCTGAAAGCCATGGCGGGTGACCAAGCGCCGGCACGTGGGTTTGCCAAAGCGTTGCGTACACGCATCGAAGCCCAACGGCCCGCGGTGATCGCCGAGATCAAGAAAGCCTCGCCCAGCAAAGGCATCCTTCGCGATCCGTTTAAACCGGAACGCATTGCCGAGAGCTACGAGAAAGGCGGTGCTGCCTGCTTGTCAGTACTCACTGATAAAGACTTTTTTCAGGGTCATGAAGACTATCTGAAAGCGGCCCGCGCGGCCTGCAGCTTGCCGGTTATCCGCAAGGACTTTATGGTCGCGCCTTACCAGGTTTACGAAAGCCGGGCCATGGGTGCCGATTGCATCCTGTTGATCGCCGCCTGCCTGACCAAAGACCAGATGCAGGAGCTTGAGGGCATTGCCCATGACATCGGGCTGGATGTGCTGGTGGAAGTGCATGACGGCGAGGAGCTGGATGACGCCCTGACCCTGAGCACGCCACTGGTGGGTATCAATAACCGCAATCTGCACAACTTCGAGGTGTCTCTCCAGACCACGTTTGACCTGCACCAGCGCATTGGCCACGACCGGCTGACCATCACTGAAAGCGGCATCATGACTCGGAATGATGTGGAAGCGATGACCGCGCAGGGCATTTATGGTTATCTGGTGGGCGAGTCTTTTATGCGGGCGCCAGACCCCGGCGAGAAATTGCGCGAACTATTTGGCTGAGCGGTTCGGATCATCGGTTATTCATTTAAACCCGGCTATGGCCGGGTTTTTAATAACCAAAAAACAAATAAGATATGTCGCCTTGTTATTGGCACCTGGCCTGCCAAACTCATTAAAATAGCTATCAAAACAACGTGCTAACAAGCGGGCAGACCAACCAATGAACACCAGAATCGCTCTTACCCTGGCCTTGATGATCCCGGCTACACTGGCCTTTGCCGACGACCGGTCCAGCGCCCAAACGGCTTTGCTGGCGGCTTCCTGTGCTAACTGCCACGGTACTGACGGCAAGCTGGCCGGTGCCATTCCGGCCATTGCCAGCCGCCCAGCGACGGCCCTCGAGTCTCAGTTGCTTGATTTCAAACACGACGAACAGACCCGTGCCACGGTTATGCCGCGGATTGCCAAAGGCTATTCCGACGAAGAGCTGAAAGCACTGGCCCAGTATTTCTCCAACATTGACGCCGCCAGCAAGCAGCGCTGATCCCACTGACGACAGAAGAATCGAGACCATGACCAATAAAAGCATCAAAAACCAGGGCCTGACCTCGTCCCGTCGTGATCTGCTCAAGCTGATGGGGGCCGCTTCCGCACTACCCTTGCTGGGTGCCTGCAGCAGTCTGGGCGGCAGTAAAGAGCTGTCCGCCCGGGTAGTGGTTGTCGGTGGCGGCTTTGGCGGGGCCACGGCGGCCAAGTACCTCAAGCGCAGCGCACCACAGCTCGACGTAACTCTGATCGAGCCTAACAAAGTGTTTTATACCTGCCCGTTCTCCAACCTTGTATTGGCGGGCATGCGCTCCATGGACAGCATCAGCCACAACTACGACGAGTTGCGCGCACTGGGCGTTCGGGTGATTCACACCACTGCGCAGGACGTGGACCCGGTTTCCCGCACCGTGAGCCTTGGCGATGGCGGCAGCGTCCGTTATGAAAAACTGCTGCTGTCACCAGGTATTGATATCCGCTGGAACGCCATCGAAGGCTACGATCAGGCGGCGGCGGAACACGCCCCTCATGCCTGGAAAGCCGGCGACCAGACCCGTCTACTGCGAAGACAAATCGAAGCCATGGACGACGGTGGCGTGTTTGTGCTGACCGCCCCGGCCAACCCCTTCCGTTGCCCGCCAGGGCCCTATGAGCGGGCCAGTCTGGTGGCGCATTACCTGAGCCAGCACAAGCCGCGCTCCAAGGTGCTGATTCTGGACGCCAAGGACAACTTCTCCAAACAGGGCCTGTTCATGCAGGGCTGGAACGAGGTTCACGGTGACCGGATTGAATGGGTCGGGCTTTCCGGCGACGGCAAGGTGACTCGGGTCGACGCCCAGAAACGTGAAGTGGAAACCGAATTTGGCACCATTCACAAGGCCTCGGTACTGAACGTGGTACCACCCCAGAAAGCCGGTTTCATTGCCGACCGGGCCGGAGTCACTAACGAGTCCGGCTGGGTGCCGGTGGATCCGATGACCTTTGAGTCCACTCAGGTGAACGACATCTACGTAGTGGGTGACGCGACTCTGGCCGCGCCCATGCCGAAATCCGGTTTTGCGGCCAACGCCCAAGGCAAGGTTGCGGCCGCGGCGATCATCGCCTCCCTGGAAGGTCAGCGGCCGCTGGAGCCGTCTTGGGCCAACACCTGTTACAGCCTGATCAACCCGGAATACGGCATTTCCGTGGCGGCCGTGTACAAAATCCAGGAAGGCCTGATTTCGGAAACCTCGGGCGGCGTGAGCGCGACCGACGCCAGTGCCACCGTGCGTAAGCTGGAAGCCGAATACGCGGTGGGCTGGTACAACGCCATCAGCCAGGACACCTGGGGCACTCGGCGCTAAGGCAACCCTATGAGCAGCCTGTTTGCTGATCACTTGAGCGCCGTACTCTGGGCCGGGGCTCTGCTGGGCCTAGGCTACGGCATGATCGCCCAATGGAGCCGGTTCTGCCTGCTGCGGGGCCTCGTGCACCGCTGGCAGCAGAACGATGGCCGCCGGCTGCGAGCCTTCGCTCTGGCCATGGCGGTCGCCCTGATCGCCAGCCAGGGGTTGGCCTGGTACAGCGGTATTGATCTTCAACGAACGCCTTATCATCCCAACGGGCTGCCGGTGATCGCACTGATCCTCGGTGGCCTGCTGTTCGGGTATGGCATGACACTGGCCAATGCCTGTGGTGCTCGATCGCTGGTGCTGCTGGGCACCGGCAATCTGCGCTCCCTGCTGGTACTGCTGGTGCTTGGCATCTCGGCGTACATGGCCATGTCTGGTGTTCTGGCCGGATTCCGACTCTGGCTGGAAGACCTGTACCGGCTATCGCTGCCCGCCACCGACCTGACGGTGCTGACCAGCCCCCTCGGACTGGACCCGCCCACCGGTAGACTGGTGATCGCCAGCCTGTTGTCGCTCGTATTGCTGGTATGGGTCGTCTCATCCCAAGCGCTTCGTTCCTCACCGCGGGACTGGCTGGGCGGACTGGTCATCGGTTTGATGGTCGCTGCCGGCTGGTGGATCACCGGGGTGCTGGGCGCCGACGATTTTGATCCGGTACGGCTGGCGTCATTGACGTTCGTGGCACCGATTGGCGACGGTCTTCAGTATCTGATGCTGTCGACGGGGACGTCCCTGCGCTTTGGCGTCTCCGTGGTGGCCGGCGTGGTGATTGGCAGTCTGCTGATGGCGCTGCTGACCCGCGAGTTTCGCTGGCAGAGTTTCAATGGCCCCGATCATACCGGGCGGGCCATCACTGGCGGAATAATGATGGGCGTGGGCGGCATTCTGTCGGTCGGCTGCACACTGGGGCAAGGTTTGAGCGGATTTTCAACGTTGGCGATTTCCAGCGTGTTGGTGCTTGCGGGTATAGTGGGCGGCGCACGGCTTGCTGTCCGCGTCAGTGGCCCAGATACTCCTTGATGCGGTGTGAGCTGACGGGATCAGTTGACTGATTTTTTGCACACAGAGGTTTCAATGATTGCACGCGCCCTGCTTGGCACTTTTCTGCTTATTCTGATGACCGCCACCGCTGTCGCTGACCAACGCTGGCAGCGGGAAGATTCGGTGATGGCCGCGCTCGATGGCAGGGTGCCGGTGCTGGAGGGATTGGCGCTTGAGTTACCCCTGGTGGCCGAAGACGGCAGCAGCGTCAACCTTGCCGTGAAGTTCACCGGCAATCTGGAGCCCGGTGAACACATCCAGACAGTTCGGCTGTTTGCGCCCGGCAATCCCCGCCCGGAAGTGGCCGACTACTCCCTGAGCGCACACACCACGTCCGTGGATATCGCCACCCGTGTTCGTCTGAGCGAGAGCCAGCAAGTGGTGGCACTGGCCATTACCAGTCAGGATCGTGCATTTATTGCGACCCGAGACGTACGGGTAACCGTCAGCGGCTGTCTGGTGGGCACCGGTGAGCAGGCAGCGATGACCATGCAGAATCCTCGCGTCGCCTTTGCCGGCCAGGCATCCAAAGGTCAGCCGTTAACGGTCCGCACCCTGATCAACCATCCCATGGAAACCGGATTGAGACCGGATGGCGAAAGTGCTGACGAGGTCGAGCAGCAACTGGTGGAATCCCTGACCGCTACTCTGAATGGTGAGAAGGTTTTCAGCAGCCGCTTCTACACCGGCACCTCCGCCAACCCTTATGTCCAGTTCCGCATAGTGCCGGAGCAGACGGGTGAACTGCAGCTGACCTGGCAAGACCAGAACGGCGACGTGGTAGAAACCCGCCAGCCCGTTCAGTTCTGACCGCAACGCCCATCGCCGGTTCAGCCGGCCAACGCTTCCTGTAGCAGGTCCTGAAGGTGGTCGGGCAAACCGCCCGCCAGCTTCAGGGCGGCCTCATGGCCCCGGGGCGTCATCTTGCCCCAGGTGCGGCGCACAATGTGCAGCCACTTCTCCCGTTCATAGTCCGGTTTTTCATCGTAAAACTGCGCGAAGTAACGCTCCAGAAACACCATGCAGGCGACGTCTTCCAGCAGCTGGGTATCTTCATCCTGGCGCAGCTCACGCTTGGTCAGAATGGTTTCTACCCGCTCGCATTCTTCTTGCGGATAACCACACCGGGTCATGATTTCTGCCGCCCGCCGGCCGTGCATCCGGCCACAGGCCTGGCGCCACTGGTAATAGTTCTTGCGCCCCTCGCCATAGTCAGCGCGAGGCATGGTCCAGCGCTCGATATGCTGGGCCCGGCAGGCAATCTGCATGCGCGCAGAAGCGGCTGGCTCCAACGCCGACAGCCAGCGCGTCATGTGTAGACTATAGGCATATTCCCTGGGTAAGGTCTCGGACCCCACCTGCTCCTGGTTCGGATCGGCGAGATTGGCCTGATCAATCAATTCAAGGGCTTGTTCTAGTCGTTTCTCGTCTGTCATCGCCATTTCCTGTTTTCACCCCACTATCGGGTAGGCCATTAACACTGTAGATCCGCGTGGGATTTTGATTGAGAATTGCAATATATTGATCGTCAAATCACTTTAGGAGACGGCTCATGTCCACCTTCAGGCCCGCAGTTCCTGATAAGTGGCAAACCGCCTTCGAAGCTTACCGCGAGCGCATGGAATCCGCTCTGGTCTTCGGAGGCGCCTGGTTGCTGCTGGCAACGGTATTTCTGTACCACGTCTCCCACACCTATTTTCACCACCATGAGGTGGATCTTGGCCAACTTGAGCTGTGGTTGCGGCTGCCCGTCATCATCGCCGCGGCCCTGGCGCTGATCAACCACCACACCGGGTTCCCACGCTGGCCAGCACGCTATTTTCTGCGCTTGATGGGTCTGACCCTGAGCTTCCTGGCGCTGTCCCTGCTGTTCCTGTTCGCCAGATACGAACCGCTCATTGTCAGTGAGGTGTCCGATGCCATGACCGTTGCCTTTTTCGGAGCCACCGTGCTGGGATTGCGCAGCTTCCGGGAGTGGCTGTTGATTGCACTCCTGCCGATCACACTGTTTGCTCTGGCGGCCATCATCGCCGACCTGCCGATGTTGATGTTGGTCGCGGTATTCATCGGACCGGCACTGATCATGTTCGTGACTTGCACGCTGATGATGTTTGTTCGCAACATTGCCATTCACGAGTTCCTCTCCCGCGAACAGCTGAACGAGATGGCCACCACCGACACCCTCACCGGACTGCTTAACCGCCGGGCCTTTATGGAACTGATCCGTCAGGAACAGGCGCGGGCGCAACGGGCCGGCGAACCCTTCAGCGTCATATTGGCCGATCTGGACGAATTCAAGCGGGTAAATGACACCTGGGGCCATGAGACCGGCGACGATGTGCTGAAAGAAACCTCGGCCCGGCTCCGCAAAGCCCTGCGCCAACAGGACGCCCTGTGCCGCTGGGGCGGGGAAGAGTTTCTGGTGTTGCTGCCTGGCACCAACAGCCATGGTGCCATGATCGTGGCGGAAAAGTGCCGGGACAGCATGCAGAACATTCCGATGGACATGCATGGTACATCTCACACCCAGACCATAAGCCTTGGTGTTGCTGTCTTCCACGCAAACGAGGCGATCGATCAGTTGATCAGCCGAGCCGACGGGGCACTGTACCAGGCCAAAGAAAACGGCCGGAACCGGTGTGAGCTGGCCGGTCCCGACGTCTGAATCAGGCCTGTGCCGACGGCCGGGCTTTGATCCGCTCAAACCAGTCCTGCAGATTGGTCTGCTCAGGCTTGAGGCGGATGTTTACCACCCGGGCGAACGCCAGTGTGGTAAAGGCGTTAATGTCGGCGGCGGTAAAGCGGTCGCAGCTGATGTAATCCTTGTCTTCCAGGTGCGTATTCAGGAACTGCATGAACTTCTCTACGCCCTTGCCACACTCTTCGCCCCATTCCTTGATGGGGTTCATCCGGTCCTTGAAGTAGCCGGTGGTGTGCTGGAAACACATGCCCGTCGGCATAAAAAAATAGAACTCGATCCAGCGTAACCACTGCTCAATCAGTGCTTTCTCAGCCGGAGTGTTGCCCATCAGTGTTGGGGCATCGGGATAGGCTTCCTCAAAATAACGACAGATAGCCATGGTTTCGGCAATGCAGGTACCGTCGTCCAGCTCCATCACCGGCACTTTTTTCATGGGGTTGCGGGCGACGAATTCCGGGCTCAGATTTTCGCCCTTTTCGATGTCGATCTGCACAAATTCGGCTTTCTCGAGCAGGCCTTTCTCGGCCATGAACATGCGGACCCGGCGGGGATTGGGTGCGGATCGGGTTTCGAAGATTTTCATCTTGTTATTGTCTCCATTGAGCTAACGGGCTTGAACCGATGAGAGTGACGGCAAAAAAAGGTTGCGTCAAGCAACTGTCAGCGCCCCGGTAGCCAGTCCCTGATCTGCCGGATCAGCCACTCGGGTTCATCCAGCGGCAGGTCATGGCCTGCGTCAGGATGCAGCTTGAGAGTCCAGCACCAGCGCCGTTCCAGTTCGGCACTGCACTGCCAGTGCACAATCCGGTCACCTTTGCTGGCCAGCAACAGTGCATCGGCGAGCGGCGCTTTCGGCTGAGGTTTGTAGCGGCTCGCGGCCAACAACTGGGCCGCCGCATTTCGATAGCTAACCGGGCGCTGACGCTGGATGCTGTACCAGGCTTTACAGAGATTCAAAGGCAGTTCCCGATTGGACGTCAGCCTGAGGATATCGCGCTCCCGGTGGAACAGCTCACGCCGGGTGAGCAAACGCAGAATTCGGGGCCAGGCCCCCGGCTGCATTCGGCGCCAGGGCCGACTGAATCCGGAGCTGGTGTTGATCAGAATCAGATGCTGCAGTTCACCATGCTCTACGTGCTGCGCCCAATCCAGCGCCACCATGCCGCCCATCGACAGTGCCAGGACCGAATACGGGCGGGGTATGTGGTGAATCTGCTCCACCACCTTCTGTCGGATACCGGCAATCGTTGCCGGGCTGTCATCGCAATAATGAATGCCGGTACCGGGCAGGTCGACCAGGTGAAATTGATCCTGTGGAAACGCCGCACGCAGTTGATCCGGAAACCGGCCCCAGTGTACGTGTTCCCGGGTCAGCCCCCGGAGCAGTATCCAGTGCATATCATCGAGTATCCCTGTACCAGTGCATAATCGCGGCTTCTCTGAGCATGGACTCCTGTTCGCCGGAGGGCAACCAGTTGTGGTGACTGGCGGCTGCATTGAGCAGAAAATCCATCCAGCTGAGATGACTGCGCAACACCCGCTGATGCCGGTGAGGCGCCAACGGATTGAAAAACCCGTCCAGACGCAACAACTGTCTGGGACGCTTACGTATCCAGCGCCAGGAGCCCATCTCCAGGGTCAGGGGCAAGAAAACGCCTTTACTCTCGCGGTTCACCTGCTTGTAGAAGTAATCCCACAGATCGCCATGGGTGAGATAATGAGCAGACTGGGGCTCAAAACGGTAGTTATGGTTGGGATAAGCCTTTTCCCAGATCAGTTTCAGCGCCATCACCGAGTCGATGCGGCGCATGGGGCGGCGCCGGTACGCGTACGGAAACCAGATCTGGTCCTGCCAGCCAAAACCGGAATGGCAGTCCAGCGCCACGCTGAACGGGCGCCCGGGCAGGAGTTCCTGGATGACCCGTTCAAGGGCCAGATTCTCAGGCTCCATGCCTTGCTCGGGATCGCCGGTATACCAGGGCAACTTCGCTGACAGGCGCTGCCCCCCCAGCATGAATGCGCTGCGGTCCTGAGCGGTAATTGGAGCATTGCGCATCAGGTCCACCCCATTGGGGTTACTGCGCTGGTTCAGATACATGCCACCTGGGTTAACAATCGGCAGCAGGGTAATGTGGACTTTCTTGAGCAGATCTTCCAGATGGCCGTCCCAGCCGAGCCGGGCCATCAGCGACGCCAACCAGGCCATAACCACCTGGCTACCGATGCGCTCCAGTCCATGGACACCGCCCACCATCAACACCACCGGCACATCAGGACTGTCCGAGCCCAGGTCGACCCGGTAAATGGGCAGAGTCAGGCCCCGGACCGACACCCGGTCAGCCACGCGGGTGGTGACAAAATCAGGCGCCTCAGCCAGCTGCCGTTCAAGCTGAACCAGTTCCGGCAGGAAGGTTCTGAGCTGGCGTTTCTGCTGGCGATCCCGGCCGGCCTGCTCGGCCGGGATCACGCTGTGGGAGGTCAATACCCGGAGTTCGGTCATGCTCAGATCTCTGACGGCTAAACCTGAGACCTTACTCTGCGAATGCTGCAGTTAATTGACAATAACCGTCTCACGGCTATTACCTCCACTTACTGATTTTCCGAGTCTGACCGAAAAGCTGTGATGGTGTCGCCGGCGGCTGTCCGCAACAATAGCTCGCCGTTGCGGCCAATCCGGCCATCAACAACCTCCGACATAAGGCCGAGAAACCGGCGCTCCTGTTCCATTAACGCCGGCGCGCAGGCCATCATGGTGGTCGCCTGCTGACCGAAAGACAGACCCTCTCCGGTCAGCTGATAGCTGCCCATGTAACGGTTACAGGAAGCCTGGCCAGCCACCCGGCCATCCGCCAGAAACTCCACGGTCATCCGGGAGCGATCAATCATTCCGGTCCCGGCCAGGTCTTCCACTATCCACTCCGCGCCCCGGAACAAACGCTCCCGATCACCCCCACAGCCGACGTAGGTCTCGCCATCGATGGTCAGCCGCACCTGAGCCGGGTATTGTGCCCCGGCCATGTTGTCTTCGCACAACTGATGGGCAATGCGGAACTCCAGAGACTGGCCATTAAACTCCGCCTCGTAGGCACGACCATGACGGTTGGCGAGGGTTTCCGTCAGGGCAATATCGTCGATCACTTCCTGATCGTAAAGACGGCTCAGAGTCATCTGATTCTGCTGTATCCGGGCCGACCAGAAGGGCTCAGTGCCAATCGCTCGAAATGACGTCTCGATAGCGCCCGGCTCAAGGCACTCAGGGTAGGTCTGTCCGCGCAAGGTCAAGGTGCCCCGCTCGCCTTTACCCCAGAACCGGGTATCGGGGTCGCCGGGCGCGACATAAAGCGCCCCGGAGGCAGCCACTGCAGGTTTCAGAAGCACTCGTCGATTCAGGTATTCCAGACCCACCAGATCACTGCCTTCGGAGCCAGTGATCCGGATGTCCAGCTGACCACAGCGATAACTCCCATATTCGGAAAGCCCGTCAGACTGAGGGTTAGAGGCGCAGGCCGCCAACCCAAGGCCAACTACGGCCACGACGGACAACGGCAAAACTCGTCGCATAAACATGAACACGTCCTCTGTTGTTCGAGACTACAGATCGGTAGTTTAGAGATTCTGCAACCGATAAACCACGTCTATAAGCACAGAGAACCAGGCTGCCAGTCGCCAGGACTGGCAAGAACCGTTTATTCCGAGTCAATGACTGAGGGGATGGCGGTAATCCTCGTTCCGTTCACGGTTTCAAGCACCAATCGTCCACTGGGCTCAAATCGGTAATTCTGAACATCACCCAGCACCCTCAAGAACCGGTTTTCCTGATGCATCAAATTCTCCGGGCACGCCATCCGCGTGGCAGCCATTTGCGAAAATTCCAGCTGACTGCCGTCTGCACTCCAGCCACCTTGATAGACATTGCATGAGGAGTTGCCAGAGACCCGACCCTCCTCCGCAAAACGAATAGTGACATCACTGTCAGCTTCAACCGGCTGGCCATCGATATCCTGAACCTGCCATTGACTTCCCGCCAGGACGATCCTTTTTCCCGCCTCTCGTTCCTGAGACAGTGAGCAGCCCCAAAGCGATCCTGTGACCAGCAGCATCGCCAGGATATTTTTCGCAAGATTCATACAATCCCCTGTAATAATGAATGTCATTCAAATTCTACGCCTCACCGGTTGGGAATTCGGTGACATTAGAGTTAATCTTGCGTCATTCCGAAACCGGGAGCTCCACCATGGCCATCAAGCTCTATCAGTTCTGCATTTCCCACTACTGCGAAAAGGTTCGCTGGGCGCTGGATTACAAAGGCATCAAATACGAAACCGTCAATCTGCTGCCAGGCCAGCACGTCAAAGCCATTAAAAAGATGACCGGGGCAGAATCCTCGGTGCCGGTACTGGATCACGATGGTCAGATTATTCAGGGCTCGGCGCAAATCATCGATTATCTGGAACAGGCGTTCCCCGAACCCACCCTGACTCCGGACGATCCGGCATTGCGGCAACAGGCCCTGGACTGGGAGAAGAAGCTGGATGAGCTGGCAGGGCCCGCCATTCGCACCTGGGTGTACCACTATTTTCTCCAGCGCCCGAAGGTGGTGATTCCCCTGTTGGCTGCGGGAACGCCCTTCTACAATCGCATCGCGCTCAGTCTGGCCTTCAGCAGGGTTGATGAGATTATGCGTAACTGGATGAAAATAAATCAAAAAACAGCTGATGCCGCCCAGCAAACTCTGGAAGATCTGGTCACCGAGCTGGCTGAAATTTACGGCCAGCGCCCCTACCTGGCAGGCGAACAATTTAGCCGGGCCGACCTTGCCGCGGCCGGCTTGCTGGCGCCGCTGTTTCAACCTTCCCAGTATCCTGTGCCCTGGCCCAAACCGGCGAAGATTCCCAAGCCGGTGCAAGCCTGGTTGAACGATTGGCAGCCTAAACTGGAGTCCATCGCCCGGATTTACCAGAAGCATCGGTAACCAAAACTGGCTGTCGGAAACGGCCAGTGTTGCTGGCGCAATAGGACAGTGAGATCTGCCGTGGTTGTGCCATGATGGCCAATAACAGGAACTACAGCGGATTGATCTATGGCGTTGATGGACATGATGCAGGCGGTGCTGGAAGACAGCGGCCTGCTGGCAATCTGGCAGGTACTGGCGCCCTGGTTGGCGCTGGATGAGCGACAGCTGATTTTTGTGGTCGCCACTCCGATTTTCATTGGTGTGGCGATCTGGGAATATCTAAAGATCCGCCACGATCCTGCCCTGATGGACACTCGCGAGGCCATTCGTAACTTCGCTCTGGGTGCCGGTTATCAGACCACAGAACTGCTGTTTGCCGGCATCATCGCGTTTCCCCTATACGCACTGTGCTACCACTACCGTCTGTTTGAGCTGGAACTGAACTGGCTGACGGCAGTGCTTACCTTTGTCGGCGTCGATTTCTGTTTTTACTGGATGCACCGGGCCAGTCACCGTGTGCGCTGGTTCTGGGCGGCCCACGTGGTCCATCATTCGTCCGAACGCATGAACTTCTCAACCGCCATGCGTCAGAACGCCACCAACATATTCAACGGTATGTGGATGTTTTATCTGCCGCTGGCGCTGATCGGCTTCAATCCAGTCTGGATTGGCGTGGCCTATGCCTTATCGCTGGTCTACCAATTTTTCATCCACACTACTCTGGTGGGGCGCCTGCCCGCCCCTGTCGAAGCGGTATTCAACACCCCCAGTCACCACCGGGTGCACCACGGCCGCAACCCCGGTTACATTGACCGCAATTACGGCGGCACGCTGATCCTCTGGGACCGGCTATTCGGTACCTTTGTTGATGAAGATGCCAAAGAACCGCCCGAATACGGCATTACCCGTCCGGTGGCCTCAAATAACCTGATTGTGCTCTGGACTCACGAATACGTGGACCTGTTCCGCGACATGCGCCAACCCGGCGGATTATTGTCTCGACTCCAACATCTATGGAAACCGCCGGAGTGGCAACGCCCGGCCGCAAAGGAACCGGGCCCGGACCATGCGCAAGCAAACTCTGCAACTGACCAGCACTGACCACCACCAGATCACTGTTACGGTTTTCGAGCCGGATCTGGCGCCCCGCTGTTGTCTGGTGATCAGCCATGGCATGGCCGAGCACGGCGACCGCTATGCCGGTCTGGCACACTGGCTAGCTGACCAGGGCGTTGCCGTCGTCACCTATCACCATCGTGGCCACGGCCCGGGCAGCGCCCATCCGGGTCACTACGCTGACCGTCAGGGCTGGCATCGGGTGGTGCAAGACCTCCACCAGGTGGTCAGCCACACCCGAGCACAATTTCCAGGCTGTCCTGTGGCCCTCCTTGGCCACAGCATGGGCTCGTTCATTGCCCAGAGCTACATTCAGCAGCATGGTGACCTCATCGACACCCTGATTCTGAGCGCCACCAATCGCATCCACCGCAGTCAGCTGAAAGTGTCACTGGGACTGGTCAGTCTTATACGAATGCTGCGCGGCCAACGCCACCCCAGTAAGACCATCAGCAAGCTGACCTTCGGCAAGTTCAACCGCCAGTTTCAGCCGGCCAGAACGACCTGCGACTGGCTTAGCCGTGACCCCGAGCAGGTTGACCGATATCTTACGGACCCTCACTGCGGTTTAGAGTGCAGCGTCGGTTTATGGCAGGATTTCATCGGAGGCATGCTGAGCATCGACCCCCGGCACTGGCGCACAGACCTGCCCGTTCACCTGTTCGCCGGAACCGACGATCCGGTTGGTGAGAAAGGCAAAGGTATCCGCAAGCACTTTCAGGCTATCCGCGAGGCCGGTGTGCATCAGGTAACGCTCAGACTGTTTGATGGCGGCCGCCATGAAATGCTCAATGAAACCAACGCTGACGACGTCTGGCACTTTCTTCTGCAATGTCTGCCTGGCCAGGCTATGCCCCAGAGCCAGACCGCCCAGGCTCAAACTGACACCACCGGCATGGTTTCTGGCCTGTTTAGCGGCTGAGTCGACCGTTCGATACCGCTAATGTAACCGGACTTCATTCGTCCCACAGGGTTGCAATCAACGTGAGCATTGAACGTGAGCACTGGGTCACCAGCGGTGACCTGATTCTGTATGCCAAAGCCGAAGGAAACCCCGATCACACGCCTCTGGTACTGGTGCATGGTTATCCGGACAATCACACCGTCTGGGACAAGGTGACCGAGCAATTAAAACAGGACTATCTGGTGATCCGCTACGACGTTCGTGGCGCCGGTCGCTCCGACAAACCGTCAGCGACCAGCGCCTACCGGATGAAATGGCTGGCCAGGGACTTGAAGGCCGTGGTCGATGCCGTGATACCCGGCCAACCCTTCCACCTGATCGCCCACGACTGGGGCGCCATTCAGAGCTGGGAAACGGTCACCACCGGTGCGCTGAACGGACGCATTCGCTCCTACACGGCCATTTCTGGCCCATGCCTGGATCACGTCGGGTACTGGATCAGAGACCAGATCACGGCATTCCGTTCCGGAGGCACTGGCAAAGTACTACGACAACTTGCCAGCTCCTGGTACGTGCTGATGTTTCAGCTACCGCTGCTTCCGGAAAGCTTGTGGCGAGCCGGCCTTGACCGACGGTGGCCGGACTACCTGAGAAAGCACGAGGAGGTAACGGAGGCGCAGTTCAGCCCGCTACAAAAAGCCGACGGCCAATACGGCGTCAACCTTTACAGGGCCAACTTCCTGTCCAAGTTACTCCGACCCGAACCCCGCAAAGCGGCGTGTCCGGTGCAGGTCATTGTTCCAACCCGGGATGCCTATGTTGGCCGCCAGCTGACCGAGCACCTGGCGCAGTGGACCGGCAAACTGACACTGCAGGAGCTGGATGCAACGCACTGGGCACCGGTGACTGAACCGGAAGCCGTCGCCCGATCCGTAAGGGAATTTGTCAGCGCCCACCACCGATACTGATGACTTCGCCATAACGCAAAAAGGCCGCTGTTACACAGCGGCCTTTTTAGAGAGATCAAACCGGCTTGCGGTCAGCGGGTACCGTAAACCACCATGGTTTTTCCCTTGACCCGCACCAGCCCCTGGTCTTCCAGAGTCTTCAGCACACGGCCAACCATTTCCCGGGAGCAGCCAACGATGCGACCGATTTCCTGACGGGTAATCTTGATCTGCATGCCGTCCGGATGAGTCATTGCGTCTGGCTCTTTGCACAAGTCCAGCAAGGTACGGGCAACCCGACCAGTGACATCAAGGAAGGCGAGATCGCCCACCTTGCGGGTGGTCTGGCGCAAACGCGACGCCATTTGTTCACCAATAAAATACAGCACCCGGGGATCCTGTTGCGCAATTTCCCGGAATTTGGTGTAGCTGATCTCCGCCACTTCACACTCGGTCTTGGCTTTGACCCAGGCACTGCGGGAATCCATGTTATCAAACAGCCCCATTTCACCGAAAAAGTCGCCGGCGTTCAGGTAGGCCATGATCATCTCGCGGCCATCATCATCTTCAATAATAACGGTGACCGAACCCTTCACGATGTAGAAAAGGGAATCGCTTTTGTCACCGGCATAGATAATCGTACTCTTGGCGGGGTAGCGCCGACGGTGACACTGGGAGAGAAAGTAATCCAGATGTTTGGTTTTCTGCTCAACCGGCTTGATGATGGTAGCCATAATGCGAGATGTGCCTCCTGAGAGTCTGGCGATTCCTGATTTTTTTCTGTCCCGCATTTCCCTGCAGGTTTCATGCTTTTTATATATGTGGGCAACAACTTATAACAAGAAGGCCACAATTCGGCAACTCGAAAGCCGATACAAGTTGTATCCGGTCGCAATACGGCTTTGGTCGCAACGGCTCGGCTGCTGGCAACGCAAGACTATGCTAGCATCCGACCTCTTGACTCAAATCGCCCACCAACCTGTTACTGCCCAGGGAGAATCCAATGAAAGCAACCGTCGACTGGACCGGCAATGCCAGCTTCAAAGCTACCAGTGGCAGTGGCCACAGCGTGCAACTGGACGGTCCACCAGACCACGGCGGTGAAAACCTCGGGCCGCGCCCGATGGAGATGCTGCTGATGGGTGTGGGCGGTTGCTCCGCGTTTGATGTGATGAGCATTCTCAAGAAAAGCCGCCAAGAGGTGACTGCCTGCCACACCGAACTGGAGGCCGAGCGCGCCGACGCCGTACCGGCAGTGTTCACCAAAATTCATCTGCATTTCGTGGTGACCGGCCACAAGCTCAAAGACAAGCAGGTAGAACGGGCGGTCAGCCTGTCTGCAGAGAAATATTGCTCTGCCTCTATCATGCTCGGTAAAGCCGGCGTAGAGATCACCCACAGCCACGAAATCCGGGAAGCGGGGTAACGGTTCCGGCCCTCCCGCCCGCGCCGACCCCTGCCCGGCTTCACCGTAAGCAAAAATGTCATTGCAGATACTATTCAACGACACACACGGTATGCATAATACGCAACTTTCTCCGCCGGTCTGCGCAAATGGTGATCAATTTCCTCACCTGGTCAATAGTCGGTGGCGGCCTCGGCAGGGTGACTGACGTCACCCTGCTGTCATTCATCTCCACTATACGGAGGGGCTGAGCATGGAATCCAAACTCCAGCTGCACGGTTTCAATAACCTGACCAAATCCCTGAGCTTCAACATCTACGACATCTGTTACGCGCAGACCGAAGAACAACGCGAAGCCTATATCGATTACATCGACGAGATGTACAACGCCGAACGTCTGACCCAGATCCTGACCGATGTGGTCAAGATCATCGGTGCCAACATTCTGAACATCGCCCGCCAGGACTACGAGCCTCACGGTGCCTCCGTCACCATGCTGATTGCCGAACATGAGATGACCGACGGCGAAGCCGATAACGAGGAATCGCCGGGCCCGCTGCCCGACACCATCGTGGCACACCTGGACAAGAGCCATGTGACCGTTCACACCTACCCGGAAAGCCATCCCCACGATGGCGTGAGCACCTTCCGGGCTGACATCGATGTATCTACCTGCGGCCTGATTTCGCCATTGAAGGTCCTGAACTACCTGATCCACAGTTTTGATTCGGATGTGGTCACGGTCGATTACCGAGTGCGCGGCTTCACCCGCGATGTCGACGGCACCAAGCACTACATTGACCACGACATCAACTCGATTCAGAACTACCTGACCGAAGATACCCAGAACGCCTATCAGATGATCGACGTGAACGTGTATCAGGAAAACATGTTCCATACCAAGATGATGTTGAAAAACTTCAACCTGGACAACTACGTGTTTGGTGTGAACGCCGGCGACCTGGACCCGGCCGAAGCCCAGTCCATTGAAGACCGGCTACGCCGGGAGATGCTGGAAATCTTCTATTCCCGCAACGTGGAATAAGCGTCTGAAACGGCGGCCGAAACCGGCCGCCGCTGCTTCTTCAATTTTTTTGATGTGCCCCGCCAGAATTCTGCGTTTTCATCCTCGGCTTGCGCCCGCTTTAATAGTGGCATAGCAACCTGAAGGAGGACGATATGACGCTCCGCGCCCTGAAACAGATCATACCCGCACTGGACACCTCAGACGGTGCCGGTGTTCGCATCAAACGTTCGATTGGCCAACGCCAGACCGTTCGCATGGACCCGTTCCTGATGCTCGACGAGTTCGGCTCTGAACAGCCCCAGGATTACATTGCCGGCTTTCCCAGCCACCCACACCGGGGCTTCGAAACAGTCACCTACATGATCGAAGGCCACATGCTGCACGAAGACCACCTGGGCAACCAGGGGAACCTGCGCAATGGCGGTGTGCAGTGGATGACAGCGGGTCGAGGTATTGTGCACTCTGAGATGCCGCAACAGGAGTCCGGCGTGATGCGCGGCTTTCAGCTCTGGCTGAACCTGCCGGCCGCTGAAAAGATGAAGCCAGCCGGCTATCGGGACATTCAGCCAGAGGACATTCCGGTGTTCACCCACGCCGGCGCAACGGTGAAACTGATTGCGGGAACCTTGACCGTCAGCGGAACCGAAGTCACCGGCGCCGTTACCCGCAGCAGTACTCAGCCAATTTACGCCGACATTCACGTGGAGCCGAATGCGCAAGTGTCCCTGCCCGTCCCGGAAGCCTTGAATGCCATGCTCTATCTGTACGAGGGCAACACCAACCTGGTCACCGGCGATGAGCGCACCGCGTTGAGCCTGTCCGCCGCCAACGTGCTGGCAGACGGCGACGAGATAATGCTGGAAGGAGGCGACGCTGGCGCCAGACTGTTGCTGATCGCGGGGCGGCCGATTGGCGAGCCGGTGGTTCAGTACGGTCCGTTCGTGATGAACACCCGTGAGGAAATCGAGCAGGCACTGCGCGACTATCAGTCTGGTCGCCTGACTGCCTGACCCCTAGGCAAACGTTTTGCCCGCCATCAGTTTCTGCACCATGGGCCTGATAATCAGGTCCATGGCCAGTGCCATTTTGGGCCCCGGAATGACCAGCGTGTCGTGGCGAGACAGGCTGCTCTGGGGGATCACCTGCAGCAACCAGCCAAGATCCACATCGGTGGCATCGCGGAAATGAATCACCACCATGCTTTCGTCTTCTGTGGGCACATCCCGGGCAATAAAAGGATTGGAGGTATCCACCAGGGGGATGCGCTGAAAGTTGATGTGAGTATGGGAGAACTGGGGCACGATATCGTGCACATAGTCCTCCATCCGGTTAATGATGGTCTGAACCACCGCTTCCTGACTGTAGCCCCGTTGATTGGTGTCCCGGTGAATTTTCTGGATCCACTCAAGATTTACAATGGGCACCACGCCGATCAGCAAATCAACATACTGGGCAATGTTGATGTTCTCGCTGACCACTCCGCCGTGCAGGCCCTCATAAAACAGCAGGTCGGTGTCTGACGGCAACGGCCCCCAGGGCGTGAAGGTGCCCGGCTTGTGACCGGCTCCAACCAGCGACCGGTCTTCATCGTGAACATACTCCCGGTAGCGTCCGTTGCCGGTATGTCCATAGTCATAAAACAGCGCTTCGAGCCGATCAATATGATTGGCGGCCAGGGCAAAATGGTTGCGCTCCCCGAACTGACCCTTGGCTGCCAGCCGCGCCATTTGTTCACGGGTATAACGATGAAAACTGTCGCCGGCCACCATCGCAGCGCGGATATCTTCCCCCGCAAACAACCTTCTGAAAATCTGACCGGTGGTGGTGGTACCCGCGCCGGAAGAACCGGTAACGGCAATGATCGGATGGCGTTTGGACATAACAGACGGGTTCCCGAATCAGGTGAGGCTGGTCAGTAATCTGGGCTTTTCAACCACAAAGCCCTGAGCATAATCCACACCCAGCTGCCTCAGCATATCCAGAACCTCGCGGGATTCAACCTGTGAGGCAATCACTTCCCGACTCATGTAGTGCGCCATATCAACCATGGACTTGACCATGGCCTTGTCGGTCTGGCTCGACATCAACTGCGCGGTAAAAGCGCTGTCGATCTTGATCAGATCCACGGGCAATGAACGCATGAACTGGAACGAATTCGGTCCACTGCCGAAGTTGCCCAGGCAGAACCGGCAACCCAGCTCTTTCATCTCTAGCATGAAATCCGCGACCGCCTGCACATCGGCAATGGCGGAGGCTTCCGTCAGCTCAAACCACAAACGCTCGATGGGGGCGTCTTTTTCACTGAGTTTTTCGTAAATGAACTCCAGTAAGGTCTGGTCGTTCAGGGAATGCCCGGACAGGTTAATACAGACTCCGCCCACCGGATGCGGGTCGGAACCGCGATCCCGGAGCCAGTCCAGCATGTGGCCGACCACCCATCGGTCAACGGCCTGCATCCGGTCATAGCGCTCTGCCATCCGCACAAAATCGCGGCCGGTAATCAACTGGCCGCTGTCATCATACATGCTGATCAAGATTTCATACTGAGCCGCCATCTTGGCTTCGGCGTGGAGCGGAATGATCTTCTGGCACCGCAGCAGCATGCGTTCTTCATCCGGATCGGACAGGCTGGCCACGCGGGCGGCGATCTGTTCCTGCCGGGCCTGATCGTCAACACCCAGAGCGTACTCAGACAATTTTCCGGGTCCGTTCTTGCGGGCGGCTGACAGGGCCTGCTCCGAACTTCTCAGCCAGCGTTCCGCGCTCACCAGGGCCGGCAACTCCGGTGCCAGGCCAGCGTTAGCGGACAGCTGATAAGAGCGACCGCCAAACGAAAACTCTGCAGACTCGATAGCCCCAATGACCGCTTCGGCAACCTCGGCGCCCTGCTCTGCGGCCACCAGCATGGCAAACTCGTTACCGCCCAGGCGTGCCACCGGCATACCGTCACCGACATGCTGGCAGATGAGTTCAGCCACCTGTCTGAGCGCCTCATCACCGGCTTGAGAACCGGCGGTATCGTTAAGCAAACGAAAGCCCCGAAGATCAAGGTGCAGGAGCGCCCGGGTGTCTTCTCGCCGCGCCAGCTGCTGCTCCAGCATCCGCTCGAACTCCCGTCGGTTCAGCAACTTGGTCAGCTCGTCATGAGTCGACGCCCAGGACAACTGGTCGTATACGTTGCGCACCATCCGATCGATGCTTTCATCCACCAGCGGACGCTCATACTGGCTGTCTGGCACAATGATGCCTTTGCGCATCTGGCGGGCCAGAGACTCAAGGTCAAGCTCCACCACCCGCATACCCTGATGGTTCACAAAAACAAAACGGCTGAAGCCCCGGGCCACCCACACTAACCGTATAAACTGGGGCGCGTCGGGGCGGGTCTGGTCCCGCAGCCAGTCACCGGTCCGCAGCTGTTGGGCACGGCTGACCCAGCGCTGCAGGCTGCGTTGCTCCCGCTCATTGAGCGTCTGCTTGTCGGCCTTTGCCGGTTTGGCCGCCGGAATTTCAACCATTTCGGAGCTTTTGTCGGGCCTGCGGATGAGGAATTGCTTCAGTTCATCCCGAATCTGAGATGACGGCATGTGGTTGCTCGAAATTGACGCCAGCCCATCCTGGATCAGTCTCAGCAATTCCGGCAAGTTAACACTGCTGTTGGGATCATCGGCAAACGCCAGCAACGAGTCGATCACCGTCAGATAATCCTGCCACAACTGACTGTCCGCGCCCTGACGAATCCAGGTCAGTGACAACAGATCCCGCCAGCCACCTTCGAGCAAGCTCACCAGGGCCCTGGGCACCTTGCGGCCGGCGATTTTCTGGTCCACCGCCTCAGCCACAGCCGCCTTCGATTCGGCCACTTTCTGAGCACCCTCAGCAGCCGCGGTCACCCGCTCAACATTTCTTCGGTAAACCAGGTTTTGCCGGTCAATCAGGGTGTCCAGTTCCCCCAGGGTTTGCTCAAACACCCCGGTGTCCTGCTCAAATTCAGTGGCGATGCGCTGGATCAGCTCGTCCACCCGGCGCTGAACTACCGGATTCAGGCGGCCACCCTTGACGCCAAGCTGAGCCAGGCGATTCATCACACCCCGTACCGGGCTTTCCTGGTCCTCAAAAAATGCCGGGTCCCGCATCACTACCTTCAACACCGGCACTTCCAGCTGGCGCATGCGGGCCTGGGCATAGTCACTGAGCTTCGGGCTTTCCACTACGCTGGTGAAGAAACGGTCAACAACGTCCAGGGTTTCCTGCTGATCATCATTCAGGCGGGCTTCACCCATGTCTTTGACTTTTTTGACCACCCGTTCTCGCAAGGGCATGGCGGGCTCATCCGGGCCTGCTGCCTTTAGCTGAAGCTCCTGCAGTTCACGGTGCAACTCCCCCTGCGACAGCGGCCGGGCATTCGGAGCAAAAGCCTGCTCGGGGCGCTCACCCGACTGCAATCGACTCGATTGCAATGTGTTCAGCAGATTGCGCACGGTCGAAAATGCCGTCTGCGCAGCCCGGGCGTAACCGCGGAACTCGCCGGATACGCGGTTTTTTATACTGCGCACTGACGATTCGGTGCTGGCGGGCTCTGGAGCAGCACGGCTCGCCGCAGGGGGGGGCCGCTTAGAGGGATCAGCGGATTGGGTTTTGGGGGGCTCCGGCACATCACGCTTCGCTTGCGTGTGATCGCTCAGATACTTGGACAGATCGAGATCAGGCAGCACACCGTGACGGATAAGAATGTTGTTGAGCTCATGATACAACGGTGCCAATTCTTTCAGCACCGCTTGCTCAAACGTCTTCAAACAGACTTTTTCGACTTCCCGGGTGGCCTTGAGTTGCATCAGGGCAAGATGGAAAGCTTCGCACACCAGCGCCGGGCCAAGCGGATTCTGGTGACCGGTACGGTTGGCAATATTCAGGTTGTCCAGGCGCAATTTGAGCTGCAACAGATCACCCCGATACAAGGTATCGGCACGGGTCACCATCACCCGTATCGTCAACCAGTCTTCAAACTCGTTCTTGTCGACCACAGACAACTCGGCACCCGGAACGCCTTTCTGTGCCGGCTTCAGGGGCGATTCGAGGTAACGGGCCATGTGATGCCAAAGCACCCGCTGGCGAGCCTGCAGCTGACCGGCAGCATCCATGTATTCATTGGCCAACTGATCGTTCGGTGCTTTCTGTGCGGCTTTTCGCAGCGCATCGGCGGTCTGCACGAAACAGGCGTCCATCAGGGGCTCGATAAATCGAGTCACCGTCTTGGCACACTGGTGCAACACAAACTGAACCCGTTCGCTGGGCGCTCTCAAGGATGAGCGAGACTGGTCGCCGGAACTGCCGCACAGTTGCAGCATCGCATTCACCGCTTCCGGATTGGAACGGGTAAAGTTAACACCCATGGCGCCGTCAATTCGACGCACAGTCCTTACATGCAGCTCATGCCGGCGCTGGCCATCGATACCCCTAAAGCGTACTACCAGCTCGGGCGGCTGATGTTGTGCGAATGCCCGGTCAAGCTTGCGGGAAGTTTGCCCGGAATAGCGAATGAACAAACCTTCCCCACAAAAGTCCGCAATCTGGCAGGGCAAGGCATTGCCTTGTCCATCCTCGATCTGCGCGGCGAGTTTAATGGGTTGTCGGATACTGGTACGGCGATCTTTCGGATCCATGAACTACCTGATCAATTTATAAGCCGTCTTGGCCGCCAAGTCAGAGCGCATTGGCGAACATCCCTGATTCGGTGGCTATGGCCACCTGCTATGATATGCATGAAAGCTGATTTGCGCCCGGCTAACAAGGCGCGGGGGCTGCCAGGCAAACACCCGGTCGGAACACCGGTAACACTCATAATCATAATAGTCTGTTTCATGAGACAGCTTAGTCAGATCTATCTTGTTTTGCTACTGTTAGCAGGGCTCCAAGGGTGTACGACCATTGGCTACTACGGCCAGGCCGTGGGCGGCCATTTGTCACTGATGATGCGTGGCCAACCGGTCCAATCCGTCTTGACTGACCCACAAATCAGCCCGGAGCTTCAGCGCCAGCTGGAGGTGGCCCAGTCTGCCCGCAATTTTGCCCAAGACACCCTGCAATTGCCGGTCGGTGGGGCATTTACCGACTATGTCGAGCTGAATCACCCCTGGGTGGTGGTCAACCTGGTGGCGGTTCCCGAATTATCCCTTGAGCCCCACCAATGGTGCTACCCGATCATCGGCTGCCAAGCCTATCGAGGCTACTTCAACCTTGAGTGGGCACGCAAGGAACAAGCCCGGTTTGACGAGCAGGGTTTCGACACCTTCATCGGTGCCGTCACCGCCTATTCTACCCTGGGCTGGTTTGACGACCCATTGCACACCGGGTTTACCAATCTACCGGAAGACCGGATGGTCGCTCTGATCTTTCATGAGCTGGCGCATCGGGCGGTCTACATCAAGGAAGACACCGCCTTCAATGAAAGCTTTGCCACCGCGGTGGAGCTGGAGGGCCTTAAACGCTGGCTGGAGCGCGAACACTCGCACTCCGGCTTTGAACGGGCTTTGCTCAGGCTGGACCACCGTAACAATACGCTGAAGCTGGTCAATCAGGCCAGCCAGCAATTACAGGCGCTGTTCGAGCAACAGGAGCTACTGGGTGTTGACGCTTTAAGGCAGCAGAAAACTTCGATTCTAGAGGAGCTGGCCCAACACTATGCACTACTCTCCGAGGAATATCCTGAGCCGGGCCCCTTCGGTGTGCCCCCGGTGCAGCTCAACAACGCCAATGTCGCCCTGTTCCAGCAGTACAATCGGTACGTACCTGCGTTCCGGCAACTGTTGAGGGATAACGGCGAGGACTTTGGGGAGTTTTACCGAGCAGTAGAAGCACTGTCGCGCCAGAACGCCACAGAGCGGGAGCAAGCGCTCACTGCTCTGTCAGAGCGGTTTGTAGAACACCTTTGAATTGCGCTGGGTGTTGTATGACGCCAGTTTGGGACCTGGCAGATCCTGCACCGCGGTCGGCAAAAAGCCACGTTCCCGGAACCAGTGTTCAGTCTGGGTGGTGAGCACAAACAGCTTGCGAATGCCTTGGGCCCGGGCCAGCTTTTCAACCATGGCCAGAATATCGTCACCTCGGCCAGCCCGCCGGTATGACGGATCAACTGCAAAGCAGGACAACTCGCCGGTGCCTTCGTCCGGATAATGGTAAAGCGCGGCGCAGCCAACAATGGTGCCATCACGCTCGGCCACTACAAAACGGTCAACCTCCGTCTCCAGCATTTCCCGGGAGCGACGCACCAAGATACCTTGCTCTTCCAGGGGCTGGATCAACTCCAGTATGCCGCCAATGTCTTCCACCCGGGCCTGACGAATCTGCTCGTAATTGTCGCCGCTGACCAGAGTTCCTGAGCCGTCCCGAGTGAACATCTCCTCGAGCAGTGCGCCGTCTTCGGCGTAACTGATGATGTGAGCCCGGCGCACGCCTTTAATGCAGGCATCGCACGCTGCCTTCAGCAGAGCAGCATCGTGGCCGGTCACCGCATTGTCGTTCAGGCGCTCGGACGCCTGCCGGGCAGAGAGTTCACGGATCAGTGAGCCGTCTTCTTCGAGCAGGCCTTCATCGTCAATGAACACGATCAGTTTTTCGGCCTGCAAGGCGGCCGCCACCTGACTGCCAACGTCCTCGTAGGAGAGGTTGAAAGCGTCACCCGTGGGCGAATAGCCCAGTGGTGGCAGCAGTACGATATGGCCCAATTCAAGCAACTGTTCGATGCCCCGGGTGTCGACCCGACGGACTTTACCGGTGTAGCCGAAATCCACACCATCAAGCACACCAACCGGCTTGGCGGTGACGTAGTTGCCACTAGTGACCCGGATCCTGGCGTTGTGCATGGGGGAATTAACCAGACCCATAGACAGCTGGCTTTCCAGGTAAGCTCGCAAGCCCCCGATGGCTTCCATGACCAAAGGCAAGTGGTCATCTGGAGTGATCCGCAGGCCACGGGCGAAGGTGGATTCCAGACCGGCGTCATCCAGGCGCGACTGGATCTGCGGGCGACCGCCGAAGGCCACCACCAAACGCACACCCAGACTGCTGAGCAGAGCGATGTCGTGAATGATATTGATGAAATTGCGATGCTCGATAGCATCGCCAGGCATGGTCAGAACAACGGTTCGGCCGCGATGAGCGTTGATGTACGGAGATGAATGGCGGAATCCGTGCAGCCAGTCGTTCGATTTCAAACCTTGCTCCCCTTCCTTCACAGACAAAATTGTTTGATCAGCCCGCGCAAGATATCCACGGTCGGTTGTAATTGCGACATCTCGATAAACTCATCCGGCTGGTGAGCCTGGTCGATGGACCCCGGGCCCATTACCAGGGTTTCCAGACCCAGCTTCTGCAACCAGGGTGCTTCGGTGGCGAAGGCAACCGCATGGGCGGTGTGGCCGGTGAGTTTCTCACAGGCCTTGACCAGAGCCGCATCGGCCGGGGTTTCAAACGGCGGTACGCCATCAAACAGGGGCTCAAAGGTCAGGTTCAGCTGCCGGCGTTCGGCCAGCGGCTGAATCCGGGTCAGAATGCTCTGACGCAGTGTGTCCATGTTCATACCCGGCAACGGGCGCAGATCAAAGTGCAGTTCGCACTGGGCACAGATCCGGTTGGGGTTGTCGCCACCGTGGATGCAGCCGAGGTTCAGGGTGGGCACTTGTACCTTGAAGTTGGGGTTCTGGTACTTGTCTTGCCATTCGCCGCGCAACTTCAGCAATTCGCCCATGGCTTCGTGCATGCCTTCAAGTGCGTTGCGGCCGAGATCCGGGTTGGAAGAGTGGCCAGATTGGCCATCAAACCGGAGCCGCTCCATCATGATGCCTTTGTGCATCCGCACCGGCCGCAGACTGGTGGGTTCTCCGATCACCGCGTAGCGGGCTTTCGGTTTGCCGGCTTCAGCCAGTGCACGGGCACCGTTCATCGAGCTTTCTTCGTCGGCGGTGGCCAGGATAATCAAGGGCTGCTGCAAAGGCTGATCAACAAAGGCTTTGGCGGCTTCAATCGCCAGCGGGAAAAAGCCTTTCATGTCGCAGGTACCCAGACCGTACCAGCGGTTGTCTTTTTCGGTCAGGGTAAAAGGATCGCTCTGCCAGCGTTTGTCGTCGAACGGCACGGTGTCGGTATGGCCAGACAGCACCAGGCCGCCGGAGCCGCTGCCGAGAGTAGCAATCAGATTGTATTTACCAGGCATGCCCGGCACTTCCAGGATATCGACTGCGAAACCCATCGGCTCCAGCCATTCCGCCAGGGTACGAACCACCGCTTCGTTGCTGTGATCCCAGTCCGGCGACGCGCTGCTGATAGACGGCAGCGAGATCAGCCGAGTCAGCATCTCGCGGATACCCGGTACCGAGTTTGCGTTGTCAGTGCCTTGCACCATGTCAGCCTCCCGGCCATTGACGTCAGTCTGACCGGCCCCGCCGCCAGACTTCAAATTGCCTGATCGCCCGGATCAGTATCGGATAAGCCACTTCGCCACCGGCCACGGTGCGCGACACTTCCAGCTCGCGCTCCCCGACACTGACCAGGCGACCTTCCACCTGGTTTTCGTTAGACAGTGTCACCCGAACCTGGCGCCCGATCCATTGCTGAGCGCTGTCCAGCTCCTGCGCATACCACTGCGCAACACCCGGCTGCTCCCGGGGCACCACCGGCTCCAGAGCTTCCAGCGGAAGCTGCGGCGCCGGCGCCTCTACCTCTGTGAGGTAGATGTCGGGCACGCCGGCACCGTTATAAAAGACCGACTGGGCAGTTGTGGCCTCGCCCTCTGATCTAACGGGAATACCCAGGATTTCAGAGCGGGGCTGAATAGCAACAATCAGCTCGCCACCCTCAGTCAGCCATTGGCGATACAAGGCCAGCATCTGATCGCTGGCCTGATAACCGCGGGCTTGCAGGCCAGCCTCCAATGCAGCCACGGCGTTACCCGCCCATTCCTGTACTTCCAGCCCGGTTTCTCTGGCGCAATAGGCCGAGAGACGTCGCATCAGACCCGCGTCGCGAAAAGTCACACTCATCGGTTGGGCACTGCTCGACAAGGTCGCCTCCCATCCGGAGAGGGCGATCCGGGCACCGGGCCAGTCCAGTTCCAGACTGCCCGTGGTGGCGGTGTTCAGCTCGGCCCGGATACCCTCCGCCCGTTGTTCCAGTCGCAGATCACCCTCAATCGCCGAAATGCCCATGCGCATGAGGTCACCGCTACCGATTTGCTGGCGTGGATCGGGCGCACAGGCCAGAGCAACCAGCGGTGTCAGCCCGGAGTCAACCTCGGCACCGGCCGTCACCCAATTACGAAACATGGTTGGTTCCAGCACCATACTGGCTTGCTCAATAACCAACTGCCAGGATGCGGGCAAAGGGGCCGGAGTTGCCAGTGTCGCCAACAAGGCCTGAGGCGAGCCGGCATCAAACTCAAGCACACCCAGCTCCAGAGGCTGGGTTAACCGGAAGTTTTGCCACCGGGACTGTTTCAGAATCACCCGACCATCCAGAGAAGATCCGATGCTACCGCGCTCCAGAACGCCGTAGTCCGAAAGTTCGGCGCGGGCCTCTGACATGCGTTGATCGGTCAGCCACCAGACGCCTGCCTTGAAGCCGGCGAACGCCAAAATTCCCACAATGATCAGAAATGACAACAGGCGTTTCATCCGGTTGCTCCGGCTCAGGTGAATCAGTTACGGGAAATCAGGGTACCGACACCCTCGTCGGTAAAGATTTCCAGCAAGCAGGCATGGGCAACACGGCCATCAATGATGTGTGACGTGCGCACACCGTTTTCCACCGCGCTCAGAGCGCATCGAATCTTGGGCAACATGCCGCCATGGATAGTGCCGTCCTCAATCAGATCGTTGACCTGCTGCGCCGTAAGGCCAGTCAAAACCTTGCCCTCTTTACTCTTGAGGCCTGAGACGTTGGTCAGCAGCATCAGCTTTTCAGCCTTCATGGCTTCCGCCACTTTGCCCGCGACCAGGTCGGCGTTGATGTTATACGACGCGCCATCCGGGCCGACGCCAATCGGGGCAATTACCGGGATCACATTGCTGCGGGTGAGCATGTCGATGACTTCAACATTCACGCTGGCGACTTCACCCACGTGGCCGATGTCGATGATTTCTGGCCGCTCCAGTTCCGGCGACCGATCGACCACCTCCAGTTTGCGGGCGCGAATCAGATTGGCATCTTTACCAGTCAGCCCGACGGCGGTGCCGCCCTGAGCATTGATCAGAGACACGATCTGCTTGTTAACCTGGCCGCCAAGCACCATCTCCACCACGTCCATGGTTGCCGAATCGGTCACCCGCATGCCATTGACGAAGCGGGACTGAATGTTAAGCCGCTCCAGCAGCTCACCAATCTGGGGTCCGCCGCCATGCACCACGATCGGATTGATGCCCACCAGCTTCATCAACACCACGTCCCGGGCGAAGCTGCTCTTGAGCTCTTCGTTTTCCATGGCATTGCCGCCGTATTTGATCACGACCGTCTTGCCAGTAAACCGTTGAATATAGGGCAGGCCCCGGCTCAGTACCGAGGCCACCTGCATTGCTGTTTCACGATCCAGCGCCATGGTGATGTGTCATTCCTTGCTGTCAGAAAATAAGTAGGTTCAGAAATCCGCAACCAGATCCGGTGCGGCCTTCTGCAGTTGTTCACGGAATATTGTCTTGATCCGTTCCAGCGCGTCGTCGGTTTCAGCCTCAAAACGGAGTACCAGAACCGGCGTGGTGTTGGAAGCCCGGCACAGGCCCCAGCCATCGGCGTAATCCACCCGGATACCGTCGATGGAGCTGATGTTGCCGTCGCCAAACTCGCCCACCTGCCCCAGACGTTCAATGATCGCGAACTTCTCGCTCTCCGTCACCTCGACGTTCAGCTCAGGGGTACTGATGTCCTCAGGGAAGTCAGCAAAGACATCCTCGCTGTGGCGGTCTTCGATGCCGAGGATTTCAAGCAAGCGGGCCGCCGAGTACAGACCGTCATCAAACCCGTACCAGCGCTCACCGAAGAAGATGTGACCGCTCATCTCGCCCGCCAGCAAGGCACCGCTTTCCTTAATTTTTGCTTTCATCAAGGAGTGGCCGGTTTTCCACATGATCGGGCGACCGCCAGCCTCCGAGATCACGCCTGCCAGGCGGCGGCTGCATTTGACGTCGTACAGCACATCCGCACCCGGGTTGCGGGAGACAACATCGCGGGCAAACAGCATCAGCAACCGATCGGGCCAGATAATCTTGCCGGTATTGGTAACAACGCCCACGCGATCACCGTCGCCATCAAACGCGAGTCCGATATCAGCCCCGGTTTCCTTAACCTTGGCGATCAGATCCTGCAGATTGGCAGGCTTACCCGGGTCCGGGTGATGATTCGGGAAGTCCCCGTCTACCTCACAGTACAACGGCGTCACTTCGCAGCCCAGCTCTTCGATCAGCATCGGGCCGAGTTCGCCCGCGATACCGTTGCCGGCATCAACCACGACTTTGAGCGGCGCTGCCACCGCAATATCACCCACAATCCGGTCCAGATAGGCCCGGCGCACATCTTCTCTGGACTGAGCGCCCTGACCCGACGTGAAGTCGGCGGTCTGGATGCGCTGATACAACTTCTGGATTGCCTCGTCCGACAGGGTTTCTCCGGCCAGCATAATCTTCAGGCCGTTGTAGTTGGCCGGATTGTGACTACCGGTGACCATCACCCCAGATCCAGTCTGCAAATGGTGGGTAGCAAAATACAGCACCGGCGTGGGTATCGCGCCCACATGAATGACGTTACAGCCCGTCGCCATGATGCCTCGGGCCAACGCGTCAGCCAGTTCCGGACTGGAATGACGGCCGTCGTACCCGATGCAGATCGAGGTGACACCGCGATTGGCTGCTTCCGAGCCGACCGCACGACCAATCACCTCAACCACCTCAGCAGACAGGCTTTCACCGACAATGCCCCGGATGTCATAGGCCCGGAAGATCTCCGATGCGACATCAACCGAGGGCAACATCATCTCTTCAACTTTCGGGATGTCTTTATCAAACAGGGAATCTTCGGAACCCCCAAAACCCAGCACATCCTCATCACCATCCAGCATGTCGATATCCGGCATGTCCTTGTCCTGGAACAGCGGTTCTTCTGCGGTGGCTGAAGGCTTCTTGCCAGCGGCCGAGCCGGGCTTGGGTTTGGCGTTTTCAACGGATTTGGCAACACGCTTTTCGACCATCTGCGCCAGCCGATAAAGCACTTCACCGGTGGAGGCCACCATATCCCAGCGGAAAGTCGGCAGCTTGACCCGCTCGCCGCCAAACACCTTGTGGGACCACTGGATCAGGGCCGTAATGTCCTGACGGATAGTGCGCTGGGCTCCGCTGAGCAGCATCCAGATGACAATGGCCGCAACCAGCACAGGCACGCCGATCATCAGAGCCAGAACCACCGGGCTGATCAAAGATGCCGGAGCCGATGCCGGCTGATAAACCACCGACCAATCCGGATTCAATAGCGTTCTGGCCTCCGCCGGGCCGGCCCCGTTACCGGCACTGGCAACCGTGCGGGACGCCCCAGAAACCGCCTGCAGCAGCGACAACTGACCACCCATCTGCCGATTGGCCACCGACAGCTGTGGTTGCAGACTTGCGGCATCGTAGACCGCCAGAACACTGCCTACCACTGCATTACTGTTCGGATGGCGTACCGGCGCAGCAAACTGGAAATACCACTGATTGTCTCTAGGGAACGCATCCGGCAACAAGGACTGGCCATTCTCAGCCCGTCGCGCCAGTTCCAGACCGGCAAAACCCAGCAGGGTATCGCTGTTGCCAGTACGGGGGATGTTCCGGTAACGGAACACAAAGACGGCCTGCGTACCGGGCAAGGCAGCCTGCAGCTGACTTTCCAGTGCTGCAAGGTCACCCTGACTGGAAATCTGATCGGCCACATAACGCTGGTTGGCCAGAGCTCGCACCTGCTCCTGCTGGGCGCTGAAATACTGGTTCAACCGTTTCTGGGCACCGTCAGCCTCCACCACACGGGCTTGCTGATAACTGCGCTGAGCGGCTGGCTCCGCCACCAGAAAATGCAGCAACAGGACCGCCGCCACGCCCGCCAGGATGACAACCAACGCCTGATTCAAAGCCACTGAGTTGAGGCGCTTAAGGCCAGAACCCGAGGGTTCGGCCGTTCGCTTGTCCTTTTCACCGGGTTTCTTATCGGATTTTTTTTCAGGTTTCTGCACGGGCTGCTCGTCTACCGCCGATTCCTGAGCTTTCTTCTTGCCGAATTTCATAGTGCTTCCCGCAGTTATTTTTAAATCCCGGACCATCGGTTATGCGCAAAGTATAGACGCCGGTCTATCGAAACGCTGCCACCCGGTCACTGACTCCCGGTGGAGCCGAAGCCGCCCTCGCCCCGTGCACTGGTATCAAACTCTGACACCACCTCAAATTCGGCCTGCACCACGGGCACCAGCACCAACTGGGCAATGCGCTCACCAACCTCGATCGTGAATGACGTCTGGCCCCGATTCCAGCAAGACACCATCAACTCGCCCTGGTAGTCGGAGTCGATCAACCCCACCAGATTACCGAGCACAATCCCGTGTTTGTGGCCCAGGCCGCTGCGCGGAAGAATCATCGCCGCCAGCGACGGATCCGCAATGTGGGCAGACAGCCCAGTGGGAATCAGATGCGTCTCACCGGGTGCGATGGTCAGCGCCTGCTTCAGTCCCGCCCGCAGGTCCAGGCCTGCTGAGCCCTCAGTTGCGTATTCCGGGAACGGAATCACACCACCGATGCGATCATCCAGAATTCTTACCTGCAGTTTTTTCCGATTCATCAGTTCCCGACCTTCTTTGTATGTTCGGCAATCAACGCCACCAACGTCGCCGCAATGGCGTGTTTGCTGTCCGGGCCTATGGCCTTCTGTCCTTCAGGCCAGAACACGGTGACGGCATTGTCGTCACTGTTAAAGCCAAGCCCCGGCGCGGAGACATCGTTGGCAACAATCATGTTGAGTTTTTTGCGTTGCAGTTTATCGGTGGCATAGCGCGCCACGTCTGTCGTCTCAGCCGCAAAGCCTACGGTAAACGGCGCATCTGGCCGGGCCGCGATTGTGGCCAGAGTGTCCGGATTGCGTACCAGCGCCAGCGACATGGCATCGCTGGTTTTCTTGATCTTGTCACCGGCACAGGACTCCGGCCGATAATCCGCCACCGCAGCCGTGGCGATAAAAACATCGCACCCCTCACCGACCGCGCGCTCCGACTCCCGCAGCATGTCTTCCGCAGTAACCACCGGGCGCACATCAACGCCTTTGGGTGCCGTCAGGTTAACGGGACCGCTGATGATGGTCACCCTGGCCCCGGCCTGGGCCGCTGCGCCGGCAATGGCATAGCCCATTTTCCCGGAGCTGTGATTGGAGATGTAACGGACAGGGTCAATCGGCTCACGGGTAGGGCCTGCGGTAATCACCAACCGCTGGCCAGCGAGAAGGCCTGCCGTTTTCTCACCGAACGCTTGCTGCACACACTCTGCAAGCGAGGCCGCTTCGAGCATTCGACCCGGACCGGTATCACCGCACGCCTGTTCACCCTGATCAGGCCCCCAGATGGCAATCTGTGGATCTTCGGCCAGCAAGGCCATGGTTCGCTGGGTCCGATGGTTTTTCCACATGGCCTGATTCATCGCCGGCGCCACCGCAATCGGTGCCTCAGTGGCACAACATACCGTGGTTAACAGGTCATCCGCCATGCCGTGAGCCAGACGGGCCAGAAAGTCGGCAGAGGCGGGAGCAACCAGCACCTGATCCGCCCACTTGGCCAGTTCGATGTGCCCCATGCCGGCTTCTGCTTCCGGATCCAGCAGCGACGTGCGCACCGGCTCTCCGCTCAGCGCCTGGAAGGTCAACGGCGTTACGAAGGCTTCTGCACCCCGAGTCATCACAACACGTACTTCATGCCCGGCTTTTTTAAGCAATCGCACCAGTTCGGCGCTTTTGTAGGCAGCAATGCCACCGGTGATTCCCAGCAGAATTCGTTTGGCAGCCATGGGGGCTCCGTAATCCCGTAAAATGAAAGAGTTATAAGATAGCACGCCCTTGCCCGACAGGCAGCCTGTAGCGCTATCCGTTCGTTTACTGAATGTTACTTTTTAGAGTAACCTTTGTAATTCTGAGAACCCGATGCAGGAAGCATCATTTATTGACCAGCACGCAAGGACGCAATCCATGAGCCAAACCGACTGGCCTGCCGATGAACGCCCCCGCGAGCGCCTGCTCGCCCATGGCCCCGAAGCCCTGTCCGATGCCGAGTTACTGGCCATTTTTCTGCGCACCGGCACCACCGGGATGCCAGTGATGGCGCTGGCCCGGCATTTGGTGACCGAATTTTCCGGCCTGCGCGGCCTGATGACGGCCTCTCGCAGGCAGTTTTGTGATGTAAAAGGACTAGGCACCGCCAAATACGCTCAGGTCCAGGCCGCCATGGAGATGGCTCGGCGCGTGATGGACGAACCCCTGCGCCAGGGCGACCCGCTGCGCTCCCCTGACGATACCAAACGCTTTCTGACCAGCCGGCTGGGCACCTACCCGCACGAGGTCTTCGCCGGACTGTTTCTGGATAATCGGCACCGGGTAATCCAATACCGAGAGCTGTTCAGGGGCACCATAGACGGTGCGGCCGTATACCCCCGGGAGGTGGTCAGGCAAGCCCTGGAGGATAACGCCGCTGCGGTTATTTTCGCCCATAACCACCCGTCCGGCGTTGCAGAACCGAGCCAGGCCGACATTTCCCTGACCCGCCGATTGAAAGAAGCGCTCGGATTAGTCGATATCAGGGTTCTTGACCATATGGTTATCGGCCACGGTGAGGTAATATCCCTCGCTGAACGAGGATTGATGTAGCCGTCCTGAAGGTAGCCCCGGTAAACTGGACAAAATCCCAACAATTTTTTGCGTTGGCCGGCCAGTTCTGGTATAAAAGCGTCCCTTTCTGGCGGCGTCTGGCGAGCAGCGCTCAGTTTATAGGCGTGAACCGGAAGCAGATATTGCTTCTGTGCAACCAGAGACGCATTAAATAACGAATTCGTATAGATAGACCATTGCTCAGGTCGGAGGCAAGTATGTCCAGAGTTTGTCAGGTTACCGGAAAGCGTCCGGTTACTGGTAACAACGTATCCCACGCGATGAATCACACTCGTCGTCGTTTTCTGCCGAATCTGCAGAGCCACCGTTTCTGGGTTGAAACCGAGAAGCGTTTCGTGAAGCTGCGCGTATCCACCAAGGGCATGCGCATCATCGACAAAAAAGGCATTGACGTCGTACTGGCCGATCTTCGCGCCCGTGGCGAGAAATTATAAGGAACCCTATCATGCGCGAGAAAATCAAGCTGGTATCTTCAGCAGGCACTGGTCACTTCTACACGACCAACAAGAACAAGCGTAACACTCCGGAAAAAATCGAGATCAAAAAGTACGATCCGGTTGTCCGCAAGCACGTTGCGTACAAGGAAGCCAAGATCAAGTAATTGATCCCGGCGCCATAAAAAAACCCGGCCAGCGAGCCGGGTTTTTTTATGGCTGAGAACCGGTCAATAAGTCTCCAGATAGCCTTTCGGTAACGCGATATCCATCGCAATGGGCAAATGATCCGACACCGGATAGCTGATCACCTCAGCCCGGCGAATCTCCAGGGAGGGGCTCACCAGTATATGGTCCAGCGCTTTTTCCGGGCGCCAGCTGGGGAAGCTGTGCGCGGTTTCGGGCAGCGCAATCAAGCCGCTTTCCTTTAACGGCGTTTGTGTCAGCAGCTGTTCGGCATGGGCATTCATATCGCCCATCAGCACCACATGACGGTAATCGGCTATCAGATCCCGGATAAAACCCAACTGCCGCTGCTGGGCCGATTTGTTGAGCGAAAGGTGCATCTGCACCAGGATCAGAGGGTCATCCTCGGCACCGTAGCGGGCAATGATGGCGCCCCGCCCCGGAATCAGCCCCGGCAATTTGTGCTCGGTCACGTCCAGCGGCCGGTAACGACTCAACAGGCCATTGCTGTGCTGGGCGATGTGGCCCATGTTCCGGTTCAACTGCTGATACCAGTAAGGAATGCCGGCCGCCTCGGCCAGATACTGCACCTGATTGATGTAACCGCTGCGCAGACTGCCACCGTCACATTCCTGCAAGGCCACCACGTCGTATTGGCGGAGCAAGGTGGCAATGCGGTCGAGGTTTTCGATGCGCCGGCGATTGGGCAGAAAGTGCTGCCAGCTTCGAGTCAGGTAGTGGTGGTAAGACGAGGTGTTGATGCCCACCTGGATATTGAAGGTAAGCAACCGGATGTGACGGTGAGCCTCAAACTCGGGCACATGCTCGCTGCCCGAGCTGGAGCCACGAGGACCTTCCGGTCCTCTGAGAATGCCATTGAGCTGGTTTCGGAACCGCTTATACATAATCGGGGATTCCCACGCTGAGCCAGAACGCGCCCCTCACAGAATCATGGCTGATTACTGCGACGCCGCGCGCTCCCGCTCGACCAGATGATCGACTACTTCCAGAACGGCTTCATGCCCGCCAGCCATGGAGGCACTGATCACGTACTTGCCATTTACCAGCATAGTCGGTGTACCGGTGATGCGCGCACCACGAATCTTTGATTGCGCCTGCTGCACCCGGGCACGAACCCCAAAGCTCCGGTAGTTGTTCAGAAACTCCTCAGCATCCACATCGTAGCCACTGACAAAGTCTGCCAGCGCTTCCGGGGTGTTCAGCGGGCGGCGCTCGCCGGCCAGGGCCGTGAACAGCGCGTCATGCACCTTGTCCAGCTCACCCATGGCCTCCAGCGCGTAAAACGCGTAAGCATGAGGTTCCCAGCTCTGACCCAGTGCTGCCGACAGCTTCACAAAATTCACGTCGTCCGGCGCCTGGTTAGCCCAGGACTCGACCAGCGGCTTGAAGGTATAGCAGTGGGGGCAGCCATACCAGAACACTTCAGCAACCTCGATACCCTCATCTGAGGCGGTACGAACCGGATTATCCAACGTCTGGTAGTGCTTGCCTTCCTGCCAGGACTGAGCCTGAGCAGTAACACCAAAAGCAAGGGTAAAAGCCAATACCACAACAGTGCCTAGCGTTCTTATCATCGGGAGTCTCCGAGTTCTGTGTTCTGAAGTAAGAAAGAGTATGACCCAGCAAGGTGCAAAAGTTCCACCGCTGGGCCAGGGGAATCGTTACGATAAGGTAAGCAGCAAAAACCCCGCATCAGCGGGGTTTTGTCTTCAGCAACTGCGAAACCGGACTGACTTAGTTCAGGCCGGAAACGTAGTTGGCCAATGCCTCAATTTCTGAATCGCTCAACTTGGAAGCGACATCTGCCATGATGGCCGCATTCGCACCGCCGGCACGCTCGCCGTCACGGTAAGCTTTCAGTTGCTCGGCAACATAATCAGCTGTCTGGCCACCAAGGGCCGGGTACCCTGCAGGCTCATTGCCGGCTCCATTGGGGCTGTGACAACCCGCACACGCTGCAACACCTGAGGCCATGTTACCACCCCGGTACAGCGCCTGACCCTGCTCGACCAGGTCCGGATCGGCCTGACCTACAACCATCTCTTGCTCGTTGTAGTAAGCAGCCAGATCCCAAAGGTCCTGATCAGACATGTTATCCAGCAGGCCGGTCATTTCCGCGATCGGACGATCTCCGGATTTAATGTCCACTAACTGCCGGTACAGATATTTCTCACCGATACCAGACAACTTGGGGTACACCGCCATAATCGGCTGCGCTCCACCTTGGCCATGACACGCCGCGCATACTGCCGCGTTCTGTTCACCTGCTGCTGGATCTCCTGCCCCGTGAGCCATTGCTGTTAGGCCAACTCCGAGAACAACTCCTGCGATCAGTCTTTTCATGCTCGCTCCGCTTCTCTCATCTTTGTATCTTGAAAGTATTCTTCGTGGTCCAGCCGGCAAGCGCTGAACGTTCAGGCTCAAAACCGGGGCTTACAGCGGCAACGCGCAGCGTCCCACTGGAAATTGGTGTAGCATTATACATTAATCGCCAACAACTGAAATCCAAAGGAACACCAACCGTCGTGGACTCTGACCTGACTCAAAAAAGCGTTTCCTTCAACAGTGCTCGATTTCTGATCAGCGCGTCCCGGCTGGACGAGTGTCCGCCCGACATCGGAGCCGAGATTGCCTTTGCCGGACGTTCCAATGCCGGCAAGTCCAGCGCTCTCAATACCATCACGGTCAACGGCAAACTGGCCCGGACCAGTAAAACGCCAGGGCGCACCCGGCTAATCAACTTTTTCACGCTGAACAAAGAAAACCTTCGCTTGGTCGACCTTCCCGGTTACGGCTACGCCAAAGTTTCACGCGACATGAAAGACGATTGGCAAAAGCACCTGGGCCATTACCTGAACGACCGCCGCTGCCTTCGCGGTCTTGTACTGGTCATGGACATTCGCCATCCACTCACGGATTTCGACCAAATGATGGTGGAATGGTGCGAACATAACAACCTGCCATTGATGATTCTTGCCACCAAGGCCGACAAACTGAAATTTGGCCAGGCTAAAACCGCCATGCTGGGTATTGCCAAAAAGCTGAAAGAGTTCCAGTGCGTGGAACATCTGATCATGTTTTCCGCCACCTCAAAACTGGGACTGGATGAGTGCCGGGCAGCCCTGACCAACTGGCTGGAACCCCCGGAAGAAGCCGCGCCCCTGTAAAACGAAAAAAACCGGTCTACCATCAGGCAGACCGGCGAAACGTCAGGGTTTGCGACGTACCTGAGAACTCACTCAGGAGACGCGGGAAATGTCCGGTTTCCCACGTCAGTTACTTGGAGTGCCCGGGTTCGTAAAAGTTCAATTTTTGAGTAAATTTTGATCAACCCTTTACGCCACGCCGCCCACTGCATTCAGCCGAACACCTGACTGCTCAGTCGTTTCGGGCAAGGTAGGGCGATACTTCTCGCGCAGCGCCAGTACCCGCTCCCGGTATTCCGGTGTCAGGTAGGGCAGTTCCAGTGTCAGAACCTGATAAATACCTTGTTTCAGCTCTGTCAGCGTTAGATTCGCCTGAGCATCAGCGGCATGCGCTGTTTTCAGAAAGGCCATCCAGTTGGTGATGACCAGCCAGACATTGAGCGACATGGCCGATCGCAACTCCGCGGGCTGTGGCGCGATGATGCCGCCCTCGGCCAACTTGCCGAAGATACGATCAATGGCCGCCAGGCACCGATTGGTAAACTCCCGGTAGTCCTGGCGCAGTCGGGGATCGCTGTCGAGCAGGTATTCCAGATCCCGGTGAAAAAACCGGTAACTCCACAGACCATCAAATACTGACTCCAGATAGAAGGTGAGATCCTCCAGAGTAATGGCCCGGTCTTCCGGAATATCGAGGTAATAATCTACCAGCTTTTCATACTCCTGGAAGATCTCGTAAATAATGTCCGACTTGTTGCGAAAGTGGTAATACAGGTTGCCCGGAGAGATCGCCAGATGGGCGGCGATGTGATTGGTGGTGATGTTGCGCTCACCCCGTTCGTTAAAAAGCTCCAGGCTGGATAGTAGAATCTTGTCTCTGGTTTTCATCGTCTCGCCGGTGATTGTTGTTATCTGCATCACGGATGGCCCGATGAGCCATCCGGCATTTCTTGACTGCCTAGAGTATATACTCTAATAATAGCCCCAAGTGCAAATCGACCAGATTTTGGCCAACCAAAAATATCAGGCTGCGGGAACCTGCCCACAGCCGATGGGGAGAGAAACATGGGTGCCACCGTCGTTCAGCTCACCGAGAGCAAAAAGCAGATTCAGCATACTCATCGCGTGTTCGAAGATCAGAAGAAGGCTTTCCGGAGCAATCCAACGCCCTCGCTGACCGAGCGTAAGGAAAATCTGAAACGGCTCAAACGGGCATTGCTGGCCCATCAGGATCGCTTGATTGAGGCTATCGATCGGGATTTCAGTTGCCGTTCCAAAGACGAGACGCTGATCGCAGAGGTCATGCCCTCCATTCAGGGCATCAATTACTCCCTGAAGAATCTGAGCGACTGGATGAAGCCTTCCAAGCGCCATGTCTCCATGCTGTTCCAGCCCGCCAGCAACAAGGTGCATTACCAGCCCAAAGGCGTGGTCGGCGTCATCGTGCCCTGGAACTACCCGTTGTATCTGGCCGTCGGCCCGCTGGTAGCGTCTTTGGCGGCGGGTAACCGCACGATGATCAAGATGTCGGAGTTCACCCCCCACACGTCCGCATTGTTCAAGGAAATCATCGAGTCGATGTTCCCGGAAGATCTGGTCTCGGTGATCAACGGTGAAGCCGATGTGGCCGCGGATTTTTCCCAGCGCCCGTTTGATCATCTGTTGTTCACCGGCTCGACCACGGTTGGCAAACTGGTGATGCGCGCGGCAGCCGAGAACCTGACACCGGTCACGCTGGAACTGGGCGGCAAATCACCGGCCATTGTCTCGCCGGATGTGCCGATGGAAGATGCCGCTCAGCGCATTGCCTTTGGCAAAGCCTTCAATGCCGGGCAAACCTGTGTGGCGCCGGATTATGTAATGTGCCCGGCTGATCGCGTGCAGGCGTTTGTTGATGAGTTCCGGGCCCGCTTTGCCGAAATGTACCCGAGCCTGCGGGACAACGACGATTACACCGCCATTATCAATGAGCGTCAGTATGAGCGGCTGCAGGGTTATCTGGAGGACGCTCGCGCCAAGGGTGCAGAGTTGGTGGAGATCAATCCGGCCAATGAGAATATGAAGGATGGCACACGGAAGATTCCGCTGACACTGGTGCTCAAGACCACGCCGGATATGAAGGTGATGCAGGATGAGATTTTCGGACCCATCCTGCCGGTGGTGAGTTATGGCAATCTGGATGAGGCGATTCACTACATCAATGATCGGCCGCGGCCGCTGGCGCTGTATTTCTTTGGCTATGACAAGTCGCACCAGCAGCAGGTGGTGGACCACACGTTATCCGGCGGGATGTGCATCAACGATTCGCTGATGCATGTGGCGCAGGATGATCTGCCGTTTGGGGGCATCGGTGATTCGGGCATGGGCCATTACCATGGCCGCGAAGGTTTCCTGACGTTCTCCCATCACCGGGCGATCTTTACCAAGCAGAAGTTCAACAGCGGCAAGTTTGTGTATGCGCCGCATGGAACGGCTGCTCATCGGATGGTTTATAAGCTGTTTATTCGCTGATTTGAGGTTTTGCTTCTGGCCCAGCCTTCGAGTTGGTTGCGGCCAGGAGGTGAGAGGCCTTTCCGGGACACGCCGTGAATACGTCCATGTAGGCTTGAGCAAAACATCCCTGTTTTGCACAGTCCCGAAAAGGCCTCTCACCCCCTGGCCATCATGCAACGTGCTATCCGCCTAAAAATAACAACGATAGAAGACGTATCAACATGACTGATCACATCTCGCACCATCACTCTGGCATACAACCAGAGATGAACAGACGCAGCTTCCTTAAAACCGGCCTCGGCGGCACATTGTTTCTCGCGAGCGTCAGCATGACTGCCGGCCTGACAGGTTGTGCCACAGCGCCCGCAGGAAGGATCAGCGCCGTCGACACCCGCACCGATGCCGGTTATCAATTCCAGTTTCTGAGCCGGGACGATATTGCACTTTTTGAAGCACTGCTGCCGGCGATGTTTGCCGGCGCCTTGCTGGAGGAGTCGAATCAGCAGCGGTTTGCCATTGCCGGAACCATTGAGCGGATTGATCAGGGCATTGCCATGTTCGGGCCGGCGAATCAGCAGGAGCTGCGCAAGCTGTTTGATCTGCTGAATTTTGCCCCTACCCGGATCGCACTGGCGAGGGTCTGGTCGGACTGGCCGTCGGTCAGCACCGAGGGTGCGGATGCCTTTCTTAATCGCTGGCGCAACAGTCGTATCGGGCTGTTGAACAACGGCTACATCGCGCTGACCAAGATCAGCAACGTGGCTTTTTACGGCCACGAGACGCATTGGCACCTGTCTGGCTACCCCGGACCTCCCCCGTGGGCCGTTGATGCCCTTCCCCAATTCCAGAACGCCTGATCACCTGCCGGATAACGGAGAGCAGTATGTCCATGAACGATCCTATCGCCCGGGGCCTGGCTTCTGGCTGGAAGGTTACCGATGCCAGCAAACTGACGACCAATCAAACCGTTGAAGCAGACGTGGTGGTAATTGGCACCGGCGCCGGTGGTGGCACTACGGCGGAGATTCTTGCCAAGCAGGGGTTGTCCGTCGTTCTGGTCGAGGAAGGCCGGCTGTATTACCAGAAAGACTTCAAGATGGATGAGCTGACCGCTTACGCCAGCCTTTACCAGGAAGGCATGAGCCGGGTGACGGCGGATGGCGCCATTGCCGTCCTGCAGGGACGGTGTGTAGGCGGATCGACCACGGTGAACTGGACCAGTAGCTTCCGGACACCGGATGAGACCCTGAATTACTGGAGCCAGTCTCTGGGCCTGGGCGACCTCACACCAGACGCCATGGCACCCTGGTTCGGTGGGCGAGAGGAACGCCACACCATGACTCCATGGATGACACCGCCCAACCTGAACAACGACATTCTACGCCAGGGTTGCGAGCAACTTGGCTACTCCTGGCAGGTCATCCCGAGAAACGTTAAAGGCTGCTGGAATCTGGGCTACTGCGGCGTGGGCTGCCCCACCAACGCCAAGCAGGGCGCACTGATGACCACCATACCCGGTGCCCTCAACAACGACGCCCAACTGTTCCACGGCCTGCGTGCCGAGCGACTGGTGATGAATCAGGACCGCATCGATTACCTGCAGGCCAGCGCCATGGGCCCGGACGGCGTTAGCCCATCGGGCGTGACCGTCACCCTGAAAGCCCGCCACTTCGTGGTCGCCGCCAGCGCCATCGGCTCCCCCGGTCTGTTGTTGCGATCCGAACTGCCAGACCCCTATCAACGGGTCGGCAAGCGATCGTTCATCCACCCGGTCAATGCCACCGTCGCCCGCATGCCGGCCCAGGTCGACCCGTTCTACGGTGCACCTCAGTCCATCTACTCCGACGAATTCAACTTCAAACACGGCGTCGACGGCCCTGTCGGTTACAAACTGGAAGTGCCGCCCCTGCACCCCGCCATGGCCGCCGGCGTCGTACCCGGCCACGGCAAAGAGCAAGCAGGCAACCTGGGCCAACTGCCCCACATGCAATCGGTCATCGCCTTGCTCCGGGACGGCTTCCACCCGGACAGCCCCGGCGGTACCGTCTCCCTGCGCAAAGACGGCAGCCCGATGCTCGACTACCCGATCACTGACTACCTGTGGCAGGGCATCCGTGAAGCTTACCTGCACATGGCCGAAATCCAGTTCGCCGCCGGCGCCGAAGCCGTCCAGGCCATGCACCTCGACTCCGACTGGTACACCAGCTGGAACCAGGCCAAAGCCGCCATCAACAACCTGCCCATGAGACCCCACCGGGCCCGCCTGTTCACCGCCCACCAGATGGGTGGCTGCGGCATGGGCGACGAAGCCAAAGACTCGGTAGTTAACGGCTTCGGTGAACATCATCACGTATCCAACCTGAGCATCCACGACGCCTCGATCTTCCCCACCAGTATCGGGGCAAATCCGCAGTTGTCGGTGTATGCCTTGGCGGCAAGGAACAGCACCAGACTGGCGCAAAGATTGGTTAGAACGTAACGCCATTCTCGGAGCGGCATGCAGGATGTTAGCCGCATGTGCAGCGTCTTCCCTCCCGGGAATGTCGAAGGCCATGGATGGCCTGAGTCAAGCGCACATGGATGTGCTTGTAGCGTTTCCCGGGAGGGAAGACGCTGCAGATGCCACGCAAACAACCAAGACAACCTTGAACAGGGCTCCGGACTACAGCGCGCCTATGGTTCCTGCTATCCTACGGGCATCAACAAAAGGAGCTGTGCATGCCCAAAGTTATCTACCCAGGCACCTTCGATCCGATCACCAACGGCCACACCGACCTGATTGAACGGGCTGGCCGCATGTTTGATGAAGTCGTCGTCGCCGTAGCCTACAACTCGAAAAAGCAGCCCCTGCTGAACCTCGAAGAGCGCTGCGAGCTCGTCCGCAAGGCCACCACACACATCCCGAACGTCAGCGTTACCGGCTTCAGCAACCTGTTGGCCGACTTCGTCAGAGAACAGAACGCCACCGTCATCCTGCGCGGACTGCGCGCCGTCTCCGACTTCGAGTACGAATTTCAGCTCGCCGACATGAACCGCCGGTTGGCGCCGGAAATCGAAAGCGTGTTCCTGACACCGGCCAACCACCTGTCCTACATCTCATCCACACTGATCCGGGAAATCGCCTCCCTGGGCGGAGACGTTTCCGAATTCGTCGACCCCGCCGTCGCAGAAGCCCTCGCCAATAAGTTCAGTGGTTAAAGCCTACAGCAGCGGGGGCAAAGGAATCTCAAGACCATTGATGTCCAGCACCAGATTTTCCATGCGACCGGCCATCACCAGCTGATCACCGCTCTCCACGAGCAGGCCCTGCTTGATCAGCGGCGCCACCTGCATGCGGACTTCCGGGTAATCTTCAGCCAGCGCCAACGGCATGCTGAAATCCAGTGAGCCCGTCAATTGCTGCATGACCATCAGCATATTGGCGCGCTCGCTGTCAGACAGCTCAGGATGCGAAAGCTCCAGATTGCCCTCCACCGGACCCTCCGGAGTCGCCAGACTCAGTTCCCGTATGCCGGCCGAAAACCCGGCAGCCGCCAGACCCCGAACCGAATCACTGAACCGCTGCATCATTGCCATCTGCTGCTCAAACGAGGCTTGCGGGGATTGGCCTGCCGGCGGCTGCGCCATGGTTTGCATCTCGGTCATGACCGCGCTGAACGCATTCCAGCTGGCCACATCCAGGCCATCCACAGCCACTTCCATCCGGTGCGGACCAAAGGCCTCACCCTCCAACGCCACTGAGTCCAGGGCCAGCAACATGGTCGAGTCCAGGCGCTCGCCCTTGCGATCGGCCTCGCTGTGACTGGTCAAAGACAAACCGCTCAGGGTCACCGGTTCAGCCTGTACCCCCTGCAAGGTGACCGACTCTACCGTCATGGTGCCTGAACCCGTCCAGATATCGCCCGAGAGCCAAGCCAGGCTTTGCTCCAGCTGAATATTCTCGATACTCACGTTCATGGCCGGACCAACCACAACCACCGCGGGCCAGACCATTAGCATGTTGGCTTTCTCGCCCATGCTGCCAATGTCCAGTCGTGCCAGGCCGCCGCTGCTGCGGAATGAACCACCGCTCACCGGATGGTCGATCTGTGTGACCGGTGCCTGCAACTCCAGCGTGGCCGATCCCCAGACCCGGGTTTCGAGGGTCAGCTTGGGGTCCGCCTCAGGAAACCAGTCAGCACCTTCTGGCTGCCAGCCCTGGGTTGGCCGGAAGTCCAGATAACTGCCGGTTACACCGTGAGAAACCTTAACCTCAAATTCAAATTGATTGCTTTCCCCGGTGGCAGGGTCCAGCAGAGTCACCGTACCCGACACCTCAGACCCCAGAAGGCCTCGCTGGTATTTGTCGGTTTGCATGCGCAGGAATGGTTGAGCGCTGTTCACTTCCTGTGTGGCTTCCTGCCAATGTTGCTCGGTCAGAAACCCCACACCCCAGGGAGCCACACCGGCAACCACCAAAACCGCCGCGCCGGCGATCATCCATTTTTTTAGATTCAAGGTTCCAATCCTGTTGTCTGATTATGTCGTGCCGAAAAAAACGGCGTATCAATTGAGTTTGGCCGTCAGCCGGTCCAGCAACACCAGCTGCGAAGCCATGCGCTCTTCGCCCTCAGCGGGCTGGTTCTGGATATAACTGCCGTCTGGCTGCAACACCCAGGACTGGCAATTGTCGACAAGATAGGCATCCAGATCATCCCGCAGGCGGGCCAGCAAGGCCGGCTCTTCAATCGGAAACGCCGTTTCAATCCTGTTCAGCAGGTTGCGCTCCATGCCATCCGCACTTGAACAATACACGTCCGGGTGACCGTTATTGTCAAAATAATAGACCCGGGTATGCTCAAGAAAACGCCCGATAATCGACCGCACCCGAATGTTTTCGGACAAACCGGGCACGCCCGGCCGCAAGCAGCAGATGCCCCGGATGACCAGATCGATTTTTACCCCGGCCTGAGACGCACGATACAGCGCCTTGATCATCTCAGGCTCGGTCAGCGCATTGAACTTGAAGATAATGCGTCCCTGCTCACCGTGACTGGTCTCCCGCTCGATCAGGCTGATCAAGCGGTTGTGCAGCGTAAACGGCGCGTGGAACAGTTTTTTGATCTTGAGCGCCTTGCCCATGCCCGTCAGCTGCTGAAAAAGTTTATTAACGTCATCGCCGATAGATTCGTCGCAGGTCATAAAGCTGTAGTCGGTGTACAGCCGGGCATTGCCGGCATGATAGTTACCGGTGCCCAGGTGTACGTAACGGCGCAAGCGGCCTTCTTCACGGCGAACGATCAGGATCATCTTGGCGTGAGTTTTGTACCCCACCACGCCGTACACCACGATCACCCCGGCTTCTTGCAGGCGACTGGCCAGCTCGAGGTTTTCCGCTTCACTGAACCGTGCGCGCAACTCGATGACGGCGGTCACTTCCTTGCCCCGGCGGGCAGCGTCCGCCAGTGCCTCAACAATTTCGGAATCGGCACCGGTGCGGTAAAGGGTCTGGCGGATGGCCAGCACCTGGGGATCTTTCGCCGCCTGGCGCAACAGATCCACTACCGGACTAAAGTTTTCGTAGGGGTGCAGCAACAGCAAGGGGCGCTTGCGGATGGCATCGAACATGGATTCCTTGCTGCGAATCTGGCGCGGAATCGACGGTGAAAAGCTGGAATAGGTCAGGTCCGGGCGATCCACCAGACTACCCACCGCGAGCAACCGGGTCAGGTTGACCGGCCCGTGCACCTGGTAAAGATCCCGCTCGGTCAGGCCGAATTCACGCAGCAGGAAATGAGTTAGCTCGTCCGGGCAGTTGTCAGCCACCTCCAGCCGCACACCGTCACCAAACCGACGACTGAGCAACTCGCCCCGCAGCGCGGAGGCCAGATCGACCAGATCATCCTCCAGTTCAAGGTCGGCATTGCGAGTCAGCCGGAACTGATAACAACCTTTGACCTCCATACCCGGGAACAGCTCATCGGCGTGGGCGTGGATCATCGACGACAGGAACACCAGATTATCGCCACCGTCACAGACATCATCCGGCAGGCGCACCAAGCGCGGCAACGAGCGTGGAGCCGGCACAATCGCCATACCGGTTTCCCGACCAAAGGCATCCTTACCGTCGAGCTCAACGATGAAGTTCAGGCTCTTGTTGACCAGCCGGGGGAACGGGTGCGATGGATCCAGCCCAATCGGGCTGACCACCGGCAAAATTTCTTCATCAAAGTAATTACGCACCCACTCCGCCTGAGCCGGCGTCCATTCCCGGCGCCGGACAAAGTGAATGTTTTCTTTCTCCAACTCGGGAATCAGGATGTTGTTCAAAATGTCGTACTGCTCATGGATGTATTCATGGGCCACACGACTGATCTCCGCCAGCACCTGCTCATGCAGCATGCCATCGACGCCCACGGTTTCACGACCGTATTTGATCTGCTGCCGCAGTCCCGCAACCCGGATCTCAAAAAACTCATCCATATTACTGCTGAAAATGCAGGAAAAGATCAGCCGGTTAATCAGCGGATGGGTCGTGTCCAATGCCTGTTTCAAGACGCGGTAATTGAACTGCAGCTGGCTCAGCTCCCGGTTAAAGAAATTTTCACTGGCGTCCAGGTTGATCTCTTCACCGACTGGCGGCACCTCTACCGGCGCAGGCACACTGTGATCATCGCTTACTGCTGACTGTACTGTCTCGGTCGTCATTTCTCATTACATCCATGGTTGGTCCGGGCTCTCGATGTCCCGTCTAGGTTCGCGCGCGATCCTTCATCAGTCTCGCTGCACGCACCGCAAAATAGGTCAAGATGCCATCGGCGCCCGCCCGGCGCATGGCCATCAGGCTTTCCATCATCACCGCATCACCATCCAGCCAGCCATTCTGGGCTGCGGCCATGTGCATGGCGTACTCACCACTGACCTGATAGACAAAGGTCGGCACCTGCAATTCGGTTTTTACCCGGTACACGATATCCAGATACGGCATACCGGGCTTGATCATCACCATGTCAGCGCCTTCGGCCAGATCCATACTCACTTCATGAATCGCCTCGTCACTGTTGGCCGGGTCCATCTGGTAGGTCGACTTGTCGCTCTTGCCCAGATTGGCGGCAGAACCCACCGCGTCCCGGAACGGGCCGTAATAGCTGGAGGCATACTTGGCAGAGTAGGCCAGAATTCGGGTATTCACATAACCGGCGCCCTCCAGGGCCTCCCGGATGGCGGCTACCCGGCCATCCATCATATCGGACGGTGCCACCACATCCGCGCCAGCATCGGCATGAGACAGCGCCTGGTTGACCAGGGCTTCGACAGTGACATCGTTGAGCACATAGCCGTCGTTATCGATAATGCCGTCCTGGCCGTGAGTGGTGAAGGGGTCCAGTGCCACATCAGTAATCACGCCGAGATCGGGATAGGCCTTCTTGAGTGCGCGAACTGCGCGCTGGGCCAGACCGTCCGAGTCCCAGGCACCCGAGCCGGACAAATTCTTGCGCTCAGCCGGCACCACCGGGAAGAGCGCCACCGCAGGAATACCCAGCTCCAACAGCTCCGCCGCCTGCGCCACCAGTAAATCGACGCTCAGGCGTTCAACCCCAGGCATGGAGGGCACCGCCTCCCGCTGATTGTCACCCTCCAGCACGAAAACCGGGTAGATCAGGTTGTCCGGGCTAAGCTGATTTTCCCGGACCAGACGACGGGAAAAATCACTGGCGCGATTGCGGCGCAAACGGGTAGACGGATAAGCTCGACTGGACAGCGACGGGCGCAACTTTGGCACGAATAACCTCCTGAATATGGATGGTTCTGAAAAGTAATGACATCATACACCTCAGGGGCCCGCCATTGCAGGTCAAGGACAAGCGTGCCGTTGATTGATGACAAACTAATTACAAAAAAACGGGCGGCTTAAACCAGCCGCCCACAAACGAAGGGATTCCGTTGGAAGGACGTCAAAGTGAGCGGTTGTTAAAGCCTACCTCTACTTTACGGGGCGAATCAGAACGCAGCGATGTGTCCAGTTCCTGTATTCTGCCCCCGCCCTGTAAAAAGGCTTCGATGTCTGACTGCAACTGGGCCCTTACCCGCGCCCGGCCGGCAATCGAATGGTTATCATCACTGTCGCCACTCCAGGTACTACCGGACTGCTCCAGATTGCTCTCGTCGAATTCACTCATGCGGTTATCTCCATCAACGAAAACAAAATTCCAGGTGCTGTATAAACCCGATCGGGCAACACCCCGTCTCGACCGCCGGCCGCCTGTGGGCCCGTCTTGGCGTCTTTATAATCCGGTTTCCGTGACAACGCTATTTCCTGACAACCCTTTTTTTGTAATTTTTTGTAAGCCATCTTAAGCGCATGATTTTAATGACGTATAAAGAGGCTTCACAAGGCCCGACAAATTGACACAAAGAATGAATAGTGATTCACTACTTGCCAAGGAGCCAGCATGGCTTATCGCGAAACAGAGAAGATGCGGCAACGTAAAGCCCAGGCGCGCAACAAGATCATCGAGTGCACCTGGGAGTGCGTCGCAGAAGGCGGTTTTCGTGGCGCCAGAGTCACCCGCATAGCGGGCCTTGCAGGCGTCGCGACTGGCACCATCTATCGCCATTTCGAATCCCGCGAGGATCTGTTTGCCGAGATCTTCCGGCTGGCGACACAACGGGAAGTCGACAAAGTTGCCGAGGCATTAAACGTGGCGGGCAGCGCCGTTGAGCGGCTAGATAACGCTCTGCGGAAATTCGCCCAACGGGCGCTTAAGGGCCCCATGAAAGCCTGGGCCCTGATCGCCGAACCGGTCGACCCGAAAGTCGAAGAAGAGCGACTGGTTTACCGAAAAGCTTACGCCACCCTGTTTGAACAGGCGATCCGGGATGGCATAGCCGAAGGCTGCCTCCCGGAACAGAATCCCCGATTGAGCAGCACCTGCCTGGTCGGAGCCATATCAGAATCCCTGGTGGGGCCGCTGTCGCCAACACAGACAGACGCCGCTCTAGGCAATGACAACAACCAAGATGAACTGGTCAACGCCATCGTCTGCTTCTGCATCCGGGGGTTGACCGACTCCAGGAGCTAATCATGAACAGCCCGCAACGCAGCCATCGTCCAGCCACCGAGCAACCGCCGAAGGACGACCGCTACCTGTCCGCGACCCATAAGGTGACCAACCAGCCCGGTGCGCTGCAAGACTACAACCTCTACGAACAGGACATCGCATTGCGGGAAGCAGTGCTCCGCGAAGGTGCCGGTCACGCCCATGACGACCTGAGCCAGTTCGGCGCCTGGGCCGGTAAAGCCGACACCATCGAACTGGGCCACCTGGCCAACGCCAACAAGCCCAGCTTCCGGACCCACGACCGCTACGGCCACCGGGTTGATGAAGTCAGCTTCCACCCTGCGTATCACGAATTGATGCGCGTCGCCCTGGAAAACGGCCTGCACAGCTCCCCCTGGACCAAACCGGGACCCGGCGCCCACGTAGCCCGGGCCGCAAAATACTACCTGCATTCCCAGGTAGAAGCGGCCCACTGCTGTCCGATCACCATGACCTTCGCGGCCACCCCGTCCATCCAGAACCAACCAGACCTGGCCAAACTCTGGGCCCCGAAAATCCTGGCCAACGAATACGACAGCCGCAATGTGCCAGATACCGAGAAAACCTCCGTCACCATCGGCATGGCCATGACCGAAAAACAGGGTGGCAGTGACGTACGCGCCAACACCACCCGCGCTTACGCCACAGGTCAGGAAGGCCCCGGCCAGCCCTACGAACTGGTCGGCCACAAATGGTTTGTCTCCGCCCCCATGTGTGACGCCTTCCTGGTGCTGGCCCAGACCGCCAGCGGCCTGTCCTGCTTCCTGATGCCCCGGTGGCGCCCGGACGGCACTAAGAACCCCTGGCAGGTCCAGCAGCTTAAAAACAAAATGGGCAACGTCGCCAACGCCTCCAGCGAAGTCGAAATCCGTGGCGCCCTGGCCTGGATGGTCGGCGAAGAAGGCCGCGGCGTACCCACCATCATCGAAATGGTCGCCATGACCCGCTTCGACTGCATGATTGGCAGCACAGCCGGCATGCGCCAGGCCGTCGCCCAGGCCACCCACCACAGCCACAACCGCAGCGCCTTTGGCGCAAAGCTCAGCGAGCAACCGCTGATGCAGAACGTACTGGCCGATCTGATCATCGAAAACGAAGCCGCCCTCGCCTTCACCCTGCGCGTGGCCCGGGCAATGGACAACCAGAACAACGAGCACGAACGCCTGCTGGCAAGACTGACCACACCCGTCGGCAAATACTGGATCTGCAAACGCACCCCCAACCACGCCTACGAAGCCATGGAATGCATCGGCGGCAGCGGCGTGATGGAAGACTGCATCATGCCCCGTCTGTTCCGGGAATCCCCGGTCAACGCCATCTGGGAAGGCAGCGGCAACGTCCAGTGCCTGGACACCCTCCGCGCCATACAGAAAGAACCCGAAAGCCTCGACGCCTTCTTCAAAGAAGCCGCCCAAGCCAAAGGCACCGACCGCCGCTTCGACCAGTTCCTGGCCCAGCTCCAGCAAGATTTCGCCGACATCAGCGACTTCCAGTATCGCGCCCGCAATCTGGTCGACCGCCTGGCCCTCGTCATGCAAGGCTCCCTGCTGCTGCGCTTTGGCGACAAAGACGTCGCCGACGGCTTCTGCGCGTCCAGACTGCAATCCGGCGGCGGCATGAACTACGGCAACCTGCCCTCCGGCACCAACCCGGCGGCGATTATCAAACGGGCAACGCCTGTAGTAGGCTAGAAAAAAACCGATCAGCTCGTGCCTGACATCTAAGAGGGCGGGCTGAAGGGACTCCCCGTAAAATGTTTGAGAATCGGGGAGGAACAGCTTTCCAAAACCTTGCGGAGCCATGGATGGCGGAGCAGAGCGTACAGGGAAGTA
>OFEU01000046.1_pt1 | contig 192556 bp, 153 predicted proteins | sample 1521221 | NCBI WGS metagenome assembly OFEU01 (sample SAMN03766357, study PRJEB24113) | microbial mat metagenome | isolation source: enrichment culture HLUCC-O from microbial mat sample contains cyanobacterium... | reverse complement strand
GGCGGGCGCGGGCGGGCGCGGGCGGGGGGCGTTCCGCCGCTGTTCAGGCAGGTCCTGCAAATCACTCTGGCCTGCGAATCCCGTTAAGGCTAATCGCGAGGCCGATGACCCACCCGACAGCTCCCGGCGGCATTCTCGATCGTGCGCGGCATCTTTATGCCGTGCGGGTCTATTACGAGGACACCGACCTTTCGGGCATCACCTACCACGCCAACTACCTGCGCTGGTTCGAACGCGCGCGGTCCGACCTCTTGCGCCTGCTCGCCATCGACCAGCGCGCCGCGATCGAGGCGGGCGAGGGGGCCTATGCCGTGTCCGAGGTGAACCTCAGATACCTGCGCCCCGCCAGGCTCGACGATGACGTGGTGATCGAGACGCGCTGCACCGAGCTCGGCGCGGCAAGCTGCCGGATGCACCAGGTCGCGCGGCGCCCCCATGCGGACGGATCGGAGGACCTGTGCGAGGCGACCCTGCGCGTCGGCTTCATCAGCCCCGAAGGGCGCCCCCGCCGCCAGCCCGCCGAGTGGCGCGCCGCCTTCAGGGCGTTCATGGACCAAGGAGAAAACTGACCCGTGCCCACCCCCTTGCTTGCTGCCGCGGCCGCCGCCGCCGGCCCGACCCGGCTCGACCCGCTCGAGCTGTTCCTCGCCGCCGACATCGTCGTGCAGGCGGTGATGATCGGGCTGATCCTCGCGAGCATCTGGACCTGGACGATCATCGTCTCCTTCTCCTTGCGGACCGGCCGGCTGGAGAGCAGGTCGCGCGATTACGAGGCCGAGTTCTGGGAAACCCGCGACCGCGAGGCGACCCTGACGAAACAGCAGCGGCGCGAGATCCCCTCGGCCCGCATCGCGGCGGCCGGGCTCGAGGAATGGAGGAAGTCGGTTTCCGGCGGGAAGATCGATGCCGATGCCGCGCGCCAGCGGATCGCTGCGGCGATGGAAAGCCAGGTCGCCTTCGAAGCGGACGAGCTCGCCGGTAGGCTCGGCTTTCTCGCCAGCACGGGATCGGTCGCGCCCTTCGTCGGCCTGTTCGGGACGGTGTGGGGGATCATGAACAGCTTCTTCCAGATCGGCGCGCAGCAGAGCGCGAGCCTTGCCGTCGTCGCCCCCGGCATCGCCGAGGCGCTGTTCGCGACCGCGATCGGCCTGTTCGCCGCGATCCCGGCCGTGATTGCGTACAACCGCTTTTCGAATAAGGTGAACCAATACGAGGCGCGGCTCCAGCGCTTCGCCGACCGGGTCCACGCCGGGCTCAGCCGCGAGCTGGACAAGGCCTGATGGGGGCCTCGCTCTCCCCCTCCTCGCACGGCAAGGGCCGTCGCCGTTCGCGCCGGGCCGCGATGGCGGAGATCAACGTGACCCCGCTGGTCGACGTGATGCTGGTGCTGCTCATCATCTTCATGGTGACGGTGACGCTGCCGGCCGTGGGCGTGCCGATCGAACTGCCCGAAAGCCGGGCGAGCCCGGTCGAGGAAGTGCCGGATACGGTCACGGTCAGCATCGACGGCGAGGGGCGCATCTATCTCGAGAACGACCCCGTCCCCGCGGGCGGTTTCCCCGAAGCGCTCGCCACGATCGACCGGGGCGGCGACGGTGCGCTGCCGACGCTGGTGCTGCGCGGCGACCGCGGGCTCGATTATGGTAGGGTGATGGCCGTGATGGGCGAAATGAACCGCGCGGGCTTCACCAGGATCGAACTGGTCACCGACGGTTCAGTCACGCCGCCATAGCGATGGTCCGGAAGATGGGAGAAACGGCGACATTCCGCAGCGAGGATCGCACCGGCCTGCTGGCCGCGCTGGTCCTGCACGCCCTGCTGGTGGCGGTGCTGGCGCTGCAATGGAACACGTCCGCGCCGCCGCCGGTGACGCAGCGCATGACGGTGAGCCTCGCGAGCGAAGTCGGGCTCGAGGCGACCGCGCCCGATCCCGTCCCCGAAAGCCGCGCCGCGATCGCGCCGACCCTTGCCGAAAGCCCCGCGCCGGAGGTCGAGCCGGAGCCCGAGCCCGAGCCTGCTCGGCCCCGCGCCGAAACCCCGCCGCCGCCGCCGACCCCGGCGCGACCCGCCGCGCGCGAACCCGCGCCGAGCCGAGAGCGCAGCCGCCCCGATCGCCGGCCCGCCCGCGAAACCCCGCGCCCGCCGGCGCGCGAGGAGCCCGCGGGCGGCAGCCGGATCGGGGAGAACTTCCTCGAAGGCGCGGGCTCCTCGACCACGACCGACGAAACGCGCATCCCCGCCTCGCGGATCGGGGCGAGCGCCAAGGCCTCGATCATCCAAGCGATCGTGCGCCAGATCCGCCCGCACTGGACCGCGCCCAGCGGGGCGGATGCCGAATTGCTGGTGACCGAACTCGCCTTCGATCTGAACGAGGACGGCAGCCTGAAAGGCCGTCCGCGCGTTCTGCGGCAGAGCGGGGTCAACGAAGCCAATCGCCCGCAGCAGGCGCTCCACGCCGAACGCGCCATCCGCGCCGTGCAACTCGCCGCGCCCTTCGATCTCCCGGACGAATATTACGAAGCCTGGAAGTCGATCCGGGGCGCGCGCTTCGATAGGAACCTTTCCCGATGACCAGGACATTCACCCTCCTTGCCTCCGTCGCCGCGATCGCCTGCGCCCCGGCGGGCCTTTCCGCCCAGACCGCCGATCTCGGCGAGCCGCTTGCCGAAGGCGGCGAGGTCGAAACCACGGAAACGCAGGCTTCGGGCGAGGATGCCGAGGGCGGGCTGACCTTCACCGTCACCGACGAATCCGACTGGTCCGACATCGGCGTCGCCATCCCCGCCTTCGCGACCGACCGCAACCGGCCCACGCCCGCGAGCAGCGACGGGACCGAGGCCCTCGGCCGCGAGATCGCGCGGGTCATCACCGCCAACCTGCGCGACAACGGCCTGTTCAAGCCGGTCGGCCCCGACAGCCTGCCGCAGCCCTCGTTTGCCCAGATCACCGCGCCTGCCTGGAACAACTGGTCGGGCCGCGGCGCGGAAATGCTCGTCCACGGCTATGTCCGCGCGCGCGACGACGACAAGCTGGTGGTCGGGTGTTACCTCTATGACGTCGCCCTGAAGGACGAACTGATCCGCGAAGGCTGGGTGGTGCGCCCGGCCGACTGGCGCCGCGCGGCGCACAAGTGTTCGGACCTCATCTATGCCCGGCTCACGGGCGAGGACCCGTTCTTCGACAGCCGCATCGCCTACATCGCCGAGACCGGCCCCAAGGACAACCGGGTGAAGCGCCTCGCCGTGATGGACAGCGACGGGGCGAACCACCGCTTCATCACGCTCGGCAGCGCGACCGCGCTGACCCCGCGCTATTCGCCCGACTATTCGAAGATCCTCTACCTTTCCTATGTCGACGGAAACCCGCGGATCTACGTCTACGACATCGGCTCGGGTCGGCAGAAGCTGGTGACCGAGAACGCCAACCCGACGCTCGCCCCGCGCTGGTCGCCGGACGGGCGGCACATCCTCTATTCGATGGCGGTCGCGGGCAACACCGACATCTACCGCGTGCCGGTGACGGGCGGGCAGGCCGAGCGGCTGACGGACGCGCCGGGCATCGACATCGCCGGCTCCTATTCGCCCGACGGGTCGAAGATCGTGTTCGAAAGCGACCGTTCGGGCGCGCAGCAGTGCTATGTCATGGACGCCGACGGATCGAACCAGAAGCGCATCAGCTTCTTCGGCGGGCGCTGCGCCACGCCCGAATGGAGCCCGCGCGGCGACCAGATCGCCTTCACGCGGATCGCGGGCGATTTCAACGTCGCCGTCATGACGCCATCGGGCGGCAATATGCGCGTGCTCACGCGCGGCTGGCAGGACGAGGCCCCGACCTGGGCGCCGAATGGCCGGATCATCCAGTTCTTCAGGACGGCCCGGAATTCCGGGCGGTCGTCCCTGTGGCAAGTCGACCTGACCGGTCGCAACGAGAGGAGGCTGCCGACGCCGGTGGACGCGTCGGATCCGGCATGGGGACCGATTCGCCCCTGATTTGTTAAATCGTGTAAAGTTGCCTGGGCCGACCGATAGGCCCGGCCGATTCAAAAGGAGAGCAGAACAGATGAACATCTCCCTTTCGCGCTGCGCCGCCGCCGCGCTCGTCACGTCTTCGCTTGCCCTCGCCGCCTGTTCCAAGAAGGCACCCGAGGAACTGCCGCCCGCGCCCGCCGAAACCTCGGCCCCGGCCGAGACCCGCGCCGCGCCCGCCCCGGCCGGCCCGCGCGCCGGCACGCAGGAGCATTTCGCCGACGCGGTGGGTTCGTCCACCACGATCTATTTCGACACCGATCGCTACAACGTCGACAGCGAGGATGCCGCCGCGCTCCAGGCCCAGGCGCAGTATTTCGCGCGCTACCCGCAGGTGACCTTCACCATCGAAGGCCATGCCGACGAACGCGGAACGCGCGAATACAACCTTGCGCTCGGCGAACGGCGCGCGAACGCGGCGAAGAACTATCTCGTCAGCCTCGGCGTGTCGGCCGACCGCATCCGCACGGTGAGCTACGGCAAGGAACGCCCGGTCGCGCTCGCCTCCACGCCCGAAGCCTGGGCGCGCAACCGCCGCGCGGCGAGCGTCATCATCGATTGATCGCGAAGTCCCGTCCCGCCGGTGCGGGCCGGGGCGCAGCTCAGCCCTGGATGACCGCCGCTTCGGCCGCGGTCACGGCGAGCGTGTCGAAGGCACGCGGCCCGTTCCGTTCGAGCGAGCCGGCCGCAAGGCACAGGCACGCCACGGCAAGCACCGAGGCGATGCTGGAAAGGGCAAGCTGCTGGCTCATCAAGGCGGGTCCTTCCTGCGGGGCTCCTGGCCGGGCATTGCCGGTGAGGATTTCGCAATGCAACATTTCATATAGCAACTGGTTCCCCGGTTTACCATCCTTTGCTTTCGCGCCCGGCTTCCCTAGACTGCGGCCATCATGGCTTCGACCAACGACATCACCGCCCCCGGGCCGGACCTGCCCGGATGAGCCGCGCGCGCCGTTCGAACGACTGGGGATTCCCGCGCTGGCGTGGCTATGATGCCTCGCGCGAGGCGACGACGGTGCGCCTGTGCGACCGCCACGGTTGCGAGGAGAAGGGCGATTGCCCCGCGCCCAAGGCGCCGAACAGCCCCGAACGGTGGTATTTCTGCCAGCGCCACGCGGCGGAATACAATTCCAAGTGGGACTATTTCCAGGGCCTGGAAAAGGCCGAACGGGCCGAGCGCGCCAAGGCCGAGCGGGCGGAGAGCGCGGGCTATGCCGAAGCCTCGCACTATGGTTGGGCCGGTTCGGGCGACGGATCGCGCAGCGCGGACGAGATGCGCGCGCTCGAACTGCTCGGGCTGGAGGCGGATGCGGAAATGGAGGCGATCAAGAAGGCCTATCGCCACCGTGCCAAGCAGGTGCACCCGGACGTGAAACCGGGCGACGAGGAAGCGGCCAGACAGTTCCAGTCGCTGCAGGTGGCCTACGAGGTCCTGCGCGCGGCCGAGGAACGGCGCACCTGGCGGGGCTAGGCCTGCCGCCGGTCAATCCGTTTTCGGTCCTGCAAAACCCTTGCCCGCCGCATCGATTTCCGGGTTCGGGGTGTCGTTCCACCAGGCGACATCGCTCCATGGGCGCACGTCGATTTCGTGGCTCCAGCACCCGCGTGGCTGCTGCGCGAGGTGCCAGTAGGTCTCGGCCAGGACTGCCGGGTCGATCACGCCTTCCGGGCCTTTCCTCGCCTTGAACGCCTCGTATTTCCCGCCCAGCAGCCGCCCCAGCGTATCGGGCGAATCCACCGCCCCGTCGACGATGACATGGGCGACGTGAATGCCTTGCGGGGCGAATTCGGCATTGAGCGTCTGGCACAGCATCCGTCGCCCGCCCATCGCGGCCGCATGGCTGTGCTGGCCGGCATTGCCGCGCATCGCCGCGGTCGCAGAGGTGACCAGCAGCGTGCCGTGCCGCCCGCCGCGCTTCGCCCGCTCGACCATCGAGGGAAAGGCCGCATGGGCGAGCCGGAACAGGCCGAAACAGGCGAGTCGCCAGCCCAGTTCGAAGGTGCGGTGGGGCGTGTCGGCAAGGCTGCGGTTGCCAATCTGCGCGCCGAGATTGTAGAGCATCGCCTCGATCGGCCCGATATCGCGCTCGACATGTTCGACGAGGTCCTCGATCGCGCCGTCCTCGGCCGCGTTCATCAACCTGCCCGTGGCGCTGCCGCCTGCCGCTTCGATCGCGCCGACGAGCCGGGCGAGCCCTTCCTCGTCCGAACGGCGGGCGAGCACCGCGTGATACCCGCCTTCGGCGAAGCGCCTCGCCGCCTTTCCGCCGATCCCTGCGCCCGCCCCGATCACGAGGAAGACCGGCTTTCTCGGGTCAGACATGGTCGAGCGCCTGTGCGAAATCGGCGATGAGATCGTCCGCGTCCTCGATCCCCACGCTGATCCGCACGAGGCTGTCGGTGATGCCGAGCTGCTGGCGCCGCCCGTGCGGGACCGACAGGTGCGTCATCGAGGCGGGATGGCTGGCGAGCGTCTCGGTCCCGCCGAGGCTCACCGCGAGCTTGGCGATTGTGAGGTTGTCGAGGAAACGGAAGCATTCCTCCTCGCCCCCTTCGAGGAAGAGCGAGAAGGTCGATCCCGCCCCGAGGCAGTGGCGATCATAGATGTCCTGCTGGCGCGCGTCCTCGATCATGCCGAGATAGCCGAGCCCGGCGACCTTGGGATGGCTTTTCAGGAAGGCGCAGACCTTGGCCGCGTTCTCGCCCGCGCGCTGCATCCTCAGTTCGACCGTCTCGAGGCTGCGCAGGAGCATCCAGGCCGTGTTCGGATCGACGATCCCGCCCATCGTGTTCCTCAATGCGCGCACCGGGTCCATCCATTTCTTCGCGCCCGCTATGGAGCCCGCGACGAGATCCGAATGGCCGCCGACATACTTGGTCAGCGAATAGGCGACGATGTCCGCGCCGTGATCGAGCGGTCGCTGCCACAGTGGGCCGAGAAAGGTGTTGTCGATCGCGATCGGGGTCTCGCCTGCGTCGAGCACGGCATCGCGCGCGGCCTTCACCGCCTCGATGTCGACCAGCGCATTGGTCGGATTGCCGGGGCTTTCGAGATAGACCAGCGCGACCTTGCCGCCCTGTTCGTCGGCCTGGGCCTTGGCCCTTGCCATCACGTCGTCCAGCTGCTCGCGGCTCGCCCCGGCCGGGAAATCGACATAGGTCACGCCGAAGCGGCTGAGCACCTTGGCGACGAAGCCCTCGGACGCGGCATAGAGCGGGCCGGAATGGACGACCACGTCGTTCTGGTTGGCATAGGCCATCATCAGGATGCAGATCGCGGTCATGCCGCTGGAGAAGGTCAGCGCGTCCTCCGCGCCGTCCCACACGGCGAGGCGATCCTCGAGGATTTCCTGGTTCGGCCCGTTGAAGCGCGAATAGACGAGACCTTCCGCCCCGCCTTCGCGCAGCCCGGTGATGCCTTCGAAATGGCGCTTGCCCGCAGCCGCGCTTTCGAAGGCGAAGGTCGAGGTGAGGAAGATCGGGGCCTTCAGCGATCCCTCGGACAGGGCCGGGTCGTAGCCGAGGCCCATCATCAGGGTCGAAGGCTTCAGTTCGCGCCCGGCGATGGTGGTCTTTTCCGGCTTGGGCTTGCGGCGCGGGAGTGGGGTATCGGCGGCGTCGATCGCGTCCGTCACGGGCGAAATCCTTCCTTGTCTCGCGCTCCCAGGAAGGCAGGAGCTCTCTCCTTCATGAGGCCCGGGGCGCCCGTTCCTAACCTCCGCAGGAACGCCTCTCCTCTCCGGGACTCGCAGGGCTCTTGAGGTATCGCGCGGCCCCCTGCGGCGCAAGGCGCGCGGGATGCGCCGTGCGAGGGGGCGGTTGCAGGAAAAGGGAAGGGCGCGGGAGCGGCGCGAATCTGCTATGGATCGCAGGACGCAGCAGGCAGGACCGGCGAAAAGGGGGGCCTGATGGACGATCCGTTCCAGATGCAGCGCGAGCTGCGATACGGCGCACCGGTATGCGACACCATTCTGACCGGGCGCTTCTTCTCGATCGGCTATTCCTGGTATTTCAGGCAGGCGAAGTGGACGCTCGAGATCGTGCGCCGCGGGGGCAAGGAATTCATGCCCGATGCGTTCGACAAGAGCGAGCGGCTCGATAATTTCCGCGCCGACAAGCGCCTGCCCTATCGCTTCCGCGGCTCGCTCAACGCCTACAAGGGCAGCGGCTATGATCGTGGCCACCTTGTCGCGAGCGCCAATGCCAGCCTGCGAAGCATCGAGAATTCGGAAAGCTTCCTGCTGTCGAACATGTCGCCGCAGACCGCCGCCTTCAACCGGCAGGGCTGGCGCAGGCTGGAAGAGCAGGTGCGCGATCTGAACGACCGCGACGAGGTGCTCGAAGTCTATGTCCTCAACTGCCCTTTCTTCGATTTCACCAGGAAGCTCGAGATCATCGGCGACGACGAGGACGAATTCGGCATCAGCATCCCCGTGCCGCACGGCTTCGTGAAATCGGTGCTGGCAGAACTCCGCACCGGGCGGCTCGACCTCTGGACATTCCTCCTGCCGAACGAGGCGATCGATCGGCCGCTGGGCGACTACCTGGTCAAGACCTATGATGCCGAACAGCTCATCGGCGGCGTTTTCTGGGATCGGATCGCCGGCGGCGACATGCACGACCTCAAACGTGTGACGAACACGATGTGGTAGGCTTGCAGGTCGGCTAGACCACCGCCGCCACCGCCCAGACGCCCGCGACGATCAGCACCACGCCGGCAAGGTCTAGGACTAGCCCCGCGCCCACCATGCGCTCGATCCTGATGCGCCCGGTGCTCCACGCGATCGCGTTGGGTCCGGTCCCGGCGGGCAGCATGAAGCCCCAGCTCGAGGCGAGCGCGGCGGGCATGGCGAGGAGGATCGGGTCGGCCTCGAGCGCGACGGTGAGCGCGGCGACGACCGGGATGATCGCGCTGGCGGTGGCGACATTGCTCGCGAATTCGGTGACGATCACGATCATCGCGACCAGCGCCAGCGCGACCAGCGGCAGCGGCCAGTCCTCCAGCGGGAGCAGGGCCTGCCCGAGCCAGTCGGCAAGGCCCGATTCCTGCATTCCCGCGGCCAGCGCAAGCCCGCCGCCGAACATCAGGATCATCCCCCAGGGCGCGCGGTCCGCCTCGCGCCAGAGCAGCAGCGGGCGGCCTGTCCCGTCGGGCAGGATGAACAGCGCGAAGCTCGCGATGATCGCGATGGTCCCGTCGCCCCACGAACCCTCCGGCAGGTAGGGCGTCACCAGCGGGCGGGTCATCCAGGCGAGGAAGGTGAGGGCGACGATCGACGTGAGCCTGACCTCGGGCGTGCTCCAGTCCGGCTTGCAGGCGATCGCCTCGCGCGCTGCCGCGACGTCGAAGGGATGCTCGCCGACGCGCTGGAGCCGTGCGATGATGAAGGCCGCGACCGGCACGCCGAGGATAACGATCGGAATGCCGTAGAGCGACCATTGCGCGAAGCTGATCCGCATGCCGATGCCGGTGTCGAGCAGGCCGATCGCGATGGCATTGGTGGGCGAACCGACGATCGTGCCGAGCCCGCCGATCGAGGAGGCGAAGGCGATGCCCATGGGCAGGGCGCCGGAGAGCCCCTCCTTGAACGGCTCCGCGTCCGCCCCGGCGGTCGGAGCGGCGCGGTCCGCGCCCGCAAGCGCTTCTCCGCCGGCGAGCACCGCCAGGGCCATCGGCATCATGATCAGCGTCGTCGAGGTGTTCGAGATCAGCATAGAAAGCAGCGCCGCGGCGATCATGAAGGCGAGCAGCAGCCGGGTCCTGCCTCCACCCGCGCCGACCACCCGCAGGATCGCGAGGCTCAATCGCTTGTGCAGCCCGGTCCGCTCGATGCAGAGCGCGATGAAGGCGCCGCCCAGGAGCAGGAAGAGGATCGGCGAATAATAGGTGCTCGCGGTTTCGGCCGCGGTCGAAACCCCGCCGAAGGGCAGGACGAGGAAGGGGAGCAGCGCGGTCACGGTGAGCGGGACCGCCTCGGTCATCCACCAGCTTGCCATCCACAGGACGAGCCCGGCGACCAGCCACGCCTCGCCCGGCATTCCGCCGGGAGGCTGGGTGAAGACCGTCAGCGCGAAGGCGAGCGGGCCGATCACCAGTCCGATCCGGCGCGCATCCATCCCGTGTCACACTCCCCCTTCGTGCCCGTGTGCCTTGCCAGCGGCGGCGGCTTGGCACACTAATCGCGGAGCATGGGCACGAGGGCAAGCCTGCTCGCCGGATCGAAGGCGGCTGCGATGGGCACTGGTCGGCATGGGCCTGCCCACCGCCTTCGCCCTGCTGGTCGCCGCCGGGCTTGCCGCGGGCGATCCGCTTGCGGCGCTCGGGCTCGTGCTGTTTCCCCCGGTCGCCGGGTTCCTTGCGGCCGGGATCGGGCTGATCGTATTCGGCTGGCCGCTGACCGCGTGGCTCCACCGCAAGGGCCGCGAAAGCTGGCGCGCCTATGTCCTGCCGGGAACGGCAGCCGGCGCGATGATCGTGCTGGCGGCGACCTATGCGCTCGTCGGGGAGGCGGTTGCCGGCCTTGTTCCCGGCCTTTTCGGCGGGCTCACCGGCGGGGCGACCGCGCATTTCTGGTGGACCTACGCCCGCCGGGACCGCGCCATGGTCCACGCGCCGAGCCTCGAGGCGATCTTCGAATGAGGCGCGCGGGGGCCGCCCGCGCAGGCGCGGCCCCATCGAGACGACGAGATTCTGCGGGCTACCCGCAGCGGGAGCGGTCGTATCCCGGAGAGCACGGCCGTGACCGGAGTCCCCTGTCGCGGAAGGTCCCGGGCCACCGGCAGGATCGGCACGCCGGGCGCGCGGTCATCCCGGCACGGCCCGAGCCAGCCAAGGACACCTACTTGGGCGCGAGCACCATCAGCATCTGCCGTCCCTCGAGCCGGGGGAAGGCTTCGACCTTGGCGATCTCCTCGACATCTTCCTGCACGCGTTTGAGCAGGTCCATGCCGAGATGCTGGTGCGCCATTTCGCGCCCGCGGAAGCGCAGCGTGACCTTGACCTTGTCGCCGTTGCCGATGAACTTGTTCACGTTCTTCATCTTCACGTCGTAATCATGCGTGTCGATGTTCGGACGCATCTTCACTTCCTTGATGTCCTGCGTCTTCTGCGTCTTGCGCGCCGCGTTGGCCTTTTTCTGGGCCTCGTAGCGGTACTTGCCGACATCGAGGAACTTGCACACCGGCGGGTCCGCGTTGGGGGACACTTCGACGAGGTTCAGGCCCTTGTCCTGCGCCTGTTCGATCGCTTCGCGGGTGTACATGACTCCGAGGTTCTCGCCCTCATCGTCGATGACGCGGACCTTGGGAACCTGGATGAATTGATCGTAGCGAGGGCCGCTTTTGACGGGCGGGGCCATCGAACGCCGGGGTGGACGGGCTATGTGTGTTCTCCTGTTGCTGCCTTGGAACGAGTCTTCAATGTAATGGGAATCGCGCAGTTGCGCCAGATGGAGTCTCAGGCTGCCGCGCGAAACAACGGAAACCGCACCACCCGCTCCTTCGTCGCCACCACGGCGTCGACCTCCCGCGCGGGGCCGAGCGCGGCGAGGATTTCGGGCGCGCCCGCGTCCATCCCGCCGGTATAGGCCCCGAAGGCGGGGAGAATCATGCGCTCCACCGCGCCCGACCGGCTGACGACGCCGCACGGGCGGGCGATGTGCCGCTCGCGCAGCTTCACCCGCAGCTTGGGATGGAAATGGCCCGAAAGTTCGGCGCGGGTTTCGCCCGGCTTCGCCTCGTGCCGCAGGACGATGCCCGAAACTTCCAGTTCCTCGGCCAGTTGCGCGCCGAAGCTTGCCTGCTGGCCCGCATCGTGATTGCCGGTGATCCAGATCCAGTCGAGCGCGCGGGTGAGGGAGCCGAGCATCCCGGCGGCGTAGGGATCGAGCCTGGCGGTTCCCGCATCATCGTGGAAATTGTCCCCCAGCGTGATCACCCGCCGCGCCCCCGTCGCCTTCACCGCGTCGGCCAGCCGTTCCAGCGTTTCGCGGCTGTCGTAGGGCGGGAGGAGCGCGCCGTGCTGCGCGTACCAGCTGCCCTTTTCGAGATGCAGGTCGGCAACCAGCAGCGCGCGCTCGCGCGGCCAGTAGAGCGCGCCGCTCCGCGTCAGGGCGAATTCCTCTCCGGCGAGGTCGAACGGGGCGAACGAAACGGGAACCATCAGCCCCCCTCTGCCCCGCCTGCCGCGCGAAGGCAAGAGCCCCGTCGGGGGATTCGCCGGGGCGTCCGGGCAATCGGCGCGCGCCCGGCAAAGCCGATTGACAGGCCGGGCGCGGGCCGTGATTGTCCCGGCCGCAATGAGAGACGGGGATCACGAATGAACGAATGGGCAGCCCACACCGCGCGGGCCAAGGAATGGTTCGAGGAGCTGCGCGACCGGATCTGCGCCGAATTCGAGGCGATCGAGCGCGAGGCGGGATCGGACGCGGCCTTTCAGTACACGCCCTGGGACCGCGAGGAAGAGGGCAATGACGACCCCGGCGGCGGGGTGCAGGGCCTGATGAAGGGCCGCGTCTTCGAGAAGGTCGGGGTCAACGTCTCGACCGTGCGCGGCAATTTCTCCAGGGAATTCGCAGGCCAGGTCAACGGGGCGAGCGCGGAGGCGCCGGGCTTCACCGCGACCGGCATCAGCCTCGTCGCGCACATGGCGAACCCGCACGTGCCCGCGGTCCACATGAACACGCGCTTCCTCACGACGGCGAAGGCGTGGTTCGGGGGCGGGGCGGATCTCAACCCGCCGATCCCCTACGAAGAGGACACCGAGGAATTTCACGCCGCCATGCGCGCGGCCTGCGCGGGCCACAATCCGACCTATTACGAGCGTTACAGGAAGTGGGCTGACGATTATTTCTACATCCCCCACCGCGAAACCCATCGCGGCGTCGGCGGCATCTTCTACGACCATCTCGAATGCACGGATGACGCGAGCTTCGAACGCAATTTCGCCTTCACGCAGGACGTGGGCAAGGCCTTCCTCGACATCTTCCCGAAACTGGTGAGGAAGCGGATGGGCCAGGATTTCGACGCCGCCGACGAGGCGCGGCAGCTCGAATACCGGGGCCGCTACGCCGAATTCAACCTGGTCTACGACCGCGGCACGATCTTCGGGCTCAAGACCGGCGGCAACATCGACGCCATCCTGATGAGCCTGCCGCCGCGCGCGACGTGGAGCTGACGCGCCCTTAGCGCTTGCCGTGCGGGCGGGCGCGGCACATATTCGCAGGCGATGCTGCGCCAGTACGAACTCGTCGAGAAGGTCAAGACCTACGATCCCGACGCCGACGAGGCGGCGCTGAACCGTGCCTATGTCTACACCGTGCAGAAGCACGGCACGCAGAAACGCGCGTCGGGCGATCCCTATTTCAGCCACCCGATCGAGGTCGCCGGGCTGATGACCGACCTCCAGCTCGACCAGCAGACGATCATCACCGCGCTGCTCCACGACACGGTCGAGGACACGCTGGCGACGATCGACGACATCGAGGCGCATTTCGGCCCCGAGGTCGCGCGGCTGGTCGACGGGGTGACCAAGCTGTCCAAGATCGAGGCCATGCCCGAGAACGAGCGGGCGGCCGAGAACCTGCGCAAATTCCTGCTCGCCATGTCCGAGGACATCCGCGTCCTGCTGGTCAAGCTCGCCGACCGCCTGCACAACATGCGCACGCTGCATTTCATCAAGTCGCCCGAAAAGCGCCAGCGCATCGCCCGCGAAACGATGGATATCTACGCCCCGCTCGCCGAACGGGTGGGAATGTACGAATACATGCGCGAAATGCAGGCGCTCGCCTTTCGTGAACTGGAACCGGAAGCCTACACCACCATCACCAGACGGCTCGAACAGCTTCGCAGCCAGGACGGCGGACAGGTCGATGCGATCGCCCTGAAGATCAAGCAGGCGCTGGCCGAGGCGGGGCTCAAGGTCGAGGTTACGGGACGCGAAAAGCATCCCTATTCGATCTGGACCAAGATGAGCGAACGTCATGTCTCCTTCGAACAGGTGACCGACATCATGGCCTTCCGTGTCATCACCGAAAGCGAGGCGGACTGCTACCGCGCGCTGGGCGTGCTGCACACGACGTGGCAGTTCCTGCCCGGCCGGTTCAAGGACTATATCTCGACCCCCAAGACCAACGGCTATCGCAGCTTGCACACCTCGCTGATGTACGAGAACTCGATGCGGGTCGAAGTCCAGATCCGCACCCGCGAGATGCACCGCCGCAACGAATTCGGCCTCGCCGCGCACTGGGCCTACAAGCAGCACGACAAGGCCGACGGGCAGGTCGGCTGGCTGCGCGACCTCATCGAGATCGTCGATGCGAGCCACGATGCCGAGGAACTGCTCGAACACACCCGCATGGCGATCTACCAGGACCGGATCTTCGCCTTCACCCCCAAGGGCGCGCTGTTCCAGCTGCCCAAGGGCGCGACTTCGGTCGATTTCGCCTTCGCGGTGCACACCGATCTCGGCCTTGCGACGGTCGGCGCGAAGATCAACGGGCGGCACATGCCGCTGCGGACTCCGCTCCACAACGGCGACGTGGTGGAGATCATCAAGGGCGCGAATGCCGAACCGCAGCTGTCATGGCTCGGCTTCGTCGTCACCGGCAAGGCGCGGGCCGCGATCCGGCGTTCGGTGCGGATGAAGGAACGCGCCGAGGTCGCCTCGATCGGGGAAAAGCTGTTCGACGAGATCGCCGCGCGGGTTCCGGCACGGATCGGCAAGAAGGCGATCAAGGCCGCGCTCGAAAGGCTCGAAATGGAAGAGCCCGAGGACCTCATGTTCGCGATCGGAGCGGCCAAGCTGTCGGACCGGGAAGTCATGGAGGCGCTCGTCCCCGGCTGCACCGCCGATCTCGAAGAGGACGAGGAATGGCCGAGCCGCGAGCGGGTGATCTCGATCCGCGGGCTGACGCCCGGCGTCGCCTTCGAACTCGCGGCCTGCTGCCACCCCGTGCCCGGCGACCGGATCGTGGGCATCAGGCGCAAGGGCGAGCCGGTGCTGGTCCACGCGATCGACTGCCTCGAACTTGCCAGCGGGGTCGACACCGACTGGCTCGACCTGTCGTGGGGCAAGCGCTCGCACGGGGCGGTCGGGCGGCTCGGCGTGACGCTTTACGACCGGCCGGGCACGCTTGCGGAAATGGCCGGCATCTTCGCCCAGAACAAGGCCAACGTCACCAGCCTCGTCCAGACGCAGCTCGATCATCCCTTCACCAGCTACGAGATCGACGCCTGGGTGCAGGACCTCGCCCATCTCACCCGCATCCTCTCCGCCCTGCGCGCGAGCGACGCGGTGGCGCAGGCGGAGCGGATCTGACCTATCCGACGAAGGCGACGACGATCAGCACCACCAGCACCGCATAGACCAGCCCGCCGAACACGATCATCAGCGGGTTGAAAGCGGGCGAGAGCGTCGCCTGCGCCATCTGCGTGAACTGGGTGAGAAGCTGCGGCCAGGTGTAGGATACGAAGTCGCCCTGGCTCATCACCGCGACGAGCCGATCGTCCTCGTCCACCACCGGCAGGCGGCGAAAGCGTTCGTTCGACATGACCTGCAGCCAGTCGAGCACGTTGTCGTCCTTGCGCGCCATGCGGACCTCGCGGGTCATCACCTCGCTTACCGGGGTCGTCCTTGGATCGCGGCTTTCCCCGATCACGCGGCGGAAGATATCGCGCTCGGTCATCACGCCCAGCACGCGGCGCTCGCCGTCGGTGACGATGACCGAACCGAAATTCTTTTCCGCCATCTGGGTGACGGCGTCATAGACCGTAGTTTCGGGCGCGACGGTGAGCGGCGGGGCCTTGCTCGCGAATTCCTTGCGGTCGGCGATTCTCATCAGGCGAGGTCCTTCCTAGGTCAGCATGTCCTCGTGCAGCCAGGCGTAGCGGCGGTGGCCCGACGTATCGCGGGTGAGGTCGAGCGCGCCGCGACGGCGGAAAAAGCGCGCGAAGGGACCGGCCGAAGCGGCCCGCGGATTGCGCGCGCGGAAGTGGTCGGGACGGGGGTGCGGAGACGTGTCCGCGCGGGATACCTGGTCGGTCATACATAGGTTAATGAGGCACTGGCCCGCACGTTCCCTCGAAAGGCGAAGGCGACCGCGCGGCCTGGCCCGAGCCGCCGGTTCCCGGCCGCGGCGCCGGTCAAGGGGACGAGGCGGTGCGTCGCCGCTCGCCCTCCCGCCGCATCAGGGTGAGGGCGGCGGCCAGGTCATTCACCGGCGCGGGTCCCTGCCAAGGCAGGGACCTGTCTCCACGAAGCGCCGACGCCGAGCCTCCCGCCGACCCGCAAGCTCACTCGCCGCCCGCATATTCGAACGCGCGCACGGGTACGGGAATGTTGCAGATGTCCGCTCCGCCCGCCGGCGTGATGAAGAAAGCATCGCGCCGGTTGGCGCGGGCCTCGGCATAGCGGGCGAAGATATCGCTTTCGGTCGAGAGATATTCGTAGAGCGGCCGCTCCTCTTCCGGCAGTTCGCTGGCGATGCGGACCGACAGGATCGGAGTGCGCTTGTCGCGCTCCTCCGCGCTGTAGAAGCCAAGCTCGCCCTTGCCGCGCGGCAGCGAGGAAAGGTGCTCCATCCCGCCAATCACCCGCCCGATCAGCGCGATGTTGCGATCGAGATGGCGCGGCGCATGGCCGATCACGGTATAAAGCTCCGCACCCGATCCGGTGTCGGGAGAATAGTTCCGCCCGACGCCAACCATGCCGTAGCAGTGGACGGGCCAAGCGTCCCGAGAGTTGGTGGCAAATGCCCAACCACGAGCAAACTGTGTGGGAGGGGGCCAAACCTCCTCCTCGAAGCAGGTTTCCTCCTCGGCAGGAGTGCCGGGGTTTTCGACGACGCATAGTGTGCGGAAGAACTCAGCATCCTCGGCGAATGACATTGCGGGAAATGCAGTCGCCTTTAGGTAGGGCTGCGAATACTCCTCTTCCCCCATCACCTTCAGCCCCTCGGGCAAGGGCTTCGGCTTTCCCGCGGCCTCGGGATTGTCGTAATTGGGATCGCCCCACTGGACGACGTAATTGTCCTGCACCCGGTTGACGCTCGTCCCGTCATACCAGCGCTCGCGGGCGAGCAGGCGGATGTTCTCGACCCACCCTTGCGAGAACGGCGGCGGCATCAGCTGGATCACGACCTCGCGCGCGTTCCCCTCGGCATCCGGTGCGAGCGTCATCACCAGCAGGTCCTCAGGGGGAATGACCACCCAGTCCTCCTGCGGCGCCGCGTTGACGATGTCGGCGGGACCCGGCCGGGTTTCGGTGTCCTGCTGGGCCGAGGCGGGCAGGGCGAGGGCGAGGGCGAGCGCCGCAGCGGCGGCGAGAAGGGCGTGTCTCATGAAAAAGGGTCTGCCACAGGCCCCGTCCAATCAAAAACCCCTTTCCACGCGTTTTCGGGGGCGGAAAGGGGTTTTCGAGGCGGCGTTCGCAGGGAATGCCATTCCGCGCAGCGCCGTCCTGGGCGAGTCGTATACCACAATTGCGCGCGCCTTCCCATGATCCCTGCATTCGGAGCGCCTTGCGAACCGCGCCGTTCGTGGCTAGGAGCCGCGCCTTGCCCCAAGGCAAGCGCGGAGCAGTGGCCGAGTGGTCGAAGGCGCACGCCTGGAAAGTGTGTATACGGCAACCCCGTATCGAGGGTTCGAATCCCTCCTGCTCCGCCATCATCCTCCAGCCAACCCGATCCGAAGCAAGAGCGCCCGTGAATTCGGGGGCGCGGACGGTGCCGCCTTCGTCATTTGCTCGCGGCATCTCCTGGTCGGGACCGAGGGCTAGCGGCGGGGCAGCATGATCGCCGCGGTCGCGGCGAGGACCGCGACATCCTCGCCGATCGCGGCGGGGATGCGGCCGAAGCGCGCGGCCGCCGCCTTTCGCAGCCGCACGCCTGCCTCGGCCGAGGCCACCGCGGCAAGGCCCGCAATTGCGCCCGCGAGCGCCTTGCTCCCCGGTTTCGCGAAAGCGCCCGCGACGAAGGCGGCGCTGGCGAAGCGCGCGGCGAGGCCGCCGGGCCGGGTCCGGTCGGGGGCGTCGGGGGAGGTGTCGGCGACGAACTCGCCCGCCGCCAGCGCGAACGCTCCCGCGCCGAGCAGGGGATGGCGGCGCATCCCGCGGGCGAGCGCGAGGCCCGCGAGCGGGCTCAGCGCCCGCTGCCCCGCGACGAGACCGATCGCGAGCGGGCCCGTGACCGGCGTCGCGGCGAACGGGCTGGCGGTCCGGGGCGGGCGGGCAAGGAGGGAATGGGTCATGCACCTTTCAATCCTCCTCCGGCGCGTTTGATCCTTGGTTCCTGCGCTCGCCGCGGCCGGGCGTGAACTTTCCCCGCGCTCGCGCTTTGATTCGGACGTGAGACCGGTCCCGCTCTTCTGCCGCCTGCTCGTCGCCGCCTGCGCGGCTGAGCCTTCGGACGAGCCCGAAAAGGAGCGGGATCCGGGCCTCTCCGGGCTTTACGAAGGGATTGCCGAGGCTCCGGAGGGGGCGGGCGCGGGCGACCGGCTGTGCCTCGTCGGCGGCGAGGGCGAGGGCGAGGGCGAGGGCAAGGGCGAGAGCGAGGCAAGGCAGGCCCGGCTCGCCTTCGTCACGCTCGGCGGCGCGATCACACGGGGCCGGGCGGCGTGCAGCGGGCTAGGCACGGCGCGGCGTGAAGGCGGGCCTCTCGTCGTCACGCTCGCGGGGGACGGAGACTGTTCGTTTACCGCCGCGATCGAGGACGACCGGATCGCCTTTCCCGCCGAGGTGCCCGCCGGCTGCGCCTATTACTGGAGCGCGCAGGCGAGTCTTGCCGGGCGCGATTTCGTGCTGGTCGAGGCCGGCCGCGCCGCCGCGCGGCGCGCGCGCGACCTCGTCGGCGACCCGCTGTGTCCCTAGCGCAGCGTGTTGCAGGGCGATGACGCACCGCGTCCGTCGGCGCCCCACTTGCGATACCCGCTGCTGTCGATGTGGAACCGGATGCCGCTGTAGAAGCCGAGCCCGGTGCTGTATTCGCGCCCCTTGCGGCGATGGGCGCGGCAGAGCGTCTCGATCAGCTCGCCGCGGGTGATGTCGTCCTGCGGCACGAGGTCCATCGCGAAGAACATCCGGTGCGCCGATCCGGGCCTCCCGCCGGAACAGCTGTTGAGCCGCTCGTTGCGATAGGCCGACAGGACCTCGAGATCGCCAACGGACGGCACGACTTCCTCGCGCACGAAGGCGAGGGTGTCGACGATGTTCGCCCATTGCTGGACCGGCGCGACCTCGAACGGCTGGGCGCTGCATTGCCGCCAGGAGGAGGAGGTCCGCACCAATTGCCAGGTTGACAGGACGTTATCGACCCCGCGCGCTGCGAGGAAGGTGGAGAAGGCGCGGACATTCTCGCGGTTCTGGGGCGAACGGGCGAGCCAGGCGAGATAATCCGCGCGCGACTGGCTGGGCGCCTCGGTCTGGGCCTGCGCCGGCGTCGGCGCGGCAAGCACGGCGGCGAGCCCGCTCGCCAAGCCGCCCGCGGCGATCAGCGCGCCGCGCAACCAGGATCGAAAGCCGGGTGTCACGGCCCGCAAATGGGTTCGGGCGGGCGCGCTTCACGGCCGCAGCGCGGCGAAACGCCGCAGCGGTGCGACGGGGCGCTGAAAATCGATCTGGATCAGGTTTTCCGTTTGCGATCATGCACTTCGATACGGGAACGCAATCCGCGCCCACCGTTGGTTCGGCATGATGACGAAATCCCCACGAACGATTCTTTCCCGGCCCTGCGCCCGCGCCCTGTTCCCGGCGGCGGCGCTTCTCGCCGTTGCCGCCTGCGGCGAACGGGACGGCGAGGCGGCCATGCTCGGCTCCGTCGACGAGGCGGAGAGTTCCGCGCAGGGCGACGGCGGGCTGGTCGCACCGGAACGGGTCGATTCCGAAGCCCTCAGGAGCGCGGTGACGGAAGAGCGGGCGCGCGCCTTCTACGAGGAGCGCGGCTGGGAACCCGCCTGGAGCGACGCGGAGGCACGCGCGCTGGTCGAGACGCTGAATCGCGCCGGGCGGCACGGGCTCGACCCGCGGGACTATCTCGAGCCGATGCAGGATGCCGGGAGCGATCCCGCCGCGCGCGAGGCGGCGCTGACGGCGGCGGCTTTCGCGCTTGCCGATGCGCTTGCCGACGGGAAGTCCGATCCGGACGAACTGTTCGAGGTCTACACGCTCGAGCGGCCCGAGGTCGACCTTGTCGCCGGGCTCGAACGCGCGGTGGGCGAAAACCGGGCGGGCGAATGGATCGAAAGCCTTGCCCCCGACAGCGAGGAATATCGCGCGTTGTCGAAGGCCTATGTCGAGAACGCCCGCAGGGCCGCGCGGCGCGAGGGCGACACGATAAACGAGGGCGATCTGATCCGCCCGGGCGACCGCGACCCGCGCGTGCCGCAGATCGCCGATCGGCTGCGGGAGAACGGCTATCTCGACGCGACATCCGGGGAGGAAGGCAGCGACGAGCGCTACACCTACCGCATGGCCGAGGCGCTGCGCGCGATGCAGCGCGACTTCGGGATCTCCGATGACGGTATCGTCGGGTCCGATGCGCTCGCGGTGCTCAACATCGCCGCCGAGGAACGCGCCCGCCTGCTCGCCGTCAATCTCGAACGCCTGCGCTGGCTCGAACGCGACGCCCCGGAGAGGCGGATCGACGTCAACATCGCCGCCGCCACGCTCGACTATTTCGAGGACGGGACGATTGCCGACAGCCGCGGCGTCGTGGTCGGCCAGCCCGACTGGAAGACGCCGCAACTGGGTTCGCCGATCTTCCGCCTCGTCGCCAATCCGACCTGGACCGTGCCCAAGTCGATCGAGCGCGAGGAGATCGAGCCGAGGGGCGAGGACTACCTCGCGCGCAACAACATGGTCCGCCGCGATGGCTGGGTGGTGCAGCTTCCGGGGGAGGACAACGCGCTCGGCGAAGTCAAGTTCGACATGGACAACGACGAAGCGATCTATCTCCACGACACGCCCGCGGTGGACCTGTTCGATCGCAACCAGCGCCATTTCAGCCACGGCTGCATCAGGGTCGAGGACGCGCCCGGGTTCGCCCGGATGCTGGCGCGCGAGGCGGGGGTCACGGGCGAATACCGCGAGGCGAGGGAGAGCGGCGAGGAAAGCTTCGTCCGGTTGCCGCGGCAGATCCCGGTGCGCCTGCTCTACAAGACCGCGTTCCTCGACCGAGAGGGTGCGATCGAATACCGCACCGATCCCTATGGCTGGGACAACCGGATCGCCGAGGCGCTCGGCTACGAGCCGCGCGAGGCGCCGCGGATCGAGATATCCGTCAGCGACGTAGGGCCGTGACGCTTGCGCCCGGCCGGTCGCACGGTCGGGCCGATCCGACGCGTCGCTGCCTGCCGGGCGCCGCCCCGGTTACACCGTCATCGAAGTCCCGCGGTAGATCCGCGCCCGGTAGCGCGAATCCTGCGCGTCGGGGAGCGGAGCGCCGACCAGCAGGACCGCGCGGGTGAAGCGCTTCAGTTCCTCGGCGTGCTCCGCCTCGTCGCGCGGTTCCTCGCTGCGGACCCGGCGGGTGAGGTTGATCTGGTTGACCGGGACATCGTGCACCAGCCGCTCGTTCTCGACCGCGAGCGTGGCGGTGAAGGCGTGAAGGCTGGTCTTGACGAAATTGGCGAAGGCGAAATCCGCCCCGTCGCTGCCATAGGGCACCTCGGGCGAAACCAGCACGACCTGGCAGTGGTCGTAGAGCGAGGCCTTGCGCGCGATCCGGTAATGCCGGGTGACCTGGTCTTCGACCATCTTCGCGAATTGCGCGGTCGGCAGGACCTTGCCGTCGTCGAGCAGGGTCGCGGGGAGCGGTTCGGGCGGCATCGAGACGACCGTGGTCGGCCGGCCCCATTTCGACAGCGCCTCGTCCATCGCCTGTTCGATCGCATCGCCCGCGACGAGGACGTGGAGCGCGTCTGCGCCGATGTCCTTCCCCAGCAGGTCGCGCACGGCCTTTTCGCGTGCGGCATTGCCGGTGACGAGGACGCAGTGCGCGACCTTGCAGTCCTCGATCATCACCCGGATCGTTTCGGCGACGTAATCTGCGAGATGCCCGCCCATGATCCAGACGGTCTTGCCTTCCATCTGCGCTACGCGTTCGGGCTTGGGGCTGCCGAACATCTCGCGTTCCGTGTTAGAGCGTTCGACCCGCAGCCCGCCCGACGGCATGAAGGTCTCGCCCGACACCGCCCGGTCGGCGAGGAAGAAGACCGTGGCCTGCGCGACCTCGGCCTCGGTCGGCATGGCGCCGAGGTGGAGCTGCGAGATCACGCCCCTGCCGACCCCGGCGGCGACCTTGTCGACCTGCGCCTGCGGCAGGAAGGGCTTGTCCTGCGGAGGCACCAGCTTGAGCCAGGTCGCGCCGCCCGCCTCGCAATATTGCGTCCATTCGTTCGACCCGATCAGCATCCCGCCCAGTTGCAGCCGCACCAGCAGGCGCTGCGCCATGCCTTCGGTGAGGAGGTACTGGTCCCAGGTGCACACCCCGTCGCCCTCGGCCGCGAAATCGAGCGCGAGCTTGCGCAGCGTTTCGGGTGCTTCGGCATCGTGGGAAAGAGTGCTGGTCGAATTGCGCGACAGGCGGGTGAGGATCCGGTCGGCATCCGCCCCGCCGCGGATCGCCTCGATCACCGCTTCGTAGACGGCGTTGAGACGCTTGTTCTCGAGGATCAGTTTCGCCCGGCGCTGGAACAGGCCGGGCTTGCCGCCCGTGCCCGACAACCGGTCCCCGTCGACGGGGCCTGGGGCGATGGCGTTGAACTGCACCTCCGGTCCCAGATAGGCCGAGAAATTTTCCACCATCGCGCGCTGCCCGGCCTTCGACAGGCCGTAGTCGGCGCGGTTGGGATAGGCGACCGCGAGGAATTTCTCGCCGCCGAAATAGGACGAGACATTGAGGACATAGCCCGATCCCTGCTCCTTCATCAGCGGGACGACCCGGCTCATCAGGTGGTAGTTCGAGACGAGATTGGCATCGAGCGTGAAACGCCAGGCGTCGGGTTCCATGTCGACCACCATGTCCTCCGCGCCCGCGACGCCGGCATTGTTGATGAGGTAGTCGATCCGCCCGAATTCCTCGAGCGTCGCGTCGATCGCGCGGTCGAGCGAGGCGAAGTCGCTGACGTCGACATCGGCCATGATCTTGACGCGCCGTTCCACCCCGGCAAAGCCGATGTCCTGCAATTCGCCCACGATCCGCTCGCGTGCGGCGACGAGCTCGCTTTCGCGCCGGGCGACCATCATCACCTTTGCCCCCGCAAGAGCGAGCAGCCGCGCGACCTGACCGCCGATCCCGGCCGAACCGCCGGTGATGAAGGCGACCTTGCCGAGGTGCAGCCCGGTGATGTTCTCGGCGAAACCGACCATCGCCTTCCTTGCGCCGGTCTCCTCGGCGATGCTGGCGGGAAGTTTCAGATCGATTTCGGCGATGCGCTGTTCGCGGAACAGGACGCGGGTCGCGTGGCCCGCGGCGAAGCGGATGTTCTCGACTTCGGCATTGGTGTGACGCACGATCTGGTTCGACCAGACCGCGTGATGGGTCTCGCCATTGTCGGCCTGGACGCGCTCCTCGTCGCGCCAGACGCGGATCAGCTGGGTGATCCCGGCCGACAGCACGCCGGCGAAGGCATTGCCCGCCCCGTCGCCCGGATTGGTCATGAAGACGCAGCGCGGCGGCGAGGGCATGTCGGCATGGCCGCGCCAGTAGCGGGCGAAGCTGCGTGCGGTGGCGATGGCGCCGGTCAGCTCGGTTTCCATGAACGTGCCGACCGTCGCATCGTCGGCCTTTAGCAGCGGGCCGGAAAAGTGACCTGCGGGCTTGACCGGCAGCACGATCGCGCCCGTGATCGGAGCCCCGGCATCGCGTTCGAAATCCGCCAGCGCTGCTTCCATCGCCTGCGGTTCGGAGCGGGCGAAGCGGGTCACGGTCAGTTCTTCGCCGGTGCCCTGCGCCTTGAGCCGCGCCCTAGCCTGCGCGACATCGGCGTTGCGCGCAAGGCCGAGGCGCACTGTCGCGCCGGCGCCGACCAGCACTTTCGCGCTTTCGATCGCTTCGGCCCATTCCTCGCCCGCCGCGATGAAGATCGCAAGGCCCGCCCCGTCGAGCGAGCGCATCGAGGGCCGGGTCATGTAGGTCGAGGACGAGTCGCGGTTGGCCGACAGGCCGTGCGTCACGTCGATCTCTTCGCCGGTGATGCCGCCCGCCTCCTCGCTCGCCAGGAACAGGCAGGCGCCCGCGATGTCGGCCGGGGCGGGGAGCGGCTTGCCGTCGAGCTTGCCCTTGACCGGCCGGGTCAGCGCCATGCGGCTCGTGAAATAATTCGCGGTCGTGTTCTCGGGCTGGTTCTGGACCGCGTCCATCGCCGCGAAGACGGTGCGGATGCGGTCGCTCTCGATCGGACCGGGAAAGACCGTGTTCACCCGGATCCCGCGCGGCCCCAGTTCCCGCGCGAGCTGGCGGGAAAGCGCGTTCAGCGCTGCCTTGGGCACGACATAGGCCGTGCGCCCGTAATAGCGGGTGTGCGAGAAGATGGTGGAGATGTTCACCATCGCCCCGCCTGTCGGCATCATCGGCGCAGCGATCCGCGCGAGGTTCCAGGTCACGCCGAGGATGTTCCTCATCGCGTCCGATACCGTCTCGCTCTCGCCCGCGGCCTCCCTCTCCTCGGCGGTGAAGGGGACGTTGTGGAGCGGCTGCTTCGGCCCGGCTGAACCCGCGTTGTTGATGAGGATGTCGATGCGGCCGTAATCGGCCTTGATCTTCTTGAACGCGGCGCGGATCGAATCCGGATCGCTTCCGTCGAGCACGGCGACGTCCACCCGTTCGGGCGCGACGCCGGTATCGGCGATGAGCGCCTCGCGCGCTTTCCCGATCCGTTCCGCGGTCCGCCCGGTCATGATGACGAAGGCCCCTTCGCGGGCAAAGGCGCGGCAGATTTCGCTGCCGAGATTGCCCGCCGCCCCCGTGACCAGCGCGATGCGGTTCGCGAGCCTGCCCTTTTTCGCCTCTTCGCCGGTCTTGCTCACGCATTTTCTCCGTTATTGGGGCCTGCGGCCTCGCCCGCGGCCCAGTATTCGAGCAGTTCGTTCTTCGTCCTGAGCCCGGTTGCGGGCAGCGCGTGGTTGGCGACGTAGGTCGCGCCCGCATGGCGATTGTCCCACATCGACTGGTGGGCCTGGGGCAGGCCCTCCCATTCGACCAGCGTCGGCTCGGTCACGTCGAGAAGGCCGGCCGAGACCATTTCGTTCATGACCGTAACCTCGTGCGCGTTGCACAGGTGCGTGCCGAAGATCTCGGCCGCCGGCATGTAGATGCGCCGCTGGCGGGTCCACACCTGCGGTGCGTAGAAGGTGTAGCGTCGCCCGGCCATGTCCTCCGCATAGACCACCCGCCCGCCGAAGGGCTTCACCAGCGAGGTCGAAACGCCGAGCGTGTCCTGGCCTGCGCGCTCGATCACGAGATCGGGCACGCCGCGCGGATTGCCGGGCGATCGCAAAAGCTTGCCGACCGCGGTGCCGAACGGCTTCAGGGTGTTCTGCTGATAGGCGCGCACGCCCGCCTTGAAGCTTTCGATGTCCTCGCGCGCATCGGGCAGGCGGGGCAGCGTGTCGGGCCAGTCGAAATCGGCGTCGCGGCGCTTCAGCCCCTCGATGCTGACGATCCCCTCGACCGAGTCCTCGAGCCCCAGCGACTGGAGGAATTCGCGCTGCCCGTCGGTGGTGGTGACGATCACCATGCGGACCTTGAACAGGCGCGCGGCCTCGATCATCTCGAGACCCTTTTCATCGGCCAGCGAGCGGGTTTTCGGCCCGTAATAGAGCAGCACGGATTCCCCGCCGCGCAAGGACGCACGCTCCATGATCTCTTCCGGGCGGACCTCGCCGCGCTTGCCCATGAAGCTGAAATGATAGCCCGACGACGCGCCATAGAAGGCGAGCCTGCCCCCTTCGGCCAATAGCTGGAAACTGCGCGGGAAGGCGCGCTCGCCCGCATGGCTGACGACGAAATCGGCAAGCTTGCCCTCGTTGATCGCGCGGTATCGTTCGAGCAGCGCCTCGCCCCGGCGCTCCCATTCCTTCGCCGCGTGGGGATCGTCGGGGACGGGGGTGAAGCAGTCCGCGATCGCCGGGTCCTGCCGGTTGATCGCGCCGAGCGCACCCTGCGCCCTGACGAATTCGGCGCGTTCCTCGCTCGAGACGAGCCCGGTCGCGGCGAGCCCGGTGCGGATCGAGGACTTGAGCGCGTCGAGCCCGGTGCCGGTCGCGGAACCTTCGACGAAGATCGTCTTGCCCGGCGTGATCCGGAGCGTCGTGAACAGGCAGCGCGTCACCGTGCCGAGATTGAGCGTGTAGGCGCCCGCCTGTTCGAGCGTGAGATCGGCGGGCGGCTTGTGCAGTTGCGGACCCTGCACGGTCAGGAACTGCGCGTGGCTCCCCGTCTTCGTCTCGTAGCCCTGGATCGAAAAGCCCGCATACATCGGGTCCTCGCCCGCCGTCGGCGAGAGCAGGTCGCTGGTCCCCGAATAGACCGCGACGAGATCGCCGATCTGCAGGCGGCCTTCTTCCTTGAGCTCGCTGCCGAGCCCCACGACCAGCGCGAGCCCTCCGGAGCCCGTCACCTGCACGTCCTCGTCATGCGCGTCGAAAGGCGAGACGGGGATGCCGGTGAGCGCCCAGATGTCGTTGAAATTGACCTCGGACGTGAGGAGGTAGATCAGCGCCTCGTTCGCCCGGGGCTTCGGCGTCTTCACGACCAGTTCGCGCTCGTTCTGTGCTGGCGGGCCGAAGCGCGGCGCGCCGGTGTCGGGATCGCGCGCGATGCCGAAAGCGAGCTGGTAGGGCGGGATCGCGGTGACGCCGGGATAGAACGGCGCGCCCATCGGCAAGAGGTCGCCGCTTGCGATCAGGCGGGCCTTGCGTTCCTCGTGTTCGTCATAGACCCACACGCCGTCGCGGCGGACGGGCAGCGGCGGGCTCTGCTTGTCCATGAACTGCTGGATGCCGCGCTTGCCGCCTTCCGGGTCCATGATCGCCTCGGCGAAGCGTTCCGCCTCGCGCTTGAGCCCCGCGTCCATGCCCCTGGTCCAGCCCTCGCGGATCGCGTCGAGCGCCCGCTCCCCCGCCTTGCCGCGGCCCGCCCAGTCGAGCTGCCTGAGGATGCGCTGGAGGAACTCGTCCGCGAGCGCCGCGTCGAGATCGATCGCGGCGGGTTCGCGCCAGTTCTCGGTCGCCTTCTGCCGTGCGGCGAAGGCCTGCCCCAGCAGGCTGTCCTGCGGCGAGACGACGAATTCGCGCACCATCGCGTGGGCGCACGACAGCGCATCGTCCGAGCCTTCGGCCAGCGCGTCGATCGCGCCGATGGCGAGCGCCTTTTCCGCCTCTATGGCGCGCCCGCCGAGGATCATCTCGAGCGCGTCGCGCAGGCCCTCCTCGCCCCGCCGGTCGGCGAGCAGGCGGGGCAGGCGCTGCGTCCCGCCATAGCCCGGCAGCAGGCGTAGGTTGATCTCCGGCTGGCCGAAGCGCGCCCGCGGTTCGGCGACACGGTAATGGCAGGCGAGCGCGAATTCCATGCCGCCGCCAAGGGCCACGCCCTGGATCGCGGCGATGCACGGCTTGCCCATGGTCTCGATCGTGTGGAAGGCGAGCTGCGCGTTGTCGGGCAGGGCCCTGGCTTCCTCGGCGCTGTTCACCTCCTCGAGCATCTGCCGGATGTCCGCGCCCGCAACGAAGCTCGCCGTGCCGCTGCCCGTGAAGACGCAGGCGACCACGTCGTCCTTGCGCGCGAGGTGCCCGGCGATGATCACGAGTTCGTCGAGCGCCCGTTCGTTGAGCGCATTCACCGGGGGATTGGCGACGGTGACCGTGGCGACCCGCTTGCCCGGCGCGAGCGTGTTGTACTGCACCGTGAAGAAGCGATACCGCTCGAACAGGGACTGGCTGTCCGAAAGGTCCTGCCGCCGCTTCCACGCTTCGACCGCGCGCCTCAGCTCTTCGAGGCTGTCCGGATTGCGCAGGGTCGAAACATCGCCCACATCGCCCCCTTCGACCACGGCGCGGACCATGCGGCGGACATATTTGCCCGAACGGGTCTCGGGAAATTCGGACAGCTCGATGAAGTCCGAAGGCACCGCGACCGCGCCTTTTTCGGTGCGGACGAGGTCGGTCAGGCGGCGGCGATCGTCCTGCGTCAACCGGCGGCCCTCGACCGGCGTGACGAAGGCGACGGGGGTCACGCCCTTCTGGCTGTGCGGCGCGCCGATTACGATGACGTTGCCGACCGGGGAGGCGGCATCGAGCGACTTGTCGCGCAGGATCGCGCCCTCGATCTCCTCGGTCCCGATGCGGTGGCCCGAGACGTTGATGACGTCGTCCGAACGCCCGTGGAGCGAGAAGGAGCCGTCCGGGTGGCGCATGGCGAAATCGCCCTGGGTGTAGGCCCAGGTCCCGCGCCAGCGCTTCCAGTAGGTCTCGCCATAGCGGGCGGTATCGCCGCGCCAGGCGGGGCTGACGCGCGCCGCGCCGTCCTTCACCTCGACCTCGAAACGCCCGGTATCGCCCCAGATGGTGCGGGTGAGATAGGGGTAGGGCAGGGCAATGACGATCTCGCCCTTTTCGCCTTCCCCGGCGGGCCGCCACGGCGCGCCGCCGTCGTCGGCGCGGGCGTAGCCGGCGGTTTCGCTGGCGCAGGAACCGCCTTCGTCCTCGACCCAGACGTCGCCCATGATCCAGGGCAGCGGAAAAGTGTGCGCGTTGGCTTCGAGCGGAAAGCCCTCGGATCCGGCGAAATGGGTCCAGGCGATGCCGCCATGCTCGGTCGCCCAGTAGGAATTGATGTAGCGAGGGGTCACGTGCTCCATCGCGAAGGCCTGCACCGCCGGGGAGACCGGCTCGGCGCAGAAGGTCGCGCATTTCAATGAGGACAGGTCGTAGCGCTGGATGTCCTTCAGGTTCTCCGGGTTCTGCATCACCGATTTCAGGAAGGTGACGCCGGCCTTGAAGATGGTGACGCCATAGCGCTCGATCGTCGCGGCGAAGCGGCCCGAATGGGGGAAGACCGGCGAACCCTCGGTGACGACGGTGGTGACGCGGGTGAGAAGGGCGGCGGCGATGAGATAGCTTTGCCCGGTGATCCACCCCGGATCGGCGACGACATAGAGCACGTCGCCCGGCTCCGCCCCGAAAGCGGCGGGCATGGTCGCCGCGACGCCGCTGGCATAGCCGCCATGGACATGGACCACGCCCTTGGGCTTGCCGGTCGAGCCCGAGGTGTAGATGATGAAATTGGGATATTCGGCATCGACCGGCAGCACCGGAGAGCCCGCCCAGATCGCCCGCACGAATTCGTCGTCGGGCAGCGCGAGCAGCGCCGCCTCGTCCGCGACGTCGAAGCCCGCTGCGCGCGCGGCGGCGAGCAGGTCCTCTCCCGCCTTGTCGGTGAGGTCGTGGCTCCAGTGGTCGCGGCCCGCGTTCCATGGCAGGTCGGGCTGCCCCGTGTGCCTGACGACGACCACGGCATCGACCCGCTCGGGCGAGGCGACCAGCGCCTCGGCGATGGCGATGCGAAGCTGCGCGGCCTGTTTCGGGGTGAGCGCGTCCCCGCCGAGTTCGCCGGCGCCGATCGCGCTCAACGCCTTGCCCACGCCGCGCATCACGTCGGAACGTTCGACCGTGACCTCGCCTTCGAGCACCTCTGCGACCGTCTCGCGTATCAGGCCCGCCTGCGCATCGGAGACAGACAGTTCCTTGTCAGCCAGCGCCTTGTCCATCAGGTCGAGCGCGACCGGCACGGCAATGAAATTGTCGAGCGCGGGATCGGTGTAACTGGGCTTGAACGGCACCATCTGCGCGTTGCGGAAGGACCCGTCGGCGGTGACGATCACGCGCGCCCCGGCATCGGCGATGCGATCGGACAGGGTCTTGTCGCTGAACCCGCCGAAGACGGGCGTGTAGACGACGCCCATGCGCTTGGCGCCTTCGGTCCAGTAGATCTGTGCGGGGATGCTCGGCATGTTGAGCGCGATGCGGTCGCCCGGCTTCACCCCCAGCGCCTTGAGCGCGAGGGCGCATTTCGCGCTTTCGAGCAGCAGCTTGCGGCGCGAGACGATTTCCGAATCGACGGGTCCGCCGCGGCCGCCGTCGCTCGCCATGTTCCAGCGGTCGCCTTCGTAGATCAGCGCCGCTTCCTCGCCATGGCCGGCAAGCACGTGGCGGTCGACCTCGTTGAAGGCGGTGCTGGTCAGCCCGCCTTCGAACCAGCGCCAGTCGGGCGGGGAATCGTCGTTGAAGGCACGGGTCCACGGCTCGAACCCTTCGGGCCAGTCGAAATCCAATGCCTCGCCGGTCGCTGCGTCCCAGCCGGTCCAGCCGCCCCGGTCGTCGTCGAAGAACGCCCAGGCGCCGTTGGTCCCGGCGTCGGGCACGAACCAGCAGATGCGGCGCTTGGCGATGGCGCCGTGGAAGGCGCCCGGGTCCGCCCGGCAGGCGGCCTGCATACGCGCGTAGTCGGCGCGGTCCGCGATGCGGTCCGCGGCCAGCGATCCGGCAGGCCGTGCCTGCGCGTGTGACGATGCCTCGGTCGAAGCCCCCTCCCCCCGTTTGAGTGCGCCCCCTTGCGGAGGACCGTTACACTACGCGCGGGATTCGCGAAAGTTCCTTGCACCCGCCGTGCGCGAGCGGTTCTTTTGTGTCGCTCGGCACTTGGCAAGGGCGCGCTGCTCGGGGCGGGGCGGGGCCAGTTCGGGCGGGGCGCGGCAGGGCGTGGCGCTTTCGGGCTCGATGGAGATGGGCATGAAGCCCGCGACCTGCGATATGTCGTGTCTGTCCAATCGGTTGAGAAATTCGCAAGCTAGCCAAGGGCGAGGTCGCTCCCGTTCGAACGCGCGCAACGCCTGATCGTCTCGGTCCGCTCCCGAAAATCCTGCCGCGTCATCGGGCAGGGAAAAAGGAAAGTCGCATGAAGACCCTGCTTTCAACGATCGAGCGCTATGCCGACCTCACGCCCGAGGAGCGCGAGGCGGTCGAAGCGCTGCGGCAGGCCCCGCTGGTGCGCGTGCCCGCGCGTCAGACCACGCTCAGCGAAGGCGACACCCCCGGGGTCGTGCGGCTGCTGGCGCAGGGCTGGGCCTACCGTTTCAAGGACCTGCCCGACGGGCGGCGCCAGATCGTCGGCCTGCTCCTGCCCGGGGATTTCTTCGATCTCGGCGTGCGGGTGGTCGACGAGATGGACCATTCGGTCGCCGCGCTTACGCCGATCACCTATTACGCGATCCTGCCCGAAACGCTGGAGCGCTTGGGCGAGAACCACCCTCGGATCGCCCAAGCGCTCGCACGGCATGACAGCGTCAACGCCGCGATCCACCGCGAATGGCTGCTCAACCTCGGCCGGCGCAACGCCTTCGAACGGCTCGCGCACCTGTTCCTGGAGATATTCCTGCGGCTGCGCGCGGCAGGGCTTGCCCAGAGCCGGGAGTGCGATTGCCCGCTGACCCAGAACGATCTCGCCGATGCGACCGGCGTGACCTCGGTTCACCTCAACCGCACGATGCAGGAACTGCGCCGCGAGGGCCTCGTCGAACTGCGTTCGAAGCGGCTTTACATCCGTGACTACGACCGGCTCAGCCAGGTGGCGATGTTCAACCGGAACTACCTGCGGATCGGCCGCGAGGCATGGACAGACGCGCGATGACGGAGCCCTTCGCGTGGCCTCCCGGGGAGACCGCGATGGCCCGGCGCATCCGCAAGACCGACTGGAGCGCGACCCCGCTCGGCCCGGTGAGGGACTGGCCGCCCGAAGTGCGCTCGCTGCTGATGATGATGCTCGGCGCGCCGCTGCCGATGAACATGTATCTCGGGCGCGACCTCCTGCTGCTCTATAACGATCCGGCCTGCGAGATCTTCGGCGACAAGCATACCGCAGCGCTCGGCCGGCCCGCGCGCGAGACGTTTCCCGAGGTCTGGGAGACGATGGGCGACCGGCTCGAACGGGTGCTCGCCGAGGGCCGCCCGCTCACGCTCGAGGACATCCCGACCGCGCTCGGCCGCAACGGGACGGTGCAAGAGGCGGTATTCAACCTCCATTCGACCCCGATCCTGCGAAACGGCGAGGGCGAGCCGATCGGCGTGATCAGCGTCTACGAGGAAAAGACCGGGACCGCGCTGACCGAGCGGGCGATCCGCAAGAGCGAGGAACGCTTCCGCCAGTTCGGCGACGCCTCCCCCGACGTGATCTGGATGATCGACGCCACGGGCGAGCGGTTCGAATATATTTCGCCCGCCTTCGAGACGGTCTGGGGCGTGAAGCGCCGCAGGGTGCTCGGGGACCGTTCCGCCATGGCGAAATTCATCCACTCCGCCGACCGCGAGCGTGTCGGGCAGGTCGCCGCGCGGGTGTTCTCGGGCGAGCGCGCGCAGGTCGATTACCGCATCCTGCGGCCCGACGGCGAGGTGCGCCACATCCACGAGGTCGGCTTCGCGATCCGCGAGCCCGACGGGGACCGGATCGTGCGGATCGGCGGGATCGCGCAGGACCGCACCGACCGGGTGCGCCAGCGCAAGGCGCTCGAAGACAGCGAGCGGCGCTTCCGCACCTTGGTCGAGGGGATCCCGCAGCTCGTCTGGAGCGCGCGGGACGGGGCCGAATGGACCTGGTCGAGCCGGCAATGGGCCGAATTCACCGGGCAGTCGCTCGAACAGAGCCTCGGCCGGGGCTGGGTCGAGGCGATCCACCCGGACGACCGCGAGACCGCCTGCGGGTCCTGGCGCCGGGCCGAGGCCGAAGGATTCTTCCAGAGCGAGCTGCGCGTGCGCCGCGCCTCGGACGGGGCCTATCGCTGGTTCCAGTTCCAGGCGTCGCTGGTCGAGAACGAGGGCTCGGTTCCCGACTGGCTCGGCACGGCGACCGATGTCGAGGAGATGATGGAGCTGCAGGAGCGTCAGAAGCTCCTGCTCGCCGAATTGCAGCACCGGGTTCGCAACCTGCTCGCCATGGTGCGCTCGATCATCCGCCAGTCGGCCGAGGGGCACAAGGATGTGGACGACTATGTCGCCCACCTCACCGGCCGGATCGACGCGATGGCGCGCACGCAGGTGATGCTGACGCGCAAGGCAGGGGCGGCGATCGACCTCGAAAGCCTGATCCGCGACGAACTGTCGCGCGTCGCCGAAGAGGAACGGCTCGCGCTGAGCGGGCCGGTGGTCGAATTGTCGGCCAAGGCGGCGGAGGTCCTGACCCTCGCGATCCACGAACTGGCGACCAATTCGATCAAGTACGGCGCGCTCGGCTGCGAGGGGCGGCTCGCGATCCGCTGGTTCGTGACCAATCGCGAAAACGGCGAATGGCTCGAGGTGATGTGGGAGGAAGCCTGTCCCGACCGCGTCGCCGAAGCCTCGCGGCGCGGGTTCGGGACCGAACTGATCGAGGGCCGCGTGCCCTACGAACTCAAGGGCGAGGGGACGATGCGGGTGCGCCCGGACGGCCTCCTCGCCGAGATCGCCTTCCCGCTCGAGGCAGGGGCGAGTATCCTGGAGCCCGGACCGGGCTGTGCCGAAGGAGGTGGCGAATGATGGGGGATGCGGGTTCGGATCGGCCGCTGGAGGGACGGCGGGTGCTGATCGTCGAGGACGAGTATTTCCAGGCGCGCGAGATCGCGCTCACGCTGGCGAAGGCGGGGGCCGAGATCGTCGGCCCGACCGCGCACGCCGCGGAAGTGGCGGAGCTGATCGATGCGAACCCGGTCGATGTGGCGATGCTCGACATCAATCTCGGCCGCGGGGCGAGCTTCGACGTGGCGCGCTTGATCCGCGACCGGGGGCTGCCTTTCCTGTTCCTGACGGGTTACGATGTCTCGATCATTCCCGAAGACCTTGCCGGACCGCCGCGGCTCGAGAAGCCGGTCAACCAGGACGACCTGATCGCGCAGCTCACCGAACTCGTCGGGGCGAAGGCTTCATAGGGGCTTCATAGGATTTCGCGCGTCGCCCGGTCGGCGGCTTGCGGGTCTGCGGCGGTCTTGCCGTCGGCTTTCCGGGGGCAGGGGCGGATTTCCCAGAAGCTCCCCGCTAGCTCCTTGATCGTGCACAGCTTCCTGACGCCGCGCCACAATTCGGCCGAGCGCCCGCCGCCCCGGCGGTGTGCGATTTCAAGGGCCTGATAGGCATTGCTCGCGCGGAACTCGATATCGGGCAGCGGAGCCTTGCCGATGCAGTCGAACCGCAGGGAATAGATTTCCTCGGGGGAAGCGACCCTTCCCGAGCGGCTTGCGGCCCTTTTTTGTTCGTGCATTGCCATGACGACCTCCTCCGTCGGTCAGCCCGGCCTAGGCCGGGCAGGTTCGCGGGGGCGCTCACCTTTGTCAGAAATGTCATGGCTTTGCGACAGACCGACGGGTCAGGCCCGCTGGACCGTTCGCGTCGGGCGCGCAGGGCGGGCTTCGTCGCGTGGCGGGTGCAGCCCGCCGAAACCGGGAGGGGGCGTGATCTTTGTTAGTGCGCCCCGCCGCCCGGCTTGCGAAACCCTGCACGAGGCTACCGGCAGCGCGCCGGCCGATCCGGACCAAGGGAGGAACTGGCCGATGACCGACACCGTGAACAGGGAAGAGACCCGTGCGCTCATCTCCTCGAACAAGGTCGAGGACACCAATGTCTATGCGAGCGACGGCGACAAGATCGGGCACATCGCCCATCTCATGATCGGCAAGCGGAGCGGGAAGGTCGAATACGCGGTGATGTCGAGCGGCGGCTTCCTCGGCATGGGCAGCGAATACCGTCCGGTGCCGTGGGGCGCGCTGAGCTTTGACGAGAGCAAGGACGGCTACGTGCTGGGCATGGACAAGAACCGCCTGCCCGATGCGCCGTCCTACGAACGCCACGAAAACCCGAACTGGGACCCTGACTATGGTGCGCGGGTCAATACCTATTACGGTCTCGGCGCCTGAAGGAGCGCGGGCGCCGGGATGCGCCCGGCCTTTTTGCGCGGCGCGTTCGAGGACGAGCGGGCAGCGCGGCCGGGCGCATTTTTTCCCTGAATGAGCGATGACCGGGATCCCGGGCGGCGGCGCGAGGAAGCGCCGCGCGTCGATGCGGACGCCGCGCGGGGCGGGGAGATCATCCTTCGCACCCGGCGCCGCCGCGCGATCTTCCTCGGCGGGTTCGCTGCGTTCGTGCTTTTCGTCGTGATCGCAGGGGCAGTGATGGCGGGCTAGCCCCCGGACCGCGCGAGGCGTCGTTGCAGCCGCCCGGCGGACCGGCTCCGGGCGTCCCGACCGAGGCCGCGTCCGCGCTCGCCGCGCGTGCCTCGGCCTCGTCGGTTCCGGCTCACGCCGCCGCCGCCATTTCGGGCTTGAGGACCACCTTGGTCCAGTTGTCCTGCTCGTCGTGGAAGCACTTGTAGCCATGCGCCGCCTCCTCCAGCGGCAGGCGGTGCGAGATGAGAAAGGTCGTGTCGAGCGTGCCGTCCTCGATCTTCTCCAGCAGGTCCTTGGTGTAGCGCTGGACATGGGTCTGGTCGGCCCTGACCTGCAGCCCCTTTTCCATCAGCGCGCCCAGCGGGAACTTGTCGGTCATCCCGCCATAGACGCCGGGGATCGAGACCCTGCCGCCCGGCCGCACCGCGAGGATCGCCTGTTTCAGCGCCGCGGCGCGGTCGGCGCCGATCCCGACCTTCTGCTTGACCATGTCGATCATGTTGTCGGCGGCGAAGCCGTGTGCTTCCATGCCGACCGCGTCGATCACCGCATCGACCCCGATCCCGCCCGACATTTCCATCAGCGCCTCGCGCACGTCGGTCTTGGTGAAGTCGATCACGTCCGCACCCAGCCGCTTGGCGAGTTCGAGCCGGTGGGGGTGATGGTCGATCGCGATCACCCGCGCCGCACCCATGACCAGCGCGGACTGCACCGCGAACAGGCCGACCGGGCCGCAGCCCCACACCGCGACGGTGTCGTCGGGTTCGATGTCCGCGTTCTCCGCACCCATCCAGCCGGTCGGCAGGATGTCGGACAGGAACAGCACCGCGTCGTCCTCGAGATGGTCGGGAACTACGATCGGGCCGACATCGGAAAAGGGCACGCGGACATATTCCGCCTGCCCGCCCGAATAGCCGCCGGTGAGGTGCGAATAGCCGAACAGCGCCGCCATCGGATGGCCGTAGAGCGTCGCCGAGAGGTCCTGCTTGTCGGCCGGGTTCGAATTCTCGCAGGCGGAATATTGCTGTATCTTGCAGTGGAAGCAGCCGCCGCAGCTGATCGTGAAGGGAACGACGACGCGCTGGCCTTTCTCGAGCGTCGAATCGGGGCCGGTTTCGACCACCTCGCCCATGAATTCGTGGCCCAGCACGTCGCCCGGCCGAACCCCGGGGATGACGCCGTCGTAAAGGTGCAGGTCGGAACCGCAGATCGCGGTCGAGGTGACCTTGAGGACGGCATCGCGCGGGTTGATGATTTCGGGATCGGGCACGTCCTCCACGCGCACGTCGTGGGTTCCCTGCCAGGTAAGGGCTCGCATCACGCATTCTCCTGTTGGTCGGCACTCGCTTTCGCCGGTTTGGCGGTGTGGGCCGAGGTCGCTATCTCGCCGGTTTCCATCAGCATCTTGAAACGCTTGAGATCGTGGCGCGCCTGCGCCTCGGGGGCGCGCATGAAAAGCCCGGCGATCTCCTTGCCGATCTTGCCGCCGGGCGGGGCGTATTCGATCAGCAGCGATACGCGGGTGCCGCGCTCGCCGGGGGCTTCGGCGAATTCGACATGGCCCTTCGCCCAGATGTCCGAATGGCGCACCGATTCCCAGGCGATCCGGCGATTCGGCAGGTCCTCGGTAACGCGGGTGTGGAGTTCGACCATCCTGCCGCCGGGGGCCTTCACCACCCAGGCCTCGTGATCGCCGTGGGGATGGACGTCCTCGATGTTCTCCATGAACCGCGGAAGGTTCGAAAAATCGCGCCAGAAGCGGTAGAGTTCCTCCGCAGGCTTGCGGATCGTGACCGTCCGCCCGCCGACGACATGGTCGCCGTCCGGGCGCCTGCGGGTGAAGCCCGGCGCATCGTCGCCGCCGCCCCTGTGCCGCCGGGCGAGGAAGGCGCCGAAGGCGACGGTCCCGGCGACGAGCGCAATGCCGGTGAGCGCACCGGTGATGCCGCCGCCGTGGCTCCGTGTGTCGTCGTCCCCGCGCTTTCGGGCCCGCGTCATTGCCTGCTCGCCGGTCTTCGCCACGTCGGCCGCAGCCAGTTTCCCGCGCCCGATCGCCTTGCGCCCCTGCGCCGCCGCCCGCCGGCCTTCGCCGAGCGCGAAGTCACGCACTCCTTCGCGCCCCAGCCGGCCCGCGCCCGGCCATCTCCGTGACCGGCTGCCTGCCTTGCTCATGACAATCTCCTCTCGCCTTGGTTCGTGGTCCTGATCCAACGCTAGGGCGGCAGTCGCGTTTCAGAAGGGCGAGTAAAATTCGCCCGTGCGCGGCCTAACTTTCTTGATTGAAGATGACAAAGTGAAAAATTTGCGCGACGAACGGAGCGTGCATTATTGCAGGAAGAGCCGAAAACACGCCGAATAGAACCTTTTGTGAGAGAACTTTTTCGAATTTGCGACATTATGATGAGGTCGGGCTGCCGGGGCCGATCCCCGGGCTCAGGCAGCCCCGGGCCGACGCCCGTGCGAAAGGACCTTTTCGATGCACGCACCGCTTTCCCGGACCGCGCGTCCGCGCCCCTGCCCCTCCTACGTGCCCGCGCGTCGGCCCGATCCCGTTTCGGCCCCGCTGCGCCGCCTGCTCGCGGCCGAGCCTTTCGCGCACCGCGTCCGCCTGACCTCGAGCGAGTGGCCCGCGCGCTGTCACGCCGCCTATGCGGTCGCGATCCCCGTCCGCAATGAGATCACGTTGCTGCCCCGCGCGCTCGCCGCGCTCGAGGCGGCGATGGAGCATGCGGATCGGCCGGGCGTGGCGGTGTTCGTCGTCAACGACACGCGCGATGCGTCTGCCGACTGCATCCGCGACTGGGCGCGCGAGGCGCCGTGCGGGGTCGCGCTGGTCGAGGCGGAGTTCGATTCAGCGATCCGCAACGCCGCCCATTGCCGGCGGCTGGCGCTAGACTGTGCGGCCGCGCTCGTCCGCCCGGGCGGCGCCCTGCTGACAAGCGATGCCGACAGCCGCGTCGCCCCCGGCTGGATCGCGCGCTGCCTCGAAGAGCTCGGCAAGGGCGCCGATCTCCTGTGCGAGGACGTGCCCCTCGACGAACGCGAACTTGCCCGCCTGCCCGCCACGGTGCGCCGCGCGGAGGAGGCCGAAAGGGCCTATTTCGATGCGAGCGAGCGGCTCTGGCAGGTCTGGACCGGGGGCCGCGTCGGGGCCTTCGCGTGGCGCGTCTCGGGCGCGAGCATGGCGGTGAGCGCCGCCGCCTATCGCGCGATCGGGGGGTTGCCCGTGCCGGACACCGGCGCGGACGCGGCCCTGTGTGCCGAGATCCTGCGCCGCGGCTTGAGCGCGGTGCAGATCGGCGATGCCGGGACCCGCGGTTCGGCCCGGCTCGACGGACGCACGCCCGGCGGTCGCGGCGACGAGCTTGCCCGCCGCGCGCGCTCGGCCGATCCGTCCTGCGACCACCGCCTGCTGCCGGTGGACGAATTGCGGCGCAGCGCCGAACGGCGGACGAACAGCGGCCTTGCCCTGACCGAACGCCGCCCGCCGATGCGCCTTTCCGAGGTCGAGCTCGAACTCGCCAGGGCCCGCGGGCTCCTGGCGGCGCACGAAGCGCGCGATGCTTGATCCGTGGGACTGCGCGACGAGCGACTACGAGCGTTCCAAGCGCGCGGCCACGCTCGCCGCGCTGGGCAGGCGGGAATATGACCGGGCGCTCGAAGTGGGCTGTGGGGCGGGGGTGCTGACCCGCGCGCTCGCGCCGCGCTGCTGCGCGCTCATGGCGCTCGACGTGTCCGAGATCGCGCTCGAAGAGGCGCGCTCGCGCTGCGGCAGGGCGCGTGGCCTCACCTTCGGCCGCTGCGAGGTCCCGCGGGAATGGCCGAACGGGCGGTTCGATCTCGTGATGCTGTCCGAAGCGCTCTATTTCCTCGACCGCGAGGAGATCGAGGAAGTCTCCCGCCTCGCCCACGAGGCGCTGGAGCCGGGCGGGGAATGCGTGCTCGTCAACTGGACCGGGGAGAACGACCTTGCGGTCGGCGGGCGGCAGGCGGCGGAACTGTTCGCCCGCGCGGCAGGCTGGCAATCGCGCGGCTGCCGTCAGGCGGAACTCTACCGGATCGACGTGCTGACCCCCGAATTCTGACAGGTCAAAGGTCCGGCAGCCGCTGCTCGGCAAATCCCCAGCCGGCAAGCGTCTTGCTGCGCGCCCGCTCGAGCAATTCCTCCGCATCGCCCAACCGCCACTGCCCGGCGCCGGTCACCTTGCCGAGTTCGTTCCAGCCGATCGGGGCAGCCACCGGCGCCCCTTCGCGGGCGCGCACGGCGTAGGGCAGGATCGCCGTGCTCCCGCGCTGGTTTCGCAGCCAGTCGATGAAGATCCTGCCCTTGCGCTTCGCCTTGCTCATCGTCGCCGTGAAGCGTTCGGGCTCGGCAAGGCTGAGCGCCTCGGCGAAGCGGCGCGCGAAGTCCTTGTGCGCCTCCCAGGAATGGCCGGGCACGAGCGGGACGACGACGTGCACTCCCTTGCCGCCCGTGAGCATGGCGAAGCTGGCGAGCCCGAGGTCCGCGAGCCGGTCGCGGATGTCGCGCGCGGCGCCTTTGACGTCGCCGAAATCGAGCCCTTCGTCCGGGTCGAGGTCGAACACCATGCGGTCCGGCGCCTCGACTTCGCTTGTCCGCGCGCCCCAGCCGTGAAACTCGATCGTGCCCATCTGGACGCATTGCAGGATGCCGCGTGCGTCCTCGATGTAGAGATAGTCTTCGTAACCGCCGTCCTTCTCGCGGATCGGCACGCGCCGCACCGCGTCGCCGAAGCCGCCGGTGTCGTGTTTCTGGAAGAAGCATTTCTTCGCCCGGCCCTGCGGGCAGCGCACGAGGCTGACCGGGCGCTGCGCGGCGAAGGGGAGCATGATCGGGGCGATCGCTTCGTAATGGTCGGCAAGATCGCCCTTGGTAGCGCCCGAACCGGGGAAGATCACGCGGTCCCGGCTGGAGATCGTGACCTCGGCGGCCGGTGGCGGGGCGGGCGCGGGCGTCTCGGGCGTGACGGTCCCGGGGTCCTTGTCCTCGCGCAGGCCGAGAAAGCTGCCGTGGCGGATGTTCCCGTCGGCGGTGAATTCGGCAAAGGCGACCTCGGCGACCAGTTTGGGCGTGACCCAGCGCACGCCCCGGGCCTTGGCCGGTTCGACCTCCGCAGGCGGGGTCTTGCGTTCGAGCCGCTTGAGCTTCGCGATGAGCGCATCGAATAGGTCGGCGTCGAAGCCGGTGCCGACATTGCCCTTGTAGACCAGTTCGCCGTCCTCGTTCTGGGCCATCAGCAGCGAGGAGAACGGGCGCCCCTTAGCCTGCGAGGGCTTCCACCCGATGACGACGAATTCCTGCCGCTGCGTGCACTTGACCTTGACCCAGGCCTTGCTGCGCGAAGGGTGATAGGGCGCGGCGATCCGTTTGGAGATGATCCCTTCCTGGCCGGCATCGCACATGGCCCTGAACAGTCTTTCGCCCGCGCCGATGACATGGTCGGCGACATGGATCGGCGGTTCGGCGCGTTTGAGCAGGGCCTCGAGCCGATCCTTGCGCTCAATATTGGGCTCGCCCGTGAGGTCCTCGCCGTCGAGCTCGAGCAGGTCGAAGGCATGGAAGGCGAGCGCGTCGGCTTCCCCCTGTGCGCCGAGGCCACGCTTGAGCACGGCCTGCAGGGTCGAGAAATCCGGATTGCCCCTGCTGTCGGATGCGACGATCTCGCCGTCGATGAGGCAGGAGTGCAGGTCCAGCCCGGCGAAGGCTTTGGCGAGCGGACCGAACTTGTCGGTCCAGTCCTTGCCCGATCGCGTGTAGACGCGCACCTCATCGCCCCTTGCCGCGACGAGGGCGCGGTAGCCGTCGAACTTGATTTCGTGCAGCCAGCCGTTCCCGGCTGGAACCGCGTCGACGAGAGTGGCGAGCTGGGGCTTGCGGAAGCCCGGCAGGGCGGCGGGTCGGCGGGGTTTGCGCGGCCGTCCGGTCTTCGGCTTCATCCGGGCGAGGACGCTGGCCCGGCTCGGCTCGACCGGCTCCTTTCCCGCCGCGATCTGCGCCATCGAGCGGCCTGTCGCTATGCTGGTGAGTTCGCGCTCGACCAGTTCGTCGGTCGCGCCCGTGTGTTCGTCCTCGAGCTTTCTCAGCAGCCAGTTCTCGCGTTTCTCCTTCCCCCTCGGCTTGAGCCGGACGAGCAGCCATTCGCCTTTCATCCGCTCGCCTTCGAGACGGAAGTGCAGGTGCCCGCGCTCGATGTCGGAGGCCTTCTTCCCGGGGACCGGCGCCCAGGTCCCGCGGTCCCACAGCATCACCGTCCCGCCGCCGTACTCGCCCCTGGGGATTGTCCCCTCGAACGCGGCATAGGACAGCGGGTGGTCCTCGGTCCTGACCGCCAGCCGCTTGGTCGCCGGATCGAGCGAGGGGCCCTTGGTGACCGCCCAGCTCTTGAGCACGCCGTCCAATTCGAGCCGCAGGTCCCAGTGGAGGCGGGATGCGTCGTGTTTCTGCACGATGAAGCTGTCGCCCGCGCCTTCGCCGTGCTCTCCCGCCGGTTCGGGCGTCGCCTCGAAATCGCGTTTGCGGTTGTATTCGGCGAGCGCGTTTCCCTGCCCGGGTCTGGCCTTCGCGCGCGCCATGTCAGGCCGATTTTCCGGAGCGGCTGCGCTTCTTCGGAGCGGCGTCCGATCCCTTCTCCTCGCCCACGGACTTCTTGAGCGCCGCCATCAGGTCGACGACATTGCCGCCGCGGCCCCCGCCGGGTTCGTCCACGTCCTCGATCACGGCTTCGCCCTTCTTCGCCTTGCGCTTCTTCTCGATCAGGCCGCGCAGGGCCTCGGAATAGCGGTCCTCGAATTCGCCCGGATCGAAGGGGGCCGATTTCTGGTCGATCAGCGCGGCGGCGAGGTCGAGCAGTTCCTTCCTGGGCTTGGCATCGGTTATGTCGTCGAAGAAGGCCTGCCCCTCGCGCACCTCGTCGGCATAGCGCAGGGTTTCGAGCAGCAGGCCCTTGCCGCAGGGCTTGATCGCGACGAGCTTTTCCGAGCCGCGCACCGAAAGCTGGCCGAGCGCCACCTTCTTCGCCCGGCGCAGCGCCTCGCGCAGGACGACGAAGGCTTCCTCGGCCAGCTCGTCCTGCGGGGCGACGTAATAGGGCCGCTCGAAATAAAGCGGGTCGATCTCGTGCGCGTCGACGAACTGCACCAGTTCCAGCGTGCGGCGGCTCTCGATCCTGACCGCGTCGATCTCCTCGTCCTCGAGCAGCACGTAGCTCCCCTTCGACACTTCGAAACCGCGGATGATCTCGTCCGTGTCGACCGGGCCGATGCCGGGCACGACCTTTTCGTAGGCAATGCGCTTGCCGCTCGGCTCGTGGATCTGGTTGAAGCGGATCTTCGAACCGGTCTTGGTCGCCGAGAAGAGTTCCACGGGGATCGAGACCAGCGCGAGCCGGATCTGTCCCTGCCAATATGCGCGTGCTGCCATGATCGTCGCCTTTCCGGGGGATTCGACTAACGGCGCGGCGATTGGTTTCCTCAGGCGATCCGGACGAAGCGGGGGAGCGCCAGCGGCGCGCTCGCGGCGGAGAGTGCGGCGAGGGCGAGGAAGACCGCCTGCGCCCCCAGCCTGTCGTAGGCGAGCCCCGCGATCGCCGGTCCGGCGATGCTCCCCGCGGCGACGAAGAGCAGCGCGGCGGTGAAGCCGAGCAGGCTGCCGCCCGCGAAGATCCGTTCCGCCCAGAAGGACAGCACCGCGCTCGTCATCATGATGAAGACGCCCTGCAGCGCGGCGGACGCCATGACGCCGGGCCAGGACGCGGGCGCGAGCGCGAGCAGCGCGGCGGAAAGCGCAGCGGCGAGCATCAGCGCGGCGACGAGCGCGGGAAGGCCGATCGCCCGGCGCACCCGCGCCGTCCCGATCCCGGCAAGACCCGCAAGGCCCAGCGCGACGAAGATCGCCGCCGACGAACCGTTCGCGGGCAAACCGGGAAGTCCGCCCGCCTGCTCGACCGTGCGCGCGGCGAAGGTGATCCAGATCGCGGTGGTGATCCCGAAGGAGAAGGCGACGGCGTAGAGCGGGGCCGCTCGGCGGCGGCGCACCCCGCTCCAGAATTCGCGCCGTTCGCGCCGCGGCGCAGGCGCGAGGCGGGTCAGCAGGCGGGCATTGACCGCGAGCGCGCCGAGCCCGAGCAACGCGAAGAAGACCCAGGCCCAGCGCCACGACACTCCCCAGAGCGCCACCAGCAGCGCCGCCGCCCCGGCCAGCGCAATGCCGAGGCTGGTCCCCGTGCTGATCACCGACAGCGCGCCGGGCCGCCGGAAATCGCTGAGGCCGTCATGGACGAGGCGGTTGAACGGCGACCAGGTGAGGCCGGGGCCGAGCATCGCGAGCGCCACCCCGGCGGCAAGCACCGCGGCGCTGCCGGCAAAGGCGACCATGGCGAGGCCCAGCGTCGAACAGATCAGCCCGATCAGCACCGGGCGCGTGCCCCCGAAGCGTTCGCCCAGCTCGCCCGCCGCGACGAGGCCGGCGAGGAAGCCGGCAAAGCCGATGCTGGCGATGGTGCCCGATGCGCCGCCCTCGATCCCGAAGGCGGGCCGCAGCTGCGGCAGGAACAGGCCGAACCCCACCCGCGCCGGCCCATAGGTCAGCAGGGTTGCGGCAAAGCCCGCCAGCGACAGGCCGCGCACCGCCTCGCTCTGCGGGTCCGCTGTCATGCGCGGCGAAGTGGGGCGCCATGGCGCGCGCGGCAAGGGCAAGCCTGTCCTCCTCGCGCCGCGCCGCCCCGGCGCAAGGGCCGGGCACCTCTCGCGGATCGGCGACGCGCTTCGCTCATGACATCCGGACCCATTCCCCGCCGCACGACCCGCTGCGCCTGCGGGGCAGGCGCGGGCGCTTTTGTCGGAATGCGACAAATTGCGATGCGGCGTGCCGAAACCGCAACCAACCGCTTGAACTGGGGTGGCTTGTCTGTAGAATCCCGTGCCATCCGGCAGTTCGCTGCGGGAGGGCGGTGGTCGCGCTCGGGGCGAAGACGGACTTTCCGGTTCGTAAGGGGTTAACGGACCGCGGGGGAATGATCCCCGCCAACCGAAGAATTGGGGGGATTCTTGCACGATCGATCCGCACAGGCGCGCTGCGTCCGCCGATTGCCGCTGGCCGGGGCCGCGGTGCTTTCCGGCGCGCTGCTTGCCGGACTGCCGCTGCCCGGCGCATCGGCCACAGCGCAGGTCGCGCCGCCCAACCGCAGCGAGCTCGTCCCGCCCGAACGGCGGGAACGGCGCGACGGACCGACGCTCACGATCGACGGCGACATGGAGCGCGCGCCCTGCGTGCTCGACCGGCCCGAATACGCGGACATCCGCCTGACCCTCGAAGGCGTCGAATTCGCCGGGCTCGAGAGCGTGCCCGGGCTTTCGCTCGCGGATGCCTACGACCAGTATGTCGGGCGCGAGCTGCCGCTTTCGGTGCTGTGCGACATCCGCGCCGAGGCCAACGCGATCCTGCGATCGGCCGGCTATCTCGCCACGGTCGAGATCCCCGAGCAGAACCTCGCGGACGGGATCGCGGATTTCCGCGTCATCTTCGGGCGGCTGACCGCGCTGCGGGTGCGCGGCGAGGCGGGGCCTTCGGAACGGGTGGCGGCGCGCTATCTCGAAAAGCTCGCCGGGGGCGAGGTGTTCAATGCGAAGCAGGCCGAACGCTATCTCCTGCTTGCCGACGACCTGCCGGGGCTCGACGTGCGCCTGTCGCTGCGCCCCGCGGCGGGCGGCGCGCCCGGCGATCTCGTGGGGGAGATCGCGGTGGTGCGCCGGGGCGCGCTGCTCGACGTCAACCTGCAGAATTTCGGATCGCGCGCGATCGGCCCCTTCGCCGGGCTGGTGCGGGGCGAATTCCACGACCTCACCGGCCTCGGCGACCGCACCAGCATCACCGTCTTCTCGACCGCGGAATTCGATGAACAGCAGACGGTCCGCATCGGGCACGATTTCGCCGTCGGGGGCGAGGGGCTGCGGCTCGGCACGGGGCTGACGCTCAGCCGGACCAGCCCGGACCTAGGCCTTGCCGGGCTCGACATCGATTCCCGGACCATGCTCGCCTCGGTCTTCGCGAGCTATCCGCTCCTGCGGACGCGCCGTTTCAGCGCCTTTCTCGAAGGCGGGGTCGACATCGTCGGCCAGGAGGTCGATGCGAACGAAATCCGCCTGACCGAGGACCGGGTGCGGATGGTCTATGCCCGCATCTCCGGCGAATGGACCGACACCGACAGCATCGCGCGCGTAGGCGGCTACACCCCGTTCGAGCCGCGGCTGCGCGCGTTCTATTCGGCCGAACTGCGCCAGGGCCTCGACGTGTTCTCGGCGAGCCCCGACTGCCGCGGGAACCCGCTCGCCTGCCTCGCCGGAGGGGCGCCCCCGCCGAGCCGGATCGAGGCCGATCCGACGCCCCTGCTCCTGCGCTACCAGGCGGGCGCCGAATACCGCCCGGACCCGCTCGTCACCTTCTCGCTCGAGGCGCGCGCGCAGGCGACGGGCGACGCGCTGCCCGCGTTCGAGGAATTCGCCGGCGGCAGTTTCTCGATCGGGCGCGGCTACGACCCGGGCGCGATTCTTGGCGACAGCGGCATCGGCGGGGCGTTCGAACTGCGCTACGGCTCGCTCGCGCCGCAAGGGCCGCAGGCGCTCGCCTGGCAGCCTTACGTCTTCACCGATGTCGCCTTCGTCTGGAACGAGGACCCGAGCCGCCGCCCGCTCAATCCCGACCGCCTGTGGTCGACCGGCGGCGGGGTGCGCGCGGCCTGGGGTTCGATGATGCAGGCCGATGTCCTCCTCGCGGTCCCGCTGGAGCGGCCCGATCTCGCGCCCGAACTCGGCGACGTGCGCCTGATGTTCTCGCTGACCGCCCGCCTTTTCCCGTGGAGATACTGAGATGACCCGGACGATCGAGAAGCGCGTGCGGTGGATGCTCGGGTGCGGCGGGGCGGCGCTCGCCCTCTCGCTCGCGGTCTCCGCGGAAAAGGCGCAGGCGCAGGCCTTCCAGGCGAGCGAGACGGTCGTCGCGGGATCCGCCACCCGCATCCCGACCGGCACGGAGACGGAGACGATCACGGTCGAAACCCCCACCGCCGTGATCGACTGGACGCCCGAGATCGACCAGGGCACGGGCAATGCCCTCGATTTCCTGCCCACGGGCGCGGTCGCGACCTTCGAGAACGACGGCAGCAGCAACCCGGGCGGTGATTTCGCCGTGCTGAACCGGATCCTGCCCACGCAGAACGGCGACATCACGGTGATCGACGGCAGCGTGATCTCGCGCATCGTCGACCTGCAGCTCGGCACCAGCACGCCCGGCGGGACGATCGCCTTCTATTCGCCGACCGGCATCCTCGTCGGCGCGAACGCGAGCTTCGACGTCGGCAACCTCGTCCTCACCACGCTCGAGCCCGATGTCGCGAGCTTCGAGGATTTCGTGCTCGACGGCGGCACCATGCTGCTCGATGCGGGCGATGCGCCGACCGCGCGGATCGAGATCGAATCCGGTGCCCAGATCACCGCGACGGCCGAGAATTCCTATTTCGCCGCGATCGCCGCCGGCGTGCGGATGCGCGGCACTTCCGACGTCAACGGCAGCCAGGCCTATGTCGCCGGGCGGGTGGTGAACCTGACCTTCTCGAACGGGCTGTTCGATATCGAGATCCCGGTCGGCACGGCGCTCGGCGATACGGTGGTGGGGTTGAACGGGGACGTCGGCGGCCCGTCGAGCGCGGAGGCCGGCGACAACCACATGATCTATGCGGTCGCGCGGGCCGCGGAAAACCCGATCTCCATGCTGTTCACGGGCAATCTCGGCTTCGAACCCGCGGCGAGCGCGGACGTGGTGAACGGCGAGATCATCCTTTCGGCGAATTACGACGTGTTCGGGCGGACGGTGCAGAACGGCACGATCTCGGACGGGATCGACGCAATTTTCGACGCCCAGCCCGATTCCCTGGCTTCGCCCCTCAACGAAGCGAACATCGCCGTCCAGAACATGGATTCCTCGAGCAGCCTGCTCGCCATCGGCAGCAACCTCGTCGAATTCAACGCGGGCGAATCGAGCATTACGGTCGACGGGAACCTGCTGGTTGTCGGACGCGAACGCGCGCTTGCGACGGCTGGTTTCGGCATCATAAACGTGACCGGCGACATGCTCGTTTCCGCCAGCACCTACGGCGTCGTCGGATCGGACTTTCCAGATCCGGGCCTCATCGATGCCGTCGGCGGTGAAGCGCGGCTCGAGGCGGGTGCCTTTTCGGAGATCACGATCGGGGGCGATGCCCTCGTCACGGCCGATGCGTTCGGCGGCGCGGATACTTTCGAACTGGTGGCGGGAAGCGCGACCGCGGGCGTCGCGCTGATCGGCGCGGGCGAGGGCACGGTCGACATTCTCGGCGATGTGACGGTGAGCGCCTCCGCGTTCGGTTCGACGCAAATCGGCCTCCTCGCTGCCGACGCGGCGGTGACCGGCGGGGAGGCGCTGATCTTCGCCCGGGACGGCGGCGCGCTCTCGCTCGGCGGCCGGGTGGAACTGCTGGCGGAGGCGTTCTCGGTTCCCGGCGGCGATGCGGCGGGCGGGCTGGCGTTGATCGACAGCACCGCGGAGGCCTTGATCGGCCTTGGCGGGCCGGTCTTCCTGTCGGCCACCGCCCTTGCGACGGGCGATTTCGAGACGCGCTCGATCGGCTCTGCCGATGGCGGTGTCTCCCAGATCATCGCGACCAATGGCGGCGAGATCGACGTCACCGACAGCGTTTCGATGGAGGCGAACGGTTTCCTTGGCGAAGAGTCGGGCGATTTCCTGAGTCTCGGGGACGCGACCGCCGGGACGGCGGAACTCTTTGCCGACCTCGGCGGCCTCGTCACGATCGGAGGAGACCTCTTCGCCGATGCCAGCGCATCGGGCGGGGCGGGAAGCACCATCGAGCCGAGCGAGGTGTCGAACGGGTTCGGGGGCTTTGCGCGTGTCGCGGCGCTGGGCGGAAGTTCGATCTCGATCGGAAGCTCGGTCAGCCTCTCGAGCTTTGCCCAAGGCGGCACGTCGAATGCCGAAGGGATCGGATCGGTTGGCGATTCGGGCGAGGCGACGGTTTTCGCGGCCGGTCTCGGCACGGTCGAAATCGCCGGCGACCTGCGGCTCGATGCCGTAGGCGACGGGGGCGCCAATGCCGGCGGGACCGGCGGGACGGGTCTTGGCGGACGGGCCAGCGCCACGACCTTCGACGGAAGCACGATCACGGTCGGGGGCCGGTTCGATGCCGGTGCCGATGGGGCTGGCGGCGATGGGGTCACGGGCGGGGACGGGTTCGGCGGGATTGCCGGAGCCGTCGCCGGAACCGGGCTTGTCGAGATCGAGCTCGATGCGCGCGCCAGCGCGACCGGCAGCGGCGGCAGGGCATTCTTCGGCTTTGGCGGCGATGGCGGGATCGGCCGCGGCGGAAATTCCTTCTTCCAGGCCGAGGGAACCCCGAGCGATACCGCGAGGATCCTGATCGGAGGCAATGCGGCGGTGGATTCGTCCGGACGGGGCGGCCGCGGCGGCGAAGCCGACGGATCGACGCTCGCAGAGGGTCGCGGCGGCGACGGCATCGGGGGCGAGTTCACCACGCCCAACCAGGCCGATCCCGAAGTCAACAGCGGCGCCTTCCTGCTTGCGGGCGGCGACAACGGCACGCTGACGATCGGCGGACAGGCGTCCCTTCTCAATCGCGGCTCGGGCGGCGAGGGAGGCTTCGGCTCGAGCATCGAGGATGGCGGGCTCGGCGGGGACGGCTTCGGCGGCCTCGCGCAGTTCGGGCTCGTCCTCCTGGGCGGCGACGGATCGCTCGGCGAGGGATCGGCGAGCGCCGCGTTGGTATCTATCGACGTCGAGGGCGCCGGCGGTTCGGGAGGCTTTTCGGGCTTCGATTTCCCGACCGGAAACGGCGGCGACGGGACAGGCGGACGGGCTCTCGTCAATGCGCAGGCGGGCGCTGTCGCGGCCGATTTCATCACGCTGGAAGCGAATGGCCGCGGCGGCTCGGGCGCGCTCGGCGGCGACGGGTTCGGCGGTGAACGCAGCGGATCGGCAACCAATTTCGGGGGATCGCTGACCGTCGGGCAGTTCAACGCCTTCGCACGCGGTTTCGGCGGCGATTCCTTCGCCGGAGCGGGCGGCAACGGCACGGGCGGGGAGGCCTTCATGGGCTTCCAGGCCGGCACGACGGAGGTCACCGGCGAAGTGATCGTCGATGCGACCGGCTTCGGCGGACAGTCCGAGACCGGCGTCGGCGGGACCGGGACCGGCGGTATCGCCGACCTCGCGATCTTCACGCCAAGCAGCGGGACCGGCACGATTGTCGGCAATGCGTCGGTCGTCGCGAACGGGATCGGCGGCGACGGCAGCGAGGGCGAGGTCGGCGGCGACGGCGAGGGCGGCGAAGCCTTCATCCGCGCCCAGGCAGGCGGCACGATCACCCTCGGCTCGGCCACCGTCAGCGCCAGCGGCCAGGGCGGATCGGGCCTCTTCGATTCCGGCGGCAACGGGACGGGCGGCCGTGCCTTCATCGAGAGTTTCGACGCGGACAGCAGCGTCACCGTGCAGGACGTGGCGATCGGGGATTTCGACGGGGGACTGAACACCGGCGCGCTTCTCGCCGCCGTCGGCGTGGGCGGGGATGCCATCGGGGAGGCGGGCTTTGCCGGGACCGGCACCGGCGGCGAGGTCGAGCTTTTCGCAGGCACTGGGGGACTTGTCGAACTGCCCGCCTTCGATCCCCAGGGCAATTCGTTGACGGTCATTCTCGCCGAGGGCTTCGGGGGCGGCTCCGCGGTCGATGGCGAAACCGCCGGCGCGGGGATCGGCGGCACCGGCCTCATCCGGGCCGATGGCGGGATCATCACCGCGGGGCAGCTGGCCTTCTCGGTCGTCGGCTTCGGCGGATCGAGCCTCGATGCCGGGCTCGACATCGCGGGCGGGAGCGGTTCCGGCGGCACGCGCACGGTCGAGGTTCTGGACGGCGGCGAGCTGACGGCCGCCCTCGCCGGTGGGGCCGGCGGCGGGTTCGGCGGCGACGGTTCCGGCAGCGGAGCGGGCGGCGATGCGACCGGCGGGACGACCAGCCTTACCGTCGACAACGCCGTGCTCACTCTGCTCGGAAGCGCGATCCTCGTCGATGGCAGCCGGGGCGGCAGCGGCGCGGTCGGCGGCGATGCGGGCGGCGGTTCGATCGATGTCCTCGTCACCAATTCGACGCTCGAACTGCTGGCGTCCGCCGGCGGGGCGGGGAGTTTCGAGATCGGCGGCCAGGCGACCGGGGGCGACGGGATCTCTGCGGGCGGGAACGCCGCCGGGGCCGACAGTTTCGTACGGTTTGCAGAAAGCACCGTCTCGGGCGGCTCCCTTACCGTCTCGGCACAGGCCCGCGGCGGAAGCGTGACCGGGGGCGACGGCGTCGGCGGGAATGCGTTCGCGGGCGATGCGTTCTTCGTCGCAGAGGGCTCCACGGTCGAACTCGAAGAGCGCCTGCTGGTCTCGGCGGGTGCCGTCGGGGGTGACGGCGCGCTCGGCGGGGAGGCGCTCGGCGCGTTCGCGAGCGTCGAATTGTCCGCCTCCCAGCTCACCGTGTCGGAACAGCAGGGCGAGGTCCTCATCCTCGCCGATGCGATCGGCGGTGCCGGGGACGAAACCGGCGCGGCCGCGGGCGGCACGGCGCAGTTCCTGCAGTTCGCTGCCTCGCTCGACGCCGCGGCGCTGGTGATGGACGCCGGGGCGAGCGCTGCCAATGAATCGGCGGGCGGCACCGGGGGTGAGGCGCTGGGCGGCTTCATCGAATCCATCGTCGAGGGCGACTCCGCGCTCGGCGTGACCGACTGGTTCATGCTCGCCGACGCGTTCACCAGCGCGGGCGGTGCGGCCTCCGGCGGACTCTCTGGCCTCGTCGCCAACACGGGCGGCGGGCCCGGCATCGACGTCGGCGGGCAGATCGTCATGAGCGCCAGCGGCGAAGGCGGCGATGCGAATGCCGCCGGGCGCTTCTTCGTCGACGCGCTTTCGGGGACGACCCGGACCGCGAGCTTCGCCGGTTCGGCCCTCGGCGACGCGCCCGGCGACTTTGCCGAATCCTCGCTCACGGCCGGGGGCGGCGACCTGCTGGTGGACACGCAGCTGTCCGTCGAGGTCTTCGGCGATTTCATCCTTGCGGCGGAATCGGGCGGTTTCATCGGCGGGCCGGACCCGTCCGACCCGACCGTTGCGATCGACATCACCTCGCAGGGGAGGATCACCTTCCTCGGCGACAACGACGAGGCGATCGATGTCGGCGGGCTGTCGATGACGCTTGCCGCGCGCGACATCGCGATCGAGAGCGGCGCGCGGATCGGGGCGGTGACGATGGAATTCAGCTCGCTCGACACTCTCGCTCCGGCGATCCTCGGCGGCGAGGGAACGCCTTCGGGTGAGGTCGAGGGCGAGGGCTTCACGCTGGTCGCAGAGGAACTCGCCCGGATCGAGGCGGGCAGCTTCGCCTTCTTCCAACCCGTCCTGACCGATGCGGGCGGCGATGCGCCCGATATGATCCTGCGCGATGCGACCGTGTCCGGTTCGGCCGATCCGGCGGGCGGGATCTCCGAGATCCTGCTGGAGACCTTCGGCGAATCCGGCATCATCCGGGTGGAAGGCTTCGTCGAGGTGCTGAATGCCGCGCCGACCGACAGCTTCACGCTCGCCCCTCGCGGGGGTTCGCAGGGCGGCGCGACGGGGCGGATCGAGGTCGTCACGCCGGGCGGCATCGCGATAGGCGACAGCGACGGCCTGCCGACGGGCGAGCTGATCCTCGAAGCGGGCGACATCTGGGCCGGCGATGCCGATCTGATCGCCGCCTTGCAGGACGACCGCAGCTTCGCCGGGCGCGACGACCAGCTCCAGACGGCGATTTCGGGCAGCGACGACCCGCTCGGCTACCTGCGCGCAGGACAGGTCGGGATCGTCGTCGGCCAATCGCTGCTGGTCCGCAACACCGGCAGCGATACCGACCAGGGCGGCATTCTCGTCAGCGAAGGGGGTCTGTCGATCCGGGCGGACGAGAATGCCCGGTCCGCGCTCGACGTGTTCGCCTATGGCCGACGCCAGCGCCCGGACGGGACCTTCGTGACCGGCTCGGACTTCTTTTCCGAGGTCGAGTTCAACGCGGGGGTCGGCAACACCGATTACACCGAGGACGCCGCGTTCAACGACTGCGTGATCCTCACCGGCGAATGCCCGGCAACGGTCGTCGAACCGCCGGAACCGCCCGAGCCATCGCTGCCCGGCAACGAGACGATCGTCGAGACGATCGCGGCGATCAGCAACCCGGCCGTGATCGAGGATCCGGTCGACCTGCCGCCCGAGGAAATCCCGCTGACCACGCAGGAAACGGACGAGGCGTTCGGGGCCGATTTCCCCGGCCTGATCGATACGCCGCTGCTGACCGAGGAGCCGCTGCTCGACGATCCGGTGGCGAGCGGCGGCGACAGTTCGGCCTATCGCGCGACCGGCACCGGCGGGACGGGTATCTCCGGCGGGCCGGAAGGGGACGATGATGAGTAGGGCGTTGAAAAGGATCACCTCGCTGATGGTGCTGGGGGCGGTCGGCGCGGCTGCGGCGTGGACCGCGCCCAATGCCGCCCGGACCGCGGACGGAGCGGACGCGCGGCAGACTCCGGTGAGCCTGCGCGACACCTTCCCGGTCGGCGACAACGGGCTGTGCGAGGCGCAGATCGTCGCGCCGGAAGCGGGCGCGGACCTGTTCGACCGGCGCTATTCGATCATCTGCCGCGATGCCGCGGCCCCGATCGGCACCTTGTGGGTGGTGCGCGGCCGCCATGCCGACAAGCCCGAAAACCGTTTCGGCGTGGCCGGGGCGACCTGCCGCGAGGCCGCGGACGCCGCCCCTCCCGAAGGGCTCGGCCCGGTGCGCGAACTCGTCTGCGAGGCGCCAGGCAGGTCGCTCGCCACGCGGCTGATCGTCGGCGAGGTCGGTCGGCGCACCTTTGCCGCGAGCGGGTTCAACGCCTATGCCAGCGCGCTCCGGCTGGGCCTCGCCTCGCTCGCGACCGATCGCGTGGCGAAAGGCGAGGTCGACATCCCGCTCACCCAGGCGACCGACGCGCTCGCCTTCGCCCGCCAGCAGGCCGAGGCGATCGCCGCCGACCAGGCGCTGGTCGAGGCCTATCGCCGCTCCAACCAGGGCGAGTTCGCCGAAGCCGCCGAATTCTTCGCCGCTTCGGCCGAGGTCCTCGGCGGCAGGAGCGCGGTGGACGCGCGGCTCAACGAAGGGTTGCAGCAATCCAATCTCGGCAATCACGCCGAGGCCGATCGACTGTTCGCCCTGACCCGCGACGAGGCCGCGAACGACCCGGTGCTGGCGCGGCTGCAGCGCAATTACGAGGCGATCCACGCGCTCAACCAGGGCGAGGCCGAACGCGCGCTCGAACGGATCGACCGCCCGCTGGCTAAGGAATTCGGCGATCCCGCGTTGCTGCGCGAGCTGACCATCGGCCCGGCCATGGCGAACCGGCTCGAGGCGGAAAGCCCGAGCGCGGGCGGGTCCTATTCGGCGGGGCTCACCGCGCTCGAACGCGCGCAACTGCTCGACGGCCAGGCCGATTACCTGCGCGCGACCGCGCTCCGGCTGGCCGGCCGCGCGGGCGAGGCGCCGCGATACCTGCGCGCCGCCGACGCGGCGATGTCCGGGGTGCGCTACGGACGGGTGAGCTCGATCCTGTGGCTGCGCGCGCAGGTGCTCGGCGAACTCGCCGAAGTCGCCGAGATCGAGGGCCGTCCCGGGGAGGCCGAGGCCCTGCACGAGGAGGGCATCGCGCTCCTCGACAGCCGCTATCCCGGCAGCCCCGCCGTCCAGAGCGCGCGCGCCCAGCTCGCCGGGTTCCTTGCCCGGGCCGGGCGGCGGGACGACGCGCTCGCGCTCTATCGCGGGATCGTCGCGGATGCCGAAGGCCGCCCGCTGCCCGCTCTGAGGAGCCTGATGGCGCCCTATTTCATGCTCCTGCTAGACGGGGGACGAGACAAGGTGGGCGATGCCGCGGCCGCGGCCGACATCTTCGCGGCGAGTCAGCTTCTCCAGCGCCCCGGCCTTGCCCAGACCCAGGCCGTGCTCGCGCGCGAATTGTCCGCCGGGAGCGACGAGGCCGCGCAATTGTTCCGCCGGACGACCAATATCGGCCGCGCGATCGAGCGGCTGCGGGCCGACATCGCCCGGATCGAGGACACGCAGGTCGCCGGCGCCGATCCTTCGCCGCAGGCCGCGCGGTCGATGGACGAACGCCGCGCGCGGCTCGCCTCTCTCGAGGCCGAACAGGCCGAGGTGCTCGAAGCCCTTGCGCAATACCCGCGTTACCGCGCCGTTACCGGCTCGGCGATCGACCTTGCCGACCTTCAGGCGATCCTCGAGCCCGGCGAAGCCTACGTGAAGCTCGTCACGCTCGAAGAAAAGAGCTTCGTGATTTACGCGGCCAGGGACACCGCGCTCGCCTACGAGGCGGCGATCGCGCCCGAGGCGCTGGAGGAGGAGGTCGATCGCCTGCGCGAGACCATCGCCATCGCCGAAGGCGGCCAGGTGCTGACCTTCCCGTTCGACATCGAACGCTCGCGCCGGCTCTACCGCGCGCTGTTCGAGCCGGTCGCGGATCGCCTTCCCGCGCAGCGGCACATCGTGTTCGAACCCGACGGGGCCATGCTGCGCCTGCCGATCAACCTGCTCGTCACCGACGACGAAAGCGTCGCCCGCTACAAGGAGCGGCTTGCCGAGAGCGGCGACGAATATGATTTCACCGGCACCGCCTGGCTCGGGCGCAAGGCGCGGATCAGCACGTCGGTGGCCGCGACCGCCTTTCGCGAAGTGCGCGCCGCAGCCCCTTCTGACGCAGGCAAGAGCTATCTCGGCCTTGGCGAGAACACGCCGATCGGGGACAGCCCGGCGGGCCGGGCGCGCACCCGCGCGGCGCTGGCGGGCGGAGAGGAGTGCCTGTGGTCGCCCGCGATCTGGGCCAACCCGATCGCCGCGGACGAGCTCTACATCGCCGCCGAACGGTTCGGCAGCGCCGCCGCCGTGGTCACGCGCGGCGATTTCACCGACAGCGCGATCCGCTCGCGCGAGGACCTCGCCGATTACCGCATCCTCCACTTCGCCACCCACGGCCTCGTCACCGCGCCGCAGCCCGAATGCCCGCCGCGCCCGGCGCTGCTGACGAGTTTCGGGGACGAGGGCGATTCGGACGGGCTGCTGAGCTTCGCGGAGATCTTCGGGCTCCGCATCGATGCCGATCTCGTCATCCTGTCGGCCTGCGACACGGCCGGCGGGGCGACGGTCGGGGCCACCCGCGAAGCGGGCGTCACCTCGGGCGGGGACTTCGCGCTCGACGGGCTGGTGCGCGCCTTCGTCGGGGCGGGCGGGCGCACCGTGCTTGCGAGCCATTGGCCCGTGCCGGACGATTACGACGCGACCAAGCGCCTCGTCTCGGGCCTGTTCGCGGCCGACGGCGCCGAGACCGCCGAGGCGCTGAGGACCTCGCAGGCAGAGCTGATGGATACGGCCGAAACCTCGCACCCGTTCTACTGGTCGGCGTTCGCGGTCATCGGCGACGGCACGATCCCCGTGCGGCGCTGACCGCCGGGACGCGCAATGGCCGAGCGGAGCGACACCGGGGACAGGCAGGGCGGCAATGTCCTCGCGCGCGGCTGGCGCTCGGTCCGCGAGGCGGGAACGCTGCAGCTCGCGGGCACGCTCGTCATGCTGCTGCTCGCGCTGATGATCGCGCGGTTCAGCTGGACGCTGCCGTTCACCGATGCCGCGACCCCGCTCACCAACGAGGCCGAGCGCGCCTTGTACGACCTGCGGAACTACTACGCCGCCGAGCTCGCCGAACAGGACGACCGCATCCTTCTGGTGGTCTACAACGACCAGACGCTGATCAAGGCTCAGAAACGCTCCCCGCTCGACCGGGGGATGCTGGCAGAGGCGCTGCGGAACCTCGATGCGCTGGAGCCCAAGGCGATCGGGATCGACATCCTGTTCGACCAGCCCCAGGCCGAGGACGACGAGCTGATCGAAACGCTGCGGGCGATGAACACCCCGGTCGCGGTCGGTTACGCCAATGTCGCCACCAACCAGGACGACATCGTCTACGAACAGCAGGTCTTCCTCGACGAGTTCATGAGCCGGCTCGAAGGCAGCAAGGCGCGTCCCGCGAGCATCCGGCTCGACAACAGCTTTGGCGCGACCCGCGTCTGGCCGAGCATCGAGCCGGGCCTGCCGCCGCTGCTGGGGCGGGCGATGCTGCATGATGCGGGCGTCGATCTCGGGCCGTTCAGGACCTACGAGGGCGCGATCGAATACCGCCGCTCCCGATTCGAGGAACAGGCCGGGCTGTCCGAGGCGGAGGTTTCGGAGGACCTGTTCGAATCCGCCGCGATCGACCTCTTCGTCGATCTCGACCCGACGATCCTGCCTTTCCTGAAGGAGCAATATGGCGGCCGCTACGTCCTGATCGGCGGGGACATCGTCGATTACGACCGGGTCGAGACGACCTTCACCTCGATCGACGGGGAGGTTCCGCCGGGGCTTGCGGTCCATGCCGAGATCATCGCCCAGATGCTCGACGGCAAGGCGATGGCGCTGGTGCCGTCGTGGGTGAAATGGGCGATGGCGGTGCTGGTGGTGGTGCTGGCGGCGCTCGCCGCGCTGCTCGAATGGCCGGCCCGCCGGCGCGCGCCGCTCCTGGCGCTGATCCTGCTGATGCTGATCGGCATCCCGGTGGTGCTGGAGGTGCGCGAGGTCGACACCTATCGCCTGCCCGCGGTCGGCTGGCTGGTGGGCTGGGTGCTCGCCTTCACCGCCGTCACCACGACCGCGCGCGCCGCCGGGGCGAAGCAGCGTCGCTTCGCGCAGGGGGCGCTGGGCAAGTACATCCCGCGCGACATCGCGCAGGCGATCATCGACCGGCCCGAACTCCTCTCGCTCGGCGGGGAGAAGCGGGCGATCTACGTGCTGTTTTCCGACCTCGAAGGCTTCACCAAGATGAGCCACGCGATCCCGCCGGAAATGGTCGCGAAGCTGCTCAACCGCTATCTCGAGCTGCTGAGCCGGGTCGTGCTCGATCATGGCGGGGTGATCGACAAGTTCGTGGGCGATGCCGTGGTCGCGTTCTGGGGCGCGCCGATCGCGCGGGCGGACGACGGCGAGCGGGCCGCGCGGGCGGGTTACGCGATCTGGCAGGCGGGCGAGGACTTCCGCCGCGAGGTCGCGGAAATGGACCCCGCGCTCCCGCCGATCGGCAAGACGCGTGTGGGGCTCCATTACGGCGAGGCGGTGATCGGCAATTTCGGCGGCGACACCCGCATCCAGTACACCGCGCTCGGCGACAGCATGAACACCGCTGCGCGGCTCGAAGCGGCAAACAAGCCGCTTGAATCGAGCGTGATGGCGAGCCGCGAATTCGCGGAAGCGAGCGGGCTCGACTGGTGGCGCGCGATGGGCCGGGTGTGCCTGCGCGGACGGGCCAAGCCGGTCGACCTCTACGAACCCGCGCCCGATTTCCCGGCGGCGGACCGCGCGGCGCTCGAACAGGCGTCGCGGATCGCGCCCGAGGACGCGGGCAAGGCCGCCGCGCTGGTCGATGCGGTGCTCGCTCGCCATCCGCAGGACAAGGCGCTAATCAACCTGCGGGAAAGAATGAATGCACTCGACGAAAGGGGAGCCTATGTTCTGGGATGATCTCACGCGGCGGCCGAGCCGTTCCCGTTTCACCCTTGCCGCGCTCGCCGGCGCGGCGCTGGTCCTGCCGGCAGCGGCGATGGCGGGGGTGGTGGTGAAATCCTCGGGGCCATCGGCCGGCACGCTGAAGGTCGGGACCAAGGTCGAGGACGGTTCGACCATCTCCCTCAAGGCCGGCGACAATGTCACCGTGCTGACCTCCCGGGGCACGCAGGTGCTGAAGGGCGCAGGCACCTTCACCATCGGCGCGAAGCCCAAGGAGCCGCGGATGCGGTTCGCCAATTTCACCCGCCAGGGCGCCGCGGGGCGGGTCCGCACCGGGGCGGTCCGCACCGGCGACGCGGGCGAGCCGGAACGGCCGAACATGTGGTATGTCGACCTGACCGAGGCGGGCACGACCTGCCTCTACGATTTCACCACCGTGCGCCTGTGGCGTCCCGACACCGCGGCGCCGGCGACCTACACCATGGTCGAACCGGAAAAGGCCGACGCGGTCGAAATCCATTTCGAGACCGGCGAGAGCGAACGCGTGCTCAATTCGGAGCGCCTGCTGCTGGCGGAGGGGCGGACCTACGCCGTGCGCGCTGCGTCCGAGGGCGAGCCGGTGACGATGCGATTCGCGCTGGTCGGCGAATACGAAACGCCGGAAGAGCTGGCCGAGATGCTGCTCGCCAAGGGGTGCGAGGCGCAGCTCGCGCTGATGGCCGACCGGCTCGAGGCCGACGCCGAATAGCCCGATAGCCTCAATCCGCGGCGATCAGGATCAGTTCGGTCTGCCGCCCGTCGAGGAAACGCACGGTCTCGCCGTCGAAGAAGGCGTCCTCCTCGGTCCGGAAATCGATCCTTTGCCCGCCCCATTCGGGCACGGCGGCATAGCTGGTGAGCTCGATCGACCACGCGGTGTCGGCGCGTAGCCGGTATTCACCGCGCGGGTCCGGGTCCTGGTTGTCCCAGAACCCGATCGCGCTGCCGGCGCCATGGCCGTGAAGACCGATCGGGTGCGAGTAGATCGAGGGATCGAGCCCCTCGGCAAGCGCCCGCTCCCGCGCCGCGGCCAGCACCTCGTTCCCGCTCCGCCCGGCGGCAAACTCCTTCATCAGGATGTCCTGCACCCGGTTGGAGTTCGCAAGGCCGCGCCGCAGGCCTTCCGGCGCCTCGCTCTCGCCGGGCTTCAGGACGTAGGCGAGCGCCTGCGTGTCGGTGTTGAGCCTGAGATAGGTGATCCCGAAATCGGTCCAGAGCAGGTCGCCCGGCTCGATCACGGTGTCGCCGCGGAGCATCCCGTCCGCGCCCTCCCGCTGGATGCCGATCGAGGGGTGAAACCACGGCGCGATGCCGAGCCCGGCGAGCCTTTCGCGGTACCACCATTCGACATCGGCGGCGGTGGTTCTGCCGGGCGTTATCACCTCGTGCGACAGGGCCTCGCGGATGATGGCGCGGGCAAGCGCGACGATCGCGGGATAGTGGTCCATTTCGCGCGGGGTGCGCGTCTCCAGCCAGCGCAGCGCGAGCGTCTCGCCCGGCACGATCCGTTCGCGGTATCGTTCGGGCAGGCGCGCGGTCATGGCGCGGTGCTGGCTCAACGTCATGCCGTCGGCGAAGGCGGTGAGATCGGAGGTGTTGATCGCGATCCGCTGCGGATCGCGCGCGGCGATGATGTCCGCGACCGCCTGCCACTGATCGGGCTGCTCGTCCGGGTCCCAGGCGGGTTCGAACAGGCCGGCAAGGCCGTAGCGGCTGACGGTGAGCCGCTCGATCGGGCGGCCTTCGCCCGGATCGAACAGGACGAGGATCGTGCGCCTGCGCGCGTGCATGCTCTTCGCGTCGAGCATCGAGGCGACCACGGGTTCCTCGAAATATTCGCGCGCCATCAGCACCCACATATCGATGCCTTCCTCGCGCATGACCTGCGGGAGCACGGTGTCGAGCCGTTCGGCGAGGATTGCGTCGATGATCCGTGCCCGTTCGCGCATCGGCAGCACGCCGGGCGCGCCGCCTTGCGGATCGACCGCTTCGTCCCCGCCCTGCGCGCTCGCCGGCGGGGGCGCCGCGGCAAGGCCCGCCGACAGCGCCAGCGCCATGAGCGCCGGTGCCATGAACGCCGCGCCTCTTTTACGCCCCGTCGCCCGCATCGCATCCCCCCTTTGCCGTGATCCCGTCGGCGCAATCATGGAGCGCGTCTTCGCGGCTTGTCAAACGCTCGCGTGGGCCAGGGCCGCCCGGCCCGATTTCCCTTGCCGGGGCGGGAGCTTAGGAGGCCCGCAAGAGGCGCGCTGGCCGCTTGCGTTTGGAGCCGCCGGTGGTAGGCTGCCGCGGCGCCGAAGGGACGGGGCCGAACGGACGGGGCTGAAAGGGCGGGATCGCCGCGTCGACGGGCGCACGGGACGGGTCGCAGCATCTGGCGGGGGGCAGGATGACGATATTGCCGAGCATGACGGTCGCCCGCGCGCACGCGGGCCGTGCGCTCCGCCGTGCCGACTGCGACCGGACCGGGCGCGCGAAGGGCCGATTCGCCCGGCTGCTCGGCGTCCTTGCGCTCGTCATGTGCTATCCCGCGACCTTCGCCGGCGGGACCTCGACCTACGAAGGCGTCGCAAGCTGCGCCGGATCGACCTGCCACGGCCGCGCGGAAGGCAATGGCGCGGTGGTGCGGCAGGACGAGATCGCGACCTGGCAGAATCCCGCTTCGCCCGCCGGCGCGCATTCGCGGGCCTATGCCTCGCTCGCGTCGCGCCGCGGCCAGCAGATCGCCGACAGCCTCGGCCTCGGTCGCGCCACCGAAGCCCCCGCCTGCCTCGGCTGCCACACGACCTTCGCGCCTGCCGCGCGGCGCGGCGACCGGTTCGTCCTTGCCGAAGGCGTGGGCTGCGAATCGTGCCACGGCCCGTCGGGCAAGTGGCTGGCGGAGCATTACGCCCGGCCCGCGACCCATGCCTCGAACGTGGCGGCAGGGCTGGTGCCGCTGGAGCAGCCGCAGGCGCGCGCCGGGGTGTGCCTCGATTGCCATTACGGCTCGGCGAAACGGGGCCAGTTCGTCACCCATTCGATGATGGCGGCGGGCCACCCGCGCATTTCCTTCGAGCTCGACCTGTTCAGCGCGCTCCAGCAGCATCACGATGTCGATGGCGACTACATCGAGCGCAAGGGGCGGCCCGATGCGGTGCGGTTCTGGGCGGTCGGCCAGGCCGAAGCGGTGCGCCGCGCCACCGGGCTTTTCGCGCAGCCGAAATTCGCGATGGAGGGGGCATTTCCGCAATTCTATTTCTATGACTGCCATTCCTGCCACCGCACGATCACCGACGCGGCGCAGCGCAGGCTCACGTTCGAAACCAATCCGGGCCGCCCGATCCCCTTCGGCAACCCGCCGTTCAACGACGAGAACATCATCATGCTTTCCGCCGTCGCGGGCGTGCTGGTCCCGGCGCAGGCGGACGCGTTCCGCGCGGCGAGCCGCGGCTTCCACGCGGCGATGGGCGAAGGGCCGGAGGCCGCGCGCGACGCGGCGAAGCGGCTCTCGGCGCGCGCGGGCGCGCTGTCCGACGCCCTGAACGCGCGCGCCTACGGCAATGACGATGCCTTCGGCGTGATCCGCCTGATCGCGGACGAGGCGACTGCCGCGCGGTTCACCGATTACGCCGGCTCGGTGCAGGCGGTCATGGCGATCGACACGCTCCTCAACGCGCTGGTCAAGGACGGACGGGTGACGATGGCCGCCGCTGCCGGAATCCGCGCCGACATCAACCGCGCCTACAAGGCGGTGGCCGAGCCCAATTCCTACCGCCCGGCGGAGTTCCGCAGCGCGCTCCGCACCGCGGCGGGCGCGATCGGCAGGCTTGGCTGATGCGTTTTCGGGGGGTGACAGCCCTGCTCGCGGCGAGTGCGCTGGCGCTTGCCTCGTGCGGGGGCGAGGACGGCAATGCGCCCGGCGATGGCGCCGGCAGCGCGCCGCCGCCCGCGCCGCCCCCGCCGCCGTCCCCTCCTGTCTCGGGCTCGGTCTATTCGGTGCCCGCTGCCGAAAGCCTGTCGAGCGCCGATGTCGGCCGGGTGGTCGCGCAGGCCGCCGCGCAGGCGGACGCGCAGGGCACGCCCGCCGTCATCGCCGTGACCGACCGCGTGGGCAATGTCCTCGCCGTGTTCCGGATGCCCGGCGCGCCCGCGCTCGCCGCCATTCCCGATGCGCCCGACGGGCAGAACCTCGACGCGCAGGGGCTCGACGTGCCGGCCGAGGCCGCCGCCATCGCAAAGGCGATCACCGGGGCCTATCTCTCGAGCGGCGGCAACGCCTTTTCGAGCCGCACCGCCTCGATGATCGTGCAGGAGCATTTTCCCCCTGCGCCGACCACGCCGGGCCTCGAAAGCGGGCCGCTGTTCGGCGTGCAGTTCAGCCAGTTGCCGTGTTCCGACCTCGTGCGCCGTGCGAGCGACGGGCCGATCGGGCCAAAACGCTCCCCGCTCGGGCTGTCGGCCGACCCGGGCGGCTTCCCGCTCTACAAGAACGGTGTCGTCGTCGGCGGCGTGGGCGTGCTGGCGGACGGGGTCTATGGCTTCGATGCCAACGTGCTCGACCTCGACACGGACACCGACGAGGCGATCGCGCTCGCCGGGACGGTGGGCTTCGAGGCGCCGGTGAGCATCCGCGCCGACCGCATCTTCGCCGACGGGACGAGCCTGCGCTATTCGGACACCGCCTACACCGCGCTCGCCGATGTCGCCGGGGCGAGTTTCGCGGGGACGGCGGGGGCGCTGGTGCCGGTGACGGGCTATTACGCGGGCGAGGCCCTGCTGGCCGGGGCGGCCTTCGGGACGGAAGGATCGGGGATCAGGCCATCGACCGCGGCCGAATTCGCGATCCGCGATGCCTTCGTGCTTTCGGACGGGGCGGGGACGAACCGTTTCCCCGTGCGGGGCGGGACGGACGCGGCCGACATCGCGGCCCCGCTCAGCGAGGGCGAGGCGCGGGCGATCCTCGAGGAAGCCTTCACCGTCATGAGCCGGGCGCGCGCGCAGATCCGCCAGCCGCTCGACAGCCGGGCGCAGGTGACGATCAGCCTCGTCGACACGCGCGGGGCCGTGCTCGGCATCGTGCGCTCGCCCGATGCGCCGGTTTTCGGGATCGACGTGAGCCTGCAGAAGGCGCGCACCGCCAATTTCTTCTCCGCCCCCTTTGCCGCCGCCGAACTCTCCGCCGCGGCGGGCGAAGTGCCCGAATTCGTTCAGCGGGTGCGCGATTTCCTCGGCGATCCGAATGCGCTCACCGGAACCTTCGCCTATGCCGACCGGACGGGCGGGAACCTCTCGCGGCCGTTTTTCCCCGATGGCGAGGTGGGCCAGCCGCACGGACCGCTCTCGCGCCCGATCGAACGGTTCAACCCGTTCTCTACCGGCCTGCAATCGGCGCTGATCGTGGGCAATCTCGCCCGGCATCTCGGCTTCGTCACCGGGCAGGCGACAAGCGACACGCCCGCCAGTTGCACGAGCCTGCCGCAGGTCACGCCCGGCGCGACCCGGCTCGGCAACGGCATCCAGATCTTCCCCGGATCGGTCCCGGTCTATCGCGGCAACGTGCTTGTCGGCGGGATCGGCGTGTCGGGGGACGGGATCGACCAGGACGACATGATCAGCTTCCTCGGCCTTCACAACGCGGGGCTTCGCGTGGGCGGGGTGGGCAATGCGCCGAAGGATATCCGCGCCGACCGGATCGTGGTGCAGGTCGGCGGACGGCAGGTCCGGCTGCGCTACGTCAACTGCCCCTTCGCCCCGTTCCTCGACACGGCCGAACAGAACGTGTGCGAGGGGCTGTAAGCCATGTCGCTCCTCCTCCTTCCCGTGGCCCTGCTGGTCCAGAGCGCCCCTCCTCCCGAGGAGGCGGGAAAGCCGGCCGAACGGCAGGAGCAGCAGGAGCGTGAGCAGCCCGAATGGGAGCAGGACGTGCCGCCGGTCGATCCCGGGATCATCGAGGGGCGCGAGCGGCCGGGTTTCAACGAAGAACTGCCCGAGACGATCGAGCAGGACAATCCGGGCGCCGTGCGCGCCCCGCCGCCCGAAGCCTTCCCCAAGGACCAGCTCCCCATTCCCGACCGGTGGCGGCTGATCGAGAGCCTCGGCCTCGTGCGGGAGAACCTGCTCGATCCCTACAACCAGAACACCTACAAGGGCGACCGCCCGATCGAACCGGACAAGGTGCCGTGGCTGCCGATCACGGGGGACGACTGGTTCTTCGTCGCGAATCTCATCTCAGACACGGTCTACGAACCGCGCACCTTTCCCATCCCCGTCGGCATCCAGACGACCGAGGACCCGGACCGGCTGGACGTGTTCGGCAACGATTTCTCCACCGTGCTGTCGCAGACCTTCATCGCGGGTTTCGCGCTGCTGAAGGGTTCGACCGCCTACAAGCCGCCCAGCGTCGAATACCGCGTCACGCTCGCCTACAACGTCAATTATGTCGACGTGCCCGAACGGCGCGTGCTGTTCGTCGAACCGTCGCGCGGTTCCGACCGGCTCGACCATTTCCTGGGCGTGCAGGAAGCCTTCGTCGATTACCACTTCACGCAGTTCGACACCTCGCGCTTCGATTTCATCTCGATCCGTGCCGGGATACAGCCGTTCCAGTCCGACTTCCGCGGCTTCCTGTTCAACGACCAGCAGCTGGGCGTGCGCCTGTTCGGGTCGCGCGACAACAACCGGGTGCAGTTCAACCTCGGCGCGTTCTGGCGGCTGGAGAAGGACACCAATTCGGGCCTCAATTCGATCGTCCGTTCCCCGCGCGACGACCTCGTTTTCGTGGCGAACCTCTACCGGCAGGATTTCCTGATCCCGGCGCTCACCAGCCAGTTCACGGTGGTCTACAACCGCAACCGCGAAGGCGACGACATCGAGATCGACACCAATGGTTTCCCGGTGCGCCCGGCGCTGCTCGGCAATTTGCGCGGGCGGGACTATGACGTGGTCTATCTCGGCTACAATGCGGACGGGCGGGTGGGCCGGATCAACGTCACGGCAAGCGCATACTGGGCGCTGGGCGAGAACCGCGACAATTTCTTCACCGGCCGCCCGTCCGACATCAACGCGCAGTTCTTCGCAGCCGAGGCGAGCTACGACAGGGACTGGATGCGCTTCCGCCTGTCGGGCGCCTATCAGAGCGGCGACAGCGATCCGTTCGACGATGACGAGACGGGCTTCGACGCGATCTTCGAAAACCCGGTCTTCGCAGGCGCGGACACGTCCTACTGGATCAGGCAGACCATCCCCTTCGCCGGCGGCGGGCGCGCGGTATCGGTGAACGGGCGCAACGGGCTGCTCAACAACCTGCGCTCCAGCAAGGAGCAGGGCCAGTCCAATTTCAACAACCCGGGCCTCATCCTCGCCGGGCTGGGCGCGGATTTCGACCTCACCCCCGAATTCCGGCTTTCGGCCAATGCCAACCACCTCTGGTTCGAGGACACCGCCGTGGTCGAGACCCTGCGTAACGAAGGCTCGATCCCGCGCGAGATCGGCTTCGACCTGTCGGCGGCGGCAATCTGGCGGCCCAAGGCGACGCAGAACATCGTCCTGCGCCTGTCGGCCGCGACGCTGCTGGCCGGAGACGGATTTCGCGACCTGTTCGACAATCTCGGCAATCAGAACGAGTTCTACTCGGTCCTTGCAAACGTGGTGCTGACCTACTGATGGCTGTCTTCCGCTTCTTCGCAATTCGCCATGCCCTGCTGCTGGTCGCGGCGCTGACCCTCGGCCTCGTCATGCTGGGCGGGGAGGGGCTTGCGGCGGACAAGGAAAAGCCGGTCAAGCGCGACTATTCCCGCGTCATCGCGCCGCCCGCCCCGGCGCGGCAGTCGGTGATGGAGATGCTGGCGAAGTCGGAAGGCTGCACCACCTGCCACGTCAAGACCGACGCGCCGACCATGCACCTTTCGCCCGCGGTGCGGCTCGGCTGCACCGACTGCCATGGCGGCGATGCGAGCGTGCGCGGCAATTCCGAGCTTCCGCACGACCATCCCGACTACGTCGCCGCGCGCGACCGCGCCCATGTCCTGCCGAAATATCCGAAGAGCTGGCACTTCCCCTCCTCGGCGAACCCCGAACGGTCCTATGCCCTGCTCAACGACGAATCGCCGGAATACGTCAAGTTCATCAACCCGTCGGACTACCGCGTCGCGCGCGAATCCTGCGGGGCGTGCCACATCCAGGCGATCGAGGCGGCGGAACGCTCGATCATGGCGACTGGCGCGATGCTGTGGGGCGGGGCGAGCTACAACAACGGCATCCTGCCGTTCAAGAACTACCTCCTGGGCGAAGCCTACACGCGCACCGGCGAACCGGCGAAGATCGTGACGCCCACCGGGCCGAGCGGCAAGCTGACCGAGGCGCAGAAGGCGCGCGGCGTGCTGGCCGAGATGTATCCGCTGCCGACCTGGCACGTCATTCCGCCGGGCGACATCTTCCGCGTGTTCGAGCGCGGCGGGCGCACGATCAATTCGCAGTTCCCCGAAATCGGCATTCCCAACCCCACCGGCCAGATCCAGCGGCTCGAGGAACCGGGCCGCCCGGACCTCAAGCAGTCGAACCGCGGTCCCGGCACGGGCCTGCGCGTGGCGATCCCCGTGCTCAACATCCACAAGACCCGCCTCAACGATCCCTTCACCTGGTTCATGGGGACGAACGACCAGCCGGGCGACTACCGCCATTCGGGCTGCGCGAGCTGCCACGTGATCTACGCCAACGACCGCGAGCCGCGCCATTCGCTGATCTATGCGAAATACGGCCGTGACGGGCAGACGATCACGGCCGACCCGACCATCGCGGGCAAGATGCAAGGGGACGCGAAAGGCAAAAGGGCATCGGGCCATGCCCCGCTGAAGCGTCCGGGCGGCACCTACGACGCGGAGCCCGCGCTCGGCGCCGGCCCCGGCCGGAAGAACGGCGAGGACGGGCTGCTCACCCCCGACGGCAGGCCGAAGGAGAAGGGCCACCCGCTCCAGCACGTCTTCACCCGGGCGATCCCGACGAGCCAGTGCATGAACTGCCACATGCACCAGCCCAACATCTTCCTGAATTCCTATCTCGGCTACACGATGTGGGATTACGAAAGCGACGCGCCGCACATGTGGCCCGCGCAGCAGAAATACCCCACCGCCGACGAGGTGCGCGCCGTGCTCGACCGCAACCCTGAAGGCGCGGCACCGAAAGGCAATTGGGCCGACCTCGATTTCCTCCGCAACGTCTACGACCTCAACCCCGAATTGAAGGACACGCAGTTCGCCGACTATCACGGCCACGGCTGGAACTTCCGCGCGGTCTTCAAGCGCGACCGTTACGGCAACCTGCTCGACGCCGACGGCAACATCATCGACCCCGACGACCCCGAGAAATGGCGCCGCAAGGGCGAGGGCAAGTTCGTCGAGCCGGGCACCAACCCGGGCAAGGCAGTACACCTGATGAGCATCCACGCCGAAAAGGGGATGCAATGCGCCGATTGCCATTTCGAACAGGACAGCCACGGCAACGGCCTCATCTACGGAGAGGTCGCCAATGCGATCGAGATCGGCTGCAAGGACTGCCATGGCACCGCCGATGCCTATCCGACCCTCAGGACCAGCGGCCCGGCCGCTCCGCCCGGGGGTCACGACCTCGCGCTGCTCCGCAATCCCGATGGCAAGCGCCGCTTCGAATGGGTCGAGGGCGAGGGCGGCGCGCGCCGGCTGATCCAGCGCTCGATCGTCGATCCGAAGCTCGAATGGGAAGTCAGCCTCGTCCGGAACTCGGTCGATCCGGCAACGCCCGAATTCAACGCCAAGGCCGCGCGCGCCAAGCTGATGAGCCGTTATGGCGCGGAGACCGGGCGGTTCGAATTCGGGACCGGTGTCGCCGCCGAAGACCGCGCGCACCGCGAAGGCGAGATGGCCTGCTTCACCTGCCACCTGTCCTGGACGACGAGCTGCGGCGGCTGCCACCTGCCGATCGAGGCGAACTGGAAGACCAAGTCGCACCGCTACGAAGGCGGCGAGACGCGCAATTTCGCGACCTACAACCCGCAGGTCGCGCGCGACCAGATGTTCCAGCTCGGCAAGCACCAGACGACCAAGGGCGGCCAGGTCGCGCCCGTGCGCTCCTCCAGCGCGCTGATCCTGTCCTCGACCAACATCAACCGCGAGCGGATCTACGTGCAGCAGCCGCCGATCAGCTCGATCGGCTTTTCGAGCCAGGCCTTCGCCCCGCATTTCCCGCACACGGTAAGGAAGACCGAGACCAAGACCTGTTCCGACTGCCACCTGTCCGAAAGGGACGACAACAACGCGATCATGGCACAGCTCCTGCTGCTCGGCACGAATTACGTGAACTTCGTCGGGATGCACGCCTGGACCGGGCTCGAAGACGGCTTCACCGCGATCCGCGTGACCGAATACGACGAGCCGCAGGCCGTGCTCGGCTCCTACCTGCACCGCTATGCCTATCCCGATTACTGGCGCGCCCATGTCGAGGACAATGGCCGCGAGCTCAAGGACTGGGTGCGCGGCAAGACCTTCGACGCGAACCTTTCGGGCGAGACGAAACCGTTCGAGGAATTCGTCAACGTCCACGAAGGCACGCGGGACCGCGTGGGCTGCCTCCAGCTGCGCGGCGAATACATGTTCGTTGCCGAAGGCAGCGGGGGCTTCCGCGCCTATGACGTCGCCTCGATCGCGAACAAGGGCGTGTCCGAACGCATCCTGACCGCGCCCTTTTCCGCGCTGGGCCACGACACGCACGTCGGCACGACGAACGCGACCTGCATGGCGCTCGCCACCAACCAGCCGATCGCGCCCGATCGCAACACGCCCGGAATGCGCGAGATGAACCAGGAGCAGGACTTCCTGGCCGTCTACGATTACGCCGTCGTCACCGATGCGGTGGAGGGGCTGGTGCTGGTCGATGTCAACACGCTGGCCGACGGGGATTTCCGCAACAACCGGCTCGAACGGCTGACCTTCGCCGATGGGTCGCAGGCGTGGAACCCGGGCGGCGTGCTCGACGGGGCGCGGCACATCCACCTTGCGGGCGAAGTCGCCTACATCACCGCGAAGCGCGGGCTGGTGGTGGTCGATCTCGCCGATCCGAAAGCGCCGAAGATCGCCGCCGTGCGCGAGCTTCCCGATGCGCGGGCGAGCGCGATCCAGTTTCGCTACCTGTGGGTCAGCGATGCGGAAGGCGTGAAGCTGTTCGACGTCACCACCCTGCGCGATCCGGTCGCCGTGCCCGAGGCGACCGTGCCGCTGGCGGACGCGCGGCGCATCTACGTGGCGCGCACCTATGCCTATGTCGCGGCGAAGCGGGACGGGCTCGTCATCCTCGATGTCGAACGCCCGCGCGCGCCCAAGGTCTACCGCAAGGTGACCCTGGGCGGCACGCTCGACGATGCCGAGGACGTGATCGTCGCCTCGACCAATGCCTCGCTCTTCGCCTATGTCGCGGACGGGCGGAACGGGGTGAAGGTCCTCCAGCTCACCAGCCCCGACAGCCAGCGCAATTTCTACGGGTTCAGCCCCGCGCCGGTGCCCGAGCTGATCGCCTGGGCGAAGACCTCCTCGCCCGCGATCGCGCTTTCCAAGGGGCTCGACCGGGACCGCGCGGTGGACGAGACGGGCGGGCAGATCGCGGTGTTCGGCCGCCTCGGCTCGCGGCCCTTCACGCGGGCGGAGATGGAGCGGTTGTTCCTGACCCGTTCGGGCGTGCCGTGGAAGGTTTCCGATGCCGCCGACATGGGCAGCTGGGTCGGGCGCGAGGCTGGGCCGCAGCGCCGCGGGGCGGCGATGATCCCGGGCCTGGGCGCGGGCGGACGGTAAAGCGGGCTGGGCGCTATTCGCGCTCCGCGGCGAGCCCCTGCATCATCGGCACGAGCCGGTCCTCGTAACGCGCCAGCGTCGGCCAGTCACCGACCGGCTGGAAATGCGTCACCAGCGCACCTTCGTGCCAGCGGTGGAGGCTGTAGAAAGGCGGCTCGGCGGTCACGATCGGGCGCGCGTCCGCGTGGTCGAAATCGAGCGGGCTGAGGTTGAGCGCCACGGCCGGCGCGACCGCGGGCGTGACCGAAAGCGGGATGTGCCCGACCATGGCGTGCAGCGGGCGGTGGAGGTGGCCGCAGCGAATCCCGACGACCTGGCGATGCGGCGCGACCGTGTCGTGGAAGCGGCGGAACCATTCCTCGTGCGGGCGCGGGTCCATCCAGTCGATCCCGGCGACGACCGGCGGGTGATGGATGAAGACCAGCGTCGGGGTTTGCGGATGCGCCTCGAGCTCGGCGGAGAGCCAGCCCGCGCGCCGTTCGCAGAAGGCTCCGCCGTGGCGGCCCTGCTCGAGGCTGTCGAGGCACACCACGCGCAGGCCGCCGCACTCGGCGGTGAACTGGACGAAGCCGTTGGCGTCGGCATGGCCCGGAAAGGCGCGCAGCAATTCGGCGCGGTCGTCGTGGTTGCCCGCCATCGGGTAGACCGGGAAGGGGCAGCGTTCGACCGCCGCTTTCAGCCGGGCATAGCAATCGGGATCGCCGCTGTCGGCAAGGTCGCCCGACAGGATCAGCATGTCGGGCCGGCTCGGCAGGGCGATCAGCGCATCGATCACCGCCATGAGCCGCAGGTAGTTGAATTCGGCTTCGCCCGCGCCCGGATCATAGCCGATATGCGTGTCGGTCACCTGCGCGATGATCGCGGCCCCCGCGTCTTCCTTTTCCCCCGCCATGTTCATCGTCTTGGTCCTCCAAGTCTTGCCGCGAGGTTATCGACCGGCATTTCCGGGGTTTCGGGGTGGTCCTCCGGCCGCCACGGCATGGTCGGCGTGTGATAGCCGTGGCACATCGCGCAGGAGGAAGGCACGATCTTGCGCGTCTTCACCGCGCCCGCGCCCTTGTGGCAGTCCCGGCAGCTTTCGAGGTCGGGGATGAGGAGGTCGCTCGCCGCCTTCGAGGTCGCCGCATCGTGGCAATCGCTGCATTTCTCGTCCTCGTGCGCCTTGTGACTGAAGAAGCCGTGCCGCAGGAAACGGTCCGGCAGGTTCACCGGGACGAGGTCGGGCCTGCCCCCGGTGGTGGTGCGGATGTGGCATTCGCCGCACACCCCGCCGGGCTGGAGCGCGTCGTGGACGCTGACGAGCGAGCGCACCGGGGGACCGAAATCGGCGTGATAGGCCCCGCCGCGCGCGAAAGGGCCGGGCCGCCGGCGCACCCCGCCAAGATCGGGCCGGGGCGAGCGCGAGAGGATCGCCATGTCCTCGCGGAAATCGTCGAGATCGCCGTGGCGCAGCGAGCGCAGGCCGCTGGCGGTGCGCGCGAAGACGAGGCTGTGGCAGCTTTCGCAGGCCTCCTCCATCACGACCGGTTCGAATCCGATCCCGTCGGGCTCCTCTTCGTGGCAGTCGGCGCAGTCGAGCGGCGCGCCGTATCCCGGCAGGCTCAAGGCCATGCGCGCCGCGCCGCCCTGCCGGTCGAGGTGGACATCGTGCGGAAACTTTAGCCCGCTGCGCTCGACAGGGTTGCGGGCGAGCGAGACGCGCATCGGCTCCCGGGCGCCCAGCCGGGTGAAGAAGGTCGGGCGGAATTGCGGGTGCTTCTCGCCGAAATCATGCGCGTTGCCGAGGCTCGTATCGGTCAGCCGCGTGTCGAGGTCGCCGTGGCAGTCGGCGCAGAACCGCTCGCTCGCCGGCTCGAGCCTGACCGGGCCTTCGTGCTCGGCGTGGCAGGAGACGCAGCCGAGCGGCCCTTCCTTGCCGAGCGTTTCGGCAATACTCCACTGGATCGCATCGCCCGTGGACAGCGGCGGCATCCCGGCGGCAAGGCGCGGCATTTTCGCATGGTCGCCAAGCTCCTCGTGGCAGGTGAGGCAGGTTGCGTCCTGTACGCTGACAAAGGGCGTGACGTGGCACGCCTCGCAATTGTCCTCGAGCTGGTGATGGGCGAGCGACAATTCGCCCGAGGACCACGCGGCGTCGAACATCACCTGTCCGGGCGCGTCGCTTTCGGGATCGTTTTCGACCGGGGTGCGGGTGAGATGCGTGACGATCGGCACCGACAGCAGCAGGACGAGGATCGCGCCCGCGAAAGCCCAGCTCATCGTCCGTTTGTCCGGCAGCGCGCTCGCCAGCTCGAACCCGGCGAGCGCGTCGCCCGCGCCCTCGCGGCTTTCGGCCTGGCGGATGGTGATGCTGATTTGGCCGTCGGGTTCGCGCGCGATCGCCAGCAGGGCCGAGCCGAGCGCGATTTCCGCGCCCGCGCCGGGGTCGATCGTCGCCCCCTGCGTGGTCCTGCCGTCGAGCGCGAAGCCGAGCGTGCCCACCGCCTCGACCCGCAGCGCATCGGGGCCGAGCGCGGTGATCGTCACGTGGTTCTGTTCGACCGCGAGATCGGGCAGGTGGATCGCGTTCTCGGCCGCGCGCCCGACGGTGATGCGATCCTCTTGCGCCACGCGCTCGCGCACGATCTCGCGCCCGGCGGCGGTCGTGTCGATCGTGCGGATCAGGAACGCCATGCCCGCCGCCTCACCAGTAGTAGAACACGCTCACGACATGCGCGAGCAGGGCGGCGAGCAGGGCGATCGTCGCGGGCACGTGGATGAAGAGCCAGATCTCGAGCGCGGCGCGGATCCGCAGGTGGCGTCGGATCCGGGCGAGCTGTTCGGACCGGCGGGCAAGAAGGCCGTGGACCCGCTCGAGCGCGGCCCCGGCTTCCCCGCTCGCCTCCGCAGGCATCTGCCGGATCGCCTTGGCCGTGGCGCAGTTCGGATAGGACCCGGTCAGCCGCCCCCATGCCCCGCCGTGGAACACGTCCTGTCCGAGCGCGGCGATGACGAGGTCGGATTCGCGCCGCCCGAGCGGTTGCGCGGCGGATTCGAGCTGGCGGTCGATCGCGGTCAGGCTTTCGAGCATCTGCGCGCGCGTCATCTCGCCGCGATTGGCCGAAAGGCTCCGCGGCAGGGTCGCATAGGCATGGACGCCGTAGATCCCGGTCGCGATCACCAGCAGCATCAGGACATAGGCGAGGGTGTGCACGTTCCAGCCGACCTGGAAACCCGTGTGCAGCGTCCCGATCACGACGAGCGACAGGCCCAGCCAGACATGCGCGCTGGTCCACGCCTTGAGGCTCCAGTTGCCGGTCGTGATGTAGCGTTTCCTGACGCCCAGCAGCGAAAGCCACACGATCAGCACGAGGCCCACCGTCCCCAGGGTGTAGCCGTACCACGTCCCCCCGTTGGGCCGCGGCTCCTGGTCGATCAGCGCATAGCCGAGGATGGCTGCCGCGCTTACCAGCAGCGCAACCTTGAGCCAGCGCCAGTTGCGGTGCCGCAGGAAGCTTTCATGGTCGGCATCGCGCCGCTTCTCGTCGCGGCGAAAGCGGTTGGTCGCCCCCTGCGCCCCCTCCTGCGCCCCCGTCACCCTCGTCGCCATTACGCCATGTCCTGGGTGAGCTTGGTATAGGTCAGGAACTTGTCGGGCGAGACGCGGATCGCGGCGCCCGTCGGGCAGGCGCGCACGCAGGCGGGGCCGCCGTCGATGCCGGAACACATGTCGCACTTGATCGCCTGTTTCGGCTCTTCCGGATCGCCGTGCCGCTTGCGCCAGGCGTAGGAGGCTTCGCCCGGACCCGGCCCGCTGCCGAACAGCAGCCATTGCAGGAAGGAGGGCTTCTTGGGCGGCTTGGGATCCATGCGGATCACGTCATAGGGGCAGTTGCGCTGGCAATTGCCGCAGCCGATGCAGGTCTCGTCGATGAAGACCTCGCCGTCCGGCCCGCGGTGGATCGCGTTGGGCGGGCAGTCGGCCATGCAGTGCGGGTGTTCGCAGTGGCGGCACGAGGTCGGCACGTGGAGGTGCGCGTAGGTCCGCCCCGCCTCCCGGTCGAGCCGCGACAGCCCCTCGTGCGCGTCGGCGCAGGCCTTCTCGCAATTGTCGCAGCCGATGCACAAAGTCTCGTCGATCAGCAGCACGTCCGTCGCTTCGCCCAGCCCCTGGTCGACGAGGAACTGCGCGGTCTCGGAATACATGTCGACCGCGCCGCCGAAACTGTCCTTGCGGCTTTCGATGAAGGCGTTGATTTCGCGCCGCTTCGTCATTTCCCGCAAGGCGGACTCGCGCAGGGCGGGATGGTCGTCGAGCAGCTTGACGAAGCCTTCGCCCGGCAGGCGGATCACCTCGGCCTTGATCGCGGCCTTGACCGTCGCCGTGCGCGGTGAACCGTCGATCGCGGCCATTTCCCCGACATAGCTGCCCGCCGGGAGATAGGAGAGGAAGACCTGCCGCCCGCCGATCGACTTTTCGACGATCATCGATCCGCGCCGGATGATGAAGACGTCCTTGTCGTGCGCCCCCTCCTCGATGATGACCTGCCCCGCGCGCGCCTCGATCACTTCGGCGCTGTCGACCAGCGGGGCGACGTCCTGCTTGGTGAGGCCCGATCCGAACATCTGGAGCAATTGCCGCTCGATCGAAATGCGCGTCACCGCGCGCGCCGCGCCGGGCGAGGTCGCGATCAGTTTCAGCGCGGCGGTGCGCGACAGTTCGAGCGCGACGACCGGCTCCGCCGCGCGGATCGTCGCTCCGCGCCGGCGACCGGAAATGAGGCCGACCTCGCCGAAGATCTCGCCTTGGCCGATCGGAACGGTGACGGACGGGTCGTTCGGATCGACCTCGACCGCGACCGAGCCTTGCGCGATCGCGAACATCGAGGAACCTGGCGCGTTGCGGCGGAAGATGACCTCGCCCGGTTCGTAGGCATGGCAGCGCGAATCGAGCATCAGCTCGCGCAGTTGCAGCGGCGAGAGGTCGGCGAGCAGCTCGATATTGCCGCCGAACACGCCGAGCCAGTGATCGACGTCGCGATCGCCGGGGAGCGAAGCGAATTTCTCGGCGAGGATCGGCTCGTCCGCGGGCTTCAGGTCGAGATTGCCGTTCAGGAACTCGATCACGTCGTAGCCCTGGTTCATGCAATGCTTGATCAGCGGATACCCCGCGAGCGCCCCGATCACGTGGATGCCGGGCTTGGTCGTCTCGAACACGGGGGAGAGCCGGGGGAAGGCGCCGCGGTCCTCGCTGGTGAACTCGATCCCCATCGCCTCGACGAAGCCGCGCGGCGGCTGCGAGCCGGTGCGCGCGATGATGCGGTCGCAGCGGATCGTTTCCTGCCCGTCGCGCGTGTCGAGCACGAGCTCGCCTTCGCGCACTTCCGCCGGCTGGGTCTCGCGCCGGACGATGATCCGCCCGTCGCGCTCCGCCTCTTCGAGCAGGGCGACGTTGTCCTTCTTCGCGCGGGCGAAGCTGTCGCCGCGGTTGAGGATCGTCACCACGTTGCGCTGCGCGTCGTCGGCAGCGAGGCCGAGCGCGTTCTCGATCCCGGCATCGCCCGATCCGACGACGGTGATGTGTTCGTCGTAATATTCGCCGGGATCGTCGAGCTGGTACTGGATCATCGGCGAATCCGCGCCCGGGCAGCGCAGGCGGTTGGGATTGCCCTGTGTCCCGATGGCGAGCACGATCGCCTTGGCGCGCACCGTCCCGCCATCCTTGAGCCTCAGCGCGAAATCGCCCTTCTCGCCGGTCACTTCGGCGACTTCGGCGTTGAGCCTGACATTGACGCCCTGGCTCGCGGCCTGTTCGTCCCACGTGCCCAGGATCGTCTCGCGCTTGCCCGCGGCGAAATCGAAATCGCTCCGCAGCACGAGATTGGCGGGCGTCGCCATCACGTGCTTGCCCTTCTGGTACTTGAAGATGGTGTCGGAGAGGTGGTCGGCCTTTTCCAGCAGCACGTGGCTCATGCCGAGCGCCGCCGCGCGGGCCGCTGCGCTCAGCCCCGCAGGCCCCGATCCGACAATGGCGACTTCAAGCAGATCCGACAATCTATCCCCCCCTTACGGATAGATTTTTTCCGAGGCCAGCATAGGCGAAACGCGCCGCGATGCCAGAGAGAATTGCCCCTTTCCCCCCGCCCTGCTAGCGCGCCCCAATGGCACGGGAAATCGGGACGGACACGGGCAAGGGCTCGAACAGGGCGGGCTGGATCCTGCTTGGCGCGGCGGCGCTGCTGGCGGCGGCTTCGGTCGCGTACAACCTTGCGGGCGCGGGCGGGGCGGCGGACGAACCGCGCGCCGAAGGGAGCGCCGCCGACGCAGGGCCGACGATCGACGACCTGCGCGCCGCCGCCGAAGCTTCGCCCGGGGATGCCGACGCCTGGGCCGCGCTCGCCGCCGCCCTCTTCGCCCGCGAGGATTACGCCGAAGCGGCCGAGGCCTACCAGAACGCGACCCGCATCGACGACGAGACGGCGATCCTCTTTTCCGCCCTGGGCGAGGCGCTGCTCTATGCCGAGGATGCCAGCGCGGCCGATGCCGACCCGATGCCCGAGCCGGCGCTCGCTGCGTTCCGGCGCGCGGTCGAGCTCGACCCGACCGATCCGCGCGCGCGCTATTTCCTCGGCGTGAAGAAGGACCTCGACGGCGATCACGAGGGCGCGATCGCAGACTGGCTCGCGCTGCTTTCGGACACGCCGCCGGACGCGCCTTGGGAGCGGAACCTGATCCAGACCATCCGCCAGGTCGGGCAGATCCACGATATCGACACCGACCGGCGTCTTGCCGCCGCGATGGAAGGGCGGATGCCGCCGGTCATGGGCGGCGCGCCTGCCGGTGCGGCAAGCGTTCGCGGCCCGAGCGAGGAAGAGGTCGCAGCCGCAGGGGGCCTGCCGCCCTCCGAACAGCGCGCGATGGCCGAAGGCATGGTCGCCCAGCTCGAGGCGCGGCTGGAAGGCGAGCCCGACAACCTCGACGGCTGGGCGATGCTGATGCGAAGCCGCATGACGCTGGGCGAACCGGCCAAGGCGAAGGCCGCGCTGGCAAGTGCGATCGAGGCGAACCCCGGCGAAGCCGACGAGCTGCGGCGCCAGGCGCAGATGCTCGGGATCGAATAGGGCGGTCCGCGCGGGTCTGGGCGGGGCGCGGGCCGGCGTGGGTCGCGCGCGATCAGATCGCCCCTGTCGCCATCGCCGCCGCGAGGGCAATCAGCAGCATTCCCGTGCCCGCTTCGGCCCATTTCCGATGGGTTTCCCGCGCCCGGTTGCCGAGCTGCAGCCCGAGCCAGGCAAACGTCATCGAAAACACGGCGATCGTCGCCGCGATCGCGAGCGGATCGGCTTCGCGCAGGCCCAGGCTGAACCCGACCAGCAGGTTGTCGAGGCTCAAGCCGGCGGAAAGCATCAGGAGCCCGCCCCAGGTGGTCGTCCGGCTGGCCAGTTCCTCGGCGGTTTCCTGGCTGCGCCAGGCGACGGCGACCGTCCAGATGCCCAGCAGCGCGAGCAATGTCGGGCCGAGCCACCCTGCCGCATCGGCAATGGCGGAGGATGCCTGTTGGCCCAGCCACATGCCCAGAAGCGGAATGGCGAATTCGAACGAGCCGAACGTGAAAACTATCCGCCAGCGGCGCACCTTCTGGCCCAGCGAACCCAGCGCCAGCGAAACCGCGAAGTTATTGCTTCCGATCACGACGCCGAGAATCAAAAGCTCCATCATTCGAACAGTCCTTGCTTCCATCGTTGGCAAGCCCGCGCCGGGCCTGCACGGAGATCAACGGCCAAGGCCGGTTGCCGGGTCCGCGAACCTGCGCCACCCGCGGGGATGATCTCAGGCGAAGTGGGTGATGGCGTAATACCCCGCCGCGATCAGCAAGGCCGCGATCACCAGCGCGAGCAATCCGTCGCGCGTCACGATGGCGAGGGCGAAACCCGTGATGAGCGAGGATGGAACCGTCGCCCCGAACGGCACGAATTCCAGCGGGGGCAGCGTCAGCGCAAGCAGGGCGCAGATCACCGCGATCGCGCGCTCGAACGCCCCCCTGGTGAGAAAGCTGATTCTCGACCGGATGACATAGCTCAGGAATCGCAGGCCGGGCCGGACGACCTTCACCATCTTGCACAGGCGGCTGGCCTTTATGGTTCGCCGGGCAAGGAAGCGCGGGAGCGACAGGACATTCCGCCCGAGCGCCATCTGACCGGCGACGAGGACGATGCCGAAGCTCATGATCGTCGGCGCGCCGGGGATGTCCCCGATCGGGCTCAGGGCGAGAAGGCCGACCGCGAGCAAGGTAGGACCGAACGCATCGCGGCCGAGGCATTTCTGGATTTCGGCGAGCGTGACGTGATCTTGCGACCGCCCGAGATCGTCGAGACGGTCGAGAAGATCGGCAACTTCCGGCACAAGTTTCGCGTTCGCGTCATCGCTCATACTGTCTTCCGGCGATACCGTCGGGGCTCTGGCAACCCGGCTGTAGTGGCACACGCCGATCATGGCGGGCAACACCCGCCCTCCCTTCATGGGAAACGGGACGGACGCGGGCGCAGGCCCGATTCGCGCCGGAGCTGGCGGATCGCCGCCCACCGGACGGCGAAGCGTTCAGACCACCCCGAAGGCGAGCATCGCGTCGGCGACCTTCTTGAAGCCCGCGATATTCGCGCCCTTCACGTAGTCGACATAGCCCGAACCGTCCTTGCCGCCTTCATGGCCGTATTCGACGCACTTGGCGTGGATGCCGTCCATCAGTTCGGTCAGCATCTCGCCGAGCTGCTGTGTGTTCCAGCTGACCCGCCCGGAATTCTGGCTCATCTCGAGGCCGGACACCGCCACCCCGCCGGCATTGGCCGCCTTGCCGGGGCCGTAGAGGATCTTCGCATCGTGGAAGACCTTCACGCCTTCCAGCGTGGTCGGCATGTTCGCGCCTTCGGACACGGCGATGCAGCCGTTCTCGACCAGCGCCTCCGCCTCGTCCGCGTCGAGTTCGTTCTGCGTCGCGCAGGGCAGGGCGAGGTCGCAGGGCACGTTCCACGGGCGCTTGCCCTCGTGGTGGGTCGCATTCGTGAAATGGTCGGCATATTCGCTGATCCGCCCGCGCTTCACGTTCTTCAGGTGTTTGATCCAGTTGATCTTTTCCTGGTCGATGCCGTCGGGATCGTAGATGAAGCCGCCCGAATCCGACAGGGTCAGCACCTTGCCGCCCAATTGCACGACCTTCTCCGCCGCATGGGTCGCGACATTGCCCGATCCCGATATGACCGCGTTCTTGCCCTCGATGTCCTGGCCTGCGTGCCTGAGCATGTTGCGCAGGAAATAGACCGCGCCATATCCGGTCGCCTCGGGGCGCATCTGCGACCCGCCATATTCCAGGGCCTTGCCGGTCAGCACGCCTTCCCAGCGCCCCGTGATCCGCTTGTACTGGCCGAACATATAGCCGATCTCGCGCCCGCCGACGCCGATATCGCCCGCCGGAACGTCGGTTTCGGGGCCGATGTGGCGATAGAGTTCGGTCATGAAGCTCTGGCAGAACCGCATCACCTCGGCATCGGACTTGCCCTTGGGATTGAAGTTCGCGCCGCCCTTGCCCCCGCCCATGGGCAGGCCGGTGAGCGAGTTCTTGAAGGTCTGTTCGAAGGCGAGGAACTTGAGCACGCTCTCGTTCACGCTCGGGTGAAAGCGGATCCCGCCCTTGTAGGGACCGATCGCGTTGTTGCTCTGCACGCGCCAGCCGCGCTGGACGCGGATGTGGTGGTTGTCGTCCTCCCAGCACACGCGGAAGGAGACGACGCGGTCGGGCTCGGCGATGCGGCGCAGGATCTGCGCCTCGTGGTACTGGACCTTGTCGTCGATGAACTCGTAGATGTCCTGCGCGACCTCCTGCACCGCCTGGATGAATTCGGTCTGCCCGGGATTGCGTTTCTTCACCCCTGCCATGAACTGGTCGAGGTCGACGTGATCGTTTATCTCCATTATGATTTCCCCCTCCAGCGCAGGCTCGCCGTCCTGCACTTGCCCCTGATCCCCCCGCCTGTATCCTCGCACCGGCTGCCGCTTGCAAGCGGCATTTCGGAATTCGGCACGGGCCTCTCTGCCGCTCCGCGGGGGATCGGCGGCGCGATCTTCGCGGACGGGTGGCCCGGGGAGAAGCCTAAGGGTTGCATCTGCCGGTCGGGGCTCTAGAACGCCTGCCCACACACCTTCCGCATGCGGGGGTAACGGGACCGCGCAAGACGGTGCGTCCCTTGGTGCCGATCCGTTCCGGGACGGTGCGGCCCCCGCCTCGCCACGAGCAGCGGACACGAGCAACGGGCTGGACCATGGCAGCCGTGCCGGCAGCGCGAAGACCGCGCAGCCATCCTGCCAGCGGCCGGTCCGGGACGGGAACGCGATGAGCAGCACGGTCGAGGACGCAGCGGCGCAGATCAGGAAGCAGGCGATCGAGGAGGCCGACTGGCCGATCGATCCGCCGCTGGTCGACCTCGCGATCGACACCCACGATCGCGGTTTCTACGAGGGCTTCAGCCGCGAGGTGACCATCCCGGGCAAGGTCATCGTCTCGCTGCTCATCATGTGGGCGATCTTCTTCCCGGTGACCGCCAACCGCACGCTCTCCGCCGCCAATTCGACCATCATCGCGACCTTCGGCGGGTGGTACGTCTATCTCGTCGCCTTCCTGATCGTGACCAGCCTGGTCCTCGCGGTGGTGCCAAAGGTCGGTGCCCTGCGGATCGGCCCGCCCGACGAGGCGCCCGAATTCGGCCGCTTCTCGTGGTTCTCGATGCTGTTCGGGGCGGGCATCGGGATCGGGATGCTGACCTACTCGACGGGCGAGCCGCTTGCCCATTTCGTCAACAACCCGGACATCATCCGCGGCACCATCGACGCGCAGAGCGCCGAGGCCGTGCGCCCGGCCTACATGTACACCTTCCTCCACTGGGGCCTCGGCGCGTGGTGCACCTATGCGCTGGTGGGGCTCGCGATCGGCTATGTCGCGCATCGGCGCGGCCTGCCGCTGACGATCCGCTCGGCCCTCGCGCCGCTGTTCGGCCGGGTGATGGAGGGGCCTTTCGGCCATGTCGTCGATGTCGTCGCGGTGGTGGCGACGATCCTCGGCGTGGCGGTGACGCTGGGGCTGGGGGTGGAACAGTTCGTCGCAGGGCTCGCGCGGCTGGGGCTGGGCGACTGGCTGCTCGCCGCGGACGGCTCGGCGTCGACCCTCGCGATCATCGTCTCGCTGCTGACGCTGGTGGGGGCCTCGACGATCAGCGCGCTTTCGGGCGTGGGGCGGGGGATCAAGTGGCTCTCGAACATCAACATGGCGCTTTCCTTCGGCCTGCTCGCCCTGTTCGCGTTCCTCGGCGCGGGGCTGTTCGGGCTCGAACTGCTCGGGGTGGGCCTGTGGGACTATCTCCGCACCCTCCCGCGGCAATCGCTCACTCTCCTGGGCGGCGACGGGAGCGAGACGGGCGCGGCGCTGCGCCAGTGGCAGCTCGACTGGACGGTGTTCTACTGGGCATGGTGGATCGCCTTCGCGCCCTTCGTCGGCATGTTCATCGCCCGCATCTCGCGCGGGCGGACGATCCGCGAATACGTGCTCGGCGTGACGATCGTGCCTTCGCTGATGTGCTTCGTGTGGATGGCGCTTGTCGGGGGGACCGCGATCGAACTCGAACTGTCGGGGGTGGCGAACGGCGCGATCGTCGGCGCGGCGATATCGGACCAGCTCTACGCGACGCTCGGCGTGCTGTTCGAACCGGGCGTTGCGGCGGCGGTTTCCGCGCTCGTGGTGCTGCTGCTGATGACCTATCTCGTCACCTCGGCCGACAGCGCGATCCTGATCGTCAACACGATCAACGGGGCGGGCGACGACGAGGGATCGCGGCGCTACCACATCCTGTTCTGGGGCGCGGCGATCGCCTTCGTCGTCGGCTCCATGCTGATCCTCGGCGGGATCGACGCGATCCGCATCGCCATGATCATCGGCGCGCTGCCGTTCTCCTTCGTGGTCGCGGTGATGTGCGTCGCGATCCTCAAGGCGGTGACCTTCGACCTCATCCGCAAGAAGCACGGCGTGCCGACGACGGCGCAGGGCTGCGAGGAATGGGCGGAGCGGACGAGCCCGGCGGAATAGGCGCCACGACTGGGCGAAGGCCCGCGCTTTTACCAAGAGACATGAAAAATGTTCTTACCCGGCGTCGATCTAACGCGCGGGCCAAGAAAAATTTATCATGTCATTTGGTCTAAGACTTTCAGGGCCCTCTAATAAATCAAAGAGAACCCTGAATAGTTCTCCGGCAAAATCCGCTGTTGTGATTTTGCAACATAATTTGGCGAGTTTCTCACATTTGTTGTGAGCCCTGTGGAATCTGTCCGTCTGGCTTGATACCGGGCATATCGGATCGCGCAGTGCTTTCGTGCGCGCACGCTTTACTGGGTCGTTCCCGGGCGTGCTGTTGCAGACCTGCACCGCGTTTTTGCGCCACCTTGCAAAGGGGTTACAGACATGAAGAAGCTCATCGCCGGCGCCTCGGCCAGCGCGCTCGCCATCGCCATCGCCTCGCCCGCCGTCGCGCAGGACGCCGCCACCGCCGCCCAGCCGGCCCAGCCGCAGGGCCAGCAGCGCACGGGCGGCGTGCGCACCATCGTCGTCACCGCGCAGAAACGGACCGAGGACCTGCAGGACGTGCCGATCTCCGTCTCGGCGATCGGCGAGGAGGAGCTCGACCAGCTCAACGTCGACACTTTCGAGGACTATCTCGAACAATTGCCGAGCGTCACCGCCGGGGGCACCGGGCCGGGGCAGAACACGATCTATATCCGCGGCCTCGCCTCGACCACGCCCAACCTGACCACCGCGGGCGTCGCGGGTCTCGCCCCCAACGTCGCCTTCTACCTCGACGAACAGCCGCTCGCCCAGCCGGGCCGCAACCTCGATGTCTACGCCGCAGACGTCCAGCGGATCGAAGTCCTCTCCGGCCCGCAGGGTACGCTGTTCGGCGCGAGCTCGCAGGCGGGCGTCGTCCGGCTCATCACCAACAAGCCCGACCTGTCGGGTTTCGATGCGGGCTTTTCCTCCAGCGTCGCCTTCACCAAGGGCGGCGAGGAAAGCTATTCGGCCGAGGTCATGCTGAACGTCCCCGTGACGAGCAATTTCGGCCTGCGCGGCGTTGTCTATCTCGACGACCAGGGCGGCTTCATCGACAACGTCCAGGGCACCCGCGACCTTCGCGAAAGCGCCCGTTTCCGGCCCGAAGGCACGGTCCGCGCCAACGGCGTGCCGGTCGCCGCGCGCCGCGCCGGTTTCCAGTCGACCGCCGACCTGTCGGACGTGACCTTCCTCGAAGCCGACAATGCCGGCCTCGTCGAAGAGAATTTCAACGACACGCAATATGCCGGTTTCCGCGCCACCGCGCTGTGGGAGGTCACGCCCGACTGGACCGTCACCGTCGCCCACACCCGCCAGAGCCTCGAGACCGACGGGGTGTTCTTCGCCGATCCGGAACTCGGCGGGCTCGACGACCTCGAAATCCAGCGTTTCGAGGATGACCGGCTGGAGGACGATTTCTCCAACACCAGCTGGACGGTCGAGGGCCGCATCGCGATGCTCGACGTGGTCTACACCGGTGCCTACACCGACCGCCGCACCGACCAGCGGATCGATTACACCGATTACCTGTTCGTCGGCCAGTACCTGCCCTACTACATCTGCGACGGGTCGGTGTCCTATCCGGGCGCGGCCGATCCCAGCGGCACGTGCCAGGAACCGAACCTCTACGTCACCTCGGACAGCGAAACCCAGGTGTTCACGCAGGAGCTGCGCTTCTCGACGCCCGAGGAGTGGCCGGTGCGCGTGACGGCGGGCGGGTTCTATTCGGATCTCGAGCTGCGGGAACGCAACGATTTCAACTACCCGGGCAATGTCGATGCCGCGCCCTTCGGCGGCTTCGCCCCCAATTTCCCGTTCCCGGGTTCGTACAACAGCGATCCCGGCCCGTTCCCGCGCGACACGATCTTCCGCAACGACATCCGCCGCACCGACGAACAGTTCGGCCTGTTCGGCGAGGCGTCGATCGACATCCTGCCCGATCTGCTCACCGTCACGCTCGGCGCGCGCTATTACGACATCGAGGTCGATCTCGAGGGCGGTGCGAACGGCAGTTTCTGCAACACCAGCGGCACGGACGAGGACGCCTTCGGCACCAATATCGGTGACCTGTACGACGGCGACGGGAATTTCTTCTTCAACCTGTCCTGCTCCGAAGCGCTGCGGCAGAACTTCACGCTCGACGACACGCTCGCCGACATCGAGGCGGCGGGACTTACTCCGGCGCAGGCGCAGCGCGTGTTCAACTCGGTCCGCGCGCCCGACGTGGCGGCGACGAGCGGGACGATCCTCAAGGGCACCGTGACGCTGACGCCGACGCCCGACACGCTGTTCTACGCGACCTTTTCGGAAGGCTTCCGGCCGGGCCTGCTCAACCGTCCGGGCGGCGCGACCGCCGCGCTCGACAATGGCGGCACCTTCACCGTCCCGTTCGAGCTCGGCACCGACGAGGTGCAGAACTACGAACTCGGCTGGAAGCTCGATCTCATCGACGGGCAGCTGCGTTTCAACGGCAGCGCCTTCTTTGTCGACATCTCGGACCTCCAGACGACGATCTTCGACCCGTCGATCGCCAACCTGTTCTTCTCGGCCAATGCCGCCGATGCGGAGATCTACGGGCTCGAGGCGGACTTCACCTTCGCGCCCTATGCGGTGCCGGGGCTGACGGTCGCGGGCGCGCTCTCGATCCTCGACACCGAGATCACCGACGTGCTGATCCCGACCGACGACGTGGTCGAAGGCTCGCAGCTCGCCTTCGCGCCTTCCTTCCAGGGCAATATGCGGGTGCGCTACGAATTCGACCTTTCCGCGACGCTCGGCGCCTATGTCATGCCGCAGGTGACCCATTCGGCCAGCAAGTTCACCGACATCATCGAGATCAACCGGCTCGAACTCGACAGCTACACCGTGGTCGACCTCGCCTTCGGGGTCGAACGCGACCGGTGGAACGTCGAGATCTTCGGCGAGAACCTGTTCGACGAACGCGCCGAGATCTCGGGCAATTTCGTCAACGACCGTGCACGGATCGTGACCAATCGCCCGCTCACCGTGGGCCTGCGGATCGGCTACGACTACTGACGCGCGGTGAAACGGCAAACGGCGGGGGTGGACAGGTGTTCACTCCCGCCTTTTTGCGTGTAGGGCAGGAAGATGACCGCCGAAGCGACAACCCGTGCGGCCGAGCTCAAGCAGGCGCAGGCCGCGCTGCAGCAGGGCCGTTTCGCCGAAGGGCTGGCGATGGCGCGCGCCCTTGTCCAGGATGATCCGGGCGACGGCGAGGCGCTCTACCTCGCGGCGGTCGCTGCGCGCTACCTGAAGGATTACGAGGCGGCGGAGGACTGGCTCAGCAAGCTCCACCGCGCGATGCCCGAATACGGCCGGGCGTGGCAGGAGGCGGGGCACCTCGCGCTCGCCCGCGGGCGGGAGGCCGAGGCGCTTGCCGCCTTCGTCCGCGCGACCCGTTTCAACCCTGCATTGGAGGCGAGCTGGCGCGAACAGGCGCGGCTGCTGGCGGCGGCCGGCCGCGCGGCCGAGGCGGCAATGGCCCGCCGCCAGCAAGAGCGCCTCGCCCGCCTGCCGCGCGAACTGGTGGCGGTGACGAACCATCTTGCCGAAGGGCGGCTGCTGCGGGCCGAGGAGATCTGCCGCCATTACCTCAGGACCCATCCGCGAAAGGACGCGAACCACATCGAGGGGATGCGCCTGCTGGCGAAGGTCGGGATCGAGTTCGGCGTGCTGGAGGAGGCGGAATTCCTCCTCGAAAGCGCGGTGGCCTTCGCCCCCGACGACGTGCAGCTGCGGCTCGACTACATCGACGCGCTGCGGCGGCGGCAGAACTTCGCCAAGGCGCACGAGGAGGCGGAAAAGCTCTACGCGCGCGATCCGGCAAGCCCGGTGTTCCGCTCGCGCCTCGCGATCGAAAGCATGGCCGTGGGCGATTACGAGCGCGGGCTGGAACTGTTCGATGCGGTGCTCCAGCAGCACCCCCGGGACCCGGCGAACCTCACCAGCAAGGGCCATGCGCTCAAGACCACCGGCGCGCGCGAGGCGGCGATTGCGGCCTACCGCGCGGCAATCGCCGCGAAACCGGACCACGGCGATGCGTGGTATGCGCTGGCCAATCTCAAGACCTATCGCTTCGGCGAGGACGAACTGGCGGCGATGAAGGAACAGGCGGCGCGCCCGGACCTGTCCTTCATGGACCGGGTCCACATTGCCTTCGCGCTCGGCAAGGCGCACGAGGACCGCGAGGAATATGCCGCAAGTTTCGCGGCTTACGACGAAGGCAATGCGCTGAAGCGCGCCCAGACCCGTTACAGCGCCGACGCGATGAGCGCGGAACTGGCGCGGCAGAAGGCGGTCTGCACCAGGGACCTGTTCGAGGCACGTGCGGGATCGGGCCACGACGCGCCCGACCCGATCTTCATCCTCGGCCTGCCGCGCGCGGGATCGACCCTGCTCGAACAGATCCTCGCCAGCCATTCACAGATCGATGGAACGTTGGAGCTTCCCGACATCCTCGCGCTTGCCCACAGGCTTCGCGGAAGGCGCGTCGGCGAAAACCGCTACCCCGACGTACTTCGTGAACTCACCGCAGACCAGTTGGCGAAATTCGGGCGGGATTTCATCGAGAACACCCGCATCCACCGCGCGGGCGCGCCATTCTTCATCGACAAGATGCCGAACAATTTCCGCCACATCGGCCTCATCCACCTGATCCTGCCCAATGCGAAGATCATCGACGCCCGCCGCGATCCGATGGATTGCTGCTTTTCGGGCTTCAAGCAGCTCTTCGCCGAGGGACAGGAATTCACCTACGGGCTGCGCGAGATGGGCCGCTATTACGCCGATTACGTCGCGTTGATGGACCATTGGGACGAGGTCCTGCCGGGCAAGGTGCTGCGCGTGCGGCACGAGGATGTGCTCGACGATCTCGAGGGGCAGACCCGGCGGATGCTCGATCACGTCGGCCTTCCCTTCGAGGAGGCGTGCCTCGACTTCCACCGCACTTCGCGCGCCGTGCGAACCGCCTCGAGCGAGCAGGTGCGCCAGCCGCTCAACCGCAAGGGGCAGGGCGCGTGGAAGCCGTTCGAGCCGTGGCTCGGGGAACTGAAGGAGGCGCTCGGCGACCTTGCGCCGCGGGAGATCTAGGCGAGCCGCGCCCCGTCCGGCACCTCGCCCTGCGGGGCGGCCAGCACGATCGCGCCATCCGCATCGGGAAAGCCCAGCACCAGCACTTGCGACATGAACGGCCCGATCTGGCGCGGCGGGAAATTCACCACCGCCATGACCTTCTGACCCACGAGGGTTTCGGGCGTGTAGCGGTCGGTGATCTGCGCGCTGCTTTTCTTCCGGCCGATCTCCGGCCCGAAATCGATCGTCAGCCTGATTGCGGGCTTTTTCGCTTCGGGAAAGGGCGCCGCCTCCACCACCGTCCCCGCGCGGATGTCCACGGCGAGGAAATCGTCGATCGTGATCGTCATCGGCCCAGCCTAGCCCGCCACCGGCCCGAGGCAAGCCCGCGGCTTCAGATCGCCGAGCTGAAGCGGTGCTGCGTGGTCGCGCGATAGGCGTCGAACAGGGAGGCGATCACGCGGGCATAGGGGAGGCCATCACGCGTGATCGCCAGCTCGAGCCCGTCGATCCGCGCAAGGCCGCGCTCGGCAAAGGGGGCGAGACGCGGCTGGACCTCGGCAAATAGGCAGGGCGAAAGCTCCACCTTGCCGCGGCACAGCAGTTCCTCGATCAGCCGGGCGCGCATCCGGTCCTGCGGCGAGCGGGCGATGCCCACCCCGGCCGACAGCTTCCCCTGCGACGAGAACATCCGGTAGCGTCCGTTGTTCTTCTCGTTCTGCGCGATGAGGCCGGGAAAGCCGCTGATCGCGCTCGACCCGAACCCGATGAGAACCTCGCTGGGGTCGCAGGTGAAGCCCTGGAAATTGCGCCGCAACGTGCCTTCGCGGGTCGCGACCGCCATCGGGTCCGACGGCAGGGCGAAATGGTCGAAGCCGACCGCCTCGTAGCCGTGGCCGGTGAGGAAGGCATAGCCCTGCTCGGCCATGGCGAAGCGTTCCTCGGCCCCCGGCAGGTCGCTCGCGTCGATCATGGTCTGGCGCGGGACCATGTGCGGGACATGGGCATAGCCGAACACCGCGACCCGCTCCGCGCCCATGCGGCGGGTCTTGTCGAGGCTGTCGGCAAGGTCGGCTCGTGTCTGGCCGGGCAGGCCATACATGAGATCGAAATTCATCGACGTGACGCCCGCGGCCCGCAGCCAGTCGACGCTGCGCGCGATGAGGGCATCGTCCTGTTCGCGCCCGATCGCCTTTTGCAGATGGGGCGCGAAGGTCTGCACCCCCATGCTCGCCCGGCTGACCCCGACCTCGCCCAGCGTGCGGCCCCATTCGGCGGACATGGTGCGCGGGTCGAGCTCGATCGACCAGTCGGGCCGCGCGAGCGGGAGGTGGTGGTGGAGCGCATCCACCAGTTCGAGGAATTCGGCCGGCAGGATCGCGTTGGGGCTGCCCCCGCCGAAGGCGATACGCCTGACGCGCGTGTCCGCGGGCAGCAGGCTGGCCACCACCGCGATTTCCTCGTGCAGCGCGGCGAGGTAGCTTTCGACCCGCGTGCGCCGCCCGGAAGCGCCCGTGTTGCAGCCGCAATAATAGCAGATCTTCTCGCAGAACGGGATGTGGAGATAGAGCGAGATGTCGCCCGACGCTCCCTCGATCGCGCGCGTGATGGCATGGGCGGGAAGGGGACCGAAATCGGCCGCGGTGGGATAGCTCGTGTAGCGCGGGACGGGCTTGGCGAGCAGGTCGGGATGATAGGGCCACATGAGGGCCGTTAGAGCCGCTTGCGGGCAAGGCGTCTTTGCGGGAGATCAAATCCGCGGGCGAAGGCCCTTTTCCCGGCACGTCGCCGCGTGGCAGGCCTGCGGGTCGCAGCCGCGTTCCGGCAGGTCGCCGCCTTCGCCCAGCGGGATGGTGACCGCTCCGCCGCCGCACAGGGCGAGGGTGAGCACCTCCTCCTCCGCCTTGCCCGCCACCGGCCCGGCGGCAAGCGGCACCAGCGCGGCGAAGGCGAGGAGCGAGGCGTTCATTCCCCGCCGTCCTTTTCCCCGCTGCCATCTTCGTCGATCAGGATGCGGTTCGCCGCCCCGTCGAGGTCTTCATATTGCCCGCTCTTCATGCTCCAGAAGAAGGCGGCGAGCCCCAGCACGCCCATGCCGAGCGCGATCGGAATGAGGAAGGACAGCCCGGTCACGCGGCGTCGCCGGCGGACCGCGCGAGCCGCAATGAATTGGCCACCACGACCAGCGAGGAAAGCGACATGGCGATCGCCGCAATCAGCGGGGTGACATAGCCGAACAGGGCAAGCGGCACGGCAAGCACGTTGTAGAGAATCGCGAAGGCGAAGTTCTGCCGCACGATCCGCATGGTCGATCGCGCCACCCGGATTGCGAGCGCGACCGGCATCAGCCTTTCGCCGATGAACACCGCGTCGGCGGCCTGCTGGCTCGCGTCCGAGGCCGTGCCCGGCGCGATCGAGGCGTGGGCGGCGGCGAGCGCGGGCCCGTCGTTGAGCCCGTCGCCGACCATCAGCGGGCGGTGCCCTTCGGCGCGCAGGGCCTCGAGCGCGGCGAGCTTGTCCTGCGGGCTGGCCGCGGCGCGCGCCGCAAGGCCGAGATCGCGCGCCACCTTCGCCACGGCCTGTTCGCGGTCGCCCGACAGGATGCTCGCGGAAAGCCCCGCCTCCCCCAGCGCCGCGATGGTCGCGGCGGTGTCGGGACGCAGCGGGTCGGTGAAACCGAGGGTGGTCGCGCGTTCGCCGATCCTGAGCCGCGTGGCGAGCGCGGTCCGGGCATCCTCGGGCCGTTCGAGCGCGACGGAAATGCCGTTCCACCTGCCGGCCAGTCCGCTCCCGCTCGTCTCGCGGACATCCTCGACCGGGGCGGCCTCGACCCCTGCCGCCCGCAGCGCCTCGGCAAGCCCCCGGCTGAGCGGGTGGCGGCTGTTCTGCGCGAGGCCGAGCGCTACCGCGCGGTCCTCCGCCGAAAGCCCGGAAATGTCGGGCCGCGGTTCGCCCAGCGTCAGCGTTCCGGTCTTGTCGAACAGCGCGACGTCGCATTCGGCGAGGCGTTCGAGGGCGCTCCCGTCCTTGACCAGCAGGCCGCGTTTCAGCAGCGCGCCGGAGGCGACCACCTGCGCCGCCGGGACCGCGAGGCCCATGGCGCAGGGACAGGTGATGATCAGCACGGCGATCGCGATGACGAGCGACTGGTGCCAGCCCGCGCCCGCGATCATCCACCCGACGAAGGCGAGCGCGGCGAGGGCGTGGACCACCGGGGCATAGGCGCGGCTCGCGCGGTCGGCGATGCGGACGTAATGGCTGCGCGACTGGCCCGCCTCGTCCATCAGCCGGGCGATCTCGGCAATGGCGGTGTCCTCGGCCGTGCGGGTCAGGCGGACGCGGATCGGGCCGCCGAGATTGATCGCGCCGGCGTGGACCTCGCTGCCCTTGCCGACGGGTTCGGGCGTGCTTTCGCCGGTGAGCATGGCGTTGTCGATGCTGGAGGAGCCTTCCTCCACCTCGCCATCGGCGGCGAGCGCTTCGCCGGCAGCGACCAGCACCAGCATCCCGGGCTCGAGATCCTGCGCGTCGAGCCGGCGGGTTGCCCCGTCGGGGCCGATCACGCTGGCGCTCTTGCCCATGCGCGAGAGCAGCGCGCCGATCCCGGCCCTCGTGCGGGTCCGCATCTCGGCATCGAGCGCGCGTCCTGCGAGGAGGAAGAAGAGCAGCATGACCGCGCTTTCGAAATAGGCGTGTTCGCCCCCGGTGATCGTCTCGTAGAGGCTGAGCGCGGTGGCGAGGATCACGCCGATCGAGATCGGCACGTCCATGTTGGTGCGGCGGTAGCGCAACGCCATCAGCGCGGAGGAGAAGAAGGGGCGACCCGAATAGGTGATGACGGGCAGGGCGATCAGCGCGGACAGCCAGTGGAACAGCTCGCGCGTCGCCCCCTCGGCCCCGGACCAGACGCTGACCGAAAGCAGCATGACGTTCATCATGCCGAAGCCCGCGACGCCCAGCGCGCGGGTCAGCTGCTTCTTTTCCGCCTCCTCCTGGCCGAGCGGGTTCTCGGCGACCGGCTGCGCCTCGAAGCCGAGTTCGCGCAAGGCCTCGGCGATGCGCTCCTCGTCGAGGCCGGGGCGGTGATGGACCGCGACGCGCTTGGACGAGAAATTGACCCGGGCGGCCTCGATCCCGTCGATCCTGGGCAGTTCGCGCTCGATCTTGGCGATGCATCCCGCGCAGCGCATTCCGGGCACGGTGAAACGCGTGCCGACCAGCTTCGCTTGAGTGCCCTGATCAAGGGTAGCCTTGTCGAGGGCGGGCTTGTCGAGGGCGGGCTTGTCGAGGGCGGGGGGAGCGTTCACCTAGATCTCGCTTTCGCCGACCCAGACATCGTCGCCGGCCGTGATCGTGAGGCGCATGGTCCAGCGCCCCGCATCGACCGGGGAGCGCGAGCGGAAGCGCCCGTCGCGGCCGGCATCGAAGACGAGGCTTTCGAACTGCCTTTCGCCGATCGGGCGGCGCAGTTCCGCCTCGACCTGCGCGCCCGCCGGGACATTGGCGGTCTCGATCAGGACATGGCCGTCCTCGACCCGGCCGGGGCGCACGTCCCAGCCCAGCGCGCGGGCCTTTTCCGCTTCGGCAAGCCAGGTGTTGAATTTCTGGCTGGCGACATAGGAATTCTCCACCACGACGCCGTGAAACCCGCCAACGGCAAGGCTCGCCATGTAGAAATTGACCGCGGCGACGATGCCGAAGCCGATCACGAGGACGAGCGCCATGTGGCGGCCGGTGAATTCGCCCTTCCTGCGTGTCCGGTCGGCCATCAATCGCCTCCCGGCCCGGTGAAGGTGGTCGCCTGCGTGTCGCTCTCGCCCTGCTCGTCGAGCGAGGTGAGGACGAATTCGAATTCCCCGGGCACGGGTCCCGCGGGCACGGTGACATAGGCCCGCACGATCCGGGTCTCGTTCGCCGGGACGGTGAAGACCTGCTCGGGCGCGGCCTCGTCGGCGTTGATCGCGTCGGTCCACATCACCGCGCCGGCCGGAAGGCCCGACAGGGCCACTTCCATCTCGCGCGGGCGGGCTTCCATGTTGCGAAGCCGCAGCGTGTACGAATTCCTGACCGATCCGTCCTTCATCAGCATGAACGGCGGGTTGCGGTCGGGCGAGACGGTGAGATCGGTGTGGCTGCGCGTGCCGAGGGCGAAGAGCATGGCAAGGCCGATCGCCGCCCAGACGCCGAAATAGATGAAGATGCGCGGACGCACGAGCGCCTTCCAGGCGGGCTGGGCGGGTTCGCCCGCGGCCTCTTTCTCGCATTGCTCGAGCGTGGCGTAGTCGATCAGCCCGCGCGGGCGGCCGACCTCGGCCATGACCTGGTCGCAGGCGTCGATGCACAGCGCGCAGGTGATGCAGCCGATCTGCTGGCCTTCGCGGATGTCGATGCCCGTAGGGCACACCGCGACACACATGTTGCAGTCGATGCAGTCGCCGTATTCGTCCGGGTTCTTGGCCGCCTTCTTGACGCTGCCGCGCTTCTCGCCGCGCCAGTCCTTGTAGGTGACGATGAGCGATTTCTCGTCGAGCATGGCGGTCTGGATGCGCGGCCACGGGCACATGTAGATGCACACCTGTTCGCGCATGAACCCGCCGAGCCAGAAGGTCGTGCCCGCGAGGATGCCGACCGTGGCATAGGCGACGAAGGCCGCCTCGCCGGTGAAGAAGTCCACGAACAAGGTCGGCGCATCGGCGAAATAGAGGATCCACGCGCCGCCGGTCGCCACGCTGATGAGAAGATAGACCGACCATTTGGACAGGCGCCGGGCGATCTTAGACGCGGTCCAGGGCGCCTTGTCGAGCCGCATCCGGGCGTTGCGATCGCCGTCGAAGAAGCGGTCGACATGCTGGAACAGGTCGGTCCAGACGGTCTGCGGGCAGGTATAGCCGCACCATGCCCGACCGACGGCGGAGGTGACGAGGAACAGGCCGATCCCGGCCATGATGAGCATTCCGGCCACGAAATAGAATTCATGCGGCCAGATCTCGATGTCGAACATGTAGAAGCGGCGATTGGCGAGATCGATCAGCACCGCCTGGTCCGGGGCATAGGGTCCGCGGTCCCAGCGGATCCAGGGCGTGCCCCAGTAGATCGCCAGCGTGACGAGCATGACGAACCACTTGAACCGGCGGAAGGGGCCGTCGATCCGCTTGTTGTGGACCGACTTGCGCTTTTCGTAGAGCTTGCTGGTCTTGGGCGCGGGCTGGCTCGGCGCGTGCCGCTGGGTCGCCGCCGAAGGCTCGGCCTCGGCGGGACCGAGGGCGCCGCCCCAGTCCCGTCCCTCGGGCTTGGCCTTCGGCTTTTCGAGCTCTTCAGAGTTGGGCATCATTCCCTGCCTTCTTCGCCCCAGCGGCGTCGGCGACCTCGTCGGAGGTCTCCATGGTTTCCTCGATCACGTCCTCGACCGGTTCGGTCGTCTGGCCGCCGCCGCGCGAGTGGACATAGGCCGCCAGCATCTTGATCGTCACCGAATCGAGCCTGTCCGACCAGCCCGGCATCACGCCGTGCCGCGGGGCGAGAATCTGACGACGGATGTCGTCCTCCTCGCCGCCATAGAGCCAGATCGCATCGTTCAGCGCCGGAGCGCCCTGCTGCGGATCGCCCTGGCCGTTCGCGCCGTGGCAGACCGAGCAGTTCTGCTCGAACAGTTCGGCGCCCTGCGCGTTGCCCTGCGCCTTGCCCGAAAGCGAGAGCACGTGGCTGGTCACGGCGTCGATCTGGGCATTGTCGAGAATACCTTCGAAAGCTGGCATATAGGCAAGCCGCGTCTGGTTTGAACCCTCCCAGCGAATGCCGTGGTTGAGGGTGTACTCGATTTCCTCGAGCGTGCCGCCCCAGATCCAGTCGTCGTCGTTGAGGTTGGGATAGCCGTATTCCTCGTAGCCCGCCGCGCCCGCGCCGTGGCACTGCACGCAGTTGACCTTGAACGCGGCCGCGCCCCCGGCGATCGCCTGGCTCATCAGTTCGGGCGAGGCGGCGAGCTTGTCGAGATCGGTCGCGGCGATGCGTTCGAAGGTGTCGCGCCGGGCGAGTTCGACCGCGCCCATCTCCTTGGCGAGTTCGCCGCGGCTCGACCAGCCGAGCACGCCTTCGGTGGCCTGGCTCACCATCGGCCAGGCCGGGTAGAGCACGACATAGACCGCCGCCCAGGCGCAGGTCGCGTAGAAAGTCCACAGCCACCACCGCGGCAGCGGGGTGTTGAGTTCCTCGATGCCGTCCCATTCATGGCCGACGGTTTCGGTGCCGGTCGGCTCGTCGATGCGCCGACCCGGATTGGTGCGATCAGTTGCCATCATGGTCGTCCTTGAAAATCGAGTGCTTGGCCGCGTCGACATGGGTGCGCGAGCCGGGCCGGAAGTGCCACAGGCACAGCACGAGATAGAGCGCGAAGATCGCCACGAGGCCGTAGCTGTCCGCGAAGTGGCGCAGGGTTTCGTAAACGCTCACCGGCCCTTCTCCTCGGCCAGTTCCTCCTGCGCGGCGACGCCGTCGACATCGACCAGAGTGCCGAGCATCTGGAGATAGGCGACGAGCGCGTCCATTTCGGTCACTTCGTCGGGATTGCCGTCGAAATCGCGCACCTGCGCCTTGGGATAGCGTTCCTCGAGGTCGCCCGCGTCGAGGTCGGGATCGGCCTGCGCGAAGAGGTCGGTTGCGGCCATCTCGATGTCGATGTCCGTGTAGGGCACGCCCACCCGGCGCAGCGCGGTCAGCGTGGCCGACGCGTCCGGCACCTCGAGCGGGGTCTTCGCGAGGAAGGAATAGGGCGGCATGATGCTTTCGGGCACCACGCTGCGCGGGTCGATCAGGTGCTGGACGTGCCATTCGTCCGAATAGCGCCCGCCCACGCGGGCGAGGTCCGGCCCGGTCCGCTTCGAGCCCCACTGGAAGGGGTGGTCGTACATCGATTCCGCGGCGAGGCTGTAATGGCCGTAGCGTTCGACCTCGTCCCGGAAGGGGCGGATCATCTGGCTGTGGCACAGGTAGCAGCCTTCGCGCACGTAGATGTCGCGCCCGGCCTGTTCGAGCGGGGTGTAGGGGCGCATGCCCTCGACTTCCTCGATCGTGTTGTCGATCCAGAACAGCGGGGCGATCTCGACCACCCCCCCGATCGCCACCGTCACGAAGGTCGCGGCGGCGAGCAGGGTGATGTTCTTCTCGAGCTTCTTGTGGCCCTCGAAGGGTTCTTTCTTCGGCTTGTCGTTGCTCATCTTGTCTGTCCCGGTGAGAGCTTATTCGGCGGGCTGGGCTTCGGGGCGGGCGCCCTGCGGCTCCGGCCGGGGCCGGGCTGCGATCGGACGGTCGGCCGCCTCGTCGTGGGGCGTGTCGCCCAGCGGCGCTTCCTCGCGCTGGAAGCCGGCGATGGTCATCCAGATGTTGTAGGCCATGATGATCGCGCCGGAGAGGTAGAGGAGACCGCCGAAGGCGCGCATCCAGTACATCGGGTTGAGAGCCGCGACGGTGTCGACGAAGCTGTTCACCAGGAACCCGTCCGAACCGTATTCGCGCCACATCAGGCCCTGGGTGATCCCGGCGACCCACATCGAGGAGGCGTAGAACACGATCCCCAGCGTCGCGAGCCAGAAGTGCCAGTTGATCATCCGCAGGCTGTACATCCGCTCCTTCTGCCACAGCCGCGGCACGAGGAAGTAGACGCAGGCGAAGGTGATCATCCCGTTCCACCCCAGCGCGCCGGAATGGACGTGGCCGATGGTCCAGTCGGTGTAGTGCGACAGCGAGTTCACCGCCTTGATCGACAGCATCGGGCCTTCGAAGGTGCTCATCCCGTAGAAGGCGAGCGCGAGGACCATCATGCGGATGATCGGGTCGGTGCGGACCTTGTCCCACGCGCCGTTCAGGGTCATCAGCCCGTTGATCATCCCGCCCCAGCTGGGCATCCACAGCATGATCGAGAACACCATGCCGAGCGTCTGCGCCCAGTCGGGCAATGCGGTGTAATGGAGGTGGTGCGGACCCGCCCAGATGTAGAGGAAGATCAGCGACCAGAAGTGGATGATCGACAGGCGGTAGGAATAGACCGGCCGGTTCGCCTGCTTGGGCACGAAGTAGTACATCATCGCGAGGAAGCCCGCGGTGAGGAAGAAGCCCACGGCGTTGTGGCCGTACCACCACTGGGTCAGCGCGTCCTGGACCCCCGCGAAAGCCGAATAGCTGCGCGCACCGAGGAAGCTCACGGGCATGGCAAGGTTGTTGACCACGTGCAGCATCGCGATCGTCACGATGAAGGCGAGGTAGAACCAGTTGGCGACGTAGATGTGCGGTTCGTGGCGGCGCAGGATCGTGCCGACGAAGACCGCGAGATAGGCGAGCCAGACGATCGTCAGCCACAGGTCGACATACCATTCCGGCTCGGCATATTCGCGGCTCTGCGTGATGCCGAGGAGATAGCCGGTCGCTGCCAGCACGATGAACAGCTGATAGCCCCAGAACACGAACCGCGCGAGGCCGGGGAAGGCCAGCGTGGTGCGGCAGGTGCGCTGGACGACGTAGAAGCTCGTCGCGATCAGCGCATTGCCGCCGAAGGCGAAGATGACGGCGCTGGTGTGCAGCGGGCGCAGCCGGCCGAAATTGAACCAGGGTTCGAAATTGATCCAGGGATAGGCGAGCTGGACCGCGATCACCACGCCCGCGAGAAGGCCGGCAAGGCCCCAGAACATGGTCGCTATGACGCCCCAGCGCACGATGTCGTCGTCATAGCGCGAAGGCCCGGGCGGCATCTTGAAGATGCTCTGCGCCTTGGCCATCGGGTCGTAGCTGTTGAGGGTGACCACGATCAGGACGAGCGCGACCGCGGCCACGATTCCCATGTGGATGGCGAAACCTGCATCCTGCGCCCCGGCGATGGCCGCGATGGCTGCAAGAAGGACGAGAGCCCAGATACCGAGCCGGCTGAGTACTGCTTCCATTTTACGATCCCTTCCGTCAGCGCGGCGTTACGCGCCCCCGTGTCTTCCTTAATTGATCTGGATCAATTTTTGAACGTTTCATTGCGCGCGCCCTGGCCCGTTCCAGCTTCTTCGGCGAGTGCTTCGAGATTGGTGAACCGGACGAGCGAGCGCCCGCTCGTCTCGACCAGCCCGGCTTCGCGAAGGTCGGAGAACTGGCGGCTCACCGTCTCGATGGTGAGGCCCAGGCTGTCGCCTATGTCGCGCCTGCTCATCGGTAGGGAAACCTCGCATTTGCCGCAAGTTGATCCGCCCAGCCGTTCGGCCATCGAAACGAGGAAATCCGCGATCCGCTGACGCGCGGAGCGATGGCCGAGCTGCATCATCCGCGTCCGGCTGCGATGCAGCGCCTGGAGCGAGCGGGACAGGACCGAACGCAGGATGACCGGATCGTCCTGCGCGATGTCGAGGAAATCGTCAGATGCAAAGATGACAAGCTCCAGATCATTCAATGCAACCAGACGGAAATCGCCGTCACTCTGGCGGAGCACCGAGACCATGTCGCCCGCGAAATGGAAGGCGAGAACGTGGTTGTGCGACCGAACCGATTCGCCGCCCGCATCGCCTGCCGGGCGCGCGGCGGCCGAACGCCCGACGAGCTTGGCCGCGCCCGATGCGACGAAGACCAGCCGGTCGCCCGTCGCATCCGCGGCGAGTTCTTCGCCCTTCGCGATGAAGCGGTATTCCCCGACCTCGCACAGCCGGTCGGCCGTCTTCGTCCCCCCGCGACCATCGGGCATGGCGTCGCGGAACGCGGCCATGCTGAGGTCGTGAGCGGATTGCACGAGTGTCGCCATAACGCCCGCTCGTGTGACCCGGCGGGGGGCGGATGTCTTTGACTAGGATCAAGTCCCGCAGGCCTCCCGATTTGACCGGGATCAATGAGAATGCGCGAATCCGCCGCCAATTGGCCGACACGGGGCAGCAAGCATCCTGGGCCGCGGAGGGCGGCCACTGCTGCCACGCAGGGAAAGACAAATGAAAACACTCCTGATGATCACGGGCGCCGCTCTCGCGCTCGCCGCCACGCCCGCCGCCGCGCAGGACCGTTCCGACCGCGCGGGCGACATCCAGTTCAAGCTGCTCGGCACCGCGGTCCTGCCCGATGGCGAGATCGACCAGGTCAATGTCGACCTCGTCGACCTGCCGGCCACGACGCAGACCGAGGCGAACGACAATGTCGTGCCGACGATCGCGGTCGAATATTTCGTCTCCGACAATTTCTCGATCGAGACGATCGCGGGCATGACCCAGCACGACGTCGATGCGGTCGCGGGCCTGCCGGGCGCCGAACTGGTTTCCGACGCGCAGCTCATCCCGGCAACCGTGACGGCCAAGCTGCACTTCGATCTCGGCGACACGATCAAGCCCTATGTCGGCGCAGGCCCCGCCTATTTCCTGTGGGTTTCGGACAAGCCCGGCGCGGCGACGATCCCCCTCGGCGTGACCGACACCGACCTGTCGGACGAATTCGGCGTCGCGCTGCAGGCGGGCGTGGACGTGGCGCTGGGCGACGGGGGCTTCGGCCTGACGCTCGATGCCAAGCGCTACTTCATCGGCACGACGGCGCGCTGGTTCGCCGGGGAAACGCTCGCGATCGAGACCGAGCACAATCTCGATCCCTGGGTGCTGAGCGCAGGCCTCGCCTACCGCTTCTGATCCCGGACATCACGCCAGACGGCCCCGCGGCAGAGCCTGCCGGCGGGGCCGTTTCGCCGTGGCGGGGACGGTCTCAGAAATTGTAGCGGGTGGAGAACTGCACGCGCTGCAGGTTGCCCGAACGCCCGTCCTCGAGGATCCGTTCGGCATACATCAGCTCGACCCCGAAATCGAGCGGCGCGACCGGCGTCCAGATCAGGTTGGCGAAGGCATTCCAGCTTTCGTCGCTCACCTGGTCGGTGGTGAACCGGACCGGGTTGTCCGCCTTGAAATAGGCGCCCCCGAGGTTGGTTCGCAGCCTGTCGTCCCACGCATGGCGCAGCGCGGCAAAGCCCGCATAGGTGGCGATCGGATCGAGGTTTCCGTCATCGTCGATGGCGGCATCATTGACGATGTTGACCCCGATGTAGCGCCCGATGCCTTCGCCATAGGACGCGCTGAAGCGGAAATCGTCGCGCCGGCCGAGGTCGAGCTTGCCCGAAAGCGCGACGCCGTAACCCAACGCGCTGTCGTTGCCCGTGCCGAAATCGTCGTCGGAAACCCGCAGCGTGCGCGCGATCCCGGCGAGGCTGACCCGGCCCCAGTCGCCGGTCCAGTTATATTTGGCGACGAAATCGGGGAGCGTGTCGTCGCCCGCCTCGATCCGGCCGCCGGTGGGGGTGGTGACGACGGTTTCGGGCTGCTCGATGGCGAGTTCCAGTCCGCCCTTGGTCCAGCGCACCACGGGCTGCCGGGCGAACGGCGTGCCCGGCGTGACGCCGATGAAATCCACGCTGTCGGGCAGCGCGCCGACATCCATGAAGGTCGACCAGGCCTGGCCGATCAGCCAGTTGTCATAGGTGATGAAGCCCTGCCGGATACGCGGCACGAAGCTGTTCGAAACCCTTTCGTCGCCGCCTTCGGTGACGAGGAAATCGAGCTCGATATGCGAATTGAGCTTGTGCTCGGCGCCCACATCGGTCGCGGTCTTGAAGATGAACCGGGTCTGGCGGGCGGAGAAATTGGTGTCGAACCCGCTTGGCTCACCGCCGACGGGGATCGCTCCGGGAACGAGGAAATCGCGCAGGATCGAGGTTGCGGGCACCTGCCCGCCGCTCGTGCGCTGGGTCATGGCGTCGACCTTGACGTAGCCGGCATAGGCGACCCTGGTCTTGCCGACGCGGAAACCCTTGTCCTCCTGCGCTTTCGGCACCGCGATCTGCTGCGCGAGTTCGGTCTGGCGGTCCTTGAGGTCCCGCGTCGCCGCAAGCAGCGCCGCGCCCTGTTCGCGCATCTGCTCGCGCTGGGCGGTGATCGCGCTTTCCTGCGCGGCGTGCGTGTCCGCTTCGGCATCGAGCCGCTCGATCAGCCCTTCCACCAGCCGTTCGAGCCGGTCGAGCCGGTCCTCGACGCTCGCCTCCTGCGCCAGACCCGGCGCGGCGGAAAGGAACGTCGCGGCGAGCAGGACCGCGCGCGCGGTCCGGATTTCGGCTCTTGTCGCCATTCTGCATTCTCCCCCTGGTGATCCCGTTTTGACCGGGAGGAATGCCGCGCGGGGAGGCCTGCCGCCAATTAGCCGATCGTCGTAAGACCTTTGTCTGAGGGCGCACCCGGTGTAGCTTCGGTAAAACGCGCGAGAGAGAAGGGAGAAGCGCCATGATCCATGCCGTAGAGCGGCCCCAGTCGGACCGGCCCGCGCACTGCGTTTCCGAAGAATACGACGCGATGTACCGCCGCTCGATCGAGGATCCCGACGGCTTCTGGCTCGAACAGGCGCGCCGGCTCGACTGGTACGAGGCGCCGACGAGGGGCGGCGAATGGTCGTGGGACCCGGTCGAGATCACGTGGTTCGCCGACGGCACGCTCAACCTGTGCCACAACGCGGTCGACCGGCATCTCGCCTCGCGCGGGGACACGCCTGCGATCATCTTCGAACCCGACGATCCCGCGGGCGAGGGCCGCACGCTCACCTACCGCGAACTCCACGCCGAAGTCGTGCGGATGGCCAATGCCCTGAAGGCGATGGGAGTGGCCAGGGGCGACCGCGTGACGATCTACATGCCGATGATCGTCGAGGGGGTGGCCGCCATGCTCGCCTGTGCGCGGATCGGCGCGATCCACTCGGTCGTCTTCGGCGGCTTCTCGCCCGAGGCGCTCGCCGGCCGGATCGAGGATTGCAGGAGCCGCTTCGTCGTCACCGCCGACGAGGGCCTGCGCGGGGGCAAGCGCGTGCCGCTCAAGGCCAATGTCGATGCGGCGCTGGCCGAACCCGACCACGACACCCCGATCGACGGGATGCTCGTCGTCCGCCACACCGGCGGCGAGATCTCCATGACCGATGGGCGCGACCACTGGCTGCATGAACTCGCCTCGGACGCGGAATGCCCGTGCGAGCCGATGGGCGCGGAAGACCCGCTGTTCATCCTCTACACCTCCGGGTCGACCGGAAAGCCCAAGGGCGTGCTGCACACGACCGGCGGCTATGGCGTGTGGACGGCGACGACATTCCACTACGTCTTCGACTACCAGCCGGGCGAGGTGTTCTGGTGCACCGCCGACATCGGCTGGGTCACCGGGCACAGCTACATCGTCTACGGCCCGCTGATGAACGGGGCGACGCAGGTCGTCTTCGAAGGCGTGCCGAGCCATCCCGATCACGGCCGGTTCTGGGACGTGGTGGACAAGCACGAGGTGAACATCCTCTACACGGCCCCCACCGCGATCCGCGCCCTCATGCGCGAGGGCGACGGGCACGTCACCAGCCGCAAGCGTTCCTCGCTCCGCCTGCTCGGCAGCGTGGGCGAGCCGATCAACCCGGAGGCGTGGCGCTGGTATTTCGAGGTCGTGGGCGAAGGGCGCTGCCCGATCGTCGACACCTGGTGGCAGACCGAGACGGGCGGGGTGATGATCACCACGCTGCCGCAGGCGCACGACATGAAGCCTGGCAGCGCAGGGCTCCCGTTCTTCGGGATCCGGCCGCAGCTCGTCGACAACGAGGGCGCGGTGCTCGACGGGGAGGCGGAGGGAAACCTGTGCATCACCGCCAGCTGGCCCGGCCAGGCGCGCACGGTCCATGGCGACCACGATCGTTTCGTGCAGACCTATTTCACCACCTACAAGGCAAAGTATTTCACCGGCGACGGGTGCAAGCGCGATGCGGACGGGTATTACTGGATCACCGGCCGGGTCGATGACGTCATCAACGTCTCGGGCCATCGCATGGGCACGGCCGAGGTCGAAAGCGCGCTGGTGCTCCATCCCAAGGTCGCCGAGGCGGCCGTCGTCGGCTACCCGCACGACATCAAGGGGCAGGGCATCTACTGCTACGTCACGCTCAACGCGGGCGAGGAAGGCTCGGACGAGCTTCACGCCGAACTGCGCGCCTGGGTGCGGCAGGAGATCGGCCCGATCGCCTCGCCCGACCACATCCAGTTCACCGACGGCCTGCCCAAGACCCGCTCGGGCAAGATCATGCGCCGCATCCTCAGGAAGGTGGCCGAAAACGATTACGGCTCGCTCGGCGACACCACGACGCTCGCCGATCCCTCGCTGGTCGATCGCCTGATCGAGGGGCGCCGCAACCGCTAGGGCCATCCGCGATGCGCATCATCCTCGCCGACGATCACCCGCTGTTCCGCGCCGCGCTGCGCCACGCGGTGACGCAGGTGTGGGAAAGCGCCGAGGTGGTCGAGACGAATTCCGCCACCACGGCGCGCGAGGCGCTGGAGGACGCGGGAGCGGACGGGGCGGAGGCGCTGCTGCTCGACCTTCACATGGAGGATTCGAGCGGGCTGTCGGTGCTGATGGACCTGCGTCAGGATTTCCCCGCGCTCCCCATCGCGATCGTCTCGGGCAGCGAGGAACCGCGCGTCGTCGCCGCCGCGCGCCAGCTCGGCGCGGCGGCGTTCATTCCCAAGTCGTCGAGCCTCGAATCCCTGCGCGAGGCGCTCGCCGCGGTGAAGGAAGGGGACCTGTGGTTTCCGGCAAGCGAGGGGCAGGAGGACGAGGATCTCGTCCGCATCGCGAGCCTCACGCCCGCCCAGCGCCGCATCCTCGGCTTCGTTCGGCGGGGACTCCTCAACAAGCAGATCGCTTACGAACTCGGCATCAGCGAGGCGACGGTCAAGGCGCACGTCACCGCGATCTTCCGCAAGCTGGGGGTCGGCAACCGGACGCAGGTCGTGCTGCTCGCGGCAAAGCTCGACGTCGATCAGCCGGCCACCGATCCCGCCACCGCCTGAACGCCCCTCGCCGCCCGCCGCCGCGCGAGGCAGGTCGAAATGAGCGCGCGCAGGGCCGCCGGGGAGGACGGCTTGAGCAGCCGCTCCGCCCCCATCCGCGCCGCCGCCGCAGCGGTTTCGGCCGAAGCTTCCGCGGTCAGCAGGATCGCGGGCGGGCACGCGCCCCAGCGTTCGCACAGCGCACCATAGGCCGCATCGCCCCGGTCGCGCTGCTCTAGCCGGTAGTCCATGATGACGACGTCGGGCACGCCGGTGCCGAGCGCGGCCTCGCGCGATGAGGCGCAGACGACCTCGAGCCCCCACTTGCCGAGCAGCGCGGCCGTCGCGCTGAGGGCGGCGGGATCGTTGTCGACCACCAGCACGCGGGCCTCGGCAAGCTTGCCGGGCGGCCGCCCCGCGGGCACCGCTCCCTGCGGCGCGCGCCATTCGAGCACCGGCATGTGCAGCGCAAAGCGGCTGCCCCGGCCCGGCACCGACCGCGTCTCGACCTCGATCCCGAGCAGGCGCGTCGCCCGCCGCACGATCGCGAGCCCGAGGCCGAGCCCTTCGCGGTCTCTCGAGGCGCCGCGGTTGAATTCCTCGAAGATCGCATCGAGGTCGGCCTCGGCGATGCCGCGCCCCGTGTCGTGAACGCACAGCCTGACCGCTTCGCCCGCGCGCCGCACGCCCAGCAGCACGCCCCCGGTGGTGGTGTAGCGCACGGCGTTGCTGACGAGATTGCGCAGGATGCTGGCGAGGAGCGCGCGGTCCGTCATCGCCCAGGCGCTGGTCCGCACCCGGCCCAGCGTCAGCCCCTTCGCGGCGGCCTGGACCGCGAATTCGCGTTCGACCTCGGCGAAGACCTCGTCGAGCGCGACGGGTTCGAGCCGCGGTTCGATCCCGCCGCTGTCGAGTTTCGAGATGTCGAGCAGAGCGCGGATCAGCCGGTCGGCCGAGGCGATCGCGCCGTCGAGATCGGCGACGAGGCGTTCGAGGTTCTCCCGCCCCGCAACCTCCTCGCCCAGCGCCGAGGCGAACAGGCGCGCGGCGTTCAGCGGCTGGATGAGATCGTGGCTGGCGGCCGCGAGAAAGCGGGTCTTCGACCGGGTCGCGGCCGCGAGCGCCTCGTTCGCCGAGATCAGCTGGCGGGTACGTTCGGCGACCTTCTCCTCCAATGCCTGTTCGGCCCGGCGGTCGGCGGTGATGTCGGTGTAGCTCGTGGTGTAGCCGCCGCCCGGGGTGGGGGAGCCGATGATCCTGAGCACCCGCCCGTCGTGCTGCTCGCGCTCGATCCGGTGATGGCGGCCTTCGCGCATGTAGGCGAGCCGGCGTTCGACCTGGGCCTCGATCTCGCCTTCGGGCAGGTCGCCGCCGCGGCGCAGGTTGAAACGGATGAGATCGGCGATCGGCGTGCCGACCGCGACGAGGTCCTCTGGCAGGGCGAAGATCGCCTCGTAGCGGCTGTTCCACGCGACGAGGCGCATCTCGGCGTCGACCAGCACGATGCCGGTCTCGATGTTCTCGATCGCTATCTGGAGGAGGTCGCCGCTGAAGGAGAGACGCCGCGAGGTCTCGTCGAACATGGCGACGACCTCGGGCAGCGAGATCGGTTCGCCCTGCAACCACGAGGCGACGAGCATCCGCGCCGAAGACGTGCCCACGACGCCCGAAATCGCGCGCTCGGCAAGCTCGATCGCCTCGCTGTCGACCGGATCGCCCGCGCGCCGTTCGGGGCCGAGCGCCTGTTCGGCGCGCTCCGGACCGATGAACTGGGCGAGCAGGGCGCGAAGGTCCGCGATCCGCATCCGCGTGGCCGGGCGGGGGCGCAGGCCGGGGCTCGGCGTGCCGACGAAAGCCGCCGCCTGGGCATGGTCCAGGAGGCACGGGCGGAAGGCGGCCGAACCGGCCCAGTAGGCGAGCGCATTGGCGGCGAGCGAGAGCACCACGCCCGAGACGAGCGGGTCCTCGTGCACCGCGAAGACCGGCGGCGCGCCGGTGGCGAGCGGGAGCAGCAACAGGCCGCCCCACCCGGCGAGGCCCAGCGCCAGCCCGGCGAACATCCCCGCCCGGTTCCCCGCCCGGCTCACCATCCCGAACACCAGCCCCGGCGCGAACTGCGCGACCGCGGCGAAGGCGATCGTGCCGAGGCTCGCCAGGTTCGCCATCGCCCCCAGCGCGAGATAGAACAGATAGGCCGCCGCAAGCAGCAGGGCGACGACCACCCGCCGCGTCGTCAGCAGCCGGCGGGCCAGTCCGGCGCGTTCGGCCGGCGCATCGAAGGCGCGGCGAAAGGCGAGCGGGGCGACGAGGTCATTGGTGATCATGGTCGAGAGCGCCACGCTCGAGGCGACGATCATGCCCGCCGCGGCCGAGAACCCGCCGAGGAAGACGAGCAGGGCGAGCGTGTCGTTCCCGTTCGCCATGGGCAGGGCAAGGACGATGGTGTCGGGGTCCGTCCCCGGCGGGAGCACCGCGAGGCCCGCCAGCACGATCGGCACGATGACGAGCGCGGTCAGCGCGAGATAGGCGGGAAAGACCCATTGCATCGCCGGGCTCGCCCGCTCCGAAGGCGCTTCGACGAAGGCCATGTGGAACTGGCGCGGCAGGCACAGCGCCGCCGCGCCGGCGATGAGGGTGAGCACGGCGAAGCGCGCGTCGAGGTCGGCGGCGGCGAACACCGGCGCTGCGGGCACGGATGGCTCCGGCGCATCGAGCAGGAGGACCGCGGCAAGCCCCGCCACGGCGACGAGAGCGACGAGCTTCACCCCCGCTTCGACCGCGATGGTGAGGACAAGCCCGGCATTGTCGCCCGCCGTGTCGGCCCGGCGCGAACCGAACAGGATCGCGAAGAGGCCCATCACCGCCGCCATCGCCGCGACCAGTTCCTCCGCCCCGATCCGGCTGTCGAGCCCCGGCGAGAGCAGCATCAGCGAGGCGCCGAGCGAGCGCAGCTGGAGCGCCATGTAGGGCAGCGCGCCGATCGTCGCGATCACCGTCACCGCTGCCGCTACTCCCGCGCTCTTGCCGTAGCGGGCGGAGAGGAAATCGGCGATCGAGGTCGAATGCTGCGCCTTCGACTGCGCGAGGATCCGCCGCACGAGGCCGAAGCCCAGGGTGAAGACGAGGATCGGCCCGAGGTAGATCGGCAGGTATTCGAGCCCCGCGCTCGCGGCGGTCCCGACCCCGCCGTAGAAGGTCCAGCTGGTGCAATAGACCGCGAGGCTGAGACCGTAGACCCAGCCCGCCCCGCGCGCGTTTTCCTCTCGCGGCTGGCGATCGCGCACGGCCGCGAGCCAGAACAGGCCCGCGAGGTAAAGCGTCGCGGCCGCGATCGCGGCGCCTAGCAGCATGGCTCCTTTCTCCCCGCGGGAAAGGCTACGCGAAAAATGCGGGCGCGCAAGCGGGCGTCACGCAAAAGGGCGCCGCCTTCGCGCGGGAAGGCGGCGCCCCTGGCGGCCCTTTCGGACAGGATCAGTGCGCGTGCGCTTCCCCCGCACCGCGCGGCACGCGGATCGAATCGACCAGCGTGCGGACCTCGGCCGGGGTCTTGGCGGTGACGCTCGCCACCGCCATGGCGATGCCGAAATTGACCAGCATCCCGATCACCCCGATGCCTTCGGGCGAGATCCCGAACAGCCAGTTCGCCGCCACGTTCGTCTCGGGCGCGACGAACTTGAACCAGACGATGTAGCCGAAGGTGAAGACCAGCCCCGAGACCATCCCCGCGATCGCGCCTTCCCGGTTCATCGACTTGAAGAAGATGCCCATGAAGATCGCCGGGAACAGGCTCGCCGCGGCGAGGCCGAAGGCGAAGGCGACGACCTGCGCGACCCAGCCGGGCGGATAGATGCCGAGATAGCCCGCGACGAGGATCGCCGCGCTCGCCGCCCCGCGCGCCGCGAGCAGTTCGTTCTTGGCCGAGATGTCGGGCTTGAAGGTCGATTTCAGCAGGTCGTGGCTGACCGAGGAGGAGATCACCAGCAGCAGGCCGGCCGCCGTCGACAGCGCCGCCGCGAGGCCGCCTGCGGCCATCAGGGCGATGACCCAGCCGGGCAGGTTGGCGATTTCCGGATTGGCGAGGACCATGATGTCGCGATCGACATAGACCTCGTTCGCGGTGTCCGGGTTGGGGGCGTTGGCGACCACACGTTCGCCCGAAGGTCCGCGCTCGCCGGTGAATTCGGGCTTGCCCGCGAAAGGTTCGCCCGCGCGGTACTGCATCACCCCGTCGCCGTTCTTGTCCTGCCAGGCGATGAGGTCGGCGCCTTCCCAGTTGGTGAACCAGCTTTCGGCCTGTTCGTAGGGCGTGCCATCGGTCTTCTCGATGAAGTTGTAGATGCCCATCGCCCCGATCGCGGGCGCGGTGGTGTAGAGCAGCGCGATGAAGACCAGCGCCCAGCCCGCCGACTTCCTCGCATCCGATGCCTTGGGCACGGTGAAGAAGCGCACGATCACGTGCGGCAGGCCGGCTGTACCAACCATCAGCGCGAGCGTGATGCAGAACATGTCGATCGTGCTCTTGCGCCCCTCGGTATAGGCGCCGAAGCCCAGTTCGACGAGCACGTTGTCGAGTTTCTGCAGGACATATTGCCCCGACCCGTCGTTCAGTTCCGAGCCCAGCCCCAGCTGCGGCACGGGATTGTCGGTCAGCATGAAGCTGATGAAGAAGGCGGGCACCATGTAGGCCGCGATCAGCACGCAATATTGCGCGACCTGGGTGTAGGTGATCCCCTTCATCCCGCCGAGCACGGCATAGACGAAGACGATCCCCATCCCGATGATGACGCCCATCGTGATGTCGACCTGGAGGAACTGGGAAAACACGATCCCGACCCCGCGCATCTGCCCGGCGATGTAGGTGAAGCTGATGAAGATGAGGCAGATCACCGCGACCACGCGCGCGGTCTTCGAATAGTAGCGCGTGCCGATGAAATCGGGGACGGTGAACTGGCCGAATTTCCGCAGGTAGGGCGCCAGCAGCAGGGCCAGCATGACGAAACCGCCGGTCCAGCCCATCAGGTAGACGCTGGCGTCATAGCCCATGAAGGCGATGAGGCCCGCCATCGAAAGGAAGCTCGCCGCGCTCATCCAGTCGGCGGCGGTCGCCATGCCGTTGACCACCGGGTTCACCCCGCCGCCCGCGACGTAGAATTCCTTGGTCGAACCCGCCCGGCTCCAGAGCGCGATGCCGATGTAGAGCGCGAAGCTCGCCCCGACGAAGAGATAGATGAGTGTCTGCGTTTCCATGGCGATGCCCCCTCAGTCGTCGAGATCGTACTTGCGCTCGATCTGCTTCATCCGGAAAACGTAGAAGAAGATCAGCCCGATGAAGACGTAGATCGAACCCTGCTGGGCGAACCAGAAGCCCAGCGGGTATCCCCCGATGAGGAACTGGTCGAGCCAGTCGCGGATCAGGATCCCCGCCCCGAAGGAGCAGGCGAACCAGATCGCCATCAGCGTGACGAGGAGGCGGAGGTTCTCGCGCCAGTAGGCGCTTTCCGGGGCGCTCGTCTCGGCGGTGCGGGGCGCGTCCCCGGTGCCGTGGTCGAGATCGCCGGGTCCGGCGGTCGGCGTCGTATCGTCCATGATTCCTCCCCTGTTCGCCTGTCGGTCGTGCCGCAGTGTGCCCCGAAGGCTAGGCCAAGGCGCGAGGCCGAGGGAGAGCGACTTTAGTCTAAGCCGCCCGCCGGGGCGCGCTCAGATCGCTTCGAGCCGGGCGAGGATGATGTCGGCGGGCAGGCGCGTGAGCTGCGCCTGGAACAGTTCGGCGGCCGCGATCGCGTCGGTCAGCGCATCATGCGCGGCGTATTCGGGCAGGCCATAGCGCGCCCTTGCCGGCCCGAGCCGGTAGGCCTCGCTGTCCGTCAGGCCGGGATGGAGGTGCTGCTCCAGCCGCAGGGTGCAGATCGCGCGGATCGGCAGGCGGACCCCGAACAGCGCGCGCGCGGCATCGCCGAGCGCGGTGCGCTCGATCGCGGCGGCGTGGGCGACCATCACCCGCCCGGCGAGCGCGCGCACGAGCGCCTCGGTCACTGCGCCGAGCGGGTCGCCCCGGCTGGCGCGCTCCTCTCCGATGCCGTGGATCGTCACCGCCGTCCGGTCGAGCGTCGCATCGCTGCGAATGTCGCGCGAAACCGCGTCGGCAAGGGTGATCGCGGAGGCGGTGAAGGGGGTCCAGCCGGCCTGGAGCAGGTGCGCCCCGCGGCGCAGCCCGTCGAGCTCGAAATCCACCGCGAGGAACGGCGCCGCGCGGGCCGGGCAGTCCTCTGCGGGCCAGTCGGCGGCGGCATAGGCGGCGAGCGCGGCGGAACCCCCGGCGGCCTCGGCGAGAGCGGCGCGCTCGCGCTCGAACCGCCAGCGGCCGAACAGGCTCACGCGATGCCGCCCGCGTGGTTGCGTCGCAGCCCGTCGAGCCCGCGCCGGATCACCGCGAAGGCGTCCTTGAGGTATTCGCGTTCCAGCGGGGAAAGGTCGTGCGGGGCGATCGCGTTCGAGGGCGCCTCGCCGCGGCGGGTCGCGGCGGCCTGGCGGGCGATCCTGAGGTCGTTCACGAACAGCATCGCGTCGCCGAGACTGCGCGCGTCCTCGCGGTTCATGCGGCCCGCCTCGGCCAGCGCCTCCAGCCGGGCGAGCGTACCGACCGCCTCGATGCCCTCGGCCAGCGCAAGCGTGCGGGCGATATCGACGATCGGCATGATCGCCCGGGCCTTGGCATCGAACACGCGCGCCCCGTCGGCCGCCCGGTCGAGCACGAGGTTGCGGAAGATGCCGAGCGGGACGCGGGTGCGCTGCGCGTCGCGGGCGAGATAGCTGACGAACAGCGGGCTCGCCCGGCAGGCCGCCACGACATCGGCCCGGAGATCGGCGGCAAGCGCCGCCTCGCCGTGGACGCAGCGCATGTCGAAGAAGATCGTGGCCCTGAGGATGCGGTCCTCGTCGGGCTCGGCGATCCAGCCGTGATAGCGCCGCCGCCAGTCCGCCAGGCGCAGGCGCTGGTCCGGCTCCTGCGCCATCACCCCGCCCTTGCAATAGGCATAGCCGCAGGCATCGAGCAGCGCGCACAGCCGATGCGCGAAGGCCGCGAACCATTCCTCGCCCGCGGCATCGCAATCGTCGGAGAAAATGAGGCCGTTGTCCTGGTCCGACCCGACCAGCTGCTCCTCCCTCGCCAGCGAGCCGAAGGCGACCAGCGCATAGGGAAAGGGGCGGGGGCCGAGGGCTGCGCAGGTCTGCGCCTCGACCAGTTCGGCGGCGCGGCGGTGGACGGCATCGCCCAGCGCCGAGGTGAAGCGCATCAGGTGGCTCGCATGGACGCCCGCCTCGACCATCGCGGCGAAGCTCTGCGGGATGGAGCGCGCGGCCTCGACCAGTTCCTCCGGGGTGCGCGCCCGGGCGATCGCCATGCCCGTGTCGATCGCGCTGCTGCCGATCGCGGCGAGGATGTCGGTGGCGCTGAGGATCCCCTTGAGCCTGCCCTTCGCATCGACCAGCGGGACATGGCGAAAACCGCCGCGCGCCATCATCGCCATCGCTTCGGCGAGCGCGCTGTGGTCGGGCAGGGTCTGCGGCCGCGCCGTCATGACGTCGGCGATCGGGCGGGCGAGGTCGGTGCCGGGCGAGACCACCCGGCGCCGCAAGTCCTTGTCGGTGAAGATGCCGACGAGGGCCGCGCCTTCACACACCGCGAGCGTGCTGACATCGCGTTCGTGCATCAGCCGCACCGCCTCGATGATCGGGGTTTGCGGAGCGCAGGTCACCGGCGCCGTGTGGCCGACCAGTTCGCCCACGGGCCGCGACTTGAGCTCGAACCCGCGCGCGTCGCCCCGCTGTTCGAGCGCGTGGCGGATGCGCTCCGCCTCGTCGGCGACGAAGAAGGCGCGAAAGGCGGCGTCCTCCTCGCGCAGCTGGTGGAAAAGGCCCGCGGGAATGGCATAGAGCAGCGTGTCCTCGATCGCGCGGGCGGTGTTCCGCGCCTCGCCGCCGCGCAGCAGGGAGGGATAGGCAAAGCACGACCCCTGCCCGAGCCGCGCGGTCAGTTCCTCGCCCGCCAGCAGCAGTTCCACCGCGCCCGAGCGGATCAGGTAGAGCCGGTCATTGGTCGAACCCGCCTCGATCACGATCTCGCCGCGCTTGCGATAGCTCACCTCGACCGCGCGCGAGACCTTGGCGAGCGCGTCTTCGGCAAGGCCGCCGAAAGGCGGGGTTTCGCGCAGGAAGCTGGCGATCGCGCCGATTTCCATGGGCCTGGCCGGTGCCTTTCTTCTCACCCCCCGCAGCGGCAGCGGCAGCGGCAGGGGCAGGGGGCAGGCGATACCACCATGCGCGCGCAAGGTCGCTAAGACTTTCGGCGGGGTGCGGGCCTATTCGAGCCCGAGTTCGTCGAGATGCATCGTCGCCGCGTTGTAGCTGGCCGTGGCGAGGCGGCCGATGAGGTCCGCCTGGATCGCACGGATCTGGGCATCGGCGGCGCGCTCCTCGCGCAGGTTGACGAGGAAGAAATCGCCCGCGCCCAGGCGGAACCGCTTGCGTTCGGCCTCGACCATGGCGGTCGCCTGGCGCACTTCGTCGTCGGCGAGGTCCGCGAGGCGCAGCGCGGCGTCGAGATTGGTCAGGATGTTGTCGAGTTCGACCGAGATCTCGTCCGCGATCCGGCGCTGTTCCAGTTCGCGCGCGCGCAGTTCGGCCTCGGCCCGGCGCAGCCGCCCGCGCGCCTCGCGCCGCTGGAGCGGGACGGTGAAGGTGAGCCCGACCACGGTGTCGGTCGAATCGAAGCTCGGCCCGCCATCGCCCACGGGGCCGAAATCGCGCGACAGCTCGACCTCGAAATCGAGCCGGGGCTTGAGGTCGTTGCGCCGCAGTTCGACCCGGTTCTCCGCCCGCTCGATGGCGAGCCTGAGGGTTTCGAGCTCGGGCCGTTCATCGATCACGAAACGGCGCCGGTCGGCGATCAGTTCGGTCACGTCGGGCAGGCTGTTGAGGACCTCCGCGCTCGGCAATTGCTCGCGCGTGGGCACGATCAGGTTGCCGTCGGTGTCGCGCAGGTAGAAGGACAGGCTGTTCGACGCGGTCAGGAAATCGCGCCGCGCTTCCTCGAGCAGGCTGCGGCGGCGGATGAGGTTCTGCTCGTTCTCGGTCAGCGCGATCGCGGGCAGGGCGCCCTCGCGCACCTGCCGGTTTAGCCCGACCGCGCGCGCCTCGGCGATTTCGAGCAGTTCCTCGTAGACGCGGATCTCGTTGCCCGCCGCGACCCAGGTCCAGTAGGCCTGCAGCGCCTCGAACTGCACGTTGAGCTGGACGAGCAGGATGTCGAGCCGCGCCTGGCTCGCCGCGAGCCGCGTGTCCTCCACCGCGAAACGGCGGTTGTCGATGGTGCTGTCGCGCAGCAGCGAAAGCAGCGCGCCGACCTTGAATTCGCCCAGTTCGTTGGTGTTGAAGACGTTTTCGTAGATCGGGAAATCGCCGTCGGAGAGCCGGTAGCTGCCGAACACCTTGGCGCCGAAGGGGCGCAGCGGCTGGGTCGCCTCGAATTCGGCGAAGCCGCCCGAATAGAACCCGCTCACCCGGTCATAGGCCCGCGCATCGAGCATGAGGTCGAACGCCCCGTCCGCGGCGAGCCGGTCGCCGCGCGCGGCCGCTTCGCGCTCGAAGCTCTCGAGGATGGCGGGGAAGGTCAGCGCCGAGGAGCGCAGCACCTCGTCCGGCAGGAGCGGGCCGGACTTGAGCGCGTCTTCGATCGGATCGCCGACTGCTTCGATGTCCTGCGCCGCGAGCGGCGCGTGCGGCGCCGCGGCCAGCGCAAGGGCGAGGGCGAACCCGAGCGCGCCCGCGGTGCGCCGGAGGACCTCCGGACGGTGCCGTCCGGCCGGTTTTTCGCACCCCTCCGCCATGGTCAGGCAGGCGCCCCCGCCGGTCCCGACCCCGCGGGAAGTTCGGGCGGGAAATTGTTGAGCTGGCGCCAGATCTCGTAGCCGACCGGGACCGTCTCGAGCAGGATCCACGCGCGCACCGAGGCGCCGAAGCGGGCATAGCGTTCCTTGGGCCAGGGGTGGGGATCGGACTTGTCCTCCGCGATCAGGACGCGGAAGCGCCCGTCCGCCTGCGCCGACTGGTCGACCGCGGTGACGATCCCGCCGAAGGTGCCGACCGCGATCGAGGGCCAGCCGCTGAACTGGACCACGGGCCAGCCCTCGAACTGGATGCGGGCCGGATCGCCGGGCTGGACGAGGCCGACGTCGCGCCCGTCGACGAAGATCTCGACGACCCGCTCGGCCGACAGCGGCACGAAGGTCACCAGCGGATCGCCCGCATTGACGATCGTCGCCACGTCGCCGGCGTTGACGCTCTGGATGAAGCCGTCGCGCGGCGCGGTGACGACCTGCGAGGACTGGCGCGAGAGGCTGACCTGGGTGCGGGCGAGGTTGGCCTGCGCCTCCGCGACGCCCTGGCGCATCTGGTCGACCCGGATCTGCGCCTGTTCGTAATCGCGCCGCGCGGCGAGCCCTTCGCGGAAGAGCTCGGCCATGCGCCGCTCGTCGATCTGGGCGGTGGCGAGCGCGTTCTGCGCCGCCTGGAGCTGGATTTCGACCTGCTGGCGTTCGGCCTCGAGCCGTTCGACCAGCCGCGGGTCGATGTCGGAGATGCGCGCGATCGGGTCGCCCTTCTTCACCTGGCTGCCGTCGCGCACGAAGAATTCGTCGATCCGGCCGGAGACGAGCGCGTTGATTTCCTGCTGGCGCTCGTTCGGGTTGAGCGTGGTGACGACGCCCTGTCCGCTGGTGGTCTGCACCCAGGGCACGTAGATCAGGAAGCCCACCGTCGCGATGAAGCCGATCAGCAGGATGAGGAACACGGTCCGCATCACGCGCGGGGTCTTGACGCTTTCGAGCGCGGTGAACTGCGGGATGTCGTTGACGAGCACGGCCATGTCCTATTCCCCGACCATGTTCGCCCGGGGGTTCGCCCTGGGGTTCACCTTGCCGCCCGCGCCTTCGGCCTTGAGCAGGCGTCGCCCGCCCGGGCGGCGCGGCGGTTTCTGGTTCACGGCCAGGCGGAAATCCTCGAAATCGGCGAAATAGCGCTGCTGCTTCGCCTCGATGTAGAGGAAGCGGTCGAACCCCAGGTCGATCCGCCGGTTGGAAAAGCAGATCACGGTGGTGTAGGCCTGTTCGCGCAGTTCGTTGACGGCGCGGGAGAGATTTTCCTCGTCGATCAGGTCGAACAGGCGCGAGAGCACCAGCACGCGCGGCTGTTCGAGCAGCGCGTTGGCGAGCTTGAGCTGCTGGAGTTCGACCGAGGACAGCGGATAGCCGGTCGAGGCGATCGGCGTGTCGAGCCCCTTCTCGAAGGTCGAGATCGTGTCGCTCAGCCCCACCGTCTCGAGCGCGGCGACCATCCGCCGGGTCGCGCTTTCGGGACAGGCGAGGCTGAGGTATTCGCGGATCGTCATGCCGACGAAGGTCGGGCGGTCGAGCACGTGGATGTTCTTGCGAAGATTGTGCGCCTCGATGTTCATCAGGTCGATCCCGCCCATCGTGGCGAAACCGCTCTTGGGCAATTCGTGCATCTTCAAGAGGTTGGTGAAGAGCCGCTGGACCCCGTGATGGCTGGCCGCGGCCATGACGATCGCGCCCGAGGGGATTTCGAGGTTGAACACCGCGTCCTCGTTCCGCGCGCGCCCGCGCACGCCTTCGAAGACGAGCGTGTGATCGTCGCCGTGCATCGGGTCGGCGCCGGAAGGCTCTTCCTGCTCGACATCGTAGAACAGCGAGATTTCCTCGACCGCGGCGCACAGGTCGTAGAAATAGGGCAGGTAGCTGCCGAGCTGGGCGACGCCGAAAAAGGCGACCGAGAGGACAAGCTCGGCCGCGACCAGCTGGCCCAGCGTCAGCTCGTTCTGGATGACCAGCCATCCCCCGAGACCCAGCAGGACCGCGCTTGCCAGGGCGTAAAGGAACAGGAACGAGAGCGCCTGCGAAAAATGCTGGCGGAAATGCCGCTTGCGCTCGGCCAGGTAATTGGCCGTGAAATCATTCGTCCGGTCGAAGGCGTAATCGATCCGGCGCTGCGACTTGAAGAAGCCGTTGGAGCCGCCGATCGTCTCGACCCAGGCGGCGGTCGCGTGCTTGGCATGGGAAAGGTCGATCCCGGTCCTGATCGCCTTGTTCCCCCAGATCAGCCAGATCGCCCAGATCATCCCCGCCATGACGATCGTGAAGAGCAGGAACAGGGGATGGTAGAGCGAAACGAGGATGAAGCCGACCACGATCTGCAGGACCACGGTGAAACCGCTGAGGAACAACACGGGCGCAACGCTCTGCACGACGGTGACATCGAAATAGCGATTGAACAGGGAACCGCGGTTCGTGTCGTTGAAGAAGGGGTTCTGGGCGTGAACCGAGATCAGGGCGATTTCCGCCACCATGCGGGCGTAGAACCGCCGCGCGAACAGTTCCATCAGGTGGATGCGCAGGGCATAGAGCAGCCCCGAGATCATCAGCAGGCCGAACAGCGTGAGCGAGAGCACCACCAGCGGCGCGGTGAGCGCGGTGTTGGCGATCGTGTTGACGAGCATCTGCACCGAGATCGGCGTCGCCAGCGACAGCAGGCTGATCCCGACGCCGTAGACGACCGCGAGCCAGTAGAAATTGCTTTCCGGCTGGAGGATGTCGAAGAAGCGACGAAAGAACTTCACCAAAGAGATGCGGTCGCCGTAGGTGTGATTCAGGGCTGACATTTACCTGTGTTCCGTTCGCCTAGTAGCCGGGGGCAGGCCGATGCCCGAAGCGTCCGGTCGGGACATCCCGCAGCGCAAGGTCAAACCGCGATAAGGAATATCGTCTGATCCGAAGGCCGCGATGCACCGTTCGACGCGAAAAATCCCTTCCCGAAGCGCAAATCCGGCGGTCCGGCGACACGACCGGACGTTTCCTTGTGCATCTGCGAAGTGTCTTTTTTCATGCCCTTTATCAAGCCCGGATTGAAAAAACGTGTCCACCATCCACGCAAATCCGCCCCTTGCGAAGCGGTGCAATGTCGCTTGCGCGATGCTAGGTGCGAGATTGACCATAGCTGAACCGGTCCGCGCGGTCACCCGAACGCGGCGGACCGCACGAAGGAGCTTCGCGTGAGCCAGACCGCCACCCCGCTTTCCGCCACCCCGCTTTCCGCCCCCCTGCTGTCCGCCTTTACCGCGGCGCCGGTCGTCCCGCTCGTCGATACGGGCGATGCAGGCGAAGCGGTCGCGATTTCGCGCGCGCTGCTGCGGGGCGGGCTCGCGGTGCACGAAGTGGTGCTGCGAAAGCCCGGTGCGATGGATGCCATGCGCGCGATGGCCGGGCGCCGGGCGGAGATCGGCGAAGGGCTGATCGTCGGGGCGGGCACGGTCCTCACGCTCGACCAGGCGAAGGCGGCGCGCGATGCGGGCGCGCAGTTCATCGTGTCGCCGGGCCTGCTCGACGAGATCGCGCTGTGGTGCATCGAGGAGGGGCTCCCGGTCCTTCCCGGCACGGTGACCGCAAGCGAGGTCCAGCGCGCCCATGCGCTCGGCCTGCGCGCGGTCAAGTTCTTCCCCGCCGCGCTCGCGGGCGGCGTGCCGCTGCTCAGGGCGCTGTCCGCGGCCTTCGGCGCGATGCGGTTCGTGCCGACCGGCGGCATAACGGCAGCGAACCTTGCCGACTATCTCGCGCTGGAGAGCGTGCTTGCCTGCGGGGGAAGCTGGCTGACCCCGGCCGAGGCCGTCGCGGCGGGCGATTACGACGCGGTCACGCGGCTCGCGCGCGAGGCGGTCGACACGGCCCGCGCGGCGCGGGGCTGAACGGCGCGCGGGAAGGATGGGCGCGGCGGTGCGTCACCTGCTGCTGATCGGCGGCGGCCATGCCCATGTCGCGGTGCTGGCCGACTGGATCCGCCGCGGCCCGCCCCCGGATGCGCGCGCCACCCTGCTCACGCCCCATCCGGCCCTGCGCTATTCGGGCATGGTGCCGGGCTGGATCGCGGGCGAGCACGAGCGGCTGCGCGGCATCGTCGACCTTGCCGGACTGGCGGCGGCGGCGGGGGTCGAACTGGTGCTGGGCCGGGCGGTCGCGATCGACCCGGGCGCGCGCCACGTCACGACCGCGGCGGGCAATCGGATCGGCTTCGACCTCGCCTCGCTCGACACCGGCGGGGTGGGCCACGCCGCGCGGACCCTCGGCGAGGATCCCCGCCTCCTGGAGATCCGCCCGATCGAGCGTTTCGTCGAACGGCTCGATCAATGGCGCCGCGCCCGGGCCGGGGACAGGGTGCGCGCGGCGGTCGTCGGGGGCGGGGCAGGGGGCGTCGAGCTCGCGCTTGCGCTTCGCAACCTCGCAGGGGCCGGAACGCGGCCCGAGGTGACGCTTGTCACGGGAAGCGCGGGGCTGCTGCCGACGATGTCGCGCGCCGTTCGCCGGACGACGCGGGGCGAACTCGCGCGGCAGGGGATCGCGGTGATCGCCGCGGATGCGCGTTTTCGGGACGGCGCGCTGATGGCCGGCGGGGCCTCGCTCGAACCGCTCGACCTCGTCATCGCCGCGATCGGCAGCGCGGCGCCCGAATGGCCGGGGGCGGGCCGCCTTGCGACCGACCGGGCGGGCTTCGTCGCGGTCGATGAATTCCAGCGGTCGGTATCGCACCCCCACGTCTTCGCCGCCGGAGACGTCGCCGCGCGGGCCGACCGGGACGTGGCCCATTCGGGCGTGCACGCGGTCTTCGCCGGGCCGAAGCTCGCCGCGAACCTGCGCGCCGTGCTGGGCGGAAGGGAGCCGGCCGCAAGCTACCGTCCGCGCTGGAACAGCCTCTATCTCCTCACCACCGGCGATGGTCGCGCGATCCTCAGCTACGGGCCGATCGCGGCGAAGGGGTGCTGGGTCCGCGCGCTCAAGCGATGGATAGACTTGCGCTGGATCGACACCTACGCAAGGTCCGCGGGCGGGGCGTAACCGTGGCTCGTTTCCTTTCGTACCCGTCCTCATGGGAGCCTTGATGAAGAAAGCGCTGGTCATCGGTCTGATCGCCGCGCTGGTGGCGGCCTATTTCCTGTTCGATCTCGGCCAGTACCTGACGCTCGACGGGGGCAAGCGGGTCGCGGGGACCATCGACGCCTTCTATGCCGAGAACCCGGCGCTGGTGATCGGCGGCTTCTTCCTCGCCTATGTCGCGGTCACCGCAGCCTCGCTGCCGGGCGCGGCGGTGATGACGCTCGCGGCGGGCGCGCTGTTCGGGCTGGTGCTCGGCACCGTCATCGTCTCCTTCGCTTCGACCATCGGGGCGACGCTCGCCTTCCTCGCCTCGCGCTACGTGCTGCGCGACTGGGTCGAGGCGCGTTTCGGCAAGCGTCTGAAGGGCGTGAACGAGGGGCTCGAACGCGACGGCGCATTCTACCTCTTCACCATCCGCATGATCCCGCTCTTTCCCTTCTTCGTGGTGAACCTCGTCATGGGACTGACGCGGATCCGGACCTGGACCTTCGTGTGGGTGAGCCAGGTCGGGATGCTGCTGGGGACGCTCGCCTACGTCAACGCGGGGACGCAGCTGGGGCGGATCGAAAGCACCAGCGGGCTGCTCTCCCCCGGGCTGATCGGGTCCTTCGTCGTGCTCGCCTTCGTGCCGTGGATCGGAAAGGGCATCGTCGGCCTGATCCGGCGGCGGCGGGTCTATCGCGGCTTCGCGCGGCCCAGGCGGTTCGATCGCAACCTCGTCGTCATCGGGGCAGGTTCGGCCGGGCTGGTCGCGGCCTATATCGCGGCGCAGGTGCGCGCGGGCGTGACGCTGGTCGAGGCGGGGGCGATGGGGGGCGACTGCCTCAACACCGGCTGCGTGCCGTCCAAGGCCCTGATCAAGACCGCCAAGGCCGCGGCGACCATGCGCCATGCGGACCGCTACGGCCTCGTGCCCGTCGAACCGCAGGTCCCCTTCCGCGAGACGATGGCGCGCGTGCGCCGGGTGATCGAGACGATCGAGCCGCACGACAGCGTCGAGCGTTACGAGGGGCTGGGCGTCGACGTGGTCAGGGGCCGGGCGCGGATCACCGACCCGTGGACGGTCGAGATCGCGCGCGAGGGGGGCGAAACGCAGCGCCTTGCCACGCGCAGCATCGTCATCGCGACCGGGGCCGAGCCGGTCGTCCCGCCGATCCCGGGGATCGAGGAGAGCGGCTATCTCACCAGCGAGACCCTGTGGGACGCCTTCGCCGAACGGGACGAGGTGCCGCGCCGGATCGCGGTGCTCGGCGGCGGACCGATCGGGTGCGAATTGTCGCAGGCGCTGGCCCGGCTGGGCGCGCAGGTGACGCAGGTCGAACAGGGCGAGCGCGTGCTGGCCCGCGAGGACGAGGATGTCTCCGACCTCGCCCGCGCCGTGCTGGAGGAGGCGGGCGTCAGGGTGCTGACCGGCCACGAGGCGGTGCGCTTCGAAGACGGCGCGCTGATCGCGCGGGGCGCCGGGGGCGAGGTCCGGATCGCCTACGACGCCCTGATCGTCGCGGTCGGGCGCAAGGCGCGGCTGAGCGGTTTCGGGCTGGAGGAACTCGGCATAGACACCGACAGGACCGTGAGCACCGACGAATTCCTCGCGACGAAATTCCCCAACATCTACGCCGCTGGCGATGTCGCCGGGCCGTTCCAGTACACCCACGCCGCAAGCCACCAGGCCTGGTATGCCAGCGTCAACGCGCTGTTCGGCCAGTTCAGGCGGTTCAGGGCCGATTACCGCGTCATGCCCGCCGTCACCTTCCTCGACCCCGAATTCGCCCGCGTCGGCCTCAACGAAAGCGAGGCAAAGGAGCAGGGCGTCGAATACGAGATCACGCGCTACGCCATCGACGAACTCGACCGCGCCATCGCCGAGAGCGAGACGAGGGGCTTCGTCAAGGTGCTGACGCCGCCCGGCAAGGACACGATCCTGGGCGTCACCATCGTCGCGGCGCACGCGGGCGAATTGCTGGCGGAATACGTGCTGGCGATGAAGCACGGTATCGGTCTTAACAAGATCCTCGGCACGATCCATTCCTACCCCACCATGGCCGAGGCGAACAAATACGCCGCCGGCGACTGGAAACGCGCGCACAAGCCCGAGCGCCTGCTCGCCTGGGTCGAACGCTATCACCGCTGGCGGCGCGGGTGAGCGCGGAACTGTTCGACCAGCTGCGCGGCATCCTAGGCATCGCCGTGCTGCTCGCCATGGCATGGGGGCTGAGCGAGGACCGCGCGCGCGTGCCCGGCTGGCGCTGGATCGGCGGCGCGCTGCTGCTGCAGGGCGCGCTCGCGCTGCTGATCGTGCGCGTGCCCTTCGTCTGGACGGCGATGGGATACGCCAATGCCGCCGTCACCGCGATCGAGCGGGCGACGCTCGAAGGCTCCTCCTACATGTTCGGCTATCTCGGCGGCGCGCCCCTGCCCTTCGAACCGAAGGACGGCGGCGCCCCGCCCGTCATCATCGCCTTTCAGATCCTCCCGCTCGTCATCGTGTTCTCCGCGCTCGCCGCGCTGCTGTGGCACTGGGGCGTGCTGCGCTGGCTGGTGAACGGGCTTTCCTTCCTGCTGCGCCGCACGCTCGGCGTGAGCGGGGTCGTGGGCCTGTCGGGCGGGGCGAACCTGTTCCTCGGCGTCGTCGAAAGCCCACTGGTGGTGCGCGCCTATTTCGCCCGCATGAGCCGGGCCGAGCTGTTCCAGGTCATGGTGCTTGCCATGGCGACGATATCGGGCGCGATCCTGATCCTTTACGCGACCACCCTGTCGGCCACGGTTCCCGATGCGGTCGGCCACATGATCTCCGCCTCGCTCGTCTCGCTCCCCGCCGCGCTGCTGGTCGCCAGGCTGATGGTGCCGGGCACGCCCGATGATGCGGCGACCGAAACCGCCGGGGACGAGCCGGGCCTGCGCTACGAATCCAGCATCGACGCCATCGTCAAGGGCACGATGGACGGGATGCAGCTCTTCCTCGCGGTCATCGCGGTCATCATCGTGGTCTTCGCGCTGGTCGCGCTGGCCGACCAGGCGCTCGCCCTGCTGCCGGCGGTGGCGGAAGAACCGCTGACGCTCAAGCGCCTCTTCGGCTGGCTCTTCGCGCCTTTCATGTGGCTCATCGGCGTGCCCTGGGCCGAGGCGCAGGCGGCCGGCGCGCTGATGGGGACGAAGGCGATCCTCAACGAATACGTCGCCTATCTCGAACTCGCCGCGCTGCCCGCGGGCACGCTGGGGACGCGCGGCCTCCTCATCGTTACCTACGCCCTGTGCGGCGTCGCCAACCTCGCCAGCGTCGGCCTGCTCGTCTCGACCATCGGCACGCTCTGCCCCGAACGCCGCGCCGAGGCCGCCGGGCTCGGCATCCGAAGCTGGATCGCGGGCAACCTTTCGAGCGCGATGACGGGGGCGTGGGTCGGGCTCGTCACGCTCGGCGGATAGGGCGGGGCCGGGCGCGCGGCGCGCCCCGTTCTTTCCTACGCCGGTCCGGCGCGCTATCCCCCGCCGCTGCCCCCGAAGAGCGGGGCCGAATGGAGCAGATGATGCCTTTTCGCCTCCGCCCGCGTGTCCGTCCGCTGCCGTTTTTTCGCGCATTTCTTCGTGAATACAGGGCCTTGCGGGGCGAGGGTAAAGTTGACAGGGTGTCAACTTTGTCACCTTTTCGGCCCGCGAAAGGGGCCTAGGGGCGTGTTCGACGCGAAGCTGCGCCCGCTGATCGACCCGCCCCTGAACCGCGCCGGGCGCGCGCTCGCGCGGCTGGGCGTCACCGCCAACGCGCTGACGATCGCGGGCCTGGCGCTGGGGCTGGCCGGGGCCGGGGCCATCGCCTCGGGGGCGATCGGGGCGGGGCTGGCGTTGATCCTCGCCAATCGTCTCATCGACGGGCTCGACGGGGCGGTGGCGCGGGCGCGCGGCCCGACCGCCTTCGGCGGCTATCTCGACATCGTCGCCGATTTCGCCTTCTACGTCTCCGTCCCGCTCGGCTTCGGCGTGCTGGCAGATGCGAACACGCTCCCCGCGCTGGTGCTGGTGGCGAGCTTCGTGCTGACGGGCGTCAGTTTCCTCGCTTTCGCCACCATCGCCGCCACGCGCGGCGAGGAGACTGCGGCGCATGGGCGCAAGAGCTTCTTCTATTCGACCGGTCTTGCCGAAGGGGCCGAGACGATCCTCGTCTTTGCGCTGATGTGCCTGTTTCCCGCGTGGTTCGGCGTCATCGCCTATGCCTATGCGGGCCTGTGCGTCCTCACCGTCTTCCAGCGCAGCGCGATGGCGCTGGCGCAGTTCCGGTGATCGCGCGTTACAACCGTTCGGCGATCGCCGCGCGCAGGTCGCGCAGCCGATCGGCATTGGCGCCGAGGTCGCTCTGCCCGACCCGGCTGACCGAGCGCAGGTCGATCTCGCCGTTCGCGACGCGCGCCACCACGTCGTCGCGGAAGCCGAACCAGAAGGTCTCGGCGACGCCTTCGACCCGGCCCGCTTCCGCATCGACCCGGATTTCGGCGAGGCCCAGTTCCTCCATCGCCGCGCGCACCGCCTCCAGCGCCTCGGCGGACGAAGCGGTGCCGAGCGGGACCGGGCGCAGATCGGGATAACGTTCGGCGATCACCTCGGCATGGCTCTGCGCCGCAAGCGCCGGGTCGGCGGAGCGCCACATTTCGAGCTCGCCCAGCGGCACGGAATAGTCGTTGAGCGGGTTGGCCCCGACCCTGGCGCGAGCGTCGAGCGTGGCGGGCGAGAACCGGGGCGGGTCGGCGGTGTCGGTCGCGATGTCGTGGATCGGGTTCGCGCTGCCCTTGCCGGCGGCGGACAGCCCGAGCCCGACGAAGCCGAGCGGGATCAGGAGCGCGATCAGCGCGAGCGGCCAGCCGGCGCGCGGGGGTTTCCTCAGGATGAGAACCAGCGAAACGATCGCCAGCAGCGCCGTTCCACCGACCAGCAACGCGCCCCCGCCGAAAGTCAGCGGGAGGAGGCCGATCTCCCAGCTCCACAGGCCGAACTTCGTGCCGAGCGCGGTGACGGCGAGATAGACCGGGATGAACAGGGCGAGACCGAAAACGATTCGGGCGTGCAGGGGCGGTTTTGTCTCCATGCGCGCTGTTTAGCGCCTCGCCCGCCCGGAGCAATGGTGCGGCGCGACGCGCGGCATGGCTTGCAATCCCCCGCGGGTCCGGGCAATCCTTGCAGATACGCACCGGTCATCGTGCGTTGTCGGGTCTGAGGTTCGTGGGGGCGCGAAAGCTTATCGGCATCGAGCTCCCGCTTTTCATGGCCTTTAATCTGGTTTAATGCCCGCGGCTTCGCGGGAGGTTTTAGTCCAAAGAGGGAAAATCCATCATGAAGCGTACCACTCTCCTTAGCGCCGTGGCGCTCGCCAGCCTCGTGACGCTGTCGGCCTGCGGTGGCGGCAATCAGGAACCCGCCCCGGCCGCCGAGGAAACCGAGGAAGCCGAGGCCGCGCCGGTCGCCGAAGAGACTGCCCCTGCCGAAGAGGAAGTCGCCGCGGTTCCCGAAGTCGAAGCGAACGGCACCGTGCACGAAGTCGAGATGCTCACCCGTGACCCCGACGGCAGCGGGCTGCAGGTCTTCAAGCCGCGCCTGATCACCGCCGAAGTGGGCGACACCGTCACCTTCGTGCCGACCGATCCGACCCACCAGTCCTCGTCGATCCCCGAAATGATGCCTGCCGGCGTCGAAGGCTGGGAAGGCGAGATCAACGAGGAAGTCAGCTACGTCCTGCCGACCCCGGGCATTTACGGCTACAAGTGCGTGCCGCACTACGCCGCGGGCATGATCGGCATGATCGTCGTCAAGGGCGAAGGCATGACCGCGAATCTCGAAGACGCCAAGGCGGCGAGCCATCCGGGTCTCGCCGGCCGCGAATTCAACGAGATCTTCGAACAGGCCGAAAGCGAGGGCATGTTCTCCTCGTAAGGCTTTCGCCTTGCCGACAGGCCTTTGGGAAAGGGGCCGGTGCGGGAAGCCGCACCGGCCCCTTTTGCATTGGACCCCCGGAAACATCCCGTTTTCCGCTCGTTGGATGAAACGTCATGCGGTATGCTCTGCATGGCCATGACGGTAGGGAGGGAGAAGAGGAGCATGAACAAGCGCACTGCGATGACCACCCTGCTGCTCGGCAGCGGTCTTGCCCTTGCGGCCTGCGGCGGGCAGGCGGACGAAGAGGCCGGTCCGGCGGACAGGGCCGAAACGGTCGAAGCCGAGCCGGCCCCGCCGCCTGCCCCCGAACCCGAGGCCCGACCCGATCTCGCCGAAGTCGCCCTCGATGATCTTGCGCCCGATGCCGCGGCCGGCAAGACGGTCTTCACCAAATGCATGGCCTGCCACGCGATGGAGGAGGGAAGGAACCGCGTCGGTCCGCATCTTCACGACGTCGTCGGACGGGAAGCCGGTTCGGTCGCGGACTTCAACTACTCGGACGCCAACAGGAACAGCGACATTACCTGGAGCAGGGAAGTGCTGTTCGACTACCTGGTCGCGCCGCAGGAGTATCTCCCCGGCACGCGCATGGCCTTCCAGGGGATCAAGGACCCGCAGGACCGCGCGGATCTCATCGCTTATCTCGAGGCGAACGGCGAAGTCTGATCGGATCGAAGTCTGATCGGGACGACGCGCTGCGCCGCCGGGAACAGTCGAGCGATGAAGGGGCGGCAGGCCAAAGGCCGCCGCCCCTGTCGCCCCTCCCGCCCCGGGGCGGAAACTCGTTCGGCGATCAGGCCGCGGTCGCCATCCGCGCCAGCTCGCACTGGGACCAGATCTCGGACAGCGCGTTGATCAGCCGGTCGATGTCGCCGTCGCTGTGGACCGGCGAAGGGGTCAGCCGAAGCCGCTCGGTCCCCACCGGCACGGTCGGGTAGTTGATCGGCTGCACGTAGATGCCGTGATTGTCCATCAGCCAGTCGCTGATCCGCTTGCACTTGTGCGCGTCGCCCACCATCACCGGGATGATGTGGCTCGGATTGGCGAGGTGGGGGATGCCCATGATGTCGAGCTTGCGCCTTACCTGGGCGACCCGATCCTGGTGCCGTTCGCGCTCCTCGTTGCTTTCCTTGAGGTGCCGGATGCTCGCCGCCGCGCCGGCGGCGACGGCCGGGGGCAGGGCGGTCGAGAAGATGAAGCCGCTGGCGAAGCTGCGGACGAAATCGACGAGGTTCGCCGAGGCCGCGATATAGCCGCCCATGACCCCGAAGGCCTTGCCGAGCGTGCCCTCGATCACGGTGATCCGGTCCATCAGCCCTTCGCGCTCGGCGATCCCGCCGCCGCGCGGGCCGTAGAGGCCGACGGCGTGGACCTCGTCGATATAGCTCATCGCCCCGTGTTTCTCGCACACGTCGAGGATGTCGGCGATGGGGGCGATGTCGCCGTCCATCGAATAGACGCTCTCGAAGGCGACCAGCTTGGGAACCTCCGGCCCGTAATCGGACAGGAGCTGGTCGAGATGCTCGACGTCATTGTGGCGGAAGATCTTGTAGGGCGCGCGCGAATAGCGGATGCCCTCGATCATCGAGGCGTGGTTGAGCGCATCGGAAAACACCACGCAGTCCGGGATGCGTGCGGCCAGCGTGCCGATGCCCGCCCAGTTCGAGACATAGCCGCTGGTGAACAGCAGCGCCGCTTCCTTGCCGTGAAGGTCGGCGAGTTCCGCCTCGAGTTCGACATGGTAGTGGTTCGTGCCCGAGATGTTGCGCGTGCCCCCGGCACCCGCGCCGCATTCCTCGAGCGTGGCGTGCATCGCCTCGAGCACCTTGGGATGCTGGCCCATGCCGAGATAGTCGTTCGAGCACCAGACGGTGACCGCCTGCGTGTCCGTTTCGCCGACGAAGCGCGTCGCGTGCGGGAACCGCCCGCGGTGCCGCTTGATGTCGGTGAACACGCGGTAGCGCCCTTCCGCGCGCACGCCATCGAGCTCGCTGGCGAAAAAAGCTTCGTAGTCCATGGGCAGTCCCTCTTGATGCATTCTTATCGTCTGTCGTTCCGGATGGATGGGGCGGGCGCGGGTGCCCGAAGCGCCATGTCGCGCCGGCGCGCGGGCAGGGCCCAGCCCCACAGCATGCCGTCGCGAAACGGCAGGGCGAGAAACACGTGTTCGAGCGCCCCGAGCACGCACAAGGTGAAGAGCAGGCTCGCCCCGACCATCTGCGCGCTGCCCACCGGAGCGGCGATCGCGAGCGCGGCGAACCACCAGGCAAGGCCGAGGATCGCGACGATCGACAGGGCGAGCAGGCCGGTCATGCGGTTCGCGCCGAAATAGGTCTTGAGATAGTCGAGATGCGGCGGGAGCATTTCGGTCGTGGTGTTGGGCACGCCCACGAACAGGTTGATCTTCGACGACAGGCGCAGGCCGAACATCAGCACGAACACCATCGCCCCGACCTGGTTCGGCGCATTCCACGACAGCGAGATCAGGAGCAGGACTGTCAGCGCGAGCGCGACCTCGTGGTGCATGACCGTCGCGCTCGCCTGCCGGAACCGCTCGAGCCCGCGCACGCCCGGCGCGATCGGCTCGCGCCGCGGGCCGGCCGAGGCGCCGGTGAGAAAGCCGATCTCATGCCAGCCCCACACCATCAGCGCGCCGATGAAGGCGACGTACACCCCCGGAACCGAAACCGATTGCGAGGCGACGAGGATGACGATGAGGCCGAGGATTCCCCCCGCCCCACCGATCGCGAGGCTGCGCGAGAAGGTCGCGCGCTCGCGATTGTCGGCCCACGCGACGAGCCCCGTCGCGACGAACCAGACCGCCACCGTCACGATGAACGGGACAACATGGCCGCTCCAGCTCACCATGCGGGACGCAGCCTGACCGATTGCGGCAGGGCGTTGGGCCGGGTGCGGTGGAAATACATCCGCGCGAAGGCCCAGCCGGCCCCCGCCATCCCGCTCACGCGCTTGGCGAGGCCGCCGATGCCGCCCTGTTCCTTGCCGTCCTCGATCCGGCAGGCGGCGAGGCGCAGGGCCTCCATCTGCCGGCGGAACGCGGGGTCGTCGATGTCGAGTTCGACCGGGAAGACCTGGCGGCTGATCTGGTTGCAGATCGAGAACACCTTGTAGTCATATTCGGTCGGATCGACCCCGAGCGCCTTGTGGAAGGCGGGCCGGGCATGGTCGCGCACGTACATGGTCGCATAGACCGACAGCAGGAAGAAACGCACCCACAGCTTGTTCGCGCCCTGCAGCAGCTTGGGGTCCGACCGCAGCAGCATGGCGAAGGCCTCGCCGTGACGGAACTCGTCGTTGCACCATTCGAGGAACCAGTCGAAGATCGGGTGGAACTTGTGCTGCGGGTTCGCGGCGAGATGGCGGTAGATCGTGATGTAGCGGGCGTAGCCGATCTTCTCCGACAGGTAGACCGCGTAGAAGATGAACTTCGGCTTGAAATAGGTGTATTTCTTGGTCCGCGTCAGATAGCCGAGATCGACCCCGATGCCCGCATCCTTGAGGCTTTCGTTGATGAAGCCCGCGTGGCGGCTTTCGTCCCGGGCGAGCAGCTTGAACAGCTGCTTGACGTCGGGATTCTTGGTCCGCTTGGCGATTTCGGCATAGAGCACGCAGCCGGAAAATTCCGAGGTCATCGAGCTGACGAGGAAATCGGTGAATTCCTTGCGCAGTTCGGGCTCGAGCCCCTCGATCACGCCCTTGAAGCTGTCATTGTGCCGGAAGTGCTTCTTGTTGGGGTCGCCGATCATCTCGTCGATCAGCGCGTCCCATTCCTCCCGCACCGGGGAAACGTCGATCGCGTCCAGCGCATCGAAATCCGTGGTGTAGAATCGCGGGGTCAGCATCGTGTCCTGCGTGGCGAGGGCCATCGCCTCTTCGCTGGTCATCGGCTTGTAGGCGTTCATTTGATCCTCCCGGGATTGAAGCTCACCTCGTAGAGTTCCTTGAGATCGAAATAGGCCGCGAGGCGGGTGAGCGCGCGGGTGACGGGCCCGGCCCGGGTCACCGTCGCGGCGCGTTCGAACACGGCGCTCTGGCCGAAGGGGATCGTGATCGGGTCGCCATGCACCCGGACCTTGTCGCCCGGTTCCAGTGCGACATCGCCGGCCAGTTCGACATGGGCATGGAAATGCTCCGAGCTCTGTTCGACCGTGATCGTGCAGGGGATGTCGAACCGCCTTGCGGTCGGCACGGCGCGGATGGCGGCGTCGTCGATCGGGCGGGTGGCCATCACTTCACCCCTTCGAGCATTTCGGCGAAGACCCGGCGGTTGTCCTTGCCGAAATAGTCGAGTTCGAGTGTGGAACCGGTGGTCTCGTCGCGCAGGGTGAGGTTGCCGTTGTCCCATTCGACCAGTTCGAACGGCACATCGGCCCCGATCCCGCGGATGCGGCGCTGGTGGACGAGGCTGCGGACGGTCGAGCGCACGAAGCCGCCGTACCCGACGCCGAACCGGGCCACCTCGACGCCGCTTGCCGCATCCTCGACGCGGACCGAGCCGTCGGCCTCGTCGAAGAAGAACAGGTCGCGCGTCGTTGCGGCCTGGGTGCCCGCCTCGGCGCGCAGCACCACGGGATCGGACGTGCGCTCGAAGAAGCCCATCGTCACCGAGGCCGTCAGCGCGAGGCTGATCGCGACCAGCCCGCCCATCAGCAGCAGCGGAACGCGGTGGACGGTGATTTCGTCCTCTTCATAGGTGCGAACGATCATGCGGGGGCTCCTTTCAGACCTGTGTCCGACATTTCCTTCGCCTCGGCAGCGGGAGCGCCGGTCCGCGCGTGGGCATGGGAGCCGTGCCCCTGCCTAGCGGGCGCGGTCCCCGCTTCCTTGATCTCGATCAAATTCCGCTCGATCGCGCCGTATTGCGCGCGGGCATCGGCCATCAGGCGGGCAACCTTCTCGGGTTCGGCGATGCCGCGCAGCATCGGCTCGGGCCGGGCGAGCCGGAACGGGCGGACGTGCGGCCACATCAGCAGATAGCCGAGCAGGCGCTCGCCCTTCAGTTCGACAGCGATATCGCCGTGATCGCGCCCGCGCTGCTTGAGATGCGCGGCCGAGATTTGCTTCAGCGGGACGTTGATCCGCGTCTCGATCGCGATGCCGATCCGCATGATCAGCCGCGCATCGGTCAGGATGTAGAGCGTGCTGCGGACGCTGAGCCAGGCGAGCAGGTTGAGCACGCCGAGCCCGGCGATGCCGAGGGCGGTGATGATCGCGGCGCTCTGGTAATTGCCCATCGCGAGCGAGAACCCGACGAGCAGGGCGAAGTAGATGGCGACGCTGCGGGTGTGGAAGGCGGTGCGGGCAAGCACGCGCCGGTCGGGCCGTCCCTTCCACAGGATCCGTTCGTCCGCTGCCGGGGTGCCCATCGGGTCGCCGTGCGCGGTCGGCCCGGCATTCTCGAGCTCGGGCGGGTCGAAGCGCGGCTTTTCGTGCAGCGCCGGGTCCGCCTGGGGCCGGGTTTTCGTCATCAAATCCATGGTTCCGCCCTTTCCGGCGTCGCGTACATGTAGCCGCCGCCATAATAGGCCATGATCTTGTCCTCTTCGTAGCGGGTGACCTGGCCGGGTGTTTCGAGCCGCGGGACATCCGCGAACTGCTGTGAGGTGATCGCCGAAATCTCGACCTGTTCGGGCTTGTCGTCGAAGAAGCCCTTCTTCTGCACCGCGCAGACGAACATCGGGGCAAGCACCCTGTCGCCCGCATTGGTCTCGATCTCGAGATAGCGGATGATGTGTTCGGACTGGTCGACCCAGATGTCGGTGACCCTGCCGGCGACCTTCTTGTCCGCGGCGATCACCGGCCAGCCGATCAGTGCCGGATCGTTCGGCGAGACCGTGAGTTCGTGGCTGTTGCCGATCGGCACGATCCGGGGCCGGCCGTCATGGGTGAGGTCGGGATAGTCCGCGCGCTTGGCAAAGGCGGCCGGGCCGAGACCGTCCTTCATCGGGTTGCCGGTCGGAACCCAGGGCGCGCCGGCGGCGTTGAAGGCCTGCACGGCGGGAATCTTGAAGTCGTCCCGCGGCACGTCCTCGGGGATGTAGACCCCGCGCCCGTGGGGCAGCTTGAAGACCTTCTTGTCGCCCTGGCTGAGCGGCCAGGTGTCGACCCGCCCGGTCTGTTCGTCCTCGACCGGGTAGCCTTCGCGGCGGCTTTCCCGGTTGAGATAGACCACGAGGGCGATGAAGAAGACGAAAAAGAGCAGGAACGCCAGCTCGGCTACGTCGAGCGTCCCGACGATGTATGTGTTGTTCATTTCACATTCCTCTCAAGCAGAGTGCGACCGAGATGGGGTCCCCTGGGTCCTGACCGGTCATGTCGGGAATTCGCGCAGGCCGAACGGCTGGCCGGTGCGCTCCCGGTAAGCGAGGGTGGTGGTGCGACCCCGGCCGACGAGCGGCCCGATCGCGGCTAGGCCTGCCAGAAGCAGCAGGATTTCGAGGAGGTAGACCGAGGTGTACCCGGTCGCCCTCGTGGCGATGACCTCTCCCGCAGCGCCGGCCATGACGAGCGCCGAAACGCCGTCGCGAAGTGCGCCGCCGAGCGCTATTCCCGCGCCCGCAGCGGTCGCCTGGACTGCGCCCCACGCGCCGAGCGCGAGGCCGGCGGTCGCGCTTTCGGCAAGGCTCATCGCCTCCATCAGCGTGCCGACCGAGAACAGGCCGAGCCCGACGCCGATCGTGAACGCGCCGAGGAACAGCATCGCCGGCGCGTCGAAGGGCGCAGCGAAGATCACGAACAGGAAGGCGACGACACCCGTGACGAGGCCGGTCCCGGCGAGCCGCAGCGGATCGGCCCCGAGACCGAGCGAGCGGCCCGACAGCATGAAGCCGATCAGGCTGCCGAGCGCCCACGCCCCGGTGAGCGCGGTGGTCGACCCGACCGACAGGCCGAGGATCTCGCCGCCATAAGGTTCGAGCAGCGCGTCCTGCATCGCGAAGCCCGCCGCGCCGATACCGATCGCGGTCAGCAGGCGGGCATTGCGTCCGTCGCGCACGAAGGAGTCCCACAGCTCGCGAAAGTCGGGCGTCTCGCGGTCGTGCGACGTCGCCTTGGGATCGCGCGCCTCCTGCTTCCACAGGGCGACGAGATTGAGCGCGATCGTCAGCACCGCACAGCCCTGGATCACCTGCACCAGCTTGGTCGGGCTGAAATCCATCAGCACCCCGCCGATGACGAAGGCCGCGAACATCATGCCGACGAGCAGCATGACATAGAGCAGCGCCACCGCGCGCGGCCGCTTGTCCTCGGGCGCAAGGTCGGTCGCCAGCGCCAGCCCCGCGGTCTGGGTGATGTGGAAACCCGCGCCCGTCATCAGGAAGGCCACGGCCGCCGCGACCATGCCGAGCGTGAAGGCCTCGGGCTTGCCCAGCAGCAGCAGGGCGAAGGGCATGATCGCAAGGCCGCCGAACTGGGTGAGCGTGCCCGCCCAGATATAGGGCACGCGCCGCCAGCCGAGGAAGGACCGGTGCGTGTCCGACTTGTGCCCGATCAGCGCGCGGAACGGCGCGACCAGCAGCGGCACAGCGATCAGCAGGGCGACGAGCCAGGTCGGCGTGCCGATCTCGACGATCATCACCCGGTTGAGCGTGCCGTTGAGGAGCACCATCGCCATGCCCACGCTCACCTGGAACAGCGACAGCCGCAGCAGCCGGCCGAGCGGCAGGTCCTCGCTCGCCGCATCCGCGAAAGGCAGATAACGCACCGCGACCTGCGTCCAGGTATCGGCAAGGCGAGGGCGCTGGCTCATCCGTGCCTCACCAGTTCGAGCGCCTGCGAGGTGTAGAACCCGCTCGAGACGCGCCTGGTGCGCCCGATCGACCAGCCATGGAGACGGGCGAGGCGCTCGCGCACCTCGGCCTCGCGGACCGGGATGATCGCGGGCGAGCGGTCGCTCTTGGGGAAGACCTTGCCGAGCTCGTGCATCGCGCCGAGCAGCTTGGTGCGCGGGGCGAAGGTGAACAGGATCGAGCCGGTGCAGCGCTCCGCCAGCTGGGCGAGCGCATCGACGAGGTCTTCGGGCGAATAGTGGATCAGCGAATCCATCGCCACCATATGGGCGAAGGTGCCGAGCGCGGGGTCGAGCATGTCGCCCGCCAGCCAGCGGATCCGGCCATGCCCGAGGAAGGACGGGGTGCGTTCGCGCGCGACATCGACGAGGCCGGCAGCGACGTCGATCCCGGTCACCTCGGCGCCGCGGCAGGCCGCCTCGATCGAGAAGGCCCCGGTGCCGCAACCTGCATCGAGCACGCGGGTGCGCCGCAGGTCGTCGGGCAGCCAGGAAAGCAGGGTCGCGCGCATCTCGTCGCGGCCTGCCCGCACGGTCGCGCGGATGCCGCTCACCTTCGTATCGGAGGTGAGATCGATCCACGCCTGCCGCGCGGTGCTGTCGAAATAATTGGCCAGCGCCTCGCGGCGCTCGGCATAGGGGCTTGCCTCGAAGGGAAGGGGGGAGCGTGTGGCCATCATTCAAATCCCAGGAAGTCGAAGATTTCACGGTCCTTCATCGGGTTCGCCAGCTGCGGTTCGACGCCGTCCCACAGCATTTGGGCGAGCCGGAGATATTCGTTCTGGGCCTCGATCACTTCGGGATCGTCGCCCATTTCGAAGAGGGTGCATTTCTTGAGCCGCGAGCGGCGGATCGCGTCGACATCGCGGAAATGGGCGAGGCGCTGCATCCCGATCCGGTCGCAGAAGCGGTCGATCTCGTCGGTCTCGCGGCTGCGATTGGCGACCACTCCGGCGAGCCGCACGTCGTAGTTCTTGGCCTTCGCCCCGATCGCGGCGACGATCCGGTTCATCGCGAAGATCGAATCGAAATCGTTCGCCGCGACGACCAGCGCGCGTTCGGCGTGCTGGAGCGGCGCGGCGAACCCGCCGCACACCACGTCGCCGAGCACGTCGAAGATCACGACGTCGGTGTCCTCGAGCAGGTGGTGCTGCTTGAGGAGCTTGACCGTCTGCCCGACGACATAGCCGCCGCAGCCCGTGCCCGCCGGCGGGCCGCCGGCCTCGACGCACATGACGCCGTTGTAGCCTTCGAACATGTAGTCGTCGGGCCGCAGTTCCTCGGAGTGGAATTCGACCGTCTCGAGCACGTCGATGACGGTCGGCATGAGCTTCTTCGTCAGCGTGAAGGTGCTGTCGTGCTTGGGATCGCAGCCGATCTGCAGCACGCGGTGGCCGAGCTTGGAGAAGGCCGCCGACAGGTTCGACGAGGTGGTCGACTTGCCGATCCCGCCCTTGCCGTAGACCGCGAAGACCTTCGCGCCCTTGATCGCGTCGCGCGGGTCCAGCTGGACCTGGACCGAGCCTTCCCCGTCTGGCGGGGCGAAGCTGGATTTGGGGTTGTGAAGGTTCATGGTGATCCGATCCCTTTGTCTCTCATTCCGCCACGAAGACGCCTTCGAGGCGGTCCTCCAGCTCGTCACTCGCCTCACGCAGGGCGGCGAGCGTTTCCTCGTCGGGTTCCCACAGGTTGCGGTCGCACGCCTCGAGCAGGCGCCCCGCCACCCGCGCCGAGCTTTTCGGATTGAGTTCCGACAGCCGGCGGCGCATGTCCTCGTCGAGGACGAAGGTTTCGCTGATCTTCTGGTAGACCCACGGCGCGACCTGGCCGGTCGTGGCGGACCAGCCGAAGGTCGCGTTCACATGGCCCTCGATCGCGCGCACGCCCTCGTAGCCGTGATCGAGCAGGCCCTCGAACCACTTGGGATTGAGCGTCCGGGTGCGGGCCTCGAAATCGATCTGTTCGGCGAGCGTCCTGACCTTGGTGTTCCCGCGGGTCGCATCGAGGATGTAGACCGGCGCCTCGGCGCCCTTGGCCTTGGCGACCGAGCGGGTGACGCCGCCGAGCCCGTCGACATACTGGTCGACATCGTTGATCCCGACCTCGACGCTTTCGAGGTTCTGGTAGGTGAAATCGACTTCGGCGAGCACGCTCTGGAGCAGTTCGCGCCGCTGGACGGGTGCGCCCTTCACGCCATAGGCGAAGCCCTTGTTGACCTCGAAGGCGTTGGCGAGTTCGTCCGGGTCGGTCCAGGCTCCGCCGTCGATCATCTGGTTGACGTTGGCACCGTATGCGCCCTCGGCATTCGAGAAGACACGCAGCGCCGCCGTCTCGAGATCGCAGCCGAGCTTTTCCATCTGGGCGAGCGTGTGCTTGCGGACGAAATTCCGTTCGAGCGGCTCCTCCGCCTGGCTCGCCAGCAGCGCGGCCTCGGCCAGCATCCGGGTCTGCATCGGCAGGAGGTCGCGGAAGATCCCCGAAAGCGTCGCCACCACGTCGATCCGCGGCCGGCCGAGCTCCTCGAGCGGGATCAGCTCCGCCCCAGCGAGCCGGCCATAGCTGTCGCGCCGGGGCCGCGCGCCCATCAGGGTCAGCGCCTGGGCGATCTGGGTGCCCTCGCTCTTGAGGTTGTCGGTCCCCCACAGCACCATCGCAATGCTTTCGGGGAAGGGCTGGCCGCTTTCGACATGGCGCGCGATCAGCCGCTCGGCCTGTTCTGAACCCTGCATGCAGGCATAGCGCGTCGGCATCAGGAAGGGGTCGAAGCCGTGGATGTTGCGGCCCGTCGGCAGCACTTCGGGATTGGCGACGATGTCGCCGCCGGGCGCGGGCGGGACATAGCCGCCGTCGAGCGCATGGATGAGCGCGGCGAGTTCATCCGAGGAATCGAGCTGACGCCCGAGTTCGTCCCGGTCGATCCCGGCCTCGGCCATCACCGCCGCCTCGACCATGGCATCGAGCATTTCCTCGCGCTCGGACCCTTGCGGATTGCGTCCGAAGACGTGGAGGCCGTGCGGGATCAGCGCCTCTTCCAGCTCGTAGAGCCGCTCGGTCAACGTCTCGATCGCCCCGCATTCGATGTCGAGCGCATCGCACTGCTCGGCGATGATCGCGGCGAGTTCCTCGCGCTCCGCCGCGTCCTCGGCGCTGGTGCCCGTGGCGCGCCAGCGATCGACGCTCGCCTTGAGTTCGGCAAGGCCCTTGTAGAGCCCGGCCTGCGCCAGCGGCGGGGTCATGTAGCTCACCAGCGTCGCGGCCGAGCGGCGCTTGGCCAGCATCCCTTCCGACGGGTTGTTGGCGGCGTAGAGGTAGAAATTCGGCAGGTCGCCGATCAGGCGTTCGGGCCAGCAGGAACTCGACATGCCGGTCTGCTTTCCGGGCATGAATTCGAGCGCGCCGTGAGTCCCGAAATGCAGCACCGAATGGGCGCCGAAATCCTCGCGGATCCAGCGGTAGAAGGCGCTGAAGGCGTGGGTCGGCGCAAACCCGCCCTCGAACAGCAGCCGCATCGGGTCGCCCTCGTATCCGAAGGCGGGCTGGATGCCGACGAAGACATTGCCGAACATCGCGCCGAGCACTTGGATGTGGCTCCCGTCGCTCTGCTGCTTGCCGGGGGCGGGGCCCCAGGCGGCTTCGATTTCGGCGAGGTATTTCTCGCGCCGGACGTGGTCGTCCGCGGGAATGCGCGCGGCGACGTTGGCATCGGCGCCGTAGAGATCGGCATTGCCCTCGAGGATCGCGGTCCTGAGGTCGTCGACCGTCTCGGGCACCTCGACGCTGTAGCCTTCGGCCTTCATCCGGATGAGCGTCGCGTGGAGCGATTCGTAGACCGACAGGAACGCCGCCGTCCCGGTCGCGCCGGCATTGGGCGGGAAGTTGAACAGCACCACCGCGACCTTGCGTTCGGCGCGCTGCGCGCGGCGGTTGCGGATCAGCTTGACCGTGCGTTCGGCCAGCGCCTCGGCCCGTTCGGGGCAGCCCTGCATCGGCCGCAGCTTCTCCGAAGCGGGGCGCTGACACTTGCGTTCGCAGCCGGTGCAGCAACCGCTGCCTTCGCCCGCGCGGCCGCCGAAGACGCTCGGCACGATCGCCCCGTCGAGTTCGGGCAGCGCGACCATCAGCGTCGCCTCGAGCGGCATCAGGCCCTGCTCGCCCTTGCGCCATTCCTCGATCGACTGGAATTCGATCGCGTGGGCAGCGAGATAGGGCATGTCGAGATCGCCCAGCACCTTGCGCGCGGCATCGGCATCGGCATAGGCCGGGCCGCCGACGAGCGAGAAGCCGGTGAGGTTGACGATCGCATCGACCGTCGGCCGGCCGTCGCGGTCCCTGAAGAACCGCTCGATCGCGGGCCGCGCGTCGAGCCCGCTGGCGAAGACCGGAATGACCTTGAGCCCGGCATCCTCGAACGCCTTGATCGCGCCGTCGTAATGGTGGCTGTCGCGGCCCAGCAGGTAGGATCGCAGCAGGATCAACCCGACCGTGCCGTTCTCGCCCCCGCCGGGGGGCAGCAGGCGCAGGCTTTCGGAAATGCGCTGCTTGGTGCGCGGGTGATAGACCCCGATTTCGGGATATTCGAGCGGCGCATCGGCCCTGGTCTTGCCCCGCCGCGCCATCCGTTCGCCGGCGGCGTAGCGGTCGATCAGCGCGCGGACCATGGCGACGACGTTCTCGTCCGAGCCCGACAGCCAGTATTGCAGGGTGAGGAAATAGGCCCGCACGTCCTGCGCGGTGCCGGGGATGAACTTGAGGATCTTGGGCAGGCGGCGCAGCATCTTCATCTGCCCTTCGCCCGAACTCGCACCCTTCTTGCTCGAACCGCGCAGCCTCTTGAGCAGCGCCATCGGACCCTTGGCCGGCGCGTCCATGCGGTAGGCGCCCATCCGCGTCAGGCGCACGATCTCGCCCGCCGACATCAGGCAGACCATCGCGTCGCAGTCCTCGCGCCGCGCCTCGAGATCGGGGAGGATCGCGCGGACCTGATCGTCGATGAAGAGCATCGTGACGATCACGATGTCGGCCTCGGCGATCGCCTGCCTGCACCGGGCGAGATGTTCGCCGTCGCGTTCCCAGTCGGCGGCGGCGTGGAGCGAGAGGTGGATGTTGTCCTTCGCGAGCGCCTGTCCCGCCCGGTCCACCGCGCCTTTCAGGTGGTTGTCGAGCGTCACGATGGTGACGCGGACCGGCGAATTCAGCCGCAGTTTCGTGGGCGCCTCGGCCCGGGGGGTGGGAGCCTTACCGTGCATAATGCGCCTTCGCCTCGTAAAGGGTCTCGACGTCGATCGGCCAGCGGCCGTGATCCTGTGCGAACGCCTCGGTGTTCCGCCGCGCCTTGCCGCGCACGAAGAAGGGGATCTTCCTGAGTTCGCGCTCGGCGTCTTCGGTCCAGCGGCTTGCCTCCGCCGCGCTGGCGTCGGCCCCGGCGGGGGGGGCTTGCGGTGCTTCGGCCGCGGCCGGTTCGTCATGGACCGGGATGCGCGCGGGCGCGGGGCTGTGCGCGGCGTGGTGGCTCGGCCCCGCCTCGTCGGAGAATTCGAAATCCTCGCGGAACATGGTGAGCAGGTGCTCCTCCAGCCCCATCACGAGCGGGTGGACCCAGGTGTCGAAGATCACGTTCGCGCCCTCGAAACCCATCTGGGGCGAGTGGCGGGCGGGAAAGTCCTGCACGTGCACCGGCGCCGAGATGACCGCGCACGGGACGCCGAGGCGCTTGGCGATGTGCCGCTCCATCTGCGTGCCGAGCACCAGTTCGGGCGCGGCTTCCGCGATCGCGTCCTCGACCGCGAGATGATCGTCGGTGATCAGCGGTTCCAGCCCGTGCTCCTTCGCCGCCGCGCGGATATCGCGGGCGAATTCGCGGTTGTAGCAGCCGAGGCCGCAGACCTCGAAGCCAAGCTCGTCGCGGGCGATCCGCGCGGCGGCGACGGCATGGGTGGCATCGCCGAAGATGAAGACGCGCTTGCCCGTCAGGTAGGTCGAATCGACCGAGCGGCTCCACCACGGCATGCGGGATTGGGTGTCGCCGAGGGCAGGCGTGGGATCTGCACCTGCCAGCTCGGCGACGTCGGCGATGAAGGCGCGTGTCGCGCCGACGCCGATGGGGACGCTGCGAACCGCAGGCTGGCCGAACGTGCGTTCGAGCCAGCGGGCCGCTTCGTCAGCGATCTCGGGATAGAGGACGATGTTGAAATCCGCCTCGCCGATCCGGGCGATGTCGGCGGGGCTGGCGCCCAGCGGCGCGACGAGGTTCACCTCGACGCCGAGCTGGGCGAGCATCTTCTTCACCTCGACAAGGTCGTCGCGGTGGCGGAAACCGAGCGCGCAGGGGCCAAGGATGTTGGCTTTGGCGGCGCGGCCTTCGCGGGGGCTGCGTTCCACGTCGCGCCGGGCGAGGCCGCGCACGATCTGGTAGAAGGTTTCCGCCGCGCCCCAGTTTTCCTTGCGCTGGTAGCTCGGCAGTTCGAGCGCGATCGCGGGGCAGGGCAGGTCCATCGCCTCGGCAAGGCCGGCGGGATCGTCCTGGATCAGCTCGGCCGTGCAGGACGCGCCGACGATCATCGCCTGGGGCTTGAAACGCTCCGCCGCCTCGCGTGCGGCCTGCTGGAACAGTTCGGCCGTGTCCTTGCCCAGGTCGCGCGCCTCGAAGGTGGTGTAGGTCACCGGCGGGCGATGGTCGCGCCGCTCGATCATGGTGAAGAGCAGGTCGGCATAGGTGTCGCCCTGCGGCGCGTGCAGGACATAGTGCAGGCCCTTCATCGCCGTCGCGATCCGCATCGCGCCGACATGGGGAGGGCCTTCGTATGTCCACACCGCGAGCTGCATTCCTACACCTCCAGCCTGTCGCGTCGGCGCAGCGGCCGGGCGAAGAGTTCGGCGAGGTCGCCGGCCTGGTCGAAACCGTGGATCGGCGAGAAGACGAGTTCGATCGCCCACTTGGTCGTCAGCCCCTCCGCCTCGAGCGGATTGGCGAGGCCGAGGCCGCACACGGTGATGTCGGGCCGGTCCTCGCGCACGCGGTCGAGCTGGCGCTCGACGTGCTGGCCTTCGCTGATGCGCGCCGAATCGGGGATACGGGCGAGGTCGCGCGCGCAGTGCGCGAGGTGGAGATAGGGCGTGCCGACTTCGACCGGGATCATCCCGAGTTCGGTCGTCAGGAACCGGGCGAGCGGCACTTCGAGCTGCGAATCGGGCAGGAAGCTGATGCGCTTGCCCGCGAGCTGGCCGCGCAGGTGCGAGATCGCCGTGCGGGCGCGCTGGCGAGCGGGCGCGATGACCCGTTCGAACAGCGCATCGTCAACGCCGAATTCGCGCGCCGCTGCGGCGAGCCAGTCGGCGGTGCCTTCCGCGCCGAACGGGAACATCGCGTCGAGCCGCACCGCGCCCCGGTCCTCGAGCGCCATGGCGGTGTCCGACAGGAAGGGCTGGGCAAGCAGGTAGCGCGTGTTCGGCCCGACCGCCGGCAGGTCGCGCGAATCGCGCGGCGGCAGGACGCGGACATTGTCGATGCCCATCTGGTCGAACAGGCGCAGGAACTGGTCCTCGACGATGTCGGGAAGCGAGCCGACGATCAGCAGCTGCCGGGCGGCATCCGCCCCGGCGCGCGGCATTTCGGGGACGAGCGCGGCGAGGCAGGCGTCCTCGCCCTGGGTGAAGGTCGTCTCGATCCCGCTGCCCGAATAGTTGAGGATCCGCACGCGCGGCATGAACTGCTTGCCGAGTCGCTCGGCCGCCTTGGCGAGGTCGAGCTTGATCACCTCGGACGGGCAGGAGCCGACCAGGAACAGCGTGCGGATGTCGGGGCGGCGTTCGAGCAGGCGGTTCACCACCCGGTCGAGCTCGTCCTGCGCGTCGACCATGCCGGCGAGGTCGCGCTCTTCCATGATCGCGGTGGCGAAGCGGGGCTCTGCAAAGATCATTACGCCGGCGGCCGATTGCAGCAGGTGGGCGCAGGTGCGCGAGCCGACCACGAGGAAGAAGGCGTCCTGCATCTTGCGATGCAGCCAGACGATCCCGGTCAGCCCGCAGAAGACCTCGCGCTGGCCGCGTTCGCGCAGGACCGGGCGGGTCGAGTCGGTCCTGGCGGCCGGGGCGGAGTCGCAGCCCGGCACGGCGCCCGTGAGGAGGGTGGTCCCGCTCATGCCGCCACCGCCTCTGTGACCGCCTCTGCGACCGCCGCCTCGGCCGCGTCCTCGGCTTCGGCCTGGAGCCGCGCCGCGCGCAGTTTCAGGAGGAACTGGACCGCATTGATGACATAGGTCGCATAGGCCGCCAGCGCGACGATCATGCGCTGTTCGAGCGTGCCGTATTCGCCCAGCAGCATCACGAGGTAGGCCGTGTGCAGGGCGATGACGAGCATCGAGAACACGTCTTCCCAGAAGAAGGCCTCGGCGAAGAGATACTTGCCGAACACGACCTTCTCCCAGATCGCGCCGGTCACCATGATGGTATAGAGCACCAGCGTCTTGACCACGATCGAGACGTCCGCCGCGAAGGCGCCTTCGCCGGTCGTCAGGGTGCGGACGACGAGGGCGAGACTCACCAGGAAGACGAGGAACTGCAGCGGGGCGAGCACGCCCTGGACGATGGTCCAGGCCGACTCGTCGCGGCGCTGGCGCTCTTCCGGGGTGTAGAGCCCGCGCCTGATCCCCTTGTGCTCGTTACCCTGCGGCGTGAGGGCCGCGGGGCCGACCGGGGAGGGTTGATCCTTCCGAGTCATCTTATGCGTCAGCCTTTGCTTTCGAGATTGGAGACTATGCCCAATGCCATGGGGTGTCAACAAGATTGGACGTTCATTTTTGTTGACATTGGACAGGTCCTGTCAGAGCCTGTTTGCGGAAATGCCGAAAAGGGCGTAAACCTTGGAGTCGTCGATGCAGGGGGTCTGGGAGAGGAGATTTCCGAAGGCATCGGCAGCGACGCGATCCGCGCCGTTCTCGGCAATCGTGGGACTCGGGAGCGGGTCCGGGCCGGGGGATTGGGAGGGTCAGAATATGGCAACAATGAAAAGCGCCGGCGTCTTTGGCGCGAGTTCTGCCGCCTTGAGGAAAGTCATTACCAACCCCCTCTACCGCGATCGGCGCAAGAGCGGGGCGGACGGCTCGGAGGCCGGCGCCGCACCGGGCGACGCGATCACCACGATCATCGAGGGCGAGATCATCCCCCGGCTCATGATGGCCCATTCCGCGAACGGCGAGACCGCGCCCCCGGAAGAGCGGGCGAGCGAGATCGATGCCGGCGATGTCGCCCGGTTCGCGGTCCTGCCGCTCGAACTGGAAGCGGATGCGCTGCTCGGAGAGATCGACCGGTTCCTCGCCAAGGGGGTGAGCGTCGATGCGATCTATCTCGAACTGCTCGCCCCGTCGGCCCGCAGGCTGGGCGAGATGTGGGACCGCGACGAATGCGATTTCATCGACGTGACGATGGGCCTGTGGCGCCTGCAGGAAGTGATGCGCGAGGTCGCCATGCGCGTGCCCGGCGATCGTCCGGCCGCGCTCGAACGCAAGGCCGCGCTGTTCTCGGCCATGCCGGGCGACGTCCATTCCTTCGGCACGCTGATGATCGAGGAGGTCTTCGCGCGCGGCGGCTGGGAAAGCGAGGCGCTGATCAAGCCCGAGCGGCGCGAATTGCTCGATCGTCTGTCGCGCCGCCGGTATGACCTCGTCGGCCTCACGATCGCGCGCGACTGCCCGAGTTCGGCGCTTGCCAACCTGATCAAGGCGATGCGCAGCGTTTCCGCCAATCCGCGGATCGCGGTCCTCGTCGGCGGGCGCGTCATCAACGAAAATCCCTCCATGGTCGCCGAAGTCGGAGCGGACGGAACGGGCATCGATGCCCGTGCGGCCCTTGCAACTGCGGAAAAACTTGTCCATTCGGCGCACGCCGACACGCAAGAGACCCCCTAGGCCGCAAAGCCCATGCTGACCCGCAAGCACTCCATCGAGGGTAAAAGCCCTTTCGGCCATGCTGCCGAACTGTTCGACACCCTCGATGCCGATGCAGCGATGAAGCTTGCCATGGTCGCGGGCGACGTCACCCTGGTGCTGGACGACACGGGCACGATCCTCGACGCCGCCTTCGATCCCAAGGATTTCCCCGGTTTCGAAGGCTGGGTCGGGACCAACTGGATCGAGACCGTCACCGACGAATCGCGCCCGAAGATCATGGAAATGCTCGCCGCTGCCCGCCGCGGCGAGGTGCAGCACTGGCGCCAGGTCAATCATTCCTCGCGCGAGGGCGAGGTGCCGATCCGCTACGCCGTGCTCAGCGTGAACAAGGGCGAGCACCGCATCGCCTTCGGCCGGGACCTGCGCGAAGCGGGCAAGCTGCAGGCGCGCCTGTTGCAGGTCCAGCAATCGCTCGAACGCGATTACCTGCGGATGCGCCAGCTCGAGGCGCGCTACCGGATGCTGTTCGAACGGTCGCACGAGGCGGTGCTGGTCGTCGAGGCGTCGAGCCTCAGGATCCGGGAAGCCAATCCCGCCGCCCACGCCCTGCTCGGCGCGCGGGCGGGGAGCCTGCCCGGCAAGAAACTGCCCGGCATCGTCGACAAGTCGGCGCGCGAAACGCTCCAGACGCTCGTCGGGGCGGCGCTCGCTTCCGATGCGGTCAGCCCCGTGCCGATCAAGCTCACCCGCAACACCCAGGTCAATGTCTCGGTCGCCGGGTTCACCCAGGATCGCGGGCAATTCCTGCTGGTGCGGCTGGCCCCGGCGGGGGAGAGCCCGGGCGGAGCCTCGCCGGTGCTCGACCTGATCGAGCAGATGCCCGATGCCTTCGTCGTCGCCGACGCCGGGCTCGAGATCGTCAGCGCGAACCACGCCTTCATCGAAATGGTCCAGGCCGCCAGCCTCGACCAGCTGCGCGGCAGGCACCTGTCGGAATGGGTCGGGCGGCCGGGGATCGATCTCGATCTCATCGAAGGCCAGATCGACCAGCACGGCGCGGCCCGCAATGTCGGGACGGTGCTGCGCGCCGGGGGCGAGATGGAGGGAGAGCCGGTCGAATTGAGCGCGGTCCGCAGTTCGGGCGACAACCCGCTCTACGCCTTCGTCATCCGCCCGATCGGCCGGCGCCTGCGCGACCTTCCGCCCGGGTCGCAGGACCTGCCGCGTTCGGTCGAGCAGTTGACCGATCTCGTCGGCCGGATGTCGCTTAAGGACATCGTGCGCGAGAGCAGCGACCTCATCGAACGGCTGTGCATCGAGGCGGCTCTGTCCTACACCTCGGACAACCGCGCCTCGGCCGCCGAAATCCTCGGCCTGTCGCGCCAGAGCCTCTATTCGAAACTGCATCGCTACGGCATCGGCAACCTGTCGAGCGATCCCGAGTCGTAAGCTCCTTTGACACACCCGGGATGACGCGCCTGACACGATTTTTCGGGCGCTCCGTGCAGATTCGCGCCCGCCGATGAAGGCAGTGTCAAAATAATTTGACGCATGGGACTGTCAGGCATAGCCTGTCCCCATGGAAACGACCGTCGCCTCGACTCGCCACGCGCCGCTTCCCGCGGCGCGTGACGTCCTGCAGCTGCTGAAGCCGATCACGTGGTTCCCGCCGATGTGGGCGTTCATGTGCGGCGCGGTCTCCTCCGGGGCCGGGCTCGAGGGCCGCTGGTGGTTCGTCCTCGGCGGGGTCCTGCTCGCCGGTCCGCTGGTCTGCGGGACGAGCCAGGCGGTCAACGACTGGTACGACCGCCATGTCGACGCGATCAACGAGCCCGACCGCCCGATCCCCTCCGGCCGGATCGCCGGGCGCTGGGGGCTCTACATCGCCATCATCGGCACGATCGTCTCGGCGCTGGTCGCGCTGGCGCTGGGCGAACTGGTCTTCGCCGCCGCGCTGGTCGGCCTCGTGCTCGCCTGGGGCTATTCGATGCCGCCCTTCCGCTTCAAGACGAGCGGCTGGACCGGCCCGCTGGTGGTCGGCCTGACCTACGAGGGGCTGAGCTGGTTCACCGGGGCGACCGTGATGCTCGGCGCGCTGCCGCCCGGCGAAGTGCTGATCGTGCTGGTCCTCTACAGCCTCGGCGCGCACGGCATCATGACCCTCAATGATTTCAAGGCGGTCGAGGGAGACCGCGCGACAGGGCTCAAGTCGCTCCCGGTGGTGATGGGCGTCGAAGGCGCCGCGATCATCGCCTGCGCGGTGATGGCGGCGGCGCAGGTCTTGGTGATCGCCCTGCTGATGGGCTGGGGCTACTCGGTCTCGGCGGGCATCGTCGGGCTGTCCCTCGTCCTGCAGTTCCTCGCGATGCCCCGGCTCGTCAGGGATCCGGCGAAACACGCGCCGTGGTACAACGGCGTCGGGGTGACGCTCTACGTTCTCGGGATGCTCGCCGCGGCGCTGGGCCTCGGAGGATACATCTGATGGGCCGCGCGGCGGGATCGCGGCCGCTCGCGGGCCTCGGCTGGTTCGGCATCGTGCGGATCGGTCTCGTCCAGGCGGCGATCGGCGCGCTCGTCATGATGGCGACGACGGTGCTCAACCGGCTGATGGTGGTAGAATTCGGGCTTGCCGCGGCGATCCCGGCGGGGCTGGTCGCGTGGCATTACGCGGTGCAGCTCGGACGGCCGATCTGGGGACACGGATCGGATCGCGGGCAGAGCCGCACGCTCTGGATCATCGCCGGAATCGCGGTTCTGGCGGGCGGGATGCTGCTGGCGACGCAGGCGACGCTGATGATGGACGAAGCCGGCCCCGTGCCCTTCGTCCTGGCGGTGCTGGCCTACACGATCATCGGCGCCGGGGTCGGCGCGGCGGGCACTTCGGCGCTCGCGCTGCTCGCCTCCAGCGTGGCGCCGCAACGCCGGGCGCCGGCGGCGGCGGTGACCTGGATCATGATGATCGCCGGGATCGTGGCCTCCGCCTTCACCGTCGGCGCGCTGATCGAACCCTTCACCCCGGCCCGGCTGATGCTGGTCGCCTGGGGGCTCGCCGGGGTTGCCATCGCGCTCGCCATCGCGGCGACCTTCCGGCTCGAGCGCGGGCACCACGTCTTCGCCGAGACCGCCAAGGCCGAGGCCGCGCCCGATTTCCGGGAAGCGATCCGTGAAATCCTCGCGGAACCCGCCGCCCGCCGCTTCACGATCTTCATCTTCGTCTCGATGATGGCCTACAACATGCAGGACCTCATCCTCGAGCCCTTCGCCGGGCAGGTCTTCGGGATGGCCCCCGGCGAAAGCACGCAGCTCGGCGGGATGCTGAACGCGGGCGGGCTGCTCGGCATGATCGTGGCCGGGATCGGCGGCAGCGCGTTCCGGGCGCGGATGCCGAGCGACCTCAGGGTGTGGATCGTCGGCGGCTGCCTCGGTTCGGCGGTCGGGCTTGCCGGGCTGGCGACGGCCGCGCTGGTCGGCCCGGGCTGGCCGCTGGTGGCGAACGTGTTCGCGCTCGGTTTCTGCAACGGGCTGTTCACCGTGGCCGCGATCGGCGCGATGATGGGGCTCGCAGGCGCCGGCGAACGGACCCGCGAAGGGGTGCGGATGGGGGTCTGGGGCGCCTCGCAGGCGATCGCCTTCGGCTTTGCCGGCCTGCTCGGCGCGGCGGGCCGCGACATCGCCTTGTTCATCCTGGGCGACATCGGACGCGCTTACCAGATCGTCTTCGCGCTGGAGGGCGGCCTGTTCGTCCTCGCCGCGATCCTCGCCCTCAGGGTAGCGGGAACCTCCTCCCGCAACACGAGCCGGGCCGCTGGGGCGGCACCGCCAAACGACCGGGAGATGTTTGCATGACCGAAAGAATCTACGATGCCGTCATCGTCGGCGGAGGACCCTCCGGCGCAACCGCCGCGACCGATCTCGCGCTCGCGGGTCACTCCGTCCTGCTGCTCGAGCGCGGCGGCCGGATCAAGCCTTGCGGCGGGGCCGTCCCTCCGCGGCTGATGGAGGATTTCGACATCCCGCAAAGCCTGCTGGTCGCGCGCGCCCGCTCGGCCCGGATGATCGCGCCGTCGGGCCGGGCGGTGGACATGCCGGTCGGCGAGATCGGCTATGTCGGCATGGTCGACCGCGAGGAATTCGACGAATGGCTGCGCGAACGCGCGCGCCATTCGGGCGCCGAACGGCTCGAGGGCACCTTCGAGAAGATCGTGCGCGACGACAAGGCCCATCCGCTCGTCACCTTCCGGCGCACCCGCGGCGGCCCGATCGAAAGCGTGCGCGCGCGCTGCGTGATCGGGGCCGACGGCGCGCGCTCGGCGGTTGCGAAGCAGTGCCTGCCGGGCGCCGACCGGGTCCCCTGCGTCTTCGCCTATCACGAGATCATCAAGTCGCCCGAGCAGGATTCGGACGCCTACGACCATTCGCGCTGCGACGTGTTCTACCAGGGCCGGCTCTCGCCCGATTTCTACGCCTGGGTCTTCCCCCACGGCGAAACCGCGAGCGTCGGGGTGGGCAGCGCGAACAAGGGCTTTTCGCTGAGGGGCGCGATCTCGACCATGCGCGCCGACCTCGGGCTGACCCGCTGCGAGACGGTTCGCCGCGAAGGCGCGCCGATCCCGCTGAAGCCCCTGAAACGCTGGGACAACGGGGCCGACGTGATCGTCGCGGGCGATGCGGCGGGCGTCGTCGCGCCGGCTTCGGGAGAAGGGATCTACTACGCCATGACAGGCGGGCGGATCGTCGCCGAGGCGGCTTCCGAATTCCTCAAGACCGGCGAGGCCAAGGCCCTGAAGAAGGCCCGCGCCCGGTTCATGCGGGAGCACGGGAAAGTCTTCTTCATCCTCGGGATCATGCAGTATTTCTGGTATTCGAGCGACAAGCGCCGCGAACGCTTCGTGACCATGTGCGACGACAAGGACGTGCAGCAGCTCACCTGGCAGGCCTACATGAACAAGAAGCTGGTCCGGGCCAAGCCGATGGCGCACGTCAAGATCTTTCTCAAGGACACCGCACATCTTCTGGGCTTGAGGGAGGCGACCCGTTAAACCGCTCACCATGAAAGCCACCTGGATCCTGCCGTTCGCCGTCGCCACGCTGGTCGCCCTGTGCGTGGCCGCGCTGGGGGCGACGATCACCGATCTGGGTCCATGGTACCAGGCGCTCGAAAAGCCGTCCTGGACGCCGCCCGACCCGATGTTCCCGATGGCGTGGACGATGATGTATGCGCTGATCGTCGTCTCGGCGGTGACGGCGTGGCGGGCGGCGCCGGACAGCCGGGTGTCCGAACGGATCGTTAGCCTCTTTGCCCTCAACGGGTTTCTCAACATCACCTGGAGCCTGCTGTTCTTCCGCCTGCAGCGGCCCGACTGGGCGTTCTACGAGCTGATCGCGCTGTGGCTTTCGATCATCGCGCTCATCATCTATTGCGGCCGCTATTCGCGCGGGGCAAGCCTGCTGCTCGTGCCCTATCTCGGCTGGGTCAGCATGGCCGGTGCGCTCAACTGGGCGGTGGTGGAGCTGAACCCGCCCTTCCATTGAACCATCCGCCGCAGGCTCGCCGGGATCGGGCCTGACGCGCTCGCCCGCGCACGCCTGCGGCCCTCCCCGATCGATCGCGGCGGCTTTCCCGGCTGGCCGCTGCCCCCGATCGCCCCCGCGCAAGGCATGGGGCTGGCGCGGGCGGCTTTTCCTGTGGCACACCCGCGTTCGCCGTCAAACCCAAGGGAAAGCCGCGCCATGTCCTGGCTGTTCGAAACCGGCCACGCGGCCGACCTGATCCTCGCGGTCCTCGCGCTCGAGGCCCTGTGGCTGCGCCGGGGCGGGTGGAGCTGGCGCGCGCTTGCCGGCCTGCTTGGCCCTGCGGCGCTGCTGGTCCTGGGCCTGAGGGGCGCGCTGACCGGGGCCGCCTGGCCGCTGGTGGCGCTGCCGCTCGCGCTGTCGCTGCCGCTCCACCTGCTCGACCTGCGCCTGCGAAGTGGGGGCGGTGGCGAGGGCGGGGAGCGGGGCTGACGTTTCGCGGGTCGTTGCGCCCGGCGGACAAGCCCCGCGTTCGGGCCAGCGCGATCACGCCACCGCGATTATGCCACCGCGATCACGCCAAGGCGATAACGCCCGCCATGGCGCGGTGAGCGCCGGCGCTTATCCGCGATCCCTTCGGCCACGAAAGAAGAAGCCCGGCCGCGCCATGGGGCGGGCCGGGCTTTCCTGTCGAGGCCGACCGGCGAAGGACCGCCGCACCGTGCGGTCCTTCGCCGTGCGGGCGCGTCACTTGGGAGCGTAGTAGTGCTCCTGCGCCCAGACATACCAGTTGTCGACCACGGTCCCGGTCAGCAGGATCCCGATGCCGCCCGTGAGCGTGGTCAGGACCGCGAACCACCAGGCCCAGCGGTGGATGGATTCCATCGAGGCGTTGAAGCCCATGGTCCACCGCCAGAACAGCGCCGCGCGTTCCGAAGCGGTGCCGCGGTCGGTGATCTGCTCGATCTCGCGCTCGCCGCCATAGCGGCCCACCGCGAGGATCGTTGCCCCGTGCATCGCGAACAGGACCGCCGAACCGTAGAGGAACACGATCGAGAGCGCGTGGAACGGGTTGTAGAACAGGTTGCCGTAGATCAGCGAGAAGTTGTTGGTCCAGTCGAGGTGGGAGAAGATGCCGTAGGGCACCGCTTCCGACCACTGGCCGAGCAGGAGCGGGCGGATGAAGCCCAGCACCAGGAACAGCCAGATCGCGCTGGCGAAGGCCCAGGGAATGTGCATCCCCATGCCGAGCGCCTTGGCCCGCGAATAGGTCCGCAGCCACCACAGCAGCACCGCCGCCGTGAGGAACCCGCCCGTCAGGATGAACCAGCCCCCCTCGTTCAGCGGGACGAACAGGCTGAAACCGTATTCGGGACCCGGGGGATCGAGCGAGAGCCAGAACAGTTCGCGGATGAAGGCCTGCGGGCTCCAGTTGACCTGGTCCCAGTAATTGAACCCGATGATCAGGAACGCGATCGTCCCGAAGACGAGCGAGGCCGTGCCGAGCCAGCCGAGGTAGACCGGGCCGAACTGGGCCTGGCCGATCTTGCCGAGCCAGTAGTTGTTGCCCGTCGACGGGATGCGGATGTCCTCCTCCGGAGCGAGGGGGATACCCATTTCGGGCGGTCCGATTACCTGGACCTGCGTGAAGATGTTTTGATAAGTCGCCATGGTTCAGGTGCTCCTCACGACCAGATTGGGATCTTCTTCCAGAAATCCCAGAATTCCGGCCAGCTGCCGACATAAAGGGTGCCTGAAATCACGATGCAGATGGCGCTCCAGAACCCCGCGTTGAGCGCGAGGAAGAGCCCGACACGGTGGATGCCCAGCGTGCCGACCGAATAGCCGATGAAGTCACGGAAATAGGTGTCTTCGTATTCGGGCGTCTTCACGTTGGTTCCGTTGGACGGGTTCACCGCCGAAAGGACGAGGCCGCCATGCAGCGCGAGAGCGAGGCAGTTCGTGAAGAAGAAGGCGATCGCCAGCATGTGGACCGGGTTGTAGTGGAAGTTCACGTACATGTACCCGGTGTTGGAGACCCAATCGAGGTGGCTCCAGATGCCGTAGGGAAAGCCGTGTCCCCACGCGCCCATCCACAGAGGACGGATGACGTTGAGGGTGACATAGGCGAACACGGCGATGCTGAAGGCGACCGGCACGTGATAGCCCATCCCCAGCTTGCGCGAGATCTCGGCCTGCCGGAAAACCCAGGAGTAGAAGGCAACGACCGCGCAGGCGGTGATGATCTGCCAGTACCCGCCCTCGCTCAGCGGGGCGAGCGAAAGTCCGGCCTCGATCGCCGGCGGCTGGATGTCGATCAGCCAGGGGTTGAGTGTCGGCCCTTCGACGGCGGCGGCGAAGATGAGCGCGGTGCCGAGCAGCGCGCTGAGAGCCGTCGTCACCCCGAAGAAGCCGACATAAAACGGCCCGACCCAGAAGTCGAAAAGGTCGCCGCCGATCAAGGTGCCGCCGCGCACGCGGTATTTCCGCTCGAAACTAAGGAGCGCCATAGGTCCATCCTCCCCGCCTGACCGGCGGGCTTTGAAGGTTTCGTCAGAAGTGTCAGGAGGCAGGCAGGCGAACCTGCCCCCTCACATTTCGGCAAGGGCTAGCCGGCGGTCGGGGCTTCCGACTGCTCGATAGCCGCCTGAGCCGGCGCCGTGGTGCCGGGGGCGTTTTCAAGCCAGTTGTAGCGATCCGTGCTGAGCAGGATGAAGTGGATGGTGAAGGCGAGCACGGCGAGAACGACGTGCAGGCCCACCAGAGCCCGACGGATGTCGAAGTAGAACCAGATTCTCCACATGAGAAATTCCTTTCAGTGTAACCTCTTGACCGGATGTCTGTCCGGCGCGTGGCCGGTCAGGCGATCGATCAGAGGCCGAAGCCGCCGCCGAACCAGGGCTTGTAGGCCCACATCAGCGCATGCGCGACGATCGCGATGACGACATAGAGGGTGAAGGTCGACATGAAGCCCTTGTGGATTTCCTGGGCTTCTTCGGGCGTGAGGTAGGTTCCCACCCGCTCACCGCCGGGGTTCGGATCTGTCATTGGTATGTCTCCGTTCAGTTGGGTTTGAGTGGGAGCCCGAAGGCCCCCGTCGGCATCCCCGCGTGATCCCCCACGTGGATTTGGTCGCCCGCAAGCGGGCATTCGGTCGCGCCGTCGCCGGCGTGTGTCCTTCCGGGAGAAGGGCGGCTGCGCGCATCACGCAGTCTCTCCCTGGAGGCGCCCCTCGGCGAGGCATTCGATGGTCACCACCCGGTCGCCGCGGCGGCGGGCGGTCCGTTCGGCCGCGTCGCGCAGGCGCTTGGCGGCGGAAATGCGGATCAGGACCGGCTGTTCTTCGACGAGCCTATCGAGCTCGGCCTTGGCGTCCTTGTCCCAGGTCAATTCGGGCTCGTTCTTCGCCGGCGTCGCATCGACCTTGTCGAGATCGGTGCCGAGCGGGAGGATGTAGAACAGCGCATCGAACAGCGCGTTGCACACCTCCTGGACGAGATAGGTCGCCCCGGCATAGCCCATAAAGGGCGTGCCCGTGTGGCGGCGGATCGCCGCGCCCGGGAAGCTCGCCGGGATGAACATGCCGCGCGCCCCGCATTCGGCCATGTACATGCGTTCGTTGTAGCTGCCGAACATGACGAGCGGCGGGTTCGCCGCGATCTGTTCGCGCACGTCCTCGTTCTTCGGCTTGACCCCGGCGCAGCGCGACACCGCCATGGTGCAGGGCAGGCCCATGTCGTCCTCGAGGAAGTGGCGGATGCCGCGGGCATAGGTTTCGTTGGCGACGATGCCGAAGCTCGCCGTGCCGAAGAAATCCTGCGTGACCGAGCGCCACAGGTCCCACAGCGGCTTGATCGTGGTGTGCTTCTCGCGCTCGATGAAGGGTTCGGGATCGAGCCCGAGTTCCTCACCCAGGGCGCGCAGGAACTTGGTCGTCGAGCTGAGCCCGATCGGCGCCTGGAAATACGGGATCTCGAGCGTTTCGCACAGGTTCCGCCCGAACTCGCGGTACATGCAGACGTTCGCGTCCGCCGTGCCGAGCTGGCGGATATCGGCAAGGTGGCTGCCGAGCGGGAAGACCATCCCGACTTCGGCCCCGATGCCCTCGACCAGCCGCCTGATCTCGGCAAGGTCGCTCGGCATGTTGAACATGCCGTAGCTCGGGCCGATGATGTTGACGACCGGCTTTTCGCCTTCCTTGCGCGGCTTTCGCGCGGGGACCTTCTTGGGGCCGAATTCGGTCCACAGCCAGGTCAGCGCGCGATCGGCCGATTGCCACTGGTCCTCGTCGATCGTGCGCGGGAGGAAACGCTTGATGTTCGTGCCCTGCGGCGTGACGCCGCCACCGATCATCTCGGCGATGGAGCCCGTCACGACGACGGCGGGCAGTTCCGGATCGAGCGTTTCCCAGGCCCGCCTCATCGCGCCTTCGGTCCCGGTCTTGCCGAGCTCTTCCTCGGCGAGGCCGGTCACGACGATCGGCAGTTCGTGCGGGGGCAGGGCATCGGTGTAATGCAGCACCGAGGTCACCGGCAGGTTCTCGCAGCCGACGGGGCCGTCGATGATGACCTGCAGGCCCTTCACCGCGGTGAAGACGTAGGTCGCGCCCCAGTAGCCGCCAGCCCTGTCGTGATCGAGAACGAGAGTCATGCCTGTCCTCCTTCCTGACGGGAGATCGCGGCGAAACCGGAGGCGCCGTGGTCGGGAACGTGTGTCATCATGTGCCGATCGCCTCCGATGCCTTGCGCGCCGCCTCGTTGAGGGCCGCGTATTTCTTGCGGAACTTGGGCCGGTCGACGGGCGTGTCCTCCCAGACGCCGGCGGCGTGTTCGGTCCCGACGCCCTCGAAGAAGTCGCGCATCGTGTCGAAGCGTTCCTTGTTGTGGAGCGCGCCGTTGATCACCGTGGCAAGGCTGCCTGCGCCCGCCGGACCCATCAGCGGCCGGGCCGAGATGAGATTGGTGAAGTAGAGCGAGGGGATCGCCTTCGTCTTCGCGTGCTGGACGACCGGGGTCGTGCCGATCGCAAGATCGGGGCGGAATTCCTCGATCGCGGCGATGTCCTGTTCGAGGCTGGCGCGATAGTTCACCCGGCAGCCGCGCGCCTCGAGCCATTCGCGGTCGGGATCCGACCACTTCGTCCTGGGGCAGGCGCTGCCGACATAGGGCACCTCGGCGCCGCTTTCGACCAGCAGGCGGGCGACGAGGAGTTCCGAACCCTCATAGCCCGACACCGTGATCCGGCCCTTGATCTGGGAGCCCGAAAGCGCCCCCCTGATCGCGCCGATCATGGCGTTCTTGACCCCGTCGACCTTGTCGCGGGGGAGGCCCATCGCCTCGCCCACGGCGTCGAGCCAGGCGGCGGTGCCGTCGGCGCCGACCGGGGCGGAGCCGATGATCGGCCGCCCCGCCGCTTCGAATTCGCGGATCGCGGCAGTGTAGAAGGGGTGGATCGCGGCGACCACCGACCCGTCGAGCGCCGAATAGAGTTCGCGCCATTCGCGGGTCGGGACGACCGGCCCGGCGGCGAGGCCCAGTGGTTCGAGCATCTGCCCGATGACCACCGGATCGGCCGGGAACATCTCGCCCAGAAGCGTCACCGTGGGCTTGTCCGTGCGTTCGCGCGGAGCGGCGACGGGACCCTGTTCAACCTCCTCGCGGGCATAATTGAGCATCGCGCCGGCGAGGATGTCCTTCGCCTCGGCATGGGTCGGCACGCCGAAGCCCGGCACGTCGATGCCGATGATGCGGACCCCGTTGATCTGTTTCTTCAGCAGGCGCAGCGGCACGCCCGAAGCGGTTGGGACGCACAGGTTCGTTACCACGATCGCGTCGTATTTCTCCGGGTCGGCAAGGCCTTCGACCGCTTCCTTGATGTCCTCGAACAGCTTGCCTGTGACGAGCGTTTCCGAATTGAACGGGACATAGCCGACCGTGCGGCGCGCACCGTAGAAATGCGAGGTGAAGGTCAGGCCATAGACGCAGCAGGCCGAGCCCGACAGCACCGTCGCGGTCCGCCGCATCCTCAGGCCGACGCGCAGGGAGCCGAAGGCCGGGCACATGCTCTGCGGCTGGTCGTGCGGCCCGGCGTTCGGATCGACCGGATAGTCCTTGGCGTATTGCTCGAGGATGTCGCTCTTGCCCGCGGCCTTCGCGGCTTCGAGCATCCGTTCCTTGCCGCCGTGGCAGCCGCTTCCCTCGGCCACGGGCGCCTCGGGCGCGCTGGCGAGATCGATGCGGTCGGGCGCGCGCAGTTCGCCTGCGGCCTCGCCGAGAGTGTCCGAATCGCGGGTTTCGGAGGTGGGGTTGAAGTCGCTCATGGTCAGACCTCGTCGTAGATCACTTCGAGGGAGGGTTTTTCTTCGAACACGCCGCCGCGCATGTCGGCCTGGGTCGCCGGGATCAGCGTGACGTTGCCGCCGGTGTCCTCGGGTTTGAACAGGCCGAGCAGCCCGTCCTGGTCGAGCGGCTTGGGCTGGAGCGGCGGGGCGGCCGCGACATTGGCCGCAAGCGTTTCGAACAGGCCGCCCCATTCGCTGTCGGGCTTGCCGATGATCTGGTAGTTCGCGGATTTCCGGCGGATGTCCTCGTGCGCGGGGATGGCGGTGAGCACCGGGATGCCGACCGCTTCGGCGAAGGCCTGCGCCTCGCCCGTGCCGTCATCCTTGTTCACGATCATCCCGGCGACGCCGACATTGCCGCCCATCTTGCGGAAATATTCGACCGCGTGGCAGACATTGTTGGCGACGTAGAGCGATTGCAGGTCGTTCGATCCGACCACGATCACCTTCTGGCACATGTCGCGCGCGATCGGCAGGCCGAACCCGCCGCACACCACGTCGCCGAGGAAGTCGAGCAGGACGTAATCGAAGCCCCAGTCGTGGAAACCGAGCTTTTCGAGGGTCTCGAACCCGTGGATGATCCCGCGCCCGCCGCAGCCGCGGCCGACCTCCGGCCCGCCGAGCTCCATCGCGAACACGCCGTCACGCTGGAAGCACACGTCCTCGATGCCGATTTCCTCGCCGGCGAGCTTCTTCTTCGAACTCGTCTCGATGATCGAGGGGGTCGACTTGCCGCCGAACAGCAGGCTGGTGGTGTCGGACTTGGGATCGCAGCCGATCAGCAGGACGCGCTTGCCCTGCTGGGCCATCATGTAGCTGAGGTTGGCAAGCGCGAAGCTCTTGCCCGAACCGCCCTTGCCGTAGATCGCGATGATCTGCGTTTCCTTGGTGACCTCGCCGGTGTGCACCGGATCGGGTTCCTGCGCGGCTTCCTCGCGCAGCGCGGCGTCGTGGCTTTCAAGCATGGTCATCGGCAATCCCTCCAGTCAAGAACCATTTTCAGGCAACCGGGATCGCTGAAGGCCTGCGGATAGGCCTCGCCAGCATCCCGGGCCGGACGGCGATCGGTGACCAGTCCGGCCAGGTCGAGACGACCCGTTTCGATGAGATCGTGCGTCTGGGTGATGTCGTCCGCCTGCCATTCGGCGGCGATCCGCAGCCGGGCTTCCTTCATGAAGGCGGCGGGGAAGGCGAAGCTCACGCGTTCCGAATAGAAGCCGGCGAGGACGATCTCGCCGCCCTTCGCCATGCGGGCGACCAGCGTGTCGACGATGTTCGAATCCCCGCTGGCGTCATAGATCGCGCGGTAATCCTTGCGCTCGTCCGCTTCCGGGTGGACCGCGGCATAGCCGGCCGCGCCGTGGCAGCGATCGGGATTGGTTTCCCACACCGTCGGCGCCTCGCCGCCGAGCGCGAGCGTCAGGCGCGCGAGCAACCGGCCGAGCACGCCGTGGCCGATGATGAGATCGGGCAGGTCGCCGCCGTTGATCGCGTGCAGCGCGGTGGCGGTGAGCGCGCAGAGCACGCCCGCCTCGCCGAGCCGTTCGGGAACGGGCAGCACGCGGGCGGACGGGACGATCACCTGGCTCGCCGTGCCGCCGAACAGGCCGCGCGCGCCGGAATAGCAATTGGCGCCGGGCACGAAGACCCAGTCGCCGATCCGGCCCTTTGCCTCTGCGCCCGCGTCGACGATCCGGCCGACCGATTCGTAACCGGGGACGAGCGGATAGCCCATTCCGGGGAAGGGCGGCATGCTGCCGGTCCACAAAAGCTTTTCGGTGCCGGTCGAAACTCCGCTCCAGGCGATTTCCACGAGCACGTCGCCCGGCTGCATCGGCATCAGTTCGAGCGAACGGAGCGCCAGGCGTTCGGGCCCTTCGAGAATGACTGCCAATGTGTCCATCCGGCTCGCTCCTGCTTGCCACCACCCGAAGCGGCATGGATGCCGACTCGAACGGTCGAGATCACCAACTCGGAATTGTCTGTTAAGCCTTACGTAGACGACTGTCAAATTTTTTGGACAACGCCGGTCAGGCCTCGGCCACGACAATGCTCGCGATGACGGGTTGGGGAGTGGGCACGCCGCGCGAGCGCCGGAATCCCGCCTCGGCGAGCATCGCGCGAATCTCCTTTTCCGATCGCGGCCGGCCCGATCCCATCGCCCACAGGTAGAATCCGAAGAACGCCTCCCCCATCGCCTCCGCTCCGGGCACGCGGGCCATCGGTTCGGCGATCATCAGGCGCTTGCCCGGATCGAGCGCGCGGCGGATGTTGCTGAGGAGGTCAAGCGCCGGGCCGTCGTCGTGATCGTGCAGGATGCGGACCAGCGAGACGAGGTCGTAGCCGGCGGGAATCGGGTCCCGGAAGAAATCGCCCGGGTGGAAGGACACCCGCTCCGCCCCGACCGCCTCGGCGAGCGGACGGCGCGCGTTTTCCACAACTTCGGGGAGGTCGAACAGGCCGAGCTCGAGCCGCGGACAGGCCCGCCCGACATGGCCCAGGAACGCGCCGTGCCCGCCGCCCACGTCGAGCAGGCGCCCGGTCGCCGGAAAGCGGAAGGCGGCAAGCACCTGGTCCGCGACGAAGCGCTGCGAAGTCGCCATGAGCTGCGAATATTCGCTGGTTCCGGTGCCCGCTTCGGCGGCCCCGTGCAGCGCGCCGACATAGGACCAGAAGCGCGACAATTCGGTCGGTTCCGCGCGGTCGCGGCGCAGCAGGTCTAGCGGGGATTCGAGGTCGCGGTAAAGCAGGCGGTGGTGGCGGATCATCGCCTGCGTGCCGGCATCGGCCTGCAGCACCGCACCCTGTTCGCCCAGCATCCAGCCGTCCTCGACCACTTCCTCGGCAAGAGCGAGCGAGCGCGCCGCGCGCAGCAGGCACAGCGCGGCCTCTTCGCCGAGGTCGATCCGCCGCGCGATCTCCGCGGCGCCCAGCGGCCCGTCCTTCAGCACGTCGAGCAATCCGCTCTCGACCGCCGCGCGCGCGATCTGCGAATAGGAAAAGCCGACGACGAGGTCGAACATCGAGCCCGCGCGCGAACGGGCGATTCGCCGAATTAGGGGCAGTTTCGCCGCCCAGTGCTGGAATGCGGGATGTGCGAAAACGGCGTTGCGCCGGGCGGTCCAGCGGACCTTGAACGGCGCGGGGGCCATCAGGAAAGAGGTATTTCGTTTGCCATATGTCCAAACAATTGGACAGGAGGGATGACAAGGTCAATAATATTGTCCCCGCGTCGAAACATCGGCGTGCGGGCAACGGGGAGGACGGGTGAGCGCGCGCATCGTCATTATCGGGGCCGGGATCGGCGGGCTGACCAGCGCCGCGCTGCTCGCCGCGCGCGGCCACGACGTGACCCTCGTCGAAAAGGAGCGCTGGATCGGCGGCAAGGCGCGCCATGTCGAGGTCGACGGGCAGAAGGTCGCCGCCGGACCGACCGTCTTCACCATGCGCGACGTGTTCGAGCGCCTGTTCCACGCCTGCGGCGCGCGGCTCGAGGATTTCATCACCGCCCGCCAGGCCGGGATCATCGCGCGCCACGCCTGGGACGATCGCGGCCATCTCGACCTGTTCGCCGATCCGCTCCACAGCGAGGAGGCGATCGGCGATTTCGCCGGGGCCGCGGCGGCGGCGGGCTACCGCGCCTTTCGCAAGGAGGCGCGGCGCATCTACGAAGTGCTCGACGAACCCTTCCTGCGCGGCGACAAGAGCAGCACGCCGCTGCCGATGATGTGGCGCATCGGGCTCTTCAACATCGGCGACATGCTCGCCATGCGGCCCTTCGACAATCTCTGGAAGGCGCTGGGCGGGCATTTCGCCGATCCGCGCCTGCAGCAGCTCTTCGGCCGCTATGCGACCTATTGCGGTTCCGACCCGTTCCGTTCGCCCGCGACACTCATGCTGATCGCCCACACCGAGGCGCGCGGGGTCTGGCTGATCGATGGCGGGATCGCGGCGCTCGCGCAGGGGATCGGGACGCTGGCCGAGCGCAAGGGGGCGAGAATCCGCACGGGCGAGGCGGTATCGCACGTCCTCGCGCCGAACGGGCGCGTCACGGGGGTGCGGCTCGCCGACGGGGAAATGCTCCCGGCCGACATCGTCGTGTGCAACGGCGATCCCGCCGCGCTCGCGGAGGGGCGCTTCGGTCCCGAGGCCGCGCGCGCCGTGCCTTCGATGCCGCCCGCGAGGCGCTCGCTCTCCGCGCTCGTCTGGTTCGCCCACGCGAAGACCGGCGGCTTCGACCTCACCCATCACAATGTATTCTTCTCGCGCGATTACGCCCGCGAGTTCGAGGAGATCCGCGCCGGCCGTCCCCCGAGCGAGCCGACCGTCTATCTCTGCGCGCAGGATCGCGGCGCGCACGGCACCGGCGACGGCCCGGGCGCCGCGCGCGAGCGGATCCAGATCATCGTCAACGCCCCTGCCAACGGGGACACCCACGCCTATCCACCCGAGGAGACCGAAAGATGCACACGGCAGATGAGGGCGACGCTCGCACGGTGCGGGCTCGAACTCGAGGACCCTATGCCCCACGAACTCGCGACACCCGCGAGCTGGGAAAGGCTGTTCCCGCAAACCGGTGGAGCCCTTTATGGCAGGGCGTCGCACGGCTGGGCGGCCTCCTTCCTGAGGCAGGGACCGAAAACGCGGCTGAAGGGGCTCTACTGCGCCGGCGGGGCGACCCACCCGGCGGCCGGGGTCCCCATGGCCGCCTTGTCCGGACTGCTGGCGGCAAGGACGATCGCATCGGACCTCGCTTCGACGCGAAAGTACCACCCGGGGGCTACACCTGGTGGTACGTCGATGCGATCAGCGACGACGGGCAGCACGCCCTGACGATCATCGCCTTCGTCGGCAGCGTCTTTTCGCCCTATTACAAGCGCAAGGGCCGGCTCGACCCGATCGATCACTGCTCGCTCAACGTCGCGCTCTACGGGCCGGAGGCGCGCTGGGTGATGACCGAGCGGCCGCGCCGCGAGGTCACGCGCGAGGCTTCGACCCTCGCGATCGGGCCGAGCCGGGTCGAATGGCAGGGCGATGCGCTCCACATCCATATCGAGGAACGCGACACGCGCCTGTTCAACCCGCTCCGCCGCCCGGTGCGCGGGGTGGTGAAGGTCCATCCCGAGGCCCTGAACCCCACGAGCTTCGCGCTCGACCACGGCGAAAGGCACGTCTGGCACTGCCTCGCCCCGCGCGCGCGGATCGAGGTGGAGATGGAACGGCCCGGCCTGTCGTGGCGGGGCAAGGGCTATTTCGACCACAACCGCGGCACCGAATCGCTCGAGGAGGGGTTTCGCATCTGGCATTGGTCGCGCGCCCACACGACCCGCGGCGCGCTGGTCTGCTACGAGGGCGAGCGCAGCGACGGTTCGCTGTTCGCAAGCGCAATCCGGTTCGACCGCGCCGGCATGGCCGAGGATGCGGAGCTTCCCCCGATCGCCCGCCTGCCGCGCAGCAAGTGGCAGGTGGAACGCCGGGCGCGGTCCGAAATCTCGCTCGCGCGGGTGCGGCGTACGTGGGAGGACACGCCGTTCTATTCGCGCTCCGAGCTTTCCTCGCACCTCGACGGGGAGGAGGTCGTCGCGGTCCAGGAAAGCCTCGACATGCGGCGTTTCGCCTCCCCCGTCGTGCAGTTCATGCTGCCCTACAGGATGCCGCGCCAGCGCCAGTAGGAGGGCTGGGGCCTAGGGCGCATCCCTTTCGCGCTCCGCCGCCTCGCGCGCTTCCCTTTCGGCGCGGGTGCGCTTCAGTTCGCGGTCGGTCTTGACGACCTGCCACACGCCGAAACCGATCGCGAAACCGTAGAAGAAGACGAGTTCGATCCAGCCGAAGTTCATGAGCAGGCCGCCCCGTGCCGCGCGGCGAAGTCCCGGATCAGCGCGGCGGCGCGGTCGGGCGCTTCCTCGTGGGCGAGATGGCCGAAGCCTTCCATCACCTCGAGCGAGGCGTTGGGCAGCCACCCGCTCGCTTCGCGCGTCCAGTCGAGCGGGATCGCCGCATCCCTGTCGGAATGGACCAGCAGGACCGGGTTCCTCGTCTCGCCGAGCCGGGCCCTGAGGCGCGGCAGGTCCCAGTTCGCCATCATCGCCAGCGCCCCCTTGGCATGGCCCGGATTGCGCAGCAGCGCCGAATAGCAGGCGAGCCCGGTCGCATCGATGCGCGAACCGGTCGAGCGCCTGAGGAACCGGTCCGCCTCGCCCGGCAGCATGGTGGTCGCCGAGAAGATGCGCGGGACGAGCGGGTTGACGAACAGCGCCTTGGCGAGTGCGGGAAAGACCTGCGCGGCGGGGCCGGGAAACGGACGCAGCGCGGAATTGAGCCCGAGGATCGGCCCGGAGAAACCATGGTCGAGCGCGAGCTGGATCGCGAGCGCGGTGCCCGCCGAATGGCCGACGATGATCGCCGGGTCGAGCCCGAGGTCCGCGACGAGCCCCGCGACCTTCCCGGCCATGCGCGGGAGGGCGGTGTGCTCGACCGAATGGCCGCGGGTGTAGGCGTGGCGCGGCAGGTCGATCGCGATGCAGTCGTGATCGCGCGCCAGCAGCGGCATGACGTCGCGCCAGGAATGGACCGAAGCCCCCGTGCCGTGCAGCAGCAGCACCTGCGGCGCGCCTGCGGGGCCCATGCGCTGGACGTGCCAGGTCGCGCCGCCCGAGGGGACGAAGGCGCTCGCTTCGCGGTGCGGCCAGATGCGCCCCTCGCGGTTCCAGTCGAGCGCGCGGCTCATGCCGCTGCCCTGCGCGCGCCGGGCTGGGCGGCGGTGATCGCGGTCTGGAGCGTCTTCGCATCGGCGCGGGGGAGAGCGAGGAAGCGCCCGCGCAGCGCCTCGGCCAGCGCCGGCCCCTCGCGCGCCGGGCGGGGCGAGATGTCGACCACCAGCGCCTCGATCCCGCGCGCGGCGATGGCCTTCGCCGCCGCCTCGGCATCCGCGCCCGCCTGCCTGCGGCCCGGCTGGCCGTTCGCGTCGATATTGGCGCGCCCATCGGTCAGGATCACGAGGCTGGCCGTGCGGCCCTTGCCGATCGCGCTTTCGGCGCATTCGCGCGCCGCCTTCAGCCCGAGTGCGAGCGGGGTCCCGCCGCCGCCCGGCAGGCCCGACAGGGCGCGTTTGGCCCGGGTGAGCGAACGGGTCGGGGGAAGCAGCAATTCGGCGGTCTCGCCGCGGAAGGCGACCAGCGCGACCTCGCTGCGGGTGACATAGGCCTGCGCCAGCATCAGCTCGACCGCGCCCTTGGCTTCGGCGAGGCGCGCGGCGGCGGCGGAGCCCGAGGCATCGACCGCGAAGATCGTGACGCGCGGGGCCTTCTCCTCGTACCGGCGGATGCGAAGGTCCTCCTTGCGCATCAGGATCGGGGCCTCGCCGCCGGCGTCGGTGCGGCTGTCGCGTGCCCGTTCGCGGCGGCGGACCTGCTGCCACGGCACGGCGGCGCGCAGGGTGTCGATCAGCGCGAGCCGGTTGCCCCCGCGCGGCATTCCGGGCCGCGCGCCCAGCGGCTTGCCGCGCATCCGCGCTTTCTTCTTCTGCCCGGTCCCGCTCGCGCCGCCGGTGCGGCGCGGCGCGTTGCCCTGCGCGAGCTGTTCGAGCAGGTCCGCCGGGATCGCCGCCTCGGCCGCTTCGACCAGCATTTCCTCGAGCGCGTCCTGCCGTTGCTGCCGTTCGTCCTCGCCCTGTTCGCTCTCGCCGGGTTCGGGCGGGTCGCCGGGGTCTGGCGGCGGCGGCTCGGGCGGGGGCTGGTCGGGCTGCTGCGCCTGGTCTTCCTGCGGCGCGGGCGGGAGGCGCGTCGCGCGCGGGGCGAGGACAAGCCGCACCGCGGCGGCAAGGTCCGCCTCGATCGCCTCGCTCCGCCCGGCCAGCGCGGCGTGGACCCGGGCCGCCTCGCTCGCGAAGAGCAGCGCCCGCAGCGAGGCGACGCCCAGCGCCTCGCCGGTGGCGGCGAGGGCGCCCAGCGCCTCGTCCGAAAGCGGAGCCACGGCGACGGGGTCCACCGTCGGCGCGTCGGGCAGGGGGAGGTCCTGCCACATCCGCGACCCCGCAAGGTCGCAGGAAAAGGCGAGGCGCTCGATCAGGCTTGCCGGCGGGCATTCGTCGGGGTCGGTGCTGTCGTCGAGCAGGACGAGCGCAGGGGTCCTGCCGCTTCCTGCGGCGCCCTCGTCGAGCGCCTGGGCGAGCCGCCCGGCGACCCCGTCCTCGATCCGTTCGGCCATCGGCGCGACCAGCGCGCCGCCCGCCGCTTCCTCGACCAGCCCCGATTGCGCCACCGCGCGCCCGGCGGCGAGGCTCGCGGCGATGTCGATCCCGCCGAGCAGGCGTTCGTCGTCGACATGGCCCGGCAGGCGCCGCCACGGGCGGCCCGCCGCCGCCATCCGTTCGCCCAGCGCCGCGATCAGCGCATCGCGCGCCGGACCGCTCCCGCGCAGCACCATGCCGCCGAACCGCGCGGGAGCCGCGAGGAACAGCCGCGCCGCGAGCAGCGCGTCCTCCATCGGGTCGGGTGCGCCGCCCGCATCGGCCAGCGGAGCGGCGGCGTTCATCCGAACAATTCGTCGATCGCGCGGTTGATGCGCGTGGTCGAGCCGGTTTCGTCGAGCACGTCGCGGCGCAGCCGGTGGCGCAGGGCCGAGGGCGCGACTTCGACCAGGTGCTCCCGCGTGACCGATTTCGCGCCCTTCAGCGCCGCCAGCGCCCGCGCGGCGCGCATCAGGGTGAGTTCGCCGCGCAGTCCGTCCGCGCCCACCGCGAGGCACAGCTCCGCCGCGTCGCGCAGCAGGTCCTCGCCCGGCACCAGCTTGGGAAGCTTCGCCTTGCCGCGCGCGACCTTTTTCAGGATCTTCTCGTCCTCGCCCGCCCATTTCTCCGAGAAGGCCTCCGGGTCGCTCTCGCGCTCGGCGACGAGGCGCATGATCTCGATCCGCGTCTCGATCTCGCCCGGCGTGCGCACCTCGACCGAAAGGCCGAAACGGTCGAGCAATTGCGGGCGCAGTTCGCCTTCTTCGGGGTTGCCCGACCCGATCAGGACGAACCGCGCCGGGTGGCGGACCGACAGGCCCTCGCGCTCGACCACGTTCTCGCCCGATGCGGCGACGTCGAGCAGGAGATCGACGAGATGGTCCTCGAGCAGGTTGATCTCGTCGATGTAGAGAAACCCGCGATGGGCCTTGGCGAGCAGGCCCGGCTCGAACGCCTTTTCGCCCGAACGCAGCGCCCGTTCGAGATCGAGGCTGCCGATCACCCGGTCCTCGGTCGCGCCCAGCGGCAGGTCGACGAAGGGCACGGCGCGCTTCCTGACCGGGCCGCTGCCGCAGACATCGGGATAGCGCCCGGCCTCTTCCCTGGAGCAGCCATAGGGGCAGTTCTCGATCGCTGAAATCGGGGGGAGCAGCGCGGCCAGCGCGCGCGCGGCGGTCGATTTGCCGGTGCCGCGGTCGCCGAAGACCATGACCCCGCCGATGCTCGGATCGACCGCCGCGATCAGCAGGGCCTGTTTCATCTCGTCCTGGCCGACGATCGCGGAAAAGGGAAAACGTGCCATAGGCGGCCACTTTTAGCCCAAGGGACCGTCCCCGCAAGGCCCGATGGATGGCTGCGTGGGGACAATTTCCCCTTGCGATTCCGCGCTCCTCACCGGCTCGCGGTGCGATGGAGCAGGATGACCGGCAGAATCCCCGCCGCGAGCAGGATCAGCGCCGGGATCGAAGCCTCGGCCAGCCGCTCGTCGCCGGCGAGGCGATAGGTGCGCGTCGCCAGCGTCTCGAGGTTGAACGGGCGCAGGATGAGCGTCGCGGGAAGTTCGCGCAGGGTGTCGATGAAGACGAGCGCGCCCGCCCCGGCGAGGCTGGGGGCGAGGAGCGGGGCATGGATCCGCGCCAGCACCCGCGCCGGTCCCGCCCCGAGCGAGCGCGCCGCGGCATCGAGATTGGCCGGGATCGTCGCCATGCCGCTGTCGATCCCGTTGTAGGCGACCGTCAGGAACCGCACCGAAAGCGCGTAGACGAGCACGAGGCTCGTGCCCGTCAGCAGCAGCCCGCCCGGCGCATAGCCGAGCCGGTCGCGGGCGAAGCGGGTCAGTTCCACGTCGAACGCGCCGAGCGGGGCGAGCAGCCCCACCGCGAGCAGCGCCCCGGGCAGGGCATAGCCGAGCGTCGCGAGCCGGATCGCGCCGCCCACCAGCGGGCTGTGCGAACGGCTGCGGGCAAAGACCAGCAGCAGCGCGGCAACGAGGCAGGCGAGCGCCGTGGCAAGGCCCAGCCACAGGCTGTCTTCGGCATAGGCGGCAAGGTCGCGCGTCGCGCCGAGCGCCGCCGGCGTCGCGGCCAGCCCGCCGAGATGCAGGACCGGGACGAGGAAGCCGAGCAGCACCGGCAATGCGCAGGCGAGGCTGGCGAGCGCCTTCAGGGCTGGCGACAATTCCACCAGCGGTGTGCCCGCCCGCGCCCTCGCATCGCGGCTCTCGCTGCGCCCGGAACGGGTCGAGGCCTCGAGCGCGACGAGGACGACGACGAACAGCAGCATGATCGCGGCGAGCTTGAGCGCGGCCTGCTTGTCCCCCATCGCCAGCCAGCTGCGGAAGATCCCGGTCGAGAAGGTGGGAATCGCGAAATATTCCGCGACCCCGAAATCGGCCAGCACTTCCATCAGCACGAGCGCGAGCCCCCCGGCGATCGCGGGCCGCGCGGCGGGCAGGGCGATGCGCCAGAAGGCGCGCCACGGCCCGGCGCCGAGGCTCCTTGCGGCGCGGAACTGGCCGAGGCTCTGCGCGGCGAAGGCGGCGCGGGCGAGCAGGTAGACGTAAGGATAGAGCACGATCCCGAGCACGAAGGCCCCGCCCGGCAGCGAGCGGATGTCGGGCAGGACGCCGCCCCCCCCGTTTCCGGCAAGGCCGCGCAGCGCGCCCTGCACCGGCCCCGCGTAATCGAGCAGGTCGGCATAGATATAGGCCGCGATATAGGCCGGCACCGCCAGCGGCAGGACCAGCGCCCAGGCCAGCACGCGCCGCCCGGGAAACTCCGCCGCCGAAACGAGCCAGGCGCAGCCGACCCCGATGACGCCCGCCAGCGTCCCGGTGAGCAGCATGAGCGCCGCGGTGTTCACCACGTAACGCGGCAGGACCGAACCCGCCATGTGCGCGAGCGCCTCCATCCCCCCCGCAGGCGCGGCGACGAGGATCGCGATGATCGGCAGCGCGGCGAGGGCGGCAAGGGCGAGGGCGGGCCAATCCCACCCGCGCGGCATCGCCGGTGCGCGCCGCGCCCGCGCGGGGCCGTGCGCCGCGCTTGCCTGCGGACCATCTGTCCGACTAATGCGGCTCACTTGCACAGCCATTCACGGTCCATCGGGACAGCGGTCGGCGGAACTGCGGCCAGCGGGACAGCGGCCACGGGAACGGCGGCCATAAGGACAGCAGATTGAGCCTCGAATTCAGACATGTCGCCCATGCATATGGTGAGGTGCAGGCGCTGCGCGATATCAGTCTCGTGGCGCCGGCCGGGGAAATCACCTGCCTGCTTGGCTCCTCGGGGTGCGGCAAGTCAACCTTGCTCGGGCTGGCCGCCGGGCTGCTCCCGGTGCAGCGCGGGGCGATCCTGCTCGGCGGCGAGGTGCTGGCCGACGAAACGCGCTCCCCGCCGCCGGAGAAACGCCCGGTCGGGCTGGTATTCCAGGAAGGGGCGCTGTTCCCGCACATGACGCTCGCCCGGAACGTCGCCTTCGGCCTGCCCCGCGCGCGCCACGGCGAGGTCGGCGCATGGCTCGACCGGGTGGGGCTTTCGGGCCTCGGCGGGCGCTATCCGCACGAGCTTTCGGGCGGGCAGCAGCAGCGCGCCGCGCTCGCCCGGGCGATGGCGCCGGGACCGGCGGTGCTGCTGATGGACGAACCCTTCGCCAGCGTCGACATCGTGCTGCGCCGCAGCCTCAGGCGCGATTGCCGGATGCTGCTCAAGGGGCGCGGCGCGACCACCATCATCGTCACGCACGACCCGGCAGAGGCGCTCGACATAGGCGATCGGATCGCGGTGATGGAAGCGGGGCGCATCGTCCAGTTCGGCAGCCCGGAGGAACTGCACGCCGCCCCGTGCGCCGCTTCGGTCGGGGCGATGTTTTCGGGCGCGCAGGTCATCCCGGCCGAACGGCGCGACGGGGTGCTGGCGACCGCGTTCGGCGACTGGCCGCTCGCCAGCCTCGCCGGGGAAGTGCCCGATGTTCCGCGGCTCGACCTTCTCGTCCACGCGGGCGCGCTCGACCTGTTCGCCGACGAGGCGGGCCTTCCGGTGCGCGACGTCCATGCAACCGGCGAAGGCATGGTGCGCGTGCTGGTGGGCGGGGAGGGCGGGCGCGACCTCGCGATCGAGGCGGCGAACGCTCCGGCGCGGGACGCGCGGTTCCGGGTCGTGCCGCGGCCGGGCTCGGCCCGCGCCTTCGCCGCCCGCTGAGCGTCCGGGGGCGAGGATTGCACTTGCAAGCAGCCGTGCAATATTGCAACGCATTCGCAAATAGCGGCGCGGATCGCCCGCTCCCGACGCTGTAAGAAAGGACTTTCCCGATGCTTCGTACCCTCCTTGCCGGCGCTCTAGCCTTGACCCTTGCCGCGTGCGAGGACAGCCCGGAGGGACCCGCGCCGGGAGACAATGGCGAGGTCAACATCTATTCCTCGCGGCATTACGACACCGATCTCAGGCTCTACGAGGACTTCACCGAAGAGACCGGGATCAAGGTCAACCGGATCGAGGCCGGGGCCGACGCGCTGATCGAGCGGATCGAGAGCGAGGGCGAATTCTCGCCCGCCGACCTGCTCATCACGGTCGATGCCGGACGGCTTTGGCGGGCCGAGGAGGCGGGCATCCTCGATTCCGTTCAATCCGATACCCTCGCCGAGCGCATCCCCGCCTACCTGCGCCACCCCGATGGCCTGTGGTTCGGCCTGTCGACCCGCGCGCGCATCATCATCTACGACAAGGCGCAAGGCCGGCCCGAGGGGCTCGAAACCTATGCGGACCTCGCCGACCCCCGGTTCCGGGGCGATATCTGCGTGCGCTCCTCCTCGAACATCTACAACATCTCGCTCCTCTCCAGCATCGTCGCGCACGAGGGCGAGGAGGCCGCCGAGGAATGGACCAGGGGCGTGGTCGCCAATTTCGCGCGGGATCCGCAGGGCAACGACACCAGCCAGATCGAGGCCGTGGCGGCGGGCGAATGCCGCATCTCGATCGTCAACACCTATTACCTCGCGCGCTATGCCGGCGGGGACGAGGCCGAGCGGGCGATGTTCGATCGGGTGGGCGTGATCTTCCCCAACCAGGACACGACCGGCACCCACGTCAACGTGAGCGGGGCCGGCGTGGTCAAGGGTGCGCCCAACCGGGAGAACGCGATCCGCTTCCTCGAATATCTCACTTCGGACAGCGCGCAGCGCTATTTCGCCAACGGCAACAACGAATACCCGGCGGTAAGCGGGATCGAGGCGGCCTCGGCGGTCGAACGGCTCGGCGGGTTCAGGGCGGACGAGCTCGACGCGGCCGAGATCGGGCGCAACCAGCGCGCGGCGGTGGAGATCTTCGACCGGGCAGGGTGGAATTGAGACCGCTCTTGCCTTGTCCTTTGTCAAGGCGGGCTATGCCGTCATGTCACAAAACTACCTTGCGGCGCAGGGCCTAACAGGCCATGTCGCCGCCGATCCGAAGCGGTGCGTGAAAGCGCTCGGCCGCATCCCACATTCCCGACCCGGCGAGGCAACTAAGTGAACCAGCCCATCATCGACCGCACCCAGTTCACCGAAAGCTCGGCGCTGACGATCGAGACGATCACGCATGTCCACCACTGGAACGACAGCCTGTTCAGCCTCAAGATGACGCGCCCGGCGAGCTTCCGCTTCCGCTCGGGCGAATTCATCATGATCGGCCTGCCGGGCGAGAACGGCAAGCCGCTCCTGCGCGCCTATTCGATGGCGAGCCCGTCCTATGCCGATGAACTCGAATTCCTTTCGATCAAGGTGCAGGACGGCCCGCTGACCTCGCGGCTCCAGCACATCCGGGTCGGCGATCCGATCTATCTCGGCAAGAAGCCGACCGGCACGCTCGTCACCGACGCGCTGCTGCCGGGCAAGAGGCTGTTCATGCTGTCCACCGGCACCGGCCTTGCCCCGTTCATGAGCCTGGTGCGCGATCCCGAAGTCTACGCCATGTATGACGAGGTGATCGTGGTCCATTCGGTCCGCCAGGTGGCCGATCTCGCCTATCGCGAATTGCTCGAATCCAAGCTCGAAGGCGATCCCCTGCTCGAGGACGAGGACCGCGAGCGGATGATCTACGTCCCCACCGTCACGCGCGAGCCGTTCCGCACGCAGGGCCGGATCCAGGCGCTGATCGACGATGGCCGGCTGTTCGAACAGTCGAAGGGCCCGCAGCGGTTTGTGCCCGACGAAGACCGCGTGATGCTGTGCGGGAGCATGGCGATGATCAAGGACCATGCGGCGGACTTGGAACGCCGCGGGTTTGAAGAGGGCGCGAACAACAAGCCGGGGCAGTTCGTGATCGAGCGGGCGTTTGTGGGGTAAACTGATCCCCCTCCTCTTCAGAGGAGGGGCCGGGGGTGGTGGCGCTGCTTACTCGTTGTAAGGCAACACCTGTTCTGGCATTCAGACCCTTGAGCGATTGAGCTTCTGGGGGACTGAGGCCGTGCAACTTCTCGTTTTGCCATTCATCATCCTGAATATGCTCGCTGGCCTCGTTGGCGGTGCCGCCATGCTATTCCAAGGTGAATGGACTGCATTTTTCTTAGGTTTGGCGTGGATGCTAGTCGGAGCGTTTGCACTTTCGCTTGCACTTGTTCCGGGCATGATTTTTTTGCCAATCGTAAAGTGGGCGGCCGAGCGCGAAAGCATGCCGCTTATGTTAATTGCCGGAATTCCGGCGATGATTTGGACATATGTCGTAATTGCAATCTCATGTGTCGTTGTTTTCGCAGCGATCATTAACAATTCCGGCGTTGGACTTTTTCAGATGCTTTGGGGCTATGCTGCTGCAACCGGGCCGTGGTCTTTTCTGGCTCGCAAAGATGCAGAGGCAGGAAACGATCAGGCCTCGATGCCCGCTTTCTTTTCCCAGCTTGGCGTGATCGCAATGATGGTGGTCACATTCATCAATCCTGACGGGACTGACTTTTTTACCCTGATTTACTGGTTTGCACCTGTTTTAGGTATTGGCTTGGTGTTGCAGCTTTTCGTCTTATGGGTTGAAACGAAAAATGCCCGACGCGGATACTGGTGATCGCCCTCCAGCGTGGGTCTGCCTCGCGCTTGCTGGGGCGTGCGTTGCTGCGATCGGCGATTTTCCATACGGCTACTACCAAATCTTGCGCCTCGCTGTGACCGGATACGCAGCGTGGATCGCTGTCTTGTCACACAGTCAGAAGCGGATAGCATGGGCATGGGCATTTGGATTCTTGGCTCTTCTTTATAACCCTTTCATAAAAATCACTCTGGACAGAGACACTTGGGAGCTTGTGAACATCGTCACGTCTGGGATCATTCTGATCGAGTTCTGGAAGTTCCGGAAGGCGATGGCTCAAGGCGAACCAACCGACCCAGTCTAAAACGCACCCCCACTTTCGCGCTTGACCCCCGCCCGCAGGCGCGGTTGTATCGTGGCAAATCAAAACCCTTTGCCCGGAGAGACGCCCCCCATGCTCGCAACCTCGTACCGCACCGCCTATAACGAAGACCACGAGGCCTTCCGCGACACTGTCCGCAAGGTCTTCGCGGAAGCCCTGACCCCGCACATGGACGATCATGAGGCCAACGGCATCGTGCCGCGCGACGTGTGGAAAAAGATGGGGGACGCCGGGATGCTGTGCATGACGGTGAAGGAAGAGAACGGCGGGCTCGGCCTCGATTTCGGCTTCAACTGCGTGCTGACCGAGGAGCTGTCCTATCTCGGCTCCTCGGCGGGCTTCACGCTCCAGAACGACATCACCGCAAATTATTTCGAGCGCCTCGGCACCCCGGAACAGCGCGCGAAATATCTGCCCGGCATGGTCAGCGGCGACATCATCACCGCCATCGCCATGACCGAACCGGGCGCGGGCTCCGACCTTCAAGGCATCCGCACCACGGCGAAGAAGGACGGCAACCACCTCGTCATCAACGGGTCGAAGACCTACATCACCAACGGTCAGAACGCCGACGTGGTGATCGTCGTCGCCAAGACCGATCCGGAAAAGGGCGCCAAGGGCACCAGCCTCGTCCTCGTCGATGCTGACACGCCGGGGTTCGAGCGCGGGCGGAATCTCGACAAGATCGGCCAACATTCCGCCGACACCTCCGAATTGTTCTTCAACGATTGCCGCGTGCCGATGACCAATATCCTCGGCGCCGAAAACATGGGCTTTGTTCACCTGATGGAAGAACTGCCGCAGGAACGGCTCGGCATCGCGGTCGGCGCGCAGGCGGCGGCGCAGCGCGCCTTCGACGAGGCGGTCAAGTTCACCAAGGACCGCAAGGCCTTCGGCAAGACCGTGTTCGAGTTCCAGAACACCAAGTTCACCCTTGCCGACCTCAAAGCCAAGATCCAGGTCGGCTGGGCGCATCTCGACTGGGCGATCCGCAAGCACCTTGCGGGCGAACTCACCACCGACGAGGCGTCGGCGGCCAAGCTGTGGCACACCGACCTGCAATGGGAATGCTGCGATGTCGCGCTGCAGCTCCACGGCGGGGCGGGCTACATGAACGAATACGCCATCGCGCGGCTGTGGCGCGATGCGCGCGTCACCCGCATCTTCGGCGGCACCAACGAGATCATGAAGGAAGTGATCTCGCGCTCGATCTGAGGCATGACGCTTCCCCGCCCCGCGGGGAGGGGATCGAGGGGCGGGGGTGCGGCGTTGGCTTCTCGCGGGCCGCCGGAACCACCCCCAACCCCCTCCTTCGGAAGGAGGGGGCCTTTCTCCGCAAAAGGAGGCAATCGCCATGACCGACCCCCTCGATTTCACCGACAAGCGCGCCCTCGTCATCGGCGGGTCGAGCGGGATCGGCAACGGCATCGCGCAGGGCTTCCGCGCCGCCGGGGCGCAGGTCATCGTTACCGGCACGCGGCCCGATTCGGGGGATTATCTCGAGGCGGAGGATTCGGACTTCACCGGGCTCGCCTATGAACGGCTCGACGTGAGGGAGCGCGACGCGGCGGATGCCCTCGCCGCGAAGATCGGGCCGGTCGACGTGCTTGTCCAGTCGCAGGGGGTGGTGCGCTACAAGCGGGCCGAATTCACCCGCGAGGGGTGGGACGCGGTGGTGGACGTCAATCTCAATTCGGTGATGGACGTGGCGCGCGCCTTCCATCCGGGCCTTGCGGAAAGGGGCGGCTCGATGATCGTCGTCTCCAGCGTCGCGGCGTTCAAGTCCACCATCGGCACGCCCGCCTATGCCGCGTCCAAGGCGGGCGCGGCGAGCCTCGTCAAGACGCTCGGCGAGGCCTGGGCGCGAGACGGTGTGCGCGTCAACGGCATCGCCCCCGGCCTTGTCCCGACCAAGCTCACCGCTGTCACCACCGACCACCCCGAACGGCGCGAAGCCTCGCTCCGCGCGATTCCGCTCGGCCGCATGGGCACGCCGGAGGACATGGCCGGGGCCGCGCTCTTCCTCGCTTCGCCGCTGTCCGCCTACATGACCGGACAGACATTGGTGGTGGATGGCGGGCTGACGCTGTCCTGAAGCGGGCAGGACGGCTTTCCTACGCCCGGCGGGGGTGCCATTGCTTGGCCATGCCGCATCCCCGCCGGATTTTCCGCCCCGCACCCGTGTCCGTCACCTTCGGGAAACCGGGGGTTTTCCTTCATGATTCCAGGCATTTGTCCGCGTTCGGAAAAGGTGACACCCTGTAAACTTCGTAACCTTCAGCCCAATTCCGGCGTGCACCGCCCGCCTTCCTGACGCACAATCCGGCCGCAACCCATCGAAAGGACGAATGCCATGCAATTCACCCGCCTCGGAGCCTCGGGCCTTGCCGTTTCGCGCCTGTGCCTCGGCTGCATGAGCTATGGCGACACGTCGAAGGGCTGGCACGGCGACTGGCTGCTGGGCGAGGGCGAGGCGCGGCCCTTCTTCCGCGCGGCATTGGAAGCGGGCATCAATTTCTTCGACACCGCCAATGGCTATTCGGGCGGCACGTCGGAAGAGATCACGGGCAAGCTGCTCGGGGAAATGGCCCGCCGCGACGAGATCGTGGTCGCGACCAAGGCCTTCATCCCGTGGCGCAATGCGCCCAATACCGGCGGCCTTTCGCGCAAGGCGCTGCTGCAGGCGGTGGACGACAGCCTCACCCGGCTCGGCATGGATTACATCGACCTCTACCAGATCCACCGCTGGGACGACGAAACGCCGATCGAGGAGACGATGGAGGCGCTCCACGACATCGTGAAGGCGGGCAAGGCGCGCTATGTCGGCGCGTCCTCGATGTATGCTTGGCAGTTCGCCAAGGCGCAGGAAACGGCGCGCGCCAACGGGTGGACGCCGTTCGTTTCGATGCAGAACCAGCTCAACCTGCTCTACCGCGAGGAAGAGCGCGAAATGCTGCCCCTGTGCGAGGACGAGGGCGTCGGCGTCATCCCGTGGTCGCCGCTCGCGCGCGGGCGGCTGGCGCGGCCGCGGGGGGAGGAGACGGTGCGTTCGCAGACCGACAGCGTGGGCAAGGCGCTCTACACCGGGGACGAGGCCGACGATGCGGTGATCGACGCGCTCGCGGACCTCGCCGAGAGGCGCGGGGAGGCCATGGCGAGCCTCGCCCTCGCATGGCATTTCACCAGGGAAGCGGTCGCCGCGCCGATCATCGGCGCGACCAAGCCGCACCACATCGCCGACGCGGTGCGCGCGCTGGAGATCGACCTCGCGCAGGACGAGATCGCGGCGCTCGAGGCGCCCTATCGCCCGAAATGGCCGACAGGGATGGGGATGCCGATGCCCGCGATGGACCGGGTGAGCGTGCTCGATCAGGGCAAATGAGTTCGCGCGGAGGCAGGGACCTTCGCCCCGCAAGGGCGCCATGCCGCGCCTCCTGTGCCAATATGACAAGCCTTTCAAACCCATCAGGAACACGTCACGAACGCGTCACAAGGGTCGGCCAAGCGTCATCGGCAACCGGGCGGGGCGCTCCATGGACGTCGTCAACATCTTCCTCACCAGCAAGCTGGCGGACAGTCTCGAGGACTTCGTTCACGACCAGCGCCGCTTCACCTTCGACCGCCTCGGCCCCGCCGGGCCGGAACGTCTGGTCGAAGGGCCGATGTGGGCATTCGTCGACTGGGTGATGGACGATCTCGCCGGGCTGGAGATGTGCCGCCGCCTGCGCGCCGATCCGCGCACCTGCGAAGCGCACGTGACCATGGTGCTCGAGGAGGACGACGTCGAGGACCGCCGCCGCGCCCTGCGCGCGGGCGCGGACGATTACATGGTCGGCCCGCTCGACCGGACCACGGTGCTCGACCGGGTGCTGGCGCTACAGATCCGCTCCACCGATCGCCACTCGACCCGGCGCTACGAGGTCGGCCCGCTCGCGATCGACATGGCCGCCCTGCAGGCGCGCTGGGATGGCGAGCCGATCCAGCTGAGGCCGAACGAGTTCCGCCTGCTGCGGTTTTTCGCGGAAAACCCGAACCGGGTGCTTTCCCGCGAAGACCTCATCAACGGCCTCGGCAAGCGCGAGCCGCAGATCGACGAACGCACGGTGGACGTCTGGGTCGGCCGGCTGCGCCGAGCGATCAAGGCGGCGGGCGGGGGCAACCCGCTGCGGACCGTGCGTTCGATGGGGTACGTCTTCGACCTGAACTGAGCGGGGCGGTGAAGCGCGCGGGGCAGCCGCGGCGCAGGCCCCGCCCGGAAGCGGAGGGTGCGACGGCCAGCGCGTCGCCACCGGCACCTCGGCGTCTGGTGAGGGGAGGGGTAGGGCCTATGCGAAAACGGAAAAAGCCGCGGCACGCCTCGCGCGCCGCGGCTTTCCCGGTTCGACAGGGGTCAGAACTTCGCCTGCAGGCCGATCTGGAAGCGGGTGCCGACTTCGAAGGTGTTCACCTCGATCCGGCCGGTCTCGTTTTCGAGGAACTCGAAATTGTCCCGGCCGAAGATGTTGCGCACCTCGAGGCTGAGCTGGAGCGGAAGGCCCAGCGCGTCGAGGTCGGAACGGGTGACGAAGTCGACGACCAGACCCGGGTTCTCGATCACGTCCGGCGTGGCGAAACCGCGGGTCGTGACCCGTTCGCTCGCATAGTTGAAGAGCAGGAAGGCCTGCTGCGTCTTGTCGAAATCCTCGAAGCCGATCTGGAAGTTGGCAACGTGGTCCGACTGGCCGACCAGCGGGTTGCCTTCCTCGAACACGATCGACACCGGAACGTCGCCGACAACGGTCGGGACGAGCGCGTTCGCATCGGGGATGGACAGCTCGGAGTCGGTGTAGGTGTAGTTGGCGATGACCAGCAGTTCCTTGGTTTCGAAGAAACCGCCCCAGTTGCTGAGATCGAAGCCGTAGACGAGCTCCAGTTCGGCGCCGTAAAGCGTCGCCTCGGGCGCGTTGGCATAGGTCGTCGTCAGGTCGCCGGTGCCCGAACCGCCGAGGATGATCGGTTCGATCGGGTTCTCGATGTCCTTGTAGAAGCCGGCGAGGCTGACGCGGTTGCGTCCGCCGAAGTAATATTCCGCACGGCCTTCGAGGTTCAGGAACTCGGAGTCGATCAACTGCGCGTTACCACGGAAATCGCGGTTAGAGATCGGGTCGAAGTAGATCTGGTCGACCAGTTCGCGGAACTGGGGACGGGCGATCGTCTTCGAGGCCGCGACGCGCAGCTGGAGGTCGGGAACAACTTCCCAGGTGATCGTGCCGCCCGGCAGGAAGTAGTCGTTTTCCAGGTTGGTCTCGACCGGCAGCGTGGTCGCCTGACCTTCGGGCAGCGTTACCCGCTGGGTCGCATCCTCGTAGCGCACGCCGATATCGACGGTGATCGTGTCGGTCGGGAGCCAGCGCGCCTGGCCATAGGCCCCGTGCACCTCGAGCAGGGCGTCGAACACCGGGAAGTCGACGAAATCGAGCACGTCGACGTTGAACCCGGCGATGGTCGCCCCGTTGATGATGTCACCCGGCTTGCGCAGGCCGAGGATGGCCGGTTCGATATCGACGTCGGTCCGCAGGTCCGGGCGGATCAGCGGCGAGTAGATGCGGCTTTCCGAACGGCGATCAGTGTCCGAATAGGCATAGCCCACGGTGAGGTCGAAACTGTCGATCCCCGACCAGGTGAGGTCGACGCCCGCGGCATAGTTCTCTTCCTTCAGGTCGTCGAAGCTGACCGTCTGGTTGAAGAACTCGTTGTTGCCGTCGAAATAGGCGATGAAGTTGGAGCCGAGCACGTTGCGGAACGAATCCGCGGGTTCGTCCGGGGTGGTGTCGTTCGAGCGCGCATAGAGGATCTGCGTGTTGAACGGCGCCTCGCGGTCGGTCCGGGCATAGCCCGCGCGGGTGTCGAGCTGGAACGCCCCGTCGCCGAACTCGAATTCGCCGACGAGCTGGGTGTCGATCAGCTGCCGTTCGAACCAGGCGGTGCGCTGGCGCAGGAGGTCCGCACCGGCCTGCGAGCCGAGCGTCACGTCGAAGCCCTCGGCAAGGCGCGCGGTCTTGAGCGTGTCGCGGATGTAGAGGTTGGTCCAGCGGATCGTGTTCTCGCCGAAGTCGAGACCGAAGCTGAGCAGGCCGTTCACGAGCACGTTCTCGTCAGTGATGAAGTTCGTCGAATCTTCGGTCACGAAGGAGAAATCGTCGATGCTCGCGCGCTGGTTGCGCACGCTGCGGTTCTGCCGCTGGTTCTGGTAGCCGGCGGTGGCGATGATGCCGAGATAGGTGCCATCGCCGATTTCGAACGAAGCGCCGCCGGTAAGGTTGGCCGACATGTTCGCCGGCAGGCTGTCCTGGCGTTGCAGGGTGACGAGGTTGGTCGGCAGCAATTGTCCCGCGATCGCTTCCTTCGTCAGGGCATTGGGATCGCCCGGCGTCGCGTCGAGCGGCAGCTGGTCGAACGGAATTCCGCTGTCGATCGCCTGCTGGAGGAAGGACGGGATGTCGCGGTTGCCATTGTCGAAACCGAACGAGTCCCAGTCCGACCCGAAATAGGTCAGGCCGTTTTCGAACGTGGTTTCGCTGTCGTATTCCCCGCTCATCGAGACGGTGAGGAAGTTCTCGACGGGGATGGCGCGGGTGGTGAGGTTGATGACGCCGCCGCCGAATTCGCCGGGATAGTTGGCCGAATAGGTCTTCTGGACAAGGCTCGAGGCGATCACGTTGGTCGGGAAGATGTCGAGCGGAACGACGCGGCTGAGCGGTTCCGGGCTCGGCAGGGGGAGGCCGTTGAGGAGCGCGAGCGAGTAGCGATCGCCGAGGCCGCGGACGAAGACGCGCCCCTCGCCGACGACGCTGAGACCGGTGACGCGCGACAGGGCGCCGGCGATGTCGCCTTCGCCGGTCCGCGCGATGTCTTCGGTGGTCAGCACGTTGAGCACCTGGGTCGAACCGCGCACCGGATCGCGGGAGCGCCGCCCGGTGACGATGATGCCGCCGCCGGGGATCGAGACTTCGGGTTCGTCGTATTCTTCTTCCTGCGCGGCGCCGACGGCCTCGAGCAGGGGATCCTCCGCGTCTTCGTTGCCCTGTGGGGTTCCCTGATCCTGCGCGTGGGCAAACGTCGGGAAGGTGAGTGAACTGGTGAGAAGCAGCAGCCCTGCCAGGCGCTTGCCGGTCGACATAATGCTAGACCCCCTCATTTTAGGTCCTGAACTCGCGTGGCCGTTGCGGCCATGTTGTGCGATCGGAGAGGCGCCGCGCCAGAAGCGCGGCGCCTCCGCCAAATGTGCCGACGCGTGTCAGCCCTCACCGTTGCGGATCGGAAGCGACGTGCACGCCGAGCCCGAACCGAAGTCGAGGATGCTCGAGTCGCAGGTCCAGCCCACGAAGCGATCGTCATCGGCGCTTTCGAGCGGGCCGATGTAGTCGGCCTCCTCGAAGAAGCTCGACAGACCGGTCACGTCGAACGTCGGGGCATCGCCAGCATCGAAGAAGAACAGGTCGGTGAAGGTCACGTCCGTATCGACCGTGTTGTCGGCGTCGGCGTCGTTGTAGATCGCCTCCAGGTCGGTGAGCGACGCGCCGTCGGTGGCACGCAGCGGCTCGGAATCCGAGCAGTCGCCGAGGATCGAGTTGAAGGTCGGCCCGGCCGCCAGGGTTTCCGGCTGGTCGATGCGGACGCAGGGGGTCCCCTTGGCCTGGATCACGCCGTTGGCGAGACGGATGCGCGAACCGCCGCGGGCGCGCACGACCTGGCCGGTGGCCGAGTTATGGATGAAGGTGAAGTTCACCACCGAAAGCACGCTCCGCGGGATCGCCTCGGTCGAGTAGTCGTCCGGCGGGCTGTCGAGTTCGATGACGCTGTCACCGGTGTTCGAACGCTGGGCGACGATCACGTTCTGGAGCGCGGCCTGGGCGCCGGTGTCGGAGTCGATCGAGTCGTCCGAAGCGCCGACGACCGCGAGGTTGCGCATGTTGACGGTGCCGCCGAAGAACTCGACGCCGTCGTCCGAGCTGTTGAACGACATGATGTTGCCGAGCCTGGTGCCCGAACCGATCGCGCCGGTGGTGAGCGCCTGGAGCTCGTCGCCCGGAGCGAGCGCGAAGCCCGAGTAGCGGATCTGGTTGAAGGTCATCGAACCGGTGCTGTCGTCATCGTCGGTGCCGCCGAAAACGGTCGAGGTCGTGGTCCCTTCGACAAGCTGTTCGCACTGCGGGTTGGCTTCCGGGTCCGCGGCCGTGTTGAACACGCCGGTCGAGCAGTCGGAAGTCGGCGCGCGGCCGAGCAGCACGACGCCGCCCCACTGCTGGTCCGAATCGTCGTCGGTGAGGCCGAGCACGTTGTCGCGGCTGGTCCAGATGATCGGGTTGTCGGCGGTGCCGTCGGCCTCGATCGCGTTGCCGCGGTTGACGACGATGAAGGAGCGGCCGGTCACGGCGTAGATGATCACGCCGGGCTCGATGCCGAGCGTGACTTCCGTGCCGGTGCTGTTGAAGCCCTGGTCGGAGCCGACATCGACTCGGCCGTTCATCGCGTAGAGCAGGCCGGGAACGTAGGGCAGCTCGTCGTCGGCGTCGAAATCGCCCGGCAGTTCGCAGACGCGATATTCGCCGGTCGGACCGGAGATCGTGCCGGCATCGGTCAGGCCGCCGGTCGAGTTGATCGTCGGGCAGCCGGATGCCGGGGTGACCGTCGGGCCGCCCGTCGGGGTCGGCGTGGGAGTCGGCGTCGGCGCCGGATTGTTGATGATGATGTCGCCGCTGGTGCCGGGCGAGACGATTTCGTCCGCGCCGCAGCCAGCCAGAGCGACCAGGCTGCAACCAAGGACGAGAGTGCGTTGAATGTTTTTCACAGCGAGCGGTCCCCTCAAAAACCGAGAATCGAACAAAAGCGCCTCGTTTGAATGCGCAACGAGGTCGCTAGGGGGACTGCGTGACATTATTCTTTCATCATGACAGCCAGCGTGAAATTGTTGTCATATGACTGAAGAAAGACAAATATGACCAGAACTTGTCGTCGCCCGGCGCGGGGTGGCGTCGGCTGTGATGCTGCTATGTCACTGAAATCTCGACGGTAAATCCGAAAAGATTGCGATTTTATGACAATGTTACAGTTATATTGCATTTCAGGGACTCATGCTTCACCCTGTGTGGCAGGGATAAGGAGACATGACATGGCCCTTTTGAAAACCACACTCGCTACCGGGGCATTCGCCCTAGCGCTCGCCGTGCCCGCTCATGCACAATATGCAAGCGAAGCCGGTGCTGCCGACGCCTTCGCCGCCGATACGCTCTCCGAGGGGCGGAAGGACGAGGCGATCCGGCTGCTCGAGCGCGAGCGCGCTGCTGCGCCCGACGATCCGGCGATCCTCATCAATCTCGGCATCGCCCGCGCCCAGGCGGGCGACGAGGAGCGCGCGGCCGACCTGTTCAGGGCCGCGCTCGCCAGCGACGACGTGGTGCTGCTGCGGACCGCTTCGGGCGAGGAAACCGATTCGCGCCGACTTGCGCGCAAGGCCCTGAGGATGCTGCGCGACGGCGAATTTCGCCCGGCCGATGCCGCGCCGCGGGACACGCTTTCGCTGCGCGACTGAAGCGCGCCGACAACCGGATTGCCGGATTCGCGAAGACCGGGGCAGGGCGCCATGCCTTGCCCCGGTTTTTTTAATGGCCGTCCGCGCGCGGGCGTAAAGGAAGCGCGGGGAGCAAGGGAAGGCCGAGAAAAGGCGCGAAATCCGCGCGGGTTTGAAGTAGGTGTTTTCCGAGAGTTCGCGTCTCTGTCACCCGCCTGTCATCAATCATCGACATGGGGACGGGCTTGGGGGCTGATTGAGGGACTGATTGGAGGATCCCCGGATGATTCTCGCCCGTGCGAGCAGGCTGGGCCTGGAAGCCGCCGTCGTCGCCGTCGTCGCCCTCACCGGCGTCGCCGCCGAGGCGGACGTGATGGAAGTGGACGAGAACGGCGCCCGCTGGGTCGCCGGCGGTCTGCCCCTGTCCGAAGCGATCCCCGATGGAGCGCTCGCCTCCGGAAAAGGTTCCGGAGGCGAGGAATTGTCCGCGGCCTACGCTGCCGACGCTTCCCCGGGCGGAGACATCCCCGGCACGATCATCGCCGATCCCGCCGCCCACGCCGCCGCGATTCCCGCGGCCTATGCCCGGAAGGTGCACGAGGTCGCGCGCCGTTTCGACCTTTCGCCCGCCCTGCTCGAAGCGGTGGTGTGGCAGGAGAGTCGCTGGCGCGCCAACGCCGTATCGCCCGCGGGGGCGCGCGGGCTCGCGCAGCTGATGCCCGGCACGGCGCGCTATCTCGGGGTCGATCCGGACGATCCGGAGGCCAATCTCGAGGGCGGGGCGCGTTACCTGCGCGAACAGCTCGACCGGTTCGACGGCGACCTCGAGAAGGCGCTCGCCGCCTATAATGCCGGGCCGGGCCGGGTCGAACGGGCCGGCGGCATCCCCGACATCCGCGAGACGAAGCTCTACGTGGCCGCGATCATGGGCCGTCTCGCCAGTCATTCCCGCCCGGCCGATTGAGGCGCGGGACCGGACGCAATCTTCAAGCATGATGGAACACCCGATGAATTCGCTCACGACCTTCCCGGCCCGCATCGCGGCCTTTCTCGCGCTCATCCTGATGCCCGCCGCGGCCTCCGCCCAGACCGAGGCGGCGCGCTCGGAAAGCCCGATCACCGATGCACTGCTGTGGATGCAGAACCTGCTGCTGGGGCCGATCGCGACCAGTCTCGCCGTGATGGCGGTGGCGGGGGTCGGCTTCATGATGCTGACGGGCCGGATGAACTGGCGCTATGGCGGCACGGTCATCATCGGCGTTTTCATCATCTTCGGCGCGCCGCGGCTCGTCAACACGATGGCGACGTTCTGACGCCGTGACCGCGCTCGTCCGCCATCCCGTCCACCGGACCCTGACGCGGCCCCAGATGTTCGCGGGGGTGACGCTCAACTTCTTCATCATCAACATGATGGTGACGACGATCACCTTCCTGATTCTCGACAGCTGGTGGATCGTGCCCGTACCTTTCGTGATGCACGCCATCGGCTATTTTGCGTCCCTGCGCGAACCGCGTATCTTCGACCTGTGGATCACCAAGGTTTCGAAATGCCCGCGCATTGCGAACTACAAGCGCTGGGGCTGCAACAGTTACGCCCCATGATCGATGACGTGACGCGCCTTATCGGCACCGGCCATCCCGAGGAGGCCCGCACATGGTGAAATGGATCGGACCCGCCGCCTGGAGCGCGAAGGAAGCGCGCGTCGGCGACCGCCTGCCCTATGCCCGCCTCGTCGACGAGAGCACCGTGCTGCTGCGCGACGGCTCGGTGATGAGCGCGATCCAGGTCCCCGGCCTCCTCTTCGAGACCGAGGATTCCGACGCGCTCAACGCCCACGCCGCGACGCGCGAGGTGATGCTGCGTTCGACGCTGGACGCGCGGTTCGTGCTTTACCACCACGTCATCCGCCGCCGGGTCGAGGTCGAGCTCGAAGCCGAATTCGACGATCCCCTGTCGCGCCACATCGACGCGCGCTGGAAGGAGCGGCTCGCGGGCGGGTCGCTGTTCATCAACGACCAGTTCGTCACCCTGATCCGCCGCCCCGCGCGCGGCAAGACCGGCCTGCCCGAACGCGCCGCCCGGTTCTTCAGCCGCCGCGGGCAGGAGGAACTGGAAGCCGATCCCAAGGACATCCGCACCCTCAAGAGCGCGATCACCGGCCTCGTCGCTTCGCTGTCGGCCTACGGGGCGAGCGTGCTGGCGGACTACACCTCGCCTTCGGGCGGGATCAATTCGGAGATGCTGGAGCTTCTCTCCGCGCTCTACAACGGCGAGATGCGCCCCGTGCGGCGGCCCAATGACGATGTCGATATCGGCCACATGCTGCCCTATCGCCGGGCGAGCTTCGGCCTCGACGCGATGGAACTGCGGGGGTCCGGTGCGCCCGATTTCGCCGCCATCCTCGGGCTCAAGGACTATCCCGAGGCGACTTCGCCCGGCCTGCTCGACCCGCTCCTGCGCCTGCCGTTCGAAATGGTCGTCACCGAAAGCTATGCCCCGAACGAGCGCACCACGGCGCGCGAGCGGATCGACCTCGCGCTGCGCCGCCTGCGTTCGGTGGACGAGGAGGCCGCGGCCGAACGCAGCGACATGATGAACGCGCGCGATGCGCTCGGCGCGGGATCGGTCGGGTTCGGCGACCATCACCTGACCGTGCTGGTGCGCGAGCGCGACCTGCCGCGATTGGACGATGCCGCCGCCGCCTGCGCCGCGGCGCTGGCCGACACGGGCGCGATCGCGGTGCGCGAGGACGTCAATCTCGAACCTGCCTTCTGGGCGCAGTTCCCGGGCAACGAGGACTACATCGTGCGCCGTGCGCTGATCTCGAGCGCGAACATGGCGGGGTTCGGCTCCTTCCACGGCTTCGCGCTCGGCAGCGCGGCGAACAACCACTGGGGCGATGCCGTCACCCTGCTGGAGACGACCAGCGCGACGCCGTTCTTCTTCAATTTCCACCACGGCGACCTCGGCAATTTCTCCGTGATCGGCCCGTCGGGGTCGGGCAAGACCGTGGTGATGAACTTCCTCGCCGCGCAGGCGCAGAAGTTCCGCCCGCGCACCATCCTGTTCGACAAGGACCGCGGGGCGGAGTTGTTCATCCGCGGGATCGGCGGGCGCTACGACCGGATCAATCCGGGCGAGCCGACCGGCTTCAACCCGCTCGCCTTGCCCGATACGGCGGCGAACCGCGCCTTCCTGCGCGATTGGCTCGGCGTGCTGCTCAAGGCCGAGGGGCCGGAGGAATACGCGACCATCAGCGCGGCGGTGGATGCGGCCTATGCCAATGATTCGCGCCTGCGCCGCCTGCGCCACTTCAAGGAACTGCTCGCCGGCGCCCGTCGGCCCGAACCGGGCGACCTCGCGGACCGGCTGGGCGCATGGATCGGCGACCCTTCGGGAGAGGGCGGGGAGCACGCCTGGCTGTTCGACAACGAGCGCGACGCGCTCGACCTCGAGGAGCGGGTGCTCGGCTTCGACATGACCGCCCTGCTCGAAAACCCGCGCCTGCGCACGCCGGTCATGATGTATCTCTTCCACCGCATCGACGAACGGCTCGATGGCCAGCCGACCATGATCCTGATCGACGAGGGCTGGAAGGCGCTGGACGACGAGGTGTTCGCCGCGCGCATCCGCGACTGGCTCAAGACGCTGAGGAAGCGCAACGCCCTGGTCGGTTTCGCCACCCAGTCGGCGCGCGACGCGCTCGAAAGCCGCATTTCCACCGCATTGGTGGAGCAGACCGCGACCATGGTCTTCATGCCCAATTCGAGGGCACGGCCCGAGGATTACTGCGACGGTTTCGGCCTTACCGAACACGAACTCGCGCTGATCCGCAGCTTGCCCGCGCATTCGCGCTGTTTCCTCGTGCGCCAGCCCGATGCGAGCGTCGTCGTGCGGCTCGACCTGTCGGGCGCGCCCGAGGTGCTGACGATCCTGTCCGGCCGCGAATCGGCGGTCAGGCGGCTCGACCTGCTGCGCGAAGCGGTCGGCGACGAGCCGAGCGCGTGGTTTCCCGCGCTCACCAACCGCGCCTGGCCCGACGGATCGGGCGAAGTCGATGCGGACGGGCACCCGGTGTGGCAGGCGGCGGAATGACGACCTCCTGCGATCTCGTCACCCAGGACATGGGCGCAGGCGTCGCCGCCGCGCTGACCGCGGTCGACTGCATCGCGAGCCAGGTCAGCGAGCAGGCCTTCGGGCGGCTGTTCGGCGACGATGGGCAGATGCGCGCGGTGCTCGTCACGCTGCTGGTGTTCTATTTCGCCTTCTTCGGCATTTCGCTGATGCTCGGCCGGTCGAACCTGTCGGTGCGGCACCTCGTGCCCAAGATCCTCACGGTCGGCCTCGTCCTCTCCTTCGCCACCAGTTTCGTCGCCTACTCGACCGTGTTCTACAACTTCTTCGTGCTCGGGCCGGATTGGGTCGCGGGGGCGCTGACGGGGTCGGAAGGGTCGGCCACGGCGACCTTCGCGCAGAAGCTCGACGTCGTCTTCCTCGCGGTGCAGGAGGCATCAAGCGGGAAGACCGACATCAATGCCTTTTCGCCGCCGGGCATGATGTGGCTCGGCGCGATGCTGCTGCTGCTGGGCACGGTCGGGCTGCTGGTGACGGCGCGGATCGGGCTCGCCCTGCTGCTTGCCGTTGGTCCGATCTTCGTGGTGCTGGCGCTGTTCGAGGGCACGCGCGGGCTCTTCACCGGCTGGCTCAAGGGGATGACCATGCTCGCCCTCGCGCCGCTCTTCGCGGTGCTCGGCGGCACGATCATGCTCGAGATCGCGGTGCCGATCCTCGCTGTGCTGGTGGCGACGCCGGGCGAGATCGACCAGCAGGCGGCGATGGGCTTCTTCCTCGTCGGCGCGGTCCACGTGGCGCTGATGTTCATGGCGCTGAAGGTGGCGGCGACGATGGTGGCCGGCTGGCAGGTGTTCGGCCTCGCCCGGGCGAGCGGCAGCGGGCGGGGAATCGACACCACCCGCATGGCCCGCGACGGCGCGATCGCCGCGATGCCCGGCGCGGCGCGGAGCGCGGCCGCCCCGGCGGCGAGCGCGGCCCCGCGCCGGATCGACGTTGCCGGCATCCGCCCCGCCGCGCCCGCGAACGACTACGGCACCTCTGCCGAGCCCGGGACGGTGCGCGAGACGCGCGTCTATGCGGCCTCTTCCGGTGGCACCCGGGCGGGAGAGGGCGGTCCGGCCGCCTCGCGCACCCACGGGATCGGCAACCGCTTCCGGCCCGCCTCGTCGCGATCTTCCCCGCAGCGCGCGAAAGGCGCCGCGGCCCCGAAAACGGAGACACCCCGATGAAGCGCGCCCTTCCCCTTGCGCTTGCCCTGATGAGTTTCGCCGCGCCCGTCCCCGCCTTCGCCGAGGACGGCGGCACCGAGGGCGATTCGCGGCTGGTCACGCTCACCTATGACGAGGCGCAGGTCTTCACGATCCGCGGCCGGGTGCGGGTCCAGACGACGATCAAGTTCCGCGAGGACGAGCGGATCGAGAACGTCGCGATCGGCGACAGCAAGGCCTGGCAGGTCCAGCCGAACAAGGCGCAGTCGATCCTCTTCGTGAAGCCGCTGGAACCGTCCGCCGCGACCAACATGACCGTGGTGACGAGCAAGCGGACCTATCTCTTCGACCTCATCGCGAGCCCGCGCAACAACCCGCTCTACGTCATGCAGTTCCGCTATCCCGAGGCCGAGAAGGCCGAGCGCGAGGCCCGCCTTGCCGCTGCCGCCCAGGAGGAAGCGCGCGAGGAGGCGAACGCGCTCGAGATGGCGGCCGCGACCGATCCCTACGCGGTGGTCGACCCTGCGCTGCTCAACTGGGAATGGACGCCCGACGGCGACAAGGACCTCCTGCCCGAACGCGCCTATGACGATGGCGAGGCGATGTTCCTGACCTGGCCCGCGGGCGAGCCGATCCCGGCGATCCTCGTCGCCAACGAACGCGGGGACATCGGTGCGGTCAATTTCACCGTGCGCGGCGACACCGTCGTGCTCGACGAAGTGCCCAGCCAGATCATCCTGCGCTCGGGCGAGAATGCCGCGACGCTCACCAACACCGGCCCGGCCCGCCCGCGCAGCGCCGAAGCCGGCGCACGCACGGGGAGGGGCTCGTGACCATGCTCCGCAATGCTCTTGAAGGGGAGAGGAACTGATGCGCCTTGCCATGCGACTGCCGCCGAAGAAGGGTGACACCGCCACGGGCGCGGACGGCGATCCGCGCGAGCAGGAAAGCGCCGAGGTCATCGACCTCGCCAGCCGGAGCGCCTTTCCGGGCGTAGCTGACCGCAAGGCGAAGACCGACGGGCTCGGCCTCGCGGCGGGCGGGCTGATCGTGCTCGCGCTCGGGGCGACGACCTTCTGGGCGATGAACGCGCCCGAAACGCCCGAGCCCGAACCGATCGGCAATCCCGCGGTCGCCCCGCCGCAGGCCGCTGCGCCCGATCCGGCCCCCGCCCCGGCGGAAACGCCCGCACCGCAGGAGGAGCGCCCCGATCCCGCGCCCGCGCCGATCCTCGCGAACGATCCGGGGGCCGAAACCGCCGGCGCGGCCAACCCCTATGCGAGCCCGACCATGGTCTATGACGCGAGCACGGCGGCCAGCGCGATGCGCCTCGCCGAACCGGCCGCCGACGCGGCCGCTGCGGGCGAGGCGATGCCGGGCGGCGAGGAGGCGATGGCCGGCGGTTCGGCGGCGGCCTTCGCCAGCCGCATCGGCGGCGTCGGCGGAATGCCGGCGCAGGCCCGCGCGATGGTCAATCCCACGACCACGGTGACGCAGGGAACGATGATCCCCGCCGTGCTCGAAACCGCGATCAACACCGACGTGCCCGGCTACGTCCGCGCCGTGGTGAGCCAGGACGTGCGCAGCTTCGACGGCAAGAAGGTGCTGATCCCCCGCTCCTCGCGTCTGATCGGCCAGTACCAGTCGGGCGTCCAGCAGGGGCAGAAGCGCGCCTACGTCATCTGGACCCGGTTGATCCGCCCGGACGGCGCCTCGATCAACATCGCTTCGCCTGCGGTCGCCTTCGACGGGACGACGGGCCTTGCGGGCGATGTCGACAGCCATTTCTTCAAGCGCTTCGGTTCGGCCATGCTGCTGTCGGTCGTCGGCGGGCTCGGCGCGCTCGCGACGGGCGGCGTCGGCGGCGTGATCGTCGCGGGCGGCGCGCAGAACGCGGCGAACTCCGCGGTCCAGGCCGACGGGCAGATCAGCCCGACGATCCGCGTGCGGATGGGAGAGCCGATCCGCGTCTTCACCGCGCGCGACCTCGATTTCAGCACCGTTTCGAACTGAGCGTGGCGGGGCAGAGCGAGTGAGCGCGGACATCCATCCCCTTTCCGGCCCGGCGAGCGAGCCGGTCGACGGGGAAGTGCCGCGCGACAGCCTCGCCGACCTTTCCGAACGCAGCGTCTATCTCGACGCCTATCTCGCCCCCTTCCGGCGGTGGCTGCGGAAGGACACGGTGACCGAAATCATGGTCAACCGACCGGGCGAGCTGTGGATCGAAGACGCTTCCAACCCCGGAATGCAGCGGGTCGAGACGCCCGAGATCGACGACCGGCTCGTGCAGCGCCTTGCCGAACAGGTCGCGCGCGTTTCGCACCAGGGGATCAACCGCGAGCATCCGCTGCTGGGCGCGACCCTGCCGGACGGGGCGCGCATCCAGTTCTGCGGGCCGCCCGCCAGTCGGCGTCACTGGGTCATGGCGATCCGCCGCCACCGCAGGCTCGACCTGCCGCTCGACGCCTACGACACCGGCCCGCTCGTTGGCACGCACGCGCCGGCCATGCCCGATCCGCAGGAACAGCCGATCCGCTACCTGCGCGAGGCGATTCGGCAGCGCCGCACGATCCTCATCTCCGGCGGGACGAGCACCGGCAAGACGACCTTCCTCAACGCCATGCTGGGCGAGATCCCGCGGCACGAACGCGTCGTGCTGGTCGAGGACACGCCCGAGCTCAAGTTCCCGGGCGAAAATTCCATCGGCCTCGTCGCGGTCAAGGGCGAACTGGGCGAAGCCAAGGTGACGGCGAACGAACTGCTCCAGGCCGCGCTCCGCCTGCGCCCGGACCGCATCGTTCTGGGCGAACTGCGCGGCGCGGAAAGCGTCAGCTTCCTGCGTGCGATCAACACCGGGCACCCGGGCAGTTTCTCGACCATCCACGCGAACTCGCTCAAGGGCGCGCTCGAACAATTGTCGCTGATGGTGATGCAGACCGGCATCGGCCTGTCGCGCACCGACACGATCGCCTACGCCGCGAGCGTGATCGACGTGCTGGTGCAACTGGGCCGGGATGCGAACGGCAAGCGCGGCATCGTCGAGATCGCCGATAGCCGCAGCCTCGTGTGAGGCGCGTCCGGGGGCCGGACCCGAAACCGGGGCCTTCCGTTCCTATCTGACATTCTTGTGACACCGCACCTTTCGTGATTTACACTCGCGCGCCATGCGAACATGGGGTGCGCGGCGCTTCGCTGCGCCCCAAAGCACGCCGGACACGATGAGCAGCACCGAGGTCACCACCACGCAGGACCCCGCGCCTCCGCCCGCGCCGCAGCCGGGCGGGTCGGGCGACGACTCGCCCTATTTCAACCGGGAGCTTTCGTGGCTCTCCTTCAACGAGCGCGTGCTGGCCGAAGCGTGCAACGAGGCCTATCCCCTGCTCGAGAGGCTGCGCTTCCTGTCGATCTCGGGCAGCAATCTCGACGAATTCATGATGATCCGCGTCGCCGGCCTGGTGGGCCAGGCGCAGCGCGGCATCGACAAGGTCGCGATCGACGGCCGCACCCCGACCCAGCAGCTCGCCGCGATCCGCGAACAGCTGGCGACGATCTCCGACCGGCAGCAGGAGATCTGGCGGAGCCTGCGCGTCTCGCTGGCCGAGGCGGGCATCCATGTCGCGGACGAACACCGCGTGGACCCGTCGGCGCACGAATGGCTCGAGCAGTATTTCCTCGAGGAGATCCTGCCGATCATCACCCCCCAGGCGCTGGACCCGGCGCACCCGTTCCCCTTCGTCCACAATGAAGGGATCGGCCTCCTCTTCACGCTGACGCGCGACGTGGACCGCGAACAGATCATCGAGATGATCCTGATCCCCAGCGCCCTGCCGCGCTTCGTGCGGGTGCCGGGACAGCAGGAAGGCACGGGCGGGGTTCCGGGCGAGGCGATCTACATCTCCATCGCCAGCCTGATCCAGCGTTACGCCTCGAAGCTCTTTCCCGGCTTCACGATCGAGGGCGACGGCCTGTTCCGCGTGCTGCGCGACAGCGACATCGAGATCGAGGAAGAGGCCGAGGACCTCGTGCGGACCTTCCGCAGCGCGATCCAGCGGCGGCGGCGCGGGCAGGTGATCCAGCTCGAACTGGAGGAGGATTTCGATCCCAAGGCCGAGGCCGTGCTGCTCGAACAACTCGGCGTCCACGAAGCCGCGGTGATCAAGACCGACGGGATGATCGGGATCGACGGGCTCGCCGAGATCGTCGGCGAGGACCGGCCCGACCTCAAGTTCGACGCCTATTCCCCGCGCTATCCCGAACGGATCCGCGAACATGACGGCGATGCCTTTTCCGCGATCCGCGAAAAGGATATCATCATCCACCACCCCTACGAAAGCTTCGAGGTGGTGGTCGATTTCATTCGCCAGGCCGCCGCCGATCCGGACGTGGTCGCGATCAAGCAGACGCTCTACCGCGCGGGCGCCCAGTCGGCGGTGATCAACGCGCTGATCGAGGCGGCGGAGAACGGCAAGTCGGTCACCGCCGTGGTGGAACTGAAAGCCCGGTTCGACGAGGAGCAGAACCTCAAGTGGGCGACCAAGCTCGAACGGGCGGGCGTGCAGGTGATCTACGGCTTCACCGACTGGAAGACCCATGCCAAGACCGCGATGGTGGTGCGGCGCGAGGACGACGGCTTTCGCACCTACTGCCACTTCGGCACCGGCAATTACCACCCGGTCACGGCGAAGATCTACACCGACCTCTCCTTCTTCACCGCCGACCCGAAACTGGGCCGGGACGCGGCCAAGATGTTCAATTTCGTGACCGGCTACGTCGAGCCGCACAGCCTCGAGAAGATCCACATCGCCCCCATCGACCTGCGCGAGGAGATCTATCGCCGGATCGACACCGAGATCGCCAACGCGCAGAAGGGCAAGCCGGCGGCGATCTGGATGAAGTGCAACCAGATCACCGATCGCGGCATGATCGACCGGCTCTACGCCGCGAGCGATGCGGGGGTCAGCGTCGAGCTCGTCATCCGCGGCATCTGCTGCCTGCGCCCCGGGATCCCGGGGCTGTCCGATAACATTCGGGTGAAATCGATCATCGGCCGCTTCCTCGAACACAGCCGCATCTACGCCTTCGCGAACGGCCAGACCATGCCGGGCCCGAAGGCCGCCGTGTTCATCTCCTCGGCCGACCTGATGGAGCGCAATCTCGACCGGCGGGTGGAATCGCTCATCCCGATCGACAACCGCACGGTGCACGACCAGGTGCTGCAGCAGGTTCTGCTCGCCAACATGCTCGACACGCAGCAGAGCTGGTGGCTCAACGCCGACGGCACCTATTCGCGGGTGGAAACGGACGTCAAACCGTTCAATTGCCACCGCTATTTCATGACCAACCCTTCCCTGTCGGGCCGCGGCGGCTCGCTTGAAGCGGGCGGGGTCCCCAAACTTTCGCTGCGCAAGGGACGCGCAGGCTAGGACGTTTCTTCCATGAATTCCCGCAAGCAGCGGCACGACCGGGACGGCGTCTTCGCGGGCAACCGGCCGGAACGCGCCATCATCGACATCGGCTCCAACACCGTCCGGCTCGTCATCTACGGCGGATCGATGCGCGCGCCGACCGTGCTTCTGAACGAGAAGGTGACCGCCCGGCTCGGCAGCGAGATCGCGGGGAAGGGGCGGCTCGCCGAAGAATCGGTCGATCTTGCGATGCGGGCGCTCAGGCGGTTCGTGCTGCTGCTAGAGGATCTCGAGATCGAGGATGTCGAATGCGTCGCCACCGCGGCGGTGCGCGATGCCTCGAACGGGCCGGAATTCGTCGAGGCGCTGCGGGCGCTCGGGCTTCGCCCTCGCGTGATCTCGGGCGAGGAGGAGGGGCGGCTTTCGGCCATGGGCGTGGCGGGCGCGTTCCCCGGCGCTTCGGGCATCGTCGCGGATCTCGGCGGCGGGAGCCTCGAACTTGTGCGGCTTGCGAAGGACGAGACGAGCGCGGCCGCCTCGCTTCCGCTGGGGACGCTGCGCCTGCCCGATTTCCGCGAGGACGATCTCGAGGGCGGCGGGTCCAAGGACGTGCGCGCCGACATGCGAAAGGCGCTCGAAAAGACGCTCAGGAAGGCCGGCTGGGGCGAGGAAAGCTTCGCCGCGGGGGCGGCCGAAGGGGAAGGGCGCACGCTTTACCTCGTCGGGGGCACGTGGCGCGCGATGGCGGTCTTCGCCATGCAGGAACAGGGTCATCCGCTGTCCGACCCGCACGGTTTCGAACTCGCTCGCGAGGAGGCCGAGGCGCTGGCGAAGAGGCTCGCCGCGCTCGGCCCGGACGAACTCAAGCCGCGCGAACGGATTTCCTCGATGCGCGCGGAAAAGCTGCCCGATGCGGCGGTGCTGCTGCTCGCGCTGATCGCCCGGCTCGCGCCGGAGCGGCTGGTGTTCTCCTCCTGGGGGCTGCGCGAGGGCCTGCTCTACGACCGGCTCGCGCCGCACGGGAAGGTGCAGGACCCGCTGCTCGCCGGGATTTCCGTGTTCGCGACGCTGCGCGGCGCGCCGCCGCCGCTGTCCGCGCGGGTCGCGGCCTGGACGGTCGATGCGGCCCCGGCGCGGCGCCACGGCAGCGAGCGGCTGCGACTGGCGGCGACGATGCTCGCGCTCGCCTCGATGCAGATCGAACCGAATATCCGCCTGCCGCAGGCGATCGACTGGGCGCTGCACAAGCGCTGGATCGCGGTCGACGGCAAGGGCCGCGCGATGATGGCCGCGGCGATCGCGGCGAACGGCAACAGGACCGACCTGCCGCAGGAGATCCGCGACCTAGCCGGTGCCGAAGCGATCGCGGAGGCGCAGGTGTGGGGTTTCGCGATCCGTCTCGCCCGCAGGCTCGGCGCGCGCTCGCGGCGCTCGCTCCAGGTCAGCCGACTGCTGGTCGAGCAGGGCACGCTCGTCCTGCGTCTCGCCGAAAGCCACCAGGCGCTTTTCGGCGTCTCCACCGAAAAGGACATGAAGCTCCTCGCCGCTTGCAAGGGGATGGACTGGCGGGTCGACATCGTCGCGGACGAGGCGCTGCGCGCCGACATGTGACGGCTCAGCGCGCCACGCGGTCCTTCCCGAAGGGGTTGAAATCGGTGTCGGTGTCGAACAGGTCGATCCCCTCGGCCTTCTTCAGCCAGCCGACGACGAGATAGGTCACCGGCGTCAGCAGCGCCTCCCACGTGACCTTGATGAGCCATTGCGAGAGCACGACCTGGAACAGGGTTTCGGGCGGCCATCCGGCGAGGCCCCAGAAGGCGAGCGGGTAGAAGATGAGGCTGTCGAGCCCCTGTCCCACCACGGTCGATCCGATCGTGCGGGTCCACAGGGCCTTGCCTTTCGTCCAGACCTTCATCTTGGCCATGACGATGGAATTGGCGAATTCGCCCGCCCAGAACGCCGTCATCGAAGCGATCACGATGCGCCAGGAATTGCCGAAGACGTTTTCGTAATCGGACTGGAACGGCCAGCCCTCCGCCGGCGGCAGGCTGACCACGACCCAGGCCATGAAGGCCATGAAGGCGAGCGCCGCGAACCCCGTCCAGATCACCCGCCGCGCCCGGGCATAGCCATAGACCTCGGTCAGGACGTCGCCGATTATGTAGCTGATCGGGAAGAACAGGACGCCCGCGCCGAAGATCCACGCCTCGCCCCCGGGAAGGGTGACGTAGGACGGTTTCGACGCCCCGATGAGATTCGACAGCAGCAGGATCGTGACGAAGCCCGCCATGACGAGGTCGTAGTGGCGAAAGGCCGCGGGCGCATGGCTGGTCGCGCGGATGCCGTCGTGGGGATCGGTGTCGAAGGCCGCGGCGGGATCGGCGGCGGCGCCGGGGCCGGCGGCAAGGGCGGGGTCTTGGAGCGGCTTTTCCATCGAAAGCGATGACTAGCCATGTTTTCGCGGGCCGCAAAGCGCGCTATTGCACCCCGACCCGCCAGCCGGGTGCGCGCCCGTAGCTCATCTGGATAGAGCGCGAGACTTCTAATCTTGAGGCAGCAGGTTCGAGTCCTGCCGGGCGCACCACTCCTTTTTTCCCGGTACAAAAATCCCCTAAGAGCATGAAGGGTAGGGTCAAATTTGCGGTTCGAAATCCCTCATTCCGGGCAAAGCGAAGTTTGTCCGCGAAGGTGAGTTTCAGCACCGCGCGCTTGTCCTCAAAACGCTCGGAACGCCAGAGTTTCTGGGGGTTTGACAGGAACTGCATGGCGGTTCGAAACGACTCCTCGAAGGCGTCACCTTTCGAGGCGACCAAATCACCCGCATGAGCGATTTTTTCCTCCAGCAGAACCTTTTCAGATTTCAGCTTTGAGAGCTTGGCCTCATAGGCGTCGATCACCTCCACATTCTGCGTGGAGACGATGCGCTCGACCAGACCCTCAATTTGGGTTTCGATTTTGGACACCTTGCGCTTCATGCTCGCCCGGCGCTCGACAACGAGTTTGAGACGCATGTCCCACAGGTCACGGAACATCGCGAGCGCGACTTCGAACAGCTTGCGTGTGGGCGCAGCACCTTCGAGGAGCGCGTCAAAGGCCCCCTCCAGCTCGTCACGACGGATGGATTTGCCCTTTTCAGAGCAATCCCGCGTGAAGCAGTGATAATAGGCGTAGCGCCCCCCATTGCCCTTTGACCAATAGCCGGTCAGCGGATTGCCGCACGAATCGCAGCAGATAAATCCGCGCAGCGGAAAGTCCTCGCTCAGGTCTTTGCGCGCAGGTGCGCGCGCTTTCCCGGCAAGACGATCCTGGATGAGCTGGAACGTCTCATAGCTGATGATCGGCTCATGCTTAGCCTCTCTTATTCACGGCGATGCGGTTGGGCGCCTCTCGGCGCGAGCTTGACGCCACTGCTGCGTGCGGCGGCGTAGAGCGGGCGTGCGGCACCGCTGGCGTCTGTTTCACCGCGCTG